>Ga0070734_10000105_pt1 | contig 235586 bp, 199 predicted proteins | sample Coa_R1_8_FD_66444 | JGI IMG/M metagenome (GOLD analysis project Ga0070734, IMG submission 66444) | Surface soil microbial communities from Centralia Pennsylvania, which are recovering from an underground coalmine fire - Coalmine... | ecosystem: Environmental > Terrestrial > Soil >...
CGTTTGCCAAACCGTAGTCTTCAGACCCGACGCATTTAAGGATGGCCGAACCGCGACTTTTGCCGGCGGCGGAATTCTGCGGCGCGAGCCCCGAGGTCACTCCATAGCTGATCGTCGACGCGCTGGGGCCCGGGTGCCGGTTCTCCGTCCGGCTTTCCATAGCGGGGAAACACCAGTTTCTCGTACACCACCTTGCCCAGATAGCGCTCGGGTTCGGCGACAAGCACGTGCGAGTGCGGGCGGGCGATCACGCGCAGACCGGCGCTGCGCATCATGGCGGGAAGCGCGGCATGGTTGGGCAGCCACCAATTGGTGGGGTCGTTATTGTAGCGGTCCTCGACAAAGGCCATCTTGGGAAACCCGGGATCGAGCAGCAAATCGTCGTCGGTCAGTTTTTCGTAATTCGCTTTCTTCGCGGGACCTTCCACTTCCGGTCCAATCACGGCGGTCGCGACGTACATGCGCGATTTCGTCATCTCCGCGGTGCGGTCAAGAACGAGGCCAGGATACTTGAGGTGATAAAGCAAGCCGAGCAGGATCACGTAATCGAAACGTTCTTCGGTCGTCAGGCAGAAGGTGTGGGCATCTTCGCAGACGAAATCCATGGACACATCGAACTGGCGGGCAGCGAACTCGGCCTGGCGCAGAAACTCGGGAAAGGGATCAACCAGCACGCATCGCGCCGCACCGCGCAGTTTCATCTGGATGGAAAAGTAGCCGGCATTTCCGCCGAGATCGAGCACTGTGCACCCGCTGATGTCGGCGGGCACGTAAGGCTCGATCAGTCTCCAGCGCGGCTCGGGGTTGTAAGCAGGCTCGGCGCCGTCCCCCGTCCAAAGACCGTTGGGGAGCTGGAAATTCTGATACCACCAGCCGAGAGCGTCGAGTTCATCGAGTGCCGCCTGCATCCCAGAGTTCATCTGGGCCATTGTAACGACTGCACGGAGTTCGGGCGTGCCCGTCCTTAAGGGGTGCTGCGGTACACGATGCCGCCTTTCATAACGAAGGCGACTTTCTCGAGCACGCCGATGTCTTCGAGCGGATTCCCGGGAACCGCCACGACGTCCGCCAGGTATCCCGGCTTCAGCGCGCCGATCCGGCCCTCCCACCCCAGGACTTTTGCGGCGTTCACGGTGCCGGCCTGCAACGAGGCTAGCGGCGTCATGCCGTACTTGACCAGCAGCGCGAACTCGCGCGCCTGGGTGCCATGGGGAAAAGGGCCGACGTCGGAGCCAGCAGCCATGGGCACGCCGGCGGCAATCTGTCTGCGAAACTGCTGCACATGAAAGTCGATCATGGCGCGTTCGTGCTTAGCCTGCTCCGGGGTGGCGGCGTGATCGGCAAAGTATTCGAAGATGGTGAAAGTGGGGACGGCGAAAATCTGCTTTTCGCGCATGATCCTCATGGTTTCATCGCTAAGTTGGAGAGCATGATCGATGGAGACGACGCCGGCACGTGCTGCGTACAGCGTGCCGGGCTCACCCGTGGCGTGAACCGCAACACGGCGGCCCACGCGTGCGGCCTCAGCGACGGCGGCTTTCAGTTCGGCTTCGGTGTATTGATAGGGCGTGGAAAAACGGCCGTCCGACAGCGCATCGCGGCCGGTCTCATAAATCTTGATGAAATCGGCGCCTTCTTTAAATTGCTGGCGAATCACGTTGACCAGCTCGAACGCATTGTTGGCGCGTGTCGCGTTCGAGAGCACGTTCTGCTCGGGGTTGAAGCGGTTGGCGTCTTCGTGCCCGCCTAAAATATCCACGGCGTTGCCGCTGACGCGGAGGCGCGGCCCCGGAATGCGGCCCTCATTGATGGCATTGCGCAGGGCAGTGTCCGCCGAGCCTGCGCCTTCGGTTCCCATGTCGCGCTCCGCGGTGAATCCTGCCATCAGGTCGTCACGCGCGGCGAGAACCGCAACGATGGTGCGCTGGGGAACCGACTCTTCGATGGTCTGCACGTCTTCGGCCCCGGGATGCAGAAACAGGTGCACGTGAGCGTCGATGAGCCCCGGCAACAGCGTGCGGTCGCCAAGATCGATGACCTGCGCATTTTGCGGCCTGGAGACTTTCGATCCGGCTTCGAGAATGCGGTCGCCCTCGACGAGCACTTCGCCGGGTGAAAGGACCTGCCCTGTTTCGACCTCGATCAGCCGGGCGGCATGAAGTAGAGTCGGACGCACCGTCTGCGCAACTGTGAGGGAACTCACGGCCAGCAGAAGCCCGATCGGGATTAAGTGACGAAGGCTTGGCATACTGTGGGGGAAGAATATCATCTTCGCTGACGGCGGGTGATTGTTAACGAACGTTAGTCATCAGGCACCTGGCTAACTTGACGGTCCACAGAGTTTGCCCCACTATGAGCCTGTCACCCGATTTCCCGCGGCACGGAAGGGTTTCTATGTTCTTCGAGCGCAGAATAGGTCGCCTGCTGGAGTGCGTTCTTGTTGCAGCAATGGCGCGAACAGCGAACGCGCAAAATTCACCTGTGGCCATCAGCGTGGATGCGGCGGCCAACCACCACGCCATCAATCCCCATATCTATGGTGTCGCCTACGGGGACGCCACCACTCTCGCGGAGCTCAATGCGCCTTTGAACCGGCTTGGCGGGAATAACACGAGCCGCTACAACTGGCAGGTCAACGCCGACAATCGCGCAGCCGACTGGTATTTCGAAAGTATCGGTTACCCGAGCGCCACCCCGGGCGAAGTCGGTGATACCTTCATCTCCGATACCAAAGCGGCGAATGCGCAAGCGTTGATCACCATTCCCATGGTGGGCTGGGTCGCGAAGCTCGGCCCCAACCGCGGCAAGCTGGCCAGTTTCTCGCAGGCCAAGTACGGCGGGCAAACCGGCAACGATTGGCAGTGGTTCCCCGACGCCGGCAATGGCGTCTTGTCGAGCACGGGCCAAAACATCGTGGGGAACGACCCGAACGACGCCGACGTGCCCGCCGACTCCACGTTTCAGAACGCCTGGGTGCAGCACCTGATCAGTACGTGGGGAAGGGCCAACGCCGGCGGCCTGCGTTACTACATTCTCGATAATGAGCACAGCATCTGGCATTCGACGCATCGCGACGTGCATCCGACCGGCGCCACGATGGACGAGATCAAGACGAAGATTCTCCAATACGCCGGCATGATCAAGACGGCAGACCCGTCGGCTCTGGTAGTGGGACCCGAAGAGTGGGGCTGGAGCGGTTATTTCTACAGCGGCTACGATCAGCAATACGGCTCACTGCATGGATGGGGAACGCTGCCCGATCGCAATAATCACGGCGGGATGGACTACCTGCCCTGGCTCCTGACTCAGTTGAAGCAGAACCCGGTGGCCGGAGGGCTGCAACCCATTGATGTTTTCACCGTGCATTACTATCCGCAGGGCGGCGAGTTCGGAAATGACACCTCGACCGCAACCAAGCTGCTTCGGAATCACTCCACTCGCTCACTATGGGATCCCAACTATGTGGATGAATCCTGGATCGGCACGCAGGTGGAGTTGATTCCGCGTCTGCGCAACTGGGTAAACACGTACTACGTGGCGGGGACACCCATCGGGATCACGGAGTACAACTGGGGCGCGGAAAGTGACATGAACGGCGCCACAACGCAGGCCGATATTTTCGGCATTTTCGGACGCGAGGGCCTGGATCTGGCTACGAGGTGGACAACACCCGATTCATCCACCCCCACCTTCAAAGCCATGCAGATGTACCGCAACTACGACGGAAAGAAATCTACCTTTGGAGATACCAGCGTGTCGGCGGCGGTTCCGAATCCCGACAACGTTTCGGCATTTGCAGCCGTGCGGTCCACCGATGGCGCTCTCACCGTCATGGCGATCAACAAGTATCTCACTGGCTCGACACCTGTTACTCTGAACCTGGCCAACTTCGCGGGCGCGCCGGGAGCGCATGTCTGGCAGCTCACGGCATCAAACGTCATCCAGAAGTTGGCGGATGTGGCCGTTTCCTCGAACTCCATCACCGCCGTGCTGCCGCAGCAAAGCATCACACTCTTTGTGATTCCTGCGATCGCGCACGCCTGCGATCTCAACGGCGATGGCTCGGTAAATATCGTTGATGTCCAGCTAGCCATCAATCAGGCTCTCGGAACCGCGGCGTGCACGACCGCGAGCTTGCAGCAGAACGGTCAATGCAACGTGGTGGACGTGCAGCGCATCATTAACACAGCGCTCGGCGGAACCTGCATCACCGGGCCATAGTGAGCATGGCCTATGGGGCCGTGGCCAAAATCTTGACCAGGTCGCACAGAAACGTCTGCCCCTCGTAGAACGAGCGGATCAGCATTCGCTCGCCGCGACGCCTCGGCATTCTCCTCCATACGGTCAAGCGACGGCGCGCTCACTGTGATGGCAATCAATAAATATCTGACAGGGTCGACGCCAGTGACACTAACTTTGGCTAACTTCGCGTGAGCACCTGGGGTGCACTTCTGGCAGCTTACTGCAGCGAATGCCATCCAGCACGTGGCCGATGTAGCTCTTTGGAATAACAGCATCGCGCTCACTCTTCCGCAGTACAGTATCACTCTATTAGTCCGCCACTCTGACTCATGCTTGCGATCTGAATGGCGACGGAACTGTGCATATTGTCGACGTGCAAACAGACATCAATCAGGTGCTCGGTATGGCAGGAGAATGGTCAGCGTAATGTAGTTACGTCCAGCGCATCATTAACGTCGTTTTGGGTGACACTGGCGTGACAGTGCGTTAGATTCTGCGTTCCCGTAACGTGTCCGTCATTGCAATCTGCGCAAAGTGACTTATGATCGAAACAGAGTGGTCCACCGGACTAGTAAGGTGCGGCCCGTTCATAGGCTTCGAGCATTCTCCGATGAGAGATATCACGCTCTGGGTGGTCGCACTTCTACTGTTAGGATCAACGGGATACGGGGGAACCAGAGCCACACTCGATCCCACCGAGGCGCTCCGGACCTATGACCACATTGTTTGGCAGGTAGAGGACGGGTTACCGCAAAACTCCATTCAGGCTATCACTCAAACTAGAGATGGTTATCTTTGGTTAGGTACCGAGCTAGGGCTAGCGCGTTTCGACGGCAGCCAGTTTACGGTCTTTGACCGGAAGAACCAACTTGGCAGCTCGTACGTCAGGTCGCTTCTGGCCGCGCGTGATGGTTCTCTTTGGGTTGGTACTCGTGCAGGGCTGGCACATTACCAGAACGGACAATTCTCTGGCTACACCAAGCGCGACGGCATCTCGGGAGACGAAGTAACCGCACTGGCCGAAGAGAGCGACGGGGCTGTCTGGATCGCCACAGAGAGCGGCTTAGATAGACTGACCAACGGTAGGGTGAGGCACTATGCCTGGGACGCGGGCCGTATCACATGCTTGCTTGCCCGTCCGGCCGAAGGTCTTTGGGTCGGCACAGAGGGAAAAGGCCTGCGACGAATTTCCGAGGGGAAGCCGCAGGCACTCACCACGCGCGATGGACTGTCGAGTAACAAGATTGTCTCGCTGTTCTCCGATCGCCAAGGAAACCTGTGGATCGGCACTGATAAAGGCTTGGACCGCATCGGCGGCGGCGCATCCGGATATTACGCACAGCCCGTGTTATCGATTCCGTCCGTCCTCTCAATCGGGCAGTCGTTAGATGGATCTCTGTGGATCGGTACCGATGGCGGCGGGCTGGGCCGCTTGGAAGGCGGCCGACTGAGAACCTATCAAAACAAAGACGGTCTCTCTAATGATGTCGTTCTATCTATATACACCGACATGGAAGGGAGTTTGTGGGTAGGCACTGACGGTGGCGGATTGGATCGGTTGAAACCGAGAAACTTTCTCACGAATACCGCCAATGAAGGGCTGTCTCACAATCTGATTACTTGTCTCCGTGGTACGCGCGACGGCAGTCTGTGGATCGGTACAGAAGGCGGCGGCTTGAATCGCTTGCAGAACGAGCGCGTTAGCGTTTACTCAACCAAGCAGGGGCTCTCCAGCAACTTAATCCGGGCCCTGGCTGAAGATCGAGCGGGCAACTTGTGGGTGGGCACCGATGGCGCAGGTCTGAATCGCTTTACCGGCGCTGGTTTCCAAACATACGGGGTCAAAGAAGGTCTGGCGAATGGAGTGATCTTATCGTTGGCCGCAGATGATGACGGAAGCCTCTGGGTTGGTACAGCCGATGGTCTGTCGCAATTCCGTGACGGAAAGTTCCACGCTTACTCCGCGGCCGAAGGCATCGCGGGCCGAGTGATCATGTGCCTGCAAAAAACCCGCGACGGCAGTCTATGGATCGGCACTGTGGACGGAGGCCTCGTCCGGCGCAAGGACGGCAGGTTTACCACATTTGGCGCCAGCGATGGACTGCCTCCCGAGTTCGTGGACGCCATTTATGAAGACGGGGAAGGCACCCTCTGGCTGGGCACGAATGGGGGCGGCTTGTGCCGGCGGGAAGACGGAAAATTCGTAAACTACACCACCCGCGACGGCCTCCCCAGCAACGTGATCTACCACGTGATGGAGGACGGCAACGGGTATCTCTGGATGTCCTCGAGCAAGGGCGTCTTCCGCTTGAGCCGGGAGCAGTTGAATTCTCTGGCGTCGGAGGGCGCGAATCGCCTGCAGCCCTTTGTCTACGATAAATCCGACGGCATGAAGAGCGCGGAGTGCACCGGGCCCAATCAACCTGCTGCTTGGAAGACCGGCGACGGCCGCATGTGGTTCCCGACTTTGAAGGGCGTAGCCGTGGTTGACCCGGCGCACCTGATGATGAACCGGACGCCGCCGCCCGTGGTCGTGGAATCGATTCGCGCTGACAAAACCCAGGTTCCGCTGGGCGCCGAGATTCATTTGCCGCCGGGCCGAGGTGAAATCGAATTTCATTACGCGGGCCTGAGCTTTCTGGCTCCGGGCAGGGTGCGCTACCGTTACAAGCTCGAAGGGTTTGACCAGGATTGGATTGAGGCTGAAGGGCGGCGCGTAGCATACTACACGAATCTGGGGCCAGGCGCGTACCACTTTCACGTCCTTGCCAGCAACAACGACGGCATTTGGAACGGAACCGGAGCTACTGTAAACCTAACGCTCCAGCCACACTTTTACCAACGAGCTTATTTCTTCGCCTTTTGTATTTTGACGGCAACCCTGCTCGGTGTAGCGGGCTACCGCCTGCGCATGCGGCAACTGACGCAGCGCGAGGAAGACCTGGTCACACTAATCGACGAGCGTACCAAGGAGCTGCGCCAGGAGATGGCAGAGCGCACCCGCGCCGAGGATCTGCGGCGGCAGAGCGAAGAGCAATTCTCCATCCTGTTCGCGGCAAATCCCCTTCCCGTATTTCTTTACGACGTCACGACCTTGGAATATCTGGAAGTAAATGACGCGGCTGTCCGGCTGTACGGTTATTCGCGCGAGGAATTCCTGGGCAAGACGCTATTGGATATTCGTCCGCCAGAGGATCTACCGCGGCTCGCGGCGGCGTTGAAGGATCGCGATAGAGATGTTGAATACCACGGACAGGGGCAACACCTGCTCAAGGACGGCCGGCTGATTTACGTGCAAATCGTTTCGCACGTGCTGGAGCTCAACGGCCGCAAGTTGTGCCTGGTGGTGTGCCAGGACATTACGGATCGCAAACGCCTGGAAGAGCAGCTTCGGGCTTCCAAAGAGGCCGCCGAAGCCGCCAGCCGCACCAAGAGCGAGTTCCTGGCGAATATGAGCCATGAACTGCGCACGCCCATGAACGGCATCCTGGGCATGACAGACCTGGTTCTGGACAGCGAGCTCGAACCCGATCAGCGCGAGTACCTGCTCGACGCCAAAGCATCGGCCGAATCGCTGCTGGCTCTGCTCAACGATATCCTGGACGTCTCCAAGATCGAGGCCGGACGTCTCGAACTGAGCCCCTCACATTTCTCGGTGCGGGATTGCATCAAAGGCGCTGCCACAACCCTGGCCGTGAATGCCGATCAGAAAGGCTTGCAGCTTGTGGTGAAAGTGGCGCCAGAAGTTCCTGACGGATTGATCGGCGATGCCCTGCGATTACGCCAGATTCTTTTAAATCTTGTGAACAACGCCGTCAAGTTTACCGAAGCAGGCTCCATCCGGCTATCCTGCGCGCTCAAAGGCGCCCAGGACCGAGCGGTGACTCTGCAATTCTCGGTAGCTGATTCCGGCATCGGCATCCCGCCGGATAAGATCGACCTGATTTTCGAGGCGTTTCGCCAGGCGGATTCTTCGATGACACGCAAGTACGGCGGCACCGGTCTCGGCCTGGCTATCTGTTCCCAGCTTGTCGCAATGATGGGCGGCCGCATCTGGGTCGAAAGCGACCTGGGCAAAGGAAGCACGTTCCACTTTACGGCGATTTTCCAGCTGGAGCAAAAACCAAGCCCCGAAGTTCACTTGGCCCGCGGTGCCGCCGGGACGCTGGAAGAGCTCACTGCGCCGTCGAGAGAATCTTAACCAGCTCGTAAAGAAACGTCTGCCCTTCGTAAAATGACGTGATCAGCATCCGCTCATCCCGGCCATGAGAGCGGTTATCGTCGCGCTCGCGGAAGAACCCCTGCACGCCGTAAGTCGGAATTCCCGCTAGGCGCAGCAGGCGGCCGTCGGTGGCGCCCGTGCTCATCGTGGGCAGCACCACGACTCCGGGCCACATCGTATCCGTGAGGCGCGACATGGCGTGGAGCAGATCCGGCCGCAGCGACGAACTCGGCGCGTTCTCCTCCTGTTTCGTCACAGAAATCACTACTTGATCGTCGGCGATGACCTTCTTCAAGGTGCCGATCACCGAGTCAACCGGCTCGTCGGGCTGCACACGGCAGTTCACATTAGCGGCGGCAAGCTGCGGCAGAGCGTTCCGTGCGTGGCCGCCTTCCAGCATCGTGGCTACACAGGTGGTGCGCAGCATGGAGTTCCACAGAGGAGAGATTCGGCAACTCGCTGGATGGCCCCGGGGTCATTCTCCGCGGCTTGGGACAGATCGGCGGCAGCACCCGTCGTGTCGAGTTTGGCCATCCCGGCGAAGTAAGCTCGTGTGACTTCATTGGTTTTGAGCGGGAAGCCGAACTGGCTTAATCGGACGAGGGCACCCGCGAGATGATAGATGGCGTTATCCGGAACCGGCATGGAGCTGTGGCCGCCCTTGTTGCGTGCTTCCAGCCGCAGGTCCAGATACCACTTCTCCGCAGCCTGCACTTGGTTCGAGATGCGTTTGCCTTGCACCATCATGCCGCTGCCGCCTTCGTTCAGGCAGAGTTCGGCGTCGATCAGCTCGCGATGGTGCTTGATGAGCCAGTCGACCCCATTGTATGGTCCTCCGCCTTCCTCATCCGCAGTTAACGCCACAATAATGTCGCGATCCGGCCGGTAGCGCTCGCGCTTATAGCGAATCAGGTTCGCCAGCCAGACCGCGACCTGCGCTTCGTCGTCGGCAGTGCCGCGGCCGTAGTAGTAACCGTCTTTCTCGGTGAAGGTGAACGGATCAAGCGTCCAGTCCTCGCGCTTGGCTTCCACCACATCGATGTGTGCCAGCAACAGAATCGGCTTCAGCTTGCCGGCGCCGCGATAACGCACCACGAGATTAGCCTTATTGGGGATCGCGCCGCCGATGAACATATCGGAATCCGTGAACCCTGCGGCACGCAAGTATTTCGCCGCCGCTTCGGCGACCGGCGTAGTCGCGCCCGTCGTATAGCCGGATTGAATCTCGATAATCTTGCGGTAGATGTCGTGCGCCAGCTTCTGATCGGCTTCCGGCGGCAAGTTGGAAGCAGCTAACCAAACGGGCAGTGCGAGAGCCGGAAGCAGCGCACGAAACATGCGGCCTATTATGGCATGCGGGCGGTAGACTCCCTGCAGGCCCGACGCGCGCCAATGGCGGCTGAATTTACCGGGCGCCTTGCGCGGGATCGAAGTCGACTTTGCCCCCATTCTCGATCACAAACACGGCATTCTCAAAGACACCGCGCCCCATTGCCTGCTGGAACGCGTGGCAGCCGGCGTCAACCAGGAACAGGACCGCCGGCGCGTGATCGAGACCGCTGTGCAATCCAGCCGCCGTGTTCTGCTGCTGACTGAGGGGCTCTCATTTTTTCGTCAGAGGAATCGGCGGGCATCGATGCGGCCAAAGGCGATGCGGAGGTTCGGTTAGCGTACTGGTTGCAGGCCAGATCTCATACTCGGGCGTTAGGTGTCAAATCGAGGTCAAGTAACACCTCGGTGACGTGTGATCCGCTCAGGAAGCGATAGAGGCCCAGGGGCGGACGCTGCCAAAGTAACGCCAATCTCTTCCTTCACTACACGGCCGTCGGAAAGCGTGATGATCCGATCCGCTTCATAACCGAATGCGGGGTTGTGGGTGGTCAGCAGAATCGCTAATTCTTGTTCGTGTGCGAGCCGCTTGAACAACTGAATGATGGCCTCGCCGGTCTTGGTATCCAGGTTGCCTGTCGGCTCGTCAGCGACCAGGATCTTCGGGTCGGCGATCAATGCTCGCGCGATGGCAACTCGCTGCATCTGACCACCGGAGAGTTCGCGCGGCACGTGGCTGGCGCGATCCTTCAATCCCACCGTATCCAAGATGTCGAGGGTCCGTCGGCGTTCCACACGCCGGTCGAGGAACGTCAACGGTAGCTCCACGTTCTCAGTCACGGTCAGCGTCGGTAACAAGGCGAACTGTTGGAAAACGAAGCCAAGAATGCCACGCCGGACCTCCACGAGTTTTTCTTCAGGCAGACCGGCTACCGACTTGCCAGCGACAACCAGCGTTCCGTCGGTCGGTGCGTCCAAGCACGACAGTAGATTGATAAGCGTGGTCTTCCCCGAGCCCGACGGCCCAAGGATGGACACTATCTCGCCGGCCCGGATCGAAATATCAACCCCGTCGAGCGCCTTGACAGTCTCGCTGCCGCGGCGGTAGTAGCGCTTCAGGCCGTGCGCCTCAATCACAATACTCTGCATACGCTTAAGCTCCCTTGCCAATCGCTTCGACTGGCCGCATGGATGACGCCCGCCATGCCGGGTAAAGGCCGCCAAAGAAACCCAGAATCACAGCGCCCGAGACGGCGCATGCGATCACTGTGGGGGTAATGTTAACGACCGACCCGGAGACCCCAAGATCGGCCAGGCCCTTTATCGCTCTCTCTACAAGCCCGGAACCAACGATGGCGGCGAGCGATCCGGCAATGCCGCCGGCGAGGCAGATCATCACGGTTTCGAGCCAGATCAACTGGAAGATGGACTCCCGCCGCGCGCCGAGAGCCTTCATGATTCCGATCTCGGTGGTCCGCTCGTACACGCTCATAAGGATCGTGTTGATGACGCCGATCAGGGCTACGATCACCGAGATGGCCGCGACGGCGGCGATCATGGTCTGTGCGGTTGCCACAAGGCTGACGAGCGTGTTCTTGACCTGCTGTAGGCCGACCACCTGGACCTCAGGCAGCTTCAGCCAGCGGGTCTCAAACTCGCGCATCTTGAGCGCGTTGAACCGCTTCAGTTTGATGCCGAGGATGGTCAGTTGGTCGGGCCGGCCGAAGTAGTGTCGGGCGACATCGATCGGCAAGAAGACCGTGCCGTCGTCCTGCGTGCCGGTTCGGTCCAGGACGCCGACCACTTTGAACTCGTGCATCACAGGATCGGGTTTTCCAGCGGGGGTGATGGAGGCGTAGAAGCTGTCGCCGATCTTGCGCTGCTCGTACTCGGCGGCCTCGAAGCCGAGGACGACCTCGTCCGCAGCTCCAGGAGCGAACCAGCGGCCGTTTTCGTAGCCGGGGCCTTTCTTGAAGACGGTCCAGGGCTTCATGACGCGGTAGCTCTGCACCTCGATGCCGTTTACGACGGTGAAGTTGCTGCCGCCGACGCCGTCGCGGATGGAACTGCCCTGCTTTTGGGCCACGCCTACGAAGATCGGCGTGATGGTCTCGATTTCGGGATCGCTCTTGACCTTGTCGTACGTGTCGGCGGGGAGATAAAGCAAACCCGTGCCGCCCTTGAGCATCATGGTGGCGGCCTCATAGGGGCAGCCCTTGGCCATAATCATCACCTGGAAGCCGAGCATGTTGATGCTCTTGTCGATCGCTCCACGGTAGCCGAGCATGAAACCCCCGAGCGAGACGGCAACTGTCACCGCAAGTGCCACGCCCGCGACCGTAAGGCCAGTGCGGACCGGCCGGCGCCGGAGATTCTTGGCCGCGAGAGAGACGTAGCGGCGGAAGACGTACGGATCGGTTTCGCTATTCATGATTTCCTCACTCGAACTCCACGGCGGTGGCGAAAAACTGATAGCCGCCGTCATACGGGACGGTCTGGCCCTCGACACGGGCCTTGCGGCCCTCGCGCATGGGCGCCGTCATCGCGATCTCTTGGAGATCGACCCGCAGAATGTTCTTCCCGGAGCGGAAGAAAAAATAGCACCCCATCGACCTGCATTGCTCCGATACGACGCCTTCGAGCTCGACCGTACGGCCGAGAAATGCCTTCGGATCGGCGATGACGGATGCGACTTCCGACTTGGGTGCTCCAGTGAAGCTTCCGAAGCGCGCCGGCGTAGCGGCGGCGCGCCAGGCCACGACGGCTGCGACAACGACGATCAGAGTGCAGAGGATCAGTATTTTCTTCATGAGATATTTCCTTTTATTTTTTCTGCGCCTGCTGCGCGCGCTCGAAGAACGGCTCGAACCGGCGGCCGTAGACGAAGTAGTCCAGCAAGATGAGGTTCTTGCGGAGGCCACGGAGGCTGGCCTCGTAGTCCTGCTTCCCTCCTATGTTCAGCGCGGGCGGCCGGATGGTGGCGAGCTTGTCCGCCTTCGCGCCGGGTTGGGCTGCGGCGTAGTAGTCGTGCTTGTAGAAATCGGCGAGCGTCAGGCCGTCGAATTGCGCGCGGAACTCCTTCGCGCGAAGCTGGCTCGCAGCCGGGCTTTCCAATCGCTGGAAGAAGAACCTCTTGATGGCGGCCGTCTGCGGGTCGGTAGCGACGAAGACCTGGATGACTCCGCCCTTGCCGGGGACGTTGACGCCATGGACGATGCCGATTTTGGTCGGGCCGGCGAAGACGGAGTACACGGTGTATGGCGTCTCGTATGTTTCGTAGATCGGATCAAGGTCGCTGCCGAGACGCGCGCGAAGGCCTTTGAACAGCGCCGGTCCATCTTTCACCTTTGGAAATTCCACCAGTTCCTCTTTGAAGCTGGTCATCTCCGCATAGAGGTATTTCAGGTCCTCGGCTGGATTGGTGAGCGTGCACCCGATCGCGCCGAAGAGGTATCGCGGCGCGGCGGCGATCAGCAATGCGGAAAAAATGATGAGTCGTTTCATTTCAGGATTCCTCAGCGATAGAAGTAATACTGGAGCGCCACGATAGTCGCTGGCGCTCTACCGAAATATTGCAGTCGGCGTTCGACGTTGAGCTTGATCCAATGCGAGTTGGAGCCGGCAACGTCGTTGCGGAAATACCAGGAGAATTCGCCGATGATATCTTCGTTGACGCCCAGACTGTCACGCGAGAACCGGCGGTATTGGGTTGCGAGTCCCCAGCGGCGCGAGGAGCGCAGGTATTCGAGTTGCCCAAGCTGCATGAGGACCGGATCGCGTGCATCACGACCGCCGCTCGACTCGGTGGTGAATGTCAGGAGTCCGGCAGGCGCGGTGTGACGGTACCGTGCATCGATGCCGATGCGCCGAGACTGGAGCGGCACAGGCTGTGGCGGCGATGCTGGATTGGCCATTCCGGAGGCGGGCATCGGCTCCCAAAGTCGCTCGCCGGTGACAGCCGAGATGCCGCCTTCGATGCCATACTTCGAGCTGTATTGGTTCGAGAGGCTGAGCCGGACCGCGGCAAGCCCACGCTGTCCGCGGAATGCCAAGTCGTAGCCCGATCCCGCCATGTAATAGGCGTCGTAGTTCAGGTGGCGGTTGATCGCGCCCCAGAAGCCGGCATACCAGTCGCGGTCGAAGCCGAAGTTGTCGCCGTTCGAGAGCTGGAGCAGTGTGCCGTGAGTGTCGGTCTGGAGGTTCAGGCCGAACGGTACGTAGAAATGGCCGGCGCGGAAGTTGAACCGGCCGATGTTGCGGGACCGCGCGCGTTCTCCAAGCACCGGATTGGCGATGTTGTACAGGTCCAGGTAGAAGTTGTGGTATTCGAAGGCCCAGCCGGGGCGCGTCGCTCCTTCCATGTCGTTGAGAACCGGATTGTATCCATCACGTCGGACAAAGCGGCCCTGAAAATCAAAGCTTGCGACGGTGGCGGTGTCGGTGGAAAATTTCTTGAGTACCTCGAAGCCGACGGATTGTCGGCTGCCATTGCTGCCATTCACGTTCGTCGTGAATTCGGACATGAGTTCCTCGCGGAATCCGAAATTGTCGTGGATAAAGCGGGAGAACCAGGACTGCTGCGCCGCCGGGCCCGGCACAGCGGCTGGCGACGGATGAACATCCGCGAACGGGTCGGCCGCGGCCGGTGCGTTCTGTTCGGCCGGCGGCTGAGCCGGGCAGCTGTCTTGACCGTACAGGTACGCCGGCCCGCTAATTACCACAAACAGGGCCATGAGCGTGAGTCCTCTGTGTTTCTGTTGCTTCATTTCCTGGACGACTCTTTTCTAGGGAACCGAAGGCAACCCTCACCCCCAGCGGACGCGCGACGGCGTACCGACGGTGGAGAGCTTTGCGGATGGGATTGGGGAGGAAGCGCCTAGACGAGGATCTGGTGGAAAGTCAGGAAACGATTTTCGAGAGTGATATCCGCACGATCGGAAACAGAAGGGATTTCGGTTCCGATGGTGATCAGGAGTGCTAACGTATCGGTCGGTGCTACCGCGATAGAGTAGCTGCCGTCCAGTGACGGCAGGGCCGGAGGCGCAGGCTGGCGGTCAATGCAAACGCAAGTACCGGTTCCGCTGCCCTGATGCTGCGCCGGCGCCGCCGGGCAGCAGGGATGGGACGGACTGTGAACCGATGGAGTACCGGCGCACACGCCCGCCGGATTGACGAGAAGCAGCGCGATCCCGAGAAGCGCCCACGCGATTTTGCTCTTACCGATCATCGCTGCCTGCTGGGGACCAAGCGCACGAGCGTTACCATTCGTCAGACGCGCCGGATCTCGTTTGCTTTCAGAGCGAGGCCGGCTGTGGGATTGCGCAAGGTTGAGGCGAATCGCCCAGGGGCTCGGGATTTTCGCGCAACAGGCGCTTGACTGGGATCGCGAAGCGAAGCAAATCTACTATTTTCTGGCGCCTGGGAGCTTCCGAGGGCATTGGGGCTGTGAACCGCCGTTATCGCCGTCTCGGGCTTTGCTGCCGGTGATCGTCTGAAACCCACCCTTCTGGATGTCAGATTCTGCCTGGCAGCCCCAAAGTTTTACCAATTTCGCCGCCATTGAGCTGACCACGATCCTGAACCGCTGCCACCATTTTTCGGGAATTTGTCTAGGAGCGCGCCCGTTTCAGTACCGACAAGAAGAGCATCGAAGTGGTCCTGCGAGACCGCAACGGTTCGGCCGCACTCTGCTCACGCTGCCATTTGCCGGCGGCCGGACACGAGCAACTCGTCGAGCGGGGCTTGGAGCTCATCCCTCTGTTGGGATTGCGCGTCGATTGCCGTCGCTGTGGCGTGGTGGCCGTCGAAGAAGTTCCCTGGGTTGAGCCAAGCGCACCTTGACTAAGACGTACATGCTCTTCCTAGCCCGTTGGGCGCGGCGCCTTTCGTGGAAAGACGATTCCATGCGGCGCGCGCTATGGAACTCCGCCACGAAACCCGCCCTGGAGGGCCCTGAGATTCTGGATGCAGTCCGCGCCGCGGGGTGGGCGGCCTTAGCCAGCCGAACATTCATGAAAGAGGACGCGCCATTTGCGCTCCAGCGGATTCAGAGTGCGGGCATTACGCCGCAGGCAAACGCCCCGCGACCTCCCGGACGATCCCACCGGCGTATGGATGTTCGAGCGAAGGCCGTAGGTCTTCGATCTCAGTCTGAGGCGGCGGAGCTCTTCCGTCCCGGAACCACGTCGATTTGCAGCATCGCATCGGCGGCCGGAATGCGGGTAACGGGCAGGCCCAGTTCGCGGCGCACAATGTTGCATCCCTGCGCGATCGCGCTGGCTTTGTAGAAAGCGATTTCGCGATTGCACCCCTGGCGTCCGAAACCGCAGTCGCTCGAAACAATCAGCTTTTCCGCCGGAATGTACTTCAAAGCCTTGCGGATTTCGGCGGCCACATCTTCCGGACGGTCGGCTTGTAGCGCGCGATGGCTCACCGCGCCGATGGCGATCTTCTTTTTCAAATCGTTTTTGAATGGCGCGAACAGCTCCAGGTCTTTTTGGTTGCGATCCTTCATTTCGAGCGTCCACACGTCGCCACGGCAGCGCTCCAGGTAAATTTCTAGCGAGTTGGCATAGCTCGTGTCGTCCATGACCCGCTGCATGTTCGGATTTCCCCAGCAGGTGTGAATCCAAAGCTCCACATCGTCCAAACCTTCCACTTCGCGATTGAAAGCGTCCACCATGAATTTCACTTCTTCGTGATCCTTGCCGTACGTGTTGGCCATGAAGTGGAACGTCGGCTCCTCGATCTGCATACACCGGCAGCCCGCCGCCCGCAGCGCGCGCAATTCCTGATTCATCGCCACCGCCATGTCCCAAATCACTTCGCGCTTGTCCTTGTACTTGGGGGTGTGAATGTCCAGGAAGAGAGCCATGACTTGCGAGCAGCACGTGCCGAACTTCAGCGGCTTCGAAGTCTTGCCTTGTGCAATGCGCCAGATCTTGGCGTAATCGAGGGGCCGGTGCTCGATTTTGTCCACCACGTGCGGCCAGCGCCAGCCCGTGTAGATCTCGTTCAACAACGTGCCCGGAGGATAGTGCAGCCACGGCGCCGTCGTTTCCTCGGGCTGCAAGTGGTCGCCTTCAAAACCTGCCCAGCGTTGCAAGGGATAGTGGTGCCAGGCACGTCCCGCCATATCTTCGTCCACATGCAGGTCGCCGTGGGTAAGAATGTCGAGCCCGGCGCGTTCCTGATCGCTGATCAACACAGCCATCCCATCCTGAAATTTCTCGCGAAAGCGAACATCCAGCATGCAGGTGTCGAGCGGCTTTCCCCACATGCTGATGTCGAACCAACGCGGGCGCGGGAAGGATCCGGTAGTGGTGCTGGGCAGTATCAGGTTCGCAGTGGCAGTAAACATCGAGTTCCTCCACCGGAAATTGTACGCCGCAAGAAATCTCAAAACAGGCCTTGACGTCCGGGATTAATCTACAGTATTTTGATAGGGTATTAGATGATTCATTCCGACACATCTCGCCTCACCGTTCGCCGCACTTGTTGTTGATCCTCAGAAACCTTCTCTTCATAAGTAGTAATCAAAACCAAAGGAGATCATCGTGAGTGAAAACACCACCAGACGCGATCTATTCAAGAACGCGGCAGGGCTTACGGCGGCGGGCATCGGAGCGTCGGCCCTTCCTGTGTCGGCCGCGCACTCATCCAGCGAAGGCTCGCACTGGGAACGCCCACCCAAGCAGCAGGGCAACAACCTCAACGTCATTCTGCTGGTGTCGGATACATTCCGTGCCGACAATCTCGCCGCATACGGCAGCCAGTGGGTCGAGACGCCGAACCTCAACCGCCTCGCCGAGGAGTCCGTCATCTTCGAGGACGCGTATCCGGAGGGTATGCCGACCATCCCCATTCGCCGCACTCTTTACACCGGCCGGCGCATCGTGCCTACGCGCTACATCTACCAGCATGAGCCCGTGCAGATCCCGGGTTGGCACCCCCTCTATAACGAGGATGTGACCTTGAGTGAGGTTCTCCGGGAGGCAGGTTACGCTACGGCATTGATCGCGGATCTTCCCCATTTGCAACGCCCGGGCCGCAATTTCCATCGCGGCTACAAATACTACGAGTGGATTCGTGGCCAGGAAGTCGATTACTACGCTCTCGCTCCTCGCAGGCAGCCGGACTTCCTCGACCTGTACCCGGCCGATTACGTCGATCAACCCGAGCTCAACCGGCAGTTCGGCCGCGAACCCGATCAGACGTTCCGTGATTTTCTCAATCAATACACCGCTAATCGCAGGCGCTGGCGCAAGGAAGGCGAATCGATCGTCGAGATCACCGCACGCAAGGCCGTGAACTGGCTAAAGGAATACCAGCAGGAATCGCCGTTCTTCTTACACGTCGAAGCTTTCGATCCGCACGAGCCGTGGGATCCGCCGCAGGACTTCCTGGAGAAATACCTCAAGGACGCGAACGGGCCGAGTTGGCCGGAGCCGCCCTATTCCAATATCGTGGTACCTCCCGAAGGTGTGAAACGCCTGCGTGCCAACTACGCCGGTGAAGCCACGAACGTCGACTACTGGTTTGGGAAGATTCTCGACACCGCCCGGGAGCTGAACCTGCTCGAGAACACGGTAGTGGTGTTCCTGTCGGATCACGGAGCGCTTCTCGGCGAGCAAGGCCAATTCGTGAAAGGACCGGAGCGTCTGCGCAAACAGGTCACGCACGTGCCGCTGTTCGTGCGCCTGCCCAACAGCCAGTTCGCCGGCCGGCGGGTGAAAGGGTATGTCCAGCTGACCGACGTTTTTCCCACTGTGCTGGGCCGGCTCAACCTGAAATCTCCCTCACGCGTCACAGGGAAGGATTTGTGGCCTTTCATCCTCGATGACAAACGCAATCCGCGCGATCATGTGGTGCAGGGCTACGGCTGGATTGCCGCGGTGCGGACGCCGGAGTGGAATTACTCCGCCATCTGGAACCGCGAAAAGTACGTGGGCGACTACGCACCGCAGCTCTACGATACGCGCAAGGATCCGCAGGAGCTGAAGAATGTCGCGAGCGCGCATCCCGCCGTGGTCAAGGAACTGCACGCCAAACTCGAGCGATATATCGCGTCCGGCTGGGACATCACTGGCGGTAGCTTTGCAGAGAAGGCGGGTTAGAGAACGGCTTTCGGGATCGCGTCCATTCACCTACAGTGGCGTGAGCGGGCGCGTTTCCGAACCGGTGAAGATGGTGCGAGTGACGAACTCGCCGGGCGGCAGGCGCAGCAGGGTCGGCTTGATGATGATCAGCACCTCGCCGGTCTGATCGTTTTTGTTGGTCTGGCGGAACAACGCCCCCAGTCCCGGAATGTCGGCGAGACCCGCGATGCCCGAAAGCGATCGCGCTTCGCTCGAGGTCAGGAGACCTGCGACCACCGCGCTCTCGCCTTCCTTCATCCGCACTTTTGAGGTCAGCTTCCGGTGAGAAATGACCGGAATGCCGTTGACGCTCTGCCCTGTGATGACTTTAAATTCGGTGTCGAGATCCAGCGTGACTTCGTCGATGCTGTGGATACGCGGGGTTATTTTGGTGGTGATGCCCAGATCTTCGAAACTGAATGAGGGCGGAGGGGTATAGACCCTCCCGCCTTGCGAAAAACTGGATGGTCCGAAATAGCCCGACGTCAGCACCGGCAACCGGTTTCCCACATGCAAACTGGTAGGCGTGCCATCCACCGCGCGAACCTGGCTTCGCAGCAGAGTTCTCGTGCTCGCATCGGTCATGTGCGCCATCAGGTTGGTGGAGGCAATCGCGATGCCGAATAAGGACTGGCCGCCGCCGAAGCTCAGCAGACCGCTCACCCCCGCCGGAATCGACTTGGCCAATGTGGACAGAGGGCTGTTCCAAAAGGTCCCCAAATAGAGGATTGGGAGCGTGGGCGCATATTGCAGCCCGTAGGACAGCGAGTCCGTCAGGTCGACTTCGATAACGTCCATTTCGACGTTGACTTCCGGACGAGGACGCATGAGCTGCTCGAATAGGAGACGCGCCGGCTCCACTAAAGAATTGCGTCCCCGTATCACAACCTTGTTCTGCTGGCTGTCGAAAGCCACATGCTCGAGAGTGAATAGCTGCCGGACCGCGCCTGCGATCTCCGTAAGCTCCTGTGTCGTCGTGGCCTGTGGAACACCGATTACGACCGATTCCACCGGTTCCACTTGGCGACGTTTCTGCTCCGTGTCCTTCACCACCAGCAACAACCGCTTCGATACCGGAACCAGGAAAGATCCCGTGGCGGCTTCAAGCCCGTGCAAGGCATCCCGGTAATCGACGTTCGAAAGCTGAAAGTGCGCCCTGGATCCGGACTGGTAATCTCCGTCAAACACGCAGTCGAGCCCAAACGCCCGCGAGACTTGTTCCCAAAGGGACTTGGCGTCCCCCGAGAGATCGAAATCCCTAATTCCCGGCTTGGCCTCGAGCCGCACGGGCGGCCGCAGATCGCGTTCCGAAGCCAGATCTTTCGCCGTGACGCTGTCGAAAACGGTCACTTCGCCGGTGGCGGGATCGGTTCGTTCATTCGCGGCCATCACTTTGGGCGGCGATTCCAAAGCCGCCCGCGCTTGGACCGCGTCGGTCTTTAGCCGATAGAACTGGTTGTCAGGCGCCAAAGCCGATGCCCGCGAATAAAGGAGGTATGCCTCGGCGAAATGACCCGCGTGCTCCGCTTTCCGCCCTTGTTCGAACAGCTTACCGGCTTCGTCTGCGCCCCGAACCGGCACAATCGCCATAAGGAACACAAACAGGGCAAGTTGGCGCACAAAGCAATGACGAACGGGAACGGCCGGGCGTGGATAAACTTTCCCCCCCATTCGGCCGATTGATGCATCAGATATGGCGCTCCTGGGTGAAGAACAATGGCTGTTTTCCCCGCCAGTGCCGCGCGATCTGGAAGGGCTCGGTTTGCCCGTCGGTTTGGTCACCGACCTCATTCTGCGGCGGCTATCGGTCGAAGGCACGAGTAACATCCAAAATCTCAGCACCGTGCTCAGGCTCCCGGTCCCTGCCGTCCACGCCATATTCAATGTCCTACGCCAGCAGCAACTCATTGAAGTCAAAGGGATGGTGGGTAACGATTATCGCATCTCTCTATCCGGCCAAGGAAGAGCAGCGGCGGCGGAACGTTTTCAGATAAGCCGATACTCCGGACCCGCACCCGTAACCCTAAAGGAATACTCCGAAGCGGTGCGATTGCAGTCTACCTCGGTGGAGATCACCCGCGAGGCACTTCGTGCAGCTTTTTCCGACCTAGTGGTTCCCGATGCGCTTCTGGACCAGCTTGGCCCAGCGCTGGTAGAACAATCCTCCATCTTTCTCTACGGCCCGCCGGGGAACGGAAAGAGCAGTTTAGCCGAGCGAATGTTGCGGGTTTACGAAGACGCCGTGATGGTTCCTTATGCCGTCGAGGTTGACGGGCAAGTCATTTCCTTGTATGACCCTGCGGTGCACCAGCGCGTCGGTGACGATAGCGATGACCGCGACCCGCGATGGGTGGTGTGCAGGCGGCCTTGCATCATAGTGGGCGGTGAGCTGACATCGGGTTTGCTCGAATTGCGTTACGACGACACGACGGGTATCTATTCGGCTCCGCTGCAAATGAAAGCAAATAATGGGATTTTTGTGATCGACGACTTCGGCCGCCAGGTCATGTCGGCGCGGGAATTGCTTAATCGATGGATTGTGCCGCTCGACCGGCGCGTCGATTATCTCTCTCTCCGCTACGGACTTAAGTTCGAGATTCCCTTCGAGGTACTGGTTGTTTTCGCCACCAATCTGAATCCAAAAGAGTTAGCCGACGAAGCGTTTCTGCGCCGGATCCATAACAAAATTCACGTCGAAGCGGTTTCACCAGACGCTTTCGACGAAATTTTCCGCCGCGTCACACGGGCGCGGAAGGTCGGCGAAGCGCACGAAAACACGGCAATGTTTCGGGAGCTCTGCCTGGGCGGGGGGAGAAGCGAACTTCGCGCCTGTTATCCCAACGACATCTGCAACATTCTGAACTCGATCGCGCGCTACGAGAATCGAGAACCGGTGGCCAGCGCCGAAGACCTGAAGCGGGCGGTGCAGCTCTACTTCACTGATTCCTGACGGCTTAGTCAACCCATGCCAGGAATTGACCTCCACCGGGGTGACGATAGGCGACCACCAGGCCAGGGCCATGCTGCTCGATTTGCTGAAGTGCGAGGCGAATCGGTTCCTGATCGAACTCGGTATCATCCAGCAAGGTGAGTTGGCCCAGATACTGAAAATGCGGATTGGCCACAGCCGCGCAGCGCAGCAAGCCATACGGCAGGTTGATGCGAACAAGGCGCCCGCTGCCGCGCGTATCGAAGATAACGGCGTGAAATGAGTGGAGTTTGGCAGAGGCGTGGAACGGCTCCGGTTCAGTTCGTACGCGGCGTTCGCCCATGTCGGGGAGCGGGTGCTGTCCAGAAAACCGCGCGCGCAGATCGTGAAACTCGGCTTCGGCTCTGCGAGCGGAGACGCGCTCGACGTGCCGGTGGCGGTTGAAAAACAGAGCCACACAGGCAGCCGTGACCAGGAGAATGAGGATGGCGGCGATGGCGATCGGTGTCAGCGTGGAGGGCCCTTTTTCAGCAGCCGGCGACATTTGGACGACAGTATACCAACGCCCCGGCTGCTATACTGCGTAGAGTAAGCATGGAAAATACCACTTCGAAGCCGAAAGAAAACCTTTACCAGGCGGAGTACCTGGGCAGCGGCACGTTCAAGATCGTGAAACCGAAGCGCCGGAGCGGGAAGCGCAGGCAGTCGGCGCTGAAGAATCGTCGTCGCGGATCACGTAAGTAGCGATCCGCAACGGCGCATGGTCGACCGGGCGGCCGCGTTGCTATATTAAAAATAAATGCGAGGGACGCGCTGGCTGCTGCTATTGGCCATACTGGCGATTCTCGCAGGCATCGCCGTCACCTACGAGACGCAGCAAAAAGTTCTCGCGACGCACGCTCCGCAAAAACCCAAGGCCCTGCCGGTAAAACTGGACAGTCTGCGCCAGGGATTCGACTACTCCCGCACGGAAGGCCCATTGAAGAAATATCGGATTTCGGCGGCAACGGTAAGCCAGGAAAAGGACAGCAGTCACATCAAGCTTGATCAAGTCGAACTGAAACTATTCGATAAGACGCAGGAGGAGTACAACCTGGTCAAGAGCGCGACCGCAGATTTTGACCAGGGTGCTTCCCGCATGTACTCGGAAGGCGCAGTCGCGATGACACTGCACGTACCGGTCGACGGGCAACCCAGGCGGCCGCTGGTGCAGATCAATTCCTCGGGAGTCACGTTCGACACCAAGTCCGGTCAGGAATTCGTATCGACGGAGCGCGAGACGCACTTTACGTTCGAGAATGGCACGGGCCAGTGCGTGGGCGCGTCGTATGAGCCTGCGAAGGGAGAATTACATCTACGAGGCCCGGCAGAGATCGACTGGAAGGCTCCGACTCCGCACGCACCACCGCTGAAGATCGAAGCCGGGGACGTTGTTTACAAAGAGGCGGAAGGCATCATATGGCTGAACAACACCGCCCGCCTGACGCGGCAAAACCTGATTGTGGGGGCGGCGTCCGGGGTAGTCCACATGCAGGACCAGATCATCCGTCGCATCGATGCGCTCCAGGTCAAAGGAACCGACGAATACCCCAAGCGGAAGCTCGAGTTTAGCGCCGACGAAGCGCAACTGGTCTACAACGATCAGGGAGATCTGGAACATATCACGGGCCGTCACAACGCGCGGCTGGTTTCTGCCTCGAACGGCTCGGAAACGACGATGACCGCCGACGTTGTGGATCTCGAGCTCACTACGGAAAACGAAGAGAATGTTCTGAAGCGGGCACTGGGAAACGGACACGCCACGATCGTTTCCAAGCCGGCGCTGGCGGTGGATGCAAAACCACCGGAAACGCACGTAATCCAGAGCGACGCCATCGAAGTGAAAATGCGGGCGGGCGGGCGAGAACTCGAAACGGTGGAGACGCAGGCGCCAGGGACGCTGGATTTTTTGCCTAATCTGCCGACCCAGCATAAGCGGCGCCTGGAAGCCGAACGGATGGCGATGAACTACGGGCCGAACAACCAGCTCGAAACATTTCGCGCGGTCAAGATCCGGACCGAAACGGAGCCCAATGCCGAGGAGAGGAGCAAGAAGCAGCCGGGATCCAAAACGCGAAGCGACAATCTTTCCGCGCGGTTCGATCCGAAAAGCGGCCAGATGAAGCATTTGGAGCAGTGGGGCGATTTTCGGTATGAAGCCGGCGATCGAAAAGCCACGGCGAATCGCGCAACCCTGGAACAGGACAGCAACTTGATGTCGCTCGAGACCGGCGCCCGCGTTTGGGATGCGACGGGAGCGACTTCAGCGGACCGCATTCTGATCGATCAGAAGACCGGCGACTTCACGGCGGACGGCCACGTGACGTCCAGCCGGCTGCCTGACAAGAAGACTTCGCCCTCCGGGATGCTGGCAGGCGACGAACCGGTGGAGGCGATGGCGGCGCACATGACGTCGGCCAATCACAACCACCTGGTGCACTACGAAGGGAATGTCGTGATGTGGCAGGGAGGTGACCGGATTTCGGCAGACCGGACGGATGTGGATCGCGATAAGCGGGTGGTGAACGCTACCGGAAATGTCTCCACACAGTTCCGCGAGAAAGCGAAGGCTGAAAGCGGGCCAGCGAAGGCGGCACCGGGCGAGAGCGGCCCCGTATTCGTCATTGTCAAAGCGGCTAAACTGATTTACACGGATCAGGACCGGTTGGCACATTACGAAGGTGGAGTCGTGCTGACGCGGCCGCAGATGCAGGTGAAGGCGGATGTCCTGCGGGCTACATTGTCCCCTCAGGACGACTCGAAAAACAATGCCAAGAAAGACGCGGAAGCCAACCAGGAGCAGTCGCGCCTGGAAAAAGCGTACGCCGACGGCCATGTGGAGATCGTGCAAATGGGCGCGGAACGCAAGCGCACCGGTACCAGTGAGCACGCCGAGTATTTCACCGATCCCACGAACGAGCGCATCGTACTGCGCGGAGGCCAACCACAGATGGTGGACAGCAAGAAAGGATTCACACGGGGCGAAGAATTGACCTACTTCGTGAACGATGGTAGGCTGCTGGTTTCCGGAAGCGACCAGCAACCTGCGACAGGAAAACTGCGTCGTAAGAAATAGGCCATGATGCGAAGGCTGGAGACGAGCGAGATTTCGAAATCATACCGCGGCCGCAAGGTTGTGGATGACGTTACGGTATCGGTGCATCAGGGAGAAGTGGTCGGTCTGCTTGGGCCCAACGGCGCTGGAAAAACGACATCCTTCTACATCATCGTGGGCCTGATCAGCCCGGATTCGGGGCGGGTGCTGGTGGACGATCAGGACATTACGGCGCTGCCTATGTTCCAGCGCGCGCGGCAGGGCATCAGCTATCTGCCACAGGAAGCCTCGGTATTCCGCAAGCTGACGGTGGAAGGGAATCTGATGGCCATTCTGGAAACCCTGCCCATACGGCCGCGCGATCGCCGTGAGCGGCTGGAGCGGCTGATCGATCAGCTTGGCCTGGAGAAGGTGCGGCGCAACAAAGGCTATGCGCTCTCAGGCGGCGAGCGGCGCCGCGTGGAGATTGCGCGATCTCTGGTGATCGAACCGAGCTTTCTGCTGCTGGACGAACCCTTTTCGGGAATCGACCCGATACAGGTGCTGGAACTGCAACGGATCATCTTCGACCTGAAGCGTTCGGGCATCGGGATTCTCGTGACCGACCACAACGTTCGCGAGACCCTGATGGTGACCGACCGCGCCTACATCATCAATAACGGCCGCATTTTCCGGGCAGGCAGCCCCGAGGCGCTGGGCCGGGATCCGGAAGTGAAGCGGGTGTACCTGGGCGAGTCGTTCACGCTAGGCGAAAGCGGCGTGACGTTCCCGAATTAAGGCAGCACTGCCCGAGATGGTGGCCCGTTCGAGGCGCCAATCTGCCAGCTGGCCTCTACAATGCGCACGGAAGTACGCGGATCGTTTTGAGGTGCGGCTGGCAATGGGCCGGGCCGCATAATTCCAATCGAATGGGCGCATACACGGCTTCTAAGCCGGGTATTATCGGCAGGAATTTTTGCTCTTCCCTGAAGAATCCATCCCTCACGATGGAGGCCCAGCATTCTTTGCCGGACGGTTGCAAGCCGTGGAACGAAAAGGACCCATCGCTCTTGGTTTTTTGCTTAGCCGCCGGGCCCACATCCTGTACATAGAGTGTGACGGTCGATCCCGCGACGGGTATCCCGGCATCGGTAGTAACCAACCCACCCACCCCTGATGCCACTCCATCCAGAAGCCGGTAGTAACCCGGACGACGAACTGTCTCACAATCTTCAATCGGTGCCACTTCGAGCCGGATCACAGGGAGAGTTTTGTCGGTGGACCGTCCCATGGTTACGTCGCGGATTTCGACCGGATAGCATCCTGGGGCCGATATTTTGATGCGGTATTTGCCCGTGGGGAGCTTTGTGAACTCATAGAAACCGTCGGAACCGCTTCTCAGGGTTCGGGGACATTCGGCGGCTGTCTGGTCGCAAGCATCAATATAGGCAAAATCAATTGGATCATTTCGAAGGTTCAGCACACAGCCACGAATAATCCCGGCTTGCGCTGGACCGGGGCAGCAGAAGCACAGCAACACAGACAGCTTACGGAATGTCAAAATTGCCAGCTTACCGCCGGCAGTGCGAGAACAGGCTATCCCAAAACTTGCCTTGCTACTGCACGCCGTTTTTCGGGTCCCAGGAGCCCTGCTCTTTGCGGACGAAAATGATCTGGCCGATGTGGTAAGCGTTATGGGTGCTGATGTGCGTGAACACCTGGGCGGATTCCTTGAGCTTGGCCTCGTCGGCGGTCCTGACCCATTCTTCGAGGTCGGTCATGACCTGATCCAGCTGGTGCACGGTTTCGGCCCAGGTTTTGGCGTCGAATCTGTTGAATGTCTCGTCGTTGTTGCCGCTGAACTGTTCCGGCTTCTCGCCCTTCAGCCTTGCCAGGTTCTGGCGGTTCCAGAACACCAGGTGATAAGCAAGCTGCCCGACCGAGTGATTGCCTTTGCCGTCACTCCAATTTGCCTGATCGGCGGTTAGACCCTTTACCGCGACATTGGCCGGCACGAACCATTCGGGTTTGGTGTGCGTGGATTCGAGTTCGGCAAGCAAGACTTCTCGCAGCGTGGCGGGCTTTTTGTCCTGCGCATACGAGGGAACTGCCAGGAGCACGAGCGAAAGGATGGTTGCATGTTTCTTCATAGAGGACACCCCTTTCGTGGTTAGACGCACGCGCCGTCACAACGACTGTGCGGATTCTTCGCGTCTTGCGATGTTAAGCCGGCTGGTATAACTGAATCAAATTGCCACAGCTATCGGCGAAGACGGCGATGGTGACAGGTCCCGCTTTCGTGGGTTCGCTGGTGAACGCGACGCCGGACGCCCGGAGCCGGGTGTACTCGCGATCGATATCAGCCACCTCGAACGCGGCGAGCGGAATGCTCTGCGCAAACATGGCCTGTTGGAATGTCTTCGCTGCCGGATTGGCGTTGGGCTCGAGTGACAGCTCCAGGTCATTGGGTCCTTCAGGCGAAACCACGGTAAGCCACTTATAGGGGCCGACGGGAATCTCGTGCTTCTTACGAAAACCGAGCACCTCCGTGTAGAACTTCAGGGCCTTATCCTGGTCATCCACCATAATGCTGGTCAGCTTAATTCGCATTGTTTGTCTCCTGGTGAAGCACTAGGGATTCTAGCGGACCAGGGAGACAGATGCTTCTCCAAAATTGCGGAATGCAGATTTGGGCAGGGACGCCATGAGGCTGAGGCAGCCAGGGAACAAGGCCTGAGGGTAAGAAGCGGGCACCTGAACCAGGACGCGAGCGCGGTTCCGGTATGCCGAAGGGGCAGCACCGACGCGGTTTGCGAACAGTCGGCTGAAACTTCCTAAACTGGTGAAGCCGACTTCCATGCAGACGTCGGTCACCGAGTGGCTGCCCCGGGCGAGAAGCAAACGAGCCTGATCGAGCCGGGATTGAATCCGGAACTGGTGCGGCGTGAGCCCGTATACGGCCTCGAACAGCCGGATGAAGTGAAAGGGCGAGACGCGGATTTGCTTCGCAATCTGCCCGATGGTGAGTTGCGGTTCCCGGATCTCCTGAAGAAGACCCCGCGCCAGGCACAAGCGGGTGAACAGATCGCCTCGCAGCAGCATGATTCCGCATTTTACCTGGACGGCGAAGCATTTCGTCGATCAATACGGCGGTGTTAGCATCACAGGAATGAACGATCCCACGCGCCGCGATCTATTACATGGACTAGCTGCGGCATCTCTTGCCGGACATTCCGCAGATGCGCGGCCGGGTGCGCCGTCGATTTGCTTTATGAGCGCGGTCGAGATGGCCCAACTAATCCGCGCCAAGAAGCTTTCGGCCCGCGAGGCACTCGCGGAGCATCTGAAGCAGATTGAGCGTGTGAATCCAAAGGTCAACGCCATCGTGACGCTGGTGCCGGAGATGGCGGCGGCAGCAGCGGCAAAAGCGGATGAAATGCAGGCGCGGGGAGAGGAATTGAGACGGCTCCACGGCCTACCCGTGGCGCACAAGGATTTGATGGAGACGCGAGGCATTCGGACGACCTTCGGATCGCCGCTGTACAAGGACTACATACCGGTGGAAGACGACCTGGTGGTGGACAGAATGCGCAGGGCGGGCGCGGTCCTCATCGGGAAAAGCAATACGCCGGAGTTTGGGGCAGGCTCGCAGACGTTCAATAAGGTATTTGGCGCGACACTGAATCCTTACGATTTAACAAAGACGTGTGGCGGATCATCGGGAGGGGCAGCGGTGGCGCTGGCCTGCGGCATGGTTCCTGTGGCGAGCGGGTCGGATACCGGCGGTTCGTTACGAAACCCGGCTGCGTTCAGCAACGTGGTTGGTTTCCGCCCGTCAGTGGGGCGGGTCCCGAATCCAAAAGCCGCGTTCGCCTGGTCCACTCTCAGTACCTCAGGCTGCCTGGGGCGCTCCGTGGCCGACCTGGCGCTGGCGCTGAGCACAATCGCAGGACCGGACGCCAACTCGCCGCTTTCCATCGATGAAGCGGGAGACGTATTTGCCCGCCCGCTCGACCGCAGCTTCAAAGGCATCCGCGTGGCCTGGTTCAAGGATTTGGGCGGCGTGCCGTTCGACGCGCGCGTGCGTTCCGTCATGGACGGGCATCGCGCGACGTTTGAGTCGCTGGGTTGCATTGTGGAACAGGCGGAGCCAGACTTCAGCCTTGCCGAGATCTCGTTCCGCGTGCTGCGCGCCTGGAACTCAGCCAACACGCACAGCGCGAATTTACAAAGACATCCGGAGGCGTTCAAACCAACTCTGCACCGCGAAATTGAAGATGGGCTGCGCTTGACGGGGATGGACCTGGCACGCGCGGAAACGGCGCACGGCCAGATTTGGCGGCGGTTTCAGTTGTTCCTCGAGAAATTCGATTATTTTGTGCTTCCCACGACGCAGGTGCCGCCGTTTGATGTTGCGCTGGAATATCCCGCAGAGGTTGCGGGCGTAAAGATCGAGAGTTATATCGACTGGATGAAATCCTGCTGGTATATCTCGGCAACCGGCAATCCAGCAGCATCCGTACCGGGCGGTTTCACACCCGAAGGTCTTCCGGTGGGCGTGCAGATTGTTGGCAGGCACAAACAGGACTTCAGCGTTCTGCAACTTGCACACGCCTTTGAAAACGCTACGGGATTCGGCAAAAGGCGACCGAGCGTCGTATAGAACCAACGAAAACCCCGTCAGGCCGTGGTACTGGAGCCGTGGCCTAAACACTTAAGCGAAGCGGGCTCTTATCCGCCGGTGCAAAGCAAACAGCGCGCAGGCCCAGCAATCCAGTTGGCAGAAGACGTCTAATCACCGATTCCAGTTCGTTCGACTGCCACACAACTAATCTGAAGGCAGTATTGACATCGGGTCCGTCGGGCGCTAGAAGGAGTCGATAACGGATAGAGGTGTCTGAAATGAAACTCATTGCATTCGTGGCGTGTTGTCTTCTGATGAGTTCTCTGGCGCGGGCCGCGGATCCTACCGGCACGATTGCCGGAACCGTTCTTGACCCCAGCGGGGCTTCGATTGTGGGTGCCAGGATCATCGTGACCAACACGGGCACGGGGTTCACCCGGGAAGGGACCACGGGCTCGGATGGGGGCTTTGTATTCCCGTTGCTGCCGGTCGGGATATACAACCTGACGGTCGATTCGTCCGGATTCCGCCGCTATGAGCAGACCGGTATCGAAGTCAAGACCGACCAATCTTCCACCGTGGCCGTTTCCATGCAGATTGGCGCCGCCAATGAATCGGTTACCGTGGAGGCTAATGCCGAGATGGTGCAGACGCGCAGCGGGGCGTTAAGCCAGGTCATCGGTCAGCAGAAAATCATCGAACTGCCGTTGAACGGCCGTAATGCTGCAGCACTGGTGCTGCTGGCTCCCGGCACGGCGGATCTCACTGCGGGAAACTCGGGCGGCAGCGGCGATACTATTCAGACCGCGAGCTATCCCGGTGCGCAGTCGATCACAACCAATGGGGCGCGGGCCGACACGGTGAATTACAACCTGGACGGCGGCAGCAATCAGGATCATTACACCAACGTGAACAATCCGTTTCCAAATCCTGACGCGCTCGAAGAATTCAGCGTTCAAACCAACAGCTACAACGCCGAGTATGGCCGGGGCTCCGGAGCGGTGGTCAACGTAGTGACCAAATCCGGCACGAATGAATTGCATGGCAGCGCCTTTGAATTCTTACGGAACGGCGCCATGAACGCGAGAAACTTCTTCGCAGACAAACATGACGAACTCAAGCGCAATCAGTTTGGCGGCAGCTTGGGCGGGCCCATTCTGCGCGACAGGCTGTTCTTCTTTGGGACGTACCAGGGGACACAGCTCCGGAATATCGCGGCGGGGAACACTGCGACGGTATTGACGCCGGCCGAGCGCGGCGGTGATTTTTCCTCCGTCAGCCAGCCACTGGTCAACCCCTTTACCGGAGACCCCTTCGCGGGCAATCAGATCCCGACAAGCCTGTTCAGCCCGGTGACCCAAAAGCTGCTTCCGCTAATCCCGGTCCCCAGCACGCCGGACGGTTTCATTTCCTTCGACCGTCCCATTCACGATCAGGAAAATCAGTTCATGGGGCGTGTGGATTACAATCTCCACAACCAGCGGATTTACGGCCGCTATTTTTATTCCAAGTACATCCGGGATGCAGTCGTTGGGAAGCAGAACCTTCTCGCATCCTACCGTGGGTACACCGATTTGGATCAGAGCGTTTCATTCAGCCACACGGAGAACTTCAGTCCCAGCTTACTGAACAGCTTTGTGTTTTCGTACAACCGTATCACCGGCACGATCGTGAGCGGAGCGCCGTTCAGCTTTACGGACCTTGGAGTGGACATTGCTTCCACGACTCCCCCGGAGCTGACCATCTCGGTAAACGGGTATTTCAGCGTCGGCACCGGGCATCCAGGAAACTTCAACCGCCAGAACTACCACATTGCCGACAGCGCTCATTGGATTCGCGGAGCGCACGAGATTGCCATCGGCGGCGATTTCATGCACATGGGCGTGGATCTGATTAACACCTACCGGCAGAACGGCAATTACCGGTTCCGCGGGACATCGCATAGCGGGGACCAGCGGGTGGATTTCCTGCTCGGCTACGCCGACCGTTTCATCCAGGGTGGCGGCGAATACGCGCTGCGGCGCGGCAACCTCGGCAGCCTTTTCGTCCAGGACAATTACCGCACGACGCGCAACCTGGTCCTCAACCTGGGGCTGCGTTGGGATCCATTCGTACCTTATTCCGACCAAAAGGGCCGTACGGAATGCTTCCTGCCCGGGCTGCAATCCAGTCGTTTTCCCAACGCGCCGAGCGGTTACTTGTATGCCGGCGATGCGGGCTGCCCGCGCGGCGGGTTTGAATCGAGCTGGTGGCAGTTCGCGCCACGCTTTGGGTTCGCTTATAACGTTGGCGGCAAGGGCAAGACCACGGTGCGCGGAGGCTGGGGGATGTTCTACCAGCCGCCTTTCGTAGAGGCGTTCAACAACATGGTGGACAGCGCGCCTTTCAGTCCCCAAATTCAACTGTTTCGCGTCTCCTTCGCGAACCCTTACGCCGGCACGGCGAATCCATTTCCGGCGCAGTACGCGCCCCAGATACCGCCGTCGCAGGTGGCTTTCGATTTGCCGCTCAGCCTCGCGGTCTCCTACCAGCACACGTGGAAACCATCGCGCGTGATGAACTGGAACCTTACCGTAGAACATCAACTCCGCAATGACTTGGTCGTGCGTGTGGGCTACGTGGCCTCGAAGGGCACACATCTCGGATACAACACCGATGTGAATGCGCCGCTGCCCAGTCCGGACGCCACCGCAGACAACGAAGATGCCCGCCGGCCCTATCAACTGTTCCACCAGGTGACGCAGGACGTATCCGGAGCCAACTCGATCTTTCACTCGCTACAGGCGTCCTTGGAGAAGCGCTTTTCGCATGGAGTCACTGTCTCCGCTAACTACACCTGGGGCCGAAGCATTGACTGGGTGTCCTACCTGACCGACCTCGACGGCATCAACGTCATCAACCCTTACAATGTGAGAGCGTATCGTGGGGTCTCCGACTACAATGTTCCGCAGCGATTCGTATTGAATTATCTCTGGCAGATCCCCGGGCCCAAGACGGGCCTCTCGCATGGCGTGCTGGGGGGGTGGGAAACCACTGCGATCTGGAACTGGCAGAGCGGGTTCCCGCTTAACATCACTGCCGGCGATGACTATTCGTACAGCCTGCCGGAGGTGGGCGACGACCAGGCGGACGTCATCTCAAAGCCGCACTACACCAGCGGCCGCAGGGGCGACCGAATCGCTAAGTGGTTCACCACGGATTCGTTCGTCGCTCCCCAACCGAACCATTTCGGTAACGTCGGGCGCAATACTCTCGTCGGTCCCGGGACGTTCAATATCGATTTCGCCGTTCATAAAGCTTTCTCGTTCCGCGAGCGCTTCAAGACACAATTTCGAGTGGAGTTCTTTAACGTGTTGAACCACACGCTGCTGAACAACCCCGACACGACTCTGAGTGATGACAATTTCGGTCGAATCACCGACGCCCGCGACCCGCGTATCGTGCAACTGGGCCTTAAGTTCAATTTCTGAGGTGCCCGGGTCAAGTACGCCACGTTGGGCGGGTGAGTAAATTCCACTTTGCGAGAACATCCGGCAGGGAACGACAATTCTCCGACGACCGACCGATAACGCGTCGAACTCATGGTGCTGGAGGAGGGGGTCGAACGAAAAGAGTCAACTGAAAACAATGAAGTTATTGATTCTAATGAAAGCAGGAAACGCTGAATCCGCTGTTTCTGCACCCTTCTGGCACGCGTACGGCACACGAGTACAACACAGGTTTTTCAGCGCGACTTTCGCGCACTTCTTTCCTCGCTCCGCTTTGTCTGAATCCCAAAGTTCTTGATCAACAAGCCGCTCAAAACTCGCGACAGCGCTTACAGCAAGGCCCAGGAACCGCATTCCTCGGCTGAACTATTTATGATGGCGCCGCCTCGTTTTGCCTTTAAACTAGACCTCCGAGCCCTCAACCGGGCATGATGAAGGCATGACTGGCGAGCGTTATGACCCCGCGGACATGCGTCTCCTCGGTCAACGTGGCGGTTTAAAGAGCGGCGACGTACGGCGCGCCAAGAAGCTCAGGAAGATCATCGGGCAGTATGCCGCCGCGCACGGCATCGCTCTCGACGGCGCACTCCCTCCTGTTGAGTCGATCGAGCGCCCGAACCGTTCAGGCGGATCACACGACACTGATTGGCGCTGTCCGTACTGCCGGCACTTCAACAGCATCAAACGTCGGTCGTGCGTGAAATGTGCCAAGAGTCCGGCAAACGGCCGGTTGACGCGGTCAGCATTGCGCGAGCGGGCAGCAGAGCACAGGACGCAGGCGACACTTAGGAGATTCGGGCTATAGGACCGGTGGCGCAATGCCGTGAATTCTAGTATCGATGGCTATCGATCCTCCGTATGCGACGAGTGTGACCAGGATCCGAACTTGCCGGATTTCAATCTCTCAGGCCAGAGCTTTTCCGTAAAGAGCGAGCAGCCGGCTCCATGCCTTCTCAGCCTGCGCCTCGTTGTAAACTCGCGAATCCGGTGGGCACCAGCCATGCGCCGCACCTTCATACACTTCAATCTCCGCGGGCAGATTCGCCTTGGCGAATGTCTCTTTCAGAATGGTCTTGTCATTCGGAGATCGCGCATCGTCATTCGCTGCAATCGCGACGAGAAATTGGGCCTTGGTTTTCGCGGCCTGTAGATGCGGACTGTTCGGTTGATCTGTCACCAACCCGCCCCCGTGAAAAGATGCGACTGCTCCGACCCGATCCGGCACGGCAGCCGCTGTACGAAATGCAATGGGGCCTCCCATGCAGTAACCCTGTGTTCCCATCTTGCGATCCTTGGCCACTGGCGATTGTTGGTCCAGCCATCCGATGAACGCCTTCGCATCCGTCATGTGCGTCGTCTCATTCAGAGTTTTCGCCAACGGCATGAGTTGCTCGATCGGGGTTGTGCTACCTGCTTCCGCGGTTGGAGCTTTCTTCACGCGATAGAATTGATTCACCACGAGTACTGAATAGCCCGATTGGGCGAGCCGCTTGCCCATGTCCCGAAATGCCGGCCGCAGTCCGAAAATATCCGGCCAGACGAGGACACCTGGAGCTGTGCCGGTCGCCGGGTGTACGAAGTAAGAGTCTGCCGAACCGTCCGGCGTTACAACGTTCACCTCCGATTCGACCACGGTAACCGCGTTAGCCACTCGAGGAAGCATCATAGCCATGCCTGCCCCTAGCATGACTCCGAACTGTTTTCGTGTTACAAGACCGCGAGCCTCGTACTCTTGCTGGTCTTCGTCAAAATGTTTCTGATCGCACATAACCGGTCATTTTAATCCACTTCCGGGGATGGGCTCCGCAAATGAGTGATTTTCGCGCGGACGCATATGGCTTGGATTGCAAAGGAGACGGCAGTCTCGTTGGACACGCTGCCGGTTGATTACAGTTAGAGTGGAAACATGATCCGACCATGCCCGGCTTGCGGCGCCCACAACCGCGTTCCCGCGAAACATCTGTCCGATACCGGCCGCTGTGGCTCATGCAAGGCGACATTACCGCCCGTTTCCGAGCCGGTTGACGTTAACGCGGCGGAGTTCACCGAGATCACCCGCGAAGCGAAGGTGCCCGTTCTCGTAGATTTCTGGGCGGAATGGTGTGGACCCTGCAGGACGGCTGCACCCGAAGTCCACGAGCTCGCATACGAGATGGCCGGACGGGGTTTAGTTCTCAAGGTGAACACGGAGCAGTCGCCCACTCTTGCTGCTCAGTTTCGGGTGCAGGCGATTCCATATTTCGTGCTCTTGCGCGGAGGAATCATCATTGCAGAGCGTGCCGGGGTTGTGCCGCGAGCAGAAATGCGCCGGTGGTTTTCGATGGCCGCATGAACTGTAGGTGGTGCCTATGGTTTCCGATAAGCCTGTTTACCGACCATCGGAGCGTAGCAATTTCCGAAGGGCCGACGACCCTGGAGTTGCCGGTTTCCAATCGACTGTGGCGATATCGCTCTCGTCAAAAAAAGCAGTTACTCAGGCGGGTCGGCGATCTGAGCCGAGATTACCAACATCGAGAACGCATCGGAAACGACCCTGACGACACCGACACCCCTGATCACTTCCTCAGGATCTTGTCCATGGCTTTTCCTTGGCCAATTCATCCACGAGCGTGCATTACTCAAGGTCCTCGACTGTTCCTTATGAATGCTGAGAAAATCGCCATTGCTGTTCTCAGCCCTGTGTTCTTCCCTGTTCCTGGGGGCTGAAAACACCAAGGAAGTGTGAAACTACACAGACCAGTTTTCGCCCTAATTTTTGGAACTCCGGCCGGTTAGGTAAGATGAATTTGCTAGACTCGCCCGATGGCCGAAGACACTTTGGAAACAGAATGCGCTGCAGATCGCTGGCCCAAACAGGCAACAGGCATCACCGGTTTGGACGAGATTCTGGGCGGCGGTCTGCCATCTAATCGCCTTTATGTCGTCGAAGGCGATCCAGGCAGCGGAAAAACCACATTGGCATTGCAGTTCCTGCTCGAAGGTTCTAGGCAGGGCCAGAAGTGCCTATACATCACCTTGTCTGAAACGCTCGAAGAGTTGCATGATGTTGCGGCATCGCATGGTTGGTCCCTCGATGGTTTGCATCTTCTGGAACTCGACAGCATCGCCGAGCGGCTTGCTGAGGAGGCGAATTACACCGTTTTCCATGCGTCCGATGTCGAGCTGGGCGAAACAGTCAAGCGCATACGCAACGAGGTGGAGCGGATCAACCCGGCTCGCGTCGCCCTCGACTCTGTATCGGAATTGAAGATCCTCTCCCAGACGTCCGTCCGATACCGACGGGAGATCCTTGCGCTCAAACAGTTCTTTGCTGGTAGAAAATGTACGATTCTTATTCTAGACGATCGCACAACGCGCGAAGGGGAACAGCAGCTTCAAAGCATCGCTCACGGGGTGATCCGCATGGAGCGTGAACCCCGCGAATATGGCACAACCCGCCGTCAGGTCCATGTTGCGAAGATGCGCGCTGTGGAATTTACCGACGGCCGCCATGATTTTTTCATCAAGCGCGGCGGAATTGAGGTTTACCCGCGCCTCTCTCCGACGGGAGGTCTATCCATAGACCGCGGCGACCTAAACCAGGGTAACCTCGCGGCCAGCGGGAGCGATGAACTGGACGCCTTATTGGGTGGCGGTCTGGACCGCGGATCAAGCGCGCTCATTATGGGACCCGCAGGCGCAGGCAAGACGACCATCTGTTCGCAATACTTAATCTCTGCGCTGAACCGGGGCGAACACGCCGCTTGTTACCTCTTTGAAGAAAGCCCTCACACATTCCTCAAGCGCGCCGACGGGTTGGGAATGAACTTTCGTACCCACTTGCAGTCAGGGCTGCTCCACTTAGTGCAGGAGGATTTGGCCGTTTTGTCGCCCGGCGAGTTTTCGTCACGCGTCAGGGAAGCCGTCGAAAAGGGAAAAGCCGCCTTGATCGTGATCGATAGCCTGAACGGATATCTCAACGGCATGCCCAGCGAGCGCTTCCTGCTCATCCACATGCACGAGCTGCTCACCTATCTCGGGCAAAAAGGTGTAGCGACGATCCTAACCCTGGCTCAGCATGGCATCGTGGGAGGAGCGATGCATGCGCCGATCGACGTGAGCTTCCTAGCGGATACCGTTATCCTTCTTCGCTATTTCGAGGCAGGGGGGCTGGTGCGTCAGGCGGTCTCCATTGTCAAAAAGCGCCGAGGCGGGCACGAACGCTCGATCCGCGAGATAAAGATCACATCCTCCGGATTACGCGTGGGCGAGGTCCTCAAGAACTTCCGCGGCGTCCTGACGGGCGTCCCTGAATACTATGGCAAGGACGCAGAGTTGCTGGATGACAAGAGCGAGCCGTAAATGTTTCGAAGAAGTGCCAGCGAAATGCGCGTCCTCATCCTGGCCCCCGTTGGCAGGGATGCGGCCCTTCTTGCGCAAACAGTGGACGCGCTCAACGTGATACCGGCCATTGTGGCCGATGCCGCCGCGCTCGTCAAAGAGCTGCCTCTCGGCGTCGGCGTATCAATCGTGGCGGATGAGGCGATTTCTCCGCGCAATATTCACGAACTGACCTCATGGCTGTCCGCCGAGCCCCCATGGTCCGACCCCCCGTTTATCATCATGACGCCCGGCGGGCAAACACAGCACTATAGCCTTCAGCGTGCCCAGGAATTCTCAACTTTGGGAAATTTTACGCTGATCGAGCGGCCAATGCGCCCGGAAATCTTGCAGAGTGCCGTTCGGGCCGCCCTGCGCGGCCGCATGAAACAATATGAAATCCGCAGTCGCCAGGAAGCCTTGCTCCGAGCGAATTCGGATCTGGAACAATTCGCACACTCAGTGAGTCACGACCTCAAGGAGCCGCTGAGAAATATTCGCATTTTCAGCGAGCTGTTGAGAGAAGAATACGGGAGCACCCTCGACCAGCGTGGCGTGGGATTTCTCGAGATGGTTGGAGCGGGTGCGCTGCGGATGGATAATCTGCTCTCGGATTTACTCGCCTATACGCAAGCGTCCAACATTCCGGATGACCTTCCGGAACTCGCGGACGCGCGGAATGCGCTTGACGCCTCCTTGGAAAATCTTGCTGCAGCCATTCGAGAATCGCACGCTGAGATTGAAGCCGGAGATTTGCCAATGGTAAGGATGCGTGAAAGCCATCTCCAGCAGCTGTTTCAAAACCTCCTTGGAAATGCCCTTAAATATCGCCGGGAGAACTGCCCACCTTTTATCTCTGTTGGTTCAAGCCGGTCTGGCGAGTTCTGGCTGTTCACCATTGCCGACAATGGCATCGGGATCCCTCCTGAATATAGGGAGAAGGTCTTTGGAATCTTTCAACGGTTACACACCAACAGCCGATATTCCGGGACTGGAATGGGACTCGCGATTTGCCAGCGAATCGTTGAGCGGTACCGCGGACGAATTTGGGTCGAATCTGAGCCGGGACGAGGCTCAAAATTCCTTTTTACAATTCCGGCGTGATCGATTTTCTTGGCAATGTCATAAATCATTTTGACTAGAGTGTTTACTAGTTTCTTCGTGATTTCTTCAATGCTAGCCTACACGTCCATATGTGGACAGGGCCGACGATTCAAGCTAAAGCAACAAGTCCTGGCTTAACGTGAACGGGAGGTAGCCGAACGGCGGATAACATTCCTAGAGCAAAAATTAGATAGGGTCGTCGACCTCACTAGTGGCGATGTGCGCGGCGTCGTGATCGAGCCGCGAAAGTAGCGGCGAATTGAAAAGAAACTGTACCTGCGTACCTGCGTGCCTGATGTGGATATCGCGCAAAACTCCCTCAAGCTCCTGAGCCGCTATGAGCGCGCCGTCATGGCTCTTGCCGATAAGCTCCCAATATGTGAGTTCATGGGAAACTGGCCTATTACAGCCCCAACTTTCCGGCGCTGTTCTCCCGGAACAGGCTGCCCTCCCGGATATAGCGTCGCACCATCTGCGCGCTTCGATGGCCGGTCTGGTTCATGATGGACCGCTCAGAAGCGCCCGCGATGGCAGCACTGGTTGCGTGCCCAGCCCGGAGTGAGTGGCCAGCATACTTCGTAGCATCCAGGCCCGCGCGCTGAGCCAGCTTCTTTACCACCCGCGCGACGTCGATACCGGCGAGACGGCCAGCCTGAACTTGCCCGTGGCGATTGGTCGACCGGAACAGCGGTCCCGTGGTGATGCCGGCCAGTTCCAGCCAGCCCAGCAGCACGCGAACTGGGCACGTGTCGGGGTTCGATCCGTAGGGTATACCAACCTTGCGGCCAGCGCCCTCCTGATCCGTCTTGGAGCGCCGCAGCGTTACGGTGAGGCCATCCTTGCCGAAAGCACAGTCCACCACGTCCAGCGCTACCAGCTCCGATCGACGGAACGCACCCGCGAACCCGAGCAGGATCAGTGCCCGGTCGCGTGCGCCAATGATGCCTGCATCAGCCGCGTTCACCATCGCACGGATATCGTCCGTCAGCGTGGGCGCCTTCTGACGCGCGGCAGTGCCCTTCGTACGTCGAATGCCCTTCATCGTATTGGCCACAATCGCTGCATGTGTGGGCGATTCCAGCCCCACTGCCTTGTGCGCCTCCGCGATCGCGTTTAATCGTCGCTGAATGCTGCCCACTTTCAGGTGATTCGCACACTCCGCGATGTAGGATGCCACCCCCTCAGGCGTGGCAGGCAGTGGCCCCAATCCGTGGGCCGCGCACCACCCGCAAAAGTCCCGCCAGTCCGACTGGTCGCCCCGTAGCGTGTTCTGTGCCTTCGATGCGCGAATGTACTCCCGCACTTGATCGAGCGGAGGTGCCGGCGCCAGAACGCCCGCATGCTCGAATGCTCCGCCATCTCCAGCCGCCGGTATACCAACGCACGAAATGCGCGGCAGTGGCTGTTCAGGTTCGCAGCTGTGCAGCACTGGTATTGTGCTCATAGCGGCTTCTCCCGTTTCAGGATCCTCTGGGCCTCCTCTGGCCCTAGTTCCCGGCTCAATTCGCCGATATACTGCGTGCGGCAGTATGCGGCCGCGGATTCCAACGTCCGTTGAGCCCGGGATTCCAGGCCAAATGTGGTACGCAAATGCCGCCACAGCGCACGAAACCCGCCGTCATACCATGCTGTGAGTTTGATCAATCGCGGCCTCCAGGCCTCCCTGCGTAATGTTAACGCCATAGCTCGCCTCCTATGCCACCAACACCACGAACGGGGATTGGGAACCCTTGGCGCTACCCTTTGCGCGCAATCCCACTACCACGCCCGCAGGATCCAAGAACCTGCAATCGTGCAAGTCGCCATCGATAACCCGAAATCCATTCCACGTTTCTGGCAGTTTTTCTCCGCGGCGCGTTGTGAACACCACGGCAACGTTAATGCCGTGCGACAGCGCTTCCAGGCAATCCTGCGCATTATGCCCGGAGTGCGAAAACGTCAGGTGATAGTTTGGCAACGTCCGCAACCATGGTTTGGAATGTTTGGTGTAATCGTAGAACTGCACGTCAGGGAACGTGCTAGCCAGTTCTTGTGCCAGCCATGGCAAGTCCGAAGTGCCATTGATACGGATAGCAGGCTTAAGCCCCAGTCTGCTGGCACGTGCGACTAATCGCGCTACGTTGCGCTTCAGTTCCTCTACAAACCCTGCACGGTCTCTAGCAAGCCATAGGGTCTTGCGGATACGGCCATGGCGTACGGAATCGAAGGCGCCGCGGCCAGCTGTAAAGAGGCAAGCCTGACGGCATTCTGGTGTCGATGAAGCGCACGTGTTCATGACTCCAGATTCATTGGCGGGCGCCAAATACAGGATCCCCGTGAGAATGCCCAGTTTCTCGCCTTTGGTGGTTTTGGCATTTTGCACGGTCAGAAGTCGATCCATTTCACGCCACCTCCGTCAGGAAATAGCGCGTGCGCTCAAATTGAGCGGCTGGGACGTCGATTGCGGTACTGTCGGTGTAGGACATCGTGAAACTTACCTTTCGCGGTGTTTTAGGGATTGCGCAAAGCTCCAACTTTGCGCAGTCCCGATTGCGTTCCAGTGTTCGATTCGTTTTAGTAATCGAACATCAGAACCGAGAGCAGAATACACCTTAGACCGGTAAGGTTCAAGAGAAAATCGCAAATATTTTCTGGGCACGATGCATTGTTTAAGGGGTACCCCCACCCCTTCAGAGGCGCGCGCCGGACACACGCGGCTCTATAAAAAATTGTGCGGATTTCAAGGTGAACTCTGTGGTGCGACCGTCGTCGAGTTGTTCGCGAGCAGCCGGGCGACAAGGCCCCGGACGTCCTCGCCGAAGTAGGCGCCGACGGCCACAACCTGGGCGTTAATGCAAGGCTCGACTTCGCCCTCAAAGAAGGCGTTGTTGTCACATTGCCGCGGGCCACATCCCTTCCAAGTTACCCGTTCGCGGACAAGTTGCGTCGCGCGGCGTGCCTGGTCGCACGCAGGATCGAGCCCCATGTCGCGCAGCAGCATGAGGACATGCATGGTAGAGTTCCACCCGCGGTTCCAACGCCGCACCACTCCACCGTCCGTCGGCGCCCTGGAGATTTAGCAGTGTTGCCCCCATGCCTTCGGTAGCTACCCGCGCGCGCTCGGCCGCGACTACTTCTCCCGGCGAACCCAGCAGGTCACGCAGCACTTGCCAACGGATCGAAGGGTCAGAATCAAGCAGCCACTCTATAACCCGACTCTGAGTCTTTGGAGTTTGCCGTTCTGACGAACTGTTTGCATACGCCCATCTTATATTTCGGACATCCTAATCGCGGAAGCCGAACCGAGGAATGCCGGCCTCAACTTGACGTATCGTGCCATTCCGCTAGCTTGACTGCTGCACCTGCGCGCTATCTATCAAAGGGAACGGTCGGCGAGAAACCGTCAACTTGGGTTGGCGGGCGTCAGGACCCTCAGAGCGCCGCCGAGTTCGGTATCCTTGAACCCATGCCTGAGTCGGCGCACAAAAAGCTTAAAGGATTTATTGCAAAGTTCGACCCCGCGATGGGCAAGTTGATACGCGAATGCCGCTCAATATTGAGAAGACGGTTCCCGACGGCGAACGAACTGGTTTATGACAATTACAACTTCTTTGTCATTGGCTATTGCACAACGGAGCGCCCATCCGATTGCGTTGTGTCCCTGGCAGCGAACGCAAAAGGCGTCGGCCTCAGTTTTTATCGCGGCGCCACCTTACCCGACCCGCACGGGGTATTGGAAGGCAGCGGGAGCCAGAACCGATTTCTAAGGCTCGTTCGTGCCGATAGTCTAAGCCGGCCCGAGGTTTTGGAACTACTTTACGCGGCCGAAGCTCAGTCCGGCCCTGGAATCCGTGGATCAGGCGGAGGCAAGCTGATCATTCGCTCAATCTCGGAAAAGCAGCGGCCACGACGATGATCGCTTTCAGGCTGATGAGCTCACGGCGGCAAATTTACGTAAAACGCCCAAACCGCCATGTGGACGTGCCCGCACCTCGCTAACCGGCACCCGGAACTGTCGGCGACTACACGCTCATGCGACGTCTGTTGTCGTGTTTCCAAGCTCTTGGGCAGTCCGATGAGAAGCCCTTCGGGCCCGCGGATGTAGCAGAGCCGATACGCGTCTTTATACTGGACTAGTTCGCCGACGAGCTGTGCGCCGCGATTGCGGAGTGTTTCAAGTGTCGCGTCAATGTCGTCCACGGCGAACATGGCGCGGAGGTAGCCTAGAGCGTTCACCGGCGCGTTGCGGTGATCCGCGACTGCAGGCGGCCTGAGAAAGCGGGAGAGTTCGAGTCTGCCGTGGCCGTCCGGCGTGCGCGTCATGGCAATCTCGACGCTCTAATCGCCGAGTCCAGTGACACGCCCGGCCCATTCTCCTTCAATCATTGCTCGCCCTTCGAGTTCAAGGCCGAGCTCGCGAAAGAAATCAACCGTCGCTCCGAGGTCATCCACGACAATTCGGTGCAACCGTGCTTGGAGTCGAAACGCTTTCTCGCTTACTTGACTGTGCTCACTCCACAGCCGATCACACTCTGCGCAGGGCTTGCCGGACATTTGCTACGAAGGATTCTACTCGAGCCAGTAGACGGTAGAATGCCTTGCCGAGCTGGATGCCGGCAGCGTTGCCCCGGCTTTTCAAATCCACCACAAATAACGTCCATCGCGTCCGCTTCCACTCTACTTCAATCAGGCGCGTATCATTCGGGCGAGGACCGCTTACCACCTGGACATTTCTCCTTCAGGGATGTAATCCGCAGCTACCCTCCCGGCCAGGACTTGTTTGCCTTAGCTTGAATCGTCCTGTCCACATGTGGAAACGGAGGTTAGCACCCAAGAAATCGGGGGAGAAACTCCTAAAAACCCTAGGTCGTGCCCCCCGCTGAGAAGGAAGCTTTGTCTTGTGCAAATTCCGGTGCGAGAGGTTCTGCAACTAACATTCGAGATTAGATTTGGGTTCGTGCTCGCGGTATATGGCTTAGGTAGACCTGGCGTCTACGCACGCTGGCTTCGGGTCGATTACTTTGTCTTCTTGAAATACCGCTGTGAAATGGAAGATACTGCCTTTTCCATCCTCGCTTTCCACCCATAGATGGCCACCCATCATGCTCACCAGCCGTGTTGATATCGTCAACCCCAGCCCCGTGCCACCAAATTTCCTGGTAATCGACGAATCCGCCTGCTGAAAAGCTTCAAAAATCAGATTCACCTTATCGGCTGGAATCCCGATGCCGGTATCGCGGACTGAGAAGTGCAAAATGACGTTTTCTCCCCTGCGTTCATACAAACTGGCGCCGACGTCGATGAACCCAGCGGCGGTGAATTTGATGGCGTTATTTATGAGATTCAATACCACTTGGCGAAGCCGGATAGGGTCGCCGATCAACCGTTCCGGTACGTCCTCTGCTGTATCGAACGTTAGCTGCAAACCTTTTCGCTTGGCGATAATAGCAAGTGTGGCTACGGCCTGCTCTAAGCACTCGCGGAAAGAAAACTCTACTGGTTCCAGCGTCAGGCGGCCCGCCTCAATCTTCGAGAGGTCGAGAATGTCATTGAGCAGTGCAAGCAAAGACTCCGCTGAAGTTCTCGCGTCCGTTAAAAACTCGTGCTGTTCAGTCGTCAAGTCGCTGTCTAAAACCAGGTCCGTCATACCAATGATCGCGTTCATGGGTGTACGAATCTCGTGGCTCATGTTGGCGAGAAACTCGTCTTTATAGCGATTGGCTTCGCGGGCCCTCGTGAGCAGATGCTGGATATCGTTGTGTTGAGCTTCGACGATTTTCTTCTCCTCGCGCAGTTGAACGGTCCTTTGCTCCACAGCCTGTTCGAGCTGCTGTTGTTGTGCCTCCAGATGCCGAAGCCTTATCCGAAACATAATGCGCAGGAAGATCACTGCCGTTAAAAGTGCTAGCCCGCGGAACCACCAGGTCTGCCACCAAGCCGGCAAGACGGCAAACGAGAAGGTAGCAGTTTTGCCAGCAGATCGACCAGGAAGAAGCGCCTGCACCTCAAATCTATAGTTTCCGCTCGGTAAGCTTGGGTAGCTAGCGATGCGCTGGTCGGTCTCGACCCAGTCATCGTGAAATCCCGCCAAACGATAGCGCAGGCGAATATCTGCTTCGTTTAAGAACGTCAGGACAGCGAAGTTCGCTTGAAACGCCCCCCGATTATGAGAGATTTCAATGAAGTTCTTTGTGCTGACCGATTTGCCTCCGAGTTTCACCCAACTAATAACGACAGGTGCGAACTGAGCTGATTTCGGCTCAAAATCCGGCCGGAAATGGCTGAGCCCCAAATTGTTTCCGATCCAGATGGTGTCGTCGCGGTCTCCCAACAGCGCATGGCTAGAGCAATCGTTCCAGAGGAGGCCCTGAGCTTGGCTGTAGTGAGGGTAGGACGAACCATCTTTCACTTGAATTCCGTCGTCCGTACTGAACCACAGGCGGCCCTTTGTATCGAATGCCAACCCACTGATATTTTCGGAATGAAGACCATCGCTTGTGGTGAAGTTTTCTACACGAATATCGTCTCCGTGAGGAATGGCGTGTATCAGACCCACTGCATCCTCAGATGAGATCCAAAGGCTGCCATCTGGCCCGACGATAACCTCGTCAAGATTGATCGAAGGTAAACCGTTCTTTCCTGAATATCTTTTCCAGTTCCCTTCCTTAAACCGAAGGAGGCCACGGTCACTGCTTAACCAGACCGCCCCAGTTGAGTCAGTAGCGCAGCGCTTAAAAGTTTCGTCGTCGTCACCATCCGGTGGCAGTACCCGTTCGAAATGAGCTGAAAGCCCCCGGACGATTCCCCGGTAGAGTGGACCATCCCCCGCTACCCAAAGACGCTGTCCCTCCCAGCACGCGCCAGATACACCTTTTCCCTCGAATCCTGATCTAGACCCATAGCCGTGAATAACCCCTCTCCTTGGTTCGAGACGATAGATCTTCCCAGGGTTGGTACCAAACCAAAGCGCATGATCGGAGGATTCCACGATGGCCCGAACTGGACCGCCACTTAATCCACTGCGCTTGTCCCAGATCCTTCCCGGCCGATCGCCCGTGAACTGTTGGAGTGCGGCACTTGTGCCGATCCACAGCGTACCAGCGGAGCTGCGAAAGATCATCTTTGCGCTTCCAGCCAATCCCTCGGCTGGTGTCCAACTTTCCCACTGGCTGGTACCCAACCAGCGGGCGAGGCCGGATCCCTCCAAGCCAATCCAGATTGAACCCTCGCGATCCTCGAGCACGGAAGAAACATTGCTGACAAGCAAACCTCGCTCAGCGCCGACGCGTTCCCATCCAGTTGCACCCTGGCGCATTAGGCCATTGCTCGTAGGCACTAGCAGATTTCCGTTGCGCTGCAGATATAGGCTGCCCATGGTGCCGGCGTCTGGGATATTTTTCAGTGCTACAAATCGGCCGTGTTCCCGCCTTCTCGTTAAGAGGCGGGTAGAACTCCGAACCCACAGGTTTCCCCTGTGGTCCGTAAGGATCCCGTTCCAGGTATCCTTCGGAAGGCCCGCCTCTGTCCCGAGCACTAAGATGCGACCTTCCTCATAACGGCACAATTCTGTGCCACAGCCAAACCAAACAACGCCATCCGGAGCCACGTGAACTCCATGCACTTCGGGATTGGCTCCGGACGCATTTTGCGGATACAGCTTTCTCGGGTTCTTGCCAGGCTCGGGAATCGCCCAGAGACCGCGGTCGGTGCCCAAATACAAATCGCCGTGAGAGTTGGAGGCAAGATCAGTGTTGCTAAGAAGACTCACACGCTCAGGCAGCCGCACAGGCTGAAAAGTATTTTGCTCGAGCCGAGCGAGTCCTGCACTGGTTCCGACCCAAATGGTGCCATCGATGGTCTGGTGAATTGCGTACGCTCGGTTCGAGAGTACTCCGAGAGGCATTCGAAAGCTGGTAAATGTCGATCCGTCATAGCGAAAAACGCCGTCAGAAGTAGCAACCCAAACATATCCGGTTTGGTCCTGAATTAGGCTGTTCACATCCAAACTGATCAATCCTTGGTCATGCGAATAGTATTTGAATGCAAAACGCTGTGCAGAAGCAACGGCGGGCAGTAAAAGGGCAGCCGTAATCGCGGCGAAGCAGATGACTTTAGGCTTCATTTACGATGGCGGTCCTGTGATGCGGGGCGCATGGTCAGTCAACCCGTGGCATTGGCTAACGCGGAGATAAGTGAGAGTTGCGAACTCCCAACTCTCTTCAGTTTAAAGCCTGATTTAGCCAACTATACATATTGCATTTGGTTAACTTTGTTCGAAAATCTGTCATGACGTGCCATGCCGAAATGATCTCCACCACGTGCGAGTGTGCACGTCACGTGGTGGCTTCATTTACAGATGTCTCCGATGGTGTTCGGGATCATACCGGAACACCGTTCGTATTCCCTTCGGAATGAGCGTTCAGCTTCGCCCCAATCCCCAGTCATCGCCCGGCTATAGCCCAGCGTGAAGGTGAAACCATTCAGCGCCAGCTGTTCGGCATCCATCTCGACAGTGCCCAAGTTTCCTCAGTCCACTTGCGCCCGCTTGCCCGGCGGTGTTCGAGTCTCTACCGCTTCCACACGCCAGCCTTCAGCCGCTCATCCAGAGTCGGTGCCGGCTTAATCCCTTGGTCGTCCGGCACTAGCGGATTTTACGACCGGCGCTGACAGTCGAAGTGAAATCAAGCTCGCTTCCCTTTTACTTGCGCGTCAGCACCGCCAGTAAGACGCCACACGATTCCAACACCTTCATCGCCGCAACGCGGCTGGCAGCTTTTTCAGGTTTACCCGGATACAGCCAGTGGGGCACAAGAGCGCTGCCCCGGTCTGGACGCGCTGATGGCAGACGCCCGGCGTGGAACCCCTGATGTGGTGCTGGTCTTTCGCTTTGACCCCTTCGCCCGCAGCGTGAAGCAATTGATCCAGGAGATGGAAGAGTTCCGGTCTCTGCATCGATTTCGTTTCGCACCAAGAAGCCTTGGATACCGCAACCCCCATGGGACGAGCCATGTTTAGCACTATCGCGGCCATGGCTCAGGTGGAGCGTAGAGTGATCAAGGAACGCATACAAGCCGGTATGGGCTATGCCCGTTTGCGTGGCACGAAGTCGGGCGGGCCGATCGGCCGTACCCGCCGTAGTCGTCCGAAGGAACGGTGCGCGAGCGTTGCGGGACCAAGGTCTCAGTTGGCGGCAAATCGCTTGCAAGCTCGCCGTGAGTGCGACGACCGTGCGGAGGGCATGTATGGATAGAAACGAATCCCAGAACCCGTGCCACAAACCCGGAAACAGCGTTGTGCTACAGGATTAGACTGCTGCGGAACCCTCCTCGCCGCACCCGCACATTCCCGAGCTTTCAAACGGAGTAGGTTTTGGCAAGATTGTTGGCCGAAAGATGGCCGACACGTGGATTTCAGAGGCGGTACTCCAGAACCCTGCAGGGTATTAACCAATTCGCAACGATTTCAAGTCGCCCATGGCGAGCCAATTCATTCAGCGGCTTCGAGTACGATCCAAATCTGGACGGGGAAGCGAATTCTCTCCGGGAACGATGCCACCGGCTCCGTCTTCGCGGCTCATGGCGTGAATTGGCTGGTGCCGCTTCGGTTCGGGGCATTCGCGGCTCGGATGCAGGCCGGTTCGCTGTCTAACTCGGCCACAACAAATTGACGAAAACAAATGGCGCCAGATGAAAGCAAACACACACAATTACTACCAATGCACTTGACCACACATTCAAAAGGTGATACGTTCACGACTCAAAACTTGTGGTTTGGTGCATCCCGTTTCTGCGGAAAAACAGTCGCGAGAGGAGTGCGCAATGAGGTACAGACGGTTTCTTGCTCATGTTCTGGCGGTGGTAGTTCTCGGCATCGGGTCTTTCCCAGCACTGAAGGCGAGTGTCACGGGATCGATTTCCGGGACTGTGATGGATCCTTCCGGGGCGGCTGTTCCGGGCGCCAAAGTGACGCTCCACAATGCAGACACGGGGCTTCGCCAAGAAGCCACGGCGGGCTCCGACGGCGGTTATGAGTTCCTGGTGGTCCCTGTTGGGGACCATTACACCCTCAACGTTGAGGCGAGCGGATTCAAACCGTATGCGCAGACTGGCATTACTTTACTTGTCAATCAACGGCTGCGGGCGGACGCTCAGCTGACCTTGGGAACCCAGAAGCAAGCCGTGGAGGTTTCTGCCCAGGCTGTCCAAGTCGAGACGCGAGCCACGCAGTTAGGCGACGTGATTGGAAGCCAAAAAATGCTTTCACTCCCGCTGAATGGCCGTAGTTATATTGATCTGCTGGGATTGCAGGCGGGTGTGGTCGATCAAACGACGAATAGACAGCTCAAGGATCGGCCCGTCGCCGGAGACGGCACAACCGGAAATTTCTCCGTCAATGGGGGGCGAGAAGCCAGCAACGGATTCCTGGTCAACGGCGGAAGCGTCGAAGAGGCGAGGAACAACGGGGTGGGCCTCGTACCGAACCTGGATTCCATTCAAGAGTTCCGCGTCTTAACCAACGCTTTCGACGCTGAGTATGGGGGATTTTCCGGCGCGACGGTCAACGTCATCACCAAATCAGGGACAAACAGCTTGCACGGTTCCCTCTTTGAGTTTTTCCGTAATGGAGATTTGGATGCGCGGAATTTCTTCGATATCCAGCGCGGGATCTTCAACCGCAATCAGTTTGGCGGCACGGTGGGTGGGCCCATTCGCAAAGACCGGTGGTTCATTTTTGGAGATTATCAGGGGACGCGGCAGTCGCGCGGCCAGTCAACAGGCTTGATTACGGTGCCCACGGTTGCCCAGCGCGGCGGAGATGTCGGTACCCTGCTCGATCCCACAGCCTTAGTCAAGGGAGACAATATTCCGGGCAACGGAACTATGGAGGACGTGCTCAGCCAGCGCTTAGGATATACGGTCACCAACGGCGAACACTATTATTTCCCGGGCTGTACTTCGACATCACAGTGCGTCTTTCCCAATGGGATTATCCCCGCCAAGGCCTGGGACCCGGTGGCGGCCGCCACCTTGAAGTTTATTCCGTTGGCCAATTACGGTTACTCACAGTTTTCAGCCGCGTCATCCAAGCTCCACCTCGGAGATGATAAATTTTCTGTGCGTTCGGACTACAACACCGAGAGGTGGGGCAATTGGAGCGCGTACTACTCTTTTGATAATACGTCTTTGACCAATCCCTTTCCCGGAACGGGCGCCAATGTGCCGGGCTTTGCGGCAGCCAACCCCCAGCGGGCCCAACAAGCGGTTTTGAGCGACACCCGCAATTTTGGCGCGAATAAAGTCAACGAAGGTCGCATTGCTTTTTTGCGACTCGCTGTGGATCAACTGGTGCCCGAGGGAGGCTTGGGCGACGTTGCCACGTTTGGGTTCCCGAAGGCACCCCTGGGGCTTATTCCTGACCCGTTCCGCGAGGGCGTGCCTACGATGGGCCTGAACAACATGGGTGTCAACTTCGGCTTGCCCAACTGCCAGGCCGCCCAGTTCAATAACACTTACCAGGCATCCGATAACTTCTCCATGGTCCGGGGCACGCATACGCTCAAGTTTGGCGGGGAAATTCGTCAACTCCAGTTCAACGTACGGGGTCGTCCCCTGAATGGAGCTTACAATTTCGCTGGTGGCGAGACCGGGAGCGATTTTGCCGATTTTCTGCTTGGCGCTCCGGATGGCTACAATCAGGCGGGTCCGTCGCACTTCGATGGGCGATCTTGGAATGGCGGACTCTACCTGCAGGACAGCTACAAGGTGAGATCGAACTTGACGCTCAATTACGGCTTACGATGGGAATTCAGCCAGTGGTTCAGAGACAGCGGACCTAAGAGCGGGTGTGCAATTCAGGCACTTCATTTTGGTGTGCAGTCGGTCCTCTTTCCTACCGCTCCGGAAGGCTTGCTTTGCCCAGGCGACCCCGGAGTTCCCTCTGGCCTCGCCCCTGACCGTTACAACAATTTCGCTCCGCGAGTGGGTGTTGCATATTCGCCCGATTTTACGGAAGGCGTATTGGGTAAAATTTTCGGCGGACCTGGGAAAAGCAGCATCCGAGCCTCCTACGGGAAGTTTTACACAACCCTGGAAGGCCTGACTCAGTTTTACGAAGTGGGTGACGCGCCAGCTAATCTTTATTTTGTCGCTCCCACCCAAGTGTATCTTGACCTTCCGTTTAAGGCTCGCCGAAGCAGCAACGATCCCGGGCAGCGTTTCCCCTTCACGAATGACCCGGCTACGATCAATTTCGCTCAGTTTCTGCCCATTGGTGGTTCCCCAGGATTTGACTACCGCGCTAAGACCCCTTACTCGCACCACTATGATTTCAACATTCAGCGGCAGATTGCCGGTTCAAGCCTGTTAACCATTGCTTACGTGGGAACACAAGGACATCATCTGATCGTGCAGCGTGAATCCAATCCGGGCAATGCAGCGCTGTGCCTCGCAACCCCAGGATGCGGACCCTTCGGCGAAGATAGCATCTATACTCTCCCCGACGGACACTTTGTTTACGGGACGCGTCCCTACTCGGTGACTTCCGGGCGGTTTCTAAATCAGGGCCGCCTGGACTTCTCCAATAACGATTTCACATCGACCATTGCCAATTCAGTGTACAACTCCCTTCAAATCACGTTTGAGAAGAGAGTTGGCGACGTACGTCTGCTAGGCGCATACACATGGTCAAAATCCATCGATAACGATTCAGCTCTCAACGAGATGGTTAACCCATTTAATGAGAGGCTGAGCCGAGCGATTTCTTCCTTCGACGTCCCCCACAATTTTGTGGTGAGCTATATGTGGGATCTTCCGTTTGGGAGGCTAACCTCATCCAACCTGGGTAAGATAATGCTCGGAGGCTGGTCGCTCTCTGGTATCACCCGCTTCGCTACGGGCATACCCGTCACCATGCGCGAATCTGACGATGGCTCGCTGTGTGGCTGTAGCGGCCTTGACTATCCGAACTATAACGACCAGCCTATCCAGAAGTTTGATCCTCGAGCGAGCGCAACTCATCAATACTTCGGTACCAGCCCCTTTTCGCCTGAAATCGTTGGAGTACCGGGTAACTCCGCGCGACGCTTCTTTTATGGGCCGGGGATCAGTAACTTCGACCTGGCGCTTCACAAGGCGGTGCGATTCAAGGAAAGCGTTAATCTCGAGTATCGCGCCGAGTTCTTCAATGCCTTTAACCATGCGCAGTTTATGACTCCTCAGGGCAACGTTAATTCCAGCACCTTCGGTGACGTGACGTCTGCTCGTGACCCTCGCATTATGCAGATGGCACTGAAGCTGGCATTTTGAGGATGGTTCTGGCTGGGAAGCCCTGGAGCAGGCGAGGTTGGTGCTAGGCCTGGCAGGGCGCGTCGCCTCCTTTGGCTTAAAATCGCATTGGGAACGGGATGTGAGGAAGAGCAAGAAGCTTGAATGCCTGTCGGCGCCGCGGGTCCAATACCGCCGGCGCCGCGGGACAGGGAAAATCCTCATCCTTACGATAGGAATGGCAGTGCCCACCGCATCCCTCCGGGCGCAGGTCGGGCCGCCTGACAAAAGCAGTCTCGCAGTTCATCTGAACCGCCAGGGTATTGCACTTGCTCAAAAAGGAGAGCCAGCCGCGGCGATCGAGGACTTCCGCAAAGCGATTGAGCTCGCGCCGGATTATCCGGACCCGTCGTTCAACCTGGGGGTCACGCTTCAAAAGATTGGCCAACTGAAGGAGGCCATCAAATTTTTTCAAGCGGCCGCTCACCTTCGTCCGAACTCTTCCCTAATCCACCTCACTCTGGGGTTGGCCCTGGTGGAGAATGAGGATCTCGCTGGCGCCCGAACGGAATTGGCGTACGCGGCCAAGCTGGCTCCACAGGATGAAAAGACCCACTACAATCTAGGGCTCGTTCTCGAACAAGAGGGCAAGCCGGAGGCGGCGGCAGCCGAATTCCGCAAGGCCATTCGCGCGCGCCCCGAATTCGGACAGGCGCATGAGCGTCTCGGGGTCGTCCTGCGACGGCTCGGCCATCAGGTTGAAGCTCTTTCCGAGTCCACGATGGCGGTGCAGCTTTTGCCGAAAGATCCCGAGGCCCATTACCGCCTCGCATTAATTTTGCGGTCCCAAGGTAAGCGGGAGCGGGCTCTCCAGGAACTGGACACGGCGATCAAACTGAAGCCGGATTTCGAACATGCTCTTTATAACCGGGCCGTGGTGCTCCGCGAAAAAGGCCAGCAGGAGCAGGCAAAAAAGGAAATGGATCCCATCGCCGGTCTGATCCAATTCCGCGAACAACTTGCGCAGGCAAAAAGCCTTACCTTGTCGGCTTCAACCCACATTGAGAATCATGAACCGGATGCGGCTCTGGCAAATATCGCATCCGCTTTGAGTCTCTGGAAAGACAATCCTGCTGCGTATTATCTGCAAGGAATTGCTTTCGAGCAGAAGAGCGACTTACCCCAGGCCCGCGTCAGCCTTGAGAAAGCAGTGGACCTAAAAGCCGATTACCCGCAGGCGCTGATTGGCTTGGGGCGCGTTCTCTGGAAACTCGGGAACCCCCGCGGCGCTCTCAGGGAATTCGATGAAGCTACCGCTATTGCGCCGGACTTTGCAGAGGCGCATTACAACCGTGGCTTGGCTGAGGCCAAGTTAGGCCAGCTGAGACCCGCCATTCGGGAGTATCGCGAAGCGCTAGCTCTCCAGGCTGATTACGTCGACGCCCGGCTGAATCTTGGCCTCGCCCTCATGCAGGCCCAGGATCTCGAGGGCGCGATCTGCCAGTTCAAAGAGGTAGTCGGTAGGTACCCTGATCGCGCTGACGCCCATAACAATCTAGGACTCGCTCTGCTCGAAGCGGGGGAAACGAAAAGTGCTGGGGCGGAGTTTCGCCAATCCTTGCGATTGCAACCGAACTCTGCGGAAGCTCACTACAACCTGGGACTGGTGCTTAAGAAAGAAGACGACCTGCTAGCAGCAGCAGAGGAATTCAGGCTGGCACACAACCTAGACGCAACGCTGACTCCACCGTAACTCGCGATCCTAAAATCCTTCATGCTGTTCTTTGTACGGGACACGGCTCATCCTTGACAGCAATTTGGTCGGCGAGTACGCTAGGTTTCACTGAAAATGCGAAAGGATGGGATCGGCTTGTACTGACAATGGGCTTCGAGATGCATCAGACGAGGGGCTTATCGAAAGGGGACGGATCCCTGCTTGGCCGCGAAACGAGACGGCGCGAATTTCTGTCCAGCGCGTTGGGCGCGCTCACAGTGGATTCCCTGCTGGCGCCGACGCGGCTACTGGGCTCAGCCCGGCAGCGTCGGCCCTTACTGGACGCGATTGGCCGCGGGCTGGTCACTTCAAACGCCGACTTCTTCGTTCGCAACCATTTCGCGGTGCCCACCATCCGCGACGATGCATGGACGCTGGAAGTGACCGGACTCGTTTCAGCGCCGGTGAAAGTGTCTTATCCCGACCTCCTGCTGATGCCTTCCGTGCGCAAAACCGTCACGCTGGAGTGCGCGGGCAACCCACCTGGCGGCACTCTCGTGGGCACTTCCGTGTGGTCAGGCGTACCCTTAGCTACGCTCCTGAAACGGGCGGGTATCCGGCCAGGCGCCCACACCATTGTTCTCCACGGAGTCGATTCCGGTGACAGCGATGGCGCACCGTCGGCCACCCATTTCGCCCGTGCCATCCCGGAAGAGAAAGCCATGGATCCCTCCACACTGCTGGCGTACGAAATGAACGGCGATCCCTTGCCCCTGGCGCATGGGTTTCCGGTGCGTGCCCTGATTTCGGGCTGGTACGGCATGGACTCCGTAAAGTGGTTGACGCGCATCGAGGTGCTTGATCGACCTTTTGAAGGATTCTTTCAGCAGCAGCGTTATGTTTCCGTGCGCGGTAACGGGGAACGACAGCCGCTCACGCGCATGTCAGTTGGTTCCAGGACGCTCCGGCCCTCGGAGGGTGAGGAGATTCGCTCCGGCGCCTACCGGATCGAGGGAGTCGCATGGGCTGGTGAGCGCAGAGTGGCGAAGGTGCAAGTGCGGATCAATGGCAGTGGCGACTGGCAACCGGCAAGCCTTCAGGCATCACCGGTTGCGATGGTTTGGACGCCCTGGAGTTACGACTGGCGTATCGCAGGTTCCGGCAACTACACGCTGGATGTACGCGCGATCGACGAAGATGGCACGAGCCAGCCGGATGCTCGCGATCCGGATCGTCAAGATCCTTACCAGCTCAATACGCCTCACCGCGTCACAGTCAACGTTCGGGTCTAGACAGTCCGTCGAGTGCTGAATGCCAACCAGGTCCCAACTCCGCGTAGTAGTCGCAGCGTTCACTTTGCTCGTCTGCGCGGCCATCGCCTTCGAAAAGTCCGCGATTGCGCAGTCCACCGGTCTGTCCGGTCTTTTGTCGCAAGGCCGTGCCGCGCTTCGCGACCAGCAATACGATCGCGCTGAAAGGATCTATGAGCAGGTAGTCAAGCTCGACCCCGGACTGGCCGAAGGCCATTTTGATCTTGGGTTCGCTTTGTACCGGTTGGGCGACTACCCGCACGCCATCGAGGAGCTCCAGAAGTGTCTCGACCTCGATCCTCGTCTGGACGAGGCGGAGGCCCTCTTAGCCTTGAGCTACTTTGATATCGGACAACTCCAACAGGCCATCCCGCTTCTCGAGAAGGCTTATCGGAACAAGAGAGACGACCCCGAGCTCGCGGCTCATTTGGGGCTGGCTTACTTGAGGGTGGGTCAGGCCGACAAGGCGCTGGTGGTCATCAGCCACTGGGCTGAGATCCAACCCGACAACGCTGATGCCCTGTATTACAAGGGAAAGGCCTCACAATACGTCGCCTCAAACGCATTCGCTGCGCTTGCCAGGATTGCTCCGGATTCCTACCGCACGCACCAACTGGAAGCCGAGATGCTCCGGCAGCAAGGCCTGGCGCCGGCGGCGATCAACGAATACAAAAAGGCTATCGCACAGAAGCCGGATGCGGCCGGTCTGCATTACGCGTTGGGAACGCTGTATCGCGAAATGGGCCGGCTCGATGATGCGCTCTCCGAGTTTAGCCAGGAGCTGCGGATCACGGATGATCCCCTGACGTATTATTGGATGGGCGACGTCTATCTGCAACAGAACAATGTGGACAGCGCGCAGCAATTCTTGCTGAAGGCGCTGGGCATCCAACCCGGGCTAACGGGAGCCCAGCTCGATTTAGCCAAGATCTATCAAGCTCAGGGCAAGACCATGGAGGCGGTGAAAACGCTCGAAGCCGTAATCACCGCAGACCCTGACCAGCAGGAAGCACACTATTTGCTCTTTGGGCTCTTTAAAGCGCAAGGTCAGATGGACCAGGCCCGAAAAGAACTGGAAGTTTTTCAAAAGCTCAAACGAAGAACTGAACAGGAAGAGAAGCGAATGAGGCTCGATGCAACCGATCGATGACACTCTAAAGGGATCAGGACGACACGAAGAGAGGCTTTTGGACGGACTTTACGCCACTCCGGACAGGCCCACAAGGTGGAAATCCGTGCACGGCAACCTGAAAGAACTGATGAAGCGCAGCAAAATTTAATCCTATCGGCACTGATCACCGCACGCTGCGGTCAACTTCCTCCATCGCGACATATTGGACTGCGCGGAGCCATTCGGCGGGTCAGGGCGCGATATGGCAATTGAATGGCCCCGGGCCATAGGACTTACTCAACAGTCGCGGAGGTCCAAATCGCGGAGTTGGCGGTACTTCCCACTGCAAAATGTCTCTTCACTTAGACATCAGAACTTCACTGCGAGCGCATACACCTCTTGCATGCTGCTGTCCCGCAGGATCAGCGGAGATCCATCCGGCGTTACTCCGCACCACCAACCCGAAGACCCGGGCGCGAGCCCTCTGGGAATACGCACTTCCGCCAAAAGGTCCCGTTTTCGACCTTCGACGTGGAGCCGATAGAACGGCGTGTTGGCTTCCATCGGACTGCAAAAATAGACGTCCTTGCTGTCCTTCGACCACGACGGATACGCAACATGCCGTCCTTGGACAATGTTCTCCCATACCTGAGTTTGAACGTTGAATATCTTCATGTTCATAGAGTCTGTGGTCAAAGCCACGATCCAGTGCCCGTCGGGAGACCACCGTGGAGAAAATAGCCCTGCAGATCCGGGGATCGTCGAGATACGCTTGGCGTTCGGACGCCAGAGATGCAGCGCACGGCTGCGCGCCACCACCGAATCCGCGTAGACCATCGCTTTCCCGTCCGGGGACCACCCCGCATCGAATTCCGGACCTTCGCCGGGAACCAACTGCTCCAAATTAGCTCCATCGATGGAAATGCGATGGATCTTCCACGGTCCGCCGGATGTCGATCCGCTGAAGACGATGCTCTTGTCATCCGGCGACCAGCGTGGAAGGTCAGCTCGCAAATCGCTCGGTGTAAGTTGGACTCGCTCTTCACCGTTCGCTCGGCTCCTGAAGAGGGCACCCTCAGGGTAGGTGACGTACGTCACCCACGCGCCGTCCTTTGAGAAATCAAGACCTGCGGCCGAGATTCCACCGATGTAGTCGGGGAACTGTTTTGCGCCCGCTTCGTAACGCATCAGTTCGCCGCGCGCCTGTATTCCGACCGCGAATATTCGTTTGCCGTCCGGACTGGGAGATGGCCCTAAAAAGCTGATAGGCCCTGCGGTGAGCTGTTTCTGTTCCGGCCCGCCCATACCTAGAAAACGAACGCCTTCGCGCATGGCCTGGAGGTGCGAAACCCCTTCCGTTGTCGATTGATAGACGAATATTTCACCACCCGGCATCCACACACCGCAGCACTCGTCCCGCTGGCGATGGTTACTGGGAAAAAGAGAGTGAGGGTGAGCACCGTCCGGGCCGGATTCCCAAAGGGACTGGTGGCCAGTCGCAGAATCGTACAGTGTGAAACGCAGCTTCGACCGGTCCGGGGACCACCGCGGCCGAAAGGGAACCTTGTCGAAAGTTGCGATCCGGTGAGATTCGGTCCCGTCGGCCTTTGCTACGTAAAGATCGAAGTCCCTGCAATATACGATTAGCGCTCCATCGGGCGACCAGACGGCATCATGCGCGAGTATGCTGCCGATCCTGCGCGGAGAGCCGCTTGGGACCGGCACATTCCACAGCGCGCTCTCCAACTCCCAACCCAGTGTCAGCAGCCCGAAGCCTTTAGGAGAAATGTCACTGACTCCCGCGTTGGCGAATGTCGTGGCGAGTGCGGACGCTTCTCCACCGGCGGCTGCAACCTGGTTCAAGCGCCAGCGTCCTTCCAACATCTCCGAGAAATACACAGTGGAGCCGTCATTGGCGATCACCACACAGCATGGCCCGACCGGAACCTTGGTATTTCCGTCGCTCGTGACTTTTGTAATGGAAGTCACCTGCGGAGAGAACGTGTGCAAGAGAGGCCAGACAAGCAACGCCAGACCGGCGGCTCCGACCACAACAAGGGCGTTCCTCCTTAGCAAAGGATGACCGGGCCGCTTCTCAGGGTGGGTGGGGCGCAGAGCGGAAGCCGCGGAGGCTTCCGGAACGGCTGCCGACGGTTCGGCTTCTTGCGTCTTGGGATTGACGGCAGCGATGAACCGGTAACCTCGCCGGGGAACCGTTTCGATGTAAAGGGGAGTACTGTGGTCGTCGTTGAGGGTGGCGCGCAATCGCCGGATGGAAAAATTTAGGGCGCGGTCGATATCAACGGCTGCGTCGCCCCAGAGTTCCCGCGCCAGTTCTTCCCGCAGAACAAGGTCTCCGGGTCGTGACAAGAGCAGTGCCAGCACTCTGGCGGGTTGCGGCTGTAATTTGAGGAAGCGGCCGCTCTTCCGTAACGCGCCCCTGCCACAGTCGAACTCGTAGGGTCCGAATTGGAGTATCGGGCCGCTCGATAAGTTTGAGCTCACGGCTTCGAACTCCCTTTGCAAGACCGGCGGAGTCATTGTAGTCCAGGACCGCTCAGCAAGTAAAGCTTGCTTTATGTGTGGGATAGATACTCACATCCTGCTCACAAGAACTCATTTCTAATCGCTTGATTTGGAGGGCCTATTTCCCTACCATCACGGCCTATCCCACGGGGGCGAAAGTCAAGGTAACTCCGGCGGGAAGCCATGTTGATTCGTCAAAAAGGAGGACTTCCGTGAAAGGAGAATGTTTCGCCGTTCTTGTAGCTGTCTGTTCACTCCCCTTGGCCGCCCAGCCACACCACACCACCACGACTTACACCATCACCACAATAGCCGGCAACGGCAGTGCCGATTTCGCGTCGAGTGATGGGCTGGCAAACGCTGTAGCCCTCGTGCCCAAAGGCGTGGCTGTGGATCCAATCGGCAATCTCTATGTAATTGATGCGGGATCGGCTACCGGGCAAAGGCCTTCCACCATACGCCTGGTCGCGGCGAGCCTCATCACCACGCTCGCCTGCAATGGTCCGGACCCCCTCGGCACACCGCCCTGGGGTCCAATATTAGACGTCCACCAGGCGAACTGCGGAAATTTGACGGGAGTGGCTCTCGACTTTACGAACGATGTTTTCATTGCACAGGGTGGCGGTCGTACCGTTGATTTGCTGCCGATCGGAGCTGGGATCATTTCCATTGATATCAGTGATGTAGCCGGGCCGCAGAACATGGCTACCGATGGCAAGGGCAACATTTTCGTTGCCGATACCGACAACTGCCGGATTGTGAAGACGGACAAAAACGGTGCCTCGATCCCAGTTGCAGGCGGGACGTGCGGCTTTTCCGGTGACAACGGCTTTGCCTCCACGGCGGCTTTATCCTTTCCTTTTGGCGTGGCTGCAGATGGCGCCGGAAATGTGTACATTGCAGATACAGATAATGCGCGCGTCCGCAAGGTGGATCACAGCACTGGCATCATCACCACCGTGGCGGGGATGGGCTGCACCATCCCGGGTGCGGGCGATGGCGGGCCGGCTACCAGCGCCAGCCTCTGCGGCCCGATCGATGTCGCCGTTGACTCCGATGGCAATCTCTTTATTCTCGAGAACGGTCCCGGCCTCATTCGCCGCGTGGATCCCACCGGCACCATCACTACCATTGCGGGTGGAGTGCATAACACAGCCTTGGGCGACGGCGGCCCCGCCACCAGCGCCAATCTCCAGTTCCCTTACAGTCTGACCCTTGGGCCGGGCGGAACCATCTATGTTTCCGATTCCGGCAATTTCCGGGTTCGGGTATTGACTCCGGTTGCGCCAACGCTGATCACCAATGTCGCCGTGATCGCCTCGGGCCTAGTGTTCAGCCGCGTAACCCAGACCTACAACGGGACATTCACCATCATCAATACTGGCGCCCAGACCATCGCCGGTCCGATTCAGCTTGTCCTTAACAATCTTCCTTTGGGCGTGACAGTTGTGAACGCCAATGGATTAACGAATGGCTCCCCGTTCCTTACGATTCCCAACGTGGCCAACCTGGGGCCCGGAAAGTCTGCATCTGTGGCTGTTCGTTTTCACGATCCCTTGAACCTGGCTATCTCGGCTCACGCTCTTGTGTATTCCGGAAATTTCTGAGGAGGAATCATGTACCGGCATATTGCCTTGTCTCTTGCGCTGTTAGGCTTCTCATCACTCACTCGAGCCGACACCACGTTCGAGTTCTCCGTCGATACGAGCAGTATTATCGGAACGGCCGGATCGCTCGACTTTCAATTCAACCCCGGACCCTTGGTTTCGCAGGTGGCATCGCTCGAAATCCTGAACGTTGCGACCAATGGCGTCTTCGCCGGCACGCCCGTTGTGAGCGGAGATGTCACCGGCGGTTCTCTGCCTGTGCCGGTGATCTTCGATAACCTGGCTCCATTCAATGACTACTTTCAGGGCTTTACCTTCGGCTCGAGTCTCGTATTTGATATCCGGCTCTTCGGGCCCGCCGTTAATGCGCCGGATGGCACTTCAAGCTCAGGGAGCACATTTGCTTTCAGCATGTTTTCCGATGTCGCAGGCACGATGCCGGTTCTCACTACCGATTTAGCAGACGGATTCGCCGCCCTGGCGAATGTCAACCTAGATGGAACTATCTCAGTCAACAATTTCTCAACAGCCACTGCAGTCACTCCCGTTAGCGCTGTACCAGAGCCGGCCAGCCTAGCATTCATGGGAGCGGCGCTTGCTTGGCTGGGTGCGTTGTCGGGTAGATCCGCGCGCCCTCCTGCATGCAGGAGGTGAGCAGGAGGACCGGGCGCAATTTGTAATCCGAGAATCCTCCGAAAATATATCGACCATACGGTCAATACGCGAAACAATCCTGCATCATCCACTTTCAGCGCAGGACAATTTGAACAAGCCTGCAGACAATCAGTAAGCCGCGGTCTGCAATCGACTGTTGGCGGAATCAGAGAGACAAGAAAGGAGAAAACGCAAATGGCAATTAGTTTCGTTCGTGCATGGATCGATTCTGACTATCGCGATAGCCTGACGGCCGAGGAACTGGCGGGCATCCCGCCGAATCCTGTGGCACCTGGCGAGCTATCAGAAGACGAGCTCAGAAGGGTGAGTGCGGGCAAGGTCTGCTTCTCGCCCACCACTTGCCGCATTCAAGACGTCTCGATTAAACCCAACTAGCAATGCGTTCGCTCAGCGGGTGGCGTCGTTGCTCCATTTCGGTTTTGGCCCGAAGCAGTTGACGACGTTCCCGCTGACATTCAGCTTCCGCCTCCTGAATCTCTCGCTTCTCGACCTATTCGTCCCCGGCATCCATGTAGCCGCCTTTTGGACGAGAGTCACTATTTATTTCCGGGTGCTGCGGAAAGGATAGCTCCATGACATCGGCTACTACCAACCTCACCGGCTATCTGTATGCCGCGCTCACATTATCCGAACGCTGTTCGACTCTGCGGCAAGCGGCGGCTCGCTTGAGCGACAAACAAGTCGATCGAGTCCACGCGGCCCGTGCCCTCCGCCGTTGGAAGTCACAGCAGCCGTTTACGGTTAGCGAACACTTCGAGAGCCGCTTGAAGACAGACGGCTTGACGGAGGAGGCGCTACTTTCGATCCTCGCTTTGCGAAGCGAACAGTGTGCAGAGTTCTTCGAGACCCATCCTCAATGGGTGCTGGACCTAGATCGCCTTTACGCGGCGGAGCATTCGCCAGTTGTCTACCCGCAATTTCTTGAGTGGGTGAAAAACGGAACCAACGGCCTTCTCTGGATTGCCGAACCCCTCATTAAAGAGGGGCTTCGTCGACTGCGGGAGGCGTTGCTGGCAATAAGCGCAACGGACTCGTTCGTCAAGCCGGTGGTTATCGAGAGGCTGGCGTTGCCCAACTTGTTTTCTGCGCTCAAACCGGCCGTGGAGAAAGCAATGGTTCTGGAGTTGAACATCGCGCGGGTGCAAGGAGAGTTGCAGGGCGAACGGGCTGACGAAAGGTTCCGAAGCTTTTGCGACCGCCTTCGTGATTCCGAGGTGAGATCGTCGATGGTGCGGGAGTACCCTGTCCTGTTTCGGTCGTTGTACGTCCGAACCATCAATTGGGTGGAATGCACCGTAGAGTTGATCGAGCGTCTGTTCGACGACTGGGACCTGGTTAAGAGGGAACTTTTGCCGGAAACGGAGCTGACCAGCCTGACCGCGATCTCCGCCGGCGCAGGAGGAGACGAACACCGCCAGGGCCGAACGGTCGCGATTCTCGAGTTCTCCTCCGGTGCGAAGCTCGTGTATAAGCCCCGTAGCATGTCGTTGGACGCACACTTCGGAGAGTTTCTCGGTTGGGTGAACCAAAGCGGTTTCGAACCGTCTTTTCGGAGTCCAAGGGTTATCGCGCGCGACGGGTATGGCTGGTCCGAGTTCATCCATTACCAGGCATGCTCGAATCGTGGCGAGGTCGATCGCTTTTACCAACGTCTCGGGGGTTATCTGGCGATCTTTCACGCTCTCCGCGCCAACGACATGCACTTCGAGAACCTGATTGCGGCTGGGGAATTTCCGATACCTGTGGATGTCGAGACTCTCTTTCATTGCGCTGTGAAGCAGGAGGAGGATCCGGCTTTCAACGCATGGCAGTCATCGGTGATGCACGTTCTGCTGCTGCCCACTCGGATTCTAGGCTCCGAGACGCAGGAAGGCGTCGATATCAGCGGGTTGGGCGGTAAGAGCGGCCAATACTACCCGGCCGGGAGCGTTGAGACCTGGGAAGACGCCGGAACTGACGAAATGCACTTAATTCGGGACAGGGCCATAATCATGAGCGCCGGGGATAACCGGCCAAAGTTGAAGACGGCAGATGTCTCGCTGGACGAATTCGCCGAATCCTTTGTGAGCGGTTTTACGCGGGCGTACCGTTTGCTTGAATCGCGACGCAGTGAACTTCTGATGCCGGGCGGCATCCTCGACCGTTTTGGAGAGGACGAGGTGCGATTCCTGGCCCGGCCGACGATGACGTACTCCACACTGCTGGCGAAAGCCTTCCATCCGGATATGTTGCGGGATGGAATTAATCGCGACCGGTTGCTTGACTACCTCTGGATTGGGGCGGCTGGTCTCCCTCACTTGGCTCAACTCATTCCGGCAGAACGCCAGGACCTCGCTTCGGGCGATATCCCAGCCTTCACCGCGCGGCCTAGTTCGCGGGACTTGTGGACCAGCTCGGGTGAGCGGATCGCGGGATTCTTCGAGGAAACGGCAATCGAGACGGTGCACCAGGGGTTCCGCCGCATGAGTGACGAAGACCTTGATTTACAAACCTGGTACATTCGCGCTGCCATTGCCTCCGGAGCGGACTCGCCGCAGGTCGCGCATGCCCCACTGTTGTTAGCGAACGGTCATGGTTCGATTGACCTCGCGCGCGCGGTGGGCGACGCACTTTGTGAGCAGGCTCTTCAGTACGATTCGTACGCCAGTTGGATCGGCCTCACACCGCTCGGGTCTGGCGAGACTTCGTGGTCTCTCGAGCCTTTAGATCTCGGCCTGTACGCCGGCATTTCAGGATGCTCTTTCTTTCTCGGGTATCTCAGTGACATGACGGGAGATGACCGATATCGGACAATCGCCCGGAAGTCAATCGCGTTGGTCAGAAGGCAGCTCGAACGGCTAAAACGCGGCGCTCTGCCGATGCTGGGTCTGGGGGGATTTTCGGGTGCTGGTGGAATCATTTACACACTCGCGCACCTGGGATTCCTGTGGCAGGACGAATCGCTCATAGACGAGGCTCATTCGATCGCCTCGGATGTCCCTTTGTTGATCGACAGCGACCGGATGCTGGACGTCATGAGCGGTTGCGCCGGCTGCATCGCGGCTCTCCGTGTTTTAGACAGGATCAGCCCGCGCGACCAGTTGCTAAAGGTCGCGGCCCGATGCGGTGAACACCTCTTGAGCCATCAAAAGCAACAGGACATTGGCGGCGCTTGGGAGGGCGACGCTTCGTCGATCCGACCTCTCACGGGCTTCAGCCATGGCGCCGCCGGCATCGCGTGGGCCCTTCTGAAACTGGCCGCATGGAGCAACGACCGGCGGTACCGAACGGCTGCCGAATCCGCCATCGCTTACGAGCGGAGCACGTTTGTGGCGGCCGAATCCAACTGGCCGGATTTCCGCAGGCGGAATTCTGCTCCGAAGGAGGGCGACTCTAAGCCGCGCTTTTGTGCGGCCTGGTGTCATGGTGCTGCCGGCATCGCGCTCGCGCGCATTGACAGCCTGGAATACCAGAACGATCGCCAAACGTACGATGAAATCAACATCGGGCTGCAAACGACCCTTGACTTGGGTTTTGGCGTCGATCGCTGCCTTTGTCACGGCGACTTCGGCAATCTAGACATCGTGACCCTTGCCGAACAACGGATTGGAGCGCCGTGGGATCGAATCAGGAAGCGGTTCGCGACGGATGTATTGGCCAGGGCAGCTGCGGAGCAATCTCCGCCTGCTCCCGGGTTGATGGTTGGATTGGCTGGAGTCGGTTACAGCCTGTTGCGGCTATCCAGCCCGGACCGAGTTCCGTCCGTGCTCGTTCTGGAAGCACCTGTTCGCGGCTGAATTCTCGCTGGCTGTCACATTTGAGTGGTTCTACTTTCAGGGGCCTCGTCGTTGCTTGGTGCTCGTGCTGGCCGTGGCCTGACCGGAAGGAAACGAGCACATCTTCAGCACGGCGACGTCGGAGAGCTTGCGGTCTTTTGAGAGAATCTAGGGGTTAGCACCTATGACAATGAACGGCGCCCAATAAAACGGATGCTCATACGATGGATCATTGCGCAGGGCGCGCGCGGCAGCCCGTAAAGCCGCAGCTTCGTTAGCCCCTGTTTTGAGCTTTTGATGAAAGGCAACCATCAATTTGCTGGTGCTGGCGGAGTCTACTTTCCATTGGCTGAGGACTGTCGTTGGTACACCGGAAACAAACAACGCCCAACTGAGCCCAATAACCCCTTCCCCTGCATCAACTCGCCCACGCGCAGTCTCGCACGCTGAAAGAACAGCAAGCTCCGCACCTAACTTCATGTTCAGGAGCTCCCAAGCCTCCAGCAGTCCGTCTTCAGAGCCGTCGTCGTTTCGTTCGGCCGCAAGAACAAGGTGGGAGTAGAGCGGACTGGCATTGCTCAAGATGCCGTGAGTGGCCAAATGCAAAATCTTCGCATCCGGCGCCTCGGATTTGAATCGGCTCTCCAAAGCGTCACGGCCAATATAAATTCGGCTTTGTGCTGCGCCATAGATCGGCTTGAGGCTGCGCACCTCCGACTCGGCGAGCGGCAAATCAAGGAGCCGTTCATCCCGGTATACATGCTTGACTCGCTCCGCTTGTTGCCGAAGTTCTGGATTGCCCATGGCCAGCAACTGAAATTTATGCTTGGCCTGCATCCGCTCCGCCTTGGCCTTCGCCATTGCTCGCAATGCGGTGATGGATGGGCCGTAGGTGATTGTATAAGTATCGAGTAGGTATTTTCGATCCGGACTTATAAGAGTTTGAAAAGGCAGATCCCAGAGCGCTCCATCCGGAATGAAAATCAGCCGGCGCTTGTTGCGAATGTATAGATCGCTGGGGGATAGCAGAACATCGTAAAGATGGTTGGCTGCGGCCCGGAAATTGAGCGCGCGATTCGCCATTTGTCGTCGGAAAGCCTGCACTTCCTCGGACAATTCTTTGCGGCTGATCGGTCGCGCCCAGACGTGCAACTTGCCGGGGGAATGTTCTCCCCGCGAATCCGACAAAGTAAATGTGAAGACAAAAGTCTTATCGCTTGCGACCACGAACTCGATCACTGCTGTTTCACTGTCGGGCAGCAGCGCAAATGCGTCTGTGGCATTAGCCACCACCACTTCGCCCCGCTGCAGCCTTAATTCCGGATGCGCCGCATAGAGACTGATCTGAAATGCGCTATATTCCAGGCGCAATTTCTGTAGATCCGATGCCAAGGAAGTTGCCGCGTTTACGTCACCTCCAGTGCCGCTGGTCCGCGCCAGACGCACATTCAGCGAAGCCATTCTCGTGCGGAGATCCTGATCGCGTTTACGCTCTTGGTCCGTCATTGCGCCGCTAACGTGGGCATAGCCAAACTTCAACACGTCGACGAGCGCGCGAGCCTTAACCCTTTCGGCATATTCGAAGGCCTCCATGTTGCGACCAGCGGCGACCAACAGGTCGATCATGCGATGATAGGGCTCCAGCTTGTCTTCAAAAAAGCTCGCCCTCTCGGATTCGCCGCCTGCCACGTCGAACCGCATGTCTTCGATGATCTGGGTGGCTTGACGAAGCTCAACTTCCGCTTGGACCCAGTTATTGAGGCCGCGATACGCCGTTCCGGCATCCAGATGCGAGCGCCAGATCGTGTCCTTTAAACCCATGCTGTTGGCTGAGTTCAACGCTTCCGTCGTCAGCTTTAGGGTTTCTGCGAATTCCCCGCGCTGATTGTGGGCAGCGGCGATCTGCTCCAAGACCACGGCCACCTCGGCCTTGGCGCCGATCTCTTGTCGAATGGCTAGGCTCTTGCGAAAGTACTCAATTGCTTCCCCTGATTCCTGCCGTGCAGCGTGGGCGCTACCTATGCGGCCCAGGTTTTTAGCGACATTTGGCTTGTCTCCTAATTCATTGGCGATGGCAAGGCTCTTCTGATACGCGTCGATCGCGGCGAAAGGGTCGCCCTGTATCTCCTCCACGCGGCCGAGACCGGTTAGCGCATGCGCCGCACCTACCTTGAACCCTTGGGCTTCCGACATGGCCTGCCCCCGCTGGTAGTATTCCTTCGCTTGTGGATAGTCGCCCTGCAATTCCAAAACTTGGCCGAGGTTCAAGATACTGAACGCGAGACGTCTCTTGTCACCGCCTCGCTCGGCGAGGCTTGCACTTCGCTGTAGGTAATCGAACGCCCGCATATAATCGCCGCGATTACCGTACAAGCTAGCTAAGTGACTCAGAGCGAATGAAATCGTAACGTTAGTATGGGTCTTCTCGCCCAAAGCCAGGCTCTTTTCGAACGTTTCGCCCGCAAGAGCATAGTCACCCTCATCGAGATAAACCAAACCCATATTTCCGAGTGTCCGTGCGATCTCCACGTCGTCCTTTAACGACTCGCTGATGCGAAGGCTCTCTCGATAGCAGTCCATGGCCTCTGCATATTCACCTCGGTCGTAATGAAGGATGCCGGTGTCATTCAATACGTTGGAGCGAGCTGGCTCAGATCCGGCCCTCTCGGCCACAACAAGTGCAAACTGATAGATCTTCAAGGCCTCTGTAAGGTTCCCTCGAACGTAGGTCGCGTGGCCGAGATTGAGCACGGCAGTTACCAGGTCCGGACCAATCAGACTGCTGTTTTCGGAGAGGAGCTTCTGTTGATCTTTCCCCTCAGGCAGGCCCAGCAGCCGCTCCGCTAGATCGTCCGCGGCCGATATCTCCTTCCAAATCCTCCATCCGTCCGATTCTTTGACGCAGTCGATAATGAAGACTGTCTTGCCTGTTTGCGATGCTGCATTAGGCCGTTCGGAGCTTCCCGCCGCTACGACAATCTCTCGATCGATGCGGAAACGCGCGCGATCGCCCGTGATTTCCGGTTCAACGGCAGTGGACTCGTGAATCTCGGTTCCCGAGTCAGCGGCAAAGAGTTTTTTAAGGCGCTCCTGTTGTTCCGACCGCTGCGGCGACTTCTCGCTCCAGAGCCTCAGCACGCGCACCGCGTCCTTATGGACGTATGCAGTATTCAGCTCTTGCGCGAGGCTTCTGACCATTCCCAGATCGGTTTCCTGGCTTACTGCAAAGACGCACAGACAAAAGTAAGCTACCAGAACAGAAACCGCTCTATCTTGTCGCCAGCGCACAGCGAGACCTCCAAAAGACTAACGAAAGCATACCAGAGCACAGCCAGTTTAATATCACGAAACCGGCAATTTTACGGCCCCCTAGGAGTCTCGTCGCGGGCCTTCCTGGTCTCAGCAGGACACCAGGAGGATCCTTCAGTTTACAAATTGCGCTCCCTCCTGCATTGCGGTTCAAAATCGCAAGAACCGGTCTCCATCATGGGAAAACTGATACTCTCACGGAAAGGGTGCTTCATGTACCGTCCTTCAACTGTTTTGTTCCTTCTTGCGATCGGCTTACCTTCGACAAGGGCCCAGACTCCCCCCGCGCGACCGGCCCGCACGACTCCGCCGACGCGCGACGCGCACACGCCTGGTTATGTCATCGCGAAAGAACTGCCGGACGGCGAAAATGCTCCCTCCACGGTGGATGGCAACTTCATCCTCGGTCCCACCCACAAACCGGCGCCGGAGTCGACGGTGCGCGAAGGCGTGCCGCAGGGGACCGTGTACAACTTCACCATGGAATCGACGGACAGCAAGTTTTATCCCGGAATCGCCCGCGAGCCGAGGGCCCCTGGCGACCCCGACCCGCTCGATCCAGCCAAACGGATCATCCACAGCCATCCTGCTCACTACACGCGCCACTTTGCAATTTATGTCCCTAAACAATATGTTCCCGGCACCGAGGCAGCGTTCATTGTTGGAGCCGACGGCCCCGACCGACTGCTATTCACCGTACTCGACAACCTGATCGCGGAGAAAAAGGTCCCTGTGATGATCGCGGTTTCCATAGGTAACGGCGGCGGAGACGCGGCGGGCAGCGAGCGCGGCCTGGAATATGACAACATGACCGGGCGCTATGCCGAATTCGTCGAGAAGGAAGTGCTGCCGCCGGTCGAAAAACAATACAACGTGAAATTCACCAAAGATCCCGAGGGCCGTGCGACCATGGGAAGCAGCTCCGGCGGTTCCTGCGCGTTGATAATGGCCTGGTATCATCCCGAGCTGTACCACCGCGTCCTCACCTATTCGGGCAGCTATGTGTACTCACAGTGGCCGCCGGATCCGGAAACGCCGCATGGCGCCTGGGAGTTTCACGAGAACTTAATCCCCAAAAACCCGCGCAAGCCGATCCGGCTATGGATGGAGGCGGGCGATCGCGATCTTTGGACTGCGGACCCGATGTGGAATGATCATGTGGTGGCCAATGAATTCATGGCGCGAGAGCTCGCGGCCAAGGGCTATCATTATCAATTCGTGTTCGCGCAGAACGCCGGTCACGGCGATCGCGCCGTTAAGCAGCAGACCTTGCCGGAAGCCCTCGAATTCCTGTGGCAAGGCTACGCGCCATCGAAGAATTAGACTCTAGCTCCGGTCTTCCTAAGACTCGCTTGTTCCGTTTTGCTTGTGGCGGAAAAGCATTACCGCGACAAATCCGCGGTGGTTCTCTACTTGATTGCGACGCCATCTTTTCACCCATATGCGGGGATTTGAATTCTGAATTGTGGGCGAGTAACGCGCCACTCGTACAATCAGTATGGGCAGACTGCGATCCTAAACGTATAACCAGACCAGGTTGCGTTCGGATCGCGAGCCACGCGAGAGGTGGGCGCGATCAAATCATAATCTACCCTCAAAGTCGTGCCCCCAAAATGGCGATTGGGCCACGCCGCCAAAAACACTCGGGGTGCTCAAAACCGGCTTGTGCCATGGCAGATAATTCGTCGTAAACGGAGAAATACATGTCCTCCCCAGCCCAACTGTCAAGGTTTTGAATGGCCTGCTGCAGCGTAAAGCCCTGGCCTGCCATGAAGGCAGCCCACTCATCTCGAAGCGATGACCAGAACGGGCCACTTACTGCATCAGCATTTAAAAAGACGCCGCCATCGGGGACAGCTTCCCTGATCCGCCGGTACACTTGCGTCTTTTCATTCAAGTTTCGGATGTGGTGCAGGGCAAACGCCGCCACAACCGCGTCAACTTGCGGCAAGGGATCGTCAAACGAGCCGACTTCGAGCTCAAATCTTTTGCCGTAGTGGGAAAGGCGGGCCTGTGCGAGGGAAAGCATCTCACGATCGACATCGCGCACACGCACCGAGCATTGTAAGAACCGATCCAGGATCGATTCTGCAAGCGAACCGGTACCGCCACCCAGGTCAACGATCTCATGGGCGCCGGGAATCAGTGCCGCGCTCAGCAAATCGAGCTGCACTCCACGGCTCTCGTCATAGTGGGGTATGTACGTGCGAATGGTCCGGTCGTAATCCGCCGTGTCCAGATGAAGATGGGATGAGACGGAGTGTTCGCGTTGCATCGTAAAGACGATTCTAAACCAGGTCGGCAGTGGGCTCAGACTTGAGTGGACGAGCGAAGCGCAATTCGCACACCGTCCATTAGGGCGGCACGGGGCTGAAGTCCCGATCTACCACATGAGCTCCCGAACTGCCGCGAATTCCATCCGATGGATCGATCAGTCCTGAAGTTTTTCAGGGTATCGGATCGCGCGGATCAAGAATTGGAACGGATGTTTACCCAGGTATGGACGTGTGGCGCTCCTCGGAAATACCAAATCATGGTCGGGCTTTCGAGCTGCCAAACATCCCATACCCCGTCGTTACCGATATCGAGGTTTTTGTAGAACGACATGGTTAAACCCTCCACGCCGCCGCTTTCGCGGATGAACTTCATGGCTTCGTCGGTGTCTTTTTTGCGGAAGGGCAGGAGCAGGTCGGCCAGTACTTTGTCCACTAGCTCGCGCTGGTCGCGTGTCATGTCGGAGACCAGCAGGCCCGGGATTTCTGTTTGCGACTTCTGGAGCGCTACTGTCTCGCTCCCTTTCTCCGCTCGCGGGTCACCAAGCAGAGCCATTGCTCTCTGCTTCCCGTCAAGCGCCTGAAACACTTCATTTGCGCGCTTGGCCTGGTACCAGTAGACATTCTTCGGGTGGTCTGGTGCTTCGTTGAAGTTCATTGAAGCGTGCCCATAGAAGATCGGACCGCCGAACGCCACGCCCTTAACCGAATCGCCATCGCAGCGCGCCGTGCAATGACGGCCGGTGAGCACGAACTCGAACGCGCCGGTTCCAGGCGTTCCGAACAGTGCCACGGAGTAGTGGCCCAGCCCGCCGTCGTCCTCATTCATGTGGTACCGCACTCTTTCGTAGAACTCAGGGTTGTGCAGGCCCCTGAATATTTCTTCAACCATCGCCTGCTGATCTGGTGTGAAGAACTCCGCGATCTTCATGGGAGTAATGCGCCAGTTGGCATCGACCTTAGAGCGCAGAGGATGATCGAATGGGAAGACGACCTTCGCCTTCTGTTCAGGCGTTAGGCTGTTATAAAGCGATTTGACCACCGTTTCGGACGGGCTGGCGAGCCCAGTGGCCGCATGTGCGGCAGCCACCGCCGTACCCAGAGCTGCTGTTTTGAGAAACGTTCTACGAGCAACGCCATCGCAATCCGGACATGTCATGGGCGTTCTCCTATGAGCGCAAGTTATCGCACTTTTCGGATGAAGAAGCAAGCCGGAATTTGCGCGGACGATGAACTGCCGGGTCAGGCTTGAAGAAATCTCACCTTATCCCTCTTAGGTGCTACGATCAGACCGTGCCGCCAAGCATTTCCCAGAAGTGCTCGCGTATCTCCACCGTTTGGGCAAGAAATACGGCAAGCTCGGCGGCATAACTGCCGCGAAGAACATGACGGCGAAGGAACGCGTGGCACGCGCCAAGAAAGCGTCGCTCGCGGCAGCCAAGCTGCGGACGGCTGAACGTCTCGCCAGACTGAGACGCCATAGATAGGCTGCGAGACGGAAACGCATGCCAGGTACCCAAAGAGCGGAACCGAAGGAACTACCCTGAAGAATCAGTGGATTAGCATGAAACCATGTGCGGAACTGCCGCGGAACCGGCGGAACGCTAGTGGTGAGTTCCTGCAATTCCAATCTAGTTCCGCCAGCAGTTCCGAGTTATCTCGTTGATAAGATTGGCCAGTTCCGCCAGTTCCGTCAATCCGACTCGGGGCTCGCGTGCTCACGGTGTACGGAAATCGTCTCGGCGTGAACCTGCAATCCAAGGCCGAAAACAAAAGGCCAACGGCGCTCCTCGTTGCGGTCTATGGAAATCGACCGTTTACCGGACGACTGGCAAGGTTGGCGACATCGGAAAAAATGTATAGCTTTCCCCCCCATTTGTAGGAGATGCCGTTCCTGTTTGTGGGAGAGACATGCAGCTTTTCTGGGTGCTCACGGTCCCAGCAACGGTGGATAACGGACAAGATCAGCGATATGATCTGCTCAGAAAAATTCAGACACCAAAAAGGGGGGTCTTGAATGCGCGCCCATTCAGGTATTAAGTTTGCACGAGCAATCCGGTTCAATATTTGCCCGAAATTATTGATCAGTGTTCTCTTTGCTGCCCGCGCACTAGCTCAGTTCGACCCAGCGGGTGCCCAAGTGAATCTCTATTTTCCGCAGCTAGCGGACGGTGGAACGCCATCGCTTCGCTGGCAAACATCGTTCATCTTTAGCAACCCGAACCCAGGTAGTACAGCGTACGCGAATGTTACGCTGCATGACGACAATGGCAACCCACTCTCGTTGGACTTTGGCGCTGGTCTCACAACTACCTTCTCGTTCTCTATTCCGCCACAAGGAACACGGACATTCCGTAGCACCATGTCCTCCTCGTCCACGGTTACAGGTTGGGCCTATGCGGGGGCTACACTTCCTCTGCAAGCGACGGTTCTGTATCGCGAAATCGTAAATGGGGTTCCAAAAGTCGAGATTTCCGCTCAGGCAACACTGCCCTCAGCAATTTATCGGTCTCCCGCAAACAATTTTCTGGGCGTGGCGATTGCGAATCCGTATTCAGGGCAGTCCATCAAAGTTGGAGTGGCGGCAATCGACGCCAATGGCAATCGGGTCGGCACTGGCAGCGTGACGCTTGGCCCAAATAGCCATTCGTCATTCAACCTCTTTCAGCTAATACCGAATCTCTCTAACTTTTCTGGGTCCGTCGAAATCTCGTCAACGGATCTTAATACGGAATTTGTCGCCTGGACGCTTAACGCTGACAGTTCTGGGGTGATCTCTAGCTTGCCGCCAGGACCACTCGCTTGGCCAGTTTCACACTGGGATCGCATATGGCTAGTCTTCAACAAAGTCTTGAACGCAGCTCTGCAACTTGCGCCACGATGGGGTATCGATCTAACCGCGCCAGTTCCGGCATTGAACATCTCTTCCGATCCCAACATCAATGCGAGAGGTGGCTCGGATGGTATAACGGTCTACTACGCCCTCTCCGAGCTCATAAGTGATTCGCCGAGCGAATTGGCCTTCGTTATCGGGCATGAGTTCGGTCACGTTGTGCAAGGCCGCATTGCTGGGCCGGGCGGCACGCTAGTTCCCCTGTTCCCTCCTATATCTCCGATATTTGCCGGAATCGAGACTGATGCTGATCGGATGGGGCTCATACTCTCGTTGGCAGCCGGCTATGATCCATATGCTTCCGCAGGTGCTCTGGGAAAGCTGGCGATGGCGTCTGGACAAGCGGGGTTGGAGGCGGAGGGGATCACGGACATCGAGTTCCTCGCCGGACAATTGGGGCCTGATCCGCACCCGTCGTGGGGAACACGAATTGATCTGCTATTCCAAACGTTGACGACTGTATGCAGCGATCCTCAATACGCTTCGGCGTGCAGTTTCTACAGAAGCCAAATACACGGGAATTTTCCCCCGAACGAGCCTTTATCTGTGGGAGGAAATGGCTCACCCGGACGCAAGACACACTAGATCGTAACCGAGTCGTACCCCTGAACCGCACTGCCCCAGAAGCACTGTCAGATCTACTTTTTCCTTTCGTTTGGAAGAGAGATCTCGAGGAAACTCTTACGAAAACTGCGGTACCTGACTCTCAAAGCAAACATAATCGATAGCGGCATTAACAGCAGGATTGTGGAGGGTTCGGGTACCCAGGCGACAAAGGATAGGCCGCCCTGAGCTAGTCCTCCTGGGCCGCTCTCCGTATCGCCGACTACGTGAATCGCTGCTGTCGCCGAGTTAATAGTGAAAAGAAATGACGGGTTTGTGTTATTTGCGTTAAGAGTTCCGTCGGCAAACAATAATTGACGGCGCGTGTCAAAATCCAACCCGCCGTAGGCAAGCCCGAGTCCACTCTCCGTGATGCCCACCAACGTCTCATCTCCCGTGGCGGGGTCAATGCGCACAAGTTCGGATGAAGTGCCGTTAGGGTCGCTGCCCGTGGCGTAAAGGAAGTTGTTGAACGGGTCATATGCAAGGCCACCATCGTGTACCCTGCCAACCGGGAGGATACTCACGAGTGACGCGGCTCCCGTCTTCAGATTTATCGTAAAGAGACCAGGATCGCAGGTCTGACCGCCATGATTGGGGATCAGTTGGCTATCGCAACCTGTCGCATACATTGTGTGGTTCTTAGTGTCGTAGGCGAGGTCCCCACCTCCGTTTGACATGAATCCATCTTGATTAGAGTCGAGAAATCCGACCAGAGTGGCCGTTCCCGTGACCATGTTGATCTTATAGAGCGCCGGTTGGTACGCAGCAAACAAGTACCCCGAGGCGACGGTGTCATAGCCAGACGCGTAAAGAGTGTGACTACCAGGATCCCATTTAAGTCCACCTTGAAATAGATAGGTGTCGTTTCCAGTTGGGCCAACTACTGTTGCCGTGCCTGACTCTTGGTTGACCGTGAAGAGGACGTTGGAGCCGTGGCTTAAACCGGTTGCATATAGCGTGTCCCGATGAAACGGCTTATCCATGGGAAGGCTATCAGCCAGTGCCAGTGTCACCAGCTGCACCAATGTCAACAGTTGAAGAAACCGCATGTTCGCTCTCTCCTCCCCGCGGACAAGGATAATCCCAGACGCGCGAAAAAATCAATTCATATAGAAGAATTCACTGCGGCGGCCGGCAGACTTTGCAGGGTGTGTAGCCCCGCGCTTTTGCATCCTTCAGCGTGCTTGGAATCTTGCTGGACGCCAAATACCGGCAACCGTCACGGTGGTATCGCTTCCCCGTCCGGGTGATGTAGACTGTCTGCGCCTTCGGGTCCTCGGTACGCTGCGGGGCGTCCTGAGTCCCACCCGAAACGAGCGGCTGAGCGGAACACGCAACTACCAGCACGAGCACCGCAACGAATCTCAAGAACGACTTCATTTCTGTAGAGCCTCGCCGCCCAATTATAGGTCTTTGCTAGCGACGTAGGAAAGAAGAACGGCACAAACTCTGCGCGCGTTAATCACCATCGGCGAACGTGAACGCGTTCTTTCGTTAGCAGAATCGGTAAATCACCAGTCCAAAGATGGCGTCCACCACCAAAAGATGCTCTGTCAACAGCCATTCCGTCTAACTATGATCGCTAGTAAAACGAGTTCATCCGTTAAGGAGGACTTCTCCAGTGGCACCACAACCCGCTCCAGCCCGAACGGGCTTAACCGGCCCTACTGAACGACGATTGCACTCCCGTCTGGCAATAGACCGTTATGTTCATCTGTCGTGGCAGGACCGGCAGGGAGATCACACGGTCCGCGCCCGCGCCTTAGACATGAGCAAGTATGGGCTTTTGGTCGAAGCCGAAGGTCAAATCGCCTTGGGTGTCGTTGTGTTCATCGGGACTGGCGCGGTATTGTACGGGCGCGCTTGCGTCCGCCACTGTGCACCGAGCGGCGAGCACTTTCTGATCGGCCTAAATACCCCCGACCACATGACCGCGCTAATGGTTTCGGTGGACTCGCTGTTATGAGTGAACTAGGCCTCTAGCAATCCAATGAGATATTCGCCTTTTATTCGCCACGGCGTTAAAATGTGCTCGTGCCCACCGCGCGCACCTGCTTGGTCCTAGGATGGGGGCACGGATCTAGCAGTCGAGCTGGCCGCACCAAGCAACTCCGGCAGCCTCTTCGTCAACCCTTGATCATTCAGTTTTCTCGGCTCTGAATCCCCGTCTCGATTGCACGAAGGCCAGCGCTATAATGCTCGGCGTGGGCACACCACCGCTCAGCCAATTGACGGAAGAGCGCGTAGCGTCGCTCTTCGCTCCGGCGGACCAGGAGAAAGTGCGAACCATCCTTCGTGACGAGTGCGGACATAGCCTGCCACTGTACAAAAGCTCTACCGACCAGGAAGTGGAGCGAATACGCTTCGCTGTACTCAAGCTCAGTCGCGGAAGAATTGATAAGCTGCAGAAAGTGGTGACTGCAGCGAAAATAGACTGGCGCGATGTGCTGCTGTGGGCGGGATTCGCCGACAATCCTATAGCCCACAAGGCTTGGGTACCGCGATCGCGCTTCTAGGCGGCTTCCCAGTTCAGCCCCTCAGCAACTCCCACAACTTGATCTTCGTCCCCTGCTCAGCCGGGCTTCTGCCGTCGCCCTAAAGCCACGCCTCGACCTTGCCCCACTGGACCTCGTGCATCGTTCAGGGCTGTTTGATAGCTACCGTCAGGCTGATTGCCGGCCATGGCACATTCTCCGTGAATCCGCATTTGCGGAAGCGCGCAATCGCCATCACCGCCGCCTCGTAGAGGCTGCTGGCCGCCACCTCCACGCTGTGCCGGATGCCTTCGGATCTACCTCCCATCTATTGGCATTCAGCGAAGAGCGTAACCTGAAATGCTTTCCAAGTTGACAGGCACTTTTCTTCTGTCCATTCCTGCTCGGAATACGACTTGAGGAAAAACTCCCGATGCCGCCAATAGTTCTCTGGCAGTAGTTGGGGCGGCATAAGCTCCATCCCCCGTTGATTCGCCTTCTCCTCAATCTTCAGGTTTTCTTGGGTCGAACTACCTTCAGCGATGCCTTCGTTGAATAGATCGCAGTGTCCGAATTCGTGGATCAGGACCGATGTCATCACGTCCCAGCCGTATATCTTGAAGGCGACGGATGAAATTTCAATCAGGCGATCAAAGCCGTACTTTTGAGATCGAGCTGCCTTCCAGGCCCACCATTCATAATCGACGGGATATACCTTGATCCCCTTCGAGATCACGAACTCAAGAGCCTTAAGATATCGTTTCCGATGAATACAGGGGTCCGGCGCATACAAGTGCTCGATACAGGAACGGCAAGAGTGGTTGGGCATGGGTGCCTTGGTGCTGGTCTATTAAAGGCCGAACAGTCTGGAACGATTATCGGTCGAAACCATCACCACCATTTTCCCTCCCAAGAATTCGACGTTGCCTTCAAGTGGTTGTCCGCTGCGATATTCCAATCTGGAGTCCGCGTATCCTGCCCCGTTTGAAGTAGGTATGCAACTCGACAGGACAGCTTTTTGAATGCGACATATTGCGGATCTTGCGATGAAGGCCAATGGAGGGGCTTGTTATCACGGATGGCTTGCCGAAGGCTCTGAAATGCTTGGCGGAATCTCCCAAGGTCTTGGACTTCGTCATCGGACAGTCGGATTTCCGTGACCACTTTCAGGAGAATGGATTCTGCGCTGGCTTCTGCGTGAGCCGCTTGCTGAAGAAGTTGCCAGCGCCTCTCGCTGTACGAGCGATCATCATGGTCCAGGCGATTCCAGAGTTTCCAGGCGACAAAGAACTCGCCATAGGCCTCGTGAAACACGCTCGTTGCGGCCAGTAGTGATTCTCGCCTCTTCTGGCGAATCGCCCATTGGAACGACAATCGCTGGCCGACTATCCATCCTGCTCCAAGCGTTAACAGGGTGACAAGCAGATTCATGAAGGCTTTAGCTGCTTCAGATTTCCAGTCCATGAAACTCATCTGAACGCAATAGCGACTGTAAGCGCAAATCTATGCAGAGCCGTGCCAATGGCGGCCACATTTCTATGTCAAAAACCCTCGCACCATCACCTCCGGTGCCTGCCACCCGCAGCCGGAGCGTCGGCAGGCCACACCACCAAGACCGCCTGGGCAATCGCCACGGTTTGCCGGGTGCGGACCACGGAACCTACGCCTACGGAATCAATGACCGCGGACAGATCGTCGGTTTTTATCTGAACGATTCTGGGACCTTCGGTTTTCAAACGACCAATGGCCAGCGAGCCTCCGTCCCTGAGCCAGTATCTGTCTTTCTTCTGGGTTCTGCATTTGTGGCGGGCATCGTCTTGCTCCGGCGTGACTCCCTCGGCTAAATCCAGCCCGGACACAGCTCGCCACAGGTTGAACACGTTCTCCTCACAACCGATCACCTTCCGGGACTTCGTGCCGTGGCATGACCGTCCTCCATGCGCTGAGTCAAAGGGGATTGAATTCCGGACTTTAGAGTGCAATACTGCTTTTCGGAAAAGAAAACCTAAGTGAGGAGGGTAACATCAGTGCCCAAATTCCTCTACGCCTTAACGGTTATTGGATCGATCGTAGGCAGCTTTTTTCTGATCGGAGCATTCCTGGAAGACAGTGCCCCTAAACAGGCCGCATCTGCCGGGATTGCAGTTGCACTTGCTGTGGTCCCTTATTGTCTTGCTCGCGCATCGAGTGCACTGTCCAATTCGGAAAGCATATCGGAACTCAAGTGCGTGAACGATACGCTGGCAACGCATACGCGGTTACTGGCGGCGTTGGCTAATGCTGCAGAGCCGATCGAGGCATCTGAACCGCGCTAAGGCGAACGCCCCGTTAATGAGTGAATCTCGGAGATTGCGATGGGCTACTTCTTTCGACGAAGCGCGAAATTCGGTCCTTTTCGTTTGAACTTTTCCAAGTCGGGTGTTGGGGCCTCTGTAGGCGTGAAGGGTGCTCGACTCACGATGACGCCTCGTGGCACGGCGTATATCACGGTGGGGTCGCACGGATTCTACTACCGTGAAACACTTTTACAGGCGAAGCACACGCCCGTGCAACCAACCCCTCCAGCGCCCGGTCTGCCACCCGCCACCGCTCAATCGGATGAGATTGCAACAGCCGAGGCCTCCGAGCTGGTAGACAGCTCCCGTGAATCACTGATAAATACGCTCAATGAGCGCGCCCGAATGTTCAATCCGGCCGGATTGCTGTACACGGCCGCAGCAATCACATTCGTTCTTGCCCTAGCGGCATTCTCGGCTGTGGGGAATGCCCCGGGCAGACAAATGCGCGCTACCCTTGACGAGTACTCGGCGGTTGTGGCCCGTTATGGTCAGCCAAACTATCTCGTCGTTTCAAAACCATTCGGAATTGTTACTGTAAGGACAGCAGTGTATAGCACTGCCCGCACCGAGGTCGTGTTCGTTCCGACCGGCTGCTCTGAGTCGTATGACGAGGCTATGGCAGCTCTCAAAATTCAGTCGAAATTAAACAAACGCGCTATCGACAGTATGGCTAGGTGCGTGCCGCTGCCTGACTCGGTATGGACACTCGTAGAATACATCGACAGTTCCAGGCAAGCGCCAATAGCAGCTGATTTAGCAAAATCTCGACTGGGCGACATCACGATAAAACTTACATCCCTACCTACTGTCGAAATCCGCAGCGTTCCGATTAAACAGGTACGAGGCGTTCGAAAGAACCATTTATCTCAGGAAATAACGGTGGAATCAATTCAGCGGACGTTAGCAGGCGAGGAACAACGGAGACGTGCCTCCGAGGTAGCCCAAAGCCAGGCAAGTCGCTCAACTTTTGAGGCTCTATTAGGTAGCCTTGGATTGTTTGTTGTCGGGTTCGTCGTTAACAAGCACAACCAGGAGAGACGTACTTCCCGGCTCTTTTACGAGCTAGATGATGCACAGCAGCATAAGTACGGCGCTGTGCAAGGGGCATTCAACTACCTCGCAAAATCTCACCGCGTCTGGCGCATTGAGGGGCAATCCGCGACTGCAGACTGGAAGCGTAACGCGGGCGCATCGAGTTTGGTTCGCCGAAAACCGATAACGGTTGGATGTTCCAACCCACCACTTGTGCAGACGAATGTCGTGGTGCCTTGCATCACCGTTGGCCACGTCCGATTGTTCTTCCTACCAGATGTGATCCTGTTTTGGGAGCGTGGGTCGTATGGAGCCATCGGATACGACGATTTCACGATAGAGCAGGGGTTCACGAGATTCATAGAGGAGGAACAAGTCCCGGCTGACGCAACCGTTGTTGACCGAACTTGGCGTTACGTGAATAGGAATGGCGGCCCCGACAGGCGATTTAATAACAACCGCGAACTGCCGGTGGCGCAGTACGGAGTCCTGGTGCTGTCCTCGTCCCGTGGCCTGAATATTCACCTCAACACGTCGAGCGCACAAATCAGCGCCGCATTTGCGGATTACTGGCGTGGCCTGAACAGATCCACTGAAGCGAAACAGGAGCAACCGCGGGGAGGGAACGCTTCACCCGATCTCTCTGCGAGCCCAAGAACGCAGGCGTACAGACTGCTTGGTTTGGGGTCGGAGGCCTCTGCCGCCGAGATTTCAGCTGCATATCACCGTTTAGCGCAAATGTACCATCCCGACAAAGTTGTCGGATTAGCTCCGGAATTTCAGGTACTTGCTGATAAGCGAATGAAAGAGATCAACGCCGCCTATGAAATGTTGAAGTCCGCGGGAAATGCGGCATAGCCAGACGGAAGCCAGCCGCAATCACTTCCTGAAATCAAACAACTCTCAGACCGGCACTCTCAGCCCCTTCGTGATCTGCTCCAGGACCTCAAAAGACGGTGCATTGATCCCGCGCTCAATCAGGCTCAGGAATTCCACACTGATGCCGACCAGCTCGGCGAACTGCTCCTGCGTCAGCTTGCGTTCGAGCCGGATTCCCTTGAGCCGAGTTCCGAATTGCCGCCGTAGTGAGAGCGCCATCTTGGGGCTTGAATTGCCTCCAAGACAGTCGTAATCTGATTACGGCCAATGAGATTACGAGTTCATCGATTCCAATCTCTGGTACCGCGCACGTTCTCATAGTTCCGAGGGTCGGAAAGGCACGGATAGTGAACGACATTTTCCGGGTATAAACGTAGCCAGTTCGGGTCGCACGCGACCTTAGAGATCGCCGATCAGGTCCCGCATCTTCACGTCCAGTGCATCCGCCATGATCTTGAGCGTTCGCAGCGTCATGCTTTGCCGGCCAGTCTCGATCCGGTAGAGGTGCACGCGGTTCAGCCCAGCCAACTCAGCCAGTTGATCCTGCGTGACACCTTTCCTGCCGCGAATCGCTTTGATCCTTCGCCCGACAGCTTTCTGAACGTCTTGCAACGCTCCAGCCTAGGGCGTATGCTGCTTTCAAGCACCCTGCTTAAAAGCAGGTATGGAAGGGATGCTAGCGATGAACATTCGTTACAGCGCAATCGACATTTCAAGATTTACTACCGCCTTACCACCGCTTCTTCTGGCAGCAGTTGTATTGATCCCGGCTACCGCGCAAGTTTCGCCTGCTGTGGATGGTCCCCGCGACGCACAAGAACTGGCTGACTGGAATGCCCGCGCACAGGTCATACTGGACCAGCAGGCGTTACAAGTCCTCCAAGGAAGGCCTGCAGTTGCAATTTGGGCCATCATTCAAGCCCCGGATGCTTCCTCAGATCTTAATAATGCGTCTGCACGAGACGCTGTCGAGCTAGCGCTAAGGCGCAACGGCATCCCTATCGTTCCCTCTTGCGAAAACGGATCTAATTGCGGTCGAATTGTTCCGACGATTTGGGCCAATTGCACGAAGGGCCTATTTCCGGCTGATCCATCTAGTGGGCCTACGGATCTTTGTGCAGCCTACGTTAAGGTCGTATACCAGGAATTTGTTCATACGTCGCGATCGAATGCGAATCCCACGATCCTCCTTAGGGACATGTGGCTCGACGACTCCCTCGGTATCGTGATATCGAGCGAGCTTGGGGATCGAACGCGAAAGCGAATGACTGAATCGATTGAGAAGTTCGCGCTGTACTATCTGAGGGCAAATCCAGCGAAATAGATCCCGACTGTAACTTAGCGGGGTCTACGGCCAGTGACAATCGGCTCCAAAATTAGTCGCGAGACGTAAGGTATGTCGGCAGGTTTGCCATCGACTTCAAGGATCACCTGCTCATCTGCATCACATCGAAACTCCACCAGAGTCCGCTCGACCTCACCGGGAATCGTGGAAATGGTCCGAAATTCGTGTTCTATAAGTATTGAGAGTGCGTTTAGAGCGACGGTAACCTCGTATGCTGGCCTAATGATGCGTTTGATAAGCCAATGCTCATTATTTCGGCTGAAGCCGCCGAACTCTACTAGGCCTGGTTGTTTGTTCGTGACGTACTGAAGCTCGTCAGCGACCTTGCAGCCCAGCTGTGTCCAGATTTGCAGCCGAGTTTCGTGTATTCGTTGGGCGCATCGATCCTGCCGTCTTACCGTGTGCTCCTGTGCATCGAAATACTGAGTCATCCAGTCCATCTAACTCGATGTTACAGCGAGCCAGTCATCATTTTCAATCAGTCGTTTTCCGTCGAAGGGCGGGCTGCAGGGCTTCAATATCGCCTAGCTCATCACAGTCTATGGCGGGAGGTCTTCGCGCCTGCTTTGTCGCAGCTCACTATCGGACGAGTCTTCAAGAAGCTCCCAATGACCGCGGCCTTTGACAGGAGCAGCTGCGTTTCGATAGCGGATATCACTGGACTTACATCAATTTTCTGGAACGGGGGAAGAAGAATCCGACACTCGCCACGATCATGGACTTGGCCGAAACAATGCGCATACCGGCCTGGGAACTGGTCCGCAGGGTGGAGCAGCGGCTGAGGTAGCCTGAGCCGCGTGGTTCTCTGAAAATTCCGAGTCGGAAGAATCAGGATGAAACGATTGATTGGCGCGCGGGGATGTCGCTATCTTGAAGCATGGGCGCGGCTTCCAGCACTGAATCGAACAAATCCCTCGTGAAAGCCGGCGAGTCGAGTAAGCGTCTGCCGGCGGAGAGCCAGCGTGGGCGGAAACGTGCCTTCGACGTTTCGGTGGCTCCTCTTGATCCCCGCAACCGACCTCATGGTTCCTACAATCTGACTCTCGCGCTCGCGTGCTCTCCCGACCCACGCTTCCGCCAAGTCCTCGACCGCCTGGACCGTCCGCGGTACCAGCGCTGGTCGCTCGCCGCGGTCGCCAGGTCGTGCGACATCACCATGCCAGAGTTCATGGCATTCTGGCGAGACGCTCAACTAGAGGCGGCGATCGACGTTGGGAGGGACAGTCTGATTGATGTCGTTCGCGACATGAGCGAAGCTTCCATCGGCCGGTATCAGGTGTGCGAACGTTGCGACGGAATGACATGGCTCAATATCGACGAGAGCCTATCCCCCAACGATGTGCCGGGATACATGGTGTTGCAAAATGGCAAGCCGGTCCGGACGTGCCCGTATTGCCAGGGCCGGGGTATCGCTCGCCAGGAGCCTGACGTCGACGCCCGCGAGAAGATCATGGAGATGAACGGATACGGGAAACGAGGCGCGGTCCGGATTGTGCAAAAGTTCGGCGGCGCATCGCTCGATCAAACAATGGCGAAGATGCCGGCAATGATGCTGGATCTCACGGCCGAGAGTGTAGACGACGAGAAGGCTAGGGAGTAGCCTCAACCTTCTTCCCACTCGCGTCAGCCTTCTTCGGTCTCCCGCCGAGTTTGCCCCAAGTGGCGAGCTGCTCTTTGCTGTATTTCTGCGCACGCACGCGGCCACCATGCCTGCCCATGCATTGGAGGAACTCTCGGATGTTCGGTGGAACGGCAAGCGCCATAAGCCGACTGTAAAGGTGGCGCTAGGTTTTGGCAAGAGATGGCCCGACTTCGGTCCGCGGGTCTTTCCGCGACGGCAGTAAACTGAAGGTTATCGGGCTAGGCCGACGGACTCGTCCCCGCATTGGTCAGCTCCGGGTTGTCCGTATGTTCGAGTGAATCTCCAATGCCGCAACGTACTAGCGTTTCCTCAAAACGTCCAAAAACACCTGAACAGGTAGAAAACCTGTTAGTCGAGCGGGGATGCGATCGAGACCAATTGCGACGTTTCATAGACTTAGTCAGATTGACGGCTAAAGGCAGAAATGCCTTCCTGCCAACACGACTGGATCAGATGTTCGCGGCTACGATAGATACAAAGCGGCTGGTCGGTATAGAAAAAAGGCTTGAGGCCCTTGCCAATGAATTGAAGGAGTTGTGGACGCCAACAGGAGAGGCGTACGTTAGAAGTGGAACAAGCACACGTTGGATGATCGAGCAGCCCAATCTAATGAAACGCTACGTTTTAGGCCTCAGACAGTTTCGAGAGATGTTTCAAAAACGACGACCTGCGTTTCATTCCGCTGTCAAATCTGCCTTTGTCAAATATGTCCGCGATGCTACGGGGAGGAAACGTTGGCATGATGCAGAACTTGCTCTCCTGTGCGGTGAAGAGCAGCGGACGTGGATTAAGTGGCGGGATACGCACTATAAGCCGCCATCTCACTTTACTGAAGAGAAGCCTATAGTAGTGGAGTTGTTACCACCGCCCGCATCGACGCAGATTTAGGAACCGAACCGCCGCAAACCGTCACTCGAAAGTACGTTTTCTTAGTCAGTAGTTCCCAGTACAAATAAGAACATGGTACAGAGCAATCAGTGCAAATTGTACGACGAGCACGGTGCCAGGAAGCTAATACCCATGAGCCTCGCTTGGTTTCGTCGTCGCCGAATCCTCGGCATGTCCCCACCCTTCGTCCGAATTGGCCGGCGAGTCTTCTACCGTGAGGACGACTTGCTCATGTTCATTGAAAGCCACCGCTTAGGCGCTGACAGGTAAAGTCATGCCTAAAAAAGCGAAACCCGCCGAAGTGAACGGCGGGCATCCAACGATTACGGTGTCGAACTGGAAAACCCTTCATCGAGGCAATTTGAGAGGCTTCCTGTCTCTCACTCTACCATCCGGTTTAACCATTCACAATTGTCAGTTGCTCGAATCTAACGGGCGGCCCTGGATAGGGCTTCCAGCACGGAGATTCCAGCTTGCTGACAAGTCGATTGCGTACCAACCCATCGTTGAGTTCACCAGTCGCGCGGCTCTTCAGAAGTTCCGCGCCGAAGCTCTACGAGCGGTTGACCGCTACTTTGAGCGGATTGGAAGAGTGGAGGCAGCGTGTTCGATCGACAGTTAGGCCAGGGGCCACATCGTCTTTCTGCCCGTGACTTGGTTGACCCAGTTGTCCAGCTTTACTATCCGGCCCTACTCGACTCGGTGCACGCTTGCCTGGCTGTGGTCGGATCGATGGCTCTCGCCAAACGCACAAAGCCGCTCTCGCTAATCCTTGAGACCCCGTCTGGTTTTGGGAAGAGTGCAGTGTTGCAAATGTGCTTCCCGTCGAAGGGTAGCCCGCTGGAAAAACACATCTATCGAAGCGACAAGTTCACGCCGAAGGCGTTCGTTAGCCAGGCCGCAAACATACCCGTCGACCGGTTGGAACAGGTCGATCTGCTTCCGAGACTCGAAAACAAGGTGTTGATCACAAAGGAGCTGGCGCCATTGTTCCGAGGTCGCCAGGAAGAGATGCAGGAGAATTTTTCGATGTTAATTTCGGTCCTCGACGGAAAAGGTTTTACCTCCGACGCTGGCATTCACGGCCAACGCGGATATCAGCGCGACATCCTGTTCAACTGGTTGGGTGCCACAACCCCATTCCCTCCCAGTGTTCACAACATATTCGCCCAGCTGGGTACGCGTCTCCTGTTCTACGTAGTGCCGGCGATCCCTCCAACTGAGGATGAACTGGTCGCCTACGCGCTTGCGGACGATGCGAACCCCGCCGAGGTTGATTGTCAACGAGCGGTTGGCGCCTTCCTGATCGAGTTCTTCCATACGTCGCCAGTTGGTTCAATAAACCCAGATTCGATCGAAATGACCGATGAACAAGCACGCGAGATTGTACGCTGGGCACGATTCTTAGTTGCGGCCCGCGCAGAAATTAAGAGCGAAAAAGAGAACACAAACTGGGTACCCGTCGGTGCAGGACCGGCAGAGGGACCTTGGAAGGTGATTTCTTATTTTAAGGACCTCGCTCGTGGACACTCGCTCATTTGCGGCCGGAGCTGGCTGGACGCTTCCGACCTGGCACTGGTTGCTCATGTAGCTCTATCCTCAATTCCGGGCCACTTGAGGCCACTCATCCGAGCGCTTCGTCGCGGAAGTATCACGACGCCACAGGCCGAAGAGTTGTGCCGCGTAACCTCCCCCACGGCGCGAAATTACCTAAAACAGCTGGCACTTTTGGGCATCGCAGAACTTGGTAAGCACACTGGAAGACTAAATCAGCCGGAGACGCTTACACTCGCTTCGGCTTATAACTGGCTGAAAACAACTATTGAAATCTAAGTGTAGGGTGTGGGTTGGAAGGGGAAAGAGAGATTAAAGAGAGGTAGATGTAGGATGTGGTCGCACAGGAGACGTTTAGATTTCAACGTAGGGAGATGGATATGCAGCCGCCGTCGCTAGTCCATCTCGAACAGCACTATTCGCCGCAGTTTTACGCTGAGCTGTGGGGCGTTAGCCGTGATACCATCGTGCGTTGGTTTCAGGACCTTCCGGGCGTGCTGAAGCTTTCGGAACCGGGAAGGCGCGGCAAACGACGCGTCGAGCTTCGTATTCCGTATTGGCTCGCCTGTAGGGTCTACGAGGAGCGCACGCGATAGCTATGCTTGGCCTGTGGCGCCGTCACGAACGCAAATGCCCAAGTAAATCGAAGGGCCGGCTCTGTACCAAGTGCCAATGCCCAATCTGGTGCGATGGCGATCACCGCGGACGGCGTATCAGGCAGAGCCTCAAAACACGAGACTGGGCACGGGCGGGCCGCAAGCTCTCGGATCTTGAAGACCAGCTCAACAAAGAGGCACGCGGCGAGGGGCCCGAGCAAAAGAGGAAAAGCGTTTCTGACGCGGTCGCTGTTTTTCTTGGCCAGTGTGAAATTGAGCCGGCCTCGATGAAGAAGTACCGGCGCATTCTCGATTTCCTTACCGAGTTTTCCAAAGGTCGTGGAATCGCATTCATGGACGAATGGAAGCTCGACGCATTGGACGATTACCGTCTGACCAGGCCGCTCTGTTCACTCTCCTGGCAGAAAGAACTACAGTTGCTCCGTACGTTTTTCGAGTTTTGCCTTGATCGCGATTGGATCGAGCGGAATCCAGCCAAGAAGATGAAGATGCCGCCCGGTCCCAAGCCCAAGCCCCGCGAACCGTATTCCCAGGCGGAAATCATTCGCATTCTGGCGGCGTGCGAGGCGTTCGGAAGATCTAGCTACGAGCGCTTGCGTGCGAAGGCCATGATTCTCCTGATGCGGTTCTACGGCCTCCGAGTCTCCGATGTGGCCACACTACGCAGGGATCGCATCAAGAACGATCACCTCTTCTTGCACGCCGTCAAGAATGGCGCAGCGATCTGGCTTCCATTGTATCCAGAAGTGAAAGCTGCTCTCGACTGCTTACCTGTGCCTCAGGGCGCAAATGCGGATTGCGAGTTCTTCTTTTGGACCGCCGGAGGTGCTTGCGATGGCCACATTAAAACAGTGGTTCGGACGCTGAAGGCGGTATTTGAAGCGAGCGGAGTTCGCAACGCCCATTCGCATCGGTTCCGGCATACGCTCGCAACGCAGATTCTCGTGGCCGGTGGAAGCATCGAGGATGCCGCCAATATTTTGGGCGATTCCCCTGAGATCATCCGTAAGCATTATGCGAAGTGGTCCACCGAATATCAGCGCCGCACCATGGACATTATGAGCCGGGTTCATGGCACGTATACGGCACGCGAAGATTTTCGGTTTGCAAGCCCTTTGACTGCAACAGATATGCTGGTGCTGGAGGAGGGGGTCGAACCCTCATGACCAGTGAAGGTCGCGGGATTTTGAGTCCCGTGCGTCTGCCAGTTCCGCCACTCCAGCGTATTTCGAGTATGCCACAGTTTCAATTGGAGCCAAGACAGGTTGCTGTCTGAACCTTGGCAGGTACGGGGACTCTGTCGTAGCGCACCGACAGTTTGAAATGGCCCTGCCCTATCGACGACAAGCTGGTGCGATTGAGTGGTGGGCGCGACAGGACTCGAACCTGTGACCTCCTGCGTGTGAATTGGCCGGGTGGTGTGTGAGCCGGTGAGCGGCGATGATAGCGAGTGCCGGCGAAGCTCTTGAAATTGAGGGGCTTCGCCAGCATTCGCAAAAACGCCGAGCGTACTCAAGCACTATCGAGCAACCGCGCAAAACCGGTCATTCTGGCCAATTCTGGCAAGGGTTACGTCACAATCCACGTCACAAAATCCCGCCTGGGGTCCGCGAGTCAAATAATTCTTCTCCGATTGGGGTAGAATTAAAGCATGGACGGATACACTCCATCGCAAGCTGCTGCGGTAACAGGTTTGCCCCTGGCTGCGGTTCACAAAGCGATCGATAGTCGCCTGATACGTCCTCGGTCTGCCCGATCGGGCGGAAGCGTGCGACGGTTGCTCACGAAGGAACAGTTGATTTACTTGCAACTGGAAGGGAAAGGCCTGCGATTACTGCCTGTCGGAACCCGGCGAGAGATTGCGGAGTCAATTCAGCAATCGCCTAAAACCGAAAAGCTGACGGTCAGGAACGGGACGGCGTTGGTGATCGAGGTCGGAACAGCTAGGCGGGCGGTGGAGAGTCAGTTGAAGCAACTGGCGCGTATCGAGGAAATGGTAGTCAGCGACCCTGAGATCATGCGTGGAACGCCTGTCTTTAAAGGCACGCGGATTCCCGTGGACCTGGTTGCCGACATGCTCGCGCAGGGTGCAACCGCGGAGGACATTCTTGAAGGCTATCCAACCCTGAGCAAGGAAAAGATCGCCATCGCTCCGCTGTACATGCGTGCATTCCCACGGCGGGGACGCCCTAGCCGCCGTCCCTGGCAGGGGAAAACGGCGCGGGGCCGCAAATCCTTTCCACTGAGCAGTCTGCTCAGGAGTGCATGAGGTTCCTGATCGACGAATGCCTACATGAGTCGCTGGTTGAAGTCGCTCATGGCGCCGGGTTCGAAGCAACCCATGTCAACCATGTCGGTTTGAGCGGCAAGCCAGACTGGGTGCTGGCCGACCGAATCGTGAAGGATGAATTCACTTTCGTCACGAACAACCGCGTCGACTTCATTCGGCTCTTCGGCCGCATGGAACTCCACGCTGGCCTCATCATCATCGTTCCGAATGCATCACCCACGATCCAGCGCGCCATGTTCGAGGCAGCCATTCTGTACTTAGCCGGGAAAGAATTGATCAATGCTGCAATCGAGGTGAGCTTGGAAGGCAAGACTGTGAAGTGTATTGAATACCAGATCCCGACGGAGTAACCATTCATGTAAGCGCCGGTCAGCCTGGGCTGGCCTGTGGGTGGTGGTTTGTTCTTCACGGCATGAAATCGGAGAGAATCTTTCTTTATGGGCGAAGCGCGCAAAATCTACAATACCGCCTGCGCTCAAATTGCCGCGGATCTCGCACAAGAGGGCTTTGAGTATCGGCCTAGCAAGCATACTCTCGTGCGCAACGACGGCGACCTAACGCGCGAAATCACATTCCAATCCAGCTTCAGAAACTTCACGCTGCCAGAACAGGCAACCGGTGTCCTTCACAGGACTATCTCCCTGTTGCCGTTAGTCGGGGAGATCGCAGCGTTCGGCAGCGTGACACTCATCGCCCACACTGGAATTCATTCCAAGACCTTCAAGCTGTGGCGTGCCTCGCAGAAACAGCCGTTGGGGTCCGACGACCTCATCACCGCAGGGCAGATCGGAAACCTACAGGCCAAGCCTAAATGGCTTGAGTTCAACCTCGCAAATCCTCAGCGACGCGACCGCCTTATCAGCGAGGTTGTTGAGCTAATTCGGACGATTGCACTGCCATACCTCGCACGGTTCTCTAATCCGCAGGAGGTCATCGCCGGATTGATCGGCGGCACGATGCCATGGTGGTGGGAACCGAGCGCGCTTGAATACATCGCGTGTTTCGGAACAACAGAACAAGCGCGGGACCTTTTGGAGCGCTACATACGGATGCGACCCGGGCAGGAAAGAGAATATCGAGATCGACTCAAGGAGTATCGGAAACAAGGCATTCCCGAGGTCTTCGATTCGAGAGCAGCCGGTCGGCTCGCTAAAACGGCGCTTGCCCTTGGACTTGAATCATTCGATTCATGACTCCTGTGCCTTTGAAAACGTAAATAACCACTCGTTCGGGAAGAACCAGTCCGGCCTTCGCAGATGCTTATCAAAGGGGACCGTACCCAATTCGCGAGCCGCGTCCGCAAACATCAGATCGTAGCTGACAATCGTACCTTCTGCCGCATCGGAGATCTGCACTGTCGCATGAAATGGCTCTATCCAGAACGGACTTTTGTCGCTTTTTGCCCACAGCGCGCAACCGCGGATGCTGAGCGCGACCGGTGAGATCACCTCAATAGCCTGCGGCAGCATGTCCGTCGCTGGCAGTATGCCGTCGACCCAGCGCAACTCCACCCACTGCAGCCAGCCAGGAGCATTCCGAGCAGACGCTCTAAGCCAGCACAGACCCATCGAAGTGCTTCCTCTTTTTCTGTGGGATCACTGCTGCAAATGTACGAGCGGATGAATCCGGCGAGCTTGGCCTCCAGATCATCGGCTCTTGGTAAGTTTGCGTCGGCGCCTGACATCCTGATCGCTATCCGAACACAATTGCGCTGACGCCGACAAGCGTGTCGCTCCGGGTGCCCTGTTTTGCGCGCAGTCATTCACTCGCCGCTCCGCGTAGTGCCAATGCAATACGCGACGGTGAAGACGTGATACTCGGCAACCAGCCTGAACGAACCAACATGCCCTCGAAGAACGGCTCTCGCGTAGTGGGTTTTCTTTATGTTCCACTACCGCGCAGTGGCATCCGAGGTTCTGCCGCTACGACAACTTTCGACAGATTACGACGATATTCAACAACGTTCAACAATGTTCAACACCTCTTCAACAATCTTAGGCAAACTTAGGCACATTTTGGCAACGCGCCATGCCGGAACAACCAGTCCACAGCTCCGAAAAGCTGGTAGTGGAACATAAAGGGAGCGGGACTCGCTCGACGTGTTGTTTGTAGCTATTTCCTCACGCGTCAACCGCATCGCGCGAGTTGCATTTTTACGTCGGCGAAACCCGTTTGGGACTCGTCTTTTTCGGCGCTTTTTCGTAGCGCGCGTCCCGAAGTGCTATTGGCAGTCCCATAGTACTTAGGAGCTCTGCCGAGCAGCGGAGCTCCGACACTCGTTCAGAGGTGAACTATGCAGAGTTTTCTCAACGAACAGGAAGTCTCCAAACGCCTGAACATCAGCGTCGCGACCCTGCGGCGGTGGCGGCTGGAGAAGCGCGGGCCGATGTTCGTCAAGGTCGGCTCGCTCGTACGCTATCGTCCCGAAGATCTCGACTTATGGGTGGCTGCGCTCCCAACAGGCGGGGCGGTTGCCGTCATGACCACTGGTGCGGCAAGCTGATCATCGAGGCGGGAAAACTCGCCGAGAAAGGAGCAGCATGATCTACAAGCGCATTGGTCATTGGCACCTCGATGTAACGATCCACGGCGTTCGTTATCGCGAGGCGCTGAACACAACCGATAAGCGGCAAGCGAAAGAGCTCGAAAAGAATCGCATTGCCGAAATCAAGCAAGGCAAGAACGCTTCGAAAACGGGGCGCGAATTCGCGCGCAAGCCGTTCCACGAAGCCGTGAAGGTGTACCTCGAAGAACGCGAGCCTCATGTTTCCGAGCGGACGATGCAGTTCGAATCGGAGCGACTCGGCCCGCTCGTGAAACATTTCGGCGAGAAGCCGTTACGTCGGTTCAAAGCGGAGGACGTATCCGGATATCAGAAAGCACGCCTCGATGCCGGCGTATCCGGCCGAACCGTCAATATGGAAACCGGCGTTCTCCGTCGGATGCTCAAGCGGGCGAAAGTCTGGAATGCCATTTCTGAAGACGTAAAGGCGCTCCCAGAGGATCGTGGCGCCGTCGCCAAGGTTCTGCCGCCTGACCTCAAGCGGAAGCTATTTGAGACGGCCGCGAGCCGCCCGGAATGGATGGTCGCGCATTGTGCGGCAGTGCTCGCCGTTTCGACCACCTGTCGGGGCGTCGAGATCAAGAGCCTGCGCTGGCAGGACGTGGATCTCTTCGGCCGACTGGCGACAATTCGCCGCAGCAAGACCGCGGCCGGCCATCGGACCATTCCGCTCAACGGCGACGCGATGGCGGCGCTCGCTAGATTGCTCGAACGCGCGCGAGTTCTCGGCAGCAGCGAGCCCGAGCATTACGTTTTCCCCGCTTGCGAGGAGCGGATTATCGATCCCACCCGTCCCCAGAAGAGCTGGCGCACGGCATGGCGGAAACTGGTCCGCGAAACCACCAGGCATGTCGGCAGAGAAGCCGCGCAACATGCGCTCGAATCGGGGAAAGGTCTCCGCGCCGCGATCACAGTCTGGAAAGGCGCTGTCGCCCCGATCCGTGGCCTCCGGTTCCACGACCTCCGCCACCAGGCCATCACCGAAATGGCCGAAGCCGGCGCATCGGACGCCACACTGATGGCCGTCGCCGGACACATGTCACGACGAATGCTAGAACATTACAGCCATGTGCGCATGGCCGCGAAACGCTCGGCGCTGGAAAAACTAGAAAGCGGTCTGATGGGCGGGCCCTCGGAAACGCGACACCCCGAGTCGAGAAAAGCGAATTGAAACTTTACGTCACAATCCACGTCACAACCACTCCCTCCAACTCTTCCCTCTGTTTGTATCTGCTTGAAATTTATGGTGGGCGCGACAGGACTCGAACCTGTGACCTCCTGCGTGTGAAGCAGGCGCTCTAACCAACTGAGCTACGCGCCCAAAGGTGTGAAATCAATATCTTACCAGATGAAGCACTTTCCCACGGTGTATCTAGATCGCACCTTTTGACGGGAACTGCGAGTTCCGGCGGGTGTCCGGCGGCCGTTGCAGAGAAGATACGAATCCTTATGACGATATTACGTGAGCAGAGCGCCAATCTGCTTAGTCGCTGTCGGAAACTTTCCGATGCCGGCGCCCATTACTTGATCGGCCACGGTCATGTACACATCACCCACCGTGCCCGTAATGCGCGTGTGAGCGCCCTTGGCCAGCTTCTTGCTGCCGCCGGCTACCAGCATGGCGAGGCCGCTATTTTTGTGCGGGTTGGCCTCGGCGTGTTCGTGGACGAAAATCAGGCTCGTGTTATCGAACAGCGTGCCATCGCCTTCCACCACGGACTCCAGCTTGCCGATGAGATATGCGAACTCCTCCACGTGCCAGCGGCAAATATCTCGCAGCACGTGTATACCGTCCGCGCTGTCCGATCCAGATGCTTTGTCGGGAGAATGGGTATAGTCGTGATGCCGCGCCGAGGTGTACCCCAGCCAGGGAAACCTGGTCAGGCTCTGGCATTTCGTCAACATATAAGACGCGACGCGCGTCTGACGCATGGAAAACGCCTGCACGAGAAGGTCGCTCTGCAACCGCGCAATGCGAGGCCAATCCTTCATATCGCCATCGAAGTCGGGCGGATCAACTCGTGCGTACTCCGGCGGAAGCCCGGCAATGCTCCGCTCCAAGTCGCGGATCGTCGACAAATGTTCGTCCACCCGGGCCTTATCATCTGACGGCAGGGCTTTTTCCAGCGCGGAAGCGTCCGCGCGCACCGCATCGAGAATACTGCGCTTCCGGTTCACCCAGCCTTCTTCGCGTGCGCCAAACAAGCGGTCAAACAGCCGGTGCGGAATCATTTCAGGCGGAAGCGCCCGCTCGTATCCCGCCCAGCTCATATTGCGCTGCATGCTCTCGCCGAACGATTCCTGAGCTACACCAATTTGCAATGAGCGGAAGCGCGAATCACCGCCAATTTTGCTCGCGATGATCTGGTCGATAGACGGCCCCCCGGCCCCGCGGCCACTAAAATCCAGACCGGTCATCAAACCGCTCATGGAGTTCGTATGGCCATTTCCCCTACCGCTCGCCGCTGCATTGTCCACACCGCTGAGCACGTGGACGTCCTTACGCCAGGCTGCCAGCGGAGAGAGGCAGGGAGTCAGCTCGTAATCGCTTCCTTCGTCCGTTGGAATCCAGTAGCGTTCGGGGATCCCGTTCCCGTTGAACCACAGCACGAAACGGCTTTCAACCGGCTTTTCCACCACGGAAGCAGCCGCAGGCCCGGCAGCATAAGCCGTACCCGTGGAATTGAACATCGAAGCGAGCGGCGGAAGACCAATGGCGATCTTCGCTCCTGCTGCCGTGAGCCCTTTCAGAAGCGCTCTGCGGGACGTTCGTACGCGACTAGTGATTATTTGCGACATCGAGCCTCGGCTTGTCCTGGGGGAACTCCACGGACAGGACTAACGATAATATTAACTCTTTAAAGCGGAAACCGGAATTGCGAAAATCCCCGGTCGCGGTCCGGATCAGGGGGCGATCCGCCGCAGTGTCGCTTCTGCCGGCCTGAAACCGGAAATACTGCTTGACGATGCACTCCTGGCATTGGGGACTATTCGCCAGCACCGCACCCAACTGTAGCGGAGACGTAAACTCGGAATTGGGAATCCCGGCCACATAAGCATTGGTGTTCAGCGGCAACGTGACGATCTTTTTCGGTGCCGGATGTTTCTCATCCTCGTCGTCGTCCTCATAAGATTTTTGGCGGAATTCCAGGACCAGTTGCTCTCTTCGTTGCCCGATGGCATCGAATTTCTCCAGGCCGAATCCGACCGCATCCATCAACTTGTGGCAGGTGTTACAGGAGGGACTGGTGGTGTGTTCCGACATACGATCACGATTGGCCTGGGGCTTAGCCTCCGTGACGGGCGGAAGATTGGTGTTCACACCCGGCGGCGGATCGGGCACGTGCTGACAAAGGAACTGTTCCCTTACAAACAGTCCGCGTGCCGTGGGCGATGATTCGTCCGGCTTTGCCGTCAATGCCAGAAAGAGACCTTGCCCTAAAATGCCCGCTCGTTCCGAGCTCGCTGGAAATACCACACGCTCAAAATCCCTGGCTGGCGCCGGCACGCCATAGATCCGCGCCAGCTCGGGACTGAGGTAGCCGTAATTGGCCGTAAAAAGGTCCATGAAATTGCCGTCGTTCCACACCAAATCGGCAATGAACGTCCGTGCCTCGGTAATCATGGCGCTTGCTGTTTCCCGCGTAAAAAACGGGAACCTGCGCCGGTCTTTGCTCGCGGTGGTCAACCGGTCGAACCGGAGCCACTGGCTGATGAACTCATCCAATGATTCGTGAGCGCGCGGGTCAGCCAGCATTCGCCGAACCTGCTTCTCCACACCCGCCCGAGAGGCCAGTTCGCCACGTTCGGCGGCGGCGAAAAGCGCGGCGTCAGGCATCGTGTCCCACAGCGAATAGGAAAGCCGGCTGGCCCTCGCCCACGCCTTCAATTTCGGGTCTGGCGTTGTGTTGATCCAAAACAGGAAGTTGGGCGATTGCAGCATCGCCTCGACAACCAGTTGGGCGCCCTTTATGAAATCCGGTTGTTTCGCCAGCAGGGATTCATAGCGCCGCTGCTCCTCTGGTTCGAGCGGGCGGCGGAACGCCTTCAGTCCGAATTCCCGAACAAACCGCTTCCCGCATTCCGGGGAGGGCTTACAGGAGAGCAACCCGTGTGGATCGCCACCGCGAAAGGCGGTCTGCGCCAGCCGCTCTGCGGAATTGCTATAAGCTTCCTCAAGAAGCGGCGAAACACTTTGGCCGCGAGACTGGTTCAGAAAACCATTAACGAAATCCTCCGGCGGAAATTGCGTCGCCGGCCCTGTTTGATCGCCCAGTAAATCGCGCACCGTGTGGTTGTATTGACTGTGCGTCAAGCGCCGCAGGAGCGCGTCCTGTGCCGCGCCGCCGTTCTCGCCTTCCATCTCCCTATATTTCAATGCGGTGGCCAGCTCAACGCCGGACAATTTTGCGAGCTTGCCAATCCACGCCCTGAGTGCCGCTTCGTCCTGGCTGTTCGGTTTAATCCTCTCGCCCCCGGTATGCGGTATCCGTGCCGTCGGCTTTTGCAGCAAGAGCGACTTTTCCAAATTTTGCCGGTCGATCAAAACCACCAGCGAGTTCCCGAAGGCCTCGACCTTATCGGCATCCGCGTCGGGTTCGGGAAAATGCAGGCGAGTGGCCGACGCCACGCCATCTGTGTTGTGGCAGGCGCGGCAGCCGGCCTTTTCGAGAATCGGGTAAAGGGTGGTCTGAAAATCGCTGCTTTGCCCCAGTGAAGCACCCGCAAAAACCAACAAAACCGTCTGCCTAAGCACGCAAAATCTCCATGGGACCCTGAGGTATTCTGAACTCCACCACTGTCACTGTAGAATACCAAGAGATGCGGCATTCGATTGCGGCCTTCCTCTATTTTGGAGTCGTGTTTTGCACAGACGCTGCGCCGGCGGCGAACGAACGCGAAGTAGCAGAATGGGTGTTGCGGTGGGAAGGAAGTGTAATCCTGGAAGGTTCACGCGAGCCTATCCGCAGTCTCTCGCAATTGCCGCCCGGCGACTTCCATATTGCTTCCATCGATCTCACCGCCGCCGTGATGCACCCCATCGAACTCCGCATGCTGGAAGGACTGACACATGTGCGGCAGCTCTATTTACCGGGCCGGATCTGGAACCCGGGCGCGGGTAGAGAAAACAAGACCGGTGTATTCGAAGCGCTCGCCTCGCTCACATCCGTGGAGCGTTTGGCTTTTGGCTGGCATTTTCAAGAGAACATCTCGGTCGACGACAAAGATATTGACAAGCTGGCTTCGTGGTCGCAATTACAGCAGTTCCGCTGCGGGGAATGCCGCCTGGCGAAGGCCAGGTTGTCGGTCTTCTCGCAATTGCGGGATCTCGATCTCAGTGACAATCCCTTCACCGACGAAGGCATGGCTTCTCTCAGTGAGCTGAAGAACCTGAAACGTCTCATTTTGCGCAATACGCTGATCACCGACGCCGGCCTCAAATATCTGGAGGGGTTGACTGGGCTCGAAGAACTCGACCTGGCGGGGACCCGCATCACAGGCCACGGCTTGACGCATCTGCGCAACTTGAAATCGATTCGCAGTTTGAATCTGCTCGGTACGGAGGTGCCCGATGAATTCCTGGAGGTTATCGCCGGGATGAAATCGCTGGAGAACTTAAACCTATACCGGACACCGGTGACGAACTCCGGCCTCGCGAGTCTGCGTTCTTTGAAAGGCCTCAGCGACCTCGATGTCCGCTACAGCCGCGTGACCACCAACGGAGTTGAAGCTCTCCGTACAGCGTTGCCGGAAATCAAGATCCGGTTCGATGGAGCCGCTTTCTCGAGAAGCGTTCGCGCGGGAGCCGATAAGCCCGCCAATACCTCGCCACAGGCCGTCGCCAACTGGGTCCGCCTGATGGGCGGAACCGCTGAGTTGGTGAATGGCCACCTCACATCGATTAGTCTGGCTTCCACCTCCTTAAGTGATGCACAGCTGGCATTTCTTGAGAACCTCCCCGACCTCAAAAACCTAAATCTGCAAGGAACGCAAATCTCCGACCTGGGGCTGGCTTCGGTAGAGCGGCTCACGAGCCTACGCGAACTCAATCTCAGCAATACCACCGTCTCGTCAACGGGCATTTCGAAGCTCGTGGCGTTAAAACACCTCGAGATGCTGAACCTGTCCGGAACGCTGGTCGACGGGGCTGGATTGGGACAGTTGAGAATGCTACCAGCGTTGCGGGATCTCGACCTGTCCGGCTCTCACGTAGCCGATCGCGGCTTCGAAAATATCTCCGGCCTTACCGGTTTGCGCACGCTGCGGCTCCGCTTTCTCGACATCACCGACTCTGGTTTAAGCGGTCTCGCCCAACTCCGGAATCTCGAAAGCCTGGATCTCAGCAGCACCGAAATCACGGACGCAGGCCTCAAACAGGTCGCCGCTCTCGCCAACCTGCACGAGCTTTATTTGAATCACACCGGCGTCGGCAACGCGGGGCTCGCGGCATTGAAACCCCTGCAGCAACTCCAGCATCTGGAACTGATCCACATCCAAGCCAACAACGAAGGCGTCGCCTCGGTCGCGGAACTAAAGAACCTACGTGTGGCCAAATTTGACTACATGACACTCGATGACCACGCGGTCATGTTCCTCAAGAGTCTTCCACAGCTGCGGGAACTGAGTCTGGATGCGACGAGCATTACGGATCAAGGCACACAAGCCTTGCGCTCTATGACGGAACTGCGCGCCTTGAACATCTATCACACGCTAGTTACGGAGAATGGCTTTGTGGCTCTGAAAGCCGCTCTGCCGGAATGCCAGATCATATTCGATCGCGATTCGGCTTTGCCCAACAGGAGAATCCGTCAATGAAAACCCTCTCGTTCGCCCTCCTGCTCTATGCAGTCTCGGCCAGCGGCGAAACGGCGCTTAATGACGACACGCAATGGATTACCGACCTCGGCGGTACAGTCGTACGGGACGCGCAGGGGACAGTCACCGGCATCAGCCTGCGCGGGACCTGGGTCACCGATACGGATCTCCGCCGGTTGAATCGCTATCCCGCTTTGAAAGTTCTTGATCTTTCGCTCACGCACATCACAGACGGCGGGATGCAAGAGATCAAGAATTTGCGCAGCATTACCGATTTCAATCTCTACTTTGCCGAGTACGTCACTGATGAGGGTGTCGCGGCTATTAAAGATTGGAAGCTTCTCAAGCGTCTCAACCTGCACGGCACCAAGGCGGGCGACAGCGCTCTCGAACACATTGCCGGGCTGACGCTACTCGAATCGCTCGATGTCGGCTCCACCTTGATGACCGATGTGGGCCTTGAACGGCTCACCAGCTTGACCAATCTGCGGGCCTTGACCATGGGGGGCAACGAGCTGGGCGACGCCGGCCTTCAGGCGCTCCGCCAGATGCCGAATTTGACTTATCTCGATCTGAGCGGCCGCCAGGGCAACGATAAGAATGTGTGGAGTATCGCCATGTCCAGCAACGGACTGCAAGCCGTTCTCTCTCTCAAAAACCTGCGGGAACTGCGTTTCGGCTGTGTCTCGACTTCAGTGGGAATCGAGGGCACGAAGCTAGGGGAGGTGAGTACGCTCAGCGTAACCCGGCAATGGTTGGAGCAACTCAAATCGCTAACGAGCCTGGAGCGCCTAAAATTACAGGGCTGTGGACGCATTGATGATGACGCCGTCGCGGTCCTCATCGCCATGCCGTCCCTTCGCGAAGTTGATTTGAAAGGCACGGCCGTGACGGAAAAAGGCGCCGACACGTTGCGTGCCGCCAAGCCAGGAGCAATGGTCTACGTAGGACCTTGGGAAGGAAAGGCCGCTGCCTTCCGAAACAATTGAGCGCCCGCCGCAGAGTGCGTCGAGGTTAACGACTATGATTGAGATGGGAGGCGACACGCCAGCGGGTCACGTTTGACCCTGCGTGACGTTGACTGTAGCGCGATGCCGGCGCACAATTCGGGACGACGCCAGATACTACGGATGGCTGCGGCAAGCGTGCTGCCGATGACCACGGCCCAAACCAAATCCTTCCTCATTTACTGGGGCACGTACACTGAGGGCGGAGGACAATTCGGAAATGGGGACAGCAAGGGCATCTACTTCTCCCGTATGGCAGCCGACACTGGTAAGCTCACGAAGCCGGAGCTGGCTGTCGAGAGCCCCAACCCTTCATGGCTCGCCCTGCACCCCGACCGCCGCCACCTGTATGCCGTAAACGAGCGCCTGGACGCCGACGGCAAAGCATTGCCGGGCGAGGTAAGCGCGTTTTCCGTTAACCCGGACTCGGGCGAGCTGACGTTCATCAACCGCGTGCCTTCTCGAGGAGGGCAACCGTGCCACGTCGCGATAGACGCTACCGGGCGGATGGCCATGATAGCCAACTGGTCCACGGGCAGCACGGCCGCATTTCCTATTGGCCGCCACGGTCAACTTGGAGAGGCGACGGCGTTTCACCACCATGAAGGCCCCCGGTCGGGCGCCCCCGCGCAGGCAACGGAGGAGATCCACTGCCACTCGGCGGTGGTGACGCCGGACAACCGTTTCCTGTTCTCTACGGACACCGGCCTGAACAAAGTTTACGTATACCGCCTGGATCCGTCCAAGGCGGCTCTCACGCCGCACGATCCACCATATCTTGGGCTCAAGAAACCGACCAATCCGCGGCACCTTGCGCTGCATCCAAACGCGAAATGGGCGTACGTCTCAAATGAAATCAGTCCCGGCGGATGCACCATGTTGCGGTTCGACGCCGTCCGTGGCGTTCTGGAGGAAGGTCCCTTCGCAGCCAGCATACCGGCGGATTACAAAGGGCGCGTTTCGTCTGCTGAATGCATCGTGCACCCTTCAGGAAAGTTCGTCTACGTGTCGAACCGCGGGCCTAACTCGATCACCGTATTTCGAGTCGATCCGGAAATCGGCACATTGACGGTGGCGCAGTCTTTTCTGCCGGGGGGCGAAACGCCGCGCAGCTTCGCGATCGATCCAGGCGGAGCATTCCTGATCGCGATGATGCAGCGATCTGGAACCATCCTTCCGCTGCGCATCGATGCGCGAACCGGCGAATTAGCTAGCGCGGCAGATCCAGTCCAGCTATCCCGGCCTGTGTGCGCTGTCTTCGTACCGACGTAGTGTGAACGCGACTGGCTCGGGGGTCAGGGCTCCGGCGCAGCGGGTGTGCTTTTAGGATTGTCATCCCCCGGCCTTAGCCTCCCTTTTCCACGGATGGGAACGCCGCCGCGACCTATTTCAATGCCGTCGGTCGCTGAGAGTTCGTGGCTTGCGGCCGGCACCTCTTGAGGGACGAGAGTTTCCGCGGCCTTGATCATGGCCGCCATGGTGGCGTCGTAACCTTCCTTGCCCCGCGCTTCGCTCTTTCTGACGGGGATGGCCATCGGTTTATCGGGGTCAACGACAAACGCCGGTGTGAGCTTCATGCGATAGGCGCAGGAAATGCCGTCGTAACGGCCTGTCTTGGCGTTGAACATGCCATCGGCGTGGCGCCGCAGAGCGTAGTACAGCGCGACGTGATCTTCATGTTCGCGCACACCCTGCACACCGCCGGATTGGGCGTAGACGTTCTGGGCGTATAGGTCGCGCCAGTCGCGATATCCGCCCACGAGGCCCGCTGCGGTGCCGTCGGAGTTGGAGGTCACCCGTATCTTGCCTTGGCGGAAATATGCATCCCGCGTCTGGTTGTAGAACCACGCGATTTGCGGCATGTGGATGTCCGCTTGCTCGGTCTCGACCACTCCGTCTTTGATCCGGGCCTTCAGTTTTGTGTACTGCTCGGAATGTAGAATGCGATACGAATAGTCGAATCCGACTTTGCCACGGGCGTCCTTCATGATCTGATCGGGTGAATAGCCGACTTCCAATATCGCGTCGTCGTTCATCGGGTCCTTATCGCCCGATATGCGGATGACGATGGTATAGAGGCCCTCGACCATCTTGTCGTTCGACCGCAGTACCAGCGTGCCGTTGCCATTGTTACCACGCCATGGCGCGTCGCATCCCCAAGCCCTGTAAAGCTGGTTATCGATCCCTTTCTCTCCATCCGGGCTGACGAAATCCTCGGGTTTGATTTTGCCGTCCAGGTTGAAGCCTTCGCCGATCCGGCTGGTCACTTCCGGCTGGCCGGGATCTTCCGCTGCAAAGGGGTTGATGTAAGTCTCAATCTCCCGGTTGTAGCCGCGATACGCGGAGGCGGCTCGCCAGGTGTGGAAATACACGCCCGCAGGGTCCCGAACCGCGCCATCCGCAGGGGGATTTGCGATGGCCTCAACTTCGTCCTTCGTGCGCCAAGATACAAGCGACATGGATCTGGCAACCTGAGCCGGAACGGCGAAGTGAATCGTGCTTCCATGCGGGCAATCGACGCCTGGCTCTATTTCCGTGCCTCGCGAGTAATCGGCTCGGCCACCGTAGCGGAAGGCAGGTTCGTAGAAACCGACCACGTAGCCCTTCACCCAATGCGCCGCCGCCGCAACTTGAGCGCCGGCCACGGCCAGGAAAGTAAGGCAGCAAACCTTCAGCGCAAAATTAGACATCGCTCATTCCTTTCACGAGACAGAACGGTCGTACATGGCATGGTGATGGCTGTTCCTATTTCGGCGGCGAGACCTGGTTGACGAGCAGGTCAGACAGCGCGCGTGCTTCGAAGGCCAGTGGATCGGCATCGTCCATGGGGGCCTTATGCAGCGAGATTTCAGCACTGACCTCGAAGCCGGCGACGGTCTTGGGATCAGCGGAAATGAATGGCGCGCCGCTGAAGGGGCTCCACCTGGTCCACTCCGCCGATTCGTTCACCTTGTAATGCCAGACCGGGCGGAAATATTTCATGCGGAAGCTGTAGCGAGGCCCATCCGGATCGCGTACGGGTATCGCTTCAGCCGTCTCGCCTTTCTCGCGAGCTTCTTTGAAGGTGAACCAATCCGCCGTTTGTTCAATGGTCAGACGAGCGCAACGGTATGCGAGGTATTTCTCGATGTCGCCGCGGCTGGTGAATATGTGGCCCGCAACCACCAGTTTGAAAGTGCCAGGGCTTACCTGTTTCGCCGTGAAAACACCAGGACCTGCGGGCGGCACCATTTCGCTGGTGTCGGCCGCCGCGAGAGAAACGCATATTGCGATACCAAGGCCTATGGCAAGTTTCATATCGCGGCCGTCCACTTTACGCCAGCAGCTCCGAGTATGGCGACCTGATCTGCAGCGAGTCGGCGCCCCAACTGTCGACCGCTACGCCCAACGCTCTTTGCAGCGTCAGGCCGACACGCGAGACCGGGCTGTTGTCACCGGCGATGTGATAACCGGTCTTGATGCGTCCACTGGCACCTCCCGCAACCAGGACCGGCAAACCGTCGACGGAATGGATTCTGGCGTAGGCCTGGTCGGTGAAGGCCATCACCAGGCTGTGGTCCAACAGGGTGCCGTCGCCTTCCTGGATCGCGTCCAGTTCTCTCAGAAACGACGCAAACAGTTCCATGGACTCCAGATTGTACTGGGCAACGCGCGGCTGGTAACCCAACTTGGGGTCGACCGGCTCTTCGTGAGTGGACTGGTGGAAGCCGAGTGGATCGCCGGGCACGAACATCTGGTTCTGCGGCTCCGACACGCTGAGATTGAAGACACGGGTTTGGTCGGTGGCAAGCGCGATGGCACCCAACCGCGCCATCAACGGCGTAACCACCTGCAAGTTGGGCCAGGCGTTGTTCGCCACCAAATCCGCTGCAGGAGGCTCCGGGATAGAAACCTTCGCGGTGATGGTGGGGCGTTGGAGTTCGGCCTCCATCTGCAGTTCGGTTTGTCGCACGGAGGTGAAGTACTGATCCATGCGGGCACGGTCGCTGGCGCCCAGGTTCTGCATCAATTTAATCCGATCTTCGGCCACGGCGGACAGCACGCTCTTCTGCATCAGGATTCGCGGATCGGGCTTCCAGTCGCCCTTTGTCGGATCCTGAAATCCTGGGCCGAACAGGCGCGTGTAGAGCGAGAGGGGGGTAGGTTCCGACGGCAGCATATTCGACCCTCCCAGGCTGGAATAGCTCTGCCGCCGGTCGCCGCTAGAGGCCGCTGAGACGGAGCGAAAACGAACGCCCTTACCGATCACTTCCGCCACCTGCTGGTCAATGGTCTTGGACTCGAACTCACCGCCACGAGACGGCGCGATGCCCGTAATGGCTGCTGCCAGGCCCGACCAGTGCTGGCCGTTGGGCTTGGAATCGAGCGGGACGCGAAGGCCGCTGAAAACGTTCAATTTTTTTCGGTAGGGTTCGAGCGGTTTCAACTGCGCGGTTATTTCGTAATTAGTTCCGGCCGTCTTGGGAATCCACAACTGGGCGGTGAGGCCACAGCCCCAAAAAAAGGTATTGAAGCGCGTCGGCAGCGGCCGGCCGCCCGTCTGAGCCTGACCTTTACTATTCAGAAAACAGTCGAGGAAAGGCACGCCCATGACAGCTAAGGCGCCCTGGCATGAGCCGCGGAGAAGAGATCGGCGATTGAACTTCATCAGGTCCTCCTTTATCGCCCCGATACTTCCGTTAAGTTGCCGGCAAGCTGATTCTCGGGTGGCCGAACCGCATAGAATGAATCGCTCATCGCCATGCTTTTGAGCAGCGCCCGCAGGCGATACCCCGAATTCTGAAACGCTTTGTAGGCGTCTCGAAAATCATCGACGCTCGAGCTCTCTAAGCCGCGGCTGTACGAATAAAGCTTGCGAGCGACGCAGGCCGGATACCGCGGGTTCTCGTGCATATAATGGCCGAGACCCTGGGCGCCCGAGAAACGATGGCCCTGGATGGTGGCCGACACATCGATCGGCTCGCCGTTCTCGGTGGTTCGATAGCCGCCAATCGTGTCGAACGCCTCCAGCGAAAGCCCGACGGGATCGCTGTGCTGGTGGCATGCCGCGCACGTCGGATTGGTGGCGTGCGCCATCAACCGCTCGCGCATCGTTTTCATGGAGCTGTTGGGGTCGTTGACCACCGAAAAATCGACGTTGTTCGGCGGTGTGGGTGTGGGCGAGCAAAGAAAAATCTCATTGATGGCCACGCCGCGTTTTGTGGGCGACGACCGGCCCGGGTGCGAGAACATCGAGAGCATGCTGATTTGCGTCAGAATGCCGCTGCGACCGGATTCGGCCGGAAATTCGTGCTTGACCCAGTTTCCCGTAAACGGAAACGGGACGCCGTAGAGCATGGCCAATCTGCGGTCTATGTAAGTCTGGCGCGCGGTCATCAGGTCGCGGATATCGCCATTGTCATCGAGCGTCAGGCCGATCACGGTGCGCAGCGTCTCTTCGCGCGCCGAAGTCGCCATCGCCGATCCCCATTTCGGATACAGGAGGCTGTCTTTGGACACGGTGTCGAAGGTGTCCAACTCCAGCATGTCGTCGAAGAAGGCCCTCATGCCAACTTCGAGCCGGGGCGAAGCGATCAAACGATCCACTTGTTTGGCTAGCCCGGCGGAGGCACTCAACTCGCCGCTTGCTGCCGCCCTGAGCAGTTCCGCGTCAGGCGTGGTGTTCCACATCAGAAAGCTGAGGCGCGTGGCGCGGCTAAAGGAATCCAGGGTGCCGCTTTTGCCGTCGTCGGAGGGAATGGCGACCTCCTTGCGGAAAAGGAAGTCCGGCAACTGCAAAAGCATGGACAACCCGTAGTGCAGGCCCGCATAGAAATCATTCGTCCGTGCGGTAATGGTGTGCGACAAGGCCGCCGGGTTATCAAGTTCAGCGGCGGTCAACGGACGGCGGAACAGCAGCAGGCCGTAATGGCTCAGGATTTCGCGGGCACATACGTCGTCAGGCGCTCTGGGGTCCTTGGGAGCGCACGGCAGCTTGGGGCGGTAATTTTCGGCAGTGACTTGAGCGGCGATGTCATCCGCCATCTTATTGAAGGCTTCCAGCCCCACCGGAGTCACAGAGAGCAAGGCAGTGGAGGCCGCCTCCAGACCACCCGTCCTTTTGGTCGGTTCAAACGAGCCGCGAACTTCGATCTCCTTGCCGAAGATGTCGCCAATGGAGTTGCGGTATTCCTGCTCGGTAAGCCGGCGCAGACTCACCACGTAGGAGTTCTCTGCCGGCGGCGCAGCAAAGGCAGCCGCACTTCCAATAAACGCCATCGTCAGGGACAGCTGCAACGCTTGCAAGGAAGACCCCATGGCTTCGCTACCAGAGGTCATTATTATACTGTTTCTATTACCTGGAGACCCTGAGCTTGAGATTCACGCAAAGATTTGTGTCCACAGCGTCACTGAACGGGTTCGCCGCGGATTCGTTACCTCACAAGTGCCGGGCAAATGCGCGCTAATCGCGACAAGTTTGACCCTCACCGGCGGGTCCTGCCCTTACTGATCGCGTTGGTCATCATTACTTTTCTCGACCGCATAAGCATCGCCGTCGCCGGCCCGCGTATCCAGAACGAACTGCATATCGCGCCCGAGCGCTGGGGATGGGTAATTGGCGCATTTACATTGGCTTACGGGATTTTCGAGATCCCCACGGGAGCACTGGGCGACCGCATTGGACAGCGCAGCGTGCTAACCCGGATTGTTCTGTGGTGGTCCGCCTTCACGTGCCTGACCGGTGCGGCTATCGGCTTTCCGGCACTGGTCGTCACCCGTTTTCTGTTCGGCGCGGGAGAAGCCGGGGCATACCCGAACATCTCCGGCGTGATTGTCCGCTGGTTCCCTGTGCGCGAGCGTGCCCGGACGCAGGGGTTCATCTGGGCGGCCAGCCGTCTAGGAGGCGCACTTGCGCCGCTGATCGTTGTGCCCCTGCAGTCGGCTGTGGGATGGCGCTGGACCTTCGTCGCCCTCGGCGTCACCGGGATGGTGTGGGCGGTTTTCTGGAGGCTGCTCTACCACGACCGTCCGGCTCCCAGCGCCGGCGGACGCGCGAACCTGCATTCCAGAGTGCCCTGGTCGGAGTTGCTCAGGCAGCGCCAGCTCTGGCTGATCTTCGCGATGTATTTTTTCCAGGCCTGGGGCACTACATTCTATTTCGGCTGGTTCCCTACCTATCTGATCAAAGCCGAGGGTTTCACCGAAGCCCAGATGGGCATCTATTCCGCGCTTCCGTTTTTGGGCGGGGCATTTGGAAACATAGCCGGAGGGTTCCTGAGCGACCGGCTCGCGGCTCGCTTCGGATTGAAGATTGGGCGCCGGTTGGTCGGGTCGGCAGGCCTCGCAGTTTCGTCAATTCTACTTGCAGCCATGACGATGACCCACGATAAGACCGCCATCGTGGTGCTGTCATCCCTCTGCTTCGGTGTTGCGGACCTGATGTTGCCTGCCGCCTGGGCGGTGTGTCTCGACGTGGGCCACGAGTACGCCGGTGTGGTTACCGGGACGATGAACACCGCCGGCCAGTTGGGAGGTTTCGTCTGCTCGGTCCTGTTTGGCTATTTGGTGGCCGCTTGGGGCGGCTATCGAGAGCCGCTATGGTTAGTCGCGGCGTCGGTATTGCTGGGGGCCTTCCTGTTCACGCGCATCGATCCCACCCGGCAACTTGTCTCCGCCGAAAAGGCTGTAGCTGCAGAATAAGCGCGACGATCAACCCGGCTAGAGCGTTGCAGGCGATAAACTAGCGCCGTGATGCCCTCGAAGGTGCTTCTATCCATCATTGCTTGCCTCGCCGTATGGGCGCAGACTGATACGGCTTCGATCCCGGCCCGCAAAGTGCAGCCGGTCGTAAACACCCCGGAACTCCAAGCGCAAGCCGTACGGCTGCGGGCTCTGGTCGAAGCCGCGCCCAAGGCAGCCTTCGAGAGAACTGAAATCAAGATCCAATCGCCCTCAAGCGGTTGGGAAATCGCATATCCTTCGGCCGTTGCGATGGATGACGAGGGCCTGTTCTATCTCCTGCAGCGGGGCGATAAAGCCGATCCTGTCCTGGTCGTGAATCAAGACGGAAAGATTGTGCGGTCGTGGGGGAAGGGAATGTACGAGATCCCCCACAGTATTCGTATCGACCCACAGGGCAACATTTGGACCGTCGATTCCGGAAGTTCGATGATCTACAAGTTCACGCCGCAAGGCAAAATGTTGATGGAGATTGCGGTCGGCGAGCAGCCGCCCGGCAGGACCACCGGAGCGCGCGGCACGACCGACATCTGTTTTGGCCCGGCCGGACGAATCTTCATTTCCGACGGCTACGGCAATGCGCGGATCCTGGAATACAACGCCAAAGGCGAGCGCGTCCGTCAGTGGGGCCGCGCCGGAAAGGGACCTGGAGAATTCGCGCAGCCGCATGGGATCGCCATCGACGATCACAATATCCTTTACGTAGCAGATCGGCGAAATAACCGGCTGCAGAAATTCGACATGACTGGGAAATACCTGGGCGATTGGGACGATTTAGGCCAGGTCACCGCCGTCGCCTTCCGTGACGGTAACCTGTGGATCGGGACTCAGCTCAGCAACGAGAACACGGAGGCAGACGGCTGGCACATGAAAATCGACCGCGATACCGGAAAGATTCTGGCATACGTCGTGTCCGGCCATAGCCATCACGTCCTGAATATCAATATGAAGGGTGAGCTGCTCGCCGGCGCCAGGCCTGACGTCCCCTTGTACTTCCGTTTGGCCAAGTAAGCCGGATGATGCAGGCGTACACTATAGCGATGCAGCGCGTTCTCCTCTTGGCCGCTACTGCCGTGGGGTTTGCACAACAGCCCGCGACTCTGGACAATTACTATGCACCGGAGGACGATGCGCGGGTAGGGCAACGGTTCGCCGGGCAGTTACAGAGTAATGTTACCGCCGCCTCGGAACCGCGCCTCGATCAGATCGGTAATCGTCTCGCGGCACGTAGTCCGCAATTTCAATACCGATTTTTCGTTTTCGATGGCGGACAGCCGTCCGAAGGTACGGCACCTGCGGCGGCGTTCCCGGCTGACTGGCGGCGGCTGCAGCTTGACGAGGCGATCGCAGTAGCGGGCGGCATGGTATTCGTTCCACGCGCATTGCTGTCACGCGATAATGCCCAACAGGCTGCCATCCTGGCCCATGCCATCGGACACATAGCCCTCCGCCATCCCACTGTGGGCATGACGCGGGGCGAACTGGCGCAAGTGGAAGTACAAGTTGCCAGCCGAGCTATGCCGGACGAGGCTCCACAGCGCGTGCATGCCGTCGCGTTGAAGCGTTTCGCATTCGATCGTGCCTGTGAGATAGCGGCGGACCGTTACGCGATTACCCTGCTCCGGGATGCCGGCTTCGATCCCGCAGCCCTGCTTGCCTATCTGCAGACCCTGCCTGCGCCCCAAGGCGAAGACATGGCTGTCTATCCGGCGCCCGCGGAACGCCTGGTGGCAGCGCAAAAAGGGATTGCAGATCTTGCCCGATGACATTCGCTAAAAACCCATGAAAGCCACTAACCGGTCGTTTCGCTGCCTGGCCGCCACTCTGATCGTCGCCGGCAGTTGTCTCTCGGTGATTCGCGCGGCAACACTGGAGACCGAACTCAAAGACGCGGTCGGCAAACCCATCGTCAGCTACATTGTAGAGGCGCCGGCCAACATCGCTCCCGTGGGTACGAGCGACCCGGCGCGGCAGGTGGGCTTGATCTTCTGCTTTCAGGAGCACACCTCTCCGCCCGGCGCCGATATCTTCCCGGTTCGCGAGTCGCTCAAGCGGTTGCGATTGAGCAATGACTTCGTGTTACTAGCTATTCGTGCGCAAAGCCCTCGCGGAGGACTGGGCGAGGCCGATTTCATCCCTATCGAGAAGCTGCTGGCATGGGCGGAAAAGACTTATCCCGTCAACCCCCGACGCATTTACATGTATGGCAAGGGCGCTGGCGGAATGGTGGCTGGCCAATTCACGATGTTGCACCCGGATCTCATCACCGCCTCCATCTCTTACAGTTGGGGTTGGTGGGCGATGCCATCGGAGTTCGATACACCCCTCGATCCGGTGAACAGCGCTCCCGAGTTCTACATGGTGCTCGGAATGCGCGACTTTACGCACCATATCACGACGGTGCGCGACACCTACGAGCGTGTCAAAGCCAAGGGTTATCACGTCATTTATCGTGAGTTCGACGAACTCGGCGAAAGAAGTTATCACCCGGCGAGCAATGACGACGCCATCGCCTGGGCTACACGGCTGCGCAATAAGAACATTGCCCCATCCCCCGAGGAAATGAAACTGCTCACGGCCTTCGAACAGTCGAAGCCAGCGCCCGTTGACGGCTACTATCCATCACTGGCGCTGGTTGGCGGCGCTCCGGCGGGCGCGGTGCTCCAAAAACTTTTCGTGTCGAGCAACACCGGCGTCCGGGTCGCCGCAGCCGAGACGTGCAGCCACGGTATTTTTGGTGAGGCCACCACCACCGCCCTGAGCAAGCTTGTTGGCGACTCTTCTCCGGAAGTGCGCAGTGCGGCTCTCCGCGCCCTGGCATCCTATGCAAACTGGCGTTCGGCAGCCGCCCAGCAGGTCCTGATCGACCGCGCCAGCGATAAGAGTCTCGATTTAGACGCCCGTCTCGATGCGGCCGACGGACTCGCCGAGGCGGTCAAGCTGCAAGCAACCGGCGTGCAGCAGGACCCGCCCATGTTCCGGACGCTCGTTTCGCTGCTTAGCGAGAAAGATGAACCGCTGCGGGCCGTAGCCTTCCTCGCACTCGCTCCCATTCGGCGATACATCGTCGGGGGCGCCGACGAGGGGCAATTTCCTCCCGAGGAGGGCTGGGAGAGGTGGTTAGAGAAGATCACAGCACAACAGGCGGGGGATGAGAGCTATTACCGCGTTTGTGGCGGCGCTGGCAGCCGCCACACAAGCTCTGAACCTGTGGATCTGTTCTGCGCCGGAGGATCCGTCGTGAGCCGCAATCCCGCGCAGGGTTTCCAGTCCACATTGCAAGCCGCCCAGCGCGGCTACGTGCCGGCTGAAGAGGTGGTGGGAATGATGTACGCCATCGGAAAAGGCGTCCAGCAGGATTACCACGAAGCGGGAAAGTGGTTTCTCACCGCCGCCGAAGCCGGTGATACGCGCGCCGCGATCAATTACGTTGGCTCATTGCGCAGCAATATGGGCAATTTGCGCCGTGATCCCGAATTAAGCGTGCGCTGGGCCAAGTTTCTCCTGCTTCACCCGGAATACTCTCCGGTTCCCGGCCGATGACCGATCGAACGCGCCTTTCAACTTGCATTTTTCGTGGAATGATACGCGCCCGCCCTAGAAGCAGCAGCGGTTACCGAGCCGAAAGCGGCGTCCACCCCGGCGTGCTCACCGGAATACTCCACAGCGTCCCGCCCTCGGTGATGAAGAGCGTTTTCCAGTCGGCGCCGCCGAAAGCGCAATTCGTGACCTCGTCCACCGGAACAGGAACGAAATCCAGCAGCTTGCCTTCGGGAGAGAGGATGTAGACGCCACCCTTGAACCGGTCAGCCGTCTCGTAGGGAGGATTCGGTTTGTTCAGGCCGGCCGCCACATACAAACGGCCGGCTCGATCCATTTTGACCCCATCGGGGCCACGACCGGTCTGCCAGTCAAAAATGAGTTTGCGGCTCGCCGGTCCGATGGTGCCGTCCGAGCGAAGGTCAAACCTCCAAAGCTTCCGGGCCGCACCCACATTGTTATTGTTGTTATCCGCCACGTACAAATATCGATCGTCCGGCGAAACGAGCACGCCATTCGCCCGATCCACCTCGTGGCCGATAATCCTCGTCACTTTTCCCGGAGCGTCGATTCGATAGACACCCTCAACCAGCTGACCGCCCTCGTCGCGAATTTCCATGTCGCCGCGGGGCCCATACCGCGGGTCGCTGAAGTAGATTCGGCCCTTAGAATCGATGGTGAGATCGTTCGGCGAGTTGAATCGCTTTCCTTGATAACGGTCGGCCAGAACGGTTGTTCGGCCATCCGGTTCGACGCGGGTCACGCGCCGCGCCTCGCCCTCACAGATCATCAGGCGGCCACGATTATCGAACAAAAGGCCGCCGGCGCCCCCGGAAGGATCGCGAAAAGCGTTGACGCGACCAGCAGAATCGCGTACGGAGATTTTCCGCTCGCCCGTGAAATACAGGTTCCCCTTACCATCCCATGCCGGGCCCTCGCCCGCATCCACCGATCCCAGGTTCTGCGGCTTCGCGCCGGCGGGCAGCGGGGGGTCGGCTGCCTGCAGGGTTGCGGCCGCCAGTAAAACCAATTTAAGCGATTTCATAGCCGGAGTTTTAATCGTGGCATGGTGTGTATCCGTCAAGCAATGTTGGCTCCTAATCGTGGGATCGTGACGGTTTTTCCGGTTCGATTTCGCAATGCCTGGTATTGGATCGAAAAGCCGAGTCTAGTGACAGGTTAAGCGTATTCAGACAAAACCCGGAGGAACCATCGTGAGATCACCCCGTTGCGCACCGCGGCTCCATGCCTATATGGCTTTTGCAGTAAGCCTGATTGTGTCCCCTTTCCTGGGGGGCCAAACCCCTCCCTACCCTATGCTTCAGTCCGGGTACACACAGGAGCTTTTTGCAGCGGTAACCACTTCAGTAAGTTTTGGCGGTGTCGCATTTGGACCTACGGGAAATGTCTGGGTGAAGCTGTGCGACGCGTCGGTCAACCTCCTGGAATTCGATATCTCCCACACCGCTACGGTCAACGGCAGCGCCCTCCACTCTCAATCAGCTGGAAACCCATTTCCAACGGCTTTTGCATGCGGGCTTACCAATCATCCCGACGGCCACGTTTATATGAACACGCCGAATGGAGTGATAAAGATCGATGCCGGCACCGGGACCGTGCTTGGGACCGCGGGTCCTGCCGGAAACAGCTACGGCATCGCCGTGGATCCGCAAACTCATCAAGTCGTTTACCCCAGCACAGGCTGCAGTAACGGATCGTCCGGTTGTACGATGGCCGGCTATGACCCATCCAGCGGCGAATCCAAAACGTTCGCAACCTTCTCGCTTCCCGTTCCCTTCGAGGATGTAGACGGGATAGCATTCGATCCATCGGGTAACTTCCTGGTGGTTGCCGGTCGCACGGGCGTATTTCCGCACGATACGCCCTATCTCAGCCTGTTGTCTCGGAGCGGCACTGTTGTCCAGCAGCTTCCGGCAACTCATTTTCCCGATGGAATGGCGTTTCACGAAAACCCGTTTTACCTGGCCGCGAATAACAACGATGGCAGCATCACACGCTACGACTTTCCCCAAAACGATTTGACGCAGCCAGCCGTTCAGAGCGTCATCGCGAGCGGCGGTTTCCGCGGCGACCTTACCGGTGTTGGCGCAGATGGCTGTCTCTACGCGACGCAAAACCAAACCCGTTACGGTAACGGCACCGTCACGAAGGACAACAGCCTGATTCGGGTTTGCTCCGCCACAGGCAGGTTTGTGCAGGCCGGGGAACTGGTGGCCGCTTCTCCAGCCACGCATTTCGTGCCGGTGACCCCGTGCCGGATTGCCGACACGCGCAACCCAGCCGGTCCTTTTGGCGGCCCCGCCATTACTAGCGCGGCGCCGCGGAGTTTCGTGATTCCCAATAGCACATGCGGGATTCCCACCTCGGCCGCCGCCTATTCCATAAACGTAGCGGTGGTTCCTCATAAGACCCTGGGATACATCACCCTTTGGCCGACAGGCCAATCACAACCGCTGGTGGCCACGCTCAATTCGGTTGACGGTCGAATTAAATCAAATGCAGCCATCGTTCCAGCGGGCGCAAATGGCGCGGTAAGTGTGTTCGCAACCGACGCGACGGACGTGATCCTGGATATCAACGGCTACTTCGTTGCGGGGGCGAACCCGAGTGCACTGGCGTTTTATCCTGTCACGCCGTGCCGCATCGCGGATACTCGTAACCCTGCTGCGGCATTAGGCGGCCCGAGCCTGGCAATGCAAAGCGCGCGGGCCTTTCCCATACTCAACAGCTCGTGCGAGCTGCCGGCCAATTCGCAGGCCTACTCGTTGAATTTTGCCGCCGTCCCGAAGGGCCCTTTGGGCTACCTTACGGTATGGCCGACCGGACTCGAGCAACCGGTGGTGGCTTCGCTTAACGACGTGACAGGTACGGTCGCGGCAAATGCGGTCGTCGTGCCCGCAGGCGCCAATGGCGCGGTGAGCGTATTCACCACGAACACGACGGATCTGGTGATCGACACCAACGGCTACTTCGCGCATCAGGGAACACAAGGGCTGGCTCTCTACACGATCGCTCCCTGCCGTGTGTTGGATAGCCGGTTAACTAACGGTACAAAGCCATTCACCACGACGTTGAACGTGAATGTGACCGCGAGCTCCTGCAATGTGCCGGCAACCGCGCAGGCGTTTGTATTCAACGCCACCGTGATTCCGCCAGGCCCGCTGGGCTACATCACCATGTGGGCCGAGGGACAGCCACAGCCGCTGGCAGCGACTCTCAACGCCATTGACGGGTCGATCACCAACAACATGGCGATCGTGCCCACCACCAACGGATCAATCAGCGTATTTCCGTCCGGACCGACACAGTTAGTGCTCGATCTGTTTGGCTATTTTGCGCCGTGAAGATCTGCGCCTCGGCGATTCGGCCGCAAACCAGCTACCGGCACCGGCTATTGGCCGTGAATCAGCCAGATGGGGCTCGACCACGCCATCGAGATGTGCTCGCGAACCAGACCCGCCTGCCGCAAACGTACGTAGTAGACGGAGTCCTCGCTGAAGTCTTCGTCTGCTGCCTGCCACACGAAGTCTTCCGTACCCGGGTGCATGGCGTGCAGAATGACGAATTTTCCCTTGGATTCGGTATAACGCAAGACCTCGACCGTTTCGATAGCCGCCGTGCCATGTACTTCGATCGCCAGCGACGGATTCGCCCGCGCCTTCAGCTTTCGACCCATTCCCTGTCCGTTGATCGAAAATTCGAGCAGAATCTTGGCACCCGTGGTTCCGTATGTCTGTCTGTTATAGAGCGAATCAAAAATCTCGGCGCGTGTCAGCCCGGTGGCAGCCACCGCCGCCAATCCATACTGCGGCTGCCCAGGATGTCCACGATGGTCGTCTGACGATGCAATGGTACTTAGCTGCAGACCCTGTGCCCAGGCGTCCTGCACAAATTGCGGACCTTTCACGGACGTGCTCGGATCGGTGAACGCACTGTTTTCGAAAGACAGCGGATGCGCGGGATCGTAGGTTTCGCTCAGGCCGTGTGCCGAGTAGATTTCGATGTTGCGGTCCAGCTCCGGATTGTGCGGATACCAGAATATTGGAAAGGGCATTTTTCCCGTATGGTGGGGTATCGTCAGCGCCTGACCCGCCTGCAAAGAGTTCCAAAACCCGGGTAGCGACACATCGCCCTCCGCCACCAACGGTCCGGGCTTGTCCCGAAAATAAACGTTGTGGTGGCCGTAGGGCGCTTCAAACGAACACTCGTACGCGTGAAGGGTGACGAACCGGTGCGGCTCGTAGTGGCGATCCGTCAGCGCCGTATACTCAGCCCATACATCGGGCACAGCCGGACCTAGACCCTCTGCAAAGCCTCCCACGGCCGGGTCACTATGGTCCGTCATCGCATAGAAATCCAAGCCCGACGTATTTCTGGCGTACTCGAAATTGTTGTGTCCGACTCCATCCCAACTGTAATGAGTATGCGAGTGCAAATCGCCCCAATAGATTTTGAACTCCGGCTCGCCATCGTACACTTTCATCGGGTTCGCCGTGGCATGCAAACCGGGATTTCCCAAAACGCTCGCGGCTACGCGCACGATGCCTGTCGCTTTCGGTTGGATCTTCACTCGCACCCACCCTCGCGAATGGATTGCAATGGAGCGGGGCACTTCGGCCTGCCCGTTCGTGACGCGAAGCTCGATTTCTCCCGAAAACGATTCCGCCGGGTTTTGATGCTCATCCACAACCGACAGCAGCAATTCCGCGGGCTGTCCTTGAACCAATGTCGCCGGCCCATGTAGCAGCAGCTCCGTCGCCGGCCCCGCATTCAGCTTCAGGCCGGGGCACGCCGGATGCATGCGGAAGTCACCATTTCCCTGCAAATCGGCCGCGAGCAGAATCGGCTCCACCGGCGTGCTGATGATCCCGGCTTGCATGCCGCGGCTGCCGCCCGTGGTATCGCCATAAATCAGGGCGATGGCGTCGCCTTCGGCGAGATCGCCTTCCGTGACCCAAACACGAACAACATAGATGTACCGGCTCAGCCGTCCATCCAACCCGGGCCGGTGATTCTTCACCAGGAGAACGGGTCCGGGCTCGTGCTCCACCCAGGTGCGCAGCTTGACGCCAGGGCGGGAGCAGCGGGCCGCAACGTAGTTGTCCGCCCTTGGATCGGAAGCCTGGAGCCGGTTGGCCGAATTCCTGATGCCCGAATGCCACGAGTCCGGCAACTGCACCCGTAACCCGCCATTCTTCTTGATTCCGCTGCGTCCCGCCTGGTAGGTCACAGTCCAGGTTCCGTAGGTCGCGGCCCTGCTCTCGCGAGGTTCGACACGAACCACACCCTCAGGTGTTTCCATCGGTGGAGTAACACTGGCGCCTCTGCCTGAGGATGTCGCCCCTGGACGATTTGGCGCTGCAAGCGCTCCCGCCGCAGTAGAGGTCAATTTCACGAAACTTCTGCGAGATTGCCTCATTGCATTTCTTGTCGCGAAAAGACGGTCATGAGTTGAGATTTAGACACTTGGCAATCAAAGGATACGCTTCGGTGCCGTTCCATCGGTGCGCACCATTGAAAAAATCTACACGGACCGCGTCCTCGGCACCTAAGGCGCGATAGGCACGGCGAATTCGCTCGAGCGCGTCGCCAATTCGATCCTTCACCATCAGCGGATCCTGATTGCCCACTTCCCACAAACACGGTCGCGGGGCGGTCAGTGACGAAATTTCCGGCACGTCTCCGAACTGAAGAAGCCCGGGAATGATCTGCGCGCCGCAGCTGTAGCGGCTCTGGATCCTTTCCTGGATCATGTTGAGAGCTCCCGAGATGACAGCCACGCGGATTCGCGGCTCGAGTGCCGCCGTCAGCATGGTCATTCGGCCGCCGTACGATAGCCCGACGCATGCGATGCGTTTTGGGTCTACGGTCTTTTGAGTCCTCAACATTTCAAAACTCCACAGCGCGTCACGAAGATTCTCCGCAATCAGCAGCCGGCCCAACGCCAGCATACGAACGAAAGTGACCGCGCACGGATCTTCTCCGCCATAGGCCTTTGGATCATCCAGGCGTCTGCCGAACGGCGTAAAGCAAGGCGCCGCCACCACGTAACCTTGCCGCACAAACCGCAGCCCGTAGTCATACCGGGTCTGTTCCATCTCCGCCTGTGCCTCGGGGGATTTCGCGATGCCCGCTACAGGATCATTCCCCCATTTGCCGTGCCCGTGCAGAGCCAAAATCCCCGGACGCACACGATCCGGCGCAAGCAGAGGACTCAACAGGTAAACCGGCAGTGGCCGCACCCCTTCAGCTCGCAAGACGAGCGATTCACGGCGATGATCTGCAAAATCGACCGTCTCCTCAACCGACGTCTCCCACCGCGACGGCGGGGTGAATGTCCCCAGCAATTCACCCAGCTTCGCGGCGAACGTTTGCTGGTAGCGCGTGCACTCCGCAGCAGTCGTGCCGCTGAAGCGCATGGCAAGCGGTGCTTGCTCTGCTAGCTGGCCGATTTCGTCATTGACATTCCCGGCCCGCCGTTGTCCGTTGATCAGACCCGCCGCGGCGAGCGATCCCGCCAGCCACATGCGCCGGGACATCATTCGATCCGTCAAGCCGTGCCTGTAGCCGCGTAAATGGATATTTGACATCCACCAGGTATGTTACTGAATGGCTGCAGCCCGCGTTGTGAAGGCCGGACCGGTTACGGTGTGCAGTATCCTTGGCCTCTGGAGGTATCGTGCTACGAACTCGGTTTGTCGTCGTTTTGCTCACAGGCGCTGCCACTCTTACCGCCCAGTTGCCGGACGCGCAGAAGCTGCGCAATGACAAATATGGCGGCGAGCTGGAGCAGTATTTCCGCGATTTTCTGGTGACCCGATATCCCGAGCGGGCGGCCGAGGCCTGGCACCGCTCTTACGACAGCACGCAAGCTTTCCTAGCCAGTGTCGAGCCCAACCGGCAGCGTTACCGGCGCATTTTTTCCCCGCCCGATTTGCTGCCGTCCGGGTCGTTGGAACGAAAACCGGTCTCTATCCCCGGAGTGAAAGCCGAATGGCTGACGCTACCGCTGGGCTTAATCAAGGCCGAGGCCTTGCTAGTGATTCCGGAAAATGCCAGCTCGCCGGTGCCGCTTGTCCTCGCTCAGCATGGCATCGATAGTTTTCCCGAACGAGTCTTCGGAATAGATGACGAGGGGAATCATTATCACGATTATGGGCACGCGCTCGTCAATGCTGGTTTTGCAGTTCTCGCCCCCATCAACCTCAGCCAGGTGCCCAACCGAAATCGTATCGAGCGGCTCGCCCGCCTGGCCGATACAACGCTCCCCGGCATTGAACTGCGGCGCATGCAACTTCTTCTGGATGAAGTCCTCAAAGACCACCGGATCGATAAAAACCGGATCGGCATGTGGGGCATCAGCCTCGGCGGTATGGCCACGATGTTCTGGATGCCGCTCGAACCGCGGATCAAGGCCGGCATCGTCACCGCCTGGTTCAATGAGCGCCGCAACAAAATGGTCATTCCCGACTCCCGGTATAGTTGTTTCCTCGAGACCACGGAGGAGCACGCGTTTTTTCGCGGCTGGCTCACCGAGTTCACCGATAGCGATGTCGCCAGCCTGATCTGTCCCCGGCCGCTGCTCATCCAAACCGGCAAGAAGGACGGCATCGCCTGGTGGCCGCAGGTTATGGACGAGTTCGAAGCATCCAAGGGGCACTACCGCAAGCTCGGCTTTCCGGAACGCATCGAAATGGACCTGCACGAAGGTGGGCACGAGATCCGGGTCGAGTCCGGCCTGCCCTTCCTGAAAAAGTGGCTCATGCGGTAAGCAGTTTCGCGCAGGTCCAAAGCGCGCTGCGACTTTGCCCTGGAAACAGGGCATGTTCTTTAGACCGGCTTTGACGTATCGCGGTGCGTGACCTTCGCCCGGTATCCGGCATCCGCCAGGTTCTTGCGAATCTGGTCCGCCATCATCACAGAACGATGATGCCCGCCGGTACAGCCGAACGCGATCGTGAGATAGCTCTTCCCTTCCCGGATATAATGCGGAAGCAGGTAGACAAGAAGCGCGGAAATCCGATCGATGAATTCCACCGTCTGCGGAAACGAGCGGATATAACGCGCAACGCTCGGATGCCGTCCGGTGAGTTTCTTGAAGCGCGGAATGTAATTCGGATTGGGAAGAAACCGCACATCGAAAACCAGGTCGGCATCCGGCGGCACGCCGTGACGGTAACCGAAGCTGGTCACGTAAATCATGATCTTGCTCTCGTCGCGTTCACCCACGAACTTTTCGCGAATAAAGTCGCGCAGTTCGTGCACCGTGAACTTCGAGGTATTGATCGTCAGGTCCGCGAGTTTGCGAATTGGCGCCAGCAGCCTGCGCTCCTGCTGCATGCTCTTGCCGATCGATTGTTCCGTCCCCAGCGGATGCGGCCGCCGTGTTTCGCTGAAACGCCGCAGAATCGTTTCGTCGTCCGCCTCCATGAAAATCAGGCGTGTTGGAATCTCGCGCCGGATACGCGCGTAAATCTCCGGGAAGCGCTTGAGCCCCTGCCCTTCGCGAATGTCCACGACTAGGGCGGCGAAGCGGATCGAGGCTGAATCGCGCGTCAACTCGGCAAACTTGGGAATCAGCCCGATAGGCAGGTTGTCGACGGAATAATAACCAAGGTCCTCGAAGACCTTGAGGACCGAGCCCTTCCCCGAACCGCTCAAACCGGTGATGATTACCAGCTCGGCGCTGGGCGCTCCGCCCTTATCGCTCGCGCGGCGCCGCGGATGCTCCGCCTTAGCTTGAGCCATCCTGCGTTAGGCTTCCACCAGGTCGAAATGTCCGTCACGGCGGCGCACCAGCACCACCAGGCGGTCGGTTTCGGCGTCGCGATACGCCAGATAATCAGCGCCCTTTTCCATTTCGAGCACCGCTTCGTCCAGGGTCATCGGTTTCCGCCGCTCGAAATGATTGATGCGGAAAATCTTTTTTTCGCCGCTCTCGCCCGCCGCCTCGCGTGGGGACGGCGCCGCCTCGGGCTCGGCAACCGCCCTTTTGGGTGCCCGTTTCGTATCGCGCCATTTTGCCCGGACCTTGATCGCCTGTTTTTCCAGCTTTTCGATCGCCGAATGAATGGCGGTAAAAAGATCGGCGTTTTCTCCCAGGCATGCCAGCGGATGATTGTGATAGTTGACGGTAATCTCGGCGCGGTGCAAGTGCCGCTCGTGGGAGAGCACCACGTGCGCCTCTCGCTCGTCCTTTCCGTCGAGCAGCTTCCCGACCTTGTCCATCCGAAGCTTGATTTTCTGCAGCTGCGCGGGAGCCAGTTCAACCTGCCTTCCCGTGTACGTGATTCGCATTTGTGGACCTCCGGGCTGAACCAGGATTGACCTAGTTCCGGATCCGTCGTTGATGAGTGGAGGGGATCTTCATATCCTCGCGGTACTTTGCCACCGTCCTTCGCGTTACCTGAATGCCCGACGCCTGCAGCATGGCGGTGATCTGCTCGTCGGTTAGCGGATGCGCGCTGTCCTCATCTTCAATCATTTTCTTGACGCGGCGTTTCAGCAGCAGCAGGGGGGTACCGCTACCCGAAGGACCTTGCACCGCCTCCGAGAAGAAGTAGCGGAGCTCGAAGACGCCCTGCGGCGTGTGCACGTACTTGCCGGCAACCGCACGGCTGACGGTCGAGGGATGCACGCCCACTTCCTCCGCAACTTCCTTGATCATCATCGGCTTGAGGAAGTCGAGTCCCTGCGCCAGAAAATCCATCTGTCGCCGCACGATGCTCTCGCAAACCTTGAGGATAGTTTGCTTGCGCTGTTCGATATTCTTCATTAACTGAATCGCCGAGGTATAGCGTTCGCGGACGTAGTCGCGCACGTCCTTAGTAGCACCCTGGTCGCGATCCAGCATCTTGCGATATTGCGAATTCAGACGGAGCTGCGGGATCTCCTCGTCGTTCATCTGAATGATCCAGTTGTCGCCGTCCTTGGTAATGTAAACGTCTGGCTCCACCACGCGCGCGCCCGGCCCTGAGTATCGTAGCCCCGGCCGTGGATTCAGCCGTTTGATCACGTGCACTGCGATCTCGATATGCTCTGCCGGCCGCCCGAGTACCTTCGCCAGTTCCCGCAGTTGGCGCGTCTCCAGCAACCGCAGATGGTTCCAGACAATCTGCCAGGCCACGCCGCCCTTGGCGTTCCGGCTTTCGAGTTGCAAAAGCAGGCACTCCCGCAGGTCGCGCGCGCCCACCCCCGCCGGATCAAGCGACTGCACTGCCTTCAGCGCGGCCTCGATCTGCTCTTGCGTGTGATTGCCCATCGCCGCAATTTCTTCGAGCGGCGCCGTCAGGTATCCGTCCTCGTCCAGATTCCCGATAATCGTCTCCGCAGCATCCCGAACATCTTCGGAAAGCACGCTTACACTCAACTGCGACCGCAAATGGTCGCCTAGCGTCAACGGAGCGGAGAGGAAGGTTTCGAAAGAAGGCTTCTCGACGGATTCGGCCGCGGGACTTTTGTAACCGGGGTCGAGATAATCGTCGAAAAAAGAACCAAAATCGATTTCATCAAATGGATCCGTCGCCGCCGGAGTTTCCGTAGCTTGTGGCTGGGTGGGATCGAGCGTGGCCGGTCCCTCCATCGTGTCCACCGGCAGCACGGCATCGAGAGCTATTTCACTGCCGGCCGTTTCCGCCATGGCCTCAGCAAGCCCCTCGGCGATTCCGTTTGTACTTTCCAGAATCTGTTGATCCGCCGGCTCGATTCGGTCCGGAGTTTCCAGCAGCGGCTGGAGCTCTGCGGGCGTGATCTCCTCGACGCTGTCTTCGGTGGCCTCTTCCAGGACCGGATTATTCACGATCTCCTGGTTGATCATCTCCTTCAATTCCAGGCGGTTCAACTGCAGAACCGTGACCATCTGGACGAGGCCTGGAGTCAGGATTTGCTTCTGCGCAACCTTTAACTGCAGCCTGGGCGAGAGCAAACTCATTCCGCTCCTATGATAACAAAAGCCCCCGCACGTTCATTCGGACCAAAACGTGCTCAGCGCCGGGCCGCGGCAGGAAAAAGTGCTTAACCCAACAGATCCAGCACCGCTTCGAGTTCGCTGCGTGTGTGCTGGTCCCCGATCTCGTTGGCCACCGCGACGCCGCGCCGGTACATTTCGCGCGCCTCGTCCGGCTTGCCGAGTCTTTCCAGAGTCTGTCCGCCGTGATAGTACGCCGCAACATACTTGGGATTAACCTCGAGCAATTTTTGGTACTCGCGCACAGCTTGGGCCGCGTCTCCGGCATTCGCGTACGCCATGGCCAATCCGTAGCGCGCAAAACTGTCACTCGGATTTTGTTCCACCAGGTTCTTCAGAGCTTCCAAACGATTCTCCGGCATCCCTGTGCTACTATACCTCGGTGGCATGCCCCTTCTTCGAGCCTCTCGAACGCATGCAGCAGGCCACCACACGCGTGCCGCTCGGTGATCTGTGGCGAGGCCTGTGCCATGCAGAGCAGTCCTCATACTCGCCTGACGATTTCACCAGCACGGAGTTATGCAATATGGGCTATGCCCGCGGCCGCTGCCCCAGATATTCCTGCGACGGCGCGGGTGACGCTGTCCGCTTCCTGATTTCCAACGATCAGGCAGGCCTCGTGCGCATTGAATACGTCGTGGAGCGCGATCATCATCCGCACCAGCGCGGATCTTTCGAATACCATCGGGCCGCGGCTATACTCGATCCTCCCACGGGAAACCCGCAGCTCGATCGGCAAGCCCTCGCCTTCATCTCCAGCTACCTGCGCCGGACGGCCGTGGCTTGAGCGGTTCCATGCCAGGTAAACCGGTGCGCGAATCGCAGTCCGAATACTCCGAGCTGGCTCTGCCCAACGATGCCAACGTGCTGGGGCATGTATTGGGCGGCAAAGTGATGCACCTGGTTGATCTGGCGGGAGCGCTCGCTGCGCTACGACACGCGCGATGCCCCGTGGTCACGGCATCGGTCGACCACATGAGTTTTCTTCACCCCGTGCACATTGGAGAGCTCATCCTGCTGCGCTCTTCGGTAAATCGTGTCTTCAACACCTCGATGGAGGTCGGCGTCAAGGTGTGGGTGGAGAACCTGCGAACCGGGGAACGCCGGCACACCTCGTCGGCTTACCTGACATTTGTTGCCATCAATGCCGAGGGAAAGCGTTGCCCGCTCGCTCCCGTCATTCCCGAAACGGAAGACGAGAAAAGACGGTACGACGAGGCTTTGCGGAGGCGCCAGTACCGGCTCGATCTGCGACGGCGGCCGCACCCCCAAGCGTAATGGAAAGGCTTATGAAAACAATCAATCCATTCATCCAAGCGATTGACGATCAAGTGAACGCACGCAGTATCCTGCTGCATCCGTTTTATCAGCGCTGGACGGCCGGCCAGTTGAGCCGTGAAGCGTTGCAAGACTACGCCAGGCAGTACTACCACCACGTGGCAGCGTTCCCCACTTACCTCTCCGCGGTGCACGCAAATACGGAGGATGAGGAAACGCGGCGGCACATCCTCGCCAACCTGATTGACGAAGAAGCGGGGAACCCCAACCACCCGGAGCTTTGGCTGCGCTTCGCCGAAGGAGTGGGCGTGAATCGGGAAGATGCAGAACAAACTGAGCTGTGGGCCGAAACCCGCAATCTCATCGGAACATTTCGATCGATCTGCCGGGACCGAAACACAGCCGAAGGGTTGGCGGCGCTCTATGCCTACGAAAGCCAGATCCCGAACGTGGCGCAAACCAAGATCGAAGGGCTGAAGAAGCATTATGGTGTCGATAGCCCGCGCGCCCTGGCGTATTTCCATGTGCACATCGAAGCTGATAAGGAACACGCCGCGGTCGAGCGTGAACTGCTCGATCGATATGTGGATGACAGAAAGGCCGAGGCCGTCAGAATCTCCGCTGGGCGCGTGCTTGAGGCCTTGTGGGAAATGTTATCGGGCGTGGAGCGGCGTCACCCTCTAGCGGCCTGACCTGTTCGCGACGCACAGCAGATTGTCGATCAGCCGCGTGCTGCCCACCCAGACGGCGCCGGCCACCCGTACCGCGCCTTCAATCGTTGCCACCGGCTGCATATCGTCGGGGTCGACAATTTCCAGATACTCGATTCGTACGCGCGGGTATTCGGCAATCTCTTGGCCCGCTGCCCGCTTCACTGCTCCCGCATCCGTTGCTCCCGCGGCAATCATCCTCTGGGCGCGCTGCAACGCTCGAATCAGCGCCGGTGCTACCCGCCGTTCTTCCACACTCAGGTGCTGGTTGCGTGAGCTCAGCGCGAGCCCATCCGCATCGCGAACTGTCGCGACTTCTACAATTTCCACCGGCACGTTCAGGTCTCGAACCATGCGCCGCACCACCGCTACCTGCTGCGCGTCTTTCTCGCCGAAGTAAGCGCGATCCGGTTTGACTATGTTCAACAGCTTCAGGACAACCGTCGCCACGCCCCGAAAGTGACCGGGGCGAAATTGCCCGCAAAGGTAATCTCCCACACGCTCCACCTGCACAAAGCTCCGCTGCGGCTGCGGATACATCTCGCCTCCGGAAGGAGCAAACACCAGATCCGCTCCGCGCGTCGAGCAAAACTCCGTGTCCCTTTCGAGCGTCCTTGGATATCGCGCGTAATCGTCGGGCCGGTCGAATTGAATCGGATTCACGAAGATGCTCGTGACTACACCTCCGCACTCCGCCCGCGCCACGTCCATCAGCCGGCCGTGCCCTTCGTGCAGCGCGCCCATCGTCGGAACCAGCCCAATGACGCGTCCCGCAGATCGTTCCGGTTGAAGCGCCTCCTCTAGGCTCGCAATCGTGTGAACGATCCGCGCGCTCACTTTCCCGAGCCGTGCTCTGCCACACCCGCGTGGCCTTCCCGCGCCGGAAAACGGCTGCAGCGCACGTCCCCCGTGTACGCCTTGGCGGCCTCCACCATCTGTTCCGCAAAATCGGCGTACCGTTTTACAAATGGCGGTGCCGATCCCTCGTTCAAGCCGAACACATCGTAACTGACCAGAATCTGCCCGTCGCAAAACGGGCCTGCGCCGATGCCAATGGTGGGAATCGTCAGCTCGCGCGTGACCGTTCTCGCCACCTCGGCCGGAATCGATTCGAGCACTACGGCGAAGGCTCCGGCTTGTTCCAGCACGCGAGCATCGTCCACCAGCTGGTCGGCCTCCTCCTCGCTGCGCGCCTGCATGCCATATCCGCTCAGTTGGTGCACATGCTGCGGCAATAATCCCAGATGCCCCATAACCGGAATTCCCGCTTCCACCAGCCGCGAAATTACGCCTGCCAGCGCCCGGCCTCCTTCCATCTTCACAGCCGCCGCGCCGCCCTCCTGAATGAGCCGGCCCGCGTTGCGCACCGCTTCCGTTTCCGTCAATTGATACGTGAGGAACGGCATGTCGGCCACCACAAGAGCGCGGCGCGCGCCCCGTACCACGGCCTTCGTGTGATGCAGCACGGCTTCCAGGGTAACCGGGAGTGTAGAATCATGCCCTTCGATGACCATGCCCAGCGAATCGCCTACCAGCAGGGCATCCAGGCCCGCCCGGTCCAGCAGCTGCGCCATGGTCGCGTCATACGCTGTGAGCATCGCGATTTTCTCGCCGCGTTCCTTCTTGCCTTGCAGATCGCGGATGCGTACACGTCTGGCTGAATCGGACATGCCGCTACTATATTCCCACAGGATGGCTTAGAAAACGGAAGACGCCGCCAGGTACAGTACTACTCGTGCTCGTCCTTGTACATGTACTTGATGTTGGGCTTATAAAGAAGAAGGTTGGGCTCCCCGTCGCGGTTCACTTTCAGACAGGATTTGTCGTACCACTCAATCACCCCGCGCAGTGTCTCTCCGTCGCTCAAAACGAACACCATCGGTGTTTTCGCCTGCATCTGCTTGACGTAATAAAAATTTTCAGCGTTGGTTTGATCCGGAGGAACCGGTTTTTTCTGTTGCTGGGAACGCCGCGGAGGGGTTAACTGCTCCTTGATTTCGTTAAACGACGGACGGATGAGTTTACGATTCGCGGACTCCACAGCTTACCTTCCTTTTTGGTTTCAAAAAAACTCGGTGATCGTTTGAGCCCAATCCCGGAGTCGAACTTTGTGGATCGAGATGTACGGCTTGAATAATGAATATCACAATGCCGTGGCAGCCGCAATCGAGCGGGCCATGGCAACACCTGCCGCGAAAACCGGCCGAATCCAGGCCATAGAAACTTTGAATTGGACCGTTTCGGCCCGCCGCACTACGCTCGAAGTTGGGGCATGGCATCGCAACTCGATCTCCTTCATCAGATCAGTAAAATCGTTAGCTCCGGCTCCTCCCTCGATCAAGTACTCCAGGAATTGGTGCGTCTCACTGTCGAAGTCACCGGTTGTGACGCTTGCCTTCTGTACCTCGCCGAACCCGGCGGAGATGAGGTGCTCCGCGCCTCCCAGCCTCCCCATGCCGCCGAGATCGGGCAGATGCGCCTCAAAGCCGGCGAGGGTGTGACCGGTTGGGTGGCTGAGCACAAATCCGTCGTGGCACTCGATGCCAATGCTTACGCTGACAAACGCTTCAAGAAATTTCCTGGCCTGGTGGAAGACACCTACGAGGCATTCCTTTCCGTTCCCCTCGTCAACCGCGGCACTGTGATCGGTATCATTAACGTGCACCACAAGAAACCGTGGCAGCATGCCGCGGAAGAAATCGCGCTTCTGACCTTCATGGGAGAGCAGATGGGCGGAGCGATCGCCAAGGCACGCTTGCAGGCCGAGAACGCACGCTTGCAGCAAGAAACGCAGGAAATGAAACAGCAGCTCGAAACACGCAAGCTGGTCGAGCGCGCCAAGGGGATCCTGCAAACCAGGTACAAGCTCACCGAAGAAGCTGCCTACCTGAGGTTGAGAAACGAAAGCCGCCGCTTGCGGCGGCCCATGCGCGAACTTGCAGCAGCTATCATTCTGGCCCAGGATGTCACCTCAAACGGGGCCGCGAAAGCTGCCGATCGCGAATAGCTAGCGCGCCGCTAGTAACGGGCGCTGCGCCGCCAGAAGAGCCGATTGCACCAACCAGGATATCTGCTGCCGCTCGAAAGGCGCGGCGCAGTAATCGGCCGCGCCCGCGTCCATGGCTTCCAGCCATGCCGACGTTTCCGGAAACCGGCTCACCACGACCACCGGCACACGCAGCCCTCTCTGTTCCAGCGCGTCCAGAACCGCCGTATACGCCCGTTGATCGGCCGAGCAAAAGACCATATCCGCGTGGCGCTTTTCTGCGACAGAAACACAGTTGCGCGTGGACACGGTGGTGTGAAGGGCCCGGCCCGGTCCTTTGATCGCCCTGCAAAGCTGCGCCGCCAGCGCCGTATCCATTTCGTGCAGGATAAAGTTCTGTTGCGTTCGATCGCGTGCCATAAACCTCCTTCTGCTCGACGGGGAGTTATATAGGACCGGCGCGGGCCAATGGATGCAGGTCTGATTCGGTCGCGGTAGCACCACTACCTGGTTACAAGCCTAGAGCAAGATGCAGTACGGGGTCTAATTAAACTTACGAATAACCGCAATAAGCGCGAGCGTAGGGTGTTTCTATCGCGGCAACTTCTGGATCTGCGCCATCCGAAATTTTTCGGGTAGCGCCTCGGTCGTGCGGGCAGCGTAAACCCGCCATTTCAAAAGACCTGGTACTGGTTGCACAGCGAGCACTGTTGGGGTATGCTTCCTCCAACGTAACTTTCTTGCGATCCGGGTAAAACCTGAATTTGGCCGGCGCGAAAGTTTAAGGGGCGGTCCAAATCTCAAAACGAAGTGAGGAACTAACATTATGTGCAATTTGCGCCGGCTAAGAGCACTCTTTGTCAAATCTGGGCACGCATTGGCTGTTCTCACACTTATCGCGCTGACGGCAATGCCCAACTTTGCTCAAATCGGAACGGGCAGCGTTACCGGGTTGGTTTTCGATGCCACCGGCGCCGTAGTCCCTGACGCGGAGGTCACGGTAACGAACGTCGAACGCAACACGCCCCACGCCACACGCACCACCGGCAGCGGCGATTTCACCGTGACTGCCCTCGAACCGGGCAAGTACACCGTAACCGTGAAGCACCCCAGTTTTCGCACCACCAATGTTCCCGCCTTTGACCTCGCTGTAGATCAAAAGGCGCGCGTGGATGTGACGCTCGAACTTGGCCAGGTGACTGAAACCGTTACCGCTAGCGCCGAGGCTCCCATTCTCGAAACCGATTCCAGCACAGTCGGCCAGGTCATCGATAACAAGCGCGTCGTCGATCTCCCCTTGAACGGCCGCAGTTTTCTCGACTTAGCCACACTGGGGCCGGGCGTCACCTACACAAAGGACGGCAATACCGGGTTTCAAGACACGCGCAACATAGGCCGCCGCAATGACGATCAGTATTCGTTAGGCGGCGCACGCGCCCAGGACACGAATTACCTTCTCGACGGGGCGGTCAACACGTCGCCCGATTCCAACACCATCGCCGCCATTCCCTCCATCGATGAAATCCAGGAATTCAAGGTGCAGACGAATTCCTACACCGCCGAGTTCGGCCGCGGAGCCGCGCAGATCAACGCCGTCACCAAAGGCGGCACCAATACTCTTCACGGCACGGCGTATGACTTTCTGCGCAACGACGCTCTGGACGCCAAGGACTTCTTCAACGACATCAATGCCGGAGGTCCCGCACGCAAGCCGCCGTTCAAACGCAACCAGTTCGGCGCTACCGCCGGCGGCAGAATCATAAAGGACAAGCTGTTCTTCTTTGGAACTTACGAAGGTTTGCGCGACCGTACCAGCAGCACCTCCCTGGGTACCGTTCCCGTGCCCGCCGTGAAAAGCGGCGACTTTTCCGCATACGGCGTTCCCATCTACATGCCGCATGTCACTGATGCCAGCGGTAACTCGCTATTTTTTGCCGGCAATACGCTGCCGGCCGGATGCTTTAACCCCAATCCCAATACCAATGTTCCGTGGCCGAACATGCAGATCCCACAGCAATGCTGGAACAACGCCGCGGCCAAGTTTCTGCAGTCGCAATATGCCCCCGCACCGAATATCCCCGGGCAACTGCGCGACAACTATACCGGCATTACCTCCAGCCCCTCCAATTGGGACCAGACCGCGGGGCGCGTCGATTACGTCATTAACCCGAACATGAACCTTTGGGGCCGGTATTCGTGGGCGCGCGAAGACGCCATTAACGGCGCCCTGCTCCCCGGCAATACCGTAACCGACGCCGTGAAAACCCAGACCGTAACGCTCCATCATTCCTGGACCATCGGTGCACAGATGGTGAACGAACTGAAGGCGAACTACGTGCGCGCCAACGCCAGCGCGATCGGCGCCCTCGCGGGAAAGACCAACATTGCCGGCGGCACCTTCGGGATTCCGGGCGTCTCCTCTTACGCCCTCGACTTCGGCACGCCGTCCATCAACGGCAGCGGCGATAACTTCCTCAGCCTGGGAGAAAATGCCTTCGGAAACCCCTTGCAAAAAATTCAGAATGTGTATGGCTATGGAGATGACTGGTCGCTGAACAAGGGTAGACACACCATCAAGGCTGGAGTCGACCTTCGCCACGAGTATCTGAATCTTCTGAATCATAATTTGGCTCGCGGCGCGTATCAGATTCCGGCCATCGCTACCGCCGCTGTGGACGGAAGCGGGGGTCTCACACTCGCCTCGTTTCTACTGGGTATCAGCAACGATTCCGAGGTAGCCACCGGCGACGCCCACGACCACTTATTCCGCTGGACCCAGGCCTACTATGTGCAGGATGATTTCAAGTTCTCGCGCGATTTGACCGTCAACATCGGATTGCGCTACGAAATTTCGCCGTATTGGTATGACAACCGGGACCGCATCACCAATGTGGATTACATCAACGGCGTGCCTACCATCGTTCGTGCGGGTAGCGGCGATCCCTACCAGGGAATGCCGCCGGCAAGGTTTATCTCCGACCCCAACTCGCCGGAATATCTGCCGTTTATCCGCAGCAACGCGCTTGGACGCAGCCTGGTCTTCACCGATTTCAGCAACTGGTCGCCCAGGCTCGGTTTCGCCTGGTCGCCCTCCTGGGGGCACAACAAAACCGTGATTCGCGGCGGCGCCGGCATCTTTTATTCGCCCATGAATGCGGACCCTTGGTTCGACTTCGCCCGCAGTGCGCCGGTATCTGTGAAGTACATCCGTAAAGGCACGCGCTCGGTCATCGATCAGATCTTCAACAACACCGCACAAACCATCAAGCCGCCGTCGCAGTTCACCATTGATACTCATCTCAAAACCCCGCGTATCCAGCAGTGGAGCCTCGGCATTCAGCAGGAACTGGCCAAAAACCTCGTGCTCGAGGTCGGCTACGTGGGATCGGCATCCACGCACTTGCCTCACCTTACCGATCAGAACGATCCGCGCCCCGTACTCGCCTCTCCGGGAAAGGTGGCGTTTCCGGTGGTCTTGCTGCCGCCCCAATACCCCTCGCTCTCGTCCTATTTCAACCGGATCCAGAGCATCACTTCCGCCAATTACAACTCGCTGCAAACGAAAATTGAAAAGCGCTATTCCCAGGGCGTTACTTTTCTGAGTTCGTTCACTTGGGGGCGTTCTTTGGATACGGCTTCCTCGACGCGGGATGGTGGCAACGGCTTTGCCACTCCGCACCAGTGGAACTATAACCTCGACTACGGCCCCTCGGCATTCGACGTGAAATTAAACTGGGTCACCAGCGCCCTTTATGAATTACCGTTCGGAAAGGGAAGAACCTGGGGATCGAACTGGTCCGGCCCAACGGACAAGATCCTCGGCGGCTGGCAGATCGGCGGCATCGCCGTGGTACGTACCGGGTTTTCTCAAGCCTGTCTCAACGGCAGCGATGCCGCCGTTAACAACGGAAACTTTGAGGTGGATAACTGCGATATTATCGGCAACCCTAACTCCGGTCCGAAAGACATTTTGAACTTCTGGAACCTCGGCGCTTTCCAGACACCGAATGATGCCGAAGTCTACGGCAATGGCGGCCGCGGCATTTTGCGCGGGCCCAAGTTCGTCAGTTTCGACTTCACTGCCCAAAAGGTCGCCGCCATTACCGAGCGGTTGAAGTTACAGTTCCGGTTCGAAGCCTTCAATCTGCTCAACCACCCGATTTTCTCCATGCCGAACCCGTACGAAGATACGTACCCGAACTACGATTCCGCCGGGCATCCGACCGGACCTGTCAGCCTCGGCCAGATTGGCTCGTTCAACACCATCACCAGCACCGCCGCGAATAACCGGCAGTTGCAGTTTGCGCTCAAATTCATCTGGTAGTCCTCCAAAAGAGGCCGTGCCTTCGGGTGCGGCCTCTTATTTTGGGCGTTAACGTCCCCGCCCCCTTCGGATCTGAGTTGCGCTCACCGTTGCTTTGGAGTATCTTCGACAACATCAAGTTGGTCGGCTTCAGATCAATCGGTTTTCGTGTGCGTACACGCTAAATCCAACAAGGTGGGGTTATGTCCAAAATCGGCTTACGAGGTGTCTTGGTCCTGCTTCTTGCGACCGCTCCTATTTCCCCGGTATGGGGACAAGCGGTAGCGAATGCCCAGATCTCCGGTTCAGTCGTTGATGCCTCGGGCGCGGCTATTCCGGGCGCCAAGATTACCGCAACTCAGGTCGATATGCACGAAGAGCGGTCGACCGTCAGCGGGGCAGACGGGTCCTACGTTCTTCCGAACCTTCCTATTGGACCCTATAAGCTCGATGTGCAGGCAAACGGCTTTAGCGCCTATTTGCAGACCGGTATCCGGCTGGAGGTCAGCAACCAGGTCACGCTGAATGTGAGCCTGCGGGTCGGCGAGGTCAAACAACAGGTTGAGGTCTCAGCCGACGCCAGCATGGTCGAGACGCAAACCACCTCGGTCGCGCAAGTGATTGACCAGAGAAGCGTTGTCGACTTGCCGCTGAACGGCCGCCAGGCCACGCAGCTCATCATGTTGTCGGGTGGCGCCAATGATATCGGGCCGGCTAATGGATTCAGTGATTTGCAGGGGAGCAAAAACTACTTCAGCGCTGACGCCATTTCCGTCGCCGGCGGTCAGGCCGACGGTACCAATTACCTGCTGGACGGCGGAGAGCATATGGATACTTTCTCCAATGTGAACCTGCCCTTCCCCTTCCCCGATGCCATTCAGGAATTTAGCGTCCAAACCAGCAGTCTCTCGGCTCGTTACGGCGTTCACCCCGGTGCCGTGGTTAATGCCGTGACTAAATCCGGCACCAACCAGTTTCATGGCGATGCTTTCGAATTCGTGCGCAACGGCAACTTTAATGCCCGCGACTTCTTTGCTCCCACTACCGACAGCTTGAAGCGGAACCAGTTTGGCGGCACGCTGGGTGCGCCGATTAAGAAAGACAAGATCTTCGGCTTTTTCGGCTATCAGGGTACCGAAATCCGCACCGCGCCGCCCTCGACTATTGCCCATGTTCCAACACAAGCCGTTCTCAGCGGGAACTTTGGACAGATCACCTCCGCCGCATGCCAATCGAGCGGCACGGGCAAAACGCTGATCGATCCGTCCAACGGCAATCCGTTTCCCGGCAATCAAATCCCCACCTCGCGATTTAACCCACAAGCCCTGAACATTTTGAAATATGTGCCGACCTCCGGGGACCCTTGCGGGGAAATCACCTATTCGATCCCTGAACCTCAACGGGAAGAACAATATATCGGCCGCGTGGACTGGAACCAAAGCGCCAAGCACAATCTTTTCGGACGCTATTTCTTTGCCGATTACCGCAGCCCGGCCGCGTTTAACAACGACTTGCTGCTCACCACGCAGCGCGGCGTTCTCGACCGCAGCCAATCGGCAACCTTCGGTGATACTTATTCGATCAATCCGACGACAGTCAACTCGGCCCACCTCACCTGGACGCGCCTGGCGATCACCCGGGGACCGGCGCTGAATGACATCAATTACACCGACGTCGGGGTGAACATGTATTCCCCCGTCAATTTCCTTAACCTGGGTATTAGTGGCTATTTCAACTCCGGTTGCGGCTCTTGCGCGCCGGCTTTGTTTGACCAGAATTCTTATCAGGTTGCGGATGACATCGATTTCATCCGGGGCCGGCATCACTTCTCCATCGGGGGCGATTGGGTGCGTATGTTGTTCAATTACCGGAACAACGTTGTGGCCAACGGCACATTCACCTTCAATGGGCAATTCAGCGGCAACGCACTGGCTGACTTCCTGTTAGGTGTCCCGAGCGGGTTTCAGCAGGGCAGTATTCAGCCTTTTGACGGACGGCAGAACTATGTCGGCGCGTATGCCCATGACACCATCCGTCTGTCGAAGAATCTTAATGTGCAGATCGGAGTGCGCTGGGAGCCGTACTACGCCGCGCGCGAGAAGTTCAAACGGATGCAACACTTTGATGAAGCGGCGTTTATCGCCGGAACACGAACACCCCAGTACGTGAACGCTCCGCCCGGGCTGTCCTTCCCGGGAGATCCCGGCGAGCCGAGCGGGTATACCTTCAGCAGACCGTGGATTTTTGAACCGCGTGTCGGGTTAGCCTGGGATCCGTTTGGCAACGGAAAGCAGACGATTCGGGCCGGCTTCGGTATTTTCTATGACACGATGCCGACCGCTTACCAGGAGGATCAGACGGGGGACGCTCCGTGGGCGAGCACGATCAGCCTGCCCAGCCCGGCAGGTGGGCTGAGCAATCCGTATCAGGGATATCCGGGAGGAAATCCGTTCCCGACGCCGACGCCGCCCAGCAAGAACCAGGTTTTTCCGCCGGAGGGCCAATATTACACCTACCCGCTTCACGCACGCCCCACTTCCGTGTACCAGTGGAACCTCAGTTACGAGCGGCAGCTGGCCAATAACTGGTTGGTATCAGCCACTTACATCGGCAACAAGACGAGCCATATTTGGACAGGCGAGGATGTGAATCCGGGGGTGTATATCCCAGGAAACTGCGGGGGTTCGCCGTGCTCGACCACTTCGAATACAAATCAACGGCGCGTGCTATCGCTCATCAACTCGGTGGCCGGGTCGTTGATTTCCGACATCTTCCAGGCAGACGACGGAGCCAATTCGGAATACGAAGGGATCCTGCTGAAGGCGGAGCATCGCTTCAGTAGCCATTACAGCTTAATCTCCAATTACACGTATTCCCATTGCATCAGCGAAGCGGATTTCTCGGGAGATCTGGGGGGCGCGTACACGCAGAACCCCTACAACCGGAACGCGGAGCGCGGCAACTGTGGTTTTGATCTCCGGCAAATCTTCAATCTTACCTTTGTAGTGGAATCGCCACGCTTTACCAACGTTTGGACCAACCGGCTGCTGGGCAACTGGCAACTGGCGCCGATATTCTCTCTGCACAGCGGCACCTGGTTTACGGTGTTTACGGGACTCGACAACTCGCTTACGGGAATCGGGCTCGACCGGCCGAACCCGGTGGGAAACCCCTACGTTCGGAACCTAAGCACACAGCAATGGATCAGCCCGAGTGCATTCGCCGCCAACCCCATAGGAACATTTGGAACGCTCGGGTCCGATTCGCTGCTAGGACCGGCCTATTTCGCCATAGATGCGGCCGTAACGCGGCGGTTCAACATCCGGGAAAATCAGCAGCTGGCGTTGCGGTTCGAGTTTTTCAATATCACGAACCACGTAAACTTCAATGTTCCCAACCTGGATCCAATTCTGCAGGACCCGACGTTCGGGCAGATTCTGGGTGACGTGCAGCCGCGCATATTGCAGTTCGCCGTTAAGTACACGTTTTAGCGCCGCCTGGAGCGGTTGAAACCCGGCATGACCTTTCAACGCGTATGATGGAAGCGAGGGAAGTGTCATGCCGGTCCTCGATACGCTGACTTCCTCGGAGATTCGCGCGCCGCGCGGCGCCGCGCTTCGCTGCAAAGGCTGGAAGCAGGAAGCGGCGCTACGCATGCTCATGAACAATCTGGACCCCGACGTGGCCGAGCGGCCGGGGGACCTGGTAGTTTACGGCGGCACGGGCAAAGCGGCACGGGATTGGGCCGCTTTCCGCGCCATTGTTCGAGAGCTCGAAGCGCTAGGCAGCGACGAGACGCTGCTGGTGCAATCGGGAAAGCCGGTCGGAGTATTTCGGACCCACGAAGCAGCGCCGCGGGTGCTGATTGCCAACGCCAACCTGGTGGGGCACTGGTCGAACTGGGACGAGTTCCGCAAGCTCGAACAGCTTGGCTTGATCATGTACGGGCAGATGACCGCGGGGAGTTGGATCTACATCGGTTCTCAGGGAATTCTGCAGGGAACTTACGAAACATTTGCTGCCGCGGCGCGCAAGCATTTCGGCGGGACGCTGGCGGGCCGGCTGTTGGTCACGGGCGGGATGGGTGGCATGGGCGGGGCGCAGCCATTGGCGGCGACCATGAACGGTGCCGCATGCCTCTGCGTGGAAGTGGATCCACGGCGTATCGAGCGGCGGATCGAAAGCGGCTACTGCGACCGGATCACACGAAATCTTGACGAAGCGCTGGCGCTGGTTCGGGCCGCTATGCGCGATAAGCGGGCGGTGTCGGTGGGCTTAGTAGGAAACTGCGCGGAAGTGCTGCCGGAGATGGCGCGTCGCGGGTTTGTTCCGGACCTGCTGACAGACCAGACAAGCGCGCACGATCCTCTGAACGGTTATATTCCAGCGGGATATTCCGTAGAAGAAGCTGCCGCGCTGCGGGCGGCAGATGCGAAGCAGTACGTGGATCGCGCGCTCGATTCCATGGCGAACCACGTGAGCGCGATGCTCGAGTTGCAGAGCCGCGGCGCGATTGCTTTCGATTACGGGAACAACATACGACGCATGGCGGCGGATCGCGGCGTGCGCGATGCATTCAAGATTCCCGGCTTTGTTCCGGAGTACATTCGCCCGCTGTTTGCGGAAGGGCGCGGGCCGTTCCGATGGGTAGCGCTTTCTGGAGATCCAGGCGATATCGCGGCAACGGACGAACTGGTTTGCCGATTGTTCGCGGACAATCCAAGCCTGACGCGCTGGATCGCCCTGGCACGCGAGCGCGTGCATTTTCAGGGTCTGCCGGCGCGGATCTGCTGGCTGGGTTACGGAGAACGAGCGAAGTTTGCATTGGAAATGAACCGGATGGTGGCGGACGGCCGGCTAAAAGCGCCGATCGTCATCGGCCGGGACCATCTGGATTGCGGATCGGTAGCCTCACCGTACCGGGAGACGGAAGCCATGCCGGACGGCAGCGATGCGATCGCAGACTGGCCGATCCTGAATGCACTGCTGAATACGGCGGCGGGGGCGAGTTGGGTATCGGTGCACAACGGCGGCGGCGTGGGGATCGGATACTCGCTACATGCCGGGCAAGTCACGGTGGCAGACGGGACGGCGAGCAGCGCGCGCTGCATCGAGCGAGTGCTAACGTGCGATCCGGGAATTGGAGTGCTGCGCCACGTGGACGCGGGCTATGAACCGGCGGTGCGTTTTGCCCAGAGTGCCGGACTCAGGGCCCCGTTGAAAGAGCCTCCCCGGGCATGAGCGACGTTCTGCTGGTCCGCAACGCCGGACAGCTGCTCACGTTGCGCGGACCGTCTGGGCCGCGGCGCGGCGATGCACTGGGCGACCTGGGACTCATTCGCGACGGGGCGGTGTTAATCCGCGACGCGATCATTCAAGCGGCCGGGCCGGCGGCAGAGATTGAGGGACTGGCGGCGGAAGAGCGCGATGTCACGGAGATAGACGCGCAAGGGCAGGTAGTGATGCCGGGTTTCGTGGACAGCCACACCCACCTGGTTCACGGACCGCCGAGGCTGCTGGATTACGAGATGCGCTTGCGGGGCGCGGACTACCACCAAATCTCAGAAGCCGGCGGCGGCATTACAGCCAGCCTCAAGGCCATGCGCGCGGCGGCACCGGAAGACCTGGAACGGCAAGCACGCCAAGCGATCCGGAATGCCGTGCGGCACGGAACGACGACGCTCGAGGCGAAATCGGGCTATGGACTCGATGAAACCGCGGAATTGAAAACGCTGGTGGTTATGGCGGCCGTAGACGGGCAGCCGGCGGAGGTCATCCCGACATATTTGGGCGCTCACATTACGCCACCGGAATACAAAGACAGGCCCGAAGCCTATGTTCAGTGGATCTGCGAAGTGATGATGCCGCGAATCCGCAAACAACGATTGGCGGAGTTCGCCGATGTTTACTGCGACCGGGGAGCGTTCAGCCTGGAGCAGGCGCGCCAGTATCTCAACTGGGCGCGCGAGCACGACTTCGAATTGAAGATTCATGCAGAGCAGTTCGAGCATACTGGCGCCGCGCAGATGGCCTGCGCCATGAATGCCACAAGCGCCGATCACCTGGAGCAGGCGGATACCCAGGATGCTTTGGCGCTGGGACGATCGACCACTATGGCAACGCTGCTGCCGGGATCGGTATTTCACTTAGGTTTAGAGCTCTACGCGCCGGCGCGGCTGCTCATCGAGAAAGGAGCGGCGGTGGCGCTGGCGACGGACTTCAATCCAGGCACCAGTCCGACTTGCAGTATGCCGATGGTCCTTTCGCTGGCGTGCACCAAGATGCGGATGTCTCCCGCCGAAGCGATTACGGCAGCGACCATCAACGGGGCTCACGCCGTGCGCAGGGGAGACAGCATCGGATCGCTCGAGCCGGGCAAACAGGCAGACTTGATTATCCTGAACGTAACCGACTATCGCGAGATTCCGTACTGGTTTGGAGTGAACGTGGTGGAGACAACGATGAAACGCGGTACGGTAGTCTACCGCCAAGGCGAGGTGCGGGAAAAACCCAAGGAGAAAGCGGCCGATGCCCGATGACCCGAACTGGCCGCGCGCCAGCGCGTGGCTGGCGGGAGCGCATGCGGCGGATCCAGTCTGCAGGCTGGCGGTGCTGGGAGCGCCGATGCATGCGGGCTCGATCACGCCGGGACGCGCGGATCTGGCGCCGGCGGCAATTCGATCGATCCTGCAACGGATGAGCACCTTCGACCTGGAATTCAACAGGGACCTCAGCCGCATTGAGGCCGCCGACCGGGGGGACGTTCCGGTGGCGGATATGATGCCGCGAGATGCGTTCAGCCAACTGGCGGCGGCAGTGCGATCGGCATGCTCGGAATCGCAAGCCGTTGTGCTGTTGGGAGGAGACAACGCCATTACGAGGCCGGGACTGCACGGGATGTGGGGCGATATTTCGCGGGCAGGGCTGTTGACGCTTGATGCGCATCTGGACTTACGCGATGTGGAAGCAGGGCTAACCAACGGAAATCCGGTGCGCGCATTGTTGAACGACGGGCTGCCGGGAGCGCAAATCGTGCAGATCGGCATCCAGCCTTTCGCCAATTCGCGGGAGTATTTTCAAGTTGCGCGCAACGCCGGGATCAAGGTCGTCACCGCCGCTGAAGTTCGGCGCCGGGGAGTCGAAACCGTAGTGGGGGAAGCGCTAGATCAACTGGATGCGTACGTGGATGCGATCTACTTGGATTTGGACCTGGATGTGCTCGATCGCGCTTTTGCGCCGGCTACACCAGGGTCCCGGCCAGGCGGGCTGGCGCCTGCGGAGATTCGCGCTGCGGCACGATTGTGCGGCGCGCACGCAAAGGTGCGAGTGATGGACCTGGTGGAAATCGACCCGACCAAAGATGTGGCGGACGGCACCGTATTCGCCGCCGGACTCGCGCTACTCTCGTTTGCGTCGGGACTACTGGGACGGTTCGGCGCCGCCTGACGATCTACTTCAGGTGCGTATCGAACCACGCGATGGCGCGGCGAACGACGTCGCGGCGATGATCGGGACGCGCGATACGATGGCCCTCGTTCGGATAGACGACGAATTGATTATCGACACCCAGCGTTTCGAGCGCGTGCCAGAATTCATAGGATTGGGGAAGAGGACATTCGCCATCGCGTTCACCGACGAGAATTAGCGTCGGAGTTTTCACGTTCTTGATGAAGGTGATGGGCGAGCTGCGCGCGTAAACGCCGGGATCATCGTAAACGGAAGCGCCGAAATACGGGAGCATCCACTTATCGATGGAATTCTCACCGTAATAGCTTTGCCAGTTGGCGATACCGGCGCCGGCAACGGCTGCGTGGAAGCGGTCGGTTTGGGTGACGGCCCACATGGTCATGAAGCCGCCATAGCTCCAACCGGTGACGCCGATGCGGTTGGGATCGATAGGTAACGTGCGAAGAACTTCATCGACGCCGGCAAGGATATCGCGGAGGTCGCCATATCCAAAGTCTTTGACATTAGCCCTGGTGAAAGCTTCGCCCTGGCCGTAACTGCCGCGGGGATTGGGGCACAGGACGAAGTATCCGGCGGCGGCGAGCATGATTTCGTAGTTGTAGGTATTGGGCCAGCGCGACGCAACCATACCGGCGGGACCGCCGTGCACGGCCACGACTAGCGGGTATTTTCGTGCCGGATCGAACTTCTGCGGATAAATCAGCCAGCCCTGCACAGGCGAGTTTTCACTGGTCCAATGAATGCTTTTGGCCTCGCCCCAGTAGGGATGAAGTTCGCCGTTGACGCGCGTGATCTGTTTCCACTGACCTACGGGGCCGGCCCAGATTTCGGGCGGACTGCCGAAGGAATCCCGAATGGCGGCGGACGTTTTCAGGTCAGGGGTGACGGAGATGGTGAGATCGGAGTTGTCGGTCCACAGCGATTTCACATCCGGACCGGAGGGCTCGACCGTTGCCAGGGCGACACCGCCATCCGAATTCTCGGTGAACAGGATTTGACCGGAGGGAAGCCACTGGAGCCACCTGGCCGAACCCTTGCGGCCGGGGGTGAGGTTGCGGGGCTCCCCTCCGGAGGCGGAGACCGTGAAGATGTCGCCGCCATTGAAGCCAAAATCGCTCATGATGCCGCCGATAAAGGCCACGTTCATGCCATCGGGAGACCAGACTGGATTGGCCATCTGCATCGCGGGCTTCAGAATGGACGTAGCCTTGCCGCTATCGATGTTGATGGAATAAAGCTGCGCGATCCACCAGTTATCGTCACCCGGACCGGGAGCGGCGGTGGCGACGAAGCGCTGGCCGTCTGGCGACCAATCGTACTCGTAGATGTAAAGGTCGGCCGGCGAGACCTGGCGCAGCTTGCCGGAGGCGATATCGATGAGAGCGATCCGCTGGATGAAGATCTGCTGGTTGATGACGCCGGTCTGTTCGGGGACGGGCTCGAGGGGACCGGGGGTGTGGGGAGCGTTCTCGGTGAACAGGACGGCAAGGCTCCTACCGTCGGCGGACCACGCGGGATTCGAGAGCGCGCCGGTGACGCTGGTGAGCTTCTTCACCTGGCCGCGGCTCATCTCCATTACGTAGACCTGCGACTGGCCTTTTTTCTCGGCATCTGAAAGAAAGGCCAGGTATTTGCCGTCAGGGGACCATGCAATGGAGTTTTCGTAGTGCTCGGCTTTGTCCTTGTCAGCGGTCACACGGCGGGACCCGCTGCCGGGGCGGCGGAGATCGCTCACATAAATGGACAGCGTGGAGGAGCCGGTAGCGGGGTCCTCGTGAGACTGCACCCATGCGGCCGAAGCTCCGTCGGGAGAGATCTGCACCTGACTGATTTGGCGAAGGTGGAAGAGGGAATCGACGGCATCATCGACCGCGGAATGAGGAGGGGTCGCACTTTGACCAAGTAAAGAGCTACCGAAGCACAGACAACCGAGCGTGCCAAACAACGTCAAGCGCATGGTGAAAACGACTATATCTCAACGGCAGAATGGCCGACAAACCGAATGGTTTTTGTTAACCATTGGCGTTGCGCGAGAGCGGCGGGGCGCGTATTGCAGCGGCAAAGCATTGCGGAAGCAATGAATTTGCGGAGTTAACCAAAAGCTATCTAGATTTTGAACGGCGGCTGGATAAAAATTGGGTTAGAGCAAACCTGCGCTTAATAGCACAGAGTCGCACACTGAGCGATCCGCCGGCTGGAAGCCGCTCCAACTTTCGGCCGGCGCTCCCGTTTTTTGGGGGATCGCAGAGCGGCCAGCCGCGCCGAACAGCCTTCCCTAGGGAGTGAACCATCGAGAGCCTGCAAGTTGCGGCCAGCCACCAGTCAGGGTATCACGATGGTAATTTTGCGGCGGTTTCGGGTTCAGCCGGTGCTTGCATGTAGAGAGTGCGGGTGGGATAGGGCATCTGAATGCCTTCTGCACGGAAGCGCTTGAGAATCCGCTTACGCAATTCGTGCTGCACCCGGTACTGATCTGCGAATTCGGCGACCGAATAGCCTAGCGTAAATGCCAAGCCGGAATCGGCAAAACCGGGAATGAGCTGGACCGAAGGGGCAGGTTGCGGCAGCAAACCGGCGGACTCGCCCGCTACGATGTGCGCTTCTTCGAGCAGCAGCCGCTCCACCAGATCAGGATCAGCATCATAGGTCACGTTGACGGTGATGCCGAGCGAAACCCGGCGCTCGGGAAGGTAGTAATTGGTCACAACGGCCTGCGCCAGTTTGGAATTGGGAATGATGATGAGGTTGTTGGCGAGAGCGCGAATGGTGGTGCTGCGCCAACTGATGTCGGTGACATAACCCTCCTCGCCCGTGTTGAGCTTGATATAGTCGCCCAACCTCACCTGGCCGGCGACGCTGATGTAAAACCCGGCGAACAGATTCGAGAGGGTGTCCTGCAAAGCCAGGGCGACTGCCAAGCCGCCGACACCGAAAGCGGTGAGAATCGGAGTAATGGACACGCCGAAGTGGTAGAGCAGGATCAGGCCGCCGGTGAGAATCACGAACAATTGGGCCAGGTTTTGGGTGAGAGTGGTCACCGGCCGCGCTCCTTGTGCGCGCTCGCCAAAGTGGCGGACCAGGTTGCCGGCCAGCCGGGAGGCCATCATGGTGATCGAAACGATGCCCAGGATCAGCAGTGTGCGCTCGATGCCATGCGTGGAGCGCTCTGGAAGGTCCAGCCACTCGGTGGCAAGATAGATGCCCAGGATGAGCGACCAGACCAGGATTGGACCGCCCAAAGAGCGAGTGAGAACATCATCGACGTGGCTGGAGGTGCTGGCAGCCCACCGGCGAAGAGCACGGAACAGGATGCGGCGGACCACATAACCGAGAGCTACCGTTCCCGCAAGTAGGCAAGCGGGCACCACCAGTTGCAGCGGATCATGCAGGGCAATTTGCTGGATCGATCTCATCAGGGCTATTTTCCAACGATTTTGACAATTGTCGCGCACCAATCGGTGTAGGCTTTGGGAATGACGGTGCGCACAGCTGTTGCGAGCGATGCGGAAGCGATCGCGCGCATTTATAACGAAGGAATTGAGGACCGGACCGCGACTTTCGAAACGCGACGGCGAACCGTGGATGACGTCCGTGGGTGGTTCGACGGAAAGCACCCTATTGTCGTTGTAGAAGAAGACGGCGTGGTTGGAGCTTTTGCGTCGACTTCGATGTATCGCAATCGCGAATGTTACGCGGGAATTGCCGAGACGTCTGTGTACGTAGCGAAGAGCTGGCGAGGACGGGGAGCCGGCCGGATGGCGTTATCAGCGTTGATTGAGAGTGCAAAACAGGCGGGTTACTGGAAACTGGTGTCGCGCATTTTTCCTGAAAATGAAGCGAGCCTGCGCTTGATCCGTGCGCTGGGATTTCGCGAAGTGGGCACGTACGAAAAGCACGGGAAACTGGATGGGAGATGGCGCGACGTAGTCATCGTGGAGCGGCTAATCCGCGAGAATTTGTAGAACCCGGCAGGGCTGCACAAGGCAAAAGTCATCATAACTTCCGGTATGTCCGATGGATGACGCCTAACGTTTCTGCATTAGGGTAAGCGCGGTTACGGTCCTGATAAAATATAGGATCGAGATGAGTGACGAAGAAAACGCGGCACCGCAGGAACCAGAGCCGCCGCAAACGGAGACCGAGCAACACATACCTATACCGCCAGCCTCGTTCGAGTTTCTCGCATTATCGATCCGCACGCAGGCTGAAGTGCAATTGGGACTGATCCATTTCGGTCCCGAGGAGGAGCGCCCCAAGGCGGATTTAGGACTGGCACGGCATAGCATCGACCTGTTGGGGGTATTGCAAGAGAAGACCAAGGGGAACCTGACGCTGGAAGAGCAGCGGCTGCTGGACAATTCACTCACGGAATTACGTTTTCGTTTCATACAAGCTCTCGAAGAAAGCAAGAAAAGCTGAATGGGCGCGGCGGGCCCAATGAAGATCACCGTGCTTGGGTCCGGCACGAGCGTGGGCGTTCCAACGCCAGGATGCGAATGCGCGGTCTGCCGGTCGAGTGATCCGCGGGATAACCGTTTGCGCCCGTCGGTACTTCTGCAATACGACGGACATAACGTCGTGATCGACACGACGCCGGATTTCCGCACGCAGGTGCTGCGGGTAGGCCTCAGCCGTTTGGATGCAGTGCTGTTCACGCACGCGCACGCGGATCACATCATGGGGCTGGACGATGTGAGGTCGTTCAACTTCAGGCAGCAGGCGCGCATACCGATTTACGCGTCTGAGGACACGATGGGGGCGCTCGAACGCGTTTTTCAGTATGTTTTCCATAACGGCGAGCACCAGTCATCGGTACCGCAACTGGAGACGCACACGATCAACGGCGCACCGTTCACGGTGTGCGGGCAGGATTTCCTTCCGGTGCGGTTGCTGCACGGGCGAGCGGCCATTTATGGTTTTCGCTTCGGGCAGGCGGCTTATCTCACGGACCACAGCGAGATCCCGGCGGAATCGATGGAGCAGTTGCAGGGGCTGGATGTACTATTTCTTGATGCGCTGCGGCACCGGCCGCATCCCACGCATTCGACGGTTGAACATTCGTTGCGCACCGTAGAGCAACTGGCACCAAAGCGCGCGTTCTTCACCCACATCTGTCACGATCTGCCGCACGAGGAGACGGAAAACGTGCTTCCGGCGAATATCCGGCTGGCGTACGACGGCCTCGAGATCACGGTGGAGGGCAATTGATGGGATTGCCCTTCCGGCTGTTCCAGGCGCTCGACGAAGTGCCGGCAGACTTCGGGCCGTCGGCGCTGACCATCGGCAATTTTGACGGAGTGCATATCGGGCACCGGCGTATTTTGCGACGGGTGCGACAACTCGCCGACGAGCATGGCTGGAAGGCCTCGGTGTTGACCTTTGATCCGCATCCGGCACAGGTGGTGGCGCCAGACCGGGCGCCGCAATTAATGACCACGCCACAACAACGCGCGGAACTGATGCGGGATGCCGGAATCGAGCAGGTGCTGATTCTACCGTTCACCCCCGAGGTGGCCGGGCTGACTGCCGAACAATTTGTGCAAAACATTCTGGTAGCCAGTCTCGGCGCGCGCGCGGTAGTGGTGGGAGCGAACTTTCGTTTCGGCAACAAAAAAGCGGGCGACACGCGTCTGCTGGAAACCTTGGGCAAACGACTGGGATTTCTGACGGAGATCGTACCGGCCGTCATGTGCCGAAGGATGCGGGTTTCGAGTAGCGCGCTACGCGAGGCGGTCACGGCGGGTGATGTGTCCCGCGCCGGGCGGCTACTGATGCGTCCTTACGCGCTCGAGGGCGCGGTGGTGCCGGGGCGGGGCGAGGGCGCAAAGAAGACGGTTCCGACACTTAACGTTGCGCCCCGCACGGAACTCTCGCCGAGAGTTGGAGTGTATGTCACCCGCACACGCGATCTCGCCGACGGACGAACATGGGAATCAGTTACAAACGTGGGATACCGGCCTACATTCGGAGCAAGTGAGCGCTTAACCATCGAAACATTCCTTCTTGAACCGCTAACGGGCAAGACGCCACATTCGATTCGCGTGGAGTTTCTGCGCCGGGTCCGTGACGAGAGGAAATTCGAGAGCCCCGAAGCTCTGAAGGCACAGATCTTGAAAGATGTGACCCGCGCCCGGGCCTATTTTCGCCGGACGGCCCGATGGAAGCGGGAACCAGTTTTGGAATACGCAAAAGGAGAGGCAAATGAGACTGTCAGAAGGTAAGACGCGACGCATGAAGGCGCTCGCGAACAACGCCGGGGTGATTGCCGCAGCCGCCATGGACCAGCGGGGAAGTCTGCAAAAATCACTCGCGGCCGCGCGCGGGATCGACAAGAAACAGGTCACCGACGACATGATGAGCGAGTTCAAGGTGGCGGTGAGCAAAGTGCTCACCCCGCATGCGAGCGCGATCTTACTGGACCCAGAGTGGGGGCTTCCGGCGGCAAAGGCGCGGGCAAAGAACGCCGGGTTGTTGCTCGCCTATGAAGCCAGCGGCTATGACAATACGCAGCCCGGCCGGCTGCCGGACCTGCTGCCGCACGTTTCGGTGAAGCGCATTGTCGATTGGGGCGCGGACGCGGTGAAGATTTTGATTTACTACACGCCGTTTGATGATCCCAAAGTGAACGACATCAAGCACGCGTTTATCGAGCGCATTGGCGCCGAGTGCGTAACGTACGATATTCCGTTCTTCCTGGAATTCGTGGGTTACGATCCGCAGGGGGGCGATGAAAAAGGCCCGGACTTCGCGAAACGAAAGCCGGAAATTGTGGTCGGTAGTATGAAGGAATTCTCGAAGCCGCAGTATTACGTGGATGTGCTGAAAGTCGAAGTTCCGATTAACGCGGAATACGTGGAAGGATCGAGCGTCTTCAAAGGAACGAAAGTGTACACGCGTTCGGAAGCCCTGGATCTGTTCCGCAAAGCGGCGGCGGTGGCCACGAAACCGTTTATTTATTTAAGCGCGGGTGTCAGCAATGCGCAGTTTACGGAATCGCTGCGCATGGCATCAGAAGCAGGCACCGATTTCTCCGGAGTCCTTTGCGGCCGCGCCACCTGGAAAGAAGGCATTCCGGTTTATGCCAAGCAAGGAGTGAAGGCGCTGGAAGACTGGCTTTCGGGCGAGGGCGTGAAGAACATTAACGCGGTGAACGACGCCATTAAGGCGGCGAAGCCGTGGTACGCCAAGCTGGAAGCACCCGTTCCGGCATAGACTCGTTTTCGTCGCGACTGGCCGTTACCGCCCTTCCAGAGCGTCGATGTCGATGTAGGCGTCGCTCGAACGAGGATCGTGGCGGCCCGTCGCGCGAATTTCTACTGCGTGATGGCCGGGGGCAAGTCCGCTGAAACTCGAAACGACCTGCCAGGAGATAGCCGGGCCATAGAGATCCACGGTTCCTCTCGATATGCCATCAATGACTACATCGGCCAATCCGCGATTGGGCGCTTTCGTATGCCAATAGCGGAGTTCGGCGCCATCGAATGAGAAGCGGGCTGCAGCCATAGGGTCGTTGGTATAGGTCAGTGTGGAGTCGGACGCCCATTCGAGTTCACTCCGCTGCCAGTTGCCTACATATACGATGCCCCAGTTCGTATCGTCACACTTGGAGCATTTTTTTCGAGCCTCGATATCCGGAACGCACTCACCCGGCACCAGACTAGCGTAGACGCGCGCACCGACCACCCGAAGTTTACTTACGCATAGAGAGTTCACTGCCGCGACCGCAAGGATCCGGTCACCCAGCTCCGGCTCCTGCTGCACCGGAACCGTTGCCGGCTCATGGCGGGTATAGAAGATCGTCAGCGATGGCAGGTTCAGTTCTTTCATGCATTTTGAGATTTCGGCGTAGAGCGCCGGATCCCTAAGGTCCAGGGTCCAGCGCGGAACATCGCGCAAGAGCAGAATGGACTGTGTTCCTTTGGTCAGGCGGTACAAGGAAACAGAGGGCACGGCATGGCAACTGGAAACGAAATGCCAGTGCCAGTCGTGGTAGTGGATGAAGAAGTTGATTAAGTTGAACTGATCGACGTAAACCGCAGGCGGCGCGGGGAAATCCCGGTGAAAGCTACGCATTTGGATGGTGCCCAGCTCTGGCCGGGTCTTCGGATACTCTGCAAAGGCAACAGACCACGATCCAACAATCACGAGGCAGGCGGAAACCAGCAGGCGCTTCTCAAGCCTGGCGCCGGCTGAACGAACGATCCGGTCAAACGCCACGGTTCCCGCGAAAATGCCGAACGGGAACAGGAAGAATTGTTGGCGCAACTCACCACCGTACGGATACTTTCCCACAATTCCGCCCAGTACGATCAGGAGTAGCAGGCAGGCACCCAGGAAGATCGTGACGGCCGCCTGAAAATTTTCGGGCGCTGAAAATGGTCGGAGGCTGTAAATCAAAAACGCTCCCGTGATCAGCAGAACTCCAAGAAGGCAGAAGAACGGCACACCCAAAGGTATCGGGAATGGAGAGAATGCGTCCAGCAAATGCTGGGTATTGACGATGAGGAAGGTCCGGACAGACTCCTGGCTGGTGGGCAGATAGTAGGCGCGAAGATGTTCGGCGATCCCGGCGTGGGGTTGCCCATGGGTTACGTAGACGTAGGCCAACGCGGCGGCGATCGCGCCAAAGGTCGCAATGTCCCGGCCAAGCCGCGCCCAAAAACGGCGACGGATCGAAAACAGGTCAACAAGAGCTGCCACGCCAGCACAAGTGCCAATGTACAGGAAGGCGCCGTAGTGCGAATAGCCCGCAAGTGCGGCGAACAATGCGAACAGCAACCTGGATTTGATCGGGCAGCCGACCGAATCGCCGACCATGTCGAGAAACCACCAGAACGAAAGCAGGATAAAGAACACGCTCAGCATGTAGGAACGCACTTCGCATGAGATAACGATCGACGGCAGAGCAAGGCCGTAGGCTAGGGCGGCAATTACCGGGCTGTATCGATAGAAAGAGATCCGCTGGGCGATCTTTCCCATCACAAAAACCGCTGCGACGCCTGTCAGAAGCGAAATGGTCCGATACACCAGCCGTGAATGGCCGAAGAGCATGGCCACTTTCAACAGGAGATAGAAAAGTGGTGGGTGGTAGTTTGACGCGTACTCCTGAAAGAACTGATGCCAGTTGTCCTGGGACGCGATGAATACGTGCCAATATCCGTCGTATTCGATGTACTGGGTGATGGCGAGATAGATGCGAGGAATCGCTGCAATCAGCGCAACGGCCGTCAGCCACCGGTTGAGAGCTACGGGACGCGCCTCCATCAGGCCGCTTTCTGAGAGAACGATACCCCCTCCCATCGTGCGACGACCGCCGACGCCAGGCAATTACCCAGCACATTCACCGAAGTGCGGGCCATGTCGAGAATGGCGTCCACTCCCAGGAGTACGGCCACGCCTTCCATCGGCAAGTGAAACGTCGAGAGTGCGCCGGCAAGCAGTACGAGCGCCTGACGAGGCACACCCGCCACGCCTTTCGTGGTCAGCATGAGCATGAGCATCATGAGAAGCTGCTGGCTCCACGGCAGGCGGATACCCGCCGCCTGTGCGACGAAGATCGATGCGAGCGAAAGGTAGAGAGTGGAGCCGTCGGCATTGAAACTGTAGCCCGTCGGAATCACGAACGCCACGATATGCGGCGGCACGCCGAATCGCTCCATGTTTTCCAATGCGAGCGGTAGAGCGGCTTCACTGGACGCGGTGGAGAAAGCGATCAGAAAGGGACCGCGGGCAGCCCGGTAGAATCGACCGGCTGGGATGCCGAACCGCATGACGACCGAGCCGAGGACAAGGGCGACGAAAACGAATTGCGCGGCGTACATGGTGAGTACGAGTTTTCCGAGTCCCAGCAAAACGCCGGAACCTTTGCCAGCGACCGTTACTGCAATGGCCGCAGCCACGCCGAACGGAGCAAGATACATTACATAGTTCGTGTATCGGAACATCACTTGAGCCAGGGATTCGCAAAACGCGACCACGGGTTTCGCTTTGGCCCCAATGGCTGCGCAAGCCGCCCCAAACAGGAACGAGAAGACCACGATTTCGAGAACATCCCCGCGCGCCATGGCATCGATGATGCTGGAGGGAAAAACGTGCTCGATGATCGCACCCGCGCCCGGTTGGTTCTGAAGGTTCGCAGGCTCAGCGGCGGCGCCCAGCGTCATGCCCCTGCCCGGCTGTGCCAGGTTGACGGCTGCGAGCCCCAGAAACAGCGCGGCCGTTGTCACCGCTTCGAAGTAAACAATGGCCTTCAGGCCGATGCGGCCCATGCGCTTCAGGTCACCCGAACCCGCGATGCCATAGACGAGCGTTCCGAAAATGAGTGGCGCGATAATGGAACGAATCAAGCGCAGAAAGACATTGCTGATGGGTGAAAGCTGCGCGGCGAACCCCGGCGCGGCGATGCCTACGCCAATCCCCACCGCCATACCAATGAAGATCCATGCGGTGAGCGAGAGCCGCTTCACCGCTCTCCCCATTTGAGTTTCTGCCGCAGCACGTCGAAGAACAGCATGTTAGGCGGGCGTACCAGCATCAGCGTGTGATCGGAGCTGCGGCAAATGACCTGATCGTCCTTCCGAATCGGCTCACCGATCTGACCGTCGATGGTAAGAAACGCCGAGCCGCCTTCCGCCTGGCAGATGATGCGGACGACACTTGAATCCGGCACAATCACCGGGCGGTTGGTCAGCATATGCGGGCAGATGGGTGTCAGGCAAATGCAACCCACCGACGGGAAGATGATAGGTCCGCCGGCAGAAAGGGAGTAGGCAGTCGAACCGGTGGGCGTGGCTAAGATCAGGCCGTCGGCTTTGTAGCGGCACACGAACATCTGGTCGACATGCGCGTCCAGATCGATCATGCGCGCGATGGCGGATTTCGTGATCACGACGTCGTTGAGCGCTTCGTATTCGCCGACGATGTCACCCTCACGCACGAGCTGGCAGTGCAGCAGCTTGCGCTTTCCGATGCGCTGTTCGCCGCGAAAAGCACGTTCGAGATCGGGAAAGAACGAATCGACGGTGATGGCCGTGAGAAAGCCCAGACCGCCAAGATTCACGGGAAAGAGTGGCACTTCGCGACCGCCAATCGCGCGGGCTGCGGAGAGCAGCGTGCCGTCGCCGCCTAAGACGATAACCAGGTCCGCACCTTGCGGTACTTCCTCGCGCGAGATCGCCCCACCGGTCCCTGCGTACTCGGCGGTTTCCTCGTCGAATCGGACATTAATGCGACGGTCGCGCAGCCAGTCCATCAGTTTCGGAACCAGGGCGGTCGCGGCGGGCACGCCAGGTTTTGAAATGATGCCGACAGTTTTAATGTCGGGCATAAAGCAGGAATTCCTTATTTCCTTCGGCACCGAGGATGGGGCTCTCCATAATGCTCGTCTCGAAACCCAGATTCTTCACGGCGGTGTCCACGCGCGCACAAGCTTGGTGATGCAATTCAGGATCGCGCACGATGCCGCCTTTCCCCACGTGTCCTTTTCCCACCTCGAACTGCGGTTTGACGAGTATAACCATCCGGCCGTCGGAGCGCAAAAGGGGAACAACCGCCGGCAAAATCAGGGTAACGGATATGAAGCTCACGTCACAGGTGATCAGGCTCACCGGTTCACCAATGTCCTGATACTGCAAATGGCGCGCGTTGATTCCCTCGTGCAGGACCACGCGGGCGTCGTTGCGCAGTTTCCAATCGAGCTGGCCTGAGCCCACATCGACGGCGTGCACACGTGCAGCCCCGCGCTGCAACAAACAGTCGGTAAATCCGCCGGTGGACGAGCCGATGTCGAGGCAGATGGAACCGGCAATATCGATATCGAACCCATCCAGCGCTGCCGCCAGCTTGCCGCCGCCGCGACTGACGTAAGGGGGCTTGCCGCTGATTTCGATCGGGCTCGCGGCGTCGATGGAGTGCCCCGGCTTGGATGCTTTCTGACCCGCGACCAGCACCTCTCCCGCCATAATCATGGCCTGGGCTTTTTCACGGGATTCGGCCAGTCCGCGCTCGACCAGCAGTCGATCGAGCCGCTGCCTCATGACTTGCGATGCACGATGAGATCGGCCAGCTCACGCAGGCGCCGGGCCCGATCGCCAAAAATGTCGAGCGCCTGGTGAGCGCACTCGCGCTCGCGCTCGGCCATACGGTGCGATTCCTGGAGGCCGTACACGGCTGGAAAAGTGATCTTCTGCTGCTGCGCGTCTTTTCCGGCGGTTTTTCCGAGAGCTTCGCTCGATTCTTCGACGTCCAGGATGTCGTCCACGATCTGAAACGCCAGGCCGATGTGCTCGCCGAAACGCGAGATGGCATCAAGCTGGCGAGCATCGGCGCCTGCATAAATCGCTCCCATCCGTACACTCGCGCGCAACAATGCTCCGGTTTTCGCGCGATGGATGGATTCGAGCAACTGTGCGTCCGGCGGCTTGCCCTCGCCTTCGAGATCCGCCACCTGGCCGCCGATCATGCCACCAACCGTGCCGGCTGCCGTAGCCAGTTCGGCAATTACGCGTGTCTTGCGATCGTCCGGAACGCCGTTCATTTTCGCAAGAATTTCGAAGGCCAGCGTGAGCAGCGCGTCGCCGGTGAGGATGGCCATGGCCTCGCCGAAAACCTTGTGCGAAGTCAGCTTGCCGCGGCGGTAATCGTCGTTATCGAGCGCCGGCAGGTCATCGTGGATCAACGAATAGGTGTGGATGAATTCGAGGGAGCAGGCCGCCGTCTCGATCCCGCGCAGCGAATCGCAAATGGCGTGTGCTGCTTCCAGACACAGCACCGGCCGCACGCGCTTGCCGCCCGCGAACAGACTGTAGCGCATGGCGCGGTGCAGCATCTCCGGCGGAACGGTCTCAGTTGGCACCAACCTGTCGAGTTCGCGGTCGATGAGCTGCTGCTGGCGCGCCAGATGCTCCCTGAATGTCATGCTTTGTCGGGACGGAACGGTTCGGCCTGCATCTTGCCGTCTTTGCGAATGAGCATTTCGACGCGCGTCTCCGCATTTTCCAGCTGCTTGCGGCAGGCCTCACTGAGCGCCATGCCCTTCTCGAACAATTCCAGCGAACGTTCGAGTGGCAGATCGCCCGCCTCGAGCTGCTTGACGACTTTTTCCAGTTCGTCGAGCGAAGTTTCGAAGCTTTCCGCAGGCGCGGCGGGATCGTCAGGCATCAAGGGATATTCTAGCGTAGGGTACTATCCCCGACGATAATGACATGAATGGTGAGATCCAACGCCTTGGGCAGTATCGTGCCTAGCAGACGGGCGAAGACTGTGAGGTTTGGCCTTCTGCTGTTGGCGACGGTCATCAGCGTTTTGCTTATGTCTGACTTCGCAACAGAACCCAACGGGTATGTAGCGGGATACACCAACGCGGTCGCTATGCTGTTCGCCTTGGCCTTCGCGCTCGTCGGATTGGCACTGCTAATCTGGCGGATAACCCGCACGTACGGCGCGTTTTCTGTAATTTCGGGCGTGTGGCTGATCGCATCCTACTCGATCGGCATTAATGTGCTGTATCGCTTTGATCTGGTCAGGTGGAAGAACGAGAAAATGGTTAGCCTGCTACCGCAGCGTGGCTCTGGATACTACGTCTACTTTAAGCGGGGCACTTCCCAAACGGCCATCAACGAATTCTCAGACAGAGTGCTCCACGACCGTGTGACGCCCCGGGGCCAGGATCTGAAAATTAGGCATCCAAAGCTACGCTCGCCTCACGCCAAAGGACGGTCGTGAGGTGATCGCAATCGGGCTGCAGACCAGCGTCAGTGCTACACAGAAGCTCAATCTACGATCCCAGATTGAGTCGAGCCCAATTGTGTCCGAAGTGGCCGATGGCCCCCTTGGCCGCTGATGACACGAGTCCAATCGTGGAGTTCAGGCGCACCGCTCCTCACACCGCCCTATCTACAATCTCCTCTGTCCCCTGGTTCCAATACAGCTTCTTGCCCGACCAGTATGACTGCGCCGCCATAATGCACACAATCGCGTGCGAGAAGCCATGGTCCACCGTGGCATTCGGCTCCTGGCGCGACCGCATGGCGTTCAACCAGTTCATCAAGTGACCCACATCATCGTCGCTCGGCCCGCGCGAATTCGGCGCCGGAGCACCCGGCAGCTTGATGATTTCCGCCTGGTCCTTCTCCGGACCCATCCCCGGAACGGCGGTGTATGTCGGCCCCATCATCGATTCCGGATCCGCCTCTTGCCGGTTGCCCTCTTTCGTCACCATGAATAGGGAAGCGCCCTCGCCTCCGTAGTTCTCGATCGTCCCATCGCGCCCGTAAATCCGGCTGTAGCTGCGGTAACTGTTCGAGAAGCTTGTCGTGTAGGTGTAGAGAAAGCCCTTGGGATAAATCAGCGAAACCGTGGCGTTGTCTGGGTTTTCTCTCCCGTCCTTCCACGTCAGCACGCCACCGGTGGCCACCGCGCTGACCGGATAGGCCTCGTCCGTCCAAAGATGAACCAGATCGCAGCCGTGACACAGCCACTGGTCGAAAATGCCTGCCGAGAAATCCCGGTACAGGCGGAATTCCAGATAGACATGCGGATCGAACGGCCGGTCCGGTTTCCCTAAGAGCCAGCGCTTCCAATCGGTATCTTCTTCCTTGATCACCGGCGCATGCTGGCCGTCGTCATTGGGCGTGAAGCGCCAACGCGGCTGATTGGTGTTCCACTCCTGGGTGACGTGGACCACGTCACCGATCCGCCCGGAGCGGATCAAGTCGCGCACGGCGAGCGGATAAGGCTGGCTGCGATGCTGCGTGCCCATCTGGACCATCTGCTTCGAGGCCTTCACCGCCTTCCGCGCCGCTTTCGCTTCATCCAGGACATTGGCGAACGGCTTCTCTACGTAGCAGTCCTTACCCGCCTGCACGACGTCGATGCAGAGTTTGGCGTGCTGGAAGTCGCCCGTTGCGATCATGACACCGTCGATATCGGGGCGCGCCAGCATCTCTTCGGAGTACTTGAAGACCGCCGGTTGCGAGCCAAACAGGTCGGCTACCTGCTTGGCGCGTCGCTCCCGCGCCACACTCCAGATGTCGCACACGGCAACCATTTCCACTGGCGTGAGCTTGGACGCCATGTGGACCATGTGGATGTGCCCGCCCCCGCGCCCTCCGCATCCTAGCTGTGCCAAACGGATGCGGTCATTGGCGCCAAGTATTCGTGCATACGATTTTGCTGTGAGTGCCGCAGCGGTTCCGGCAAGCTTAAGAAACTGGCGGCGGCCGGACTGATTTTCGGAATTGGAACTTGTCACGAAGCCAGTTTACACCCCGGGTTTTCGCGACGGAATGGCATTGCGCCCGAGCAACCCAGTTGTAACAGATCGAACAGCCGGAATCTGCACTAAACCAGCGGCGCGGCGACCCCCAGCCGGTCGCCCGCTTCGCGCAGCGCCTTCCAGGTTCCCGGCCCAATCGGTATCCCGCTCTTTCTCCGCTCCTGCTCCATGCGCCATTCGGGATCGCCGGCCACAAGCACTTCGCTATAGCCCTTTGCGGGCGGCGTGGCTTTCATGGTGCGGATCAGCCGGTCCATCCGCGTTCGAAATTCATCCAGAGGGATAAAGCGTGCGATGTCGATCGCGAGAAACATTTGGCTGACGCGTACGGGTTTGCCGCGGAAGCGGATGCCGCCGAGTTCCGTGCTCATGGCGCCGCCGCTGAGAACGGCGCAGAGGATCTCCGCCATCATGGCGAGGCCGCTGCCTTTATATCCGCCGAGTGGCATCAGCAAACCCTTGAGAGCCGTTTGCGTATCGGTCGTGGGCACGCCTTCGGAATCCATGGCCCATCCAGGCGGGATCTGCGGCTGCCCGTTAATGTTCGCCTTAAAGATCTTGCCCGCGGCCACCGTGGTCGTAGCCATGTCGAGCAGCCAGGGGCGTTCCTCGCCGCCGGGAACCGCCATGCAGATAGGATTCGTACCCAGCCGACCTTCCCTGCCCTGCCACGGCGGCACGAGCGGGGACGCGTTGCACATTACGATACCGATTTGTCCGGCACGCGCCATCTTCTGCGCCCAGAATGCCGCCGCGCCGAAATGATTCGATTCGCGGGCCACCACCAATCCCAATCCGGATGCCGCTGCCATTCGAATCGCATGGCCGCAACACGTTTCGGCGATGGCTTGACCGATGCCATTTTCGCCATCGTAATGCAGGCAGCAGCCGCTGTCTGAGACTACGCGACCGTCGGTCTTCGCATCCATGTCCCCCCACTCGATTTGCTCCAGATAGTAGGGCAGCAGTTGGAGCCCGTGCGAATCCACGCCACGAAGATTTGCGGCGATGAGCGATTCCGCAACCAGCCGCGATTTCGCCGTTGGCACGCCCACAGCCTCGAGCAGCCTCGCGGCAAACGTATTGAGGTCAGAGGCGGGAACGAGAACGTCAGGTTCAGGCATGGGAACCCACCAGCTTATGTCAACGGAGAGATGTTCGGAGGCCCGCCTTGTTTCGGCGTTACTCTTCCGTGGCTTTGCTGGCGATGAGCTTCTGCAGCTCAACCAGAAACTCATCCACGGGTTTCGCTCCGAGATCTCCGTGCTTGCGATTGCGCACCGCAACTTGCCCCGCCTGCGCCTCGCGGTCGCCGACAACCAGCATGAACGGGACCTTCTGTAATTGGGCTTCGCGGATCTTAAGATTGACCTTTTCGTTGCGATCATCCACGGTAACGCGCACGCCGGCCAGTTCCAGGCGCTCCTTCACCTGGCGGGCGTAGTCCAGCTGGCGGTCGGTGATCGGCAGCACCGCTGCCTGCACCGGAGCCAGCCACGCAGGGAACGCGCCCGCATAGAGCTCGATGAGATACGAAACCATGCGCTCCATGGTGCTCACAATGGCTCGGTGGATCATCACGGGTTGATGCTCTTTCCCGTCGGTGCCGATATAACCGAGGCCGAACTGATGCGGCAGATGGAAATCCACCTGAATCGTGGAGTAGGTTTCCTCGTGCCCCATCACATCCGCAAGTTGGATATCCAGCTTCGGGCCATAGAACGCCGCTTCTCCGCGCGCTTCCACATACGGCAGCCCAAGCGCGTCCATCGCTTCGCGTAACACGCGCTCCCCCAGCGCCCACATCTCGTCGTTATCGACGTACTTTTCCTTGTTTGCCGGATCGCGCAGGGAGAGACGGTAGCGGTACTTGGTGATGCCCAGATCCTTATACGCCTGCTCCACGAGGCGCATGACCCCGCTGAATTCGTCCTTGATCTGATCGGGCGTGCAGAAAATGTGCGCGTCATTCAGGGTCATGCAACGCACCCGGCTCAGTCCGCTCAGAACTCCCGAGCGTTCGTAACGATACATCGTGCCCAGTTCGGCGATGCGCACGGGCAGATCGCGATAACTGCGTTTTTTGGACTCGAAAACCAGAATATGGTGCGGGCAGTTCATGGGCCGCAGCACCATCTGCTCGGTTTCCAGATCCATCGGAGGAAACATGTCGTCGTGATAATGTTCCCAGTGGCCGGAGCGTTTGTAGAGATCGACCTTTGCCAAATCCGGGGTGTAGACGTGTTGATAGCCCGAGGCGCGCTCGCGCTCCAGAATGTATTCTTCTAGCAGGCGCCGAACGGTTGCGCCCTTGGGCAGCCATAGCGGCAGCCCCGCGCCCACCATCTCGTTTACAGTGAACAGCTCGAGTTCCTTACCGAGCTTGCGATGGTCGCGTTTTTTGGCGTCTTCCAGCCGCGCCAGGTACTCGTCCAGGTCTTTTTTGTTAAAAAACGCGGTGCCGTAAATGCGCTGGAGCTGTTTGTTCCGCTCACTGCCCTTCCAGTAAGCCCCGGCGATGGAAAGCAGCTTGAAGGCTTTGATTTTGGAAGTCGACGGCAGATGCGGACCGCGGCAGAAATCAATAAACTGTGGCCCCAGGGTGTATTCGGAAAAGATGTCGCCCGCGCGCTCGTTAATCAGTTCGCATTTCATCCAGGCGTCGGAATACTTACGCAGGCCTTCATCTTTGGGAGTCATGACGCGCTCGTACGGCAGATCGCGGGCCTGGATCTCCCACATCTTCTTTTCGATCTTCTCCAGATCCTCCTGCGTGAAGGCTTCCGGGCGGTCGAAATCGTAATAGAAACCGCTCTCGATGGGCGGTCCGATGCCGAGCTTCGTTTCTGGAAACAGCTCGAGCACCGCCGCCGCCAGCAGATGCGCCGTCGAGTGCCGGTAAACTTCGAGCGACTCGGGATCTTTGGTGGTGAGAATCTGCAGATCCGCGTCCTGCTCCAACGGCCGGGACAAGTCAAATAACTGGCCGTTCACACGTGCCACAATGGCCGCGTCTGCCAACCGCGGGCTAATGGAACGAGCGACATCGATAGGTCTGGTACCGGGCTCGACCGACTGCGTACTGCCGTCGGGCAGCCGGACTTGAATCTTGCTCATAACGGGAATCTTCTAGCGTAGCAAGCCCGCAGGCTCGCCGCCAACCTCGTACCGCCGGCGTGCTCCAATTTCGGGAATCTTTTCCGGCGCGGTATCATCTAACTATCTCGGGTTTTTCGCGATGTCTGCTATGAGCAGCAGTCCGATTGAAATCGACGAGGAAGCGGCAGTAGTCGCACAAGCGCGGCAGGGTAACACCCGCGCATTTGACGAATTGCTGCGCCGGTACGAGCGCAAGATCTTCCGCTTGGCCATGCACATTACGCAAAACCGCGAGGATGCCGAGGACGTGTTACAGGAATCGTTCCTCAAGGCCTACGAGCATCTGGACCAGTTCCAGGGCCAGTCGAAATTTTACACCTGGATCGTGCGCATAGCCGTGAATCAGGCGCTCATGAAACTGCGGAAGCGCAAATCGGATCGCTCGGTCTCGCTCGATGACACCATCGACACAGGCGAGGACAACATTACCCGCGAGATTGCGGCCTGGGATGAGAACCCGGAACAGCGGTATTCCCGCGAAGAGTTGCAAGGAATTCTGACTAGTGCGATTGATGGTCTGGCGCCCATCTATCGCGCCGTGTTTGTTCTGCGGGATATTGACGGACTGTCGACAGAGGAAGCGGCCGAAGCGCTGGAACTTTCCGTTCCCGCCGTAAAGAGCCGCCTTCTGCGGGCGCGCCTCCAGCTTCGCGAGAAGCTGACCCGCTTTTTCAAGCGCAAGGGAGATGACGCCTTTGCTTACATGTAAGCAATTTCTCGAGGAACTCAGCGACTATCTGGACGAGAAGACCGATCCCGACCTCCGGCAAAAACTGGAACAGCACATCAGCGACTGCCCCAATTGCTGGGTGATCTGCGATACCACCAAAAAGACCATCCAAGTCTATAAGGGAATGGACCCCGTCTCTATTGATCCGGATATTCACGACCGGCTGATGGCCGCCCTCGAGCAGAAGATGTCGCGCAAGACCTAGGCTGGACGCGCCGTTCACCGCTTGTAAGCCTCGCGGTCCTTCTATACCCGTTACCAAAGCTTGGCCGGACGTTTTCAGCCATATGCTAAAAATTTAGCATTTAAGATTGACGGCCCCCACAATCAGTGCTAAATTTTTAGCATGAAGGGAAGGCGGCCGTCAGAACAGTTGAGCCGGCGCGAGCGACAAATCCTCCACATCCTGTACCAGCGCGGGCCGTCCACCGCGGCGGAGATTCAAGCGGGCTTGCCCGAAAGCCCCAGCTACTCCGCCGTGCGCGCCTTGCTGCGCATTCTCGAAGACAAAGGGCATCTCAAGCATCAGGAACGCGGCACCGCATACGTTTATACCCCTAGGGTGCCACGTGAGACGGCGCGCCGTTCCGCCCTGGCGCACATGATCCAGACATTCTTCGACGGCTCCGCGGAACAGGCGATGACGGCCCTGCTCGATTCTTCTGCAGGCAACTTATCCCTCGAGGAGCTCGATCGTCTCGCAGAGTTGATCGCCAAAGCAAGAAAGGAAGGCCGCTAATGATCACAACGTGGTGGGAGTTCACGCAGGCGCTCGCGTGGAAAAGCACAATTTTGTTGGCGGCTGCCTGGGCCGCGAGCCTGCTGCTGCGCCGCGCATCGGCGCCGCTGCGGCATCTGGTTTGGACGCTCGCCTTAAGCAGTCTGCTCCTCTTGCCGTTGTTCGTCTCCGTACTGCCCGGGTGGCTGCCGGCAACTCCACACCACGCTCCGGTCAATCTCACCCGTGCCATCGAGACGAGTGAAGGTATCGTCGCGCATCGAAATGCGCCCGTGTGGCGTCCTGCTCCCGTGCTGTTCAGCATCTGGCTGTCGGGAGCCGCCGTTTTCCTGTTGCGGTGGCGGCATGGAGCTATGCAAGTGGCCCGTCTGCGAAAGCGCGCTACCGTAGTCGAAACTAGCCAGCTCGCCGGACTTATCGATGTTCCCGCTCAAGTAAGCGTGCTTCGAAGCTGCGAGGAAGTCGTCCCGCTAGCGGCCGGCATCCTACGGCCCGCGGTGATCCTGCCTTCCAGTGCCTTCCAATGGCCGCCGGAACGGCTGCAAGTTGTGCTGCTCCACGAGATGGCGCATGTTCGACGGCGCGATTCTTTCACGCAAGCCCTCGCGGAACTTGCCCGATGCCTTTACTGGTTTCATCCACTTGTTTGGCTGGCGCTGCACCGCCAGTGCGCCGAGCGCGAGCGCGCTTGCGATGACCGGGTGTTGAGCCATGGAATGGGCGCCTCGGATTACGCATCGCACCTTCTCAATTTGGTTCGATCTCTCAAGATGGCCGCTCCCGACGCGGTAAGTATGGCGGGCGCCCATCTTGAGACGCGAATACGAGCCATTCTCAATCCGCAATCAAATCGGCGGGCGCTGAGCGGAATATCCGCCGCTGGGGCTTGTTTGGCTGCAGCCTGCCTGGTTCTGCCGCTGGCTGCGATGCGCCCGCAAGCTGCCTCTCCCGCAACCGTTTCCGGCACCGTTTACGACCCGGCCGGGGCTCGCGTGCCCGGAGCAACCGTCATCGCCTTCAGTTCGGCGGCCCAGGAACTGAAAGCCACTACCGATCAGGAGGGCAATTTTACGATTGGGCCGCTGGCCGCCGGCGCCGCCTGGCAGGTCAATGTGCAGGCGCCTGGGTTCGCCTCCCGCGTACAGCGTATCGACCAAGCGCATCTCAACATCTCGCTGGATCTTGGACAAGTGCAGGAAAATGTGACCGTCCACGGAAAGGGAACGCCGGCTAGCAACGCCGCGCCGCACCGCGTCCGCGTGGGCGGAAATGTCGTGCCCGCCAGGCTGATTTATAAGACAGATCCCGAGTATCCCAAAACTCTGCGCTCGCGCGGTATCTCCGGGAACGTCGTGCTTCGCGCCGTGATCTCTATGAAAGGAAAGGTCCTGTCATTGACCCCGGTCTCCTCTCCCGATCCTGCGCTTACCGAAGCGGCCGCCAAGGCAGTGAACGAATGGCGCTATCAGCCTTCGCTCCTCAATGGCGAGCCGGTCGAAACGGCCACCACCATAACCGTCAATTTCGAACTGGAGCCCTGAAAGCAATCGGAACGAACTCGCCTGCCCGCCTCTGCGTATAATCTGTTGGACGGGTAGGACAATGACCACTACCGAACAAGCTGCGGAGCGCGACTTGCTCGACCTGATTTTCGGGCCGGCCACCGACGGGTCCACGTACCTGAACCTGCTCTACCTGTTGATGTCCTTTCCTCTGGGAATCGCCTATTTCATCTTCCTGGTCGCGGGCTTGAGCACTGGGATTAGCCTGCTCGTCATCTTCATCGGAATCCCGATTCTCATCGCGATTCTCGAAATTTCGCGCGGCTTGGGCGCGTTCGAACGCGGCCTGGCACGAGCCTTGTTGCAGGTTCATATTCCCGCCCCGCGTTCCCTCCAAAGCCAACCGGGCCTTCTCGGCAGGCTCAAGGGGCTGTTCACAAACACGGTTACCTGGAAAAATCTGGCTTATCTCGGGTTAAAGTTCCCCTTCGGGGTGGCTGCTTTCATCGTGCTCGTAAGCTCGTTCGCTCTTTCCATCGGCTTGGTTTTGACGCCACTGCTCTATCGGGAGATTCCCCTCGACGTCGCGCTTTGGCGGATTGAGACGAAGGACGAAGCCACCATCTGTTGCCTGATCGGCGTGGTCCTGCTGCTGCTGTGTTTTCACCTGGTGAACGGTCTGGCGTTTCTCTGGGGACGTTTCGCGCAGATCATGCTCGGGCCTGATCCGTCGACCGGACCGGCCGTTCCTACTCAGCCCTAACCGGGTTGTGCAGCTCTCCTAACCCGGCAATTTTCACCACGCATTCATCTCCCGCCCGCAGCCAGCGCGGGGGGGTTCGGGAGAAGCCCACGCCTGAAGGCGTTCCCGTCGACACAATGTCCCCAGGCTCCAGCGTGAACACGCTCGACAGGTATTCAATCAGCTCCGGAATGCGAAAGATAAGCTGCGATGTGTTCGAACTCTGCAGCACCTCGCCGTTGATGATCATCTGGATGTCCAGCGCATGCGGGTCGGCAATTTCGTCCGCCGTTACGATCGCCGGGCCGAAGGGAGCGAACGTGTCGAAGGTCTTTCCCATGGTCCATTGCGTGGTCGCCATTTGATAATCGCGCGCGCTGACGTCGTTCAGGTTGGTGTAACCAAAAACGTACTCCTGCCATCGGTCCTTGGGCACGTACCGCCCGCCTTTCCCAATCACAAACGCGAACTCCGCCTCATAATCTGGCTTGGCTGAATGCTTGGGCAGCACAATGGCCCCGCCCGGCGCAATCACCGCCGTCGCAAACTTTGTGAAGATGGTCGGCACCTTGGGGATTTCCATCTTTGACTCGATGGCATGATCGCGGTAGTTCAAGCCCACGCAAATGATTTTGGGCGGCCGCGGAATTGGCGCTAATAGCCGCGCGCCCGCGACCGGTACGGTGGCACTCGCCGCCGGATTGGCCATGAAGCTCTGTACGCGCCGCCGCGCCTCCACGCCGCCTTCAATGATTGCGAGGACCGAACCGAATCCAGCCCCCTTCAACCCGATGATGTTACTGCCCGAAATCACACCCGGTTCTGCAGAGCCGTCATGTTGGAACGTTACAAATTGCATGGGATAAGTCTCCTGAACGGAATGGAAACCGGACATTGTAACATCGCGAGCCCGCTCTGGCCCCGAAGGCCGGCATAGCCCCGGGTACACTTAACTTTCGCCAGTAACGTAAATCCCGGGCTATCGGTCTATACTAAATAGAAATTCTCTGACGAGGAGTGTACCCCTGTGGGAGACGCAGCCTACCAACCACCCCCACCACCGCCCAGCAATTCCGGCGGAATGAAGACCGCCATCCTGGCCGGCGCTATCGTTGCCGTGCTGGCCGCGAATGTCTACTTATACATCCAACTGGACCGGCTCCGGACCGATATGGCGAAGTTCCGTGAGCTCGTCCTGACCGACATTACGAACTTGCGGGAGACCTCGTCGGTCACCAACCAGACAGCGCGCCGCCATATCGATTCTTTGAAAGAAGAGCTGGAGAACACCCGCCGGCAGGCTAGCACCATGGCCAGCCAGGCCAAAGCCGACGCCTTGAAGAAGGCCGACCAGATCCAGGCGCAGCTCGAAGCCGAACAGCGCAAACAGCAGGCGCAGGTGGCCGCCCAGCTGAGCGAGGTGAAGCAAAACGCGGATTCCCAGTTCGCCGCCGTCAATACCGACGTGACCGGCGTCAAAACCCAGCTCGGCTCCACACAATCTGAACTGCAGAAGACCATCGCCGATTTGAAAAAGGTCACCGGCGATCTGGGTGTACAGAGCGGCTACATAGCCACCAACGGCCAGGAAATAGCGGCTTTGAAGCGCCTGGGCGAACGGAATATTTTCGAGTTTAACCTGGGGAAGAGCAAGGCGCCGCAGCGAGTGGGTGACATCAGCCTCACGCTAAAGAAGGCCGATCCCAAACGCAACAAGTACACCATCGAAGTGCTGGCCGACGACAAAACCACCGAGAAAAAGGATAGGACCATCAACGAGCCGGTGCAATTCTATACGCTCAAGGCCAAACAGCCCTACGAGATCGTCGTGAATCAAGTGGGGAAAGACAAGATTGTGGGCTATCTGTCCACACCTAAGGATCAGGTGGCGCGAAACTAGGTCGCCGCCGGCGGCTGCTTTTTCAGTTCTCCCATGACACCGGAGACCAGCTCTTTGGCGTCGGTGATGGCTTTGCTGATGAGTTGAATGTCCATCGCCGGTTTTCCCGGCTGGCGTGCGCTCTGGCAGTACACACCGTGCTGCCCGACCAGCACGAGAGCGTCGGTCAAAACATCCAGCGTCACAGCCAGGCGGCCCCGAGCCGTTCCCATCATGAACTCGTGCTTTTCCAGCTCCTCGCGCCGCTCTTCGTAGACACTCACTCCATAACCCCGTGCTTCTTGAGGAACGGCCAGATGTCGTGTTCGTAAATTTCGTCGACCTGTTCCTTCGGGAATCCGTGCTTGCCGCCCGGCACGCTCACCAGTTCCGCGTCATCGCCCGCATCGCGCAGAGCTTTTGTCAGCTTCACGCCGTGGTCATAGGGGACTGTCGGGTCGGCGTCGCCGTGAATTGTCAGAATCGGCGGCAGTCCTTTGCGGACGTACGTCATGGGCGAAACCCGCTTGGCGACTTCCAGTCGCCCGGATTGTTCGGGTACCCAAGTAACGGCGTACTCGCGGGTATTGGCTCCGCCCAACAGGTCGCCTACATCCGTAATCCCGTAAAAGTTCACTACCGCGGCAATTCTGGGGGCAGGCCCGAGTTTCGCCGATTTCGGCGTCATCCCTACCATTAGGCAAAGGTGCCCTCCAGCCGAGTTTCCCGTCACTACGATGCGCTTGGTATCCACGTCGTATTTCTTGGCGTTTTCTTCAAACCAATGCGCCGCCTCCAACACATCACTGACTGCCGCCGGCGCCGTTGCCACCTTCGCCAGCCGGTATTCCACGTCGGCGCACACAAAGCCTTTTTCCACGTAGCGGAGGCACGTTAGCTGGCTGCCCCCTTCTTTCGTGCCCCCGGTCCATCCGCCCCCGTGGATCACGATCACTCCAGGGCGCTTCCCGCTTGCCGGAGCCTTCGGACGCATGATGTCCAGTACCGTTTCTTGATACCGGCCGTACGGAACGTTCGCCTCAACGGAGACCGAATCCGGAATCGTAACCTTCGCATCCTGCGCAATCGCGGATGCGCATACCAACGCCCAAGTGAACGCATGGAGCTTAGCCATGTTGGACAGTATATTAGAAGGACGACATGCTCAAACAAATCTGCCTCGCAGTCATGGGTTGCGCATCCGTGACTCTCGCCGACGCTCCCGGTGTCATCACCAGTCACCGCGCTTCTGCTGATTTCGCGCTCACCGCCGACCCCGATTCGCCTAATTGGAAAGGTGTCGCGGGAATCATCATGGAGCATGGCCCAAAGGGAGAAAATGTCCCCGGCCATCGCACCGAAGTCCGCTCCCGCTGGACCAAGGACAATGTCTATTTCCTTTACACTTGCCCGTACGACCAGCTCCACCTGCATCCCAATCCCACGCAAACCGCCGAAACCAACGAGCTATGGGATTGGGACGTTGCCGAAGTCTTCGTCGGCACTAACTTCAAAAACATCCACCTTTACAAGGAATTCGAAATGTCCCCGCAGGGTGAGTGGGTCGATCTCGACATAGACAGCACCAACATGGGCAACCACAATGCCTGGTTATGGAACTCCGGTTTCGAAGTCAAGGCGCGCATCGACGAAGCGAAAAAAGTCTGGTATGGCGAGATGCGCATTCCCATGAAAAGCATCGATACCCGTACTCCCGCTGCGGGTCTCGAAATGCGAATCAATTTCTACCGTTGCCAGGGCGCCGATCCCCATCGCAAGTACATAGCCTGGCAGCCCACTCACAAAGCGACCTTTCACGTGCCGGAAGCCTTTGGACGCATGAGGCTGGCCGATTAATGCCCGCCGGAGCCGCCCGGTCGTTGCGCATTTCGCAGGTGGGATTGCGCGGCGTCGTCGGCGCAGGCGGCCTCACCGCCGCCCACGTCATGGATTTCGCGTCCGCCTTCGGTACTTTTCTTGAGCCCGGCCGCTGCGTCATCGTGGGCCGCGACCCGCGCGCGTCGGGTGTCATGATGCGGGAGGGCGTCATCGCTGCGCTGCTCGCCTGCGGAAAAGATGTCGTCGATTTAGGCATCGCTCCCACGCCCGTCCTGCAGCACACCATCCGCCGCCTCGATGCCGCCGGCGGCATTTCCATCGGCGCCAGTCATAACGCTGCCGAATGGAATGCCCTCAAGTTCTTCGGACGAAATGCCATTTACCTGTCCACCGCCGAAGCCAACGAACTGCTCGATATCTATCACCTCAAGAAGTTCGCCTTCGTCGAGTGGAACCGTCTGGGAACCTTGATGATGGACGAGGACTCCGTCGATCCTTACCTCGACCAGCTTGCCTCCGTTTTCGACTTTGATGCCCTCCGGAAGTTTCGTGTTGTCGTCGATTGCTGCAGCGGAACTTCCTCGCTGATTCTCCGCCGCATCAACGAATGCTTTGGCTTCGAATTCATTCTCATCAATGAGAAAATGCGCGGCGTCGCTTTCGCGCATGAGCCAGCCACGAATAAGGACATGGTCGCCCTTCAGCTCGCTCCTTTAATGCGGCCCCTCAACGCCCACGCCGGCTTTCTCTTCGATGCCGACTCCGACCGCATCGCCTTCGCCACCGAGGACGGCTCGGCTATTTCCGAGGAGATGGTGCTACCTTTGCTGGCCGACTACATGCTGCCACGCGTTTCCGGGAACCTCGTCATCACCAATGTTTCCACCACCGGACTGGTCGACGAAGTCGCCGCGCGCCATAAAGGTGAAGTTGTCCGCGTCGCCGTCGGCCGCCAGGCCGCCATTGACGCTCTCTCCACCTACCGCCCGGATCAGATCGCCCTGGCCGGCGAAGGCACCGGCGCCATCATGATGCCGCAATTCCGCTTCGTCTACGACGGCATTGCCTCCATGCTCGGCTTGCTCTCCATGATGCTCGAGCGCGGCGCCAAGCTCTCCGAAATGGTGGGGTCCTATCCGAAATACTCCATCCTGAAAGGCCAGGTGCCCCTCGTCACTCACCGCATCCCCGCCCTGCTCGCTTCCTTGCGCGAGCGCTATCCCGATGGCCGCGCCAACATGGTCGACGGCCTCCGCGTGGATTGGCCCGGGCGCTGGTTCCACGTGCGCGTCAGCCAGACCGAACCCGTTGTGCGCATCATTTGCGAGCAGCGCGGCGACCCTCCCCGCGCCCTCTACGGCGAATTGACCGAAATGGTCCGGAGTTTCGCCTGATGCCGCGCCGGGAACATCTCCTCAAGATCGGCGTTTCCGGAATCCGCGGCGTCGTGGGCGAGTTCCTCACGCCCGCGCTTGCTGCGTCCTTTGCGCAGGCCTTTGGTACCTACGTCGGCGGCGGTCGCGTAGTGCTCGGCCGCGATACCCGCACTTCCGGTGAGATGCTTTCTCATGCGGTCGCATGCGGCTTGCTCGCTGCGGGCTGTGAAGTCGTCGAAACCGGTATACTGCCCACCCCCACGATCCAAATGTACGTCGCCGCGACTCACGCGCACGGCGGCATCGCCGTCACCGCGTCCCACAATCCTCCCGAATACAACGCGCTCAAGCTATTCAACGCGCAGGGGCTTTTCTTCAACAATTACGAGCGTGCCGAACTCCTGGATCTCTACCATCAAAGCGACTTCCGCCAGGCCTCCAACGAAGAAATCAGCCGAATCATCACCGATCACGGCTCTGCACCCAAGCTGCATTTCGAAAAAGTTCTCGCTCACGTGGATGCCGGGCGCATCCGCAATCGCAGGTTCCGCGTCGCGCTCGACGCCGTCAACGGCGCCGGCTCCGTCACCACCCCCGGTTTTCTCCGCGATGTCCTTGGCTGCGATCTCGTCGCCATTTCCGTCGATCCAACGAAGGTTTTCCCGCGGGAAGCCGAGCCCAAACCCGAAACCCTCGGCGAAATCGCTGCTCTCGTTCGCGATCAGCATCGCGAAATCGGCTTCGCCCAGGACCCCGACGGCGACCGCCTCGCCATCATCGACGAAAACGGCACCGTGCTCGACAACGACGATGTTCTCGCCCTGGCTGTCGATGCCGCTCTGCGCCGCCTTTCCGGCGATGTCGTTGTAAACCTCACCACATCGGCTGTTATCGACGACGTCGCCGCAGCGCACGGCAGCCGCGTCTACCGCACTCCGGTCGGTGAAGCCAACGTCGTCGAAACCATGCAGGCAGTCAAAGCCGTCATCGGCGGCGAAGGCTCAAACGGCGGGATTATTTTTCCCGCCGTACACCTGTGTCGCGATAGTTACACCGGCATGGCCTTCCTGCTCGACCGCATGGCGGAAACCGGCATGACAGTCTCCGCTCTTGCCGCTCAGCTTCCCAGGTACTACCGCCATTACGGCAAGGTCGCCTACGAGCACGGCCGGCTCGGCCCGCTGATGCAGAGCCTCGCATCCCGCTATCCCGATGCCCTCCAGGACCGAACCGATGGTCTCAAGCTTCTGCTTCCTGAAGGCTGGGTTCACGTCCGTTCGTCCAACACGGAGCCCTTGCTCCGTGTTGCGGCCGAGGCCAAAAGCCGCGCCGCCGCCGATGCCCTCTACGCCGAAGTGCTCCGCTTGTTCCACGCCTGAAGCGCTTATCGGCCCCCGCGTTGTAAATCCGCCGCCGCCCCTTCGGGTTCGCGGATCCAGATCTGCGACCGCCCCAGAACGGGCACGAGTACGTATCCCCGCACCAATAGCCGCTTGCCTCCATCCAGCAAGCGCAGCTTGCAGCGGTAAACAATCCCCGTGTCCGGATCCAGAATGTCTCCCCCTGTGTATTCGTCGCCCTGCTTCCGCAAGCCGCGCAGCACGACCATTCCGATCACCGGCTGTCCTTTGCGCTCGTCCTTGCAAAGATTGCAGTGTTCTTTCGCCTCGCTGGCCTTGAACGCGGATTCGATTTTCCCAAAAATCGCGCCGTTCTCCTCATAAAGACGCACGATACCCCGCGCCTGACCCGATTGGTCGTCAATCGTCTTCCATCGCCCTGTCGGCGATTCGTTTCCCGCCCATTGCACCCCGGCGGTGGACAGGACAAGCGCTCCTACCCACGCGGCTCGGCAAAATTTCGCTCGCATTCTCCGAACGGCCAAGCTTTCAGTTTAGCGAATGTGTAATATGTAACATGCATCCGTCGAGCCCGGGGTCGTACTTGCATGATCGACAAACGTAATTTTCTCAACCTTAGCCGCGTCTTTTCGTCTGCCTCCGGAGACCTGTTCAACGGGTTTTTTACTTCCGGCAAAAAGTGGCGGTTCGACAAATCCGGCCTTATCGATAATCGCGCGCGCCGTGTTTTCGATCTCGCCCAGCGCGCTTGCGAACATAATGTCTACCCTTATCAGTTACCGCTCGAAGGCCGCTCCGGCCCATGGGTGAAAGCCGAGGGAAGCCGCATGCTCATGCTGTCTTCCTACGACTACCTCGGCCTCATTGGCGACGAACGTATCAACGAGGCGGCCATTGCCGCTATCCGCAAGTACGGCACCGGCACCGGCGGTGTTCGTCTGCTCACCGGAACCATCGATCTGCACCACCAGGTGGAGCGCGAAATCGCGGCGTTTAAAGGAACCGCGGCCGCCATCACCTTCAGCTCCGGTTACCTCGCCAATCTCGCCGTACTCTCAGCGCTGCTTTCCCCGCAGGATCGCGTATTGCTCGACTCGCTCTCGCACCGCAGCTTGGTCGACGCCTGCCGGCTCTCCGGCGTCAACATCCGCCGTTTTCAGCACAACGATCCCGTGTCCCTCCGCCATGAACTCGAATCCGACCCCGGCACCGGCCGCACCCTCATCATCGCCGACGGCGTGTTCTCCATGGACGGCGATATCTGCATCCTGCCCGAATTGATCGCTCTCAAAAAAGAGTTCAACTGCTACCTCATGATCGATGAGGCCCATGCCTCGGGTGTCCTGGGTATGCACGGCCGCGGCACAAATGAACACTTCGGCATTGACGCCGCCGAGGTAGACATCTGGACCGGCTCCCTTGCCAAGGCCATTCCGTCCAACGGCGGCTTCGTCGCCACCTCGGAGGAGGTCGGTGTTTACCTTCAGCACGCTGCGGCTCCGTTTATTTTCTCTGCCGCTCTGTGTCCTTCGGCGATTGCCGCAGTTTCCGCAACCTTCTCCATATTGAAGTCCGAGCCCGAACGTGTCGCGCGCCTCAAACAGAACGCCGATTTTCTCCGCAACGGGCTGCGCGACCTTGGCTTTGATATCGGCCTCTCGGAAACCGCCATTATCCCCGTCATTTTCGGCGATGAAGCCCCAGCGGCTCTTTTTGCCGGAGCTCTCCGCGAGCACGACATTGTTGTCACCCCGGTGCTGTTTCCCGCTGTCCCGCAAGGGGCTGCCCGCCTCCGCATTTGCGTTACGGCCGCCCACACCACCGCCGATTTGCAGCTCGCTCTCGATGCCTTCCGCCACCTGCGCAAGTAGGGGTTGGGCATCCGTCCGGCCTACATTGCCGCGGTATGTCTTTCTTTCACTTCACTCCCAACCCGCACACTACGCTAACCGGCTTCATTCTCTTCGATTCCATCCGCACCTCGGTGAACCCTGCCGCGTTTAGATTTTCAACAATCATCTTCGCCGTCTCGCGAGCTGTGCGCTCGTTCGCCCCTTTCGTTCTCGGCTGCACCGCGATCGCGATCCGCCCCCCCTCGCGCAGCACACGCCGCATCTCCCGCAGCGGCACCACCGGCTCCGGCCAGAAATGCGCCACGTTAATCGAGAACACTTTTTCGAAACTTCCGTCAGGAAACGGCAGGTGGTCCGCCGCGCTTAGATGCAGTTCCACCCTCCCCGCCTGAATGGCGGCCCGGTTCCGCCGCCGCGCTTGCTCGAGCATCACCTCCGAGTGATCCACGCCCGCCACAAATCCCTTCACCGCAATCTCGCTCACTCGCCGGATGTCCACGCCCGATCCGAATCCCACTTCGAGCACGCGATCTTTGTCGTGAATTTCCAGCAGCGGCAGCACCCACCAGCTTCGCTCCTTGTTACGAAATGCCATGAAGTGACCGGCGAGCCTGCCTGGCAATCCCGTAGGACGTGCAAATTGCTGCCGCCAGCCGCCTGCTGCGGGAACGTCGATTGCTCTAGAGGCTGCGGGTATCGTCATGTTGCATCGGCTCTCTCTCTCATTACGAACGCCTTGCGAGCCGCGTTCCCGTTTATACCTGTGCTCTTGCCGCCCACCTGAGGTGTGTGTGGCTCAGCTTGACCACGTCGTTGTTCCTGAACTGACCTTTCGCTACAATAGTCCCTTATCACATCGTGGTGGAGCTGAAACCAGTCGGGGGGATAATTGCGTCCTTCCCGGCTTCGGGGTGGAAAGGAATCCTAATTTTTCATGAGTGTTAACAGGCGCCCTCGCCTGGCCGCCGTATTGGTTTGCCTTTTTGCTTCCGTCACTCCCGCTTGGTCGCAGAACAATACGCCTCCGGCGGGTCAGGCCAAACCGGCGGAACCCCCGAAACCTGCCGAACAATCCAAGCCGGCTCAGCAGCCCAACAACAACCCGTTTGAAAACGTGCAGCCGGTTGCTCCCGAGCAGCAGCCGCCCGCTCCGCCCTCGCAGCAGCCCGGCAAACCTCAGCTCGAAGCCCCCAAGCAAGCCCCGGAAGCGCCTCCTCCCGCCGCCGGAAACGTCATCGAGGACGTTCAGTTCCGTGGCGCTCGCCGCGTAGGAATCGACATGCTGCGCGCCAGCACCGCCAATACTAAAAAAGGCGATATCTACAACGAGGACACCCTGCGGCGCGATTTTATGGCGCTTTGGAATACGGGGCGCTTCGATGATATCCGCCTCGAAACGGAGCCAGGGAAAACCGGCATCATCATCCGCTGGGTGCTCACCGAGCGTCGCGTGATTCGCTCCATCAATTACAGCAAGGGTATGAAGTCCGTCAGCGTATCCGAGGTTCTCGATCGCTTCAAGGAACGCAAAGTCGGCCTGGTTACCGAATCCCAGTATGATCCCAACAAGGTTCAGCGTGCTGCCGTCGTCCTCAAAGAGTATCTCGCCGAGCGCGGGCGCCAGTACGCCACGGTTGAACCCGAGATCCGCCAGGTTCCTCCGTCATCTCTCGAAATCACTTTCAACGTCAACGAAGGCCCCAAGGTGAAGGTCGGGAAGATCACCATCGACGGCAATGACGCTATAAGCGACCGCGAAGTGATCGCGGCCATGAAAAACCTCCACCCCATTGGCATTCCCCTCTCGGTTCCAGGGATCCCCTTCTCCCTGCCCACCATCAACTTGTTTCCCAAGACCTACGATTCCTCAAAGCTCGAAGAAGATAAGGAGCGCGTCCGCCAGTTTTATCAGGACAAGGGCTATTTCACCGTACGCGTGCTCGATCAGAAGGTAAACATCCATGACGTCGGCGGCACCGGCTTTCGTCTCCCGCTGATCAAAATGAACCGGCCCGGCAAAAACGCAGACATCACCATGCCCATTGAGGAGGGCAAGCTGATGCATCTGGCGAAAATGAATTTCGTCGGTGTCAAACTCTTCCGCACGACCGACTTTCTCCAGCAAAGAGTCTTTCAGATGCAGGATGGCGACGTCTTCTCCACCGCCAAGCTTCGCAAAGGTATCGAGAACATCAAAAAGCTCTACGGCGAATTTGGCTACATTGACTTCGTTCCGGAGCCGTCCTTCGATGTCAACGGCGACAAGGTGGATCTAACCATCACCGCCGACGAGGGCAAACAATTTTTCGTGCGCCGCATCGATTTCACAGGAAACACCACCACGCGCGATAAAGTGATCCGCCGCGAAATTCTGCTCGACGAAGGTGACATTTACAACTCGCGGCTGTGGGATGTCAGCATCCTCCGCCTCAATCAGCTCGGATATTTCGAGGTCCTGAAAGCTGAGGATGCCGCCACTCTGACCCGCAACACGCAGAGCAATACCGTGGACATCACGCTTAAGGTCCGTGAGCGCGGAAAAAATTCCGTCAGCCTGAACGGCGGCGTTTCCGGTATCGCTGGAACCTTCATCGGCCTCGGCTACGCCACCAACAATTTCCTCGGGCTTGGTGAAACCCTGTCCATCAGTTCGCAGCTTGGCACCCTGGTGCGTTCCGTCAACCTCGGATTCACCGAGCCCTATTTCCTCGACCGGCCCATCCAAGTCGGCTTCAACGTGTTTCTCACCCGCTTCGATTACAACCAGGCGCGTGAGGAATCTCTCCTGACCGGGCAGAACCTGCTGCCGTTTTATAACGCGCTCGGCTCCAACAACCTGTTGAACTACATCAACAACACCTATGGATTCACTGGATCCGCGAGCAAAATGCTCCGCCGCAGCTTTGCGCGAGTCGGGTTCACCTACGGGTTCACGGTCAATCACATCCGCCCCATCAGCACCGCCGCGACCTCATACTTCACCTACATCAATTTCGAGGGCGTCAACGGTCCCAACTCGCTGACCGGTATTCATACCAGTTTTGTTACGCCCTCCTACAGCTACAACACCGTCAATAATCCGATTAATCCAACCGGGGGTAAGAGCCTTTACATCGCCGCCCAGTTTGCGGGCAGCTTCCTTGGCGGCAACGTCAACACCATCCGGCCTTCGGTCGATTTCAAATACTTCCACCCCAACCCCCTGCATCGCAGCCATATTCTCGCGGCTCATTTCATGACCTCGGTGCTCAGCGGATACGGTGGAAAAACCGCGCCTCCATTCTCCCGAACCTACATCGGCGGCGAGCAGGATATCCGCGGGTTCGATATTTGGGGCATCTCGCCCATCGCTTTCATCGCCAGCCGGAGCACGGTGCGTGTTTTCAACAACGATGGCACACCGCGACAGCAGAAAGTGCTCGTCAATGGCGTGCCCACTTTTCAGAACGTGACCATGGGCGTTCCCGCCTATCAGATCATTTTCCCCGGCGGCGATACCCAGGTCGTTACGAATCTGGAATACCGTATCCCCATCTTCGGACCCGTGACCCTGGCCCTCTTCGCAGACGCCGGCGTCAACCGTATCCTGATCCCCAGCCAGTTGCGGATGAACCCAGGCCAGGTCGATTTACTGAACGCTCAGTTCCCGCAGGCTGCGTTCACCGGCAAAGTGATCATCGCTCCGGGTACGCAGAACGTTCGCATGTCCACCGGCGTCGAGATCCAGGTGGTGCTGCCCGTCGTGCAGGCGCCCTTCCGCGTCTACTGGGCTTACAATCCTCTGCGCGTGGAAGAGAATCTCCAACCCCCGGTCGTGGCCGACCGTTCCTACTTCCCGAATAACGCAACATTCTTGCAATCGTTGTTCACCGCCGGCCAGGCGTACCCCTTCTTCGAGCGCGCCAGCACCTTCCGCTTCACCATCGGCAGGACATTCTAAATCCAGTGCTAAAGTTACATAGAACAGTTTGGTCAAGGAGTTTGTTGTGAAAAGCATACGTTTCGCGATCCCGGCGCTCGCCTTCGCTGCCGTCCTTCCCGCCCCCGCCCAGAGTAATGGAAAAGTGGCGGTTATTAACATCCAGAGCGCCATCATCAGCACCAAAGACGGCCAGAAGGCCGCGAATGACATCACGGCCAGGTTCAACCCCAAAAAGGCCGAGTTCGACAAACGGCAAAACGATATCAATCAGTTGCAGGACCAGCTCAACCGCGGCCGCAACACTCTGAGTGATGATGCCCGTCAGAACCTGGTCAAAGAAATTGATCAGAAAACGAAGTCGCTCAAGTACGATACCGAAGATACCCAGAGCGAATTCAATAGCGAAGAACAGAAGATCATGGGCGAGTTGTTCGGCCGAATTCGAACCGTGATTGACAAGTACGCCAAAGACAACGGTTACGTTCTGGTCCTCAACGTCGACCCGCAGCAGGCCTCGATCATGTATGCCTCTAGCGCCATCGACATCACTCGCGACATCATCGAACTGTACGATAAGAACGCTCCCGGCTCGTCGGCTCCCGTGAGCTCCGGTGCGTCCCAGCCAGTACGGCCTGCCGCAGCCAAACCGGCAGCCTCCAAGTAGAGGAGAAGGCCTTGAAGAATCTGCTACTTACATCAAGCATAGGCCTGCTTCTGGCGCTGGCGGCGTCGGCCCAGAGCAACGGCAAGGTCGGCGTGATCAATCTCCAGAACGCCATTGCCGGCACCAAGGATGGCCAGAAGGCGTCGGGCGACCTCCAAAAGAAATTCGAGCCCAAGCGAGTGGACATGGAACGGCGCCAGACCGAAATCCAGCGGCTGCAAGATCAGCTCAGCAAAGCCACGACCGATACCGAGCGCGCCCGGCTGAACCGCGAAATCGAACAAAAAACGAAGTCATTGAATCGTGACCGCGAAGACGCCCGCGCCGAACTCGATCAGGAAGAGCAGCGGATTGTGAACGATTTGGGCTCCAAGGTTGTCGCCGCCAGCGAAAAGTATGCGCGCGACCATGGCTATACCTGGATCATGGATATCAGCAGCCAGCAGACGCCCGTGGTTTACTTTTCGGAGACGATCGATATCACCAAGGATGTCATCGATTTATACGATAAGGGGGGCGCTCCGGCCAGTACCGCTGGTGCTGCTCCGGCGAAACCCGTGGTACCACCGGCAAAACCCGCCACACCCTCTAAGTAACCGAAATATCACGGCATCCGTCCGGATGGGTGTAAGCTGGAGCATTCGGAGGGTGCCGTGAAACCAATCCAAGCACTTGCCACTGTACTCGCGTTTGCGGTGGCCGGCTTTGCGCAGCGCACAGGCGCAGGATCGGGCCACGCCTCTGCTCCCGCACCCAGGCCGGCGCCCGTTGTAAAAGCTCAGCCAGCCGCGCCACAAGCGTCCGCGCGCATCGCGACCCCTTCGGCGGGGATTGCCACTCCCGGAACCGGCATCAATCAGATGAAGCCGGTGTACGGGCACAATGGCTACCGTCGCTTCCATCCAGGCGGGACGGTCATTCTGTACGCTTACGCATATCCAGTATTTATCGGGGGTTACGCGGATTACGGGTACGCCGCGTATCCCGATTCCGGCTACGCTACCGACCCGGGGACCGGCCCACAGGTCATCATGAACGATAACTACGTTCCCGAGCGCGCCAATCCCGTCATGCACGACTACACCGAGGAGTCCTCGGGAGTTCAATCGTTCGAGGCTCCGGGGCGGGAGTCTCTCAGCAACTCAAGCGACGACGGTACCGACTATTATCTCATCGCGTTTAAGGACCACTCCATTTATTCGGCCTTCGCCTACTGGGTGGAAAACGACACGCTGCACTATGTGACTCCGCAGCGCGTGCACAATCAAGTTTCGCTTGCGCTGGTCGACCGGCAGCTTACCGACAAGCTGAACAGCGGCCGGATGCAAGTCAAACTGCCGAATTAGAAGCCGCTAGAGAACGCACGAAATCCACGTCACCCTCTAGAAAATCGTACTCCGGCAGCCGCTCGCGCTTCTCCCAGCGCATATCGTGATACTCGCCGGCCTGCATTTCGCCGGTGAAATTTGTGACCGCAAAAAAAATCAAACGAATGTGTGAACGGCCCGGGTACTGATATTCATAGGCCGCGACGCAGTGACCGATTTCGGCGGTAACCCCCAATTCTTCCATGAGTTCGCGGGCGATCGCGGTTCTGGGCGTCTCCCCCGGCTCGACTTTTCCGCCGGGAAATTCCCATTTCAGCTCGTGCCATTTTCCCGGCTTGCGCTGGCCGATCAGGATCAGCCCATCGCGCTCGATAACGGCGGCTACGACGATCTGCATAAAATTGGAGCATACCATCGAGATGTACAGCCAGCGTCTGTTGGACCATTTTCAAAATCCGCGCAACGTGGGGGAACTCGCGCCGCCGGCCGTAACGGTGGAAGTGAGCAATCCGGCCTGCGGAGACATTCTGCGGCTGTCGGTGCGATTCGAGGACGAAACGGCGGCCGAGGTTCGGTACAAGGTTCGCGGCTGTACAGCCTCGATTGCCGCAGGCTCTGCTCTGACGGAGTGGATGACGGGCAAGTCACGGGCGGAGCTGGGCGGGATCACGGCGGCGCTGATTGAGGAACTGGTCGACGGCCTCCGGCCGGAATCAAAGCACGCGGCGGCGCTGTGCGTGGATGGTGTGCGAGCGCTACCGAAACGGTAATTGGGCTGGCGAAGCCGTCAGAGCTTCGCCGCGGCTGTCATTTGCGGATTTTAGTTCATTGGCGCCTGAGAAAGGCCTTACGAGGCCACATCCGGGCAATGGCGCGGCAGAGGCACTCGATAAACCTAAGAAGGACGGCAAAGTCCGGTTTGTCGGGTCACCGGCCACAAAGATCCCAACATCCACCTCAAAATGCTGGATACCGGTTTCCCTTTCGATGCGGGAGGAAGCGGCGAGCTGGTGCGCCAGGGCGCGGGAAGCGCGGAGGAAGCTCTGCGCTATGCGATGAGCCTGCCTGTAGCTGTGACCATTAGCGGCATGGAATCGCCGGAAGTGCTGCGCCAAAACCCGGCCATCGCCAGGGGATTTACGCCGTTATCCTCGGGGGAAATGCGGCACCTTCGCGACCGTTGCCGCTTTGTTGCCTCCGACGGCCGATTAAGGAGCTTGCCGGCGCCGCACCTGGCTTTGCCTGGTCCATTGCGGCAAGTCACGTATATTTAGGATGAACTTTGGGCCAGGATTTATCGTCGTTGATGATGAATATGAATCTGGCGCACGATCTTCGCTACTCCTGGCGCACCCTGTTAAAGAGCCCGGGATTCACGGCCGCAGTGGTCGTGTCCATTGCTCTCGGAATCGCGGCGAATACGACGGTTTTCAGCATCGTCAACGCGGTGGTCCTGGGTTCGCTGCCGGTCCGGCAGCCCGAGCGGCTGCTTAATTTCTCCGAGGGCCGATCCTATTCGTACCCGGACTATGTGGATTACCGCGACCAAACGAAAGATGTCTTCGAGGGCGTATGTGCCCACCTTGTCCTGGTGCCGGCAAGTCTCGGCGGCGTGGGCCAGCCGGAGAGGATCTGGGGACAGTTGACGTCGGGCAATTATTTCGACGTGGTGGGGCTGAAGCCGGCGATGGGGCGGGGCTTTGTGCCGGAAGAGGACAAAGTTCCCGACCGGAACCCGGTGGTGGTTCTGAATTATGGCTTGTGGAAGCGCAGATTTGGCGGGGATTCCGCGATTGTCGGTAAGCACGTAATCCTGAACAACCTGGCTTACACCGTGGTGGGTGTGGCTCCGGCCGGGTTCCACGGGACGGCACGGGCGGTTCTGCCGGAATTCTGGGCGCCGTTGTCCATGGCGGGACAGCTCATGCCGGAAATTGGCAAGGACAAAGAGCACCGTGGCTCGCAGTGGCTGATTCTGGATGCGCGGCTGAAGCCGGGTGTGAGCCGGGAGCGCGCGCTGGCGGCTGTAAACGTGGTCAAGAAGAGGCTGGATGCGGCCTATCGCAAAGATGACAAGAACCCTAAGCCGGTTACGCTGGGCGTTGCGGGCGGTTTCCCGGGCGGTGCCGGCGGATTCGTACTGGGCCTGATGGCGACTTTGATGATCGTGGTCGGGCTGGTGCTTTTGATCGCCTGCGCCAATGTAGCGAATCTTTTGCTGGCTCGGGCGTCGGCACGGCAGAAGGAAATCGGGATTCGTCTTGCCATGGGGGCGAGCCGCAGCAGACTCATCCGGCAATTGCTGACAGAAAGCATTCTGCTCTCGGCAATGGGCGCGACCGCAGGCTTTCTGCTGGCCGTGGCGGCAATCCGGCCCATTGCACGATACGAACTCCCGCTGCCCTTGCCGGTGGAGTTCAACTTCACGCCGGATGCACGGGTGTTTGCTTTTACAGCCGCGCTGTCGGTGGTGACGGGCCTTCTGTTCGGTCTGGCCCCGGCGCTGCGCGCCACCCGGCCGGACCTGGTGGCCACGCTCAAGGACCAGGGCGGCGCCATCGGAAGCTTCCGCCGGTTTGGGATGCGGAACGTGCTGGTGGTTGCGCAGGTGGCGATGTCCCTCATGCTCCTGGTCGGGTCGAGTCTGTTTCTGCGTAGTTTGGGGAATGCTTCCTCCATCGACCTGGGCATGCGAACCGACCACTTGCTGCTGATGGGATTCGATCCCAAGTTGCATCACTACACACCGGAGAAAACACGACAGTTTCTTGCGCAACTGCGCGAGCGTGTGCAAGCTTTGCCGGGAGTGAAATCGGTGAGCTTCCTTGATAGCGTGCCTCTGAGCTTCGGAGGCAACAACGTTGACGTGCAGGCCGAAGGCGGGAAAAGCAATGCGACGAGGACCGAGGCCAGCATGTACTCGGTAGGAGCGCATTTCTTCGAAACCATGGGGATCCCGCTGCTGCGCGGGCAGGAATTTTCCTCGGTGGGAAGGGCGCACAAGGCAGTGATCAATGAGACGCTGGCCAAACAGGTGTTTCCGAACGAGGATCCAATCGGACGCGTGGTGCGCACCGACGACAAGACTTATGAGATCGCGGGCCTGGCGAAGGATTCGAAATCGAGGACGATAGGCGAAGCGCCGGAGAGCATCATCTATCTGCCGCTGGAACAACGTCCGGAAGAGGTGATGAGCTTCTTCGGAATTTCCATCCTGGTAAAAACCGCCGGCGATCCGCGGACGCTGACTCGTCCCGTGCAGGCACAGATCGCGGCGCTCGATCCGAATCTCGCGGTGTTTGGTGTGCAGACCATGCGGGAGCACGTAGAGGCGTCGATGCTGCTGCCGAGATTAAGCGCGCTGCTATTGGGCGTGTTCGGCGCGGTGGGGCTGGTGCTGGCGACCGTCGGGCTGTACGGCGTGTTGAGTTACTCGGTACGGCGGCGGACGCGGGAGATCGGCATTCGCATGGCCCTGGGGGCAAGCGCGAAGGGCATACTCGGGATGGTGACCCAGCAAGGGATGTGGCTGGCGGGTATCGGACTGGCGATTGGCCTGGCGATTTCGGCCGGCGTGTGGCGATTCGCGGCGAGTTTCCTGTACGGGATCAGCGCGACGGACAGGGTGACATTTGTCGGCGTGCCGCTGGTGCTGGTGATCGTGGCGTTCGTGGCGTCGGTGCTGCCGGCGCGGAGAGCCGCGAAAGTGGACCCGATGGACGCGTTGCGGTGGGAGTGAGGAAACGGAGCGGGCAGTTCGTCGACAATCTCATGCGTTGGCCTGCTGCTAAGCTGACGCTCGGGGGCCATTGATGCACAATCACTGGGAGGATAGCCTGCTAGAACGCAAAACCGAGTCTGACCTTGGGGATCTTTTGAAAACTATGGTGGCATTTGCCAACTCCGTCGCTGAAGGACATGTCGCGGTCATACTCATTGGAGAACTCGACGACGGAATAGTCCAGGGTGTCACCAATCCCGATAACATTCAGAAGAAAATCAGGCAGGAAGCCGAGAAGATCTATCCGGATATCGTTTGGCGATCGATTGTCTATCAGAAGGACGGCAAAGCCTGCGTAAGGCTGGAAATTGAATATAGTGGAGAGACGCCGCATTTTGGAGGACCCGCGTGGGTTCGGCGCGGATCAGAGACCGTTAAGTCAAGTGCCGAGATTTTCCAGCGGCTGATTGAAACAAGAAGCAGCAAAGTCAGAGAGATTTCAAAATGGAAGGGCAGGCAGATTACTCTGTCCTTGTTCCGGGAGCCGGAGACCACCTACAACAAGACATTTTCCAACCCCGCCCTCCTCATCGATGTGAATCAGTTTTATGCCACGGTTGAGCAGAATCACAAGCGGGCCTCTTATCCATTACGTAGTCTTTTGATCGCGTGGGATTGCGCGAATGAGCGACTTGAGCTCATTGGCAATCAGGATAAACGACCGTTTCTCGATACTGCGGGTAGCTGAGACGGTATCTGACCTCTTCCGGCAATCACGTATCACCGAGAGATCTTTTAGGTCAAATGTCTAGGTGGCATCACGAAGATCCAAGATTGACGCAATGAGGATTGTCTATGGAGTTCAAGCCTATCAGAAGCGCTAAGGATCACCACCGGGCCCTGCACGAAATTGAGAGGCTGTGGGGCGCGGCAAAGGGGACATCAGAGGGCGACCGTTTGGAAGTCTGGGCCACTTTGATCGAGTCCTATGAGCGCCAGGACTACCCGATCGATCCACCGAATCCGATCGATGCGATCCGGTTTCGGCTGGAACAACAGGGGCTCGATCATCGCGCGCTGATTGGCGTGATCGGAAGTCGCGTGCGTGTGTATGAGGTAATGCGCGGGGGTCGCGGACTGTCGTTGGCGATGATCCGGCGGCTAAATAAACGATTTGGGATTCCAGCTGACGTATTGATTCGGCCGGTCGGTAAGCGCAAGCGGGCCGCGTGAAGGAAGAGGACCGCTTGCTTCGCGCGCGGCTCGGTATTGTCGTCGGGTCGCGCGGGCAATGGATGCGTCGGCCTATGCTTCAGTCTTCGTCGTGCTGGGCGGCGAGCTTGGTGACGACCGACAGATCCTCCAGCGTTGTTACATCGCCGACGACGGTGTTGTTCGTCACGATTTCGCGGAGCAGGCGGCGCATGATTTTGCCACTGCGGGTTTTGGGTAAAGCATCGGTGAAGCGGATCTGCTCGGGCTTGGCGAAGGCGCCGATCTCGTGCGCGACCCACTGGCGCAGATCCTGGGCGAGCTGCTCGGTGTCCCACTTGCCTTGCTTCAGCGTCACAAAGCAGGCGACGGCTTGCCCGGTGATCTCGTGCGGCTTGCCGACCACGGCGGCTTCGGCGACGGCGGGATGACGAACCAGGGCCGATTCGAGTTCCATGGTGCTCAATCGGTGGCCGCTCACGTTCATGACGTCATCCACACGTCCGAGGACCCAGAGGTAACCATCGGCGTCGCGGCGCGCGGCATCGCCGGTGAGATAGTTGCCGGGCATACGCTTCCAATACTGCTCTTCGTAACGCTGCGGATCGCGCCAGATGGTGCGCAGCATGCTCGGCCAAGGGCGGCGGATGATGAGGAAACCTTCCTGATTGGGGCCGACCGGGCGGCCTTGCATATCGACAATTTCAGGGAGAACGCCGGGTAAGGGCAGCGTGGCGGAGCCAGGCTTGGCGGGCACCGCGCCGGGCATGGGCGAGATCATGATGGCGCCGGTTTCGGTTTGCCACCAAGTGTCTACGATGGGGCAGCGCTCCTTGCCGATGGTCTTGTGGTACCACTCCCAGGCGGCGGGATTGATGGGCTCGCCGACTGAGCCGAGCAGGCGCAGGCTGGAGAGATCGTGCGCGTTCGGCCACTGGTCGCCCATGCGGACAAAGGCGCGGATAGCAGTGGGCGAGGTGTAGAGAATGTTGATGCGGTACTTTTCGATCAGGCGCCAGAAGCGGTCAGGCTGAGGGAAATCGGGAGCGCCTTCGTACATGACGCTGGTTGCGCCGGCGGAAAGCGGGCCGTAAACGATGTACGTGTGGCCGGTGACCCAGCCGATATCGGCGGTGCACCAGTAGGTATCTTCCTCGTGAAGATCGAAGACCCACTTGACGGTCATGGTGGCTTGCAGCAGGTAGCCGCCGGTGGTGTGGACGATGCCTTTGGGCTTGCCGGTGGTGCCGGAGGTGTAGAGGACGAACAGCGGCGTTTCGGAGTCGAGCGGGACGGCTTCGCAGGTTTCGCCGGCGTTAGCGTCAAGCTCATGCCACCAGAGATCGCGGCCTTCTTTCATCACGACATCGCCGCCCGTACGCTTGTAAACGATGACGTTTTTGACGGTTGGGCAATCGTTGAGAGCTTCGTCGACCGCGGGCTTCAGTTTGACTTCTTTGCCGCGACGCCAGCCGCCATCGGCGGTGATGACAACTTGCGCTTCGAGGTCCTGTATTCGGGCCTTGAGGGCTTCGGCCGAGAAGCCGCCGAACACCACGCTATGGATGATGCCGAGGCGCGCGCAGGCAAGCAACGCGACGGGCAGCTCGGGAATCATGGGCATGTAGACGATGGCGCGATCGCCGGTTTTGAGGCCGCGCGACTTTAAAACATTGGCGAAGCGCGAGACCAGGCGATGGAGTTCCTGGTAGGTGATCATGCGCTGATCGCCGGGCTCGCCTTCCCATAGGATGGCGACTTTGTTCTTTCGCGGGGTAGAGAGATGGCGGTCGATGCAGTTATAGGAGACGTTGGTTTTGCCCCCCACGAACCACTGCACGAAAGGCGGATTCCACTCAAAGGCTTTGGACCACTTCTCGAACCAGAAGAGCTCTTTTTCGGCGAGCTCCCCCCAGAACTCGGCGGGCTGCTCCTCGGCGCGTTTGTAAAGCGCGCGATAGGCGTCGATGCCCTTCACATTGGCGCGCTCGATGAATTCCCGACTTGGGGGGTAGGTGCGGTCCTCGGCCATAGGGACGATGGTAGCAGAAGACCCCGCTACGACTGGCTACTGCGTGACTGGCCGAATGCCCGAGATTTCGCCTTTGGTCCACTGGTCGGGGTCAGCGGGTGGCTTGAAGTCCGTCATATTCAGGATGCGCCAGGGCTGGTCGGGAGGCGCGACCGCGAGCACAAGCGCCACGGTAAATCGCGGACCCTGGAAGTATTCGACCCTGATGTCATGCACGCCGCGGGTGAGTGTTGCGCCGCCGCTCACGGCCACTGATCCGTGGACTCCGTCGTTATTGATCACAACTTGATCATCCAGGTACAGCTTGGCGCCATCATCGGAGAGAAGGCTGAAACGATAGTCGCCGGGCTGTTCAATCCACAGCCGGCCGGTATATTCGATGGCGAACCATTCGAAGCGGTCGGTGACATTGGGAAAACCCTGGTCGAACTGCTGCGGCCAGACATTCAACTGCGTGGTGTATACAGAGCCGACGGGCTGCATATGAGCGAATTTCGGCAGACCTTTAGACCCGGGCTTCAGGTGAAACACACGGCCCTGGAAGCCGGAGGTATCGACCACGGTTGTGCCGAAAACGTATTCAGGTTTGTCTTCGGCGCGAGCGGAGCTGAGCGTCAGGGCCAGCGCCAGGCATGCCGGGTAGAGTCGTCGTTCAAGCCGCACGATGGAGAATACGCAGCAGCGCCGGCAGGGGATGCGAAAAAAAGGGCTCGAATTAAGACCGGACGGGCAATCGCAGCGGGGTTCCAGGGCCGCCAGGAAAGAGAAGGGCGGCGATGGCAATGAACAGAACGAGAGCCGTTAATGCAAGGTCTGGATCAAACATGCTTTCGACAATGGTAGCAGGCTCACAAATCGCCAACAACATGCCTTTGGATAACGGGCTCCAGTACGGGCCTTAGAATTCTAGCCGGCCCCGAGGCACACGGATACATGCGAATGCTTATGATAAGCTCAACAATCTTCAGATGAACTCACGAATGTACTGGCCGCGCATCGCGGTGTGGCTGATCGGTTGTGCGGGGCTCGGGCATGCGGAAGAGCCCCGTCACCCCTTGGATGCGCTCACGTATGGCGAATATTGGTCCGTTCTGGACGTGATGAAGGCGTCGGGAAAGCTGAACGCCGAAAGCCGCTTCGCAGGAATCAACCTGCATGAGCCGCCCAAAGCGGAAGTGCTGAGCTGGAATCCGGGCAGCCCGTTCCGGCGCGAGGCGCTGGCGATCGTGAAGCAGGGGCGCCAGACGTTCGAAGCGACCGTGGATATCGCCGGACGGAAACTCGCCGCCTGGAAAGAAATCAAAGGCGTGGAGCCGGTGCTGATCGCCGATGAAACCGAAGGCGTGACGGACCGGTTGCGCGCGAATCCGGAATGGCAGGCAGCGGTGCGCAAACGCGGCATCACGGATTTTGAAAGCGTGGACTGCGACGGCGATTCGCCGGGTTACTTCGATACGGCGGAGGAGAAAGGGCGCCGGCTACAACGGGTGAAATGCTCGGTGCAGAACGCGACCGGGAGCCATTCCCTGGGCGGGATGATCGCGCTCTGGGATTCGGAAGAGCAGAAGCTCATCCGCATGATCGACACCGGCCCGGTTCCGATTACGCCGGGCAGCGCGAATTACGATCCGGGGACGATTCCGTCGCGTGAGGTGCCCGGGCCGATAACGGTGCTGCAGCCCGTTCGCGGATTTCGGGTGGACGGCAACGAAGTGAGCTGGCAAAACTGGCGTTTTCACTTTCGCATCGACGCCAAGGCGGGAGTGATCGTGACGAATGTGAGCTTCCGCGACAGCGGCAGAGAGCGCTCGATTCTGTATGAAGGATCGCTCGCGGAGGTATTCGTTCCGTATCAGGATCCGGCCGAGGGCTGGTATCACACGACGTTCATCGATATGGGAGAGGGCAACACGTGGGGCGGAGTGGCCAGCACGCTCGAGCCGGGCGCGGACTGTCCCGACAATGCGATGTACTTTGATTCGGTGATTCCGACTTCGCACGGAACGCCGCAGCGGCGCCTGCGCACGGCGTGTTTGTTTGAACGCGAGGCCGGTGAATTCGCGTGGCGGCACAGCCAGGGCGGGATGATCACCGATAGCCGGCGGAAGCGCGACCTGGTGCTTCGCATGATCACAACCTTCGGCAATTACGATTACGCACTGGACTGGACATTCGAGCAGAGCGGCAACATCCGGATCGGTGTGGGCGCGACGGGAAGCGTGGAAGTGAAGCCGGTGCGCAGCCGCACGGCAGCGGATGCCCAGCAAAACGACGACGGACGTTACGGCCATTTCGTGGCGGAGAACACCGTGGGCGTGAATCACGACCACTTTTTCAATTTCCGGCTGGACCTGGACGTGGACGGGACCCGGAACAGTTTCGTGAAGGAGGCGCTACACACAGAGCAGCTGGCGGCCGGCAATCCGCGGAAGAGCCTCTGGGTAGTCGAGCAGAAGGTAGCGAAGACCGAGAGTGACGCGCAGCTCACCATGATGATGGAACATCCGGCGCTGTGGCGTGTGATCAACCCGAACGTGAAGAGTCCGCTGGGGTATCCGGTGGGCTTCGAGATCGCGCCGAATCACAACGCGGTCTCGCTCATGGTGGACGACGATTGGCCGCAGAAGCGCGCGGGCTTTATCCGGCATAACTTGTGGGTGACGCCGTACCACGACGATGAACGCTACCCTGCCGGCGACTATCCGACCCAGAGCCACGGCGAAGACGGGTTGCCAACGTGGACGAAAGCCAACCGGCCGATTGAGAACACCGATATCGTAGTGTGGTACACGTTGGGATTCCACCACGTGCCGCGTCCGGAAGACTGGCCCATCATGCCGGCAGCCTGGCACACCTTCGAGTTACGGCCGTTCGATTTCTTTGGACGGAATCCGGCGGTCGATCTGCCACGAGAACACTGAGGCGCGGTGATGAAGAAGATGACGTTCGGGCTGATAGTAGGCAATCGCGGCTTCTTTCCCGGCCACCTGGCGGAGAGCGGACGCAGCGAAATGATCGCAGCCGTCAAGGGCGCGGGACACTCCGTGGTCGCCCTCGATCCGTCTGAATCGAAGCACGGCGCCGTGGAAGCCCGCGAAGAAGCGCGTAAATGCGCGGCACGATTCCGCGAACACCGCGACGCGATCGACGGCGTGATTGTAACGCTCCCGAATTTCGGCGACGAGCGCGCGATTGCCGATACGCTGCGCATGGCCGATTTGAACGTTCCCGTGCTGGTCCAGGCCACGCCCGACACGCCGTCACGCATGACCATTCGCGACCGGCGCGACAGCTTTTGCGGGAAGATGTCGGCCTGCAACAACCTTTCGCAGTACGGCATTCCCTATTCGCTGACCACGCGTCACACGGAGGCGCCGGATTCAGACTTTTTCAAGCGTGATCTCGAATGGTTTGCCGCCGTGTGCCGCGTAACGCGCGGGCTGCGGCGGCTGCGTATCGGCGCCATTGGCGCGCGCCCCGCTGCGTTCAACACCGTCCGCTATAGCGAGAAAATCCTGGAAGCCAACGGGATTTCCATCGAGACCATCGACCTTTCCGAGATCCTGGGACGCATCGAGCGCATGAAAGATTCCGATGATGCCGCGCAGCAGAAGCTGGCAGAGATCCGCCGCTATGTGCCCACGGGCGGCGTGCCGGATTCGGCGCTCCTCAAAATGGCGAAGCTGGGCGCCGTCGTCGACGGCTGGATGCGGCAGACGGATGTGGCCATCAGCGCGGTGCAGTGCTGGACCTCGATGGAAGAGTACTTCGGCGTGGTTCCCTGCACCGTAATGAGCATGATGAGCAACAATCTGATGTCGAGCGCGTGCGAAGTGGACATCTGCGGGGTGGTCGGGATGCATGCGCTGCAACTGGCGTCGGGCACCCCGAGCGCGTTGCTCGACTGGAACAACAATTACGGCGATGACCCGGACAAAGCGGTTTGCTTCCATTGCAGCAACCTGCCCAAGCATTTCTTCGCCGACGTCAAGATGGATTTTCAGGAGATTATTGCCGGAACGGTGGGCAGGGACAATACCTTCGGCACCTGCGTAGGACGCGTGAAAGCCGGCGCCATGAGTTACGCGCGTTTTTCGACGAATGATCGCGAAGGAACCGTTCGCGGCTACGTGGGCGAAGGCGCGTTCACGAATGACTCGCTCGAAACGTTCGGCGGAGCAGGCGTAGTGCAGATTCCACGGCTGCAAGGGCTACTCCGATACATCTGCGAGCAGGGTTTCGAGCATCACGTGGCGGCGAATCTCGCGAGTGTCAGCGGCGCGGTGCACGAGGCCGCCACGCGCTATCTCGGCTGGAGCACATACTGGCACAGGGAAGCGGGCTGCTGAAGTGAGCATCGTCGCAGGCGTCGATTTCGGCACCCTCAGCGTTCGCGTCTCGATCTTCCATCATCAAAAAGGGCGTCTGGGAACCGGTGTCGCCGAGTATCCGCTCCTGCGAAAGAAAGAAGACCCGGACTTTGCCACGCAAAAGCACGCCGACCACATGGGCGCGCTGACGTCCGCGATGCGGAAGGCGCTGGCCGCGGCGGGTGTTCAAGGCAGCGAGATCGCAGCCGTCGCACTGGACACAACGGGATCGAGCGTCGTGCCGGTGGATGCCGGGCTCGCTCCGCTGGACGATTATTATCTGTGGTGCGATCACCGCTCGTGGCAGGAAGCGGCGGCGATCACTGCGACGGCGAATGAGGCGAAGCTTGAAGCCATCCGCTGGTGCGGCGGCGTGTACTCGTCGGAATGGGGCTTCGCCAAGCTGCTGCACTGGCTACGCAACAATCCAGAGAAGCGCGGGCGCATGGCGACGGCGCTCGAACACTGCGATATGGTGGCGGCGGTTCTATGCGGAATTACGGACGTGGCGTCCGTTCCACGCAGCGTATGCGCCATGGGCCACAAATGGATGTGGAACCGGTCGCTCGGCGGATTTCCTCCAAATGACTTTCTTGCAAAGGTGGACCCGGTGCTGCAGGGCATCGGTACGCGGCTGGGCGGCCGCTACGCTACCTCCGATCAAATTGCCGGGCACCTCAGCGCCACATGGGCGGAGCGTCTCGGCCTATCGCCGGGAATTCCCATTCCCGTGGGCGCGTTCGATGCGCACTGGGACGCGATCGGCGCAGGCGTGAAGCTGGGCGACGTCGTGAACGTGATTGGGACGTCCACCTGCATCATGGCGATCAGCGAGAAACCTACACTCGTACCGGGAGTGTGCGGCGTGGTGCCGGGATCCATCCATCCCGCCTACACCGGCATCGAAGCGGGACTCTCGGCGACTGGCGACATTTTCGAGGCTATCGCAAAACGCGCTAGCTCCACGGTCAGCGCCCTGTCGCAGGGTTTAAATGCTTATCGAGCCGGACAAACCGGCCTGCTGCGCCTTACCTGGGACAATGGCGACCGCACTGTGCTGGTGAATCCGGAGTTGAGCGGCGTGACGCTGGGGTGGCGGCTTACCAATACCGCGCAGGATGAACTCTTCGCCGCCATCGAAGGCACTGCGTTCCACACTCGCATCATTCTGGACCGCATGGAAGAGTACGGCGTGCCGGTGCACCGCATCATCAATGGCGGCGGTATTCCACAAAAGAATGAAACGTTGAACGCGGTGTACGCCAACGTCATGAACAAACCCATTCTGGTGCCCCAGGGGGACGTCACCAGCCTTGGTTCGGCCATTTTCGCTTTCCTCGCCGCAGGAACGTTCCGTACGGTGGAAGAAGCACAGCACGCACTCTGCCCCAGCTATAAGACCGTGCCACCCGAAGCCGCGAGCGCCGCCGTGTACGAGGAGCTTTATTCGATCTACCGGAAGCTTTATTTCGGCATGGGACGAAAAGACGCAGACGCCGTCGAGCTAGGCGCCGTGCTGCCGGCTTTGCGGCGCATCGCGACGGAGGCGCAGAGGCGCGCGTGATGCTGGAATCGCTGCGCGCTCAGGTCTGTGAAGCGAATCTCGAGGTTGTCCGGCGAGGCTTGGTGCTCTACACATTCGGGAATGCCAGCGGCATCGCGCGGGAGCAAAGGTTGGTCGTGATTAAGCCGAGCGGCGTGCCGTACGATTCTCTCCGGCCGGAACATCTGGCGATCACGGACCTCGATGGGCAAATGGTCGAAGGAAACCTTAGGCCCTCGTCGGACTTGCCCACGCACCTTGCGCTTTACCGCGCGTTCCCGGAAATTGGCGGCGTCGTTCATACGCACTCAAGGTATGCCACCGCATGGGCCCAGGCGGGTCGGGAAATTCCGTGCCTGGGGACGACGCATGCCGACTACTTTCATGGCCCGGTGCCGGTCACGGAACCCATGCAGCCGGACGAAATCGAATCGGAATACGAGTGGAACACCGGGCAGATGATTGTGCGGCGCTTCGCGGGCATGGATCCTATGACGAAGCCGGGGGTGCTCGTCGCGGGCCACGCGCCGTTCTGCTGGGGCCGGAATGCCGCGGAAGCGGCGCACAACGCCGTGGTGCTGGAAGAGATTGCGAGCCTGGCGTATCATTCGCTCACCATCAACCCGGAGGCGGTGGCGATTTCTGACGCACTGCGCGATAAGCATTTCTTGCGCAAGCACGGGCCCAAAGCCTATTACGGACAGAAGTGAGGGATTGCCTATGATCTTGCGATGGCTGTGCGTAGGGTTGGTATCGATCACGATGATTAAGGCGGCTGGAATGAAAAAGAGTGTCTTCGGCAAAACGAAAGACGGCGAGGCCGTGGACCTTTACGTCCTGAGCAACGCAAACGGGATGGAAGTGGCGATCACGAATCACGGCGGCACCGTGGTTTCCATCAAGGCGCCCGATCGAAATGGAAAATTCGCCGACGTAGTGCTCGGCTTCGACAATTTCGATGGATACCTGAACAACACACCGTTCTTTGGAGCGCTTGTCGGACGGTACGGAAACCGGATCGCCAACGGACTGTTCACACTCGACGGGCACGAGTATCACCTCGCCCAGAACGATGGCAGGAACACTTTGCACGGCGGTTTGAAAGGCTTTGACAAGCGCGTGTGGAGCGCGAAAGATGTTTCAAAGACAGGCGTGCCCGCGATCGAGCTCACGTATGTCAGTAAAGACGGCGAAGAGGGGTACCCCGGCGATCTCACGGCGACCGTCACGTACACGCTGACAGCCAGGAACGAGCTCAGAATCGATTACGGCGCCACCACAGACAAACCAACCGTCCTCAACCTCACAAACCACAGCTATTTCAATCTGGCCGGTGAAGGCAATGGCGATATTCTCTCGCACATAATGACAATTCACGCGGATCGCTTCACCCCCGTGGATGCGGGCCTGATCCCGACCGGTGAATTGCAAAGCGTTGCAGGCACGCCGTTCGACTTCCGCAAACCCACGCCGATCGGAGCGCGTATTGATCAGAGCTACGAGCAGCTGTCGCTGGGCCATGGCTACGACCACAACTTCGTGCTCAACGGAAAAAGCGGCGAGTTGAACGTGGCGGCTCACGTGTCGGAGCCCAAGTCAGGCCGCGTGCTGGAAGTCCTCACCACGCAGCCCGGAGTGCAGTTCTATACGGGCAACTTTCTCGACGGAACCGTGCATGGCAAGGGCGGGAAAGCGTATGGACGCCGGTCTGGCTTCTGCCTGGAGACGCAGCATTTCCCCGATTCGCCGAACCAGCCGAAGTTCCCCACCGCGGTCCTCAGGCCCGGCGAGCACTTCCAATCAACTACCGTGTTCCGCTTCTCCGCGCATTAATCGATAATCGCCTGTTCGGCGAGCCCGTGGAACATGCGGTCGATGTTCACATCGCCCGCCGGATGCAACTGCGCCATGAAGACCGTAATCATCTGCTCTTTGGGATCGATGACGAACGCGGTGTAATAGAAGCCGCCCCAGTTGTATTCTCCAGGTGAGCCGAGTTCACCCAGCGGCCCCTTGACGCCATCGACACCGAAACCCAGTCCGAAACCCTGGTCGGGTCCGATCTTGCCGAGCTGGTCGTGAGTCATCAACTCCACTGTCTTGCGGCTGATAAGCCGCGTGTTGCCCGCCTTGCCGCCGTCCAGCATCAACTGGCAAAAACGCGCGTAGTCCATCGCCGTGGAGCACAAACCTGCGCCCCCGGAAAAAAGCTTCTTGGGACCCCGCGCCGGATAATCGGCGCTGTAAGAAAATGCGTCTTCGTTGATCGGAGCATCGGGAAACCGGTTCAGGCCCTTGCCCTCGTACCAGGTATATGCCGTCGCCAGGCGGTTCAACTTGCTTTCGGGGGGAAAGAAGGCGGTATCGCTCATGCCCAGCGGCTCGAAAATCCTCGATCGCATGAACTGATCAAGCGGCTTCCCGGACACGACCTCCACCAGGTACCCGAGCACGTCGATTCCCAGGCTGTACTCGAACCGCTCGCCCGGATTGAACAAAAGCGGAAGCGTAGCCAGACGTTTGGTGCTGTCGCCGATCGTGCCGTCATATTGCAGCAAACCGTGCGCGACATTGGCGTCCTTGTACATCTGGCCGAGATCCGCGTTCCAGTGGTAGGTAATGCCGGAGGTGTGCGTCATCAGGTTGCGGATCGTGATCTCTTTCGTCGCCGGAATTGTGTAGGGCTTCCCGGATGCCGGCTTCACCAGCACTTTCGGATTCTTAAATTCGGGAATGTAATTCGAAACCGGATCATCCAGCAGAAACCGGCCGTCTTCGTAAAGCATCATGGCTGCCAGCGTGGTGATCGCCTTGGTCATGGAGCAGATGCGAAAAATGGCGTCGGTCTGCATGGGCTTGCCGGCTTCGCGATCCATCATGCCCTGCGCCTTGAGCCATGCCACATGTCCGCGGCGCGCCACCAGCGTCACCGCGCCCGCAATGCGCTTCTCGTCGATGCTGCGCTGCACCGCGGTACTGATGCGCTCCAGCCGCTCCGACGACAGACCGACTGATTCCGGCTTGGCGGGAGAAAGGTCCTGGCCGGAAACAAGATTCGCAGTGAACAGGCAGGCGGCAATAACGCCCCCAACCACACACGCGCGCAGCTTACCCTTTTCTGCAGGAAGATTCATATCAGCGCTACTCTACCAGCATGCAAGGCATGCGGCAAATGCTTTATGAGGGAAGATGCAGCTAAAGCCGGATCACCTGAGATCGCAGCCTAATGAGAACCGAAGTGCGGCGCACACCTCGTTCATTGGCTGCTCACTCAGTTGCGCCACGCGACGTCCAAGCCGCCCCTGTGTGACCGTAATCGCATGATGAAGATTGATGGCGCACGGTTGCGGTCGCGATCTTCCAATTCGCGGACCTCCTGCCTCCGCAAATGACGCGCTTATTGCGGCTGCTTCATATACAGCCGGGTGCCACCCTTGCGCTTGCCGCAGCCGTGTAAGCGCCCGTCCCCTACGCCGGTTTGGCCCCGTTCGTCCCCGGAAGCGGTAGCCTCACCTGAAACCGCGTATCGCCGGGCTTGGACTGAACCGTCACCTGGCCGTGATGGCTGCGCACGATGCGATATACGGTGTCCAGTCCCAAACCCAGGCCTTTGCCCACGCCCTTGGTGGTGAAAAAAGGCTCGAAGATGCGCTTCTGCACGTCGGGCGGAATGCCCGGTCCGCTGTCGGCGATCTCCACCACAGCATGGCGCGGCTCCATCGCCGTGCGAATCCTCAATTCGCCTTTGCCGTCCATCGCGTCCACGGCGTTGTCGATAAGGTTCGTCCAAACCTGGTTCAGCTCGCCAGGACGCGCGCAGATTTTGGGCATCGTGCGGTCATACTGTCGCGTTATGGAAACTCCGTTCTTCAGGCGGTGCTTCAAAATCAACAGCGTGGTTTCCAGCCCCTCGTGCACATCCACTTCCTGCTCGGGCATCTGGTCCATGTGCGAGTATTCTTTGATCGCGCGAACCAGATCGGAAATCCGTGCCGTGCTGTGCTCGATTTCCTTGGCCAGCCGTGCCACCAAAAGCGACGCCGAAACGCGCGTCAACACGTCTTCGATCACGTCCGGCGGGAATTGCGCCGAGATGGCCGTCAGACAGGCATACTCAAAGCCGGCATCGATCAAGGTCGCCGCCACCTGCGGAGCGCGCGCAATCGAGCGCTTCTCCAGCCAGCCCGCGATTTCTTCTTCGCGATCGCTGCGGTCCAGCGGATCGAGAACCGGCGCCTCCTGTTCGACGATCTCGCCCTCCAACTTCGACAGATACAGCCGCTGCTCCGGAGACAGCGCGCGCCCGTCCAAACGCGTATTGGCTTCACGCAGCGAGTTGATGGCCTCTTTGAGGCTTTCCGCCGCGCGCCGGGCGGCTGATGCCGGGTTGTTCAACTCGTGCGCCAGGCCAGCCGACAGCTTCCCGAGCGCCGCCATCTTCTCTTGCTGCTGCTCGATGCGTGTGGTTTCCCGAACGCGGTCCGCCAGTACCCCCACCAGCCGTTCCGCCAGTTCCGGCATTCGCTGCAGCATTTCGGGAAATCGATCCTTCGCGAGTGACGCCACCCGCGATCGCATGACGGCACGAACCGTCAGCGGGAACTGCGTAAGCCGCGAGAACGGCAGCGCTCCTGTTACCTGCCCTGCCTTGGCGACGTAGATCCGCGTGTCATTGCCGTCGCTCTCCCGAGTGCCGCGGAATTCGCCCTCCAGAATCACGAGCAGGCGATCCGCCGGCGCACCCTCACGAAGAAATACTTCGCCGGGCTCCACCGTCGACAAAACCATTTGTCCCGCCAGCCAGTCCAGATCGTTCTCCGGCAGATCCGCAAAGATCGCGAGCCCCCGCAGGTCTTTGGCAGTGGGCGCCGTTACCGCCGGGACATCGGATGATGTCAGTTGCTCCACATCACACCTCGTTCAGAAATTGATGCACAAACTGGATCGCCACCGACCCCTCGCCCACTCCCGAAGCCACGCGCTTCACTGAGCCGTGCCGCACGTCTCCAACCGCGAACACACCCGGTATGCACGTTTCCAGCAGCCCCGGATCGCGGTCGAGCGGCCAGCCTCGCGGCCGTTTGCCGTCTTTCATGAGGTCCGGTCCGGTCAGGATGAAACCGTGCGCATCCCGCTCGACCACTCCGTCCAGCCAGTCGGTACGCGGCAGCGCGCCAATAAAAATAAACAATGAGGATGCCGGCACCGCTTCCACGGTTTTCGTAGCGATGCACTCGATCGAAATCTTCTCCAGCCGGTCCTTCCCGTCTACTGCCACCACCCGTGTCCCATATTGCACTTCGATATTGGGTGTTTGCGCAATCTCGTCGATCAGATACTTCGACATCGATGCTGCCAGCGACTCCCCGCGCACCAGCATGATCACGCGGCAGGCAAACTTCGAAAAGTTCATCGCCGCCTGTCCCGCGGAATTGGCGCCCCCGATGATGTACACGTCTTCCGAAGCGCACGAACTTGCCTCCGTCGAGCCCGCGCCGTAATACACTCCGGCGCCCTGCAACCGGTCCATCCCCGGCACATCCAGCTTGCGCCACTGCACCCCCATCGAGAGCACCAGGGAGCGGAATGAAAGCTCCGACCCATCTGCCAGCCGCAGGCCCCGCGTGCCATTTTCGATGCACACGCCCGCAGCTTCCTGCGGCGAGAGAATTTCGACGCCGAACCGCCGCGCCTGCGTCACTGCCCTGTACGCCAGATCCGCGCCGCTCAATCCCGAAGGAAAGCCTAGGTAGTTCTCGATGCGCGCGCTGAGCCCCGCCTGCCCGCCGGGTGCCTCCCGCTCCACGATCACCGTGCGCAGCCCTTCCGATGCCCCATACACACCCGCCGCCAGGCCTGCCGGGCCGCCGCCCACAATCGCCAGGTCGAAAACCTTCGTCTCCGACCTGCGACGCAATCCCACGTGATCCGCAATCTGCGCCGGCGTGGGCTCTTTTAGCTGTTGCCCGTCAGGGAATAACACCAGAGGCAGTTCCAGCTCCTGCGGTGATAGTGACGCCAGCAGTTGCTTCACTTCGGGATCGCGATCGGATGCCTCCGCGTCCATCCACCGGTACGGCACCCGATTGCGTGTCAGGAATTCCCGCAAATCGTACGAACGGGGCGACCAGCGCGTTCCCAGCACGCGTATGCCTTCGAACGGCGGCCGGAAGTTAGATTGCCAATCCTCCAGCAAATCATCCAGAACCGGATAAAGGTTCTGCTCCGGCGGGTCCCAGGGCTTCAGTAAATAGTGGTTCAGTTGGATTTCGTTAATGGCCCGTATCGCAGCATCCGTATCGGCGTATGCCGTCAACAGAACCCGTTTCGACGCCGGAGTGATTTTGCGCGCTTCGGTCAGAAACTGCAGCCCGTTTGTCTCCGGCATCCGGTAATCCACCAGTAACAGGGCAACCGCTTCATTTCGCTGCTGCACACGGCGTAGCAGGCCGAGCCCCGCATTGGCGGAATCGGCGGCCAGCACCCTATACCGGTCGCTGTATCGTGCGCGCAGGTCGCGCTCCACGGCCCGTAACACATCCGGGTCGTCATCGATCGAGAGAAGGGCTGGTTTTGCCATGGAGATCTTCTTAGACATGATGACAGCACGGGCCCTCTGGTTGCACCGATTCCCGCGTGATATTTAACCCTTGCACCGTCATTCTGGTACAATTCTTTCCTCTGAGCCATGCCCGTATCCGCAGCTTCCGATCCTCAACAAGCCATTGGACGTGCCCCGGAGCGATTGACGCTCGAGGAGCGTCTCGCGCTTACCGGGAAATTCATCGCCTTGGAAATCTACACCCCTAAAGATCTTCCCTTGCGGCGTATCGAGGCGATTGGCGAATCCGTTGAGCAGTGTGTCGACCAGCTCATCGAGCGGCAGCACGATCCCGCCCGGTTCGAATTCTCGCGGCTCGAACCGCCTTACTGATGCTGATTTTATTCACGTTCGACGATTGAGCCGTGCCGGAAAAACGCGCCGAGCCTCGGTATTTGTGTTCTGACCTGGTGCTGCTCCTTTGGCGCGACGGCGCACGGCCGAGGGAAGAAACGGCGGTGCTCGAAAACATCTCCGCCTCTGGCGCCTGCGTCCAGGTGGAAGTGCCCGTCCCGGAAAATGCCGGCGTCATTTTGCGCTGTCGTGGCTCCGAGTTTCACGGTAGCGTCCGTGCTTGTTACCTGCGCGATGAGGGTTATTTTTTGAGCATCGCATTTGATGCGGATTCGAAATGGTCGCGTGCCAGGTTTCGCCCCGAACATCTGGTCGATCCCCGTACCGTCAAGCCCCGCAAGCTGGCAGGCAAAATGGTGATGTAGTCATACCGGGTCCGGCATGCCCGCACTGGCTAGTTCTTCCATCCTGCCTTTTCCAGTGCCTCTTTGGCAGCTTTCGCCGTGTTGCAGTGAATCGTGATCGTGTCTTGCAGATTGATCGCATAGCCGCCCGCAAGGACCACAACAACCGCGGCCTTTTCCCGCAACGCCGCCTCTATCACCAGCAGGTCGCGCCGTTTCAATCCCTCCAGGCTCAGATCGAGACCGCCAAGCTGATCCTCGCAATAAGGATCCGCGCCCGCCACATAAACCACAAGATCCGGATGAAAGCCGTGAATGGGAAAGCGGTACGCCGCGCTGAGCCGTTCCAGGTATTCGTCATCACCCACGCCATCCGCCAGGTGAACGTCTACAGTGGAAGGCGGTTTGAACGCCGGGTAGTTGTTGTATTGATGGATGGAAAGTGTAAAAACCGTGGGATCGCCCGCGAAAATGGCTGCCGTGCCGTTGCCGTGGTGATTGTCGCAGTCCACCACCATGGCTCGTTCGATTTTCTTCTCCCGCTGGAGTTTGCGAATGGCCACGCCGATGTCGTTAATCGCGCAAAAACCTTCGCCGTGATCCGGATAAGCGTGGTGAAACCCGCCCCCGACGTTGTAGCTCACGCCGTGCTCGAGCGCCAGATGCGCCGCTAGCGTCGTTCCCCCTGCCGCCAGACAAAACGCGCGCGCCATTTCCGGTGAATAAGGAATTTCCAGGTGCAGAATCTCTTCGTAACTGAGGGTTCCCGTCTTCAAACGGTGCACCCAGCCGCGATCGTGCACCAGCTCCAGGTCTTCGTCCGGCGCTGGCTCGGGCGCGACGAAATCGTCCGCGGCCGCAAACTTGTCCGCCAGCAGACGGTCGTGAATCAGCCGGAATTTCTCCGAGGAAAAGACGTGATGGCCGAGATTGAGGAAATAGTCTTCGTGATAGACCAGGCGGAACGGCAGCATGGCAAACCTAGATGGTGCCACATTGCACAGCCGTGGCGGGCTCGCTCAATCTCCCAGGAACTTCCCGAACGGCCGCAGCCCTTTCACGTTGTCACAAACCGCTTTGATCGCCGCCGTCAGCGGAATCGCCAGCAGCAGTCCGGCGGCGTCCCACAGAAAACCCCAGAACATCAGGGCCACCGTGACCGCCAGCGGGTTCAAGTGCACCCGCGACCCCACGATCTTCGGGTAGAGCAGATTCATCGCGATGAGATGCAGCATCGCAATCAGAAACAGAATGATCAGAAAACTGCTCAACGGGTTTCCCCCAGCGACCGCGACAATGGCCGGCGGTAGCAGCGCCAGCGGTAACCCCACGTAGGGCACCAGGCTCAGGAATCCACTCACCGGGCCCGCCAGGAAGGGATACGGCAAATGGATCAGCCGGAACGAGATCGCGCTCAACACCGCCAGCAGCACTCCCAGAAGAAAGTTCCCCACCACAAAGCCCCGCACCATGTCTCCGATGCCGCGCAGGCTGCGCGCCGCAGCCACCCGGTCCTCGCCTTCGAAAAACTGGAGAAAGCTGCGGTGCATGTGGTCACGCCAGCTCAGCATGAAGTACACCAGGAATGGCACGAACGATGCCATGAGTAGGATTTGATAGAGCGATCCCATGCGCTCATACAGCAGATCGGAGAGGGGCTTCTGCTCTTCGTGGATCCGAACTTCGGGAATGATGCCCGGCGGTGGCAGCATGATGGAGGTGGGCTCGGCGTTGCGCTTGCTCCGCTTCGATGGCGGCTGTAGCGCCGGTGTTGGCTGCTGCACCGGTTTCTTCTGCGGAAACATCATCCCGTATGTCTTCGATTCCAGTTCGTCGATTTTGTGGCGCCCGCCGTCCACCACTTCCGTGATGCGCTCGCTGAATTTCGGTAGCTCTTCCCAAAGCCCCGTCATCTGCGTATACGCCCCGAGTCCCATCAGGTACAGCAGCATCAGGCCCGTGCTGCAAACTACAAAGCTCGCCACGCTGCGTGGGAGACGGGCGCGCATCAAGAGCCCCACGAAGGGCTCCAGTATGAACGCAATAATGACGGCAATGGTTGTGGTGATAAAGAACACGCGCGCCCAATAGAGCAGCGCTACAATCACGCCCAGCGCGATGACCGGATTGGCGGAAACGCGCAATTCGGCAGACTTCAGCGTCTCTAGGCCTTTGAAGGATCGCGTGAGGATCGCCACAGCGAGAACAGCTCTTCCCTCGAATCTACCATGTAGGCGCCTATAATGAAATCGCGGATTATGTTCCACCGGGACCCGGTACGCCTTCCCTCACCTCGCGCATGACCCCGATTGGCCGCGTCCTGGCGCTCGACCTCGGAAAACGGAGAATCGGCTTGGCCATCAGCGATGAGTTGGGCATCACTGCCCAGGGCCTGCCCACCTTGGAACGCCGCAACAAACGGGCAGATCTGGCGGCTTTGTCCGGCTTGATTCACTCCCGCGGCGTCACGCAATTATTGATGGGCAACCCGCTGCACATGAGCGGCGCCGAGGGGCGGCAATCCGTCTGGGTGCAGGAGTTCGCCGCAGCACTCGAAAAGCATACCGGAGTCCCCGTTCGTCTATGGGATGAACGGCTCACCACCGTCGAAGCCTCGCGCGTTCTGCGGCAGAGCGGGATCAGCATCGAAAAACGTGCCGCCGCAGTCGATAAGTTGTCTGCTGTCATTCTTTTACAAAGCTTTCTCGATGCGGGCGGCCGGTCGTGAAAACCCTGAAACGATTGAGCTTGCTGGCCGTGCTGCTGGTGATCGCGGCGGGCTACGCGTTTTGGCAGCTTACCCAGCCTTTTGCAGCGTTTAGCGAACCGGTTTTTGTCGACTTTCCTAAGGGCACGAGCAGTACCGGGATGGCGCGTTTGCTGGCGGGCTCCGGAGTCATCTCGCATGAGTGGACCTTCCTCGCCGCCCGCGCCTTACACCCCGGCCGCAAACTCCAAGCCGGTGAGTACCGCTTTGCTGAGCCGGCGTCGGTTCTCGACGTCTTCAACCGGATCGCCCGCGGTGATGTTTTTTACTACACATTGGCTGTACCCGAAGGCCAGAATATGTTCGACATCGCCGCGGATGTCGAAAAGTTGAAAGTATTCAGCGCACGGGACTTTTTGAACGCCGCGCACGACGCCTCCTCGATTCGCGACCTCGATCCCGCCGCACCGTCGCTCGAAGGTTATTTATTTCCAAGCTCTTACCAACTCTCACGGCATACCAGCCCGCAGCAGCTATGCCAGATGATGACCAGCCGTTTCCGCGCAGTCTGGAAAGAGCTGGGTGCCCCGAATGACGCCCATGCCACTGTCACGCTGGCGTCTCTTGTGGAGCGCGAAGCGCGGGTACCGGCGGACCGGCCGCTCATCGCTTCGGTTTTTCACAACCGGCTCAAAGTGGGCATGAAGCTCGATTGCGACCCGACCACAATATATGCCGCTCTCCTGGAAGGAAGATACAGGGGTACAATTCACCAGTCCGACCTGGCTAACAAAGGCCTCTATAACACCTACCAGCACAGTGGTTTACCACCTGGTCCGATTGCCAATCCGGGGCGCGATTCGCTCCTGGCGGCGCTGCATCCCGCTGATACGGCATACATTTACTTCGTCTTGCGGCCGGACGGCTCGGGTGCACATAATTTCTCCAGGAGCATTTCCGAGCATCTGGTCGCCACCGCGCGATACCGCCGTGCCAGCCAAAGGGACCAAGTCCAAGAAAGCGCGCCTCACCGAGTGGATCACCGAAAAAAGGCCAGTCGCGGTAACTGAAGCGGACTGGCGCGAGCTACTGGAATTATTGGCTCCCGTTTCCGAGAGCTATCTCCGGCATTTACTTCGGGATACCGAAATCGCAGTGGAGCAGCCCTTTGGAGGCGTGCGCCAGAAGAACCTGGACGAGTTGCAGCAATCCCTTCTCGAGATGGAAGCCGTTTACACCCGGGCTAAAGCTGGCGGCGACCGGGGGCGAGCGCAGCTATGCAGAACCTCTGTGATTCAGGCAAAGGACCATGCGCGGCTGGCGTCGCGCAGCAGCCGGATTGATGCTGAAAAGAAAGCCCTTAAAGAAGAAATGGTGGAATGGATGCTGGTTTGGCTGGAAAACCCCGGAGTTTTCCCCGCGTGGGTCAAACTCCGGAGATCCAAACTGGAAGGAAACGCTTAGGTTAGACGTGCGGGTCCAGCATTTTCTGGACTTCCGTTTTTCCCACTGCGCCCACCCGCTGCTCGACCACCTTGCCACCCTTGAAAAGCAACAGCGTGGGAATCCCGCGAATGTTGTAGCGCATGGCCGTCTGGCCGTTATCATCGACGTTCAATTTTCCGACTTTGGCCTTCCCATCGTACTCGGATGCAATCGTATCGATGGTTGGACCCATCTGCCGGCACGGACCGCACCATTCGGCCCAAAAATCTACCAGCACAGGCTGAGGTGAATTGATCACGTCGGCATCGAATGCCCCGTCGGTAAAGGTCAGGACTTTATCCCCTGCCATCTCTATCCTCCAGTATTATTTGATCTTACTTCCGGCTAAAGGATGCAAGTCATTGATCCCGCGATCCAATAGCTTACGGTACAAGGCAGCGTATTCCGCAGCCGAGGCCCGCCAGGAAAAATCCTTTTGCATGCCACGCCGCATCATGGCTTCCCACGCCGGCCGCTTTTCGAAAGCCGCCGAGGCCTCGCGGATGGCCGCCAACAGGGCCGCAGCCGAATACTCCCGGAACTTAAACCCTGTGTCTTCATCGATAGTATCATCAAGGCCGCCGGTGGCGCGAACCACCGGGACGGTGCCGTAGCGGAGGCTATACATCTGGTTGAGCCCGCTCGGCTCATAGCGGCTGGGCATAAGGAAGATATCGGCACCGGCCTCGATTTTATGGGCCAGGGAATCGTCGTAGCCTATCTGCACGCGGATGTAATCCGGGTGGGCAGCGGCAACCTGGCGCAGGCGCGCCTCGTAGGAAGCGTCACCCGCCCCAAGCATCACCAGACGGAGGCCATCGGCGGCAAGTTGCGGGACGATCTCCAGGATCAGGTCGGTGCCTTTCTGGCTGGCCAGACGGGAGACGACTCCCAGGAGCGGCCGGTCCATGGCCGAATCGGGAAGGCCGAATTCGCGGAGCAGGTCGCGTTTGCAGTCCTGTTTGCCGCTAAGATCCTGGGGCGTGTAATGGGCGGCGATGTAAGGGTCGTTGGCGGGGTTCCAATCGCGGTAGTCCACGCCGTTGAGGATGCCGTGGAGATCGGCGCTGCGAGCGCGGAGCACGCCGTCGAGGCCGAAGCCGTACTCCTTGGTCTGGATTTCGGCCGCGTAGCCGCGGCTGACGGTGGTCAGAGCATCGCTGAAAACCAAACCGCCTTTGAGCAAATTCACTTTTCCGTAAAATTCAACGCCCTCGGTGGTAAACCATTGCCTCTCGATGCCGATGCGCGGGAGCACATCCGGCAAAAACAGCCCCTGGTAACCGAGGTTGTGGATGGTGAAGACCGTCTTCAAAGCCATGAACGTTGGGTCGAGGGGGAAGACGGTGCGCAGATATGCAGAGACGAGAGCGGTCTGCCAGTCGTGACAGTGAAGAATATGGGGGCGATACACGCGGCGAGCGACCGCAAGAGCGGCTCGCGAAAGGACGGCGAATCGAATGGCGTTATCGGCATAGTCGCCAGAGGAGTCGCCATAGAGGCCGTCGCGATCATAGAGCGGGGGGCATTCCAGCAAGTAGAAGGTTGTCCCGGCTTCGTTACCCGCCTGGTAGACGCTAGTGTCGTAAACATCGGAGCCGATCCAGATGGGCAGAGAATCGTAGACGCGGCGGGCGCCGGTAAGTTCGATGCGGCGATAGCGCGGCATCAGCACGGCCGCTTCGCAACCGGAGTCGGCCAATGCCGCCGGGAGAGCGCCAACCACGTCGGCCAGGCCGCCTGTCTTGGCGAAGGGAGCGGCTTCGGAAGCAACCATGAGGACTTTCAGCATGGAAGGGGACGAAAATTTGATTATCGCAGTTCGGCGACTGCAGAAATACAGGAACACCGCTTGCTTCGCCGCGCGGCTCAGTTAACGAGCTGCATTTACGGTGGAGGGTTTCGGGAGCGCGGATAAACTTAGGGCGGGCTGCGCGTGCTCAGTTTTCCAGGTAGGTATACCCGTGGAGGCCTTCTTCGTAGAAGCGAAGGAGCTTGCCGGATTCCTCGTAACTCATGCGGCTTTCGCGGACGGCGGTCTCGACGTCTTTGCGCATTTCAGCGATCAGCGAGTCGGCGTTGAACTGCACGTACTTCAGCACTTCGCGAACGGTATCGCCTTTAATCACGGCATCCAGAATGACATCGCCCGCGGGGCTTAGCTTGACGTGGACGGCGTTGGTATCGCCAAAAAGGTTGTGCAGATCGCCCAGGATTTCCTGGTAGGCACCGAGAAGAAAAGCGCCGAGATAATAATCCTGGCCATGGAAGGGATGCAGCGGCAGGGTACGCTTGACGTCGCGGCGATCGATGAACTGATCGACCTTACCGTCGGAATCGCAGGTAATGTCACCGAGCACGGCGTACTGCGTAGGCCTTTCTTCAAGGCGATGGATGGGCATGATCGGAAACAACTGCTTGATAGCCCAGCTATCGGGAAGGCTCTGGAAAAGCGAGAAATTGCAGAAATACGTATCGGCCAGCATGGCATCCAAGCCTTCGAACTCTTCCGGGAAATAATCGAGTTCACGGGCGAGCTTCTGAATGCGCCGGCAGATGGTCCAGAACAGATTCTCGGCGAGGCAACGCTGTTCGAGCGGCAGATAGCCGAGACTGAAAAGATTGAGGGCCTGGTCTAAGGCCTGCTGAGCGTCGTGGTAGCCTTCCAGGAGATTCTTGGCACTAAGCGACCGGTTGGTCTCCTGCAAGTCAATCAGCGGCTGCTCGGGCTCGGCGGGGAGTTCGCCCACCGGATCGTCTCCGTAACCGGCGACGCCCAGAACGTTAAACACGAGCACGCTGTGATAGGCGGTGATGGCGCGGCCGCTCTCGCTGACGATGGTGGGATGCGCGACACCGGCTTCATCGCAGACATTCTGGATGTGGTAGACGACATCGGCAGCGTATTCCTGGAGAGTGTAATTGACGCTCGATTCGAAATCGGTCTGGGAGCCGTCGTAGTCGATACCCAAGCCGCCGCCCACGTCGAGATAGCGAAGGCCGGCGCCGGCGCGGGCCAGATCGGCATACATACGCGCGGCCTCGTTGACGGCGCCCTTCAAATGGCGGATATTCGTGATCTGGCTGCCGAGGTGAAAGTGGAGCAGGTGCAGGCAATCCGCCATGCCGCGCAGCTTTAGCTCTTCGAGCGCACGAACAGCTTCACTGGTCGTCAAACCGAACTTCGAGCGATAGCCCGCGGAAGACTTCCAGCGTCCGGCGCCGCGGCTGGCCAGTTTGACACGCAGCCCGATGGTAGGCCGCACGCCCACGCGCTCGGAACAGCGGGCGATCAGGTCGAGCTCGGTATATTTCTCGATGACCGGGATGATGTGCCGGCCGACCTTTTGGGCCAGCATGGCCAGCTCGATATACTCCTCGTCCTTGAAGCCGTTGCAGATGATGGGCGTGTCGTTATTAGCGAGAGCCATCACGGCGAGCAACTCGGGCTTGGATCCGGCTTCCAGGCCGAACCGATAAGGCCTGCCGTACTCCAGGACCTCTTCGACGACCTGACGCTGCTGGTTGACCTTGATGGGATAGACGCAGAAGTAACCGCCCTGATACTTGTGCTCGGCGATAGCGGTTTGAAAGGCGGAATGAATCTCGCCCAGACGGTGGCGCAGTATATCGGCGAAGCGGATGAGGATAGGCAGCGAAATACCGCGAAGGACGAGCGTGTCGACCAGTTCCTTGAGGTCGATGGAGTGAGCCGGGTCCTTTTCGGGATGAACAAGGATATGGCCGTTAGCGGCGACGGAAAAATATCCCTTGCCCCAACTCGCCACATCATAGAGATCGCTGGCGTCCTGTGAGGACCAGCGCTCGGTCGGCTCGAGAATCGCCGCCCCTTTACGGCCGTTTCTTTCCAACTTGCCCCCTAAAAATTTCAGTGTCCTTCGAAATGCTCCCCAGGGCAAGTAGTTTTTGGGAGAGTTGACGCAGAAAAATGCCCTTGTACTTAGGATTTAGAACCGTTACGAATGCGATACAGATGCTTCTCGCCACGAATGAATATGGAATCTCCCACTAGCGCGAGAGAAGCGAACATCTGCTCGCCTAGGGGATTAGTGCCGATCACCTCATGCTCCGGGCCAGCTTTGACGACGTAGGTATCGCCATCCTGACTGCTGAGGAGGACCTTGCCGTCGAAGGCCACGGGGGAGGCGACGAACTGCCCAGGCGCCGGGAAGCGTTTCCCCTCGTACTTAGGCTCACCGGTGTGGGCGTCGAGGCAGGTAAGCAGTCCGGCGCCAGTTAAGAGATAGAGATAGTCGCCGTAGAGGATGGGGGAGGGGATATAGCCGGTGCCTTTGTCATATTGCCAGGCGACGCGCTTCTCGCCCGCGACGGGATCAAGACGCACCGCCATGGTCTTCTTGGTGGGGTAGCCGGTGGAAACGTAGACCATGCCATGGCCGATGACGGGAGTGTGTACGACATTGCCGCCAAGTCCGTCGGATCTCCACAATTCTTTGCCGGTGCGGGGATCGTAGGAGACAACGTCCTCGGTGGAAGGTACGATGAGTTGCTTTTTGCCCCTGACCTCAGCAAGAACCGGCGTGGTCCATGTGATCTGGTTCTTGCGCGCGAGCTTCCAAGCGATTTTGCCGTCCTTAGTGGAGACAGCGGCGAGGAAGGAATGCTCGCCTTCGTCCTGGTCGGCAAGCACGATGACAAGATCCTCGTAGAGAACCGGGGAGCCGCCGTAACCCACGCCGAGGGTGGAGATGCCGCCGAGCAAGGACGACCAGACGAGATTCCCGTCGAAATCGTACTTATACAGACCTTGGGAATCGAACCAGGCGTAGACGTACTTGCCATCGGTCACCGGGGTGGGCGAGGCGTATGTATTAAAGCGATGGGTATCGTCGAAGACTTTTCCGGAGTAGGCGGTACGTTCCCAGAGGAGTTTGCCGGTACCGATTTCGTAGGCGAGAACTTTGAGGGTGTGCTTATGGGTTCCTCCGACGCTATCGGGATGCACAAAAGGCTGGCCTTCAAGGGTGTGCTTGACGGGAGCGGCACCGGGGACAACGTCGCCTTCCACATCGGTGGTCAGAAAGATGTGATCGCCCCAAACGACGGGCGAGGAGTGGCCACGCCCGGGGACTTCGGATTTCCAAGCGACGTTGCGTTCACCCGTCCAGGCAACGGGCAGGCTGCGGAGGGTGGAGACACCGTTCGCCGGGCCACGCCAGCTGGGCCAAACGTCGAGGGTTTCAGCGCTGGCGAGTCCCGCAACCAGGAACAATAGGGGCAAGCGATGGGTCATATGGCTGAGTAATCCGACGTGAGGGCTACCATAACGTCACGCCGTCGTGGCGAAGAGTCTCCGACAGGGACGCCGGATGGGTAACGCTAACCCAGGCGAGGCGATAAGGCAGGAGCACAGGACCCGCCGAAACGGAGCGGGCGATCTGATTATCGCGCCAATCCCAAAGGCGCTGCGGCTGCTCGTCGACCGATCGCGGCAGGGCGTCCCAATGGCCGTTGGGATAGCAAAAGGCGCCGACGGCCTGAACGGAAATGGAAAACGCCAGCGCCATGGCGAAGGCAGCTTTCCATACACGGGAATTGTTCAGCAAACGGACGGCAGGGATCATGAGGATGACCAGGCAAGGAACGACGTCGGTGAGGACGCGCGGCCCGTAGCAGTATCCGCCCCACCAAAGCCGGAACTTAGCCAGAAAGAGAAGATGGGCGGCAGCGGCAAGCAAGCAGATGAGATAAACACGGGGATGGGACATTTTCGGATCGCGGAACCAGAGGAATGCGCCGAGAACGGAAAAGAGAAAGATGGGACAAAAGATGAACAGGCCGCGGCTGGGGCTGAACAGGAGCCCGGTTACGCCTTCGAACAGATTGCCCTCGAGCAGCCAGGCGGCGGGGTAGGTCCCGAAGGCGCTACCGAAAATGCGTAGGTTGTAGGCGAGCACGGCCAGCAGCGGCAAGAGCGCGCCGGCGGCGAAGGCGGACTTCGAGCGGGAAGGCCATTTTGCCAAAGCCACATAAGCGCCCATGAGGACGCAGGGCCAAAGATTGGAGAGACGGATCGCTGCAGCGAAACCTGCAGAACAGCCGGCCAGCGCGGCGACAAGAACCCGGCTGGGGTTCGCGGTTGTTTCGATGAGCAGGAGCAGCCCGAGGATAAGGGCCAGTTCGCTAGGTCCGTGCTGCCAGAGAGCCTGGCTGGAGATGGCCCACGTTGGGGAACCGAAGGCGTAGGCGACGGTCAGAAGCCACGCGCAGGATGTATCTGCGAGTTTGCCAATCAAGTGGAAAAATGCCACTACGGAGAGCGCAGCGATCAGAGAGGCGCTGATCTTCTCAAGGACTCTGGCGAGGAGAATCACCTGACCGGCCGGCATATGCCGGAAATCGAGGAACGCAAATGGCGCATAGAGCGGAGTGACCAGCAGCGGTACGGCGATAGGAAAGGACGAATAATAGTGGCCGTCAACGGAACGAGTGAACCATGCGGTATTGGTGAATCCGGTGTCGCGGTACCAGGCAGCAAAACGGTCGAGAGTGGTTGTGTGAGCTGCAACTAGAGACAAAGGCAGGAGAGCGGCCGGCGCGGTATCGCCCGAAGGGATGGGCCGGAGGTTGAGATTAAAGACCACGAACGAGATGGCGAAAATGAAGCCGGAGCGGCGCACGGAGCTATTTTAGCCGCCGCGCACCGCTGAAGCTCAACTTGACTATTTTTCGACCTGCAGTTCGTTCTTTACGGAAAAGGCGCCGTGAACGCCGTTGGCTTTGATGCCGGCGATGTTCTTGTCGGCTTCGGACGCGACTACGCCGACGAGAGTCACGTTACCGTTATTGACGATGATGTGAATAGGCGGCACGGCCTGCATGGCGTAGCGGTTGAGGCTGGGGTTGCCGTAAACGGCGCGGTAAACGGAGCGCCGGATGCGATCGTCATTGGGCGACGGAGGAAGGACCTCGATCTGGTTGTCGACGCGCTCCACGCCTTCGATCTTTTTGACGACGTTTTCGGCGTCCGATTTCAGCGTAGGTCTGGTGACCTGGCCGGTGAGAGTGACGGTACTGCCCTCGACCTTGTAGGCGAGATTATCGAAAACGCCATAGTAGGGCAGCATAACGAGTTCATGCCGGACTTCTTTGGCGATGCGCTCTGTGCCGCGGGACGATTCCTGAGCAAATGCGACCGAAGCCAGCAACACAACGACTGCAGCTTTCGCGAGTGATCCCATATACCCTCCACTCCAATTGTCGCGCGAGCTTAGTCGCCGGCGCCAGAAAGTTGGACTAGTGGAGGCGGAGCCGCGTTATTGAGAACGGCCTCGGCTTCCTCCCGGGTAAAACTCTCCACCTTGGCGGAGATGTTCATAGAACAGAACTTGGGACCGCACATGGAACAGAAATGGGCGTCTTTAAAGCCATCTTCGGGAAGTGTCTCATCGTGCATGGAACGCGCGGTTTCGGGATCGAGAGAAAGTTCGAACTGGCGGTTCCAATCGAAGCGGTAGCGGGCGCGGGAGAGCTCGTCGTCGCGGTCGCGGGCGCCGGGGCGGTGACGGGCGATATCGGCGGCGTGGGCAGCGATCTTGTAGGCCATGATGCCGGCCTTGACATCTTCGCGGTTGGGAAGACCGAGGTGCTCTTTGGGCGTGACATAACAGAGCATGGAAGCGCCGTGCCAGCCGATCATGGCGGCGCCGATGGCGGAGGTGATGTGATCGTAGCCGGGCGCGAAATCGGTGACCAGCGGACCGAGGGTGTAGAACGGCGCCTCGTGGCATAGCTCCATTTCTTTTTCGACCTGGAGCTGGATCTGGTCGAGCGGAATGTGCCCGGGCCCTTCAATCATGACCTGGACGTCGTACTCCCAGGCTTTTTTGGTCAGCTCGCCCAGAGTTTTGAGCTCAGCAAATTGCGCTTCATCGCTGGCATCGGCAACTGAGCCGGGGCGGAGGCCATCGCCGAGCGAGAAGCTGACGTCGTACTTCTGGAAAATCTTGCAGATCTCGTCGAAGTGCTCATAGAGCATATTCTGCTTGTGATTCTTGACCATCCATTCGGCGAGAATGGAGCCGCCACGGCTGACGATGCCGGTGATGCGCCTGGTGGTGAGCGGAATGTACTGGACGAGGACGCCGGCATGGATGGTCATATAATCCACGCCTTGCTGGGCCTGTTCTTCGATAACTTCGAGCATCAAGCCGGCGGAGAGATCTTCCAGACGGCGCACGCGGCTGAGGGCTTCATAAATGGGCACGGTGCCGATGGGAACCGGGGAGGCGTCGAGGATGGCCTGGCGGATGCGCGGAATATCGCCACCGGTGGAGAGATCCATCACAGTGTCGGCGCCATATTGCACGGCGTAGCGGATTTTCGCGAGTTCTTCTTCGATTTCCGATGTGACGGCCGAATTCCCGATATTGGCGTTAATCTTGCATTTCGACGCCACCCCGATGCACATCGGCTCGAGGTTCACATGATTGATATTGGCGGGAATGATCAGGCGGCCGCGCGCGATTTCCGACCGGATCAGCTCGGCCGGAAGATTCTCACGCCGGGCGACATACTCCATTTCGCCGGTCACGATGCCGCGCCGCGCATAGTGCATCTGCGTACGCACAGCGTCTTTTTTTCTTTGCTGGATCCACTCGGTACGAATCATAGGATTGAGTGCCCAGGCGCCGGGTGAGCGGCGCCCGCGCGATCGGCATTTTACTTTGCCTTGTTCTTCTTCGGCTTCTTGACTTCCTTGCGGCCGCGATCCTGCGACTTCGCCATACTGGTGATTCTCCCTTCGTCTTCAAATTATAACCACGATCATGCACTGGAAGATGCGGTTTTCTTGACGGCGGGGCGAAAGGAGACGGCGGAAGCAAGCAGAATTCCGAGCCAAAACCAGGTAGCGAGCGGGAGCCACAGTGCGTGAACCCATGCGTGGCGTTTGAACCAGGCATCCTGCGCAGGCAATTCGGCTCTGGCGAGGATGGCGCGGTTCACACCTTTGAGCATGCCCAGGCCGAGCAGCGCGACCAGCACCCATTCGGCGCCGCGAGAGCCCCGGAGTGAAGCGACGATGGCAGCGGTCATGCCGGCACAGTAGAAAAAATGGGCGGTTAAAGCCAAGGCCCACAGGCGCGGAAGGTAGTCACGTACCAGCAGAAGGTGAGCGCGCGCCCAACTAAGGAATTCGCGCATGGAAGTTGAATCGAAATAAACGGCCATCGAAGGAGGCGCGAACGCGATGCGCAATCCGGCTTTATGCACGGCGCGAGTGACAGCTCCGCTCTCGCCGGAGGTTTCCCGCCAGGCGCTGGGGATGCGGAGCTCGAAGAAGATCTCCTTTTGCACGGCTAGGGAGCCGGCCCATGCAAAGGGATTATCGCCGGGACCGAGCAGACTGAGGGCGGAAGCGCTCCACACGCTACGCAGGAGCGACCAGAAATCGGGCGGCTCGGGGGCGAACCAGAAGAAGCCGGAGCTCACCGCAACGTTGGGCTCATAAAGCGGCGCAACCAGGCCGCGAAGCCACGCCGGAGAAACGCGGCCGTAGGCATCGGCGAAAGCGAGGATTTCGGATTGCTTGCGGGAGGCCTGGACCCCGGCGAGCAAGTTTTCCACGCGGGAAGGGAATTTGTCTTTTTCCGTACCGGCCATCACGACGAGGACGCGATGGGGGAGGACTCTGGGCGGAATATCGGCGGCGGAATGGACAGCAATGATCAGCTCGAAATTCGGATAGTCCTGGCCGGCCAGCATGGCCAGATTCTCCCGAACTCCTGTGCCCGGGCCCTCGAGGGAAGTGATGACGGTAGCCGGGGGAGTGATCTGGTTAGGATTGCGGGCAAGCCGTTCACTGACGAAGCGCGCCCGCTTGCGTTCTCCGCGCAGGGCAACGGCAGCGAAGGCGAGCGCCGGGCCCGCGAAGAACCAGAACCAGAACACTCGAAGAGTCTAACAGGAAGCAAGTTCCCGGTTATACTTGAGAAAAATGCGGCCCTTTCTTGCATTTGCGGCGGTTTTGGCCAGCTCCGCGGCGGGCACGGCTGCGCCGGCACGAACGGTGGACGCACAAATGAACGATCAGTACCGCATGCGGCGCGCCGATCTTCGGAAGGCGCTGGGCGACGGTGTCACAGTTCTTTTCGGCCAGACGGAAGACCGTGAAGAGGTACTGCGGACAGGTTTCTTCCAGGAAGCCAATTTCTGTTACCTGACAGGCTGGAAGGAGCCGGGGGCAATTCTATTGCTGGCGCCGCTGCAGGAAGACTCCAAGGCGCCCGGATACGCGGCCAGAGCGAAACTCCCGCGCGAAATTCTATTCCTTCCGGAGCGCAATCCGGATCAGGAAAAGTGGACAGGCCGGAAGCTGGGGCCTTCAGACGCGAACGTAAAGGACGTTACGGGTTTTGAAGCCGTGATGCCGGCGGAGCGTTTCGAATCGGAGTTAGGCAAGGTACTGGAAGCGTACGCACGGATTTACACCCTGGTAGATCAGCCGGCGGCGGCGAAGCTTAAGGAACTTGCACCGCTGCGCCCGGTGTCGGGGGCTGCGCTGGCGATCGCGAAATTGCGAATGCATAAGTCCCCGGAAGAGGTGGCTCTGATCCAGAAGGCTACCGATGTGACGCTGGCGGCCCACAGGCTGGCGTGGCAGCGCGCCGCGCCCGGTATGTACGAATACCAGATTGCGGCGGCGATGATGGATAGTTATCAGGAGGCCGGCTGCGAACGGAGTGCATACGCGCCCATTGTGGGCTCGGGGCCGAACTCCGTTTTTTTGCACTACTCGCGGAATTCCCGCCGCATGGACTCGGGTGAGGTGCTGCTCATGGACGTAGCCGCTGAATGCGCGGGCTACGCCTCGGACATTACGCGCACCATTCCGGTGAACGGAAAATTCACCAAGCGGCAGCGGGAGATCTACGAGATCGTGTTAGGGGCGCAAAAGGCGGCGATCGCGGCGGTGAAGCCAGGCCAGTCGTTGAGCAAGACGGTGCCGAACAGCCTGTACCATATTGCGTACGATTACATCGATTCACACGGCAAAGATCAGCACGGCGATTCGTTGGGCAAGTATTTCACGCACGGGCTGGGACACCAGGTAGGGCTGGACGTCCACGACGCGACCGACCCGAGCTTGACTCTGGAAGCCGGCATGGTGATCACGATCGAGCCGGGCATCTACATTCCGGAAGAGAACCTGGGAGTGCGCATCGAGGATGTGGTGCTGGTGACGGAGCACGGCGCCAAGGTTTTGAGCGCCGCGCTGCCGCGCGAGCCGGGAGAGATCGAAAAGCTGGTGGGGCACGGGACGCCGACGACGTCCGACCGCTAAAGATGACTTCTCCCGGCACAAACCGCATGGCGTATGCCGGCGTGCTGGCCGGAGCGTTCGTAATCGCTGTGACTGCGAGCTGGCTTCCGCTCGGGAAGCAAATCGACGACTACGCGTATGACTGGATTCTGCGCCTTTACCGGCCCACACCCTGGCCCACAGACTCCATCATTCTGGCGATTGACGAGGATTCGCTTCGTGCCAACGGCGGCGTCATGGGATTACGGAAGGCGCTGTCGTCGGGGCTGATGCGGATCGCGCAAGTACAGCCAAAAGCAGTGGTGCTCGATATTATCCTGGCCGACCGGTCGGACAACGAATCCGACGCGGCGCTCGCGGAAGCATTCCGGCAAACACGCAATCTCGTATTGCCAAGCGATTTATCGGGTGATGGCACGGGCTGGGACGATCCTCTTCCCGAGTTCGAGAAGTCTGCGGCGGCTATCGGGCATGTGCATCTGGACCCGGATCTCGATGGCGTGGGACGCGCACTGGCTCTGGAAAAGGCGTTCCAACAGAAGCGGCGATGGGCATCATCGCTGGAGGCGTTTCGCGTCAGCCGCGGGGAAAAAACAATTGTGGAAACGCCGGACGAACTCGAAGTGGGAAGTGTGATTGTACCGGCATCGAACGCGTCGGGACGGATCTTGCGAATTCGCTACCGGCCGCCGGAGTTCGCACCCATTCCGGTGGTCCCGCTGAAGCGACTGTTGGACGACCGGTCCGTGGCAAACCAGTTCAGCGGGAAGGTGGTTTTCGCGGGGGCAACGGCGCAGACTCTTGCTAAGGACCGGTGGATCACGCCGTACCGGTCCACACCAATGGCGGGGGTCGAGGTTCTGGCGAATGCGTACGACACAATCGCCCAGCAGCGATTTCTCGAAAACGCTCCAGACTGGATGGTGGTGCTGTTCTGCATTGGGTTGACGGTGGCGGCGGGAGTTGTCTACGCGTGGCTGGGTGGCTGGCGCGCCAATACGGCGGCGGCCACAATACTGGCAGCGGCGATGCTCACGCCATACGTCGCGCTGGCGCGTGGCGTGGTGTTCCCTTTGTCGCCAGGATTTTGGACGGCATGGCTTTCGGTCGTGAGCGCGGCGGCGTGGCAACATTTTTACGTTCGCCGGCGGCTGGTGAAATCCGAAGCGGAACGGGAGCGCTATCAGCATGCGATGCAGTTCGTGACCCATGAAATGCGCACGCCGCTCACGGCGATTCAGGGATCGAGCGAACTGATGAGCCGCTACGCGATGCCGGAAGAGAAGCGCAAACAGATCGCACAACTCATCCATTCCGAATCGAAGCGGCTGGGGCGTATGATTCAAGTTTTTCTCGACGTGGAGCGCCTGACGGCAGGTGAGATGGAGCTCAAGAAAGAGAATTTCCCGGTTCGCGATGTTATGACGGCGTGCGTGGAACGCGCACGGCCACTGGCGGACCGCAAGCAAATCCGGATGACGGTGGCGTACCTTGGCGAGGAGATCCTCTCGGGCGACCGCGAGCTAATGGAGTATGCGTTTTACAACCTGCTCACAAACGCAGTCAAGTACTCGCCGTCCAACACCGAAGTGACAGTCTCGACCATACGCGAGGGCGACCAATGCGCGATTTCCGTGCGCGACCAGGGCATCGGGATGGACCAGAAGGAAGTACGCAAGATTTTCCAGAAGTTCTACCGAACGAAGAAAGCGGAGCAGTCGGGCGAGGCAGGAACGGGGATCGGACTGTCGATTGTGGAGCAGATTGTACTGCAGCATGGTGGGAGAATTGATGTGGAGAGCGCGCCGGGTGAAGGGTCCTGTTTCACATTGACTCTGCCGCTGGCCCATGCCCTGAAGCCGCTCGCTACGAATTGAACATGGCACGTTTGCTGATCGTGGAAGACGACGCCGGGGTTCGCAGCACCATCGTCAACTTCCTGGAACTCGAAGGCTATGCGGTGGATGCGGTGTCGTCCACCGACGAGGCGCTGGCCAGGCTGGACCAGAATGCATACCCGATCGTCATCTCGGACATCTATATTGATGGGCGCACGGGGCTCGATGTGCTGGAAGCGGCGCGCCGCAAGGACCCGTCCTGCTCCGTGATTCTCATGACCGCGAGGGGAACCATGGAGACGGTGATGGCCGCCACGCGGGGGGGGGCCTTCGATTACATCGCCAAGCCGTTCGATCTGGACCGCATGCTGGAGACGGTAAAGCGCGCCGAAGCCGCGCTGAGCGAAGAAAGCAACGAAGTAGAGCACGAGGACCTGCCGGAATCGGAAATGATCGGCAGCTCTTCGGCCATGGTGGAGATTTATAAGACCGTTTCGCGCGTTGCGCCGACAGACGCCACGGTGCTGATCGAGGGCGAAACGGGAACAGGCAAAGAATTGATCGCGCGGATGATCCACCGCAACAGCCCGCGCGCCTCACAGACATTCGCGCCCGTGGATTGCGCCTCGATCACTCCCACGTTGATGGAGAGCGAGCTGTTCGGCGCGCTCAAGGGGGCTTACACGGGAGCAGATCGAGACCGCGTGGGCGTGCTGGAGTCGGCGCACCGGGGCACAGTTTTTCTGGACGAAATCGGCGACATCGAGCCCAGCATTCAGGTAAAGCTGCTGCGATTTCTGCAGGAGCGCGAAGTCCGCCCGCTGGGCGCGTCGCGTTCCAAACCGGTGGATGTGCGGGTGATCGCGGCCACCAACCGCACGCTGCAGAAGATGGTAGAGGAAGGCAAGTTTCGCGAAGACCTCTGGTTTCGGATTAATGTGGTGCGGATCACGATACCCCCACTGCGCGACCGCCGCGGCGATATTCCGCTGCTGGCGCGGTTCTTCGTTAATAAGTACAACCAGAGGTATCATCGCGACGTGAAACTGATGGAATCGGGGGTGAAGGCGATGGAGGAGTGCGCCTGGCCCGGTAACGTCCGGCAGTTGCAGCACCTGATCGAACGGCTGGTCATTCTGGCGGCCAATAGCCGGATCGACGACGAAGCGGTTCGCGATGCGCTGGACGCGATGGATTCACGGGACCGCACGTCGGAAACGCTAGCCGAGGCCGAGACCGAGCAAATTCGGCGCGTGCTGGCCGCGACCGGCGGAAACAAGAGCCGCGCCGCTCAGATTCTGGGGATCGAACGGAAGACGCTGTACCGCAAACTGGAGCGGATGAAGCTGTAGATCCGTATCGCGCTAAGATACGTGATTCATGCCTCAACTCTTTCCCATTGCCGCCATCACCGACGAGTTCTCGCCCGACATCACGACCGCGGTTCAATCCATGAGCGAAGTGGGGATGACGGCCGCGGAGCTGCGCCTGGTCTTCGGCAAGAACATCATCGACCTCACGGACGAGGAGATCGACCGAGCCAAGGGGATTGTCGGCGAGCGGGGGATGAAGATCATTTCGATCGCGTCACCGCTGCTGAAGTGCGTGCTGCCTGACGCGCCGGAGATCGATTCCCGTTTTCAGCAGGATATTTTCGCATCGAAGCATACATTCGAGGATCAGCCACGGCTAACCGATCGCGCATTCGAGATCGCCAAGCGCACGGGCGCGCGCATCGTGCGGGTCTTTTCGTACTGGCGGACCGTAAAGCCGGAGGTCTGTTTTGAGCGCATCGTGACGGCGCTTCGCTCGCTGGCGGAAAGAGCGGCAGCGCACGATTTGATTATCGGGCTCGAAAACGAACACGCCTGCAACATCGCGACGGGAGCCGAGACCGCGCGTGTTCTGGCGGCGCTTGATCATCCGAATCTGCAGGTGGTCTGGGATCCGTGCAACGCGCTGGTCTCAGGCGAGAATCCTTTCCCGGAAGGCTATCAACGGCTGGTGCCGAGGCGCATCGTTCACGTACACGCAAAAGACTGTTTCGTACAGGACCACAAGCCCTCTTTCGGGGCAGTGGGCACCTGCGGCATAGACTGGAAGGGTCAGATTGCGGCTTTGGCAGCCGACGGTTACAAGGGATATATCAGCCTGGAGACGCACTGGGCAGGACCGGGTGGAGACAAGCATGCGGGCAGCATGATCTGCGGACGCAATCTCAAGGCCCTCGTTACCGCGTGATATTCTGGAGGGCAGACGAGGGCGGCTCCCATGCTCCTCCATTCCGCGCGAATCGCCGCGATTACCTCCAGTATCCGGACCTTTCACGCCTCAGCAGCCCAAAACACAGCTCGCGTAAACGCCGTTACCTTCGGTAGCGGAGAGACGTCTGCACAAGGTGGAGTAGTGCTCGGCTAGGCCGCGCTTCAGGTTTCCAATTCGATGTTTGAGTTTCTCTTCAAATATCCGGCGGCGGTTTTTTCCCGCGGACAGTTTGTGTTTTTGGCGCCGTGGCCCTCGTGGATCTTGTGGACGGCGGTTGTGCTTGCGGCAGGCGCTCTCGCCTGGCACGTATCCCGACACCACGGTCTGCTTTCCGGGGGGCGGCCAGTTGTGGTTTGGTTGCTGGAGACGGCGCTCGTAGCGCTGGTCCTATTCCTGTTATGGCACCCGGCGATCAGCATCGCCACTCTCCGGCCACAACAGAATGTCGTTGCTTTAATGATCGACGACTCAGGCAGCATGAACACTGCCGAGAACGGGACGACGCGGCTGGCCCAAGCGAGGAAGCTGCTGGAAGATGGGCTGCTGGCCGATTTGCAGAAGCGATTCCAGGTGCGTTTGTACCGATTTGGCGCGAACCTGGAGCGGATTCAGAATCTCGACCAGCTCAGCGGTTCGGCGGCGTCCACGCGCATCGGTTCGAGCCTGGAGCAGGCGCTAACTGAGGCTTCGACACTGCCGCTAGGAGCGGTGGTCGTACTCAGCGACGGCTCGGACAACGCAGGCGGAATTGGCTTCAACACCATTGCGCATATCCGGCAAACCCGCGTACCGGTGCATACGGTAGGTTTCGGAAGGGAGAGGCTTGCGCGCGATGTGGAGATTTCCGATGTTGCGGTGCCGTCGCGGGCGCTGGCTGATTCCCGTCTCAGGGCGGCGGTGACGTACACACAGTTCGGAGTGACGCGGGACAAGGCGCGGCTGACGGTACGTGAGGGTGAGCGGCTGCTGGCGTCGAAAGAGGTCGTTTTGAAGCCGGAAGGGGTGCCGCAAACCGAAACGATTGTCTTCAATGCGGGCCTGGCCGGGCCGCGTACTTTTGAGTTTGCGATTGAACCGCTGGCGGGCGAAGAGAACCTGCGGAACAACCGGTTGATCCGCTTGGTGAACATCACGTCAGCCAAAGCCCGCATCCTTTATTTCGAAGGCGAACCGCGATGGGAGTACAAGTTCATCCGGCGAGCCGTGGAAGATGACCGCAGCCTGCAAATCACCTCCTTGGTCCGGACCACCCAGAATAAGAACTACACGCAAGCGGTGAACGATGAGGACCGAAAACGGCTGGAGGACGGCTTTCCGTCGAAGGCGGAAGACCTCTTCTCGTTCGATGGTTTGATTATCGGCAACACGGAGGCTGGTTATTTCACGCCGCAGCAGCAGGCCTTGATCCATGACTTTGCCGACCGGCGGGGGGGCGGCATATTGTTTTTGGGCGGGCGCGCAGCGCTTGGTGACGGCGGGTGGTCGCACTCGCCAATGGCGGACCTGGTGCCCGTCCGGATACCTGACGCCAAAGATACATTTCATCGCGACCCGGCATACCCGGTTTTGACAGCGCAGGGCCGTGAAAGCATCGTCTGCCGGCTGGATGAAGATCCGGAGAAAAATGCCGAGCGCTGGAAAAATCCGAAGAGCATGCCGCCGCTGGCAGATTATCAGCAGGTCGGCGAGCCCAAGCCCGGCGCCGTAACGCTGCTTGACCTGAAAACGCCGGCCAATCATCAGCAGCCTCTGCTGGTAACGCAGAACTATGGACATGGTCGCACGGCGGTGTTCGCCACCGGCGGAAGCTGGCGCTGGCAAATGTTACTTCCGGTGGGCGACAAAACACACGAGATGTTCTGGCAGCAACTGCTGCGCTGGCTGGTGGCCGAGAGCCCAGGACAGGTGGCAGTTTCCACACCGCACCCGATCCTGGAAGACGAAGGCCGGGTGCCCGTACGCGTCGAGGTTCGGGACAAGAGCTTCCGGCCATTGAGCAATGCGACCGTGGAAGCCCACCTGACGGGCCCCGGAGGTATTGCGACCACCGCGGCGCTCGCGCCCGAGCCGCTCGACCCCGGAGTATATAGCAGGGAATGGGGCGCGGACCGGGCCGGCTCATACATGGCGGAAGTCGTGGCCAGGCAGGGCTCGGAGGAGATCGGACGGGACATTCTGGTGTTCCGGCGCGAAGACGGCACGGCGGAGAATTTCCATCTGACACAGAACCGTGAGCTGCTCCAGAAGCTCTCGGAGGAAACCGGCGGCCGTTACTACCCGGCGAATCGTGCATCCCGGCTGGCGGAGGATATCTCATACTCTGAAGCAGGAATTACAACGCGCGAAACCAGAGACCTGTGGGATATGCCGGTGGTATTTCTGGCTGCGCTGCTGCTGCGATCGTCGGAGTGGCTGGCGCGCCGGAAATGGGGAGTCGTATGAGGCTCGCGGCTCTATTGCTGCTCACATCCTGCGTGCTCCGGGCGGAAACGTTCTATTTGACTGTCGCGGGGCTGGGGGGCGAGCCGGATTACGAACAGCGGTTTTCCATGTGGGCCGGCGAGATCGAGTCCATTCTAAAATCGGCCGGCGGGGACGTGAAGATCGATACGCTCAAAGGCGCAGGGGCCACGCGGGTGAATGTGCGCGCCGCGCTCGCTAAAATCGCACAGGCGGCGAAACCCGACGATGCGCTGGTGACGATGCTGATCGGTCACGGCAGCTTCGACGGTGTGGATTACAAGATCAATCTTCCCGGCCCGGATCTATCCGCGACCGAGTTGGCGGCGCTGCTCGACCGTGTACCGGCCGCCCGGCAGCTAGTGGTCGACATGACCAGCGCCAGCGGCGGGGCAATCCGCACACTTCGCAAGGAGAATCGCGTCGTGATCACGGCGACCAAGACCGGTACGGAGCGAAACGCGACCGTATTCGCACGATTCTGGGTGGAAGCACTGCGCGATCCGGCGGCCGATACCGACAAGAATGAAACCATTTCGGCGCTCGAAGCGTTCCGTTATGCACAACAGAAAGTAGCCGATTTTTTCGAATCGCAGAAGCGTTTGGCCACAGAGCATCCGATGCTGGAAGATACGGGAAAAGGTGAAGGCGTTCGCGATCCTTCGCCAGCCAACCAGGAAGGATTGCGAGCAGCGGTGTTTCCGCTGGTACATCTGGGCGCCACGGGCGCAATCGCGAACACCCCGGAAAAGAAGAAGCTGCTAAACAAGAAAGAGCAGATCGAGCAACAGATCGACATGCTCAAGTACAACAAGGCCGCGATAGCGCCTGACGAATACAAAAAGAAATTGACAGCGCTTTTGCTCGACTTAGCCAAAACCCAGCAGGAACTGGATCAATGAGGCCCGCGCACGTCCTGATTTGCCTTTGTCTCGCGGCGGCGGCGCTGCCGGGCCAGCCGGCACGGAAGAACGGCGGGGATGAGCTCGCGCGTGCCGAAGCGTTGTGGAAGGCCCGCGATTTTGAAGGCGCCAACGCGGTTTTTCGCGAGCTAGTGAAAGGTCATCCGACGAATCCCGATTACAGGGTGCGTTGGGGCCGCCTGTATCTGGACCATTTCCAACCCAACGACGCCGCGCAGTTGTTTCTGGAAGCGCTGGCCATCAAGAAAGATCATGCCGGGGCGTTGTTGGGGCTGGCCCTGGTAGCGGCTGACAAGTTTGAAGGAAAAGCGCTGGAGCTTGCGGACCAAGCGCTGGTAGCCGACCCCAAACTCGCCGAGGCACGCGTGTTACTGGCGAGTCTGGCTCTCGAAGACGCGGATTTTACGCGCGCCGCAGAAGAAGCGGACAAAGCGCTCGAGCTTTCGCCAACAGATCTTGATGCTATGGCCATGCACGCCTCCATCGACTGGCTGAGCGACAGAGCGGATACTCCCTGGATTGGCCGTGTGCTCGCGCAAAACCCGCACTACGGCCATGCTTACGAACTTGCGGGCCACTTCTTCGTAATCAACCGGCGCTATGAGGAAGGGATCGCATACTATCGGAAGGCGATTGCCATCCAACCCGACTTATGGACGGCACATTCGCAACTCGGCATCAACCTGATGCGACTCGGTTTCGAAGACGAAGCGCGTTCAGAACTGGAACTGTGCTGGCGCAATCATTACCAGGATGATGCGACCAAAAATGCGCTCACCCTACTGGACAGCTATAAGCGCTTCGTTACGTTTAAAACTCCCACAACCATTCTCAAGCTGGACAAAAAAGAAGCCGCGCTGTTGCGGCCTTATATCGAGCCCGAGGTGCAGCGCGCTCTGGCGACCTATGAGAAGAAATACGGAATCAAGCTTGACCGCCCTGTGCAATTGGAGGTGTACCCCAACCACGACGATTTTGCCGTCCGTACGGTGGGGATGCCGGGGCTGGGCGCGTTAGGCGTGACTTTCGGATACGTGGTGGCGATGGATAGCCCGTCGGGGCGCAAGCCGGGGGACTTTCATTGGGCGAGCACGATGTGGCACGAATTGAGCCATGTTTACGTTCTCAGTGCAACACACCACCGGGTGCCTCGCTGGTTCACCGAAGGGATGGCGGTTTATGAAGAAACCGCAGCTTCTCCGGATTGGGGCGACCGGCTGGACCCTCACGTCATCACTGCCATGCAGCAGAAGAAACTTCTGCCGGTTGCCGAGTTGGACCGCGGCTTTGTGCACCCGACCTATCCTACACAGGTGGTTGTTTCTTATTTTCAAGCCGGCCGCGTCTGCGGTTTCATTGCGGAAAAGTGGGGATACGAGAAACTCCTTGCCATGATGCACGATTTCGGGGCCAATGCCACGACTCCGCAAGTCATCGAGAAGGAATTTTCCATGCGCCCCGAGGAATTCGACAAGCAGTTCCTGGCCTTTCTCGATAGCGAAACCAAAAAAATCGTCGACGGCTTCGACGATTGGAAGAAAGGATTGAAAGAAGTAGTGGCCCTCGAGCGCGAAGGCAACAACCAAGAAGTGATCCAGAAGAGCGAAAAACTTCGGGAACTGTATCCGGATTACGTGGAAGCAGGAAACCTGTATGAAATGCGCTCCGAGGCATTTCTGGCGCTCAACAACAAGACCGCTGCGATGGAAGAACTGGAACGCTACGCCAAGGTCGGCGGGCGAAGTCCGGAAACACTGAAAAAACTGGCCAGCCTGCAGGCGGAAAGTGGCCGCGCGGCGGATGCCGCCATCACGCTCAACCGGCTCAATTACATCGATCCAGTGGATGAAGACCTGCACCGGCGTCTGGGAGATCTCTGGTTCACTCAGAAAAACATCGACGGGGCCATTCGAGAATACGAGGCCGTGCTGGCGTGGAAGCCGGTAGATCCGGCGGCATCACACTTCAATCTGGCGAAAGCATACCGTGCCGTCAATCGTTTGGAAGAAGCGCGCGAACAGTGCGTATTGGCACTAGAGACGGCGCCAGGATATAGGCCGGCGCAGAAGATGCTGCTCGAACTTTCGCCAGCCGAACAGGGAAAATGAGGATCTCATGTCGACACTAGCTGCCTCCCAAATGCAGTCCGAAGAATTAAAAACGCGTATCGCACGGTTCCGAGAAGTGGATGCGGAGATCGTCCGGCAGGTCCGGCGCGTGATCGTCGGTCAAGAGGAAGTGCTCGAACAGATCATGATCGGCTTGTTCGTAGGCGGGCATTGCCTGATCACGGGGCTGCCCGGCACGGCTAAGACACTCTTGGTGCGCACGCTCGCGCAGACTCTCGGCCTGGTGTTCAAGCGGATCCAGTTCACGCCGGACTTGATGCCGTCCGATATCACGGGTACGGACATCATCGAAGAAGACGCCACGACCGGCCGTCGTACCTGGACTTTTGTGCAGGGGCCGATCTTCGCCAACATTCTGCTAGCGGACGAAATCAACCGCACTCCACCCAAAACGCAATCGGCTCTGCTCGAGGCCATGCAGGAACTGGCGTGCACGGTTCGGGGGAATAACTACAAGCTGCCGGCGCCGTTTTTTGTGCTGGCGACGCAGAACCCGATCGAACTCGAAGGAACGTACCCGCTGCCGGAAGCGCAGCTCGACCGGTTCCTGTTCAACACCGTACTCGACTATCTCACTCCGCAGGAAGAGCTGAAGGTGATCGATCTGACGACGACCACGCACGTGGCGCAGGCGGATGCCGCAACCAATGCCGGCGAGATTCTCGAGTTCCAGCAGCTTGTGCGCATGGTGCCCATCGGCGAATCGGTCGCACGCTATGCTATCGACCTGGTGCGTGCCACGCGGCCACGCGACGAGAGCGCGCCCGACTTCGTACAGAAGTACGTCAACTACGGCGCCAGCGTGCGCGCGGCACAGTTTCTGGTGCTCGCGGGTAAGGCGCGGGCTTTAATGAAAGGCCGCTACCATGTTGCGTACGAAGATATTCGTGCCCTTTACACTCCGATTCTGCGGCACCGCGTGCTGTTGAACTTTCATGCGGAATCCGACCGGCTGCGTCAGGACGACATCCTACGCAAAGTCCTCGATTGGAAGGCCGTGCCGAGGGATTGAACGAAGGTCGAGACGATGCTGCAGCGCTTTCTTGATCCCGCCACACTCGCCGGGCTCTCGGGCTTAGATCTGGTTGCCAAGACCGTGGTGGACGGGTTTGTTTCGGGACTCCACCGTTCGCCGGATTTTGGGTTCAGCCAGGAGTTTGCCGAGTACCGGGCCTACACGCCCGGCGACGATCTCCGTCACGTGGACTGGAACGTCTTCGCGCGCACCGAGCGCTGCTATCTCAAGCGGTATCGCGGAGAAACCAATACACAGCTGCTGATTCTGCTGGATACCAGCGCGTCCATGTCTTACGGCTCTTCGAATGTAAACAAGCTGGACTACGCCCGGTTTGTCGCGGCATCGCTTTGCTACCTTGCGCACGAGCAGCGGGATGCGGCAGGGCTGATCGTGTTCGATGAAGAGGTTGTAAATTACGTCGCGCCATCGACGCGTCAGGGACAACTATTTCGCCTGCTGCACGCCATTGAAAAAGCCGAGCCCGGTACGCGAACCGATTTTGGGAAGCCTTTCGCGCATTTTCAGAATTTTCTGAAGCGGCGGGGTCTGGCGGTTGTGCTGTCAGACTTTTACGAGCAGCCGGAATCGATCGTCAAAACCATTGAGCCCTTGCGGTATCGCGGAAACGAGGTGATCCTGTTTCACGTGCTGGACCCGCAGGAGATCGCTCCGCGTCTTCGTCAGCCGGCACTGTTCGTCGATGTCGAAACCAAGAACTCTATCGAAGTCTCGCCCGATTACGTTAGGGACGAGTACCGCCGAAAAATCAACGCGCATATCGAGACCTTACAGACGCGCGCTCGGGCAGCCGGGCTCGACTACTTCTTGCTGAATACGACAAGACCGCTGGATGAAGGGCTGCGCGAGTACCTGGCCGTGCGCCAAGGGAGAATGTAGTGGGTTTCCTGACTCCCTGGTTTCTGGGCGGGCTCGCAGCGGTTGGCTTACCGGTCTGGCTGCACCTGCTGAAGCAACACAAAACCACTCCCCTCCCCTTCAGCTCCTTGATGTTTTTCGAGCGAAGGACACAAAGCTCCATCAAGCACCGCCGCCTGCGCTATCTGGTGTTGTTTGCGTTGCGAACCGCGCTCGTCGGGTTGCTGGCGCTCGCGTTCGCTCGCCCTTTCATCAACTCGGCAATGGTAGCAGCGGCGCGCGGCGGCAAGCTGCGCGTGATGGCCGTAGACAGCTCCTTTAGCATGCGCCAGGGAAACCGGCTGGAGCGGGCTAAATCGGCGGCGCAAACCGCCCTATCCGAATTGCGCTCCGAAGATCGCGGACTGGTGTTGGCGTTCGGCTCGCAGGTGCATCTTATGGGGGAACCGTCGACGGACATCCCCGGCATGCGCGCGCAGATTCGCGCGATCGAGCCCGGGGACGATCACAGTTCGTACGCCGAACTGGCGCATGCGCTGCGATCTCTCGCATTATCTTCGAAAATGCCGGTAGAAGGGCATCTATTTTCGGATATGCAACAGTCCTCCCTGCCGCCAAGCTTCGCCGATGCCGCTCTTGGCGACAACGTCACCCTCATCTTGCACCCCGTAGTTCAGGAAGGAATTCGCAATTTTGCGGTGGAGAGTGTAACAGCGCCGCGGCGGATCTACAACGCGACGAAAGTACAGATCCAGGCGAACATCCTGGCTTCCGGCGAGGCAGCCGGGAAAAGGCGCGTCAGCCTGCTGCTGAACGGGAGGGAGATGATGTCCAAGAGCGTCGATGTTCCGGTCAACGGCCGGGCCACGGCGGAATTCACGGGTCTGGATGCTCCCTATGGCATGAATCGCGGCGAGGTGCGCATCGATTCCGAAGACCCTTTTCCGGACGACGATCATTACTTCTTCTCCGTCGAGCGGTCGGATCCCCTTCCGGCTCTGTTTGTGCACGGAAGAGAGAATCGCGATCTGCTGTACTACCGCTCGGCGATCGAATCGTCGCGTGACGCTGCATTTAAATTGGAGACAGCCAACCCGGCACAGGCAGCCGAGATGCCGCTTGCGCGCTATGCATTCATCGTACTGTCGGATGTCGGAGACCTTCCCGAACCGCTCGCGCAGGCACTTGGACGTTATGTGCGGGCGGGCAGCTCTCTTTTCGTAGCCATCGGGCCTTCGGCTGCCGCGAGACGAAAGGTGCCCGTTTCGGACGTTGCGATTCTTGACGGGCGGTCCTGGCGCGAAACGGATGCATTCCAGACCGTCATTACGCTGGATACGACGCATCCGGCTACGCGCCAGGCAGGTAACTGGAGCGACGTGAAATTCTTCCGTTACTTTTCCGTTGGCCCCGGAACTTCGCTCATCCTGGCGCGTCTATCCGACCAGACTCCCGTGCTTTCGGAACAACAGGTCGGCGAAGGGCGCGTGCTGGTATTCGGATCGACCTTGGACAACGTTTCGAACGACTTCCCGTTACATGCCGGGTTTGTTCCGTTTGTGGACGAAACGGCACACTACATGGCCCGGCTGGACGACCGGCCGCCGAATCTCACGGTGGGAGCGTACCTCGACCTTCGTTCAGGCCGGGAGAATACGGGGGCCCCTATCGAGGTGTTCGATCCCCGCGGAGCCCGTGCCCTGACGCTTTCGGAGGCCACACAAGCGAAAAATATCCAGCTCACCAGACAGGGCTTTTATGAAGTGCGGCGGCCGAATCATCGCAATGAGTTGATAGCCGTCAATCCCGACCGGCGCGAATCGGATTTCGCGGTGATTCCTCGCGAGACATTGACGCTATGGCAGAATACGGGTCAGAGGTCGCATGATCAGGCGGCTGTCGCGGCGGACTTGGAACGGAAACCGGTGGACTTCTGGTGGTACGTGATGATTCTCGTGCTGGTGTCGGCAATTGCGGAATCCGTGGTGGGCAACTGGCATCTGTCAGTAGATAAAGAGGCGGCATGAACCCACTCACTAGCCTGACGGATTATTTAGGGCGGGTAGAGCGCCGCCTCAGGCTCCTTACCTTTTCTCAGGGCGCCGCGTGGACCGCGGGCGCAGCGCTGGCGTTTACGGTTCTCGGGGTTATCCTTGCAAACTTTTTCGCGTTCTCGCCTCCGAGTGTTTTGAGCGCACGGTTTGTGCTTTTTGTCGCGCTCGCCACCGCGCTTGCAGCCGGGCTTGTCATCCCGCTAATGCGGCTGAACCGGCAGAGGGCGGCACGCGAAGCCGAGCGGAAATGTCCCCAGCTCGAGCAGAGGCTGGTAACGTTCGCCGAACGAGCCGAAAATGCCGATCCGTTTCTGGAATTGCTGGCGGCCGATACACTGGATGCGGTCAGCCACGCCGCGCCGGAACAAGTGGCTCCGAAGAAGCGCATTTTGGGATTTGCGTCAATAGGGGCCGTTGCAGGGGGAGTACTGGTCTGGCTGGCAATCTCCGGGGCCGGGTTTCTCGGTTATGGAACGAGATTGCTGTGGGGTGCGATTCCGCACGAGCTGCAGCCATTCTACGAAGTGCAGGTACAGCCCGGAAACCATACCATCCGGCGCAAATCCGATCAATTGGTAGTCGCCAAGCTGCGCGCCTTTCAAACCAGCCATGCGCGTGTTCTCGCAAGATTCGCGAGCGCATCGAAATGGGAAGAAGCACAGATGATTCCGCAAGCCGGAGCGAACGGCTTCGAGTTTCTTTTCACCGGAGTTCCGGAGGCGTTTGAGTACTACGTCGAGGCCGGCGGAGTGCGGTCGAGTCATTACCGCATCGAGGTAGTCGATCTGCCGGAAGTCAAGAAGCTGCAGGTGACTTATCACTACCCGGCATGGACCGACCTAAAGGAGACGGTCGAGGACCCCGGGGGAGATCTGCGAGCGGTGGAGGGTACGGAAGCAGAAATCAAAGTTCTCACCGATCGTCCCCTATCGAACGGCTCGATCGTGCTAAATGACGGCAGCAAAATCGACCTTCAAAACGGCGTGGCTCGCGTGACCATGCAAAAGGACGGCACGTACCATATCGCGACGGCCGAACGGGGCGACTCGGTACGGCTTAGCAATGACTACTTCATCGAAGTGCAGAAAGCGGGGGCGCCCCGGGTCAGGATTTCCAGACCGGGGCGCGATGCCAAGGTGAACCCCATCGAGGAAGTCACCATTGAGGTTCAGGCCGAGGACGATTTCGCTCTGCGCGGTATGGACCTGCATTATTCGGTGAATGGCGGGCCGGAAAAGACAGTGCCGCTCAACGGAAAGGGGAAGAAGGCCGAAGGATCCACCACTCTGTATCTGGAGGACCACAAACTGGTGCCTGGTGACATCGTGAGCGTTTATGCCACGGCTCGAAACGCTCTGGCGACGAATCGCACGGATATGTTCTTCATCCAGGCGGAACCGTTCGAAAGGAATTTCACCCAGTCACAGCAAATGGGTGGCGGGGGCGAGGGGAATCAAATGCCCGACAGCTCCGCCCATCAGAAGGAAATTATCTCGGCTACCTGGAATCAGATCAAGAATCCGTCTAAGGATAAGTCCGCTGAGGAAGAGAACGCTAAGTTGCTGTCCTCGGTGCAATCGAAGTTGCGCGATCAGGCGAAATCACTCGCTGGACGAATGCAAAGCCGCGAGATGAGTGCAGCAAATCCGGCTATCAAGAGCTTCGCCGAAGACATGGCGCAAGCCATCGAGGCAATGGGCGAGGCCTCTTCCAAGCTGGCCGGCCGCGAGTGGCAAGCCGCACTGCAACCGGAACAGAAATCCCTGCAGCATCTGTCGCGAGCCGAAGCCACTTTTCGGGACATACAGGTGGCCATGGGTAATAGCGGTGGAGGAGGCATGGGATCGGGCGGGCGCGATCTCGAAGGCATGTTCGACCTGGAGCTGGACCGCGAGAAGAACCAGTACGAGACGGGCCAAAACGCGGCATCACCCGAAAAGCGACGGAAGGACATGGAGGAGGCCCTGGCGAAGCTCGAAGAATTAGCGCGCCGGCAGCAAGAGCTGGCCGAACAGCGACGGCAGAATCAGCAGGCGTACGAGCAGCGCTGGCAGCAGGAACTCCTGAAGCGGGAGGCTGAGGAACTGCGGCGCAAGATGGAAGAGATGGCGCGCAGCCAGCAATCCGGCGCACTGTCTCGCGAAGGTCAATCGAGCGAAAGCCAACCGGGGGAACGGTCGCAGCGCTCACCGTCGCAATCGGGATCGCAATCCGGATCGCAATCGGCAGCCATGAGCCGGGCCATCGAACGGCTCAAGCAGGCCGCCCGCGACATGCAGAATGCCGGCTCGGCAATGAATCAAGGCAGCCAGCAGAATGAAGCAGAGGCTCGCCAGGCGGCGCAGCGGCTGCGCGAAGCCCGCGAGATGCTGTCGGGAGCCCGCAAGGAGCAGACGGCCGAGGATATGAAAGATTTCGCGCGACGGAGCGAACAGCTTGCGCAGGAACAGCAGGAGATGGAAAACGCGGTGCGCAAAGCGGCCGGATCAAACGGTTCGGATCAAGGGCAGGGCCCGACGCGCATGCGCCTCCCGCGAAACATGACAGACCAGGGTGGGCCGTTGACCGCTGAACAGCAGAAGCTGCTCGATCAACTGACGAGACTGGAAGAGGACATGCAACGGGCGGCGCGCGACAGCGCCGGAAGCCAGCCCGCGGTTTCCAGCAAGCTACGCAATGCATTAGGCGAAATGCAGCAGCAGGAATTGCGGCTCAAAATGAAGTGGGGTCTGGAAATGATGCGGTACGGCCGGCCCGAGTTCGCCTTACCGCGAGAGATGGCCGTCACTCAGGGTTTGAACCAGCTTCGCGATCGGCTGCGCGAAGCCCAGAACGGCATGAATCACCAGCAAGCGGGGCAAGGTCAAGGTCAGAGTGTGGAAGCCGCGCTCCAGCGGGCCGAGGCATTACGCCGGCAGCTCGAAGAGATGAGAAATGCAGCGCAGGGAAAGCCGTCAGGTGCGAAGGGCTCACAAAAGGGCAGCCAGCAGCCAGGGCAGGGGGTGCAGGAAGGCCAACAGCCAGGAGGTCAGGCTGGACAATCCGCACAGGGGCAGGGCTCACAGGGATCTGAAGGCTCACAACAAGCCGGCACGAGTTCAGGCGGCGACTCTTCCACAGGCCAGCAGGGTGAAGGTCATGCGGGGCCGGGCACCGGCGAGTTTTGGGGTCGGGGCATGAACCCGGCTTATGCCGACCGTGTACTCCGCAACGGAATTCACGATCTAGGCCAGGCTGAGCAACTCTTGCGCGGAAACCCAGATGTCCCCCGCGATACCTACCGTGACGTACAAGACCTGATCCGCCAGATGCAGCGGGTTGACCCCCGTCTGCTAGCCGCCGATCCCGGGAAACTGAACGCGATTGTGGGCCAGCTGGTGGAAAGCGCCGAGCAGGTTGAACTCGAGCTGCGCCGTCTAACCGATGCCCAGCAAAGCGGCAGTGTTCGTAGCGGGGCGCCGCAACCGGTCCCGCCGGGCTACGCAGACGCCGTCGCCGACTACTTCCGGCGGCTGGCATCACAGAAGTAGGTCTACGAGTCCAAAAGATAACTTCTCCCAACTACACGATTCGTGTAACATGGTGCAAACCACGACGGAGGGGTGCTTATGTGGATCAAATGCGGCGCCTTGCTAGCGGTCGCGATTAGCGCGCTTACGGCCGGGCCCACCAGCGAAGAATTCTATCAAGTAGTCAGGGCGAACGATCTAAACGGACTCAAGCGAATGGCAGCCAGCGGGGACGTCAACATCAAAGACCGCCATGGCGCCACGCCGCTCATGTATGCAGCCGCAGTGGGAAGCACCGAGGCAGTTCGAATCCTGTTGACTGCCGGGGCGGATGCCAAGATCAAGAACGCGTTCGACGCTACGCCGCTCATCTGGTCTGCGACCAACCTGGAGAAAGTGCGTTTGCTGGTGAACGCGGGGTCGGAGGTAAATACCCGGTCGAAGCAGGGGGCCACTGCGCTTCTGGTGGCAGCATCGACGGCGGGCTCAATAGATATTGTGAATTTTTTGCTCGCGCACGGCGCCCGATGGAACGACGCTCCCCAAATAGCGGCGCAGTCCGAGACACAGACCGGCCTGCCACCGTCCAAAGTGGCGAGTGCTGGTAACTATACGCCACTTCTAGCCGCCGCGGTGGCAAACGACCTGGAAATGGTCCGGCTGTTCATTGAAAAAGGTGTGGACGTGAACGCCGCGACGGGCCGGGGCGATACCCCTCTTCAGTACGCGGCGGGCGCTGGAAACCTGGCGATGGTGAAACTCTTGTTGGCGAAGGGAGCTGATGTTAACGCCGCCACCAGCGCCGCTTCCCAAGTGCGCAAGGGCCCAATCGCCCTGAACCATCTGACACCGCTGATGTACGCAGCGGCGTACGGCTCGCCCGAACTCCTAAAGACATTGATCGATGCGGGGGCCAAGGTGAATGCACAGGACGTTCGCGGGATGACCCCATTGATGCTGGCCGTGTCGTCGGAGACCCAGAATCCGGCCGTGGTGCGATTACTGGTGGCCAGCGGCTGCGAATTGAATGCGAAGAGCCTGGCAGGTGAAACGGCCCTCGACTGGGCGAGGAAGTACGGAAACCCGGAGATCATCGCGGTTCTGGAGAAGGGAGGCGCAAAAGGACAGCCGCTTGCGAGTGCGAAACAGGCGGAAAGTGGAGAACCAGTTCAAGCCAGAACGGCCATCACTCGCAGCATCGCCCTGCTGCAGCATTCCAGCACTGAATTTTTCAAGGAGAGCGGCTGCGTGGGCTGCCATCATCAGAATTTCACTGCGATGGCTGTCGCTTCTGCACGAAAGGCACATATACCGATCGACGAAGCAGCAGCACAGGAGCAACTGAAGGTTGTCAAATCTCAATGGATGGCCTTTCAGGAGGGACTGCTGCAACGAATGGACCCGCCCGGGGCCCAAGACACCCTGGCCTATTCCTTGATGGGCATGGCGGCAGCCGATTATCCGGCTGACGCAATAACGGATGCGATGGTGGTTGACCTCGCAGGGGAGCAAGCGATCGATGGGTCGTGGTGTCGCGACGGAATCTCGCGGCCGCCTATTGAAGAAAGCTGCTTCGGGCGTGCAGCCTTGGGAATCCGCGTAATGCAAATATATGGCCCGCCGGGATTAAAAGACGAATTTGACAAGCGAATCGCGCGCGCAAGGGACTTTTTGCTGGAGACCCGTCCGAGGACGGTGGACGACCGGGTCATGCTGCTGCTGGGCCTGCATTGGGCAGGGGCGAGCGAGCAGAGGGTGCAGGCTGCCGCGAAAGAGCTACTCGCGCAGCAGCGAGCGGACGGGGGATGGGCAGGAAACGCGTACCTGGAAAGCGACGCGTATTCCACTGGGGAATCATTGTACGCACTGCAGGAGTCCGGAACGCTTCCAGCCAGCAATCCGGCCTATCGGAACGGCGTCGCATTTCTCCTCAAGACCCAGCACACCGACGGCTCATGGCACGTAAAGAGCCGGGCGGTGAAATTTCAGCCGTACTTCCAAAGCGGCTTCCCGTACGATCACGACCAATGGATCTCCGCGGCCGGAACGGCGTGGGCAACCATGGCTCTAGCCAACAGCGCAGAGCCGGCGGAATGCGCGTCGCGATAGGATCACGCTCCGTCTTCAGATTGCCAGGCTGCTTCGAGCCCTCGGTTAGGAGCGATTACACCACATGAAATTCCTGGCCGATCTTCGACAGGGCGACACGGTCGGGGTGGTGCGCGGCAGCTTGGCGAAAACGCTCGATGGGCTCTGTGAATGGCTCGCGGCTTAATTGAAATGTCTGATGATGGACCGGCACGAAGAATTCCGCGCCGGCTTCGTTCCCCATCCGCCAGGCTTGTTCGGGAGTGCAGTGATAGTAGATCCAGGGATTATAAGCGCCGATCGGCATGATGGCCACATCCACTGGCTTAGCGGTGCGGATTGACCGGAAGGCACCCGTATCGGCTGTATCACCCGCAAAAAGCACCCGGTACCGGCCCACCTCGATGAGGTAGCCATTGTAGCCTCGGTACGTGTCGGTCCGCATCCGTGCGCCCCAGTGATTCACTTCTACGGCGCGAACAGCCGCGGGGCCAACCTGCGCGGACTGACCCCAGCGCAATTCCTCGACAGCACGGTAGCGATCCACGCGGAGCAGATCGGATGTCCTGGCAGCGGTGATAACGTTTAAGCGCCGGTTTTCGAGTGCACGAAGACTGGGTACGTCCAAGTGGTCCATGTGGGCGTGAGAAAGAAGCACCAAATCCGGTGGAGCGATCTGCTTTCGAGACAGGGCGAGAGCCGTCAACCGTTTAAGTCCTAGCGTCACCGGCCCGAGATTGATGCCCACCCGGTCGCTGAACACCGGGTCCGTCAGAATGGTCATGCCGTCGATCTTCATCAGCATTGTGCTGTGACCTAACCAGGCAATGTGAAGACCACGGTCGGGCCAGTTTTCGGGCGTGGGATGATCCGCCGGCTCGAGGATGGGCCTGCCGATCTCTCGCGAGTATTGCTGCCAAAAAGCTGGCGCCGCCCGGTAGGCGAACACGCTCAAAGCAGTCGCCCCGGCGGCACCGCCAATCAGAGCTCTCCGTAGCACAATTCATATGATGCGTGCGCCTCCCGGGACGTTGCAAGGCAGGCAAAAATGGATTGGAACGGTGTGCTATGTTCGATAATCGCCTTCAAAAATAAGCATGACTATCACGACCAAAGCGCCCTGCCGAGTGGATATAGCGGGCGGAACTATCGATATCTGGCCGCTGTTTCTTTTTCATCCCGGGGCGGTAACGGTAAATTTTGCGATCGACGTATATGCGAGCTGCCGATTGACGAAGCGCCGCGACCGCAAGATCGTTTTGAGGTCAACCGATCTTGGCGGCGAAGAAGTGTTCGAATCTTTGCAGGCGCTGCAAGCAGCAAAGAAGTACCGCCTCCCGTTGCTGGCGCGGCTGGTGCGATTCTTCGCACCCGATTCAGGAATCGAGCTGGCAACCAACTCAGAATCTCCCGCAGGAGCCGGAATCGCTGGATCCTCGACGTTGATTATTGCCGTATCTTCAGCTCTGAACCGGCTCACAGGAGCAGGACACAAGATTGAAAAGCTCCGCGAGATTTCGCAGAACGTGGAAGCGCAGATCATTCGGGTACCCACGGGAGCACAGGATTACTATCCGGCGATGTACGGCGGTGCAAGCGCCATCGAGCTTAGCGAAGTGGGAGTGGTGCGGAAGGCGCTCCGAGTCGGGCACGACGACCTGAATGAGCGAATGGTGCTGGCTTATACTGGCGAGCCGCGAAAATCGGGCATCAACAACTGGGCGGTCACAAAGTCACATATCGACGGCGACCGCGGCGTTCAGAGCAACTTCGACCATATCGCCGACATCGCCTCGAACATCCGGCTGGCGCTGGAGCATGGAGATTGGCCGGAAACAGCGCGCCTGTTGCGCGAAGAGTGGACCACGCGCAAAAGGAATGCCCCTGGAATTACCACGCCGTTTATCGATCATCTGGTAAGTGTCACGCGACGGCAGGGGGCAGTAGGAGCGAAGGTGTGCGGAGCCGGCGGTGGCGGGTGCGTGTTCTTCCTGGTGGAACGCGGGGCAAAAGAGCGCGTATCTAAAATCGTCTTAGCCGAAGGAGCGACCGTTCTTCCCGTTCGCGTAGCCGAGCAAGGCGTGCGCATCCGAGTTAGTTCGGATTAGTTATGCCACAGCATGTAGACCCTTTGCGGGTAGCCCTGCAGGTGGCACTCTACATTTTTTTCTATATCTTCATCCTCACGATCTGTGCTTTCCTGGGCCTGCAGGTGTGGCTGGGCTTATTCGGCGGTGCCGCCGTAGGTGTTTTTATTTCGGCCGTCGCCACAAATATCCTGACACTGCGGATATATGAAGGCAGAAGCCTGGTGGACATCGGCTTCCACTGGAATCCAACATCTGCTCACAATCTGCTTTGGGGTCTGGCGGGTGGAGCGGGCTCGGCCATCCTGGTTTTGGCAGGGCCGCTGGCGGTGCGGGCAGCTAGTTTGCAGCCCAGTGCTACGCAAGCTCAGTGGCGCGTTATTGTCTGGGTACTCGTCATGTTGATCTGCGGTGCTGCCGGTGAAGAGGTGCTGTTCCGCGGTTACGGCTTTCAGGTGTTGTTGCGCAGCGTTGGCCCCTACGCGACCATTTTGCCCGTGGGAGTCCTATTCGGTCTGCTGCACGCGTTCAATCCTCACCCTTCCTTGATCAGCGTGGCGAACACGGCGGGGTTCGGTATTCTGTTCGGATACGCTTTTCTGCGGAGCCGAGACCTCTGGCTGCCGTTCGGGTTACATTTTGGATGGAACTTTACCCTGCCGCTGTTCGGGGCGGACGTCAGCGGGATTAAAATAGGATTGACAGGATACGAGATGCGCTGGAATGCGGGAGCCCTGTGGAGTGGCGGCGAGTACGGGCCCGAGGCGAGCGTTCTGTGTTCGGTTGTGTTGGTGGCGCTTTTGATATTCACTTGGAAAGCACCTGTTCGGCCGCAGCGGAATCTGCTGCTCGACGAACCGGTGGAGAAGTAGGATGCGATCTCTGGGCGTAGCGGCGCTGGCATTGATTACGGCAGCGCTGCCGGTTCGGCTGCGTGGCGGTGATAAGCTCACCTACGACGAACGCGTGGAACTGGTGCGCGGCCTCACGGCGGAGTTTGCCACCGCCAGGCAGTACCTGCCCAGATCAAAAAAGCCGCTGGATTTCGAATCGACAGGCGCCTACGACAAAAAGCAGTGGGAGTCTATAGCCAAGGACATGGGCCCGGCGGCACGTGCGGGTGACCAGGTCCAGATCACCAAGGTTACCCTCGAAGAAGACAAGATTCTTCTGGAAATCAATGGCGGGCTGAAGAGTGGCAGGCACTGGTACGACCGCGTTCAAGTCGGCATGGGCACTACCACGGCTCCTGTTGGGAGTGGAGAGGTACACCCGACCACGGGAACGGTAATCGCCCTGCTGTATCACAAGCCGCTGGCCAGTTTGACGTCCGCCGACGTGAAGAAGACATTGGCGCCCCTGTTCGATTTCGAAAAGCATTCTGCAACCCAGCTCTATACGGATAGTTTGCCGCCGGAAATCAAGAAAGCGATCAAGGATAAACGCGTTCTGGAAGGCATGGAGCGCGACCAGGTGCTGATGGCGGTCGGCCATCCAGGGCACAAATCGCGGGAGACCAATGCGGACGGAGTCGAGATTGAGGATTGGGTTTACGGCACACCACCCGGCAAGATCACGTTCGTCACCTTTAGCGGAAACAAGGTGATTAAGGTTAAAGAAGAATACGCCGGCCTGGGCAGCGAAGCCGCGGGGCCGGAGCCAACGCCGAATTAGTTTTCACCGGTTCCCACTGTTTTTTGCCACGCGTCGCGAATGTTTTCCGGCGCCCCCCGTTCCAGGAAATATAACCGGATCTTCTGGGCCTGGCCATTCGTCCTGCTGGCTGCGGGGATGCGAGCGATGCTGTTAACCGGCGTATCGGTCGCGACGATTTCCGCTTCCACCGGACTGAGCACACGCGTATAGATACGCATGGCGCGCATGCGGCCGCGGAAGTGAGTGGCGGGGCCGTTCCCGCCGCCGATCCAAAGCTCTTCGCTTGTCTCGAATGAACCGCGCAGGTGGTTGGCCGTAACCTTCAACTGCAACGCGCGGCCATCCAGGTAAATCCGAATACCAGCCGCGGTTGCCGACCCGTCGTAGGTCATGGTCGCGTTTTGCCATTGATTCGTTTGGACAGCCGGCTCAGTCTCGACGGAAATGGCGTCATCAGGCCAGGAGTGAATCAGATCAGCCTGCACTCTTCCATCCGTCAAGAACAGGCCGTAACCCGCCGTATTCGGCATGTCTTTTCCCCGGACGACCAAAGCACCCGTAAGGGCAACAGGAGAAATCCAGACCGAGATGGAAAATCTGCTGCGGAGCCCGAAGCGGACTTTTTCCTCGTGTTCGAGGTCCACATCAATCACGCGTTTGCCGTTAAAACGTCCGCCGCCGGCAAGATGGCGTTGCACGACAAGGCCGCGAGTAACCGTCCAGTCCACCGGCGCGGCAGCGGCTTCGGCGGAGGATTCCCATTGCTCTTGCAGAGCGGTAACTTCCGGATGGGATTTCAGAAATCCGGATTCGGCCTGTTCAAGAGACTGAGCAATGCCGCAACCAGCGGCAAGCGCTGCCAGAAGCAGAGACCTCAAGAGACTTTCTTCCGTGCTCCGCTCAGGATTTCGCGCATCCGCTTGCCGACAACGAGGTCTTCACCCGGCAGCAGGGTCATGGAGACGATTTCGATATGGTCCGGGCTCTTGGCGTCCTTGGACCGCGGGTGCTCGTCGAGCACAGGAACGAGGCTTGGATTGTTGGCCGTGAGCACTTCAATGCGCGGCTCACCATCGCGAAGCAGTTTGTCACAATCCGCTACGCGAAATCCCCAGGCATCTTCGTCCCAGCTCACCATAAGCGTTGGGTAGCGGTTGCCGTCTTCCGGGATTTGGATCTCGGTCTTCACACCCGGCACGGTGTCGATGAGCTTTTGCATGCGAACGGCCCGGTCATTCCACTCGCGGTTGAGCGCCTTGAGATCGAGCTTGGTCCACGCCTCCACGGCCGCAAGACAGCCCATGACTTCCTCCTTACCGACTTTCATGGCACGGCAAACAGCGCCCTCCCAGGGGCTGGTATTCGCCATCGCGGCTTCGATCAAATCTTTCCGGCCCAGCAGAATGCCCGAACACTGCGGGCCACGCAGGCCTTTCCCGCCGCTGAAGCAATACATGTCGGCGCCCATTTTGGCGTACAAGCGAAGATTCTCGATGGGCGGGATGCCGGCTGCATCATCGAGCAGCATCGGCACTTTCGTGTCTTTAGAGATAGCGATGATCTGTTCGAGAGTTTTGCCGAGCGAGGTTGTGTAAATCATCGCGGTCTTCTCGTTAATCGCTCCGCGAACTTCCTCGGGCGTATGCGCAACCACCAGTTTTCCACCGGCCAAGCGCGCAGCGCTGTCGAACGGGTCCCGGCCTCCGTGCATGATGACCTCGTGTTTTAGCCCGGTGGTATCGGGGAGTTGCCAGATCTTGGCAGGATCGCTGCCGGCAATGCAGGCTGCGGTCGCCGAAGCAATGGCGCCAGCTGCGCCTGAGGTGACCATGCCGGCTTCAGCGCCTGAAAGTTCCGCCAGTTTTCGGCTGGCGCCATGCTGCAATTCGAAAATGTCGACAAAGTGCTCGGCCGCTGCTTGTTTTGCCGCGCGTACTTCCGGCAATTCGAGAGAGCCGCTCAGATAGGTCCAGGTGCCTCGCCCGTTGATGAACGAGCGAACGCCGATGGTGGAATAAATATCCTGCCGGCCGCCAACTTTGGCCACGGCGCCGAATGCCTTGCTGACGACGTCCTGCGCTCCGATATACGCGAGCAGCGGCGCGGCGCTCGCCAGCTTCATGAAATAACGGCGATCTAATGACCTCATAGTCGTATCTTACGCCACCGGCTTCCACCACAGATCGATGGGCTTCTTCACGCCCTTGGGCCGGAACGGCAGCTCCACTTTTCGGCCGGTTCCCGCGGATTGGTATCCCGCGAGGAGAACCTCCTGCACCTGGCGGCCATCTTCGCCCGAAGAGCGCAATATCTCCTTCCCGCGCACAACGCGGGCGAAATGATGCAGTTCCTGCGGTAGCCCGTAATTCCAATGCTCCTCGAAGACAGGATAGGTCCAGCCTTGCGTGCTTGGCGCTTTCTCGACGGCATAACCGTAACCGGGCTCGCTGAAGGTGGGAATGGCATTGCCCATGTGGAGATCGGCGTAACTCACGCCGCGCGTGCCGTAGATTTCGGTGTAATCGTCCATGCCGCCTGGTTTGGCCCAGCTATCTTCGATGAGGGCGACGGCGTCGTTCTCGAACTCGAGAATGCAGATGCTGTTGTCTTCGCCCTTGGTCTTGTCTTTGTGTGAATACGTGCCCATCTGGCAGAACACACTCTTTATTTTGGGGCGG
>Ga0070734_10000107_pt1 | contig 231733 bp, 214 predicted proteins | sample Coa_R1_8_FD_66444 | JGI IMG/M metagenome (GOLD analysis project Ga0070734, IMG submission 66444) | Surface soil microbial communities from Centralia Pennsylvania, which are recovering from an underground coalmine fire - Coalmine... | ecosystem: Environmental > Terrestrial > Soil >...
AATCACCAGCAGGCGCTGCCAGAGCCGGGACCAGTCCGGAGCGATGTGTGCACTGAGGATGGCCCCATGAAGTCCGAGCGCCGCGCCCCAAACAAACACAACGCCCCGGAGCGAATCGCGCATCAAGTCCTCGACGCTCCGTGCGCGACAAGCGACGCGCCGCGCGACCGCGGGCAGAATGACTTTCTCCCCGACCAATCCTGCAACTAGGCCGGCGGCGACGAGGGCGGCAGGGATGACCCAGATGTTCGCGGCGATCATACTCTCCCCGGCGGCTTCCGCCTGCACCTCTAGGGTGCGGCGGACGCGGCACCGTGATCTCTCTTTGAGCTTACCCTGATTATTAAACAGGTCCACCTCCGCCTGTCCCCGCGCAGGTGCAACCAAACGTTAACCTCAACATCTGCTGCGGACCGCAGACCCGGGCGCAATACTGTCAGGGCGATCGATTCGGCCATTACTGGGGCCGCGACCACCGGTATGATCAGACGTATTGGCAGAATCGGAGATATGCGCTAGGATATCGTGCCTATCCGTACCATCGCTGGTAGCCTGCATTGCGAGTGCTGGCGTAGCGCGCCAGCTTCACCGCTTATCGAGGAGTAGGCGCCTCGTAGAAGGGGCGCTGCGGGTGGTGGCGCGGGCGTCGGCATCAACGTGGGCGGCATCGATGTCGGCGTCGCTGTGGGGGTTGGGGTGAACGTGAGTGGAAGCAGTGGCGGTGGCCGTGACCAGAGCAACGGCGGCGAAACGGAATGCCATAACGACAAATAGGCGGGCGCACGGTTCCATGAAGGTCCGCCACACGGCGTCCAACTGGGATGCGGTCGTCCCCCTGAGCACGAGTGAGCGTCTCACCTGCGCAGGGACTGAGACTCACGCTTGTAAAAGCGTGGGAGTCTTAGTCAGCAGATGGGTGGGCATGATTCGTATCTAGGGCCACCTTCGCAACACGGCGCGGCCAAGATGGTTCGTGAGCACCAGGTCGGCGGGGGGAAGCGACGGCACTCAAAGATTCAGAGCCTAGACCACGAGTTGCGGTCCGATCGCGACGCAGGGTATCGGACCGTCTGCTGGCCTTCCTCGCGGGCCTTGCCACTGAAATGTCGGCGGTGCTCGATCTCGCCATGTTGCTTCGCCACATCATCAGCGCCATGCATGATGCCATCGGGTTTGAGTCCAGCGCCGTGTCGCTCTTGGAGCTATGCGACGGCCAAGACGTGCTCGTCGTCAAGGCGGCCTCCGGGTTGCGGGCGAACACGGTCGGGTTGCGGTTCCCGCGGGGGCGAGGTTTGGTGTGGGAAGTCATGCAGGGCCAGACGCCCATCGTCGTGCCCGACCTTCATGCGGACCCGCGGGTGCTGCGGAAAGACGCGGGCGTCCGCTCGGGAATCTATGCGCCACTCGTGACTCGTAATCGGTCGATCGGTGTGTTGAGCGCGTACAGGGCCGCGACGGACGCGTTCACGGAAGCCGATCTCCACCTGCTGACGGTGGTGGGACGGTACATTGCCGGCGCGGTTGAGGTGAGCCAGCTGCACGACGCGCTGAGAACCGCCGCGGCCACGGACAGCCTGACCGGGATCGCCAACCGGCGTGCCTTCATGGATCGGCTCGAACAGGAAGTTGCCCGCTCGAGGCGGACGCCGCGGCCCGTCACGATCGTGTTGCTCGACCTCGACGGCTTCAAGCAGATCAACGACACTGACGGTCATCACGCGGGCGATGACGTTCTGGTCGCGGTCGCCCGTGCCTTGACGCGCCACCGGCGAGCCAGCGACCTCGCGGCGCGCTATGGTGGTGATGAGTTCGCGCTGTTGCTTCCGGAAACAGACCGAGATGAGGCAACCGCAGTTGTCACCCGACTTACGGAGGCCATGATCGGCGCCGGGGGATCCGCGGACGAGAGCCACGGCTTGCGGTTCTCTTGGGGCAGCGCAACGCGGCCTGCAGACGGCGCGACCGCAGACCAGCTGTTGCTCGCCGCAGACTTCCGGCTGTATCGCATGAAAGAACAGCACGGCCGACTTACTGGCGGCCGCCCATCGCAGGGGTAAGCGGTTATCGCAGCTGGAATGACGGCCTGGTTCAGCGCCGGCGTTGCGAACAAGGACAAGAGCCCGAGGCTACCGCGTCGTGATCGCCTGAATGGCGGCGTCGGCGGTCGAGAAAATCGGAGGTGCCTCGTGCAGCGACATGAGCTGCGACCATGGCGCCAGAGCGTGCGTGCTGCGCGCGACCTCTCTAAATTCTCCATGAGTTTGCGGCGCTCCATAACGGCCAGGTCCATCGCCTCGATGGGGGTCAGCGCTGCACCGTGTGCTACCGTCCTCGATAGATCGTTCTGCCTGCGGACGATGCGCCATGTGAACTCTCGCCCCACCTGCGTGAGGAAAATGGTGAAGGCGCAGTCACCCCGGCACGCCGTGCTGAACGATCTTACCAATTCACCCGCGGCGATAAGAACGTTGCCGGATGATACCGGAGGATTTGGCAGACCATCGGACCCAGCCAGTTGTTGGGCCGGTTTACGCGAGCCTGGAGGACAATCCCTTAAAGCGTGGCTTTCACTCCGCGCCCGGTGAGTACCGCCCTTGCAGTATCCCGAATGCGCCAGGCCGACGTCCGTCTTCTCGACCGAATGCTCCCCGATACCCATGCTGAAGGGTGGACGCGACACCCGAGCGGTATGATACCCTAAGTTTCGGAATGGACCCAGTCGAGAGGATGCACAAAGCTGTCGAGGTGCTCGCCACGACGCCCGGCCGGATTAAGGATCGCTTGGAGTTGACCCTTATCCAATGTGCCCCGCTTCAGCCGAACGACTTTCCCGAGAGTCTCCGTGGCGAATACGAACAGGTTTTGAAAGCGTACCAAGAACTGACGATGCGAACCGAGCGTCAGGCGATTAGCGTCGCGAAGCGACTTTTTCGCATTTATGTCAGTCTGATCAACCACGACGACAACATATAAAGTGATTCGAATCGTCTCATGCTCGCCGAGCCCGGGACGGAACCGCGTGATAGGATTGTGGGCCTTCACCTATCGCGACATCGCGACCAGGGGTGCTTGGTGCGCCGCCCGCGCCCTACGACGCCTTCGAGCCGGCCCACCACGGCACAAGCAGTGAGACCACTGCCGCGGTCACATAGTGCATCGCAGCATCCGTCGCGAGAAACCGCGCGGGAAAGTGACGCGCGCCAAAGTGTCCGAGCCCGACGAGTGCCAGCACCTGCTTGATTGGTACCATGAGCCCAATAATCGGGGCGCCGAATAGGATCACCGAACCGCTCGGCAAGGGGAGCAGCGTGATAAGCAGGCTGTCGATGGTGGCGAGCACGAGCGCAATGACCCACAACGCGGTCGTGGGCCGGCTCGCCACCCGCGTTAGCCAGACGTAGAGGAGCCCCCCGACGACCCCGGCCACGAGAGCGGACCACGCCGCAGGAACCGGGGGCGGGACTCTCCCACCGATAAGGCTGGTCGCGACGGTGGCCGCGGCAGCCACGATGCCAGCGCCGAGACCGGCGAGCGTGCCTCTCCCCCATCCCGTCGCTGCGGAAACCCGGACTGCTCGCGTCATCGTCCGTCACCTCCACACCGGTGCTCGACCCGGATGTCTTCACTCCTGCCATTGCCGTGAGAGTTAGGGAGGTTGACTCGCGCTTCCTTGCGTGTTAGCTGAGACATCTCTATGGGCCTCGGGTCAACAACGATTTGGGCACACCTATTGGAGCGCCGATAATCAGTGCACTCTAACTCCTGCGAAATGCGTCCGCCGGCGCAAGCGCCGGTACGGGATGTCCGCATGTGCCAAGGACGGCCGCCTCGTTCCACGTAGGCCGGCCGCCGAGTCACGCCGACCTTCTTGTCCGGGGGTAGCGCCCCGAGCGTGGCGTCCTAGAGATGGACGATGACGGATGTCCGCAGCACCTGACCTACCTGGTCCCGGGCCGTGATCTCCAGCCGCCACGCGCCCGGCGGGAAGTTGAAGTCCGAGTAGAAGTGACCGGGTCCCTCTTGGAAGACCGGGAGCGCGATTGGGCTGCCGCGGCCGTCGACCGCGATTTGCATCCCGCCGGCGATCGCGACCTCGCTGCCCTCCGCGTCAAAGAACGTTGCGTGAATCCCGTTGAGCCCCGGAAGTCCCGGATCGAGATAGAGTTGAAGCCGTCGGTTCTTCGAGATGTCGACGTTGTACAGGGTAGGCAGCCCCGCCGCCGCAACGGTCCCTACGACACCCCGCGTCACGGCCGCCCGGATGGCGGGCGCCAGCGTGAAGAGGCCCGCAAGGGCGACAAGGCCGACCACGACCGTGGCAGCTTTACAAGATCGCGCCCTTTCTGATGTGGTACTATCGCGCGACGATCCCGGACGTACCGACGATCTCTCGAAGACCGGATCTCTACTCTCCGCCGGTGGGCAGCGGCGTGTTCTGGGCGAGCAACACCGGGGTGGTTCTGATGACCATCGGCATTTGGGAACGTGCCACGGCCGTAGTCGAGGCCGGCGCCGTCGCGATCGCGCTGTCGGCATTCGGCTTGGCCTATATGTTCGCGTATCGCGCGTATCGGTGGGTGCCTCCCGTGTTGTCGGGCCGGCTCGCATTCGAGTGGCGGTGGCGTATCTCGTGACAGGGGCACGCTATTGCCGCGGCGCAACGACCCCGGTCCGCCCGCGTGTTACCGTTTTACGGAACACGGCTCCCGGAGTCGCGGGACCCTCTGGGAGCGACGAACAATCTCGGTGCGCTGGAGATTGGAGATGCTTCCCAGAATCTGAGGCCGCGGACCGAGGATCGTGATGGTGCTGGCGGGGAAGACCGAAGTCTTCCGGATATTGGCCCAGAGTCTCAATCGCGCGGCCACGCTCCGCGAGGCGCTGGATGGTGCGCTGCCGCGAATCGTTGAACTTGCCGGAGCCGAGGCGGGGTGGATCTTTTTGCGCGACGGGGAAACGAACAATTTCTTGCTGGCCGCCGACGTGAATCTTCCGGCGCCGCTCGTGATGGGCGGCAAGCACCGGATGACGGGAGAGTGCCGATGTCTCGAGATGCTGCGGGACGGTCAGCTCACCCAGGCCGTCAACCTTGTTGAGTGTCGCCGGCTCGAGCAGGCGCTTCCAGCCTCGCCGGAGACGCACCGGCATGCCAGCGTTCCGCTGCGGTCCCACGGCGGCGAGGTGATCGGCCTCTTGAACCTCTTGCTGCCCGCGGGCGGGTCGCTGGGCCGCGCGGACCTGGACGTGCTCGAAGCGCTGGGTCATGAGGTCGCGGTTGCCGTCCAGCGCGCGCAGTTGTTTGAGGACGCGCGCCACAGAGAAGCGCGCATGCGGCAGCTCATGCAACGTCTCCTGACCGCCCAGGAAGATGAGCGCCGCCGGATTGCGCAGGACCTCCACGATCACGCAGGCCAAGTGCTATCTGCGCCCAGCATGCAACTCAGACATCTGCGCGCACACGTGGGCGAGGCGGATCGCGCCACGATTGCCTCCGAGCTCGATCGGTTCGGGACAGTGACCGATCAGGGCCTCGAGGAGATTCACAAGCTCGTGTATGATTTGCGGCCACCGGTACTTGACGAGTACGGTCTCGTTGCAGCCGTGCGTGCGTATGTCCGCAGTCACCTGCAACCGGCCGGGATGCACGTGGAGCTCACAACCGCCGGGACCGAGAGCCGGTGTTCGCGGAACACTGAAACGGCGGCCTATCGGATTATCCAGGAAGCCACGCTCGCTTGGGCTCGACGGGATGCGCGAGCGAGCCGAGGTGGTCGGCGGTGCATTCCAGCTGATCTCGGCGCCTGGTCAGGGTACGACGATTGTGGCACGATTGCCGTTTCCGCGGCAGCGACGCCGCCGTAACGAGCGCTAAGGTCCAGTAGCCTGTGGCCCGATGGTCAATTGATGACCGTGCCGGACTACGCGCGAGATTTGTCGTTGGAATCGTCGCGACCCGGCTGCGGAAGCGGTGCCAGGTGCGTGACGTTGATCCCGCGTTCCACGAGAGTTTGTACGACATGCAGTGCGTACGGCGCCGCTACGCGGACGACGGTCCACTGGGTGTCATGCATGCGGTATGTCGCGAGGCTCAGGATGGCTGCGTCGCACGCGCGCACCGTGTTGACGATGTCTGCGAGCGCAGAAGCGGCCTCGTTCTGGCGGATCGTCAAGCGCGTCCCGCCGCTGCGTAGTCCCATGACTCTGATAAAGGCCTCGAACACGTCGCTCTCCGTAATGATGCCGGCGAGGACACCGTGCTCCATCACGGGGAGGCCTCCGATCTTGTGCTCGCGCATCAACACGGCTGTGTGCTCGATGGTGGTATCCGGGGCGACCGTAAGCGGGTTGGGGGTCATGACGTCACCGACGCGGATCGTGTCGACGGAAGCCGCAGTCGAACGCGCCGCGGACCGTGGCGTCAACAGGGGTGATGTGCGCGCCAGGTCGGTCCATGTCACAATCCCGCCGAGTCGCGTCCCGTCGAGGACGGGAAGGCGGCGGATACGCTTCGTTTGCATGCGACGCGCCGCGTCCGCGATACGTGCGTCGCGTCCGGTGATGACGACGGCGGCGGTCATGAAATCTCGTACGAGCATCGGCAATCGCCTCTTCCTGCCAATGTAGCAACACCCGGGCCGTTCGCTATCGGGTCCAGAGAGTATCCTTCACGTCACTTCCGGCCCTGCCGGCCGTCGAGTCACGATCGTGGCGCATGTGCCGGCCGTGGGAAGGCCCCTTTGCTTTCGCGCCCAAGCCGGCGGCTTGCGTCGGCGCGCTCTCGCGGTGACGGCCGATCGGCCGGGTCCGCGCCCGCCAAAGGATCCGGCCGCCTTCCCACTCGAATGTCGGATGCATCGGCGCATGATGTGGTAGGCCCACGCCGCCGTCGCGGCTCGCGACCACGTGTTGCGACGTCATGCACGCAGAGGAGAGGTGGCTTCGAGGAGACCGTGCCGCCGACGATGCCGCCAGACAGGTGGGAGCGGCTTCTGTCGCGTTCGGCGCTGTTTCAAGGCCGTGTATGTCCTCGTGCGTGGCAAATGAAGCTCACCCAGGTGCACCCCGATGGCCAAGAAGTGATTGTCCGGATCATCGGGCCCGGTGAGGTCTTCGGGGCGGTCGCGGCCGTTGGCGACACGACCTATCCGGTGTCGGCGGAGGCCGTGCAGGCGGGCGAAGCCCTCGCGTGGGACGGTGAGACCGTTGCGCGGTTGCTTGTCGAGTATCCGGTCGTTGCGCTCAATGCGGTCCGGATTCTCGTCGCCCGGGTGCACGAGCTCCAGGACCGCCTGTCCGAGCTCGTCGCCGAACGGGTGGAGCAGCGCCTGGCCCAGGCGCTGCTGCGCTTGGTGGACAAGGCGGGTGCCAGGGTGGAGGGCGGCATCCTCATCGACATGTGCTTGTCGCGGCGCGACCTGGCCGAGCTGTCAGGTACGACCCTCCATACTGCGAGCCGTATCCTTAGCGGGTGGGAATCCCAGGGACTGATCACGGCCGTCCGGCAACGCGTGGTCGTGCGGGACCCGCACAGCCTCGTGAGCATCGTGGAGCGCAACGCGGCCCGCGGGTGAGACAGGAGCCGTTGAACGCTTGTTCATCGACTATTGCGCTGGAACAAAGACGGCGACGGGGTAATCGGATAGAGTGCGCGTGAGCAGCGATGGCACCCACTTCGCGCTTGATGCGTACGACCGTCGCCGAGTTGGTGACGCGCTGGCCGCGAACCGTGCGAGTGTTCGTCCGGCACCGCATGGCATGCGCGGGATGCGCGATCAGCCGGTTCGAGTCGGTCGCAGACGTGGCAGCGATCTACCGCGTCCCCCTCGACACGTTCGCGAAGGAGCTCGAGCGTGCTTAACGAGAGCCTCGTGCTCCTCAAGCAGGTGCTGGAGAAAGCGGTGGCGTGGGGCTATATCCCCACCAATCCCGCCGGATCGGTCGGGCTCTTAGCCGTTCCGAAGCGCCATCTCAAGCTCTGGTCGTTCGCGGAGCTACGGCGCGTCCTTCTTGGCGCCCCCACAGAGTGGCGGGCTGTGCTAAATTTAGTCACGAAGGCGCTTACCGGCATGCGCACCGGAGAGCTCCAGGCCATTAATTGGGGCGAGCGGAATTGCGCGAATTTTATCACGGACAAGGTTGACGTCACCCACAGCCCGCCGTCGGGGGTAGCGAGGTACAGCAGGTGCAGGTCGCGGAAACTCAATAATAACAAGGCCTGGCGCAGGATTTTGCAGTCACGTGCAGCAGGGTGTAGCGAGACGCTAGAAAGCCTCTACCAGGCTTAGGACCTGGTGGGCCGCGAGGTCCATGGGGGTTCAAATCCCTCCGCCCGCACCACACCCGCGCACCGCAGACGTGACGGCGTCGCCGCGTCGACCCTTGGAGACCGGGCTACAAGGACGGACAACAAGACGTATAATGGGACACGGAAGGCGGGCGACACGTGGCGTCACGTTGCCTTGACATGTTCGTCACGCCCTGTGTATACTGCGCGCGCGGTGGTAGCCTCGGCGGTGATACCGTGCCGGGGCTTTCGTTTGTTACGGTCCCGGTGGTGCGAAGGAGCCCCCCATGAAAGTCGCGGTCCGAACCGAACCCGGCAGCCGAGCGGTGCTGGAGATCGAAGTCCCCGAGGACACGCTGGCCCAGGCGATGGATCGGGCCTACACGTCCCTGGCCGGCAAGGTCACCGTGCCGGGATTCCGGCGTGGCAAGGCGCCCCGCCCAATTCTAGAGCGTCACCTCGGCCCAGGCTCGATTCGGGAGGAGGCGCTCCGGGTGCTGGTCCCGGCTCAGTACGCCGAGGCCGTTTCGCAGGCCGGCATTGCGCCCATTAGCGATCCTTCCATCGAGGTCGAGGATGGTGAGGAAGGCCGCGGGCTCAGGCTCACCGCCACGGTCGACGTCTTTCCGGAGATCGGGCTCCCCGACTATTCGACGATCCACGTCGAGCGTGAACATCACCCGGTCGAAGACGCGGACGTGGACCGCGCGCTGGAGGACATCCGAGCGCGTCATGGGCGGCTGGTCAGCGCGCCCGGGGAAGCCGCACGTCGCGGTGACTTCGTGCTCCTAACCGTCTCCGCCGCGCCGAGCGGCCTGGAACGGCTGCAGCCCGGCAAAGAGCTGCTCGTGGAGGTCGGCGGCGGTCTGCTGCCGCCGGAGATCGAAGCCGCGCTCGAGGGCGCCCGGGCGGGAGATGCACGGACGGCGCAGTTGAGCACGGGCGCCGGCGAGGTCACCGTGGACGTGCGGGATGTGCGGCGGAAGGAGCTGCCGCCGCTTGACGACGCGTTTGCCCGAACCGTGTCCGACCAAGCCACCCTCGACGCTCTCCGGAACGGGCTTCGGTCCCGGCTGGCCCGTGAGCGCGCCGAGGAGGAGCAGAGCGCCCTGCAGGATCGAGTGGTCGACGCGGTGTTGGCCAAGACCTCGATCGATCTGCCGGCCAGCCTCGTGGACCACGAGGTCGAGCACGTGCTGGACGACCTCAAGGGGCGCCTCGAGTCACGGGGCCTGACGCTGGAAACCTATCTCCGCGGGCAAGACAAGGACGAGGCCGCGCTTCGGGCCGACCTCCGGCCGAGAGCCGAGCGCCGGGTGCGCGTGCGGCTCCTCCTCGAAGCCGTGGCCGACCACGAGGGGCTGGCCGTCCTGGACGAGGAGATGTCGGCCGAGGTGGAGCTGCTGGCCGGCGAGTTGCGCAAGGACGTGCCGAGCGTCGAGGCGTGGCTGGGCGAGCGTGGACGCCGGGAGGGGCTCCGGGAGCTACTGCTGCGGCGCAAAGCAATAGCGCGACTCGTGCGGGTCGTGGCAGGGCCGGAGCCAGCGGCACCCGGCGACGCGGCGCAGGAGCCCGCGGCAGCAGGCGAGAGCTCGCCGGCCGCCGCGCGGGCCACGGACACCGGGACATAATCTCGCGGGCGCGGGCGTAGTGCCATGGTAACGGAACGGCGCGCCACCGGCGGCGCGGGCAGGCGCGTACGGGGAACCGGGGAGGACGGAGTGAGCGCATCCGTGTACATGCCGATCGTCGTCGAGCAGACGGCCCGCGGGGAGCGAGCGTACGATATCTACTCGCGGCTGCTCAAGGAGCGTCTCATCTTCATCGGCGGGCCGATCGAGGACGAGATGGCGAACCTGATCATCGCCCAAATGCTCTACCTGGACTACGAAGACCCGGAGAAAGAGGTGCAGCTGTACGTCAACAGCCCCGGTGGATCGGCCACGGCCGGGCTCGCCATATACGACACGATGCAGTTTCTCCGGTCGCCCGTGTCCACGATCTGCGTCGGGCTCGCGGCGAGCGCCGGCGCCATCATCCTGGCCGGAGGAACGAAGGGACGGCGGTTTGCGCTGCCGTACTCGCGCATGATGATCCACCAGCCGTGGGGTGGCGCCCAGGGATCTGTGTCGGATATCAGCATTCAGACGAAGGAGTTCCTGGCGATCCGGCAAATTCTCGATGAAGTCTTGGCGAATCACACGGGGCAGCCGTTGGAGCGGGTGCAGCGGGACACCGACCGGAACTTCTGGATGAGCGCGCGCGAAGCGCAAGACTACGGCCTCATCGACGACGTGATCAAGCCGCGGACAGGGAACCGGGCCACGTGATCCCGCGCCGCGCGGACGGAGAGCCAATCACCGATGTTTAAGACCGGAGACGATCGCGACCGGCTGAAGTGTTCCTTTTGCGGCAAGACGCAGGAGCAGGTGCGGAAGCTCGTGGCGGGACCGGGCGTCTACATCTGTGACGAATGTATCGAGCTGTGTAACGAGATCATCGAAGAAGAGCTCACGTCCGGACCCCACGGCCACCCGAAGCCGCGGAGTGTGCCCAAGCCGCACGAGATCTACCAAACCCTATGCCAGTACGTCATAGGACAGGAGCGCGCGAAGAAGGCGCTCGCCGTCGCCGTCTACAATCACTACAAGCGGATCGGCTCTCACTCCAAGCGGTCGTCGGACGTGGAGTTGCAGAAGAGCAACATCCTCCTCATCGGGCCGACCGGCTGCGGCAAGACGCTGCTCGCGCAGACGCTGGCGCGGATCCTGGACGTCCCGTTCGCGATCGCCGACGCCACGTCATTGACCGAGGCCGGGTACGTCGGCGAGGACGTCGAGAACATTCTGCTGCGTCTGATCCAGGCGGCGGATTACGACGTCAAGCGGGCCGAGCGCGGGATCGTCTACATCGACGAGGTCGACAAGATCGCGCGCAAGTCGGAGAACCCTTCGATCACGCGAGACGTCTCCGGGGAGGGTGTCCAGCAGGCGCTGCTCAAGATCCTCGAGGGCACGACCGCGAACGTGCCCCCGCAGGGCGGGCGGAAGCACCCGCACCAGGAATTCATCCAGATCGACACCACCAACATCCTGTTCATCTGCGGCGGAGCCTTCGACGGGCTGGACCGGATCATCGAGTCCCGGGTACGGGTCGCGAACATCGGATTCGGGGCCAAGATCGAGCCCAAACGTGAGCATCGTATCGGGGAGTTGCTGGCCCAGGTGATGCCGCAGGACCTGCTGCGGTACGGCCTGATCCCGGAGTTTATCGGGCGGCTGCCGGTCGTGGTCCCGCTCGAGCCGCTGTCCGAGCCGGACCTCGTGACGATCCTCGTCGAGCCGCGGAACGCGCTCGTGCGGCAGTATCAAAAGATCCTGGAAATGGACGGTGTTGAGTTGATCGTGGCTGACGATGCCCTGCGCGCGATCGCCCGGGAGGCGATGGCCCGCCACACGGGCGCCAGGGGTCTCCGGACGATCATCGAGGAGATCATGCTCAACATCATGTACGAGATCCCGGCCCGCGGCGACATCAAGCGCTGTGTGGTCACCCGGGACACGGTGGAGAAACACACGGAGCCCCTTTTGCTCACTGCGAGCGACCTCAAGAAGATGCCCAAGGAGAAGCCGGCCTGAGCGACCCTGGTTGTCCGGTCACGGTGTCTTCGGTCCCCGAAGAAGCCTGCTCGCAGGCTTCTTCCTCTTTTCGGCGTCGGTGGCGGGCCGGTTGTGGGGTAGGAATCCCATGGGGGGATTTCGCCGTATTAGATTGATAGAACAGATTGATGGAACGATGCCCTGAGTAATTGCTCAGGCCCATGATCCAGACACGGTGGTTCGCTGCGGCACAGCGAGCCGAGCACGTGTTCGTTGTGGGAGCTCTGGCTCCCCGAGGGAGGTTTTGCAGATGACCGAGCAGACTCCGAAGCAAACACCGGAGCAACCGCAGCAGGCGCCAGCGCCCGATCCGAAGCCGATCCCCGAGGTCCTGCCCGCCCTGCCGCTCAAGGGCACCGTGGTCTTGCCGTCCATGGTGGTTCCCCTCGGCGTCGGACGGGCAAAATCGCTCGCGGCGCTGGAGGCCGCGCTCACGGGCGACCGCGTGATCCTGCTCGTCGCCCAGAAGAAGGACGACGAGGAGAACCCCGATCCCGACGGGTTGTACGACGTGGGGACCGTGTGCCGGATTTTGCAGGTCGGCAAGCAGGCGGACGGCACCGTCCAGGTCGTCGTCGAGGGCGCGGTGCGCGGGCAAGTCGTGGAGTTTCTGCAGAGCGCGCCGTTCTTCCAGGTGCGCATTCGCACCCGGCCAGATCCGACGGACAAACCGCTCGAGGTGGAGGCGCTCATGCGGGGTGTCACCTCGCAGTTCGAGCGGTACGCGCGCTTGTCGCGGTCGATTCCCCCCGAGGCGTTCATGCTCGTGATGTCCGCGGAGGAGCCGGGACGGCTCGGCGATCTCGTGGCCCAGCACCTGCAGCTGCGGGTGGAGGAGCGACAGCGGGCGCTCGTGGCCGCGCCACGGGAGCGGCTCGAAATGCTGAGCGGCATCCTGACCAAGGAGATCAACATTCTCGAGCTGGAGCGCAAGATCCAAAATCGCGTCCGCAAGCAGATGGAGAAGAGCCAGCGCGAGTACTTCCTCAAGGAGCAGATGAAGGCCATCCAGCAAGAGCTCGGGGAGAAGGACGAGCGCACGGCGGAGGCGGACGAATACCGAAAGAAGATCGAGGAGGCGAACCTCCCCGAGAAGGTCAAGGAGAAGGCGCTCGAGGAGCTGGGCCGGCTCGAGAAGATGCCGCCGATGGTGGCCGAGGCCGTGGTCGTGCGGACGTACCTCGACTGGATCCTGTCGCTTCCGTGGAGCACGCACACCGACGATCGCCTCGACACCAAGGCGGCGCGGACGATCCTGGACGAGGACCACTACGGGTTGGACAAGGCCAAGGACCGCGTCGTGGAGTACCTGGCGGTGCGCAAGCTGGCCCCGGACTCCAAGGCGCCGATCCTGTGCTTCGTCGGGCCGCCGGGGACCGGCAAGACCAGTCTGGGCAAGTCCATCGCGCGGGCGCTCGGACGCAAGTTCGTCCGGGTGTCGCTCGGCGGCGTTCGGGACGAAGCTGAGATCCGGGGACACCGCCGGACGTACGTCGGCGCGCTGCCGGGCCGGATCATCCAGGGGATGCGCACGGCCGGGAGTCGGAACCCGGTGTTCATGCTGGACGAGATCGACAAGCTCGGGATGGACTTTCGCGGCGATCCGTCGGCGGCGCTGCTCGAGGCCCTCGATCCCGAGCAGAACGATCAGTTCAGCGACCACTACCTGGAGCTGCCGTTCAACCTGCGCGAAGTGATGTTCATCACGACGGCGAACATCCTCGATACGATCCCGCCGGCGCTGCGCGACCGGCTGGAGGTGATCCGGTTCTCCGGGTACATCGAGGACGAAAAGCATCACATCGCAACGCAGTTCCTGATCCCGAAGCAGCTCAAGGAGAACGGGCTGAAGCCCGATCAGGTGACGTTCACCGAGGACGCGCTGCGTCACGTCATCCGGCGGTACACCCGCGAGGCCGGTGTCCGGAACCTGGAGCGGGAGATCGGGACGATCTGCCGGAAGATCGCCCGCGAGGTTGCCGAGGGCGAGATCACGTCGTTCAAGGTGACGACGCAGAACGTCCACAAGTTCCTCGGCCCGGCGAAGTTTCACTACGGTACCGCCGAGAAGGAAGATGAGGTCGGCGCCGCCACCGGATTGGTCTACACGGAGCAGGGGGGCGACATCATCACCGTGGAGGCGACGTTCCTGCACGGCGAGGGCAAGCTGTCGTTGACGGGACAGCTCGGCGACGTCATGAAGGAGTCCGCGCAGGCCGCGTTCAGCTATGTGCGGTCGAGGGCGCGCCGGCTCGGCGCGGACGAGGCGTTCGCGTCGCGCTACGACGTCCACGTGCATGTGCCCGCGGGCGCGGTGCCGAAGGACGGCCCATCCGCGGGGATCACGGTGGCGAGCGCGATCGCGTCGTCGTTGACCAGCCGGCCGGTGCGCAGCGACGTGGCGATGACGGGCGAGATCACGCTGCGGGGCAAGGTGTTGCCGATCGGCGGCGTCAAGGAAAAGGTCATCGCGGCGCATCGAGCCGGGATCAAGACGGTGATCCTGCCGAAGGAAAACGAAAAGGATCTCTTCGAGATCCCCGCCAACGTCCGGAAGAAGCTGCGGTTCGTGTTCGTGGAGCACATGGACGAGGTGCTCAGCGAGGCGCTCGGCGAGGTCATGGGCCTGCCGATGCTGACGCCGCCGGCGACGAGCACCGTTCCGCGGACGCAGCCGTCGATCCAGGCGTAGCCGCAGGCTCCGAAACAAGCGAACGGCGAGGGAGTTGCGCGCGGCCATGCGGCCGCCGGGTGACTCCCTCGCCGTATTTTTCGGGCTCGGCGGCGGCGATCGGGGAGGCGGCGCCGAGACCTACCCCGCCGGCGTCGGCGTCGCCACCCGTGCCCGTGCGTGTCCCAGGCGCGCCAGTAGCGCGCCCCGGGGCGCGACATCGAGCACAACGCCGTCGCGCAGCGCGATCGCCAAGCCGCCGGCCGGCGCGACCCGCGCTCCCGGCAGCACCGAGCCGGTTACGTTGAGCGGGTCCGCGGCGCCGATCACGACCGTTTCACCATCCTCGGGGCCGCGGCGCACCGCCCGCAGCGCTTCGACGGCCTCGGGTAAGGCGAACTGTTCACCCGTGAACCCGGCAACGAAGCGCCCGCCCCGGATCCGCCCCTGCGCTTCCCACCGCCGGTAGCGATCGAGCAGGCTGCGCCACGGCGGGGCGCAGCGTTCGCGGAGCGCGAGCTCCCTGAACACGACGCCGTAGCGGCGCAGCAGCTGTTCGGCGAGCGCATCCGACCTGGCGTCGACGTCGAGCGGCTCCGCGCCGACATCCCAGAGCGCCCACCGCCCCGCGGGGAGGCTGCGGGTCGTGTCCCGCGCGCTCACGAGCGCGAGGGGCCGGCGGGCGCGTCGCGCCCGCGGCGTGGAATTGACGCGGCGGCGCAGGCCGGCGAGCCCGTCGCCGGTAACGAGACCCGCGGCGACGAGTTCCCACAGCGCGGTCTCCACGTCGGCCGGCATCCGTCGCACCGCCCGCGCGAGGTCCGCGAGGAACGACGCGCCGCGCGCGCGGAGATGTCGGGCAACATCGGCCGCCGCGTGGCTGAGGTGGCCCACCGCGTCGTCCGGACGCCGCTCCAGAAACACCGGCAGGTTGTCCCGCAGCAGGAGCGTGATCGGCACCACGGCGGACAGCCCGGCGCGGTGCCGGCGCCCCACGGCGGCCACGGTCGGCTGCGTGTCCCCCGCCGGGTGCGAGGGGAAGATCCGGCCCCAGGTCACCGTCCCGCCGAGGCACAACGCGTCCAGGTCGGCCGGGTTGTACTCGCGGATGCGCGCGGGCAGGATCTGGTCTTCCCAGGCGCGTGCCGGGGCTTCCATGCCCTGCAAGAGGGCCACTACCTCCGCGACGCCGTCGCGGCCGTGCAACTGCGTCCCGGGATACACGTGCTGCCAGCGCAGCAAAAACCGGACAAACGTCGCGGGCGATACCGGCTCGATCTCGCGGCGCAGGCGGCCCAACGTGAGCCGGTGGATACGCGCGAGCAGGCGGCGTTCACACCACTCTGTGGTCCCACCATCCCCGGCGAACCGCCCGCGGAGCACCGTCCCGGCGCCTTCCAAAACGGCGAGCGCGGCGTCGACCCGCGGCTCCGGCAGGCCGGTGCGGGCGCTCAGCGCCGCGGCCGTCATCGGCCCCGTGCACTGCACCCACCCGTGCACGATGTCCCGGATCGCATCACTCTGTCCGGTCTCGTCACCGGCGTTTGGCTGCGTGGCCGCGCGTGAGGCCGGTGGCTCGAACTGCACGCCGGGCAGCGCCGCGGCGACGAGCGCGGTCCGTTCCGCCGCCACGTACGCGCTGCGCGCCGCGCCGGACTGATCGCGCCACCGAGCGAGCGTGGCGCGGCCGCCCGCGATCAAGCCCGCGGCCAGGGCGGGACCGTCGGACCGCGAGGCCCAGGACGCCTCCTCCACCGGCAGGATGCCGACGGTGAGCAGGTGATCGTGCATGTCGTCCGCGTCACGGACGTCCGGCCATGCCTGCGCGCGCACCTCGGCGATCGCCGCGGGGTCGAGCGCGCCGACACCTCGGGCGAGGTCGGGATCGGCGCGGCGCATGGACACGGCCCGCGCACGGCGCTCTTCTAACGGCGCGTCGTCGAGAAACGCATAGGGGTTGGCATGCAGGATCTCCTGCGCGATCGGCGACGGGGTTGGTGTGTCGATGGCCACGGTCCGGATTCGGCCCGCCTCCACGTCGGCCAGCACCCCGCGGAGTCCGTCGAGGTCCATCGCCTCGTAGAGGCAGTTCCGCACCGTTTCGGTGACCAACGGATGGTCGGGCGGCGTGATCGGCCCCATGTGATTGTCCTGGCACCCGACCTGCTCCGGAAACACCGCGGCCAGCAAATCCTCGGCACGCATCCGCTGGATCGGCATCGGAACGCGCCGCCCGCCCGTATGCCGGAGGAGGGCCAGGGCCCGCGTGGCGTTCCACCGCCAGCGCGTGGTAAACAGCGGGGTCGCGAGCATGGCCTGCACGAGATCGGCCTCGGCGGTCTGGGTGCGGACAAACGCAAAAAGGGCGTCGAGCGGAAAGCTGTGCTGCTGGCCCAGCGACAACACGATCCCGTCGTCCGTCGCCGCCGCCTGCAGCTCGAAGTCGAACGTGAGGCAAAACCGCTTGCGCAGCGCGAGCCCCCAGGCCCGGTTGATGCGCGCGCCGAACGGCGTGTGCAGGATGATCTGCATGCCGCCCGCCTCGTCGAAGAACCGCTCGGCAACGATCGTCTCCTGCGACGGAACGCACCCCAGCGCGGTGATCGTCTCGGCCACGTACTGCACCGCCTGGACCGCGCCCTCGGAGTCCACGCCGGTCTCGGCCTCGAGCCACGCCTGCGCGCCCGCGGGGTCGGCGAGCCGCGTGGCGAGGTCCGTCCGCAGCCGTGCCACCCCGGCCGACAACTCGGGCGACCTGGCGGGCGCTTCGCCGAGCCAGAACGGCACGGACGGCGGGGCGCCCCGCGCGTCCACGACGCGCACCCGCCCGGCCTCGACGCGCCGGATGCGCCACGACGTGTTGCCGAGCAGGAACGTGTCGCCGGCCATGCTCTCGATGGCAAAGTCCTCGTTCACGGTGCCGACGACGGTTTCGTCCGGCTCGAGGATCACGTCGTAGTCGGCCGTGTCGGGAATGGCGCCGCCGCAGGTGATCGCCGCCAGCCGGGCGCCCCGCCGAGGGCGCAGCACCCGGTGCACGCCGTCGCGGTGGACGAGCGCCGTCGTGCGCCCCAACCGGCGCGCGACGCCCTCGCTGAGCGCCTCGATGACCTGATCAAACTCCCGCTGTTCGAGCGCGCGAAACGGGTAGGCGCGCCGCACGAGGTTCCACAGCGTTTCCTCGCCTGTCTCCTCGGCGGCGACGGCGGCGACGATCTGCTGGGCCAGAATGTCGAGCGGCCGTTGCGGCACGACGACACCGTCAAGCTCGCCCGCGCGCGCGGCGCGGATCGCGGCCGCGGCCTGGAGCAGGTCGTCTCTCGTGAGCGGAAAGAGGATCCCCTTGGAGGTCTCCGCGACGCGGTGCCCCGAGCGGCCGACGCGCTGCAGCAAGGTCGCGATGGCCCGCGGCGCGCCGAGGTGACACACGAGGTCCACGTGCCCGATGTCGATGCCGAGCTCCAGGGACGCCGTGGCCACGACGGCGGCGACCCGGCCGCTGCGCAGCCGCTCCTCCGCGTCGAGCCTCGTCTTGCGGGAGAGGCTGCCGTGATGCGCCGCAACCTGCCCCTCGCCGAGCCGCAACGTCAGATGATGCGCCACCCGCTCCACGAGGCGGCGGGTGTTCACGAAGATGAGCGTCGTGCGGTGTGCGCAGGCCGCGGCGGCGACCCGATCGTAGATCGCCTCCCACATCTCGTGCGTGGCGATGGGCCCGCGCGGCGGTCCGGGCACCTCCACCGAGAGGTTCCACGGGCGCCGGTGGCCCGCGTCGACGATCGTGCAAGGCCGAGGGTGGCCGGCGGGATCGATGCCGACGAGCAACCGCCCGATCTCCTCGATTGGGCGCTGGGTGGCGGACAGGCCGATGCGCTGGCAGCGCCGGCCGGTGAGCGCGTCCAGGCGTTCGAGCGACAGCGCCAGATGCGCGCCGCGCTTGTCGCCGGCGATGGCGTGGATCTCGTCCACGATGACCGTGCGGGCGGACCGCAGGAAGTTCCGGCTGCCCTGCGCCGTCAGCAGGATATACAGCGACTCCGGCGTCGTGATCAAAATGTGCGGCGGGCGACGCACCATCCGTGCGCGGTCCGCCGGCGGCGTGTCGCCGGAGCGCACGGCAACGCGAATGGCGGGAAGGGATCCGCCGTGCGCCGCCGCACGATCCCGGAGCTCGCCGAGCGGCGTCACCAAGTTGCGCTGGATATCGTTGCCGAGCGCCTTGAGCGGCGACACGTACACCGTGTACGTCTCGTCCCGGCGCCCGCCGGCCTCGCCCTCGCGGATGAGCGTATCCAGCGACCAGAGGAACGCGGCGAGCGTCTTGCCGGAGCCCGTGGGGGCCGCGATCAACGTGTCCTGCCCCTGCGCGATCGCCTCCCACCCGGCCGCCTGCGCGGGGGTCGGGGCGCGAAAGTGCCCGGCAAACCAACCGGCGACGAGGGGATGGAAGCGGCCGAGGCTCACGCCTTCGAGTGTAGCACGCCGCCGTCTCGTTGACGCTCCCGCCGGGCCACGGTACAATAGCACCCAATCGCAGCACCGCGCGATGACGGGGAGGAGTAGGTCGGGGCGGGGCCACGAGCGAGGGGAGGGCAGGGTGTGAGCTCCCCGGGACGCCGGACCGAACGTCACCCCAGAGCGGTGGGCCGGGCGCACGACGTGCCCCGGCTTCCCGGATTGCGCCCGTGATCGCGCGATAGAGCCGGTGCGCCGGACGTTCCCGCCGGGATGGGCGGAACGGCGTCGCACCGGAACGAAGGTGGTACCGCGGAGCGCCGCTTCGCCCTTTGGGCGGAGCGGCCTTTGTCATGGGTGCCGGGATGTGCGGCCTGTGTGTCCAGCCGAGGAGGGAACCGATATGCAGGAACTGCCCACGACCTACGACCCGGCGGAGACGGAGAAGCGCTGGTACGCCACCTGGCTGGCGCGAGGCGACTTCCATGCCGTTCCCGACCCTCGGCGGCGGCCCTACGCGATCATGATGCCGCTCCCGAACGTCACCGGTGAGCTGCACATGGGACACGCGCTCAACAACGGCCTGCAGGACTGCCTTGCCCGCTGGAGCCGGATGCGCGGATACGACACGCTGTGGCAACCCGGCATGGACCATGCGAGCATCGCGGTGCACGTCGTAATGGAGCGGCGCCTGGCCAAGGAGGGCAAGACGCGCTTCGACCTCGGGCGGGAGCGTTTCCTGGAGGAGACCTGGAAGTGGAAGGAGCAGATCGGCACCGCCATCCTGGGCCAGATGCAGCGGCTGGGGTTTTCCTGCGACTGGGACCGGGCCACCTTCACGATGGACCCCGCCTACTACGCCGCGGTGGAAGAGTGCTTCATCCGCCTGTACCGCAAAGGCCTCATCTACAAGGGCAAGCGGATGATCAACTGGTGCGTCAAGGACCAGACCAGCATCTCGGACCTCGAAGTGGAATACGTGCAGGAGGAGCGCACGCTCTATTACCTGCGGTACCGGGGCGAGCACGGTGGGCCGGGCCTCGTCATCGCCACGCAGCGCCCGGAGACGATCCTGGCCGACGTGGCCGTGGCGGTCCACCCCGACGATGAGCGGTACCGCGCGCTGGTCGGCACGCGGGTGATCGTGCCGGTCGTGGAGCGGGCGGTGCCGGTAATCGCCGACCGGCGGGTGGAGCGCAGCTTCGGCACCGGCGCGGTGAAGATCACACCGGGCCACGACCCGTTGGACTACGAGATCGGTACCGAGCACGGGCTTCCGGTGTTGACGTGCCTCGACCAGCACGGCCGTGTCACGGAGCTCGGCGGCGCCAAGTACCAGGGCAAGGATCGGGCCGCCGCCCGGGTGGAGATCGCAGACGACCTGCGTGCGGCCGGCGTCGTGGAACGGGAGGAGCCGTACACGACGAACATCGGCCGGTGCGATCGGTGCCAGACGATCATCGAGCCCTACATCTCGGACCAATGGTTCTGCCGGATGAAATCGCTCGCGGCGCCGGCGATTCAGGCGGTGCGCGACGGCCGCGTGCGCTTCTATCCGGAGCGCTGGACCAAGGTCTACATGGACTGGATGGAGGGGATCCGCGACTGGAACATCAGCCGGCAGCTGTGGTGGGGGCACCGCATCCCGATCTGGTATTGCGGGTGCGGCGAGATCGTCGCGAGCGTGACCGCGCCGGCGCGGTGTCCGGCCTGCGGCGGCGGCGCGTTCACGCAGGATCCGGACATCCTCGACACCTGGTTCAGCTCGGCGCTGTGGCCGTTTGCGACGCTCGGCTGGCCGCGTGAGACGCCCGACCTGCGCTACTTCTATCCCACGAGCGCGCTCGTGACGGCGCGGGACATCATCTTCCTGTGGGTGGCACGGATGATCATGTTCGGGCTCGAGTTCATGGGTGAGGTCCCGTTCCGCGACGTGTACATCAACCCGACGGTGCTCAACATCGAGGGCCGCCGCATGAGCAAGAGCCTCGGCACGGGGACGGACCCGCTGGAGCTCGTGGAGCGGTACGGCGCGGACTCTCTGCGGTTCGCGCTGATCAACCGCTGCACCGGCGAGCAGGATCTCAGGTTCTCCGAGAAGATGGTCGAGGACACGCGCAACTTCGCGAACAAGATCTGGAACGCCGCGCGGTTCGTGCGGCTCGCGCTCGGCGACGCGGCGCCCGCGGGAAACGGCGCGGGGGCGCCGGAGGGCGCGGCGGCGGACACGTCCCGGGAAGCGGATGGCGCGTCCGAGCGCGGAGGCACCCTCCCCGACCGGTGGATCACGGGCCGCTTCGCGCGCACGGCCGCGGACGCGACCGCGGCACTCGAGGCGTACGAGTTCCGCGACGCCTGCGCGGCGCTGTATGCGTTCATCTGGAGTGAGTATTGCGACTGGTACGTGGAGATGGCGAAAGCGAACCTGCGCGCGGGCGGCCGGGCGGCGGAGGGTACGCGACGCGTGCTGGCGCGCGTGCTCGCCGACACCATGGTCCTGCTGCATCCGATCATGCCCTCGCTGACGGAGGAGATCTGGCAGGCGCTGCCGCACCAGGGCGAGACGATCATGGCCGCCGCATGGCCTGTGCCCGAGGATCCGGCGGCCCGCGCGGCGTGGCTGGCGCGCCAGGTGGATCAGGAGGCCGACGCCGCGATGGCCGAGGTCGTCGGTCTGGTGCACGCCGTGCGCGGCATGCGGGCAGATCTCGGCATCGCGCCGCACGAGACGCTGCCGGTGGTGGTGTTCGCGCCGGCGGCGCGCCGCGCCGCGCTCGAGGGCGCGAGCCGGTACGTGGCGCCGCTCATCCGGGCATCGACGCTGACCGTGGCCGCAGCCGGCCAGGACGCGGCGCGCCCGGCCGGCGCCGTCTCCATGATATGGGGTGAGATCGAGATCGCGGTGCCGGTGGGATCCGACGCCGCCCGCGCGGCCGCCGGCCGGCGTCTCGCGAAGCAGATGGGCGAGGTGGGCCGGGATCTCGCACGGCTGGAGGAACGGCTCCGGAGCCCGTCGTTCTTGGAGAGGGCGCCGGCGGAGATCGTGGCGGCGGACCGCGAGCGCGCCCGCGATCTCGCGGGCAGGCGCGACCGGCTGGCGCGGTACCTTGCGGGCCTCGGTGTCTAGGGTTCGGACCCGCCCGGCGGGACGGCCGTGGATGCGCGTGACGCCCTCGTGAGCGGCCCCGCCGTGGTGCCGGCGCCGGCGGCCGCCCCGGTTCGTTGGGTGGGGTACGCCCTGGCCGCGTGCGGCGTGGCCATCCTGGCGGTGTTCGCGGCGACGATCAACCCGTATCAGCTCGGGATCGCGCTCCGAGGCGTTCACGCCGACCTCTTGGGTCTCGCGGTCCTGTGGACGGCGCTGCAGATCGCCGCGAAGGCGCTGCGGTGGCGGTACATGGTGGCGCGGCTCACGGGGACCGTGATCTCGCTGCGGTTCGCCGTGATCTCGATTCTCGCCGGTGTCGCCGCGGGCAGCGTCACCCCCGCGCGAAGCTTCGAGGTGGCGAAGATCATGATGCTCAAGGGATCCTACGGCACCGGCCTCGGCCAGTCCACATCGGCGATGCTCGTCGAGCGGCTGTTGGACATCGTGCTGATGATGGCGGCGTTCTTCGTCGCCGGGTTGTTGTTGCCGCATCGCGTGATCGCGGCGACCGGGTTTCTGGTGGTGCTCATCGCCGCGCTCGCGGTGGGCGCCGGGCTGCTCGCCGCAGTCCCGCTCCGGGTGCGCGGCTGGATCCGCGGCGGGATCGGTCGACTGCCGCTTCCCGCGCACGCCCGCGCGCGCATGCTGCGCCTGACCGACACGTTGTGCGACAGCATTCTCGTCTGGCGCGAGGCGCGCACGCTCGGCACGCTCGGCCTCGTTACGGCGCTGGTCGCGGGGCTCGATCTCGCCCGCGTCTGCACGGTCTTTTGGGCGATGGGCACCGGGCTCTCGCCCACGTTCGTCGCGTTCACGTACGTCGCGGCGGCCATGCTTGGCATGGCGCTGCTCGTGCCCGGCGGCGTCGGGGTGACGGAAGTTTCCCAAGTGGGGATGATCGCGCTGCTTGCGCCGCACGCTGTCCCGCCGGTCCTCGCCCGAAGCGGGGTGCTTTTGGACCGGACGCTGTCGTATTACGTCCCGACCCTGGTCGGGGCCGCGCTTCTCATGGCCTACCATCGCTATCGCCGCGCGTTTCACTGAGTGCCTCATCGCGAGAGACCCTCGCATCTGTCGCAGGAAGGAGCGGTGGCGCCGAGCCCGCGAACACTGTGGCGGGCCGTGGGTCCCGCTTGCATCCACGGAACGGTGAAGGTATTGGTGAGATCGGGCCGTCTTGCGATCGTAGCGCTGGTTGTCGCCGTCCTGTTCGCGGCATCCTTGGGGGCGGGTTACTTCCTCGGGCAGAGCGCGTTCCGCTCGGCTCCCCCGCCGGCGAACTCTGCCGTGGCTCCACCGGCGCCCGTTCCCTCTGAGCCGGCGCCTGCGTCGCCGGGCGGCGCCCCCGGCGGGACCTCCGGCAGCAGCACGGGTGGGACGCCGACGCCGGGCGGGCCGCCGGCGCCAAATGCCGCGAATTCGCCCGGCACGCAGGCGGCGCCACCGGCCGGCGCCGCAGGCAATAATCCGCCGGCCGCGACGGCTCCGCCGGCGACCACGACCGTACCGGTCCCCCAGACGTCCCCGGATGCAGGAAGCGCTGCAAAGGGTACCGCGGGCGCGCCTCCGGCACAGCAGCAGGCGCCCGGATCCGCGACATCCGGCCCCGCCTCCTCGGCCCCCGGCGGCAATGCCGCGGCGGCGCCCGCCGGTGGGCCGGCGGCGGTGGGTGCCGCGGGTGAGGTCACTAGATTTCACGTCCAGGTCGGCGCGTTCGACACGAGACAGAACGCGGCAGCCCTCGCCCTGCGGCTCCGATCGCTGGGTTACGCGGTGACCTTGGTCGAGGGCCCGCCGTACCGCGTGTGGGTCGGTGGGTACGTGGACGGCACGACCGCGCAGGCGCTCGCAGACAATCTGGACAAGGCTGGGTTTCCCGCCATCTTGACGCCGCGGTAGGGTAGGCACCGAAGTCGAGCGACGAGGGGAGCGAAGGATGGCGTACGAGCATTTGACGGTCACGATCGAAGAGCCCATAGCGGTGGTCACCCTCAATCGGCCGCAGGTCCTGAACTCCTTGAACCAGGCGCTGATGGAGGAGCTCGCCGGCGCGCTCGAGGGCTTCGACCACGATCCCCGGGTGCGGTGCGTCGTGCTGTGGGGCGGCCCGCGCGTGTTCGCGGCCGGCGCCGACGTCCGCGAGATGGCGGACGCGGGCACCGGTGACATGGTACGCGGATATCGCTTCCAGCAGTGGGAGCGAATCCGACGGGTGGCGACCCCGCTAGTCGCGGCCGTCAGCGGGTACGCGCTGGGCGGCGGCTGCGAGCTGGCGATGCTCTGCGATATCATCATCGCATCGGAAACCGCGCAGTTCGGCCAGCCCGAGATCCGCCTTGGCGTGATGCCGGGGGCCGGCGGCACGCAACGGCTCACGCGGGCGGTCGGGAAGTCCCGCGCGATGGAGATGATCCTGACGGGGCAGCCCATTACCGCCGATGAGGCGCACCGCGCCGGCTTGGTGTCGAGGGTGGTCCCGGCGGAGCTTTGCCTGGACGAGGCCAAGACGCTCGCGCGCGACATCGCGGCGCAGCCGCCCATCGCCGTCCGCATGGCCAAGGAAGCGGTGCTGCAGGCGTTCGAGACGCCGCTCGCGGACGGGGTGTTGTTCGAGCGCCGCTGTTTCCACCTGTTGTTCGGCACTGAGGATGCCCGCGAGGGCATCCGGGCGTTCCTGGAAAAACGGCGCCCGGAGTGGAGCGGCCGATGACCGCACCGGGTGCCGCGCGGGTCGACTCTCTCACGGCGCTTGCCCGGGACATCGTTGCGTGTCGTGCCTGCGCCAGGCTGCGCCGTCACTGCGAAGCGGTCGCGGCCCGGGGCAAGCCGGAGTTCCGCGGGTGGACGTACTGGGGCAGGCCCGTCCCGGGGTTCGGCGATCCCGAGGCGGCGCTGCTCGTCGTCGGGCTCGCTCCGGCCGCGCACGGGGGCAATCGCACCGGGCGAATGTTCACCGGGGACGGCTCCGCCGCGTGGCTCATCCGCGCGATGTACCGCGCCGGCTTTGCCAATCAGCCGACCTCTGAGCGGCGAGACGACGGGTTGCGTCTGCTCGGAGCGTACATGACCGCGCCGGTGCGGTGCGCGCCGCCCGACAACAAGCCGACCCGCGCCGAGTTCGCGCGGTGCCGGCCGTTTCTGCGGCGCGAGATCGCGCTGCTCGGGCGGGTGCGCGTCTACCTGGCGCTCGGCCGGGTCGCGTTCGACGCGTGTCGCGAGCTCCTCGGCGCGCACGGGGCGGACGTGCGGGGGCTTCGCTTCGCCCACGGCGCGGTTTATGAGCTAGGGCCGGCGTTGCCGGCGCTGATCGCGAGCTATCACCCGAGCCGGCAGAACACGAACACGGGAAAGCTCACGGAGGCCATGCTCGACGACGTTTTCGCGGCCGCGCGCGGCCTGGTGGACCGGCGGCGGCCCGCCGAGGATCGACGAGCGGCCGCGCGGCACGGGGCCCGGATCGCCACGGCCGGCGACCTGGCCGCGCAGGGGGGACGGGCTCATGCCTGAGGCGCTTCGAGTGGAGACGCAGAGCGGCGTCCGGACCATTACGCTGGATCGCCCGGACGTGCTCAACGCGATGACCGAGACGATGGGCAAGGAGCTCGACGAGGCGCTGCGCGAGGCCGAGCGCTCGACCGACGTGCGCTGTGTCGTGCTGACGGGCGCGGGACGCGGGTTCTGCTCGGGACAGGACCTCCGCGAGCCTGCTGCGGCCGCGGGCGTGTTTCGCGAGCTGCTGCGCACCCGCTACAATCGCATTATCCATCGCATGCATGCGATGGAGAAGCCCGTGGTGGCCGCCGTCAACGGCGTGGCCGCGGGCGCCGGCTGCAACCTCGCGCTGGCCGCGGATCTCCGCGTGGCGTCCGACCGCGCCACGTTCATCGAAGTGTTCGCGCGGATCGGCTTGGTCCCCGACTCGGGCGGCACGTGGTTCTTGCCCCGCCTGGTCGGCATTGGACGCGCGCTCGAGATGATGATGCTGGCGGACCCCGTGGATGCGGCGACGGCCGAGCGGATCGGGCTCGTCAATCGCGTGGTGCCGCACGATGAGTTGATGCCGCGCACCATGGAATGGGCCGTCCGCCTGGCGCAGGGGCCGACGCGGGCGTACGGGCTGATCAAGCGAGGGGTGATGCGCAACCTCTCCGCCGACCTGCGGGGCGCGCTGGAGTACGAAGCGTGCCTGCAGGAGATCGCGGGCCGCACCGACGACCACCGCGAGGGGATCGCGGCGTTTCGCGAGAAGCGGCCGCCCGCCTACCGTGGTCGGTAGGCGGGCGTCTCCCGGGGCAATCGGAGCGTATCGGAGCGCATACTGTCGCGGCCGCAGGAGGCAGGGAGTGACGCGATGCGAGACGTCGTGATCGTGGACGCGGTGCGGACGCCGATCGGCCGGTACGGCGGCGCGCTGCGTGACGTTCGCCCCGACGACCTCGCGGCGCACATCATCCAAGCCGTGATGCAGCGCAACGGACTCGATCCCGACGAGCTGGAGGACGTCGTCCTGGGGTGCACCAACCAGGCGGGCGAGGACAATCGCAACGTGGCGCGCATGGCCGTGCTGATCGCCGGCCTGCCGGATCGCGTGCCGGGGCAGACGGTCAACCGCCTCTGCGGCTCCGGCATGCAGGCGGTGCACGCCGCCGCGCACGCGATCGCGTGCGGGTACGGCGACGTCTACATCGCCGGCGGCGTGGAGAGCATGACGCGCGCGCCGTTCGTGATGGGCAAGCCCCCGGCCGCGTACCCGCGCGGGCCGATGCTGCTGCAGGACACCACGTTGGGGTGGCGGTTTCCGAACCCCCGGCTGGAGGCACGGTTTCCGCTGTACAGCATGGGCGAAACCGCCGAGAACGTCGCCGAGCGCTACGGGATCGCCCGCGAGGCGCAGGACGCGTTTGCGCTCGAGAGTCAGACCCGCGCGGCCGCCGCGGCGCGGGACGGCCGGTTTGCCGAGGAGATCGCCCCGGTGACCGCCCCGGGCGTGCGCGGGGAGTCGTCGGTCGTGACGACCGACGAGCACCCGCGGCCGGACATCACGCTTGATCGTCTGGCCGCGCTCCCTCCCGCGTTTCGCGCGGGTGGCACGGTCACGGCCGGCAACTCGTCCGGCATCAACGACGGCGCGGCGGCGTTGCTGGTGGCGTCGGCGGAGTGGGTGGAGCGGCAGGGGAAGCGCCCGCTCGCCCGCATCGCGGGCGGCGCCGTCGCCGCGGTAGATCCGTCGTACATGGGCATCGGGCCGGTGCCGGCGACGCAGAAGGCGCTTGCCCGCGCAGGGTGGACGATCGGGGACGTGGGCCTCGTGGAGCTCAACGAGGCGTTTGCGGCCCAAGTCCTCGCGTGCGTCTCCGACCTCGGGATCGACCGCGACCGGCTGAACCCCAACGGCGGCGCGATCGCGCTCGGGCATCCGGTCGGCGCGAGCGGCGCCCGCATCCTGGTCACGCTGGTGCACGAAATGGTCCGCCGGAACGTCCGGCGGGGGCTCGCGACGATGTGCATCGGCGTGGGGCAGGGCATCGCCACGCTCCTCGAGCGCTCGCCCGACACGTGACCCCGCAGACGGCCCCCGGCGCGCGGGCGGTGCGGGCCCGGTCCTTGCTGTTTACGCTGTTGGGCGACTACGTGCGCCACTACGGCGGCACCGCCTGGATCGGCAGCCTCATCGCGCTTATGGCGGAGCTCGGTTTCACCGCGCCCGCCGTGCGCGCGGCCGTCTCCCGCATGGCGCGGCAGGGATGGCTCCGCCCGATCCGGGAGGGGCGGGCGAGCTACTACGCGCTCACGGCCCGCGGGCAGAGCCGCGTCGAGGAGGCGGCGCGTCGCATCTTCAAGCTGCACCCCGAGCCGTGGGACGGGGTGTGGCGGCTCTTGATCGTGCCCCCGCCGGCCGACCGCGCGCGGCGTGCCGATCTGCGCCGCGAGCTCACGTGGATGGGGTTTGCGCCGCTCGCCCGTGGTGTCTACCTCACGCCCAACGACCTCTGGGAATTGATGACGGCCGTGGCGGAGCGGTACGGCGTCGCCGGCCGGATCGAGGCGTTTGCGGCGCGGCGTGTCGGCGCGGGGTCCGACGCGGACGTCGCGGCGCGGTACTGGGACGTGGACGCGATCGGCCGCGCGTACCAGGAGTTTCTCGAGGTCTGGCGGCCGCGGTGGCAGGCGCGGCGCGACACACCGGCTGCCGAACCGCTCCCCGACGCCGCCGCGTTTGCGGAAAAGACCCGGCTCGTCCACGAGTTCCGAAAGTTCCTGTTCGTCGATCCGGGCCTGCCGCGCGACCTGCTGCCGCCGCGGTGGAGCGGCGCCGAGGCGCGGGTCGTCTTTTCCGCCTACTATCATCTGCTCTCCGAGGCGGCCCTCAGGTTCTTCGAGGCACACTATCGCCCGGCGCCGGGCCGCGAGGGGGAACTGGCCGAGGGGCGCCGCGCGGCGCGTCGAGATCCGTTCCGTCCGGCCGACGCCGTTGCGCCGGCGCCTCCCCGGTAGGCCGCGGGTCGCGGCGCACTCCCTCGATACGCATGCCGCCACGCCGTGTCAATCCGCGCGCACACCCGATCGTTCGTTTGACACCGCGTCCGGTCGGCCGATATAATGAACGCTGTCCGAAAGGCTTTTTTTGTTTTGGGCGGGAGGGAACACGCGCGTGAAGCTCAGCCACCCGGTCCGCGTGATCGGAGTCCTGGTTATCGCGCTCGCGGCGTTCGGCGTCGCGTTTCAGCCGGTCCGGTTCGAGGGCGCGACGCCGGTCTTTCAGCGACCGCGGCCGCATCTCAACCTCGGCCTCGATCTGCAGGGCGGCAGCAACATCGTGCTCCAGGCCAAGCCGACGGCCCAGACGCCGGTGAGCAACGACGCGATGGACGGCGTGCTCCGGGTGATCCGCAACCGCGTGGATCAGCTCGGCGTCGCCGAACCGGACATCGCGCGGCAGGGTCCGAATCGCATCCAGGTGCAGTTGCCCGGGATCCAGAACCCGGCGCGCGCGATCGAGATCATCGGCAAGACGGCCCTCCTCGAGTTCGTCGACACTGCGACCCAGCAGCTCCCCCAGGGGGCGGAGTGGCGCGGCACCGACACGGTCGTGCTGCCCGACAAGTCCACGATCAAGGTGCACAAGGCCGTGCTGCTTACCGGCGCGGATCTGAGCGACGCGCAGGTGACGTTCGATCAGTTCGGCCGCCCGCAGGTCGGGTTTACGTTCAAGAGCACGGCGGCGAAGAAGTTCCTCGACTTTACGACCAAGAACATCGGGAAGTACCTGACGATCGTGCTCGACAACCGGGTCATCAGCTCGCCCGTGATCAACAGCCCGATCCCGGGCGGCAAGGGCGTGATCGAAGGCGGTTTCACGCTGGACTCCGCGCGTGACCTGGCCGTGCTGCTGCGGGCCGGCGCGTTGCCGCTGCCGGTTACCGTCGTCGAAAATCGGACGGTTGGGCCCGTGCTGGGCCGCGACTCCATCGACCGGAGCGTGCGCGCCGGCGAGATCGCGATCGTGCTGGTCGGCCTGTTCATGTTCTTGTACTACCGGTTTGCGGGATTGCTGGCCGACCTCGCGCTCGGGGTGTACACGCTGATCCTGTTCGCGCTCATGGCCGGCATCGGCGCGACGCTGAGCCTGCCGGGGATCGCGGGGTTCATCCTATCGCTCGGCGTGGCCGTGGATGCGAACGTCATCATCTTCGAAAAGGTCAAGGAAGAGCTCCGGTCCCGCAAGACCCTCCGGGCGTCGGTCGCGGCCGGGTGGGCCCGCGCGATCGTGACGATCCTCGACTCCAACGCGACGACCTTGATCGGCGCCACGGTCCTGCTGTGGCTCGGCACCGGGCCGGTGCGCGGCTTCGCCGTGACGCTCATCCTGGGCATCCTGACGAGCATCTTCACCGCGATCGTGGTGACGCGGGTGTTCGTGGACGTGGCGCTCGACGCGCCGGCGCTCGCCGGCGCGATCCAGAGCCTGGCGTCGCTGGGACGCGGCCGGCCGATCGCCGCCGAGAGCGGCGCGGGGGAGTAGCCGCGTGGACAAGACCTTCAACCTGATCCGGCACCGCCGCTGGTACTACCTCCTGTCGCTGGCGGTGATCGTGCCGGGACTCATCGCGCTCTACGTGCACCATGTGCGCGACCACCACGCGCTCAACTGGGGCGTCGACTTCACCGGCGGCAACCAGTTGCAGCTGAGGATCGATGATCCGTTCTCCGACGGCGACATCCGCGCGGTCATGACCCGGTTCGGCCTCGCGGACGCGGTGATCCAGCGGTCGGGCCAGAACGAGGTGTTCATCAAGACGCGGCCCCTCACGCAGCTGCAGATGAACCAGATCACCGACGCCGTGCGCGCCCGGTTTGCGCACACGGAGATGCTGCGCGAGGACACCGTGGGGCCGGAGATCGGCGCGGAGCTGCGCAACGCGGCGATCACGGGGGTCGTGATCGGCCTGCTCCTCCAGGTCGTCTACATCTCGATTCGGTTCCAGTCGGTGCGGTTTGCGATCGCCGCGGACGTGGCGCTGCTCCACGACCTGCTCGTGGTGATCGGCGCGTTTGCCTTGACCCAATTCGAGGTGGACAGCTCGTTCCTCGCGGTCCTGCTCACGGTCGCAGGCTACTCCATCAACGACACGATCGTGATCTTCGACCGGATTCGAGAGAACCTGAACATGCGCACGCGGGAGCCGTTTGAGCCGCTTGTCAATCGCAGCGTGCTCGAAGCCCTCGTGCGGTCGATCAATACGGCGATGACTGCGGTGCTCGCGATCGGGGCGGTGTACGTGTTCGGAGGCGAGACGATCCGGAGCGTCGCGTTCGGCCTGGTGGTGGCCATCCTCACCGGCGGCTACTCGTCGATCTTCAACGCGAGCCCGATCCTCGTGGATTGGTACAACTGGGCGGAGCGGCGGGGTGCCGCCCGGGGCGCCGCCCCGGCTCGCCCCGCCCCGCCGGTGCGAGAGCCCGTCATCTCGGACGACGGCAGCGGCGACGAGGCAATGGCTGCTCCCGTGCTGAACGCGCCGGCCCGCCCGGCGCCCGGCCGGCGCCGGGGCGGGCGCCGCCGCCGGTAGGAGCCGCCGATGCGGGCAGCGCCGATCTGGATGCTCGTGATCCTCGTTGCCGTCACGATCTTCGCGCTCAGCAACAACGCCACGGTCACGGTCAAGTTTGCGCAGTGGCAGCTGTACAACGGCTCGCTGGCGCTGGCGATCGTGGGCGCGGGCGTGGTCGGAGCGCTCGCCACGTTTCTCTCCTCGCTTCCGCATCGCTCGCGCCTCGGCAGCCGCATCCGCGACCTGGAGCAACGCGTGCGTGCCACGGAGGGCGCGCCGCGGCCCCAGCCGTCCGGGCCGACCGTCGGATCGGTTCCGGGTCCCGACGACACCCGGCGGTTCCCGTAGCACCGTCTGGAACGCGGTGCGGCGCCCGACCGCGTAGCACTGCCGGGGCGCGGCGAAACGCCGCGATACCGGTCTCCCGTATAATGCAGGTATGGCCATACTCGAGCGCCCTCCATGGGTCGTGGCGCCGGCGGACGCCGGCGCCGAGGCACTGGCGCGTGAACTCGGCGTGCCCGTGCTCGTGGCGCATGCCCTCCGACGCCGCGGCATCGCGTCGGCGCAGGACGCACGGGAGTTCCTTTCGCCCTCGCTCGACCGCCTTGCCGACCCCCTGACGGTGCCGGGCATGGCGCACGCGGCCGACCGGCTCGCGGCCGCGCTGGCGTCGGGCGAGCGCGTGGCCATCCACGGCGACTACGACGTGGACGGCATCTCCGCCGCCGCCATCCTGGTGCGGACGCTTCGGGGTCTCGGCGCGGATCCGCTGTGGTACGTGCCGCACCGCATCCGCGACGGCTACGGTCTCGGGATGCCGGCTGTGGAGGCGCTCGCCGCGCAGGGCGCGCGTGTGCTCGTCGCCGCGGACTGCGGCATCACCGCCTACGACGCGGTCGCCCGGGCCGCGACGCTGGGTCTCGACGTCGTCATCGTCGACCACCACACGCCGGGCCCCGAGCGGCCGGCGGGGGTGGTCGTGGCGCCGGAGGGAGCCGGCGGCCTCCACCCTGCACCGTGCGCGGCCGGGCTGGCCTACCTCCTGGCGTGGGCGCTCCGGCGGCGCGCAGCGGGGCAGGGGGCGCCGGAGACGCTGGCCGCCCTTGCCGCGCTCGGGACGATCGCGGACGTCGTGCCGCTGCTCGGCGACAACCGGCGGCTCGCCGCGTGCGGGCTCGGACAGCTCCGCACCGCGCCCATCGCGGGCATCCGTGCGCTCATCGACATCGCGGGCATCACGGGGCCGCTCGAAGCGTGGCACATCGGCTGGCAGCTCGGGCCCCGCCTGAATGCGCCCGGCCGGCTCGGCGATCCCACCCCGGCGCTCCGGCTGCTGTTGACCGACGACCCGGGGGAGGCACGCCGCCTCGCCGAGGCGCTCGACGAGGCCAACCGCGAACGGCAGGCCATCTTGGAGCAGGTGCTCGGGGAGGCGATCACGCAGGTCGGATTGGAGCCGGACGCTCCGGCCCTCGTCGTCGCGGGGGAAGGTTGGCACCCCGGCGTCGTCGGGCTGGTGGCGGGACGCCTGGTGGAGCAGTTCAACCGGCCCGCCATCGCGGTGGCGCTCGCGGACGGCGTGGGACGCGGCTCGGCGCGCAGCATCGACGGCTTCCACCTGGTTCAGGCGCTCGATGCCTGCCGCGTGCACCTGCGCGGGTTTGGCGGACACGCCATGGCAGCAGGGTTGTCCATCGACGCGGGATCGCTCGAGGCGTTCCGCCGTGCGTTTCTCGACGTGGCGGCCGCGCACGCACCGGCGGCGCCGGTCGCGCTCGACGTGGACGCCGACGTGTCGCTCGCCGACGTGACAGTGCCGCTCGTCACCGCGCTGGACGAGCTCGGGCCGTTTGGGCCCGGCAACCCGCAGCCGGTGTGGGCGGTGCGCTCCGTGCACGCGGTGACCCGGCGGGTGGTCGGCGATGGGACGCACCTGCGGATGGGTGTCACCGACGGGTCGGTGTTCGTGGAGACCATCGGCTTTGCCATGGCCGGGGTCGCGGAGCTGTTGAGCTTCACCGACGCCGCCGTGGATCTGGCCTTCGTACCCGAGCTCGACCGCTTCGAGCCCGATCGCGTGCGCCTGCGGCTCCGCGCGCTCAGCGTCCCGGGCGTCGACCCGGGGGCGTTGCTGACCGATACCGCGCAGCTGATCGACCGGTTGTTCCGGCGGGCCGACGACTACCTCGGGGATGCGGAACCGCCCCGCGAGAGCGCGCCCGAATTCTACACGAAGGTCGCGGGGGTGACGTTCAATGACCGCCAGACGGTCATTGCCGCGCTCGCACCCGGGGACACGCTGACCCTGCGGCGTGAGCCGGACAACCCACACGATCCTCACGCCGTGCGCGTGGCGGCGCCCGACGGCCGCATGATCGGATACCTGCGCGCCCGCGTGGCCGGGCGCATTGCGCCCGCGATGGATGCGGGCGGCCGCTATCGCGCGATCGTCTCCCGCGTCACGGGAGGCGGGGACCGCACGCTCGGGGTGAACGTCCACGTCCAGCGGGAGGACGACGAGCCGACACCGCTGCGGACGGCGTCCCGACGGGCGTGGCGCGCGTTGGACCGTCCTGCCCGAATCGCGCGGCTCCCGATTTACGTTAATGAAGGACGTCCGCTGCGACCCGCGCTCGCGGAGGCGCTGGAGGAGCTGGCGCGCGGGCGCTCCGTCGTGCTCGCCGTTCCCCCGGGCCGGGGGTGGGCGACGGCGGTCGCGGCGGTGGCGGCGCATGCCGCCTGCGGCGACCACACGACGCTCGTCATCGAGCCGCTGTGGGCCGACGCCGAGCGGCGGGCTGAGCAGCTGGGGTCGCGGCTCGGCGCGATCGGGCTGCGTGTCGAGGCGTTGCACGGGGTGCTGGACGTCGGGCGGCGGGACGATGCGCTGGCCGGCCTGGCGGCGGGCGGTTCCGACGTCGCGGTGGCGACCATCGAGGCGCTGCGCTCGGGGATGCTGGCCGAGGCCTGGATCACGCGCGCGGCCGCGGCCGTCCTCGACGGTGTGGCGCCGGCCGATCTGGCGCAGCTGCCGGCGCACGTGCTCAGACGGCCGCGGCTCCTGCTCGCGGAGCCCGCGGGTGCCGCATCGCTCGCCCATGAGCTCGGCGGGGTCGCCATCTTGCGAGACGACCCCGCGCGGCTTACGCTGCGCATCGACGACCGCCGCGGTGCGGATCCGCTGGCCGCGGTAGAGGAAGCGGTTGCAAGTGACGAGAAGTGCGTCGTTTATGCCGCTACGCCGGACACCTGTGTCCGGCTCGCCGCGCAGGTCCGGGAACGGGCCGGCGGGGATGCGCGCATCGCGTACCTGCACGAGGGGTTGCCCCGTCCGGTGCGGCAGGCTGTGGGACGTGCATTTGAGGAGGGCCGGCTAAAGGTGCTGGTGACGACGACGCTGTCTGAGGAGGCGCTGCCGCGAGACCTGCGCCGGGCCGTGCTGGCGTCGTTTCCCAGCGGCCGCCGGGACTTGCTGGCCGTGTGCGGCGCCGTCGGGCTCGACCGGCGACCATCGACGATCACGCTTGCCTGGGCCGCCGACGATCGCGCCGTCCGCCGGCGCGCGCTCGGTGAGCGCTGCCCGGACCGCGTGCTGCTCGCGGCGCTCTATCGGGCGCTGCGTGAGTGGCGCGGCGTCGACCCGTTTGCGTGGCCGGACAATGCAACGTGGGAGCGCGTACAGGCCACGGTGCCCGGCGCCACTCGGGCGACCGTGGACGCCGCCTGCGCGGTGTTCGAGGAAGCCGGGCTGGCCGTGCGGGAAGCGGCGGAGTCGGGCTGGCAGGTGCGGCTTCTGCCCGTCGACGGGCGGCGGGATCTCGGGATCTCGCTCCGGTACCGGGAAGGGGCGCGCCAACGGGAGGCGTTCGACCGCTTCGCCGCCTGGCTCGAGCGCAGCACCCCGGGGGACATCGAGCGTGCGGTGCTGGCGTAGGTTAGGGGAGGACGCGCCGTGAGCGCGGAACAGCCGGGCGGCGCCAAAACACCGGGCCCCGTCGAAGTCGTGACCGAGGCGATGAAGCGGTTCCATCTCGTGCGGAGCGCCGAGGAGACGCTCCCGGAGGATGCGGAGACCCTGCTCCGACAGGTGCGCGAAACGGTCCCGCATGCCGACCGCGACCTCATCCGCCGCGCCTACCTGTTCGCGCGGGACGCGCACGCCGGTCAGACCCGCGCCTCCAACGAGCCGTATGTCCACCACAGCGTGGCGGTCGCCGGCATTCTCGTCGGGCTGCGGCTCGACTCGGCGACGATCGCGGCGGCGCTGCTCCACGACGTCCCCGAGGACACGTCCCACACGATCGACGCGATCAAGCAGCGTTTCGGCGCCGAAATCGCCGGCCTCGTGGACGGCGTCACGAAACTCGGCCGCATCGAGTGGAAGACCCGGGAGGAGCGCCAGGCGGAGAACCTGCGCAAGATGTTCCTGGCGATGGCGAGCGACATCCGCATCATCCTGATCAAGCTCGCCGATCGCGTGCACAACATGCGGACGATCGAGTTCCTGCCGGAGTGGAAGCAGAAGCGCACGGCGCGGGAGACGCTGGAGATCTACGCGCCGCTCACGGAGCGTCTCGGGATCGCCAGCATCAAACGCGAGCTGGAGGACCGGGCGTTCCGGGTGCTCGAGCCCGGCGCGTACGACGAGATCGCGCGGCAACTCGAGCGCACCAGTCAGGAGCAGGATGCCCTGCTGGCGCGGGTCGTGGCGACGCTCCAGGCCGAGCTGAGCCGGGCCGGCATCCGCGTGGACCGGGCCGCCATCACCGCGCGGCCGAAGCACGTCTACAGCATCTACCAGAAGATGCAGCGCCCGAAGTACCAGGGCCAGGGCGTGGGACGAATCTACGACCGGCTCGCGGTGCGGGTCGTCGTCAACGACGTCCGCGAGTGCTACGAGACGTTCGGGATCGTGCACGCGCTCTGGAAGCCCATCCCGGGCGAAGTCGACGACTACATCGCAAACCCGAAGACCAGCGGGTACCAATCGTTGCACACCGCCGTCCTGTACGAGGGGCAGCCGCTCGAGATCCAGATCCGCACGCAGCAGATGCACCGGGTGGCGGAGCATGGGATCGCGGCACACTGGCGCTACAAGGAGGGCGGAGGCAAAACCGAGCCCGCGTTCGACCAGAAGCTGTCGTGGCTGCGCCAGCTCCTGGAGTGGCATCAGGAGCTCCAGGACGCGCGGGAGTTCATGCACTCCGTCAAGATCGACCTGTTTCAGAACGAGGTCTTCGTGTTCACCCCCAAGGGCGACGTGATCGACCTGCCGGCCGGCGCCACGCCCGTGGACTTCGCGTTTCGCATCCACACCGACGTCGGGTACCATACCACCGGCGCGCGCGTCAATGGCCGCCTCGTGCCGCTGAGCCACCGGCTTGTGTCCGGCGACATCGTCGAAGTCATGACCACCAAGCACAGCGCCGGACCGAGTCGCGACTGGCTGGCGTTCGTCCAGACGAGCAACGCGCGGACGAAGATCCGGCAGTGGTTCAAGCGCGAGCGGCGCGACGAGAACATCCTGCGCGGCAAGGAGCTGCTCGAAAAGGAACTGCGCCGCGCGGGCGCGCAGGCGCTCGCACGGGCGGAGCGCCTGCGGGACGTCGCCGCCCGCTTCAGCCTGCCGAACGAGGACGAGCTCTACGCGGCGCTCGGCAACGGGGACGTGTCGCTGCTGCACGTCGTCCAGGCGCTGCGCGGCGAGCCGGCCGCCGAGGAGGAGACGCTCCCCGCGCCGTCCGCACCGCCGCCGGCGGCCACGGCGCGCGGGATCCGGGTGCGCGGCGTGGACAACGTCCTGATGCGCTTCGGCCGCTGCTGCAGCCCGCTGCCCGGGGACCGTGTGGTCGGCTATATCACGCGCGGCCGCGGCGTCAGCATTCACCGCGCGGACTGCCCGAACATCCAGTTTCTGCGGTCCCAGCCGGAGCGGCTGCTGGAGGTCGAGTGGGAGCCATCGCCCGACGGCTCGTACAAAGTGGAGATCGAGGTCGAGGCGCTGGACAGGGTCGGCGTGCTCAAGGACATCCTGGGCGCCATCACGGAGACCAAGACCAACCTGGTCTCGGTGAATGCCCGGGTCCGCAAAGACAAGGTGGCGGTCGTCAACATCGTGGCGGACATCGGCAACGTGACGCAGCTCACGGCCGTGATGCACCGGATCGGGCGCGTCAAGGACGTGTACAATGTCGAGCGCGTCGTACCGCACTAGTGCATGCCGGGCGGGCCTACCCGAAGCGGGCGTTCGACGCCGCGATATGTGTACGTGCGTAGGGCCCGTTCACTTGCGGCGATAGCAAGCCGAAGGCGGCAGTGGACACAGGCGTCGGGCGTGGAGCGGAGGGGAGGCCCGTCTGGCGCACACTCTGAGGAACATTGGCGACTAGGCATTCGGTCGCAGGGAGGGGAGAGATGATCCATACCGCAGCGCGCGTGTCGGTGTTTACCGAGTCCGTGATCCGGGAGATGACGCGTCTGGCCGCCGAGCACGACGGCATCAACCTGGCCCAGGGATTTCCGGATTTTCCGGCGCCGCCGGAGCTGATCGAGGCGGCCCGCCGCGCGCTCGCGGACGGCCACAACCAGTACGCGATTACCTGGGGAGCTCCCCGGCTCCGCCGCGCGATCGCGGAGAAGGTCCGCTGGTTCAACGGGCTCACGGCCGACCCCGAGCGCAACATCACGGTCACGTGCGGGGCGACCGAAGCGATGATGGCCACGCTGCTCGCGACCGTGGACCCGGGCGACGAGGTCGTCGTGTTCGAGCCGTTTTATGAGAACTACGGCCCAGACGCGAAGCTCTCCGGCGCGGTGCCGAAGTTTGTGCGAATCCGGCTCGAGCCGGGCTTCCCGTTCGATCCCGACGAGCTCGGCGCCGCGGTCGGCCCGCGGACCAAAGCGATCATCGTGACGACGCCCCACAACCCGACCGGCAAGGTATTCACGCGCGCGGAACTCGAGTCGATCGCCGATCTGTGCCGGCGCCACAACCTGCTCGCCATCACCGACGAGGTGTACGAGCACATCGTCTACGACGGTGCGGAGCACGTGAGCCTCGCGACGCTGCCGGGCATGGCCGAGCGCACGGTCATCGTGAACAGCGTCTCCAAAAGCTACAGCGTCACAGGCTGGCGCGTCGGCTGGACGATCGCGCCGGCGCCGATCGCGGACGCGATCCGCAAGGTGCACGATTTCTTGACGGTCGGCGCGGCGGCTCCCCTGCAGGAAGCCGCGGTGACGGGGCTCGAGTTTCCGCGGGAGTACTACGCGCGCTTGGCCGACACGTACCAGCGCAAGCGCGACACGCTCCTGGGGATCCTCGACGGCGCCGGCGTCCGCTGCCTCAGGCCCGCGGGCGCCTACTACATCATGTGCGACGTGAGCGATTTTGGGTTCGCCGACGACTACGCGTTCACGATGCACCTCATCAAGCACGTCGGCGTGGCGCCGGTGCCGGGATCGTCGTTCTTCCACGATCCGGCGCACGGCAAGGACTACGTTCGATTCGCCTTCCCCAAGCGCACGGAGACGTTCGAGCAAGTCCGACAGCGTCTGGCACGGCTTCGCCCCGGCACGCGGGCCGCCGCGGGGGCGCGGCACCCCGGGGCATGACGGAAGCCGTCCGGCCGCGTCCCGTCGCCTCGCCGCGGCCCTGGCGTTCCTACCGGGACGAGTTCGCGATCTTCGAGCGCCACGCGTACCTGAACACGTGCTCGCTCGGAGCGCTCGGCGCCCGGGTGCGGGCGGCGGTCGAGCGGTTTCTCGGCCTGTGGAGCGAATGGGGCGCGTCCGCGTGGTACGGCCCGTGGTGGGAGGAGCTCGATGCGCTGCGCGCGTCGGCCGCCCGCCTCCTCGGCGCGGACCCGGACGAGGTAGCCCTGGCGCCGTCGATCAGCGGCGCGCTCGCCGCGGTGGCGAGCTGCTTCGACTACCGGGCCCGCCCGCGCGTCGTCGTCGCCGACGTCGACTTCCCCACGCTGCCGTATCAGTGGCTGGCGCGGGCGGCGCACGGCACGCACGTGGAGTTCGTGCGCAGCCCCGACGGCCTCGGCGTGCCCATCGAGGCGTTCGAGCGGGCGGTCGACGAGCGCACCGCGCTCGTGGCCACGTCGCACGTCTATTTTCAGAGCGGCGCCGTGCAGGACATCGCCGCCCTCGCTCGCCTCGCGCACGCCCGCGGCGCGTACCTGCTGGTCGACGCCTACCAATCCGCGGGGCAGTTGCCGGTCGACGTGCATGCCGCCGACGTCGACTTCCTGGTGACCGGCGGGCTCAAGTGGCTGCTCGGCGGCCCCGGCATCGCGTACCTCTATGCGCGGCGGGCGCTGTTGCAGGCCTTGCGGCCCGCGGTGTCCGGATGGTTCGGGCACCGGGATCAGTTCGCGTTCGACACGCGGCACTTCGACTACGCGGACACGGCCCGGCGCTTCGAAGCCGGCACGCCCTCGGTCGCCGCCGTGTACGCCGGCCGCGCGGGACTGGAATACGTGCACGAGATCGGCGTCGACCGGATCCGGGCGCGGCAGCTCGAGCTCACCGCGGCGCTCGCGGACGGGCTGCGGGGCCTCGGCCTCCGCCCCCGCCTCTACGGCGACGGCGTCGCGCACGCCGGCATCGTGACGGTGCCGGTCGAGGACCCGTCCACGGTGGTGGCCGCGCTCCGGCGCGACGGCGTCATCATCGACTCCCGCCCCGGCGTGATCCGCCTCTCGACGTACTTTTACAACACGGTCGAGGACATCGGCCGTGCCGTGGCGTCGCTCCGCACCCAGATGCTGTAACGGCTTGCCGCGTTGCCCGGTCACCTGCCTCCTGCTACGCTCTATGCGGCCGGCGGCGTGTGCCCGTCGGGCGCTCCGCCCGCGGTTCCGTCCCGCGCGCGCGGGGCCGCCTGAGGGCGGACGCCGGCGATGCGCGCGCTGGTGCAGCGCGTCCGCGGCGCCGCAGTGTACGTTGCCGAGACGGCCGCCGACGCCGGGCCGGGCCGGGAGCTCGGGCGCATCGGGCACGGCTACGTCGTGCTCCTGGGCATCCGGGTGGACGACATGCCGCGCGACGCGGAGACGCTCGCAGGGCGGGTGGCCGGGTTGCGCGTCTTCGCGGACGATGCCGGACGGATGAACCGGTCCATTCTCGACGTCGGAGGAGAGGTGCTCAGCATCCCGCAGTTTACGCTCTACGCCGACACCCGCCACGGCCGGCGACCGAGCTTCGTCGATGCCGCGTCCCCCGAGCGCGCGGAGCCGCTGTATCTGCGCTTCAACGCGTGCCTGGCCGCATCCGGTGTGCGCGTGACGCCCGGCCGCTTTCGCGCGCACATGACGGTCGAGATCCACAACGACGGCCCGGTCACCATCCTGTTGGAGAGCCCTGCGCCGCCGTGACGCCGCAGGCCACTTTCTGGGAGCTGGCGGCGATCGGCGCCGCGGTCGGCGGCACCGGCGTCTGGGCCCTGGCCGCGGCGGCCAGGGTCGGCGCGCTCCGGCTCCTGCTCGACGTGTTTCCGCGGTCCACCTGGGACAGCGTGACGTGGGGGCTCATCCCGGCGCTCTTGCTCGTGCCGTGCGCCGTTCAAGGGGCAGTGGTGGGATGGCTCGGGATGCGGCGGCCGCGGTCGTACCCGGGGTGGGGCCCGCCCGCCGCCGCCGTGGTCGGGACATTGGTGGCGCTGGCCGCGTTCGGCATGGCGATCCTGGACGGCGTGCGCCGTTTGCCGCCCCGCGCGGTCGCGATCACCACCCGGACCGCGCCGAATGTGTTGATCCCGGCCTTTGCCGTGCTCGTGATTGCCGGGTGGCTCCTCGTTGTCGCGCGGCTCATCCGCTCGCGCATCCTCGGCGCGGCCTCGGTACCGCTGGCCACGGCCGGGGTGGCGCTCGCGTGGTGGCGCGTTCACGGGCAGCTCGTCGCATTGAGCTACGTGCTGGACCGACCGGAGGCAAACGGGTTTTTCGCGGCGGTGGCGGTCGGCGGCGCCGCGGGCGCGGCCTGGGCGGCGCGGCGCCGCCGCGGAGCGCCCGTGGCAGAAGACAAGGCAGCGTGATCCGATGGAGCTGAGAGCGCCTCGAGGCATGCAGGATGTCCTGCCGGGCCAAACCGCCCGGTGGCAGTACGTGGAGGGCGTGCTGCGCGATCTCGCCGGGCGATACGGGTACCGGGAGATTCGGACGCCCGTGGTCGAGCACACGGAGGTGTTTCAGCGCGGCGTCGGCGAGGGTACGGACATCGTGGAGAAAGAGATGTACACATTCCTCGATCGCGGCGGGCGCAGCCTCTCCCTCCGGGCCGAGGGGACCGCGCCCGTGATGCGCGCGTTTCTGGAGCACAACTTGGGCGCCGCCGGCCTGCCCGTCAGTGCCTACTACATCTGCCCCATCTTCCGTTACGACCGTCCCCAGGCCGGGCGGTACCGGCAGCACACCCAGTTCGGCGCCGAGCTCATCGGCAGCCCGGGTCCCGCGGCCGACGCCGAGGTGCTGGGCCTTGCCGTGCGCGGGCTCGAAGCGCTCGGGCTCGAGGGGGTCGAGCTGCACCTCAACAGCGTCGGCGACGCCGTCTGCCGGCCGCAGTACCTCGTCGCGCTCAGGGACTACTTCCGACCGTACCTCGGCGAGCTGTGCGACGACTGCCGCCGGCGCTTCGAGACGGCGCCGCTCCGCCTGCTGGACTGCAAAAACGAACACGATCGCCGCATCGCCGCGGGCGCCCCGCGCATGCTCGGGTTTCTCTGCGATCCCTGCCGTGAGCACTTCGACGGGGTGCAGGAGCACCTCGGGGCGGCGGGGATCACGTACCGCATCGATCCGGGCATCGTGCGCGGGATGGATTATTACACACGCACGGCAGCCGAGGTGTTTTCGGGCAAGATCGGCGCGCAAAACGCGATGTTCGGCGGCGGCCGGTACGACGGGCTGGCCGAACAACTGGGGGGACGCCCAACGCCCGGCGTGGGCTTCGGCATGGGGCTGGAGCGCGTGCTGCTCGTGCTCGAGCAGACAGGCATCGCCGTGCCCGGAGATCCCCCACCCGACCTGTTCATCGCGACCGCGCCGGCGCAGGACCCCGAGCGGGAGCGGCGCCTCGGCGCGCGGGCGCATGCGCTGGCGGACGGGCTCCGCCGCGCCGGGCTGAGCGTGCACGCCGACGTGATGTCACGCAGCCTGACCGCCCAGATGCGGTACGCGAACCGTCTCGGCGCCCGCTTTGTGTGGATCCTGGACGCGGCGCGGCTGCCGCTCCGGGACATGGGCACAAAGGAGGAGGTAGCGCTTGCGGCAAGCTCCGCCGAAGCCGAGGCCCTCGAACGGGGAGATCCAAGCGCCATGGAGCGCTTCCAGCGCATGGTCACAGTGCGCGTGCGCCCGGGCGCGCCGGGGAAGGAGCGGGAATGAACGAAAACGGCGCCTGGCGGCGCACCCACGACAACGGGAGCCTGCGGCCGCAGGATGTGGGGCGCGAGGTGACGCTGATGGGCTGGGTGCACGCCCGCCGGGACCTCGGCGGGCTCATCTTCATCGATCTGCGGGACCGCGAGGGCGTCACCCAGGTCGTGGCCAACCCCCAGGAGAGCGATGCGGCCGCGGCCGTTGCCGCCCAGGTGCGCAGCGAGTACGTGGTCGCCGTGCGCGGGGTGGTGGCAGCGCGGCCGGCGGGGACGGAGAACGCGAAGCTCGCCACGGGCGCCGTGGAAGTACGCGCGCGGGAGGTCCGCGTGCTGAATCCGTCGGAGACGCCGCCGTTCTCGATCGCGGACGACGGCCCCGTGGACGAGGCGGTGCGGCTCAAGTATCGGTACCTCGACCTGCGCCGCCCGTCGATGCTGCACCGGCTCCGGCTCCGGCACCGCGCGGCCAAGGCGATCCGCGACTTTCTGTCCGCCGAAGGCTTCCTCGAGGTCGAAACGCCGATGCTCATCAAGAGCACGCCGGAAGGCGCCCGGGATTTCCTCGTGCCGAGCCGGCTGCAGGCCGGCAAGTTCTACGTGCTGCCGCAGTCGCCGCAGCTGTTCAAACAGATCCTTATGGTGGCCGGCGTGGAACGATACTTTCAGATCGTCCGGTGCTTCCGGGACGAGGATCTGCGGGCGGACCGCCAGCCCGAGTTCACGCAGGTGGACATCGAGATGTCGTTTGTCGACCGCGACGACGTGCTGTCCCTCGGAGAGCGGATGATCGCGTCCGTCATCCGGGAGACGCTCGGCCGCGACATCGCGCTGCCACTACCGCGCCTGACCTACGCGGAGGCCATCGCCCGGTACGGCACGGACAAGCCCGATCTGCGGTTCGGTATGGAGATCCACGACTGTTCGGCGACGTTTCGGGAGAGCCAGTTTCAGATCTTCGCGCAGGCGCTCGCGGCCGGCGGCGCGGTCCGCGGCATCCGCGTGCCCGGGGCCGCGGGCTACAGCCGCCGTGAAACGCAGGAGCTGGAGGCGCTCGCCAAGGCCGCGGGCGCGGCGGGGCTCGTGGCGGCGCACCTGGATCCTGCAGGCGTGCGCGGCCCGCTGGCCAGGCATCTCTCGGCGACGGCCGATCGCGAGCTGCGGGAGCGCTTCGGCGCCGGCGCGGGCGATCTGCTGCTGTTCGTGGCCGGGCCGGCGCACGTGGCCAGCGCGGCGCTCGGCCGCCTGCGCCTGGATCTTGTGCGCCTCCGTCCCGAGCTGCGGGAACGCGTGGGGTTCGACCCGGCGCGCCTGTCGCTGGTGTGGGTCGTCGAGTTTCCTCTCTTCGAGCGCGGGGCCGACGGCACGGTGGGGGCGGTGCACCACCCGTTTACGGCGCCGATCGACGAGGACCTCGAGGGGCTCGATACCGAGCCGCTGGCGGTTCGCGCGAAGGCGTACGACCTCGTGCTCAACGGCGTCGAGCTGGGCGGGGGCAGCATCCGGATCCACCGGCACGATCTGCAGCAGCGCATCTTTGCCGCGCTCGGGATCTCGCCGGCCGTGGCCCGGGAGCGGTTCGGGTTCCTGCTCGACGCGTTCCAGTACGGCGCGCCACCCCACGGCGGGATCGCGCTGGGCTTCGACCGCATGGTGATGCTGTTGGCCGGGGATGAGTCCATCCGCGAGGTGATCGCGTTTCCCAAGACGCAGAGCGCGGCCGACCTGATGACCGGCGCGCCGTCGGAGGTGGACCCGGTGGCGCTCGAAGAGGCGCACATCCGCGTGCGGTTCGACTGAGCCCGTGCCCGCGTTGAGCCTCCGTGCGCCCCGATGATACTATGAAGTCCGATTCCACGAAGGGAGCCCGCGGCCGGGATCGCAGCGCTCCGGCGCGGCCGCCGATGGTGACGCGTCAGCCCAGCCAACTTGAGACGCTCAGGGACGATCCCTGGGACATGGCCCTGCGCCAATTCGCACACGCCGCCGATCACCTCGAGTTGAAGCGCGGCATCCGCGAGGTGCTCGGCCGGCCGCATCGGGAGTTCACGGTACACTTCCCCGTGCAGATGGACGATGGGTCGGTCCAGATGTTCACGGGGTACCGCATCATCCACAACGGCACGCTCGGGCCGACGAAGGGCGGCCTCCGGTACAGCCCCGACGTGCGGGTCAACGAAGTGCGGGCGCTCGCGATGTGGATGACGTGGAAGTGCGCGTTGAGCCAGTTGCCGTACGGAGGGGCCAAGGGCGGCGTCACGTGCGACCCGTCGCGCCTGTCCGCGGCGGAACTGGAGCACCTCACGCGCCGCTACGCGACCGAGATCAGCCCGCTCGTGGGCCCTTACGAGGATATCCCGGCGCCGGATGTAGGCACGAACGATCAGATCATGGCGTGGTTCATGGACACGTACAGCATGCACCGCGGCTACTCGGTGCCCACGGTCGTGACGGGGAAGCCTGTGGTCATCGGGGGGTCTGCCGGCCGGCGCGAGGCCACGGGGCGCGGCGTCACGATCGCCGCGCGCGAAGCCGCGCGGTACCTCCAGCGTCCCTTCGCCGGCAGCCGCGTCGTCGTGCAGGGCAGCGGGAACGTCGGCGGCGTCGCGGCGCGCCTGCTGCACGAGCAGGGATGCGTCATCGTCGGGATCAGCGACGTGCACGGCGGCATCCATAATCCCCATGGCATCGACCCCAACGCGGCGCTCACCCGCCTCAAGGATACCGGCACCCTCGCCGGATACCCGGGCGCGGACCGCGTGTCCAACGCGGAGCTGCTCGAGCTGCCCTGCGACCTGCTCGTGCCCGCCGCGATCGAAGGCCAGATCACCGGCAAGAACGCGGATCGCATCAACGCATCGATGATCGTCGAGGGCGCCAACGGGCCGACGACGCCCGAGGCGGACGACATCCTGAGCGCGCGCGGCATCACGGTCGTGCCGGATATCCTGGCCAACGCCGGCGGGGTGATCGTCTCGTACTTCGAGTGGGTGCAGGACCTGCAAGCCTACTTTTGGAGCGAGGACGAGATCAACCGGAACCTGGAGCGGTTGATGGTGCGCACCGTCGGCCAGGTCACGCAGTTCGCGGCGGAGCAGGAAGTCTCTTTGCGCACGGGCGCGCTCATCTTCGCCATCAAGCGCGTCGCGGACGCGCTCATGACGCGCGGCATCTACCCGTAACGCCCGAGCGGCTTGCTTGACACGGTCTTGGGGCACGCGCATCATGGATGCGTGGATCTGTTCCCGTCGCCCGATACGCGGGCCCCGGACCGTGCCGCGCCGCTCGCGGCGCGGATGCGACCGCGGTCGCTCGACGAGATCGTGGGGCAATCGCATCTGCTCGGCCCCGGGCGCCTGCTGCGCCGGATCATCGAGGCGGACCTCCTGACGTCCGCCATCTTCTACGGGCCGCCCGGTACGGGGAAGACGTCGCTGGCCTACGTGATCGCCCAGGCCACGCGCGCACACTTCGAGCCGGTCAACGCCGTCACGACCGGCGTGGCGGAGATCCGGCGCCTGATCGACGAGGCGCGCGATCGGCGGCGATTTCACGGGGTGCGCACGATCCTGTTCCTCGACGAGATCCATCGCTTGAACAAAGCACAGCAGGACGTGCTGCTGCCGCACGTCGAGGACGGGACGGTCGTCCTGATCGGCGCGACCACCGGCAATCCCTTCCACGACGTGACGCCCACGCTCGTCTCGCGGTCCCGCGTGTTCGCGCTGGAGCCGCTCGGCGTGGACGAGCTCACGGCGATCCTCCGTCGGGCGCTGGACGACCCGCGCGGGCTCGGCGACGAGCGGGCGGCCGCGGATGCCGACGCCCTCGCGTACATCGCCCGCACCGCGAACGGCGACGCTCGGACGGCGCTGGGCGCGCTCGAGCTCGCCTGGACCGCGACGACCCCCGACGCGCACGGCGTGCGCCGCGTCACCGCGGCGGCGGCGCAGGAAGCCGGCCGCCGCCCGCTCGTGTACGACCGCGACGGGGACGCGCACTACGACATGATCTCCGCGTTTATCAAGAGCATGCGCGGGTCGGATCCGGATGCCGCGGTGTACTGGCTGGCTCGGATGCTCGAAGCCGGGGAGGACCCGCGCTACATCGCGCGGCGCATGGTCGTGCACGCGGCCGAGGATGTCGGGCTTGCCGACCCGCAGGCGCTCGTCGTCGCCGTGGCCGCGGCGCAGGCCCTGGAGTTCGTCGGCCTGCCGGAAGCGCGGATCCCGATGACGGAGGCGGCGCTCTACATCGCCACCGCGCCCAAGAGCAACGCGACGGTGCGCGCGATCGGCGCCGCCGCGGCGGACGTCGCGCGCGAGGAGGCCCGGCCGGTACCGGCGGCGCTTCGCGACACGAGCGTGCCCGGCGTGCGCGCCCTCGGCCACGGCGAGGGCTATCGCTACCCGCACGACCATCCCGGCGGCTTCGTCCCGCAGCAGTACGTGCCGGACAATGTTCGGGACCGGGTCTACTATGAGCCCACGGACTCGGGGCACGAGGCGGAGGTCTCGCGCCGGCTGCGGGCCTGGTGGGCGGGCGTCAAGAGATACCGTGAGCCGAGCTAATACTTCGTCGGTAATGTGCGACGGGAGTAGAAGGGGCCGAGCGGACCTGGTCGCAGCGGTGTTGGTCTCGGCCCCTATGAATCGAATCCAATGAGGGCCTCGACCCCTCCGGCGGCTTGGGCCGCCTCCGGTCGACGCCCGCGATCGGCGCATGTGCGTGGCCTCACCCTACATGCGCCGCCGACGAAGCGGGTGGACCGATTTGCCAGGCGTCGTGCGTGGAGCGGAGGTCAGGTCCGCCCGGCGCCAACCTTTGCCATACACATATACGTAGAGTCACATCGAGAACGACGCGCTGGGCCGGCAGGGAGGTAGAGATGGCGCGTGTGGCCGTCGCGATGAGCGGCGGAGTCGACAGTGCGGTCGCCGCGGCGCTCCTGGTGGAGGCGGGGCACGATGTCGTCGGCTTCACCATGAATCTGTGGCCGTCATGGGTACCCGAGACCGACGGCGGGGCCGGATGCTGCGGGGTCGGCGCGATCGACGACGCGCGCGGGGCGGCGCGGGTGCTCGGTGTGCCGCACTACGTGCTCAACCTGCGCGACGCGTTCGAACGCGAGGTCATCGGCTATTTCGTCGGGGAGTATGCGCGCGGACGTACGCCCAATCCATGCATCGCCTGCAACCGCGCGATCAAGTTCCGCCTGCTCCTCGAGCGGGTGCGCGGCCTCGGCATGGAAGAGCTGGCCACGGGACACTACGCCCGCGTCGATCGCGCCCCGGACGGACGGTACCGCCTCCTACGCGCGGCCGACCCCCGGAAGGATCAGTCGTACGTGCTGGCCGGGCTCACCCAGGCGCAGCTCGCGCAGGTCCGCTTCCCCGTGGGCGGTTACACGAAGCCGCAGATCCGGGAGCTCGCGCGGCGGCACGGGCTGGGGGTGGCGAACAAACCGGACAGCCAGGAGATCTGCTTCGTGCCGCGGGGCGACTACAGCGAGGTGGTGGCCCGACACGCGCCGGCCGCGACGCAGCCCGGGCCGATCTACGATCAGGCGGGGCGCCGGGTCGGGGAGCATCGCGGGTTGGCGCGCTACACGGTCGGGCAGCGGCGGGGGCTGGGCCTCGCCACCGCGGAGCCGCGGTACGTCGTCACGATCGACGCCGCGCGAAACGCGCTCATCGTGGGCGACGAGGCGGCGCTGCGGTGCGCCGAGGTGTATGCGACCAAGCTCAACTGGGTGGCGATCCCCGCGCTCACCGAGCCGCGGCAGGTCTCCGCGCGCATCCGGCACGCCTCGGCGGACATTCCCGCGGCCATCGCGCCGACGGCGCACGGGCGGGTGCGCGTGCGGTTCGCGGAGCCGCCGCGGGCCGCGGCCCCCGGCCAGGCCATCGTGTTCTACGATGGGGACGTCGTGATCGGAGGCGGTGTGATCGACGGGAGTAACCCGGGGTGACGGGGTACATTACATATTAATTGGAGGGGGGACGCGATGACCGGTGTCAGTGTGACCGATCTCAGCCTGGCCGTGATCGCCCTCGCGATTGCGATCGCGGTGATCGCGCTGGTGCCGGTGCTCGTGCAGCTCCGGCGAACGGCAGTCCGGGCGGAGGTGCTGCTCGCGAGCATGGAGGGCGCGCTCCCCGGGCTGCTCGCCGATCTGGAAGGCTTGGTGCAGCGACTCAATCGCACGACCGACACCATCGGCAACCTGGCGGCGTCGGTGGAACGGCTGGAGCGGCTGTCCAACTCCACGGTCCGCGCGGTGGACGGTGTGCTGGAACGCGTGGGACACGCGACCCGGGACGTCGTGGTGCCGTCGCTGGCGAACATCGTGGGGTTGGTCAGCGCGCTGCGCGAGGGTCTCGAGTGGGCACGACCGAGACGGGACAAGAGGAGGGACGGGGCATGAATGAGCGTCGCGATTTTGTTGTCGGCGTGATGTTGGGCGCGCTGTTCGGCGTCGCCTTGGGGATACTCTTCGCGCCTGCCGCGGGGCAGGATACCCGCGACCGCCTGCGTCGGGAGGGCGAGCACTGGCGCGCGCGGGCCCGGGACCAGGCCGACCGCGTGCGCCGCACAGCGGACGACGTTGCGGGGCGGGTGCGTGCCAACGCGGACGAGATCGTGACCCGCGTGCGCTCCACCGCGGGCGACGTGCTGGACCGCGGCCGGGGCGCGCTCGACGAGACGACCGGCCGGTTGCGCGAGGCGTTCGAGTCGGGGCGGGAGGCAGTGTTGCGGCGCGGCGACGACGTGTTCAACGACACGCTCGCCGAGGACGGGGAGGCGTAGGGTGTCAGAGGAGCGGCGGCCGGGCAACGAGGTCGAGCACGTCGAGGTGACGATTCCGGCGCGCGCGGAATTTGTCAGCATCGTGCGGCTGACCACGGCCGCCGTGGCGGCGCGGCAGGGCCTGATGTATGACGAGATCGAGGACCTGAAGATCGCGGTCAGCGAGGCCTGCACGTCGCTGATCACCGCCGGCACCGTGTCGGGATCGGCGCTGGTCGTGCGCTACACGCTCGACCACCAGGCCCTCGAGGTGAGCATCGACGGACACGGCCCGGGCATCGTGCTGGACGCGGGCGCGCCCGACGGGGACGCCCCGCTGGACGAGGGCCGGCTCGGGGTGTTCCTGATGCAGTGCCTCGTGGACGAGGTGGAAGCGCGCCGGGACGCGGCGGCGGGTACGGCCGGGGTGCGGCTCGTCAAGCGACGCGGAGGGTGACGGGCATGGTCTCCTCGCGGCGCCCGCCGCGCCCGGTCCCCACGAAGGCCGAGATCCGCGCGCTCTTCGAGCGGTATCATACGGCGCGGGATCCGGCCGTTCGCGATGAGCTCGTGCTCGCGCACGAGAACCTGGCGATCTATCTCGCGCGCAAGTTCGCCGACCGCGGCGAGCCCCTCGAAGACGTCATCCAGGTCGCGCAGATCGGGTTATTGAAGGCGATCGACCGGTACGACGCCACGCGGGGGATCGAGTTCACGACGTATGCCACGCCGACGATCGTCGGCGAGATCAAGCGCCATTTCCGCGACAAGCTGTGGGCCGTCCGCGTGCCCCGGCGCCTCCGTGAGCTGAACTACGCGCTGATGCGGGCCGTCGAGGACCTGTCACAGCGGCTCGGACGGTCTCCGACCATTCCCGAGATCGCCGACGCCACGGGGATCGCGTTCGAGGACGTGCTCGAAGCGATGGAGGTGGGGCGGGCGTACAGCCTGGCGTCGCTCGACGCGGAGATGCAGGACGGCGACGACGACCACGGGACCGCCCTGTCGGAGTCCGTCGGAGCGGAGGACCCCGTGCTCGAGTCGCTGGAAGATCGGGCGACCCTGGACGCCGCGCTGGCCCGGCTCCCCGATCGCGCCCGGGAGGTCATCCGGCTGCGGTTCTACGAGGATCTATCCCAGGCTGAGATCGCCCGCCGGCTTGGCATCTCGCAGATGCACGTGTCGCGGGTGCTCCGCGACGCGCTGGCCAGGCTGCGGGTGATGATCGCGGGACGGCCGACGGCTCAGGGCTGACCGCGGCCGGGGCCGTGCCGTCCAGCGCCGCCGCCGCCGACATCGTCGTACGCCTGCGCCGGGCCGGGTTCGAGAGCTACCTGGCCGGCGGATGCGTGCGTGACATGCTCCTCGGACGTCCCGCCACAGATTACGACATCGCAACCGCCGCGACGCCCGACGACGTGGGCGTCTTATTCGCCCGAACGGTCCACGTGGGCGCGGCGTTCGGCGTGGTGCAGGTGCTCGTGGACGGCGACGCCTACGAGGTCGCGACGTTCCGCACCGAGGGGCCGTATCTGGACGGCCGGCACCCCTCGTTCGTGCGCTATGCCACCGCGCGCGACGACGCGCTGAGGCGGGATTTCACGGTCAACGGGATGTTCTGGGACCCGGACGCCGGGCGCCTGCTCGATTTCGTGGAGGGCCAGGCGGACCTCGCGGCCCGCCGGATCCGGACGATCGGCGACCCGCAGGCGCGCTTCGCAGAGGACGGCCTCCGGATGATCCGGGCGGTGCGCCAGGCCGCGGAGTTGGGCTTCACCATCGTCCCCGAGACGCTCGCTGCCATCCGCAAGATGCGATCGGGTCTCGGGGCGATCAGTCCCGAGCGCGTCCGGGACGAGCTCGTGCGCATCGTGACGGGGCCCGATCCGGCGGGCGGCCTCGGGCTGCTCCACGCGACGGGGCTGCTCGAGGTCGTGCTGCCGGAGGTCGCGCGGGAAGCGGGCGTGCCGCAACCCGAGGAGTTTCACCCCGAGGGCGACGTCTTCGAGCACACGCGCCTCGTCGTGGGCGCGCTCCGGGCGCCGACGACCGCGCTCGCGATGGCGGCGTTGTTGCACGATGCCGGGAAACCGCCGACGCTGGTCCGCGCGGATCGGATCCGCTTCGACCGGCACGACGAGGTTGGCGCGGACTTGGCCTGCGTGGTGATGGAGCGGCTCAGGTTTTCGCGGCGGGACGTCGAGCGTGCCGCCTCGCTCGTCCGGCAGCACATGATCTTCAAGGACGTGCCGCGGATGCGTGAGGCGCGCCTCCGGCGACTCATCGACGCGCCCGAGTTTCCGGAGCTGCTGGAGCTCCACCGCGCCGACTGCGTGGCCAGCCACGGCGACCTTTCCACGTACGAGTGGGTGCGGCGGCGTCAGGCGGAGCTCCTCGCGACGCCCCCGGCGCCGCCGCGGCTCGTTACGGGGGACGACCTGTTGGCGCTCGGCGTGGCGCCCGGCCCGCGCCTCGGCGAGATCCTTCGCGCCATCGACGACGCGCGTCTCGAGGGGCGCGTGCGAACGCGAGAGGAGGCGGTCGCGCTCGCCCGCCGCCTCATCGGCGACGGCCCGGCGCCGCCCGGCAAACGCGAGGACGGATGAGCCCGCCGCCGGAGGAGTTCCTCCGCGCATGGTCGAACCCGCGACATAACTGAATTGGGCCGCGCCGGGTCGGGGCCCCGGATGCGCCCCGGTGGCGGGAGGCGGCATTCTGCAGGAACCATCGGGCGTGACGACGCGCGTGATCGCGCTCGTCAATCAAAAAGGCGGCTGCGGCAAAACCACGACCTCGGTGAACTTGGCCGCGTGTCTCGCCGTCAATAAACGCCGTGTGCTGTTGATCGACCTCGATCCCCAGGCCAACGCGACCGTCAGCCTGGGCGTGGACCCCGGCAGTCTCTCCCGCACCATCTATCAGGTGCTCGTGGACGACGTCGGTGACGACGGCGCCGGCGTCGACATGGCGGATGTGATCACGCGGTCCAACGTCGAGTACCTGGATCTCGTGCCCTCGTCCATCGATCTGGCCGCGGCCGAACTCGAGCTGTCCGCCCGCATCGGGCGCGAGAACATGCTGCGGAAGAAGATCGCGCCGGTGGTGGCGCGGTACGACTATGTGTTGATCGACACGCCGCCGTCGCTGGGGCTGCTCACGCTCAACGCCCTCGTGGCGTGCCACGAGGTCATCATTCCGATCCAGACGCATTACTACGCGCTGTTGGGGATGCGGCAGTTGCTGCGGACGATCAAGGTCGTGCGGGAGGAAGTCGGGCATGCGATCGACATCGCGGGCGTCGTGCCCACGATGTACGACGCGCGGACCAGCATCAGCAAGGAGATTCTGCAGGGGATCAAGGACTACTTCGGCGACAAGATGTTCAAGAGCGTGGTGCATCATAACATCAAGCTGGTTGAGTCCAGCATGGTCGGTGTGCCGGTGTTCGCCCACGACCGCACCTCGCGCGGGGCCCAGGAGTACATGAGTCTCGCCAAGGAGGTGATGGCGCTTGAGCAAGCACCGCGAGGTGCTGCGGCGGGGAATTAGGTCGCTCATCCAGGAGACGTCGCGCGAGCTCGCCGATCTCGAAGGCCGGGAGGCTGCTGACGGCGCGTCCACCCCGTCCGGCGAGTCGCCCACGCACCCGGCGCCCGCGGACCAGGCCTCCGGGGTCCCGGAGTGGGGCGCTCCCCCGGTTGACGGCACTACGGCGGCGACCAGCTCGGGCGGCGCCGGCGCTGCGGAGGACGCGTCCGGGGACGGCGGCACCATGCTCGACGCGGAAGTGCTGGCGGTCGAGGTCCGCGAGCTCGCGCCACGGCGCACTCCGGATGCGGCGCGAGACGTAGCCCCGGTTCCCGCCACCCCTGGCGAGATCGGCGCGGAGATCGCGGCGCCCGTCGATCACGAACAGGCTTCCCGCGAGCTCAATGATCCGCGCGCGCCGCTGGGCGCCCCCGCCGCGGCCGAGGACGCCGGCGACCCCGGGGCCGGTCATGAGACGCCCGAGGCGCCCACAACCGCCCCGGCCCTGGATCACGGCCCGCCGCCGGCGCAGGACGTCGTTTCACCAATGCCGGGCGCCGTGGGTGTCACGAGGGCGGCCGAACCGGCGCACGCCCCGGCGGACCCCGCCCGTCCTGACGTGCCGGTCCGTCATGATGTGCCGGTCCGTCCCGATGCGCCCGCCCGTCCTGATGCATCCGCGAGGATCGATGCTGCGCACCCTGCCGCCGAGCCCGCGGCGGACCGCGAGAGCGCCGGGCTTGGGCGCCGGCGCGAGCAGGCCCCACCGCGGGCGGTCGATGAGACGCGCGGCCGCGACACCACCCGGCGCGCGCCGTCAAAGAAGGCAGCAGCGCGACGGCGGCCACGCCGCCGGAGCAAGCCCGCCACGAGTCCATGGGCGCTCGACGGCGTCGATCCGCGTCAGGTGCACTCGCGGCGCGGCGTGTGTTCCGCCTACTTCATCAACCCGGAATGTTGGCGGGTGCCCGACGCCTACTGCAACACGGCGCTCCATGTCTGCGCCATGCGTGAGTGCCCGGTATACCATCTCCACCGCGACGTGCTCGAGCGGCGGTTCGCCAGCAAGTACAAGCACCTCTGGTAATCGAGGACACCGCCCCGCCGGCGGTTCCAGGCGTCGGGATCAGTCGGTAAGCGGGAGTTCCAGCAGTTCGCTGAGGTGGTGGATCGTCCGCCAGGGTCGGACCCCGCGCTCGCGGAGCTCGGCCAGCGGCCGGCGGTACGCGATGAACCGCGCTCCGGTCGCGGCCGCCGCGGCGCCATCGATCCACGAATCCCCGATGACGTAGGCGCGCTCAACGCCCGCGAGCCGCCGCAGGACCTCGAGCACGCCGTCCCCGGCCGGCTTGAGGTCCGCCGCATCACCCCGGGCCACGAGCGTCTCGGCGCACCCGCCGAGTGCCGCCGCGTCCATTGCCGCCTCCGCCGCGGCGCGGCCGTTGTTCGTCAACACGGCGATGCGGTAGCCGCGGCCCGCAAGGGCACGCAGCACACCCGGGGCATCGTCGAGCGCGGCGGCGTTCTCGAGGCCGCGCGCCTCGTGCGCTTCGATGACCCGCCACATCTCCGGCGCCACCGACGTCCCATGCGCCGTGTCGTGCGCGGCGCCGCACGCGACCAGCTCGGGGATGGCGCGGCGGACCAGCACGTCGTCGGGATCGTGCGTCGCCCCCGCCGCGCGCAGCAGCGCGACGAGGCTGCGCCGGATCGCCGCGAAGTCGATGCGGGAACCGATCAGCGTGTTATCCATGTCAAAGATCAGCGCGATGCGACGCGGGAGGACCACGCTACGCATTGTACGATGCGCCGCCGCCCGCGGCAACACGCCCCCGCGTGTTGACCCATCACGTCCCCGCGCGGACCCACGCGGAGGAGAAGCCCCGCGGCCCGGCGTAGGCAGGCACATGAAGCTTTGCCAACCGCGACGACCGCCGGCCGCGTGGCCGCGATCGCCCGCGCGTCGCATACCGTCGTGCCTGCCCGGCCGCGCGCTCGCGCTGTTCCTCGCCGCCGCAACGCTCACCACGGCGTGCGCGGGCCCGAAGCCGCCGGCCCGGCCTGCGCTTGTTCCGGAGGAGAACGCGCGAAAGATCGCTGCCGGCGGGCTCAGCACGTCGACCGCGTTCGTGACGGTGATGCGCCGCCGTCCGATGCGCCTCGAATCCCGCGCGGCGAGTCCGGTCCTGGACGCGATCTGGCAGGTCCTGGGCGCTGTTCCCGCGGTGACGCCGCAGCCCGGCGGGGCCCGGTTGCTCGCGAACCTGCGCATGAACGAAGATCTCGTGGACGTCACCATCTGGCAGGCGCAGGACCTGGATGTGGCGGGGCGGCGCCTCGGCGGTGTATCTGGGATCGTCATCCCGTTCACGGGACCGTGGCGGCACCGCGTCCTGATCATCCGGGAGGGCCGCGTGGAGGCGTCGCCCGCCCTCCCCGACAGCCCCGAATTGGCGACGATCGAGCGCGCCGTGGACACGGCCGGCAACCATTCCTGAGGGAGCAAGCGGCATGGTGACGATCGAGCGAATCGGCGAGCACGTGGGCGAGGAAGTGGAGGTGCGCGGCTGGCTCTACAACATGCGCAGCAGCGGAGCCCTCCGCTTTCTCCTGGTGCGGGACGGGACCGGCATCCTGCAGGCCGTCGCGGTCCGAAGCGACCTCCCCGCCGGCGTGTTCGACGCGGCCGGCGGCCTGACGCAGGAGTCCTCGATCATCGTCACGGGCGTCGTGCGCGAGGACCGCCGGGCGCCGGGCGGTTACGAGATGGCCCTGCGCCGCCTGGAGGTCGTCCAGCCGGCCGACCCGTACCCAATCACCCCCAAAGAGCACGGCGTGGAGTTCTTAATGGATCACCGGCACCTCTGGCTGCGGAGCCAGCGGCAGTGGGCGATCATGCGGGTGCGCGCCGAGGTGGAGCGCGCGATGTGCCAGTATCTCGACGACCTCGGCTATCTCCGGATGGACACGCCGATCCTAACGCCGTCCGCGTGCGAGGGCACGACGACGTTGTTCGAGACGCCGTACTTCGAGCGGCGCGCCTACCTGGCCCAGAGCGGCCAGCTGTACAACGAAGCCACGGCGGTCGCGTTCGGACGCGTCTACTGCTTTGGCCCCACGTTTCGCGCCGAGAAGTCCAAGACGCGCCGCCACCTCACCGAGTTCTGGATGCTGGAACCCGAGGCGGCGTACCTCGACCTCGACGGCTACATGGAGCTCGCGGAAGGTCTGGTCGTCGCCGTAGTGCGGCAGATCCTCCAACGGCGACGCCGCGAACTGGAGATCCTGCAGCGCGATTCCGCCGCGCTGGAGCGGATACAGCCGCCGTTCCCGCGCATCACGTACGACGAGGCGGTGGAACGGCTGCGCGCGCGCGGGGCCACGATCGCGTGGGGCGACGATTTCGGCGGGGACGAGGAAACCGTGCTGAGCCGCGAATTCGACCGGCCCGTGTTCGTGCACCGCTACCCGGCGCAGTGCAAGGCGTTTTATATGCAGCCGGATCCCGCGCGCCCCGAGGTCGTCCTCGGCGCCGACCTGCTGGCCCCCGAGGGCTACGGTGAGATCATCGGCGGCGGCCAGCGCATCCACGACCGGGAGCTCATGGAGCGCCGGCTCGAGGAGATGGGGTTACCGCTCGCGGAATACCAATGGTACGTGGACCTCCGGCGGTACGGCGCGGTTCCGCACAGCGGGTTCGGCATCGGTATCGAGCGAACGGTCACGTGGATCCTGGGGCTGGAGCACGTACGAGAGACCATCCCGTTTCCTCGCTTGATCAACCGCCTGTATCCTTAACAGCATCGGCAAATTGCGGCACAGGGCGTACGAGCCGGATGGGTCTCAGCGTCGAATTCTTGTCTTCGTAACAGGCCTATGTTATACTGACTTCTGAGTCAAGGGTGTCAGGTAGGCCGGTGCCCCAATCTTGGCGCGTTCGGGGGAGTGGGTCGTTGTAACCCACTCTTTCGCTTCTTCAGGAGGCGCCGAAGGCTGGGGCGCATGTGTGTAGAGGGGTAACCGATGAGACGCGAGGAGATCGCCGCTCAAGTCGCCGGCATGGCCGGGGCGATCGGGACCCGCATGGGGATCGAGATCGTTGATGTGGAGCTGCGCGGCGCGGCGCCGCACCAGGTGCTGCAGGTCCTTGTGGACCGCGACGGCGGCGTCGGCGTGGAAGACTGCGCGCGCCTGAGCGAGGCGCTGAGCCGGGAGCTGGATCTGTACGATCTACCGCTGGGGCCGTACACGCTGGAGGTGTCGTCTCCCGGGCTCGACCGGCCGCTCAAGAAGCCAGAGGACTTCGTGCGGTTTTCGGGACGAAACGTCGCGGTGACGGCGTTTGCGCCGATCGACGGGCAGCGGCGGTTTCGGGGTCGGCTCCTTGGGCTGACAGACGGCCGGGTGACGGTGCGCCTCGACGATGGACGGGAGATCCGGTTGGATCCCACCGCGATCGCGCAGGCGCGCCTCATGGTCGAGACGGAGGAGCTGCGGCAAGATTTGAAGCGCTCGTAAGCTGGTCCCGAGCGCTGGGCCGTCGGAGGCGGCCGGCGCGGCCTTGTGTGTGGGGGCGCGGGGACGGTGGGGGTGACGCCGGAGTGAACAACACGGAGCTCGTGAGAGCGATCAGGCAACTGGAGGAAGAAAAGGGTCTCGGCACCGACGTGCTGGTGGAGGCCATCGAAGCGGCGCTGCTGTCCGCCTACAAGAAAAACTTCGGCGCGGCCGCGCAGAACATCCGCGTGGAAGTGGATCGCGCGACCGGGGAACAGCACGTCTACAGTGTCCGCACGATCGTCGATGCCGTGAACGATCCGAACACGGAGGTCCCGCTCGAGGAGGCCCAGACCTGGGACCCGGAGAGCCGCGTCGGCGACATCGTCGAGGTGGAGGTGACGCCCAAAGACTTTGGGCGAATCGCCGCGCAGACGGCCAAGCAGGTCATCGTCCAGCGGATTCGGGAGGCGGAGCGGGACATGGTGTACAAGGAGTTCCGCGACCGCGAGGGTGACATCGTGACCGGCACGGTCCAGCGCGTGGAGCGGCGCAACGTGTACATGGACCTCGGGCGCATCGAGGCCGTCCTGCCGCCGACCGAACAGGTGCCGCGGGAGGGATACCGGCAGAACGACCGCGTCAAAGCCTACGTGGTCGAAGTCAAGCAGGGGACACGCGGCCCGCAGATCGTCGTGAGCCGCACGCACCCCGGGCTCCTGAAGCGGTTGTTCGAGCTCGAGGTTCCGGAGATCTACGAAGGCATCGTGGAGATCAAGGCGATCGCCCGGGAGGCCGGCGCGCGCAGCAAGGTCGCGGTGGTCTCGCGGGACCGCAACGTCGATGCGGTCGGCGCGTGCGTCGGACCAAAGGGCTCCCGCGTCCAGTCGATCGTGGACGAGCTGCGCGGCGAGAAGATCGACATCGTGCCGTGGGCGGCCGACCAGGTGACGTTCGTCGGGAGCGCGCTCAGTCCCGCAAAGGTGATCCGCGTCGAGGTGACCGAGGAGACCAAGACCGCGCTCGTGATCGTGCCGGACAACCAGTTGTCGCTGGCCATCGGCAAGGAAGGTCAGAACGCCCGGCTCGCCGCGAAGCTCACGGGCTGGCGCATCGACATCAAGAGCGAGTCGCAGATCAAGGAGCTGGAAGCGCGCAAGATTTTTGCGGACCTGCCGGCGGAAGAGCCCGCCCCCGCGGGGGACGCGCCCCAGCCTGCCGAGGTGGCTTCCCCGGCACACCAGCCCGCCCCCGAGGCCGTCGAACCGGCGCCGCCCGACCGCGTCGAGGAGAAGACGGCGGCGGAGTAACGCCGGTGCGCGCGAGTGCCTAGAGTACGGCGCATTCCGCAGCGGCAGTGCGTGGCCTGCGGGCGGACCCGCGGGAAGCGTGAGATGATTCGTGTCGTCCGAACGCCGCCTGGGGACGTGCGGGTGGATGTGACCGGCAAGCTGGCGGGCCGGGGCGCATACGTGTGCCCGGAAGAGGGCTGCATCGACCGCGCCCTGCGCGACGGGCGGCTCGCCGGCGCGCTGGAGCGGCCGCTCCCCGAGAGTTTGCGGGCCGCGCTGACCGAGGCCGCATCGCGGGACACGGCGCCACGCGCCCCCGTAGTCCGGCGGGTATCGTTACAGCAGGTGCTGGAGGGCAGACGGGGCGAAACGGGCGAGAGCGGCGGGCACCGGCCCGATCGGACGTCGGGCCGCGCGCCGTTGGGGTCTGAAACGGAGGGATCGTCGTGAAGGTTCACGAGCTGGCCAGGGAACTCGGGCTGACCAGCAAGGAATTGATCGAGCGGCTCGAGGCCATGAAGGTCTCGGTCCGCAACCACATGAGCGTGCTTGACGGCGATACGGTCGCGCGGGTCCGCAAGGGCGGAGTGTCGTCCGCCGGCGCGCCGGCAGATCAAGCCCCGTCCGCCGCGCCGCCGACGGAAGTGCCGCGCGGGCCGGCACGGGCCATCGACGAGGAGAAGATCAAGCAGAGCGCCTTTTTGCAGGCCAAATACGGGTCGGAGATTCGCGGCGTCCGGGTGATCCGAGCCCAGCGTGTCGAGACCCCGCCGCCTCCGCCGAAGGCCCCGGAGCTCCCCGAAGCGGGCGCAAAGCCGCCGGCCAAGACGCCGGTGCGACCCGACGAGCGCGCGGCTCCGGCCAAGAAGGCGGACGTCAAAAAACCGGCCGCCGCGGCGGACGGGCGCGTCCCCGCGAAGGAGCGTCCCGCGGCGCAGGCCCCGGCCGCGGCGCAGGCCCCGGCCGCGCCGGCCAAAGACAAGCCCACCGTCCGCTTCGCCGACGTCCGCAAGACGCCGCGGTACGTAGCCGACACCCCGGCGGCCCGGCCCTTGCCGGAGGCGCCGCCCCCGTTGCCGGTGGAACCGCCGGTCAAGCCCGCGGAGGCGCCGCGTCCGCAACCGGCCCCGCAACCGCAGCCGGCCGTGGCGCCGACGTCCCAGCCGCAGCCCGTTCGCTACCTGGAGCTCGACGGGCCGATCCAGGTCGGCGAGTTGGCGGCGCGGATGGGGGTCGGCCCGGGCGAGGTGGTCAAGCGGCTCGTAGAGGCGGGGGTGATGGCGGGCATCAATCACATGATCCCGATCGAGGTCGCGGGCAAGGTGATGGCGGCGTTCAACTACGCCGTCAAGGCGCCGGAGACCCTCGCGGTGCAGGAGGTCGCGGCCACGCTCGAAGTGCCGGAGGTGTCGCCGCAGGAAAAGGGCAGCACCGTGCGGCCGCCGGTCGTCACGGTCATGGGGCACGTCGATCACGGCAAGACCAGCCTGCTCGACGCGATTCGCAAGACGTCCGTGGCCGCGCGCGAGTACGGCGGCATCACCCAGCACATCGGCGCCTACATGGTCGAGGTGAACGGCAAGCCGATCACGTTTCTCGACACGCCCGGTCACGAGGCCTTCACCGCGCTGCGCGCACGGGGCGCGCAGGTGACGGACATCGCCGTGCTCGTGGTGGCCGCCGACGACGGTGTCATGCCGCAGACGGTGGAGGCGATCAACCACGCCAAGGCCGCCCGCGTGCCGATCATCGTCGCGATCAACAAGATCGACCTGCCGCAGGCCAACGCGGACCGCGTCAAGCAGGGGCTTGCGGATCTCGGGCTCGTGCCCGAGGACTGGGGCGGCGACACGATCACGGTGCCCGTATCGGCGCGCCAGGGCACCGGCATCGACAATCTGCTGGAGATGATCCTCCTCGTCGCGGAACTGCGGGACTTCCGCGCGTCGCCGGACAAGCCCGCACGGGGAACCGTGATCGAGGCCCGCCTCGACAAGGGCCGCGGAGCCGTGGCGACCGTGCTGGTGCAGGACGGCACGCTGCACCCAGGCGATGCTGTGGTCGTGGGCGAGACCTACGGGCGCATCCGCGCGATGTCGGACGAAGCTGGCGCCCGGCGGACGGAGGCCAACCCGAGCACGCCCGTGGAGATCACGGGTCTGAGCGAGGTGCCGGCCGCGGGCGACCTGCTGGAAGTGGTGACGAACGACCGGATCGCCAAGGCCGTGGCCGAGGAACGGCGCGAGCGCCGGCGGGCGACGGAGCAGGCGCGGATCCGGCAGCTGAGCGTGGAGGAGATCTCCAAGGGGAGCGGCGCGCCGACGCAGCGCAAGGAATTGCGCCTCATCATCAAGGGCGACGTGCAGGGGTCCGTGGAGGCGCTGGTCGCGGCGCTGGAGCGGCTCACCACCCGGGAGGTCATCATCACCATCCTCCACGCGGCGGTGGGCAACGTCACCGAATCCGACGTGATGCTCGCCGCGGCGAGCCAGGCCACGGTCATCGGCTTCAACGTCCGCCCGGAGCCCGCGGTGCGGCGGCTCGCGGAGACGGAAAGCGCGGACGTCCGCCTGTACCGGGTGATCTACGAGGTGCTCGACGACGTGAAGAAGGCCGCGTCCGGTCTCATCGCGCCGCAGGAGGTCGAAGTGGTGCTCGGCCGCGCGGAAGTGCGGCGGGTGTTCTCGATCAGCCGCGTAGGGGTGATCGCGGGATCGTACGTCACGTCGGGGCACATCGTCCGCGGCGCCCGGGCCCGGGTCATCCGTGACGGCGCGGTGGTGCACGAGGGCGTCATCGGATCGCTCAGGCGATTCAAGGAGGACGTGCGCGAGGTCGCATCCGACTTCGAGTGCGGCATCGGGCTGGAGCGGTTTGGGGACGTCAAAGAAGGCGACATCATCGAGGCGTTCGCCATGGAGGCGAAGCCGGCCTGATCCTGGTCCCCGAAGGGACTGGCGAGGATGATCGTCGGCGTGCTGCACGTGGAGTGCAGCCTTCCCGGGACGCGGAGCATCAAGGACAAGCGACGGATCATCCGGTCGCTGCTCGACCAGTTGCACCATCGGTTTCACGTGGCGGCGGCCGAGGTCGACCATCAGGATTCGTGGCGCCGCGCGGGGCTCGCGGTGGCCTGCGTCAGCACGAACAGCCGGCACGCGGACGAGATTTTGGCGCACGTGGCCGGCGCCATCGACCGGCACGGCGAGCTGGTGCTCCTGGAGTACCACGTCGAGATGCGGTGAAAGGTCGATGACATCGTCGTCCCGGATCGCGCGGTTGCGGGAACTGTTCAAAGAGGAGACCAGCACGATCCTGCAACGGCAAATGAAGGATCCCCGGATCGGCTTCGTCTCGGTCACGGATGTGGAGCTGAGCGCCGATCTCCGGCACGCCAAGATCTTCGTGAGCGTGCTCGGGGACGACGAGGCCAAACACCGGACCATGGCGGGGCTCGCGAGCGCGCAGGGCTTCATCCGGACCGAGCTCGCGCGGCGCATCCGCCTCCGGCACGCGCCCGAGGTCCTGTTCCGGATGGACGAGTCGATCGAGCGGGGCGCTCGCGTCGAGCGCCTGCTGCGCCAGGTCGCGCCGAAGGATCCGGAGAACGCGTGACCACGCCGGCCGATCAGATCGCGGACGCGCTCGGCCGCTGCGGGCACGTGCTGCTGCTCAACCACGTTTCGCCGGACGGGGATTGTCTCGGGTCGACGCTCGCCCTCGCCCGCGCGTTGTCGACGCGCGGGCAGCGCGCCACCGTGGGGAGCGCGGACGGGGTGCCCGAGGTGTATCGTTTCCTTCCGGGCGCCAACGGGATCCGGCGGGAGGTGCCGGACGACGCGGTGTATGATGCGGTGGTGTTCATGGAATGCAGCACGCCCGATCGCGCCGGGGCGCTGGCGGCGAGAGCGGCCGCCGTGCCGCTGTGGGTGAACATCGACCACCACCTCAACAACGCCGGGTTCGGCCATCTCATCGCCTACGATGCCACGGCGGCGGCGGTGGCGGAGCTCGTCTATCCGATTGTCCGGCGGCTTGCGCCGGGGCCCGACAGGCAGACGGCCACGTGCCTGCTCTGCGCGTTGCTGACCGACACCGGCAGCTTTCGCTACCGGGCCGTGACGCAGCGGACGTTGGCGATCGCCGCGGACCTGGTCGGTCAAGGCGCGCATCCGTCCGAGGTCTACGCCCGGGTCTATGAAAACCGCCCGGTGACGACGCTGCGTCTCCTCGGCCTCGCGCTCGGGCGCCTCAAACTGTCGCCGGACGGGCGCGTGGCGTGGACCGCCGTGACGCAAGCGATGCTGCGCGAGACGGGCGCCGCGATGGAAGAATCGGAGGGGATCGTGGGCGCGCTGCGCGAAATCGCGGGGGTCGACGTGGCGATACTGTTCAAAGAAGACCCCGACGGGGTCCGCGTCAGCCTGCGCGCGCGGGGCGCGGTGAGCGCCAACGCGATCGCGGAGGCGTTCGGCGGCGGCGGCCACGCCGCGGCCGCCGGCTTTACCGGGCACGGGCCTCTCGACGAGGTCATCCGGCAAACCCTCGAGGTCGTGGAGCGGGAGCTCCGGACCGCCGCCGCGAGTTAGTGCGTCGCCCGATGGACGGCGTGCTCTGCGTGCTCAAACCGCCGGGGATGACGTCGCACGACGTGGTCGACGTCGTGCGGCGGCACAGCCGGCTCCGCCGCGTCGGCCACACCGGCACGCTCGATCCCGGGGCGGCCGGCGTGCTCGTGTGCTGCCTCGGCCGCGCCACCCGCCTGAGCGAATTCCTCACGGACGCGGACAAGGAGTACCGCGTCGAGTTGCGGCTCGGCATGAGCACCGACACCGGAGACGCGTACGGCGTCCGGCAGCCCGCCGCGGACCCGGCCGCCGCGGCGCGGGCGGTGCCGCGGGCGGAGCTCGACGCCGCGCTGGCGCGCTTTGTGGGCGAGATCCCCCAGATCCCGCCGATGGCGTCCGCGGTGCACCATGCGGGCACGCGCCTCTACCGGCTGGCGCGCCGGGGCGAAGTGGTGGAGCGGGAAGCGCGGCCCGTGTGGATCTACCGCATCGACGTGCTCCACGCATCCGCGGACGGCCGGACGGTGCTCCTCCACGTGTCCTGCGGCAAGGGGACGTACATCCGAAAACTCTGCATCGACGTCGGCGAGGCGCTCGGTGTCGGCGGGTACGCCCACTTCATGGTGCGGACGCGCACCGGCCCGTTTGAGCTGGAGGACGCCGCGACCCTGGAAGAACTGCAGAGCCTGGCCGAACGGGGCGCGCTCGCGGACGCCGTGCAGCCGATGGACCGCGCGGTGTCGCACCTGCCGGCGGTCGATCTGCCGGATCGGAGTGTCTCGGACGTGCTCCACGGCCACGCGATCCCCCTGTGGAAGCTCGGCGACGCCCGCGTATCCGAAGGCAGCCCGGTGCGCCTCAGGAGCCGGCGCGGCGCCCTGCTCGCGCTCGCGCGCGTGGAGGAGGGTGTGCTCCGTCCGTTCAAGGTGCTCGCGGGCGCCGCCCCTGGAGGCCCGGTTGCACATCGCGCGAGACCTCGCTGAGGTTCCGCCGGACCTCGGCGGCCCGGTCGTGCTCGCGCTCGGCACGTTTGACGGCGTGCACGTCGGGCACCGGCGGGTCATCGGCACCGCCGTCGCGCGCGCCCGGGCCATCAACGGCAAGGCCGCGGTGGTGACGTTCGAGCCGCACCCCGCGGAGGTGCTCTATCCGGGCGGCGAGCCGATGCTGCTCACGACGCTCGACGAGCGCCTCGCGCTCCTCGCCCAGATCGGGGTGGACGCCGCGATCGTGTTGCCGTTCGACGAGCAGTTTGCCCGCATGCCGGCGCAGACCTGGCTGGACGAGGTGCTGGCCGCGCGCCTGCGGGCGCGCGAGATCGTCGTCGGGGCGTCGTACACGTTTGGGCACGGGCGTGAGGGCACGACCGAGCGGCTCGCCGCGTGGGGCCGCGAGCGCGGGCTGGCCGTGCACCTCGTTCCGGCAGTGCGGGTGGACGGCGAGCCGGTGAGCAGCAGCCGCATCCGGACGGCGGTGCGTCGCGGCGCGGTCGGCGCCGCGACGCGGCTCCTCGGGCGGCGGTACAGCCTGCGCGGCCCCGTGGTCCGGGGTGACGGCCGCGGGCGGACGATCGGCTTCCCGACGGCCAACCTGGCGCCGCCGGCGCGCAAGGTCCTGCCCGCGCTCGGCGTCTACGCGACCTCGGTCGAGACCGGGGAGCGCCGCTACGGCGGCGCCACGAACGTGGGGCGGCGGCCGACGTTTGGGCCGCGTGAGGTGACCGTGGAGACGTTTTTGCTCGACTTCGACGGCGACCTCACGGGCCGCGAGATCGCCGTGGAGTTCGTGGAGCGGATCCGTGAGGAGCGCGCGTTTGCAGGGGTGCACGAGTTGGTCCGGCAGATCGCGACCGACGTCGCGCAGGCCCAGCAGTTGCTTGCCCGCGGCGGGCCGAGTATAATACGATAGTGCTGGAGGGCAACCCGAGGGCATCGGCGGTTCGCGCCATGGAATCCTCGGGGACGTGTCTGACCACCGTTGCGGGTGGTCAATTTGTTTGGGAGGCCCTCCACGGCCGGTGACGATGCGACGACGGGCACGCGAGGCGGCTCTCGGGGTCCTGTTTCAGATGGACCTGGGCAAGCTGTCGCTCGAGGACGCGCTGGCGACGGTCCGCGGTCAGGCGTGGCCGCCCGAGGATTGGTCGCTGATCGAGTCGCTGGCCCGCGGCACGCGCGAGCGTCAGGCACAGATCGACGCCTTGATCACCTCGGCCGCGGAACACTGGACGCTGGAGCGGATGGCGACCGTCGATCGCAACATCCTGCGCATGGCCGTCTTCGAGCTCGAAACGGGCGCGACGCCGGTCGGCGTCGTCATCAATGAAGCGGTCGAACTGGCGAAGCGCTACAGCACGGAAGAGTCCGGCCGATTCGTCAACGGTCTGCTGGGCAAGCTGGTCCGCGCCGGCCTGCCCGGCTCGGTGGAACAGGCGGTCGACGTGTGAGGCCGCACGGCCGGCTCGAGCGGGAGCGCCTGCGATGCGAGTCCACGCGTTTGTCACCGGACGAGTCCAGGGCGTCGGGTTTCGAGAGTTTACGAGACGCGAGGCGCGGCGCCTGGGCGTGGGCGGGTACGTGCGCAACCTTCCAGACGGTCGCGTGGAGGTTGTGGCCGACGGGGGAGGGCGGGCGCTCGAGTCGCTCGTCTCGGTGTTGCGCGCCGGGCCGCCGGGCGCTTGGGTCCGCGATGTTCACGTGGAGTGGCGCGACGATCACGCGGATCTCCACCCGGCCGGCGCCGTGGAGTTTTCCATTCGCTGACGGCACCCCCCGGCGCATCCCCGCCGACGATGCCGGGGGGCCGATCGTGCGGTTCCGCGCCGCGGCGCGGCCGCGCGGCGGTGCGGGAGGCGACGGCCGAGCCTGACGATGAAGGGAACGTCGCAGCGCCCGGCCGACATCGAGGTGTTCCTCGTCGAGCACGGCCGGCTCGTCGAGGACGCTCTCGACCGGTATCTCCCCTCGGCCGAGATCTCTCCCCAGGCCGTGCACGCGGCCATGCGCCACAGCGTCTTCGCCGGCGGCAAGCGCCTTCGCCCCATCCTGGTGATCGCCGCGGCCGAGGTCACCGGCATGGCGGCCCAGGACGTGCTGCCCTCGGCCTGCGCCGTCGAGCTCATTCACACGTACTCCCTGATCCACGACGATCTTCCCGCTATGGACGACTCGCCGACGCGCCGCGGGCGCCCCACGTGCCACGTCGCGTTCGGCGAAGCGATGGCGGTCCTCGCCGGCGACGCGCTGCACGCGCTCGCGTTCGAGTTGTTGGCGCGCAACGCCGCGGTGGAGGGGTGCAGCCCGTCACGGGTCCTCGCCGCGATCGCCGAATTGGGGCGGAGCATCGGCACGGGCGGGATGGTCGGCGGCCAGGTGCTGGACCTGTTGGCGGTGGGCGCCCCGCCCGATGAGACGGCGGTGCGGCGGATCCACCGGCTGAAGACCGGCTCGCTGATCCGCGCGGCGCTCCGGATCGGCGGCGTCCTCGGCGGCGCGGACCCGCTCACGCTCGCCGCGCTGGACCAGTACGGCGAACACATGGGACTGGCGTTTCAGATCGTGGACGACATCCTGGACGTCGTCGGCGAGCAGTCGAAGCTCGGCAAGCGCACGGGGAGCGACGCGACCCTCGCGAAAGTAACGTTCCCCGCCGTCTTCGGACTGGAGCGCTCGCGGCGGCTGGCCGAGACGGGCACGCGACGGGCCATCGACGCGCTGGCGCCCGTGGGCGCCCGCGGCGATCGGCTGCGTGAGCTCGCCTCGCTGTTGCTCGCACGGGAGCGCTGATGGTCCGCGCCGCGCCGCCCCCGAACCGGCTCGATCACTGGCTCGTGACGCACGGGCACGCCGCGACCCGCGAACAGGCGCAGGCGTTGATCATGGCAGGCGTGGTGACCGTGGACGGGCGTCCCGCGGACAAGCCCGGACGCCGCGTGGGACGGGAAGCGTACGTCGCCGTGCGCGATACCCCGCCCGCGTACGCGAGCCGCGGCGGGCTCAAACTGGCGCACGGCCTCGCGGTGTTCGCGGTCCCGGTGCGCGGGCGCACCGCGGTGGATCTCGGGGCGAGCACGGGCGGGTTCACGGACTGCCTGCTCCGGCACGGCGCGGCGCACGTCTACGCCGTGGACGTAGGCCGGGGTCAGCTGGCCTGGCGGCTCCGCACCGATCCGCGCGTCACCGTGCTCGAAGGCCAGAACGCACGCTATCTGGAACCCGACCACGTCGGGGGCGCGAGGGATCTCGTGACGGCGGACCTGTCGTTCATCAGCCTGCGCCTGGTCTGGGACACGGTGCGCCGGCTCCTCCGTCCGGACGGTGACGCCGTCGTGCTCGTGAAGCCGCAGTTCGAGGCAGGACGCGAGCAAGTGCGCCGCGGCGGCGTGGTGAGGGACCCGGCCGCGCACGCGGCAGCGCTGCGCGCCGTGCTCGCGGCGGCGGAAGCATCCGGCCTCGCGGCGCGGGCGGCGTCGCCGTCGCCACTCCAAGGGCCCGCGGGCAATATCGAGTACCTCGTGCACCTGCGCCGGGACGGCGCCGCGGCGTCGCCGCTCGACGTGGCCGCGCTGGTCGCCGAGGCGCAGGCGACGTTCGGCCGCACGCTCCCCGCGGCGCCCGACCGGCGGAGCGCGCGATGACCACGGTCGGCCTGCTCGTCAACCCGCAAAAGCTCAGCGCCAATCCCGAGGTGACGCGGCTGGCCCGCGCCGCCGTGGCGGTGCTCGAGGAACAGCGCGCCGGCTTGGTCGTGAATCTCGAGAGCGCGGAGGAACTCGGCTGCCCCGCGCTCGCGGTGCCGGAGGGCGACCTGGCCGCGCGCGCGGACGTGCTCGTGGTGTTCGGCGGCGACGGGACCATCCTCGGCGCGGCGCGCCAGGCCGCGCCGCGTGGTATTCCTATCCTGGGCGTGAACCTCGGCGCCTTCGGGTTTCTCGCCGAGGTCAACGACGCGGGCGTGGAAGAGGCGCTGCATCGCCTGCTGGCGGGTGACTACTACCTGGACGAGCGCATGATGCTGCGCGCCGAGGTCATCCGCGCGGGGCGTGCGGTGCACGAGGTGCTGGCGCTCAACGACATCGTGGTGACCAAGAGCGGGTATGCGCGCATGCTGCGCCTGCGGACGTTCGTCAACGGCGAGCATCTGGCGACGCACCTGGCCGACGGGCTGATCGTGGCCACGCCGACGGGGTCGACCGCGTACTCCCTCTCCGCGGGCGGCCCCATCGTCCACCCGGCGGTGGATGTCATGGTGCTCACCCCGATCTGCGCGCACACCCTGAACGCGCGCCCCGTCGTCATCTCCGGTGGCGACACCGTCGGCGTGCGGGTGGATCCCGTGGGCGCGCCGCCGCCGCCGGCGATGCTGACGGTGGATGGGCAGGCGGGATTTCCGCTCGACGCGGACGATGAGGTCCGCAGCGGCCGGTCGCCGTACCGGACGCGCCTCATCCGTCTCGGCCGCGAGGGCTTCTACACCGTGCTCCGGACGAAGCTGTGGTGGGGTGAACGATGACGGGAAGCCCGCGCCGGCGGGAGGGGAGGGGACGCGGCCGATGACGCAGCAGGGGACCAAGTATATCTTCGTGACCGGGGGCGTGACGTCCGCGCTCGGGAAGGGCATCACGTCGGCGTCGCTGGGGCGGCTGCTCAAAAGCCGCGGCTGGCGAGTGACGCTGCTCAAGTTCGACCCGTACGTCAACGTCGACGCCGGGACGATGAACCCGTTCCAGCACGGCGAGGTGTTCGTCACCGACGACGGCGCCGAGACGGACATGGACCTGGGGCACTATGAGCGGTACATCGACCAGAACCTGTGCCGCGACAACAACACGACGACCGGCAAAATCTACGGCGCCGTGATCGCGCGGGAGCGCCGGGGCGAGTATCTCGGCGTGACGGTGCAGGTCATCCCGCACGTCACGAGCGAGATCCGGGACGAGATCACCCGGGTGGCGCGGGAGGCGGGGGCGGAGATCATCATCGTCGAGGTGGGCGGGACCGTCGGCGACATCGAGAGCCTGCCGTTCCTCGAAGCGATCCGGCAGTTCCGGCGGCAGATGGGCGACGCCAACGTGATGTACATCCACGTCTCCCTGATTCCGTACCTGCGCGGCGCGGGGGAGCTCAAGACCAAGCCGACGCAGCACAGCGTCAAGGAACTGCGCAGCATCGGCATCCATCCCGACGCGATCGTGTGCCGGACGGAGCGGCCGCTCGGCCGCAGCGTGCGCGAGAAGCTGGCGCTGTTCTGCGACGTCGAGCCGGACGCGGTCATCCAGGCGCTCGACGCGCAGAGCATCTACGAAGTGCCGCTGATTCTGGAGGAGGAAGGCCTCGCGCGACAGGCGGAACGCCGGCTGCACCTCCCCGCGAGGCCGCCCGAGCTGGCGGAGTGGCGGCGCCTCGTGGATCGATTGAAGCACCCGGAGGCGGCCATCACCGTCGCGCTCGTCGGCAAATACATGGGCAATGAGGACTCGTACGTCAGCATCGAGGAAGCGCTGCGTCACGGCGGCATCGCCGCCGGGTGCAGCGTGCGCATCGTGAAGCTGGACTCGGAAGAGCTCGAGGAACTGGACGACGCGACGGTTGCGGACCGGCTGGCGGGATGCCACGGGGTCCTCGTCTGCCCGGGTTTCGGCGGGCGCGGGGTGGAGGGCAAGGTCAAAGCGGTCCGCTACGCGCGCGAGCGGCGGGTGCCGTTTTTCGGCGTGTGCTACGGGATGCAGTGGGCGGTCGTCGAATTTGCGCGGCACGTCTGCGGTCTCGAGGGAGCGAGCACGACCGAGGTGGACCCCGACACGCCGCATCCCGTCATTGCCCTGCTCCCGGAGCAGCGCGCGGTCACGGAGAAGGGCGGCACCATGCGGCTCGGGCTATACCCCTGCCGGCTGGCGCCCGGCTCGCTCGCGCACCGCGCGTACGGCGTCGGCGACGTCGACGAACGCCACCGCCATCGCTTCGAGGTCAACAACGACTACCTCGCGGTCCTGACCCGGCACGGTCTCCGGGTCACGGGGCTGTATCCCGAACGCAACCTCGTCGAGATCGTGGAGCTCGCGGATCACCCGTGGTTCCTGGGGACGCAGTTCCACGCCGAATATCGCTCCCGTCCCACCCGCCCGCACCCGCTGTACCGTGATTTCGTCGCCGCCGCGCTGCGGTACGCGCGCGCGGATGCCTCGCCCGACGGGTTGGGCCCCGTGCTCGCGGCGGATGGACGGCGGACGGCGGCCGCCTCCCCGCGCACTACCGACGAGGGCGCCTCGGGAGGCGCGTCCTAGCGGCCCGGCGCGGGCCGCGGAGACCGCAGGACCCGGTCCACCGTGGCGCGAACGCTACCGCGAGCCCGCGCGGCACGGTGGCGCGGCGGAGGAGGAGATCGGATGGGCATCGAGGCATACGTCGACGGGCGGTTCGTCCCTAAGGAAGAGGCGTCGGTCTCCGTGTACGACCACGGGTTCCTCTACGGGGACGGCGTCTTCGAGGGGATCCGCGCATACCACGGCCGCATCTTCAAGCTGCGCGAGCACGTGGACCGGCTGTTCGAGTCCGCGCACACGCTGCAGATCAAGATCCCCATGACCCGCGAGGCCATGGCCGAGGCGATCGTGGAGACGGTGCGCCGCAGCGGCCTCAGGGACGCGTATATCCGGCCCGTGATCTCCCGCGGCAGGGGCGATCTCGGCATCGACCCGCGCCGGTGCCCGCGCCCGAGTGTCGTGATCATCGTGGACACGATTCAGCTGTATCCCGAGGCGGCGTATCAGAACGGCCTGAAGGTGGTCACCACCTCAACCCGGATGCGGCCGTTGGACGTGCTCAACCCGCGGATCAAGACGTGCAACTACCTGAGCAACATCATGGCGCGCCTGGAGGTCAACCTCGCCGGGGCAGATGAGGGCTTGATGCTGACGACCCACGGCTACGTTGCCGAGTGCACCGCCGACAACATCTTCGTGGTGCGACACGGCCGCGTGCTCACACCGCCCGCGCACCTGGGCATTCTGCAGGGCGTCACGCGACAGACCGTGCTCGACTTGTGCCAGACGCTCGGCGTGCACGCCGCGGAGCAGGTCTTGACGCTCCACGACGTCTACGCGGCGGACGAATGCTTCCTCACCGGCACCGGGGCCGAGCTGGGACCGGTCGTGCAGGTCGACGGGCGCGCGATCGGGTCCGGCAAGCCCGGCCCGATCACCCACCGCATTCTCAAGGCCTTCCGGGACCTGGCGGCGAGGGGAGGCACGCCGGTGTACGCGGCATCGGGCGTCCCGGCCGGAGAGTGACGCCGCGCGTCCTCAGCAGCCGCAGGGTCTTCAACGGGCTGGTCGTCGGGCTGCGGCTCGACGAGATCGAGTGGCCGAGCGGTCGCACCACGGTCGCCGAGATCGTCGAGCATCGCGGCGCCGTGGCGATCGTGCCCGTCACGGCCTCCGCTGAGGTCCTGCTCGTCCGGCAGTTCAGGTACCCGGTCGGTCGCGAGCTCCTGGAGATCCCCGCAGGCACCATCGAGCCGGGCGAGGCCCCGGACGCGTGCGCGCGACGCGAGCTGGCCGAGGAGGTCGGCCGCGCCGCGGCGAGGTGGGACCGCCTGCGGTCGTTCTACCCGTCGCCCGGCGTCCTGACCGAGGAGCTGTTCGTGTACCTCGCCCAGGACCTGAGCCCGCGCGCCGCGGAGCGCGAGGAGGAAGACCTGCGTATCGAACCGCGCCCGCTCGCCGACGCGCGGCGCCTCGTCGCGTCCGGCGAGGTCTGCGACGCGAAGTCGATCATCGGCCTGCTGGCCGCCTGCGAGCGGCTCGGAGTGACGTCCTAGCACGGTCGGCGTGGCGTCGTTTGCCCGCGTGGTGGTGATCGTGCTCGACGGCTGCGGGGTCGGCGCCCTGCCGGACGCGGAGCGGTACGGCGACGCGGGATCCAATACGCTCGTCCACACGGCCGCGGCGTGCGGCGGGCTCTCGCTGCCCGTCATGGGACGGCTCGGCCTCGGGCGCCTCGGCTCCATCCGGGGGGTGCCGCCGGATCCCATCCCCGCCGGCGCGTTCGGCACGATGGCGGAGACCGCGGCCGGCAAGGACAGCACGACCGGACACTGGGAACTGATGGGGCTTGCGCTGGCGCGCCCGTTTCCGACGTACCCGCACGGGTTTCCGCCTGACGTGATCCGCGCGTTCGAGGCCCGCATCGGGCGGCCCGTGCTGGGCAATCGCCCCGCGTCGGGCACGGCGATCATCGCCGAGTTGGGCGCGCGGCACCTAGAAACCGGCCGCCCCATCGTGTACACGTCGGCCGACAGCGTCTTTCAGATCGCCGCGCACGAGGCGGTCGTGCCCGTGGACACGCTCTACCGCTACTGCCGGATCGCCCGCGAGGACGTGCTCGTCGGGCCCCACGCCGTCAGCCGCGTGATTGCCCGCCCGTTCGTGGGGCAGCCGGGCGCGTTCACCCGCACGGACCGGCGGCGAGATTTTTCCGTCGTGCCCCCCGAACCCACGGTGCTCGACCGCGTGCGCGAGGCGGGCCTGCCGGTCATCGGGATCGGCAAGATTGCGGACCTGTTTGCCGGGCGCGGCCTGAGCGAGGCCGTCCACACCCACGACGACGCGGATGGCCTCGCGCAAACGCGGCGCGCGCTGTCGGCCGCCCGCACCGGGTTCATCTTCACGAACCTCGTGGACCTGGACACGGTCTACGGCCACCGCAACGACGCCCCAGGGTACGGACGAAACTTGGAACGGATCGATGCGGGCCTGGCGCCGATTGTCGACGCGCTCGACGCCCAGGATCTGCTCGTGATCACGGCGGACCACGGCAACGACCCCACCACGCTCAGCACGGATCACTCGCGCGAATACGTGCCGCTCCTCGTCGCCGGACCGCGGGTACGGCCCGGGGCGCATCTCGGGGTGCGGCGGACCTTCGCCGACGTCGGAGCGACCGTGGCGGAGTCGCTCGGGGCGGCCCCGCCCCCGATCGGCGCGAGCCTGCTCGGAGAAGTGCTGGCCACATGAGCGGCCCACGCCTGCCCGTTCGGGGCCGGCGTTGCCCCGCCGCACACGTCCGCGCGTGACCCCGCTGCGCGCGCGCCTCGAGGAGGCCGTGGCGAGCATTCGCGCCCGCGTTGGGCACGACGCCGGCGGGGAGGTCGGACTGGTCCTCGGCAGCGGGCTTGGCGCGGTGGCCGACGCCGCGGAGGCGGCGGCGGTGCTGGCGTACCGAGAGATCCGGCATTTTCCGGTCCCGGCCGCCGAGGGTCACCAGGGACGCCTCGTGCTCGGCCGCTGGGAGGGCCGCCGGGTGGCGGTGCTGCAGGGGCGGGTGCACCTGTATGAAGGGTACACTGCGGAGCAGGTGGCGTTTCCGGTCCGGGTGCTCGGGGCGCTCGGTGCGCACACGCTCGTCGTGACCAACGCGGCGGGCGGACTCGCCCCCGACCTGCGCGCCGGCGATCTCATGCTCATCGGCGACCACATCAATATGATGGGCACCAATCCGCTGGTCGGTCCGAACGACGCCGGCCTCGGCCCGCGGTTTCCCGACATGTCGTCCGCCTACGATGCGGACCTGCGCGTCACGGCCATGGAGGCCGCCCGAGCGGAACAGCTGGGGCTGCGTGAGGGCGTGTACGCGGGCGTGCTCGGACCGGCGTACGAGACGCCGGCGGAAGCGGCGATGCTCAGGCGCTGCGGCGCCGATGCCGTTGGGATGTCGACGGTCCCCGAGGTGATCGCGGCACGGCACGCGGGCCTGCGTGTGCTCGGGATCAGCGTCATCACCAACGCGGTGGCGGCGGGTCCCGCGGCGGTGACCCAGGACGACGTCCTCGCCGTCGCCAACGACGCCGGACCGCGGCTGCTCCGGCTCCTTCGCCGCGTCGTGCGCGCGCTGTAAAGAAGGCCCTGCGCCTACCGGGCGGAACCGAGCGTCTCGACCTCGATCCCAAACCACCGCTTGAACTCGCGCCGGCCGAGCCCGGTCACGACCACCGCGATCTCCGCCACCTCGTGACTCTGCAGGCGATCGCGGTCGAAATGAGAAGGCGGCGCAGGAGTGCCGGCCGCCGTCACGGGAAGACTCCTCCTGGCCATGCCTGGGCGTGAGCTGCAGCCCTACGATGTCATCAAAGCCAAGCGCGACGGCGCCGAGCTGGCGCCGGCCGTCATCGCGGCGTTTCTCGAGGGCTATCTCCACGGGCGCGTGTCCGAGGCGCAGATGGCGGCGTTCCTCATGGCCGTCTGTTTCCGCGGCATGAGCCACCGGGAGACCGTGGCGCTGACCATGGCGATGGTGGCGAGTGGCGACACGCTGGACCTGTCGGGCATCCAGGGGCCCACGGTGGACAAGCACAGCACGGGCGGCGTGGGCGATAAGACCTCGCTCGTGCTCGTCCCGCTCGTCGCGAGCGCGGGCGTGCGCGTGGCCAAGCTCTCCGGCCGCACGCTCGGCCACACCGGCGGCACGCTCGACAAGCTCGAGGCGATTCCCGGGCTGCGCACGACGCTGTCACCGGACGAGCTCGTGGCGCAGGTCAACCGCATCGGATGCGCGATTGCGAGCCAGTCGGCCCGGCTCGTGCCGGCCGATAAGCGGCTGTACGCGCTCCGCGATCAAACGGCGACCGTGGACAGCGTGCCGCTCATCGCCTCGAGCGTCATGAGCAAGAAGATCGCGGCCGGCAGCAGCGCCATCATGCTCGACGTCAAGGTCGGCAGCGGCGCCTTTATGAAGACGCTCTCGGACGCGCGCGCGCTCGGCCGCACGATGGTGGAAATCGGCCGCGCCGCCGGCCGTCGCACGGTGGCCGTGCTCACGCGCATGGACCAGCCGCTGGGCCGCGCCGTCGGCAACGCGCTCGAGGTCGCCGAGGCCGTGCGGACCCTCCGAGGGGAAGGCCCGGAGAATCTCGAGGAGCTGTGCCTGGCGTTGGGAGCGCGCATGGCCGTGCTGGGCGGCGTGGCGGAGACGGCGGCGGCGGCACGGACGATACTCGGCCAGCGCATCGCCTCGGGCGATGCGCTGCGGCGGTTCGCGGAGCTGGTGGCGGCTCAGGGCGGGGATCCCGGCGTGGTGCGGGATCCCGGGCGGCTCGGGCGGGCCCCCATCGTCGAAGCGGTGCCGTCGGCGCACGACGGCGTCGTCGAGGGTGTGGATGCGGAGATGCTGGGGAACGCGGCGATCCTGCTCGGCGCCGGCCGGACGGGGGAGCACGGCCGGATCGATCCGAGCGCGGGGTTGGTCCTCGAGCGCAAGATCGGCAACCCGGTGCGCCGGGGCGAACCGCTCGCGACCCTCCACACCTCCGACCGGAGCCGCCTGGAGCGCGCGGCGGCGATGGTGACGGCGGCCTACCGCATTGGCGTCGGGGAGTTTGCGCCCGGCCCCGTGGTGCTCGAGACGATCGGGTAGGACGCTGCCCGCCCGCGCCCGAGGAATCGCACCGCCCAGCTGAGAAGCGACCATCCCGGATAACGCTGAGACGCGGGCAGGAGGCGGGGATGGCCGTGCGTACGGTGGGCATCGTCGGCTGCGGGTTGATGGGCTCTGGCATCGCGGAGGTGGCGGCGCGGGCAGGCCTGACCGTGATCGTGCGCGAGGTCTCGGATGCGTTGCTCGCCGAGGGGCTCGGCCGGATCGACCGCTCGATGGCGCGCGCCGTGGAACGGGGACGGTTGAGCCCCGCGGACCGCGACGCGGCGCGCCGGCGGATCCACGGCACGACCGCGCTCCCGGATCTCGGCGCCTGCGATATCGTCTGCGAGGCGATCATCGAGAACATGGACGCGAAGAAGGCGCTGTACCGCGACCTGGACGGCGTCTGCCCGCCCGAGACCGTGTTCGCCAGCAACACGAGCTCGCTCAGCATCACGGAGATGGCGGCGGTCACGCGGCGGCCGGCGCGGTTTGTGGGGTTGCACTTTTTCAACCCTGTGCCGGTGATGAAGCCGGTGGAGATGGTGCGGGGCCTCCAGACCGCAGACGAAACGCTTGCGGCCGCGCGGGCGTTCGCGGAGCAGCTGGGCAAGACCGTCGTCGCGTGCAAGGACCACCCCGGGTTCATCGTCAACCTCCTGCTGGTGCCCTACTTGCTGGATGCGATCCGCGCCTTGGAAGTCGGTGTGGCGACCAAGGAAGACATCGACACCGCCGTAACGCTCGGCCTGAACCATCCGATGGGGCCGTTTGCGCTGCTCGACTTCATCGGCATCGACACGACGTACTACATCGCGGAGGCGATGTTCACGGAGTTCAAGGACCCCCGCTACGCCGCCCCGCCGCTCATGCGCAAGATGGTGCTGGCGGGGTTGCACGGCCGCAAGACCGGCCGCGGCTTCTACGAGTACGCGGCCACGTGACCGCTCCCGATCTCGCGCTCCTCGACTGGAAACGCCGCGTCCACGAGCTGTACCGCGAGGTGCGCGCGGCGGGCGGCCGCCGGGATGCCTGGCGGCGGTGGCGGCGCGCACGCGACGTCCTGTTCCGCACGCACCCGCAGTCGCCGATTCCGCGGCGGGCCCGGGCGCGGTTTGCGGGACTCGCGTATTTTCCCTACGATCCCGCCGCGCGCGTGCTGGCCGAGATCCGCCGCCGGACGCCCGCGCGCATCGATCTCCCGGACGTCGACGGACGCCCGATCGCGGTGACGCGGTTTGCGGCGGCCGCCTTCGCGTGGCGCCGCGAGCGCGTCGTGCTCGCGCTCTACTGGGTGGAGGGATACGGCGGCGGGCTGCTCGTGCCGTTCCGGGACGCGACGAGCGGCACCAAAAGCTACGGGGCCGGCCGCTATGTGCTGGACACCGTCAAGGGCGCCGACCTGGGCGTCCGCGCCGGCCGCCTCGTCCTGGACTTCAATTTCGCGTACAACCCCTCGTGCGCGTACGATCCCCGCTGGAGCTGCCCGCTGCCGCCGCCGGAAAACTGGCTGCGCATCCCCGTGCGCGCCGGCGAGCGCCACGGACCGCAGGACCGGTTTGGCGCGCGGCCGAAGTAGCCCCGCGAGGTGATTCCGTGGAGTTCGACCTCGGCGAGGAGCACCGGCTCGTCCAGTCCTCCGTCCGCGAGTGGGCCACCTCGCGGCTGCTGCCGATCGCGTCCGACCTCGACCGCAACGGACGGTACCCGCCCGAGCTGATCCGGGAACTCGGCGATCTCGGCCTCACCGGTGTGTTCGTCCCGGAGACATACGGGGGCGGGGGGATGGACACGATTTCCTACGCGGTCGTCATCGAGGAGATCGCGCGCGCGGAAGCGGCCCTGGCGGCGGTGCTGTCCGTGCAGAACTCGCTCGATTGCTATCCGATTCTCGCCTTCGGCACGGAGGAGCAAAAGCGCCGCTACCTGCCCGACCTGGCGCGCGGCCGCCGGCTCGGATGCTACTGTCTCACCGAGCCCACGGCGGGATCCGACGCCGGAGCGCTGCGCACCACGGCCCGGGACGACGGCGACTGCTGGATACTCAACGGCACCAAGATCTTCGTCACCAACGGCGTCGAGGCCGACGTGCTCCTCATCTACGCGAGAACCGGCGAGCCCGCGCGCAGCCGCGGTATCAGCGCGTTCATCGCGGAAAAGGGCGACCGCGGGTTGTCGGTCGGGAAGATCGAGCACAAGCTCGGAATCCACGCCAGCAGCACGTGCGAGATCGTGCTACAAGATTGCCGGCTGCCGAAGGACCGGTTGCTCGGTGAGCGAGACCGGGGCTTCCGGATCGCGATGGCGACGCTGGACGGCGGCCGCATCGGGATCGCGGCGCAGGCGCTCGGCATCGCGCGCGCGGCGTTCGACGACGCGACCGCATACGCCAAGGAACGCCGCCAGTTTGACCGGCCGATCGCGGAGTTTCAGGCCACCCAGTGGAAGCTGGCCGACATGGCGACGCGCATCCAGGCGGGGCGGCTCCTGACGTATCGCGCGGCGTGGGTCCGGGACCAAGGACGCCGCCACACGCAGGAAGCCTCGATGGCCAAGCTGTTCGCCTCGGAGACGGCCATGTGGGCGGCGACGCAGGCGGTGCAGATCTACGGCGGCTATGGGTATATTCAGGATTACCCGGTGGAGCGGCACCTCCGGGACGCCAAAATCACGGAGATCTACGAGGGCACGTCGGAGATCCAGCGCCTCGTGATCGCCCGCCAGGTCCTGGGCGAGCCCTAGCGGCGGGTCGCCCGCGCTCGACGCGGGGCGCGTCACCGCCGGGCGCGTCGGCAGGCGTTCGAGCAGGCCCCTCTGCGCACATGTGTGATCAACAGCGTCGCGTATGACGCACGGGAGGCATCGTGAGCTCATGCACGTCGTCGTCTGCGTAAAGCACGTTCCGGACACCGAGGCGCCCATTCGCATCCGGGGCGACGGCCACGGCGTCGAGGAATCCGGGCTCAACTTTGTCATGAACTATTACGATGAGCACGCGGTGGAGGAAGGCCTGCGGATCAAGGAGCGCGGCGGCGGCACGGTCACGGTCGTCACCGCCGGCCCGCCGCGCGCCGTCGAGGCCCTGCGGGCCGCGCTTGCCATGGGCGCGGATCAAGCGATCCATATCCAAGATTCCGGCCTCGAGGCGCTCGACCACCTCGGGATCGCGCGGGTGCTGGCGGCGGCGATTGCGCCGCTGCCGCACGACCTCGTGCTGTGCGGCAAGCTCGCCACGGACGACAACGCCTCGATCGTCGGCCCGGCGCTCGCCGAGTACCTCGGGCGGCCCCAGGCGACGGCGGTGACCGCGCTCGAGCTCGGCGATGGGCGGGCCACGGCGCATCGCGAGGTCGAAGGCGCGGTGGAGGTGCTGGAGGTGACGCTGCCCGCGGTCGTGACCGTGGAGCGCAACATCAACGAGCCACGCTACCCGTCCCTCCCGGGGATCATGAAGGCGAAGCGGACGCCCGTGGCGACCAAGACGCTCGCCGACCTCGGGCTCGCCCCCGGTGGACCCGGCGGCCCGCACCACATCGAGTTGCTCGGCTTGACCCCGCCGCCGCGGCGTCAGGCCGGACGTGTCATCCCGGGCGAGCCGGAGGCGGCGGTTCGCGAGCTCGTGCGCTTGCTCCGCGAGGAGGCCAAGGTCCTGTGACCGCGGATTCCGCGCCTCGCGACGTCTGGGTGCTGGTCGATCACGTGGACGGGCAGGCCGTCCGGAAGATCACGTACGAGCTGCTCGGCAAGGCGCGAGCGCTCGCCGACGCCGCGGGCGGCCGTGTCGTTGCGGTGGCGCTGGGCGCCGGCATCGGCGGTCTTGCCGCAGACCTCGGGGTCCACGGCGCGGATCGCGTGATGCTCGCGGACGCGCCCGTGCTGGAGCGGTACACCACCGACGCGTACGCGGCCGTGCTGGCGCCGTTGCTCGAGGAAGCCCGGCCCCTGCTGCTGCTCATCGGGAGCAGCGCCTGGGGGCGGGACCTCGCGCCCAGGATCGCCGCCCGCACCGGCGCCGGCATCGTCACGGACTGCAGCGCCGTGGAGGTCGAGGACGGCCGCCTGGTCGCCACCCGCCCCGTCATGACGCGCAAGGCGATCGCCCGCGTGGCGTTTGCCCGGGATGGACAGCGCATCGCGGTCGTGCTGCCGAACGTCATGCCGCCCGCGCCGGCCGTGCCTGGACGGACCGCGGAGACGCTGGCCGTGCCGGTGAGCGTGGATCCCGCCGCGGTGCGCACGCGCGTCGTGGAGATCCGCCCGCTCACCCGCGCCACCGTGCCGCTGACCGAGGCCGACATCATCGTCGCCGGCGGCCGCGGGCTCAAGGGGCCGGAGCATTTTGCGCTGCTGGAGGGACTGGCCGCGGCGCTCGGCGCCGCCGTGGGATCGAGCCGGCCGCCGGTCGATTCCGGATGGGTACCGCACGACTACGAGATCGGTCAGACCGGCAAGACCGTCAACCCGCAACTATATATCGCCTGCGGCATCTCCGGCGCACCTCAGCATCAAGCGGGGATGTCGGGCGCCCGGTGGATCGTCGCGATCAACCGCGACCCCCAGGCGCCGATCTTTCAGATCGCGTCGTACGGGCTGGTCGGCGACCTGTTTCAGATCGTGCCGCTGCTGACGGAGGAGGTTCGCCGGCTGAAGGCCGCCCGCCAGGAGTAGAGGCCGGGGCGGCCGTCCGGGTCGCGGGGCGGACGCCTGCATGCTAGTCTTGGGGTGGGGTATCGTGATGGATCAATCGAGTCTCGCACGCTTCCGCGCCGCGCGGGAACGGTGGGCACGGGATGTGCTCGGCCCGGCGCTGGCGCGCCAGCCTGAGCGGGCACCGCGGTTCAGCACCGTGTCGGACCTGGAGATCGCCCGCCTCTACGGGCCGGACGATCTTGCGGGAGCCGATCCCGGCCTACCCGGCGAGTATCCCTTCACGCGCGGCATCCATCCTACCATGTACCGCGGCCGCCTGTGGACGATGCGGATGTTCGCGGGCTACGGGACGGCCGAGGACACCAACGCCCGCTTCCACTACTTGCTTGCGCAGGGCCAGACCGGACTCTCCGTCGCCTTCGACATGCCGACACTCATGGGCTACGACTCCGACCATGCCAGAGCGCTCGGCGAGGTGGGGCGGGAGGGCGTTGCGGTCGACAGCGTGGAGGACATGGACCTGCTCCTGCGGGACGTGCCCCTCGACCGGATCACCACCTCCATGACCATCAACGCCCCGGCCAACGTGCTGCTTGCGATGTACGTCGCCGTGGCGGCGTCGCGGGGGATCTCGCCGGCGACGATCGGCGGCACGATCCAGGCGGACATGCTCAAGGAGTTCATCGCGCAAAAAGAGTGGATCGTCCCGCCGCGACCGAGCATGAAGCTGATTCAAGATCTGCTCGTCTACTGCACGCGTGAGGTGCCGCGCTGGAACACCATCAGCATCAGCGGGTACCACATCCGCGAAGCCGGCTCGACCGCGGTGCAAGAGCTCGCGTTTACGCTCGCCGACGGCATCGCCTATGTGGAGGCGGGCATCGCGGCCGGCCTGGACGTCGACGCGTTCGCGCCGCGCCTCTCGTTCTTCTTCGACGTGCACAACGACTTCTTCGAGGAGATCGCGAAGTTCCGGGCGGCGCGCCGGATGTGGGCCCGGATCATGCGGGAGCGCTTTCACGCCCGCAACCCGCGATCGTGGATGCTCCGCACCCACGCGCAGACGGCGGGGGTCAGCCTGACGGCCCAGCAGCCCATGAACAACATCGTGCGCACGGCGATCCAGGCGCTCGCCGCGGTGCTCGGCGGGTGCCAGTCGCTTCACACCAATTCCATGGATGAGACGTACGCGCTGCCGACCGAGGATGCCGTCACGGTGGCGCTCCGCACCCAGCAGATCATCGCGCACGAGGCGGGCGTGACGCACACGGTCGACCCGCTCGGGGGGGCGTACGCGGTCGAGGCGCTGACGGACCGGATCGAGGCCGAAGCCGACGCGTACATTCGGAAGATCGACGACATGGGTGGGATGCTCGCGGCCATCGAGCGCGGGTACCCGATGCGGGAGATCGCGGAAGCAAGTTACCGCTACCAGCAACAGCTCGAGCGCGGCGAGAAGACCGTGGTCGGGGTCAACGCGTTTGCCCAGGACGAGCCGTCGCCGATTCCGCTCCACGCCATGGACCCGGACGTCGAGCGCCGCCAGGTCGAACGGGTGCGCCGGGTACGCGCCGCCCGCGACGCCGCGGCGGCGGCCCGCGCCCGTGACGCACTCCGCCGCGTCACGGAGTCCGGCGGCAACACGATGCCCGCCATCGTGGACGCGGTGCGGGCGCGCGTCACGCTCGGCGAGATCTGCCAGGTCTTCCGAGATGTCTACGGGGAGTACCGCGAGCAGGCGGTGCTGTAGCGCATCATCGCCGGCGGATATGGGATAATACCGTTATGGTGGAACCACACGTCAGGATTCTCGTGGCCAAGCCCGGCCTCGACGGGCACGACCGCGGGGCAAAGATCGTCGCCCGGGCGCTGCGGGACGCGGGATACGAGGTGATCTACACCGGGCTGCACCAGACCCCGGAGATGATCGTGGCGGCCGCGGTCCAGGAGGACGTGGACGCGATTGGGCTGAGCATCCTGTCGGGCGCGCACAACGTGCTCCTGCCCAGAATCACCGCGATGCTGCACGATCAGGGCGCGGGGGACATCAAGGTCTTTTGCGGCGGCATCATCCCGGACGCCGACATCCCCGGGCTCCGCGAGGCCGGCATCGCCGCCGTCTTCACGCCTGGGACGTCGCTGGAGCAGATCGTGGCCTGGGTGCGCGACAACGTCAAGCCGAGGGGCGTGACGGCGTGAAAGTCATGATCCGCCATCAGCGGCGCGAGGTCGAGGTGCGCGGGCGGCGCCGGGTGCGCGAGCTGCTCGTGGAGCTCGGCGTCAATCCTGAATCGGTCTTGGTCATCCGCGGCGCGCAGCTCTTGACCCACGACGCCCAGCTCGGCGACGACGATACGATCGAGTTGCGGCCGGTTGTGTCCGGAGGGATCGACTGATGCGCTGTCAACGGTGTCGCGGGGACGCCGTGGTGGAGGTCCGGCGCCACCACGCCGCGTTCTGCAGCGACCACTTCATCGAGTTCTTCGACCGCCAGGTGCAGCGGGCGATCGAGGATGAGCGCATGTTCACGCGGGACGACCGGGTGCTGGTGGCGGTGTCCGGCGGCAAGGACAGCCTGGCGCTGTGGGACGTCCTGCGCCGGCTCGGCTACGCCGCGACCGGGCTGTACATCAACCTCGGCATCGGCGGCTACTCGGACGATTCACACCGCAAGACCGTGGCCTACGCCGACGCTCATGGTGCGGACCTCCTCGTGGCCGACATTCCGCAGGAGTTCGGGATGAGCGTGGAGGAGCTGGCGCGGGCGACGCGGCGGGTCAGTTGCTCGGCCTGCGGGCTCAGCAAGCGGTATCTCTTCAACCGCGTGGCGATCGATCACGGCTTCACGGTCGTCGCCACCGGGCACAACCTCGACGACGAGGCGGCGGTGCTGCTCGGCAACCTGCTGCACTGGCAAACCGAGTATCTCGCGCGCCAGTCGCCGGTCCTGTCCAGCACGCACCCCAAACTGGCCCGCAAGGTCAAGCCACTCTACCGGATCGCCGAGCGGGAGGCGGCAGCCTACGCCATCGTCCGCGGGATCGACTACATCGTCGACGAGTGCCCGAACAGCGTCGGCGCGAAAAGCCTCCTGTACAAGGAGGCCCTGAACCTGCTGGAACAGGCCTCGCCCGGCGCCAAGCAGAGCCTGTACTGGGGCTTCCTCGAGCGCGGGCGCGCGTTGCTCGGGACGCAGGGCGTGGTGGCGCTTCGCGCCTGCGTGCACTGCGGCCAGCCCACCACGGCGGAAGTGTGCGCGTTCTGCCGGATGACCGAGCGGGCGGCGGAGCGCATGCGCGTGCGCCGCGGGGGTGGGGCCGGCGCGCCCGCGGCGGCCGCTCCGGTGGGTGCGGCAGGCGCGCCGGACGCGGGGGGCTCCGGATAGCCGCTCCGCGCCCCGAACCGTCCGGCGGGTTGCGCGCGGGCGAGCCGGTGCTCCTCATCGACCGGCGCGGCCGCCGGTACATGATCACGCTCAGCCCGGGCGGCCAGAGCGACCTGCGCGGCGGGAAGATCGGGCACGACGAGCTGCTGGGCCGGGACGCCGGCGGCACGGTGCGGTCGACCCGGGGCGAGCGCTTTCTCGTCGTGCGGCCGACGCTCGCCGAGTTCGTCCTCGAGATGCCGCGCGGCGCCCAGGTGATCTACCCCAAGGATCTCGGCGCGATTCTCATGCTGGCGGACGTGTTCCCCGGCGCACGGGTACTGGAGGCCGGCACCGGCTCCGGGGCGCTCACCATGACCCTGTTGCGCGCCGTGGGTCCTGAGGGGCGGGTCGCGTCGTATGAAGTGCGGGACGACTTCGCCCGCGTCGCGGAGCGGAACATCCAACGGTACCTGGGATCGCCGCCGGGCCTCGTGCTGCGCCGCCACGACGTGTACGATGGGATCCTCCCGGACGATCGCCCACTCGATCGCATCATCCTGGATCTGCCGGAGCCCTGGCGTGTCGTGCCGTCCGCGGCCGAGGCGCTCGCGCCGGGCGGGATCTTCCTGGCGTACGTCCCGACGATCCTCCAAGGGATGCAGACCGTGGACGCGCTGCGGGCGTCTGGCTCATTCGCGCTGCTCGAGACGCTGGAGGTCCTCATGCGGCCCTGGAACGTAGACGGTCGCAGCGTTCGGCCGGCGCATCGCATGGTCGCCCACACGGCGTTCCTCATCGTGGGGCGGCGCGTACAGCGGGGAGCGGCGCCGGCGGCCATCGAGGTTCCCGCCGATGCCGAGCCACCCGACGAGTCCGGCGAGGCGCCCGAGGACCCGGAAGCCTAAGCGATCGGCTAGGTTCGCTCCACCGCCACCGCGACCGCTTCACCCCCGCCGAGGCAGACCGCGGCGACGCCCCGGCGTGCGTCGCGTTCCTGCATGGCGTACAACAGCGTCGTCAGGATGCGCGCGCCGCTTGCGCCGACAGGGTGGCCGAGCGCGACGGCGCCGCCGTGGACGTTGACGCGCTCGAGGTCCAGCCCGAGCTTGCGCGCGACCGCGATCACCACCGCCGCGTACGCCTCGTTGATTTCGTAGAGGTCCACGCCGTCCTTGGCCCATCCGACCTTGGCCAGGAGCTTCTCGATCGCCGCCGCGGGCGCGATCGTGAACCACTCCGGCGCCGTCGCCGTAACCGCCTGGCCGACGATGCGGGCCATCGGATGGGCGTCGAGCCGCCGCGCGGCGTCCGGGGATGCGACCACCACCGCGGCGGCACCGTCGCTGATCGAGGACGCGTTTGCCACCGTCACGGTGCCCCCGTCCTCGAACGCCGGGCGCAGGCTGCGCATCTTGTCCGGCGCAAAGCGGCGCGGCTCCTCATCCTCCACCACGTGAACCGCGGGGGCGCGCCCGTCCGGGCCCGCGACCGGGACGATCTCGCGGGCGAAGTGTCCTGACTCCATCGCGGCGATCGCCCGCCGGTACGAGCGCTCCGCGAACGCGTCTTGGTCTTCGCGGGTAATGTGGTACTCTCGCGCGAGCAGCTCGGCGCAGTTTCCCATGTGCTGGTTCGTGTACACGTCCCAGAGTCCGTCCCGGACCATGGAGTCGACGATCTCTCCGTTGCCCAGCCGGTAGCCGGTGCGCGCGCGCTCCAGCAGGTACGGCGCGGCGCTCATGTTCTCCATCCCGCCCGCGACGATCACGTCGGCGTCCCCGGCCTCGATGGCCTGCGCGCTGAGCATCACCGCCTTGAGCCCGGACCCGCACATCTTGTTTATGGTGGTCGCGGGCACCGTGTTGGGCAGCCCGGCGTAGATGGCCGCCTGCCGTGCCGGCGCTTGACCCAACCCCGCGGTGAGGATGATGCCCATGTAGACCTCGTCCACGCGATCCGACGGCACGTGTGCCCGGCGGAGCGCGTCCTTGATGGCAACACTGCCGAGGCGCGGCGCGGGTACGGATGAGAGCCCGCCTTGAAACCGTCCGATCGGCGTGCGCGTGGCGCTCAGGATGACCGGCTGTTCCATGCTCATCGCCTCCCCTCGGGCCTACGTTGGACGGCACGTAGAGTATTCCCTTGACGGCACCCGCGTGTTGCGCGTGCTTTGTCCGCCATGCTATCGTGGCAGTGCCGGCCGCGATGCTCTTCGGCCGGCGCAGTCGTGTCGTGGGGAGGTGGCGGGTGGAAACACGTCCCCGGGTGGACGCCCGACAGGAGCTTCTCCTCGGCGAGGCCCGCGCCGGGAAGCTCGTGATCGGCGGCGTGCCCGCCTCGCGCCTTGCGGCCGAGTTCGGGACCCCCCTGTACGTCTTGGACGAGGACCGCGTGCGGGAGCGATGCCGCGCCTACGTCCGCGCGCTCCATCGCCGCTACCCGCACGGTCAGATCGTCTACGCAAGCAAGGCATTTTGCTGCATGGCGATGTGCCGGCTCGCGCACGAGGAGGGCCTATATCTCGACGTTGTCTCCTCGGGCGAGCTCGCCACCGCGCTGCGCGCCGGCGTCCCCCCGGCGCACCTGCTGGTGCACGGGAACAACAAGACGGCGAGCGAGCTCCGCGACGCGCTCGAGGCGGGCGTGGGCCGGATCGTCGTCGACAACTTCTATGATCTCGAGCTGCTCGAAGCGCTCACCCGAGAGACGGGCGCGCCGGCGGATATCCTTCTGCGGCTGACGCCGGGGATCGAGCCCCACACCCACGAGGCCATCCGGACGGGCGGCGTGGACAGCAAGTTTGGATTCGGGATCCTCGGTGGGACGGCCCGCGACGCCGTCGTGCGCGCGCGCGAGATTGCCACCCTCAGGCTCCGTGGCATCCACTGCCACATCGGATCCCAGGTTCGCGACCGTGCGCCGTTCGTGCAGGCGGCCGAGGCGATGATGGAGTTTGCCACGTGGATGGCCCGCGACCAGGGAATCGCGCTCGACGACCTCGATCTCGGGGGCGGTGCCGGCGTGCGCTACCTGCCGGACGACCCCGTACTCGAGATCGACGAGGTCATTGACGCGGTGGCGGACGTGGTCCAGCGGCGCGCCCGGGCCGCCGGGCTGCCGCTCCCGCGCCTGCTGATCGAGCCCGGACGGTCGATCGTCGGCGACGCGGGCGCAACGCTCTACACGGTGGGATCGATCAAATCCATCCCGGGCGTCCGCACCTACGTCGCCGTGGACGGCGGCATGTACGAAAACCCCCGGCCGGCGCTGTACCAGGCCCGTTACCACAGTGTGCTCGCGGACCGGCTCGACGAGCCCCCCGCGGCCACCGTGACGATCGCCGGACGGTGCTGCGAGTCCGGCGACGTGTTGATCCGGGATGCCCGGTTGCCGGCGCCGCGCACTGGGGACCTCCTGGCGGTCTTCAGCACCGGCGCCTACAACTATTCCATGGCCGGCAACTACAACCGGTATCCGCGTCCCGCGGTCGTCTTCGTCGGGGACGGGCGAGCGCGCCTGGCGGTCCTCCGAGAGACCGTCGACGACGTCCTGGCCCGGGACGTGCCGCCTGCATAACGGACGCTCCACGCGAATCCAATGCTGAGCGGCCTGGGCGCCAACCCGCTCGCCCTTGCGCTGATCCTCGTCGCGGTGGTCGTCGCCACCACATGCCACGAGTTTGCGCACGCGTTCGTGGCGGACCGGCTCGGCGATCCGACCGCCCGCCACCTGGGACGCCTCCGCCTCAATCCGCTCGCGCACCTGGATGTTCTGGGAACCTTGTTTTTCGTGCTCTTCGGGTTTGGATGGGCCAAGCCCGTCCCCGTCAATCCCGGGAACTTCGCCAATCCGCGTCAGGGGATGCTGCAGGTGGCGCTCGCCGGACCGCTCGCAAACGTGACCGTCGCCTTTCTGCTCGGCGTGATCGCGCGGTTTGTGGCTCCCGCCGATTCACCCTTGGTGCAAGAGCTCCTCGCCACGCTGGCGTGGATCAACGTGATCCTGGCCGTCTTCAACCTCATCCCGATCCCACCCCTCGACGGATCGCGAATCCTGGAGGCGCTTCTCCCGGCCCGGCACGCGTACGGGTACGCGCGCTTCCAGCCGTACGGGGTGGTCGTCCTGCTCCTGCTGCTGTACACGGGCGTAGTGGGACGGGTCATGCTGCCTGCCGCCAGGTGGCTCTACGCCGTGAGTACAGGGGGTCTGGCGGGACCCTGAGTCGTCGCGCCTCGGCGCGCCGGCGCCGGCCCGCGCGGAGCAGGAACCCGCCTGGGCGCGCCGAATACGGGGCAAGCAATCGCCGTGGGTGAAAACGCAGCAGCGCCGCCGCAGCATAGTCGCAGCAGCGATCGGGGGATGACCGTGGCTTATCAGGTGCAGTGCGCCGCCTTCGAAGGTCCCCTGGATCTGCTCGTCAGTCTCGCATACCGCGGTCAGGTCGACCTGCAACGCGTGCCGCTACGGGAGATCGCCGACACGTTCCTCCAGCGCGTCCGCGACGGCCACGACGTGGACGATGCCTCGGAGACGCTCGTGCAGCTTGCCGTCCTGACCGACCTCAAAGCCCGTACGCTGGTGCCCAAAGCCCCGCCTGCCGAGACCCCGCCGCCGACGGAGGAGGCAGGATCCTCCGATCTCGGCGAGCGGCTCGAAGCGCAGCTCGTGGAGTACCTGCAGTTTCGGGAAGCGGCCCAGGCGCTGCGCGCGCTGGAGGAGCTGCAGAGCAAGGTATTCGCCAGGCCGGCCGACACCCGCGACCCCGAGGGCGACGTCCTGCTGGAGGGCGTGACCCTGCGGGATCTGTTCACCGCGTTCGCCGAGGTGTTGGAGCGGGCGGCGGGGGCCCCGGGGGAGATCGCCGGGGAACAGTTCACCGTCGGCGACAAGATGGCGGCCATCGTGGCGGCGCTCCGCGCGGCGGGCGGCCGGCTCGCGTTCGGCCGGCTCTTTCGCCCCCACGCAAGCCGGCTGGAGATCATCGTGACGTTTCTCGCGCTGCTCGAGCTCATCAAGCAGCGCCGGATCCGGGCGCGACAGCCGCAGACGTTCGCCGAGATCGAGATCATGGTCGCGGAGGAGTCATGAACGACGCAGACGCGTGGGAGCACGGGGCCTCGGTGCTGCCCGGGAGCGCACGGCACGACGTCGACCTGGCGACGTGGAACGCGCCGGCGCGCCTGGAGCATCCGAAGCGAGACGCCAGCACCGAAGTGCGCAACGCGATCGAGTGCCTGCTGTTGGCGAAGGGCGGCCCGATCGGCATCGGCGAACTGCGCAAGGTGCTGGAGGTCGGGGAGGATGAGATTCGCGCGACGCTCGCCGCGCTTCAGGTCGAGTATGGGGGGCGGGGGGTGCAGATCCAGGAGGTCGCGGGCGCATACCAGCTGTGCACGCGGCCCGAGTACGGCGTCTACGTGCAGCGCATGCTGCACCTCAGCGAGCTGGAGCCGCTCAGCCGGGCGACGCTCGAGGTGCTCGCGATCATCGCGTACCGCCAGCCGATCACGCGGGCCGAGGTGGACCAGGTGCGCGGCGTGCAGTCAGCGCACCACATCACAAAGCTCTATGACCGGCGGTTGATTCGCGAGATCGGCCGGCGCCCGGGCCCGGGCCGGCCGATTCTCTACGGTACCACCGACGGGTTCCTCCGCTACTTTGGTCTCAGGGATCTCGAGGCGCTGCCGGCGCTCGGGACCCAGGACCGCGCGCTCTCCCTGCCGGAGCCGGCGCCGCAAGGCCCCCGGTCGTGACGCCGCGCACGCGGGGCGGAGCCGCGCTCCGGGGCATGCTGCGGCAACACACACGCGTCGCGGGCCGCGGTTGGCTGCCCGCGTTGCTCGCCGCACTGCTGGTCGGTACGCTCGGGGTCACCGCGGGCGTGCGGCCGACGACCGCAAGCGTCCGCAGGCAACCGGTTGTCGCGCAGCCGGCCCCGGCCGGCGCGGCACCATCCGTCACACGGCCGTGGCTGCTGGCCCAATACCGGCGCGTCGCACCCTTGGCGGTGCCGGTCCGGGTGACGTCGACGGCCGCGCTGCTCATGGACGCGCGCACGGGCGACGTGCTCTACAGCCGAAATCCGCACCTCATCTGGCCGCCGGCGAGCACCACCAAGATCCTGACGGCGTTGGTCGCGCTCCAGAGCACGCCGCTCGACGCCATGGTCACCATCAGCCCGGAGGTCGCCCGGTTCCGTATCGGCTCCGTCGTCGGCCTGCCGGCCGGGGCGAGGATCAGCCTGCACGACCTGCTGTACGCGCTCATGCTCCCGTCCGGTAACGACGTGGCCCTCGCCATCGCCGAGGGGGTCGCGGGGTCCGTCCCGGCCTTCGTGGCCCGCATGAACGAGGAGGCGCAGCGCCTCGGCGCGCGGCAGAGTCACTTCACCTCGCCGCATGGCCTCTACGATCCCGACCACTACACGACGGCGTACGACCTCGCGCTCATCACGCGCGTCGCGATGCGGAATCCGACGTTCGACGAGATCGTCCGCACGCGCTCGTGGACGTTTCGCCCGCCGGCCGGGCCGGTCCGGCGTCTGTGGAACCACAATCGACTCCTGTCGCGGTACTCGGGCGCCGACGGCGTCAAGACCGGATACGTCGACATGTCCGGCGAGACCCTGGTGGCGTCCGCGACCCGTGACGGCTGGCGGCTTATCGTGGTCCTGCTGCACAGCGGCGACATGTGGGGGGACGCGGCCCGCCTCCTGTCCTACGGATTTGGCCACTACCGCTCGATCGTGCTCGCGCGGCCGGGTGAGGAAATGGCGGCGATCGAGGTGCCCGGTGGCGACGGACTGGTGCTCGGCGTGGTCGGTGCTCCGGTCTACGGTGTCCTGAGCGACGGTGACGAACGGGAGCCGATTCGCCGCGTCGTCGTCAACACGCATCTCACCGTGCCGATTCGGCAGGGCGCGCAGGTGGGCGAGGTCGACTTCTACGAGGGCGGCCGGCTCCTGCAGTCGGCGCCGCTCATCGCGGCGCGCGGCCTCTCCGCCCGCACGGATTTGCAGTACGTCGTGCAATGGATGGGCCGCGTGCTCGAGCGTGTCGTGGGGGCCGCGGTCTTCTAAATACCGCCGGGTACGGGCGCGTGGGGCGAAAGCTCTATCGATCGCGTGAGGACTACTGGATCGCCGGCGTGTGCGGCGGGCTGGGCCGGTATTACGGCGTCGACAGCAATCCGATGCGGCTCGCGTTTGTTCTGCTCGCCGCATGGAACGGCCTCGGCGTCATGCTGTACCTCGTCACCGTGCTGATCGTCCCCGAAGAGCCGCGCCCGGCCGGGGTCCCGCCCGGCACCCCGGGAGCGCACGAGGGCGGGGACGACCGGCGCGTGCGGATGCTCGGATGGCTGCTCGTCCTCGGCGGCGTCTACCTGCTGCTTCGCAACCTGCGGTTGTTTCTGCCGATCATGCAAGACCAGGTGTTTCCGATCGTCCTGATCCTCGGTGGGCTCGTGCTCCTGTTGCTGCGCTCGGGCTCCAAGCCGGGCTAGCCGCTGCGCCTACCGCAGCGCGGCCGAGAGCTGCGGGAGCGGCCGCCCGAGAAAGTCCCGGCACCAGACGAGGTCGAGCGTGCGGACGACCACCCCGCGGCGCACTACGGCGATCGTGCGCGCGGGCTCCACGGCGCCGCATCCGGCGCCGAGATCCACCTGGATCGGGTACCGCCCATCACGTACGAACAGCCCGTCCCAACCGCGCAGCGCCGGCCAGGAGGCCCAGATGCCGTACTGGTCTAGATCGGTGATCGTCGTGGTCGGGATCCGGCCGCCCGCGTACAGGTCGAACTGCGCCATCACTTGATAGCGATCGGTCGTGATGAAGTACGGGCCACGCGCGCCGCTCCGGGCCGCGGCGAGGATTGCCGGCGCCGCGGCCGGCCATCCCGCGTAATCCACGGTCGGATCGAGCCGCGGCGGCAACCATGCCGGTCCGACGACGGGCAGCGCGTAGACGAGCATCGTAACGCCGGCGGTGGAGGCGATCACGGCGGCCGCAAGCGGGCGCCACACGGCGTCACGGACCGGTCGCGGACGCGCCGTCGCCAGGCCGGCCAGCGCAATCGTCGCGGTCAGATACCCCGGAGCAGCCCAATGGCCTTTGACCTGGCCGACGAGACTGGCGCCGAACGTCGCGGCGATGATCGGGATGCCCGCTGCGGCCAGGAAGAGCTCGGCGTCGTCGCCGCGCACCCCCCGCCATGCCGCGACGATGAGGGCGCCGAGGAGCGGGGGCAGCATCAGCGGGCCGAGGTACGCCGGCTCCAAGGCGAGGAACGTCGGGAAATTGCCGTGCCCCGACCAGCCTGGACGGGTCGCGTCCGTCGCAAACGAGACCCAATGGTGGGTGCCGTTCCACCACAGCACGGGGGCGAACACGGCCAGCGCGAGCGCGACGCCGCCGTACGGCTCCCAGCGCCGCCGCCAATGGCGATGCCGGGGCGCGAGCGCAAGCCACGCGCCGATCGACACCGGGAGGAAGGCGCCCGTGTACTTGCTCTGGAGGGCGAGGCCGGTCGTAATGCCCGCAGCGGCCCACGCCCCCGGTCCGCCGCGGCGCACGGCGCGCCAGGTCCACAGCAGCGTGAGCACCCAGCACAATCCCAGGGGGGCGTCGGGTGCCGCGAGCAGACCGCCGCCGGCGAACACCGGCACGATGTTAAAGAGGACGACGCTCCACACAGCCGCAGCGTCCCGACCGAGCACCTCCCGCGCGAGCGCGAAGAGCGCGATGGAGGTCGCGAACGACAGGACGGCTGCGACGCCGTGCACCGCGATCCTCGGGTCGGCCACGAGATGCCTCGCCGCCCAGATGAGGATGGCGATGGCGGGCGGGTGGTCGACGTACCCGGCGGCCAGATGATGCGACCAGTCCCAATAGTACGCTTCATCGTCGCCGAGCGGGAGGGCAGCCGCGATCGCGAGACGGAGGGCCAGCAGCACCACGAGCCCGGCCAGCACGGAGCGGGGGAGCGACCGCACTCGACGATCGTACCCAACGACCGCCGGGACCGTCAACGAGCGCCGCGACGCCTGCCCGCCCCGCCGCCGCGGCGACGCGGTTCGTCGGATGACGCGTCGACAGCGTAGGAGCGCCCGGTTCTCGTCCCGAATCCGACTGTCCGTGGCGACGCGTTCGGAGATCGCGGTCGCGATCGACGGCCCGATGGGATCCGGCAAGAGCACAGTGGCGAGAGAGGTCGCGCGGCGGCTCGGCTTTCGCTACGTCGACACGGGCGCCATGTATCGGGCGGTCGCCGTGGCGGCGCTCCGGCGGGGCGTGGCGGTGGACGATCCCGACGCCCTGGCGGCCGTGGCACGCGCCCTGCGCCTCGAGCTCACATTCGGTGCGAACGGCGCCACGCGCGTCGCCGTCGACGGCGAGGACGTGACCGGCGAGCTGCGCACGGTGTCCGTGAACCGCGTGGTCGGGAAGGTCGCGGGCGCACCGGGGGTCCGCGCGGTCCTCGGCGGGATCCAGCGGGACCTCGGCACCACCGGCGGCGTGGTCATGGAAGGACGGGACATCGGCTCCGTCATCCTGCCGCGGGCGCAGGTCAAGGTCTTTCTCACGGCGTCGCCAGAGGCCCGCGCGCGACGTCGGCAGGCGGAGCTCGCGGCCGCCGGCGAGCAGGTCTCGCTCCATGACGTCCGCCGCATCGAGGACGAGGACGACCGCGCGGCGATGACACGCCACGTGGGGCCGCTCCGCATCGCCCCGGATGCGGAGGTGATCGACAGCACGGACCTGACCGTGGACGAGGTTGTGGACCGCATCCTGGGTTCGGTCGCACGCGCGCGTGGTCTATAGGCTGTCCAAGCTCATCGTCCTCGCCGTGCTGCGCTCGGGATTTGGATTTCGCGTGGACGGCCGCGACCGCGAGCCGCCGTCCGGTCCCGTGATCGTCGTCAGCAACCACCGCAGCGACCTCGATCCGATCGTCGTCGGCGCGGCACTGCGCCGGCGGGTCACCTTTATGGCCAAGCACGAACTGTTCCGGGTGCCGGTACTGCGGTGGTGGATCACCGCCTGCGGCGCATTTCCCGTGCGCCGGGGCGAGGCCGACCGTCAGGCGCTCCGCACGGCGCTCCGCATCCTCACGGCCGGCGGCGTGCTCGTGATGTTTCCCGAGGGAACGCGCGGCGCGGGCAGGGAGCTCCGCCCCGCCGAGCCCGGCGCGGCCTCGCTCGCGTTTCGCACCGGCGCGGCGCTGCTGCCGGTCGCCGTGACGGGGACCGACGTGGTGTTGCCCCGCGGATCGCATCGGCCGCGGCGCAGCACGATCCGCGTGCGCATCGGCGAGCCCGTCCACGTGCCGCCGCCGAGCGGCGGGAACGGCGCCAAACCAGATCGCGACGACGTCGAGGCGCTGGGACGACGCTACATGACGGAGATCGCGCGGCTGCTCGCCTCGCCGCCGTAGGGGACCCCGGGCGGATTCGCCGCCGCACGGTTCGCACAGGCGCGGCTCGACAACGGGCGCCCGCCCGCCTATGATTGGTGAGGAATATTCACGGCCGCGCATGGCCGGGGACGAGGGTTGTCCGATGAAGATCGTGATGGCCAAGCACATGGGGTTCTGCGGCGGTGTCCGCCGCGCGGTGGATATGGCCGAGCAGGCGGCGCGGTCCGGCGGCCCCGTGCACACGCTCGGACCGCTCATCCACAATCCTCAGGTCGTCGAACGGCTGCAGCACACCGGGGTCAGCGTGGCGGCCCAGTCCACCGAGCTCGATGCGGGCACGTTCGTCGTGTCGGCGTACGGTGTGGAGCACGCCGTGCTGGATGACGTGCGTGCGCGGGGCATGGCCGTGGTGGATGCGACCTGCCCGGTGGTGCTCCGGGCGCACGCGATGGCGGAGAAGCTGGCGTCGGAAGGATACCAGATCATCTGCCTCGGCGACCACGGGCACCCGGAGATGATCACGCTCAAGGAAATGCTGGGTGATCGTGTCACGATCGTCCACACACGCGAAGAGGCGGCCAAGGTCAAGGTGGCCCAAAAGCTCGGGGTGGTGACGCAGACCACGCAATCGATGGAAAATCTTCGGCTCATCGTCGGCGACCTCGCGTTGCGAGTCAAGGAGCTCAAGGTCCTCAACACCCTCTGCCCCGCGATCACGGTGCGGCAGGAGGAGACGGACGCCATCGTCGAGCAGGTCGACGCGCTCCTCGTCATCGGCGGGCTCGGCAGCTCCAACACCACCCGGTTGGCGGAGATCGGCCGCGCGCGCGGCCTGCCGACGTACCACGTCGAGACGGCCGGCGAGATCGCGCCGGAGTGGTTCCACGGCGTCGAGACGCTCGGGGTCGTCTCCGGCGCCAGCACCCCGGAGTGGATCATCCAGGATGTCATGCACCGGCTCGACGCCATCGGGAACGCCGGATCGCCGAACGCGCATTGACGCGCCGAGCGCGCGGCCCGCGGCCGCCGCTCCGGCCGGTGTGATGACGGCGGCCGCCATGCCCACCGTGGCGATCGTAGGCCGCCCGAATGCGGGGAAGTCGGCGCTGTTCAACCGCATGCTGGCGCGCCGCCTGGCGATCGTGGAGGAGACCCCGGGGGTCACGCGCGATCGCGTCGAGGCGCCGTGCGAATGGGCGGGGCGCCGCTTTACGCTCATCGACACGGGCGGGCTCGTGTCCCGTGCCGGCGAGCCGCTCGCCGGGGAAGTTCGCCGCCAGACCGAGCGCGCCATCGCCGGCGCGGACCTCGTTGTGTTCCTCGTGGATGCGGCGGCGGGGCCCACGCCGGAGGACGAGCAGATCGCCCAGTTGCTTCGTGAGAGCGGCCGCCTGGTGCTCGTCGTGGCGAACAAGGTGGACCTCCCGCAAGCGGACCTCGGCGTGTACGAGTTCCACGCCCTCGGCTTCGGGGACCCGACGCCCGTCTCGGCGACTCATGGGCTGGGGATCGGCGACCTCCTAGACGCTATCTGCGCGCGCCTTCCCGCGCCGGACGCGAAGGCGGCGACGGCCGGCGCGGGCGGTGTCGTCGCGGAAGGGTTGGGGGACCGTGAGCGTAGCGTGCGCATCGCGCTTCTCGGCCGCCCCAACGTCGGCAAGTCCTCCCTCATGAACGCGGTCCTCGGCGAGGAGCGGGTCATCGTGACCGCCGAGCCGGGGACCACGCGGGATGCGGTCGATACCGCCCTGACCTATGCCGGACGCCCGGCGATCCTGATCGATACGGCGGGGCTCAGGCGGCAAAGCCGTGTATCGGAGCGGGTGGAGTTCTACAGCACGCGCCGGTCCTATGAGGCGCTGGCGCGGGCCGACGTCGCGGTCCTCGTCGTCGAGGCGACCGCCGGCATCACGGATCAGGACCAGCGCATCGCCCGCCACGCATACGAGGCCGGCCGGGCCGTCGTCGTCGCGGTAAACAAGTGGGACCGGCTTCAAGGGTATACGCGCGCGGACGTGGAGCGTGTGGCGCAGCATCGCCTCAGATTTCTCGGCGGCGTTGCGGTGTGCCCGACCGCCGCGACCCAGGGCGAAGGGATCGCCGCGCTCATGCGCGCGGTGTTCGAGGCGGCCGAGGCGCGGAGCACGCGCATCGCGACCGGCCCGCTCAACAAGCTGATCCAAAGCGCGGTCGAGGCGACGCCGCCCGCCGCCGACAAGGCCGGCCGGCGGCTCCACGTGTATTACGCGACCCAACCGCAGACGGACCCGCCGCATGTGGTCGTGTTCGTCAACGAGCCGGCCCTGTGGACGGAGGAGTACCGGCGCTACCTGGAACGGCGACTCCGCGCCGCGTTTCCGCTGCGCGGCACGCCCGTGCGGTGGTCGGTCCGGGGCAGGAGAGCCGCGCCAGCCGCACGAAGCGTCGAGCCACACGAATGAGCGGCGTGGCGTTCGGCGCTCTTGCGATTAGCTACCTGATCGGGTCGGTGCCGACCGGGCTCGTGTTGGTGCGGCTGCTCAAGGGCGAGGATATTCGGCAGCACGGGAGCGGCAACGTCGGCGCGGTGAACGTCTTTCGCGTGGCCGGCACGCCCATCGCGGTCCTCGTGCTGGCCGTGGACGTCCTCAAGGGCCTCGTGCCGGTGCTCCTCGCCGTCCGGTGGGGGACGGGACCGTGGGTTTCCATGCTGTGCGGTCTCGCCGCGATCGCCGGGCACAACTGGTCGGTGTTTCTGGGCTTCCATGGGGGCAAGGGCATCGCCACATCCTTCGGCGTGCTCGTGGCGCTCTCGCCGGTGGCCGCGTTTGCCGCCGCCGCGGTGTGGATCGTTGTGGTGGCGACGACGCGATACTCGTCGCTGGGATCGATCCTCGGGGTCGGCGCCGTGCCGTTCGTCTTGTGGCGCCTCGGTCAGCCGCCCGCCTACGTGGTGTTCGGCGTCGTCGCGGCGGTGTTTGCGATCTATCGCCACCGGGCCAACATCCGCCGGCTCATGGCCGGCACGGAGTTGCGCATCAACGACCGCCGCACGAAATCCTAGCGTGGAGATGCACGTGCTCTGCTACGGGGCCGGCGCCGTCGGCTCGCTGGTCGGCGGGTTGCTGTCCCGCAGCGGCGCCGCGCAGGTCACCCTCCTGGGGCGGCGGGCGCACGTGGCCGCCGTGCGCACGTGGGGCCTCCACGTGGAGACCCCGGGGGGCGTCGCGACGTGCAAACGGCTCGACTCGATCACGACGCTCGACGACCTCGGCGCGGCGCCGGACCTGATCGTCCTCACCGTCAAGGCGTATCAGACCGGCGAGGCCGTCGAGGAGCTGGCGCCGTTCCTGCGGCGCGGCGCGCGCGTGGTGACGCTTCAAAACGGCGTTGGCAACGAAGAAGCCATCGCTGAGGCGGGCGGGGCGGATCGCGTGATCGCGGGCACCCTGACGCTCAGCGTCAGCCTGCTGCGGCCGGGGGCGGTCCGGCAGCATACGGCCGACGGCGGCGTGGCGCTGGCGCCCGTGGGCGGCGACGCCTCGGTGGCGGATTTTGCGGAGGCCCTGCGCCGCTCAGGATTTCGCGTGGACGTGCTGGCGGACTACCGGGCGATGAAGTGGAGCAAGCTCCTCCTCAACGTGCTGGGGAACGCGACGTCCGCAATCCTGGACCTGCCGCCCTCCGAGATCGTCCGGAATCCGCGGTTGTTCGGCATCGAGCGCGACGCGTTCCGCGAGGCGGTGCGCGTCATGCAGGCGCTCGACCGCGCGCCGGTCGCGTTGCCGGGCTACCCGGTGCCCGCGCTCGTCAAGGCCATGCGGGCCCCGGCGTGGTTCGCGCGGCGCACCGTCGGGCCGCGGCTTGGCGCCGGCCGCGGCGGCAAGATGCCGTCGCTCCACGAGGACCTGGAGCGCGGCCGCGAGCGGAGCGAGGTTGAGGTGCTCAATGGCGCCGTCGCGCGCGAGGGCAGGGCGGTCGGGCTGGCCACGCCGATCAACGCTGTCCTCGCGGAGCTTCTCACGGCCATCGCGGCGGGCCGGCGGCCACGTGACGAGTTCCGCCGCAACCCAAATGCGCTCATCGCCGCGTGCCGCGCTGCGCCCGTGCCGACATAGCGGAAAGGGTCGCGGTTGTGCCATCATGGCCGGGTGTACCGCCCAGTTGCTCTTAGCCGCGATTGGGGACGAGGACGAGCCGTGCCTGAGGCCGGGGCTGTTCCTGAAGGAGCGCGTACGGTCCGCCGGCTTGCTCGTCCTGCCGGCCACGGGCCACGCGATCAATCTCGAGGAACCCGCGGCATTCCACCGCGCTGTGAGCGACTTTCTCACGCTGGTGGAGGCGGGCCGCTGGCCGGTTCGGGAAGCGGGGGCGCCTCAGGCCTCTGCGCTCCTCCCGGAGCGAGACCTTTCCGGCCTGTGATGCCGCTCGAGCCCAGGCCGGCGGGGCGACGACTTTCTTCCCCCTCCTCGAGTTCCGGCTACAGACGCCGGAGCACGAGAAATCCGTGAACGAGCGATGCCGCCACGGCCCCGAGCAGGACGCCCAAGTTGACCGCCGCGCGAAAACCGGGCGGACACTGCCGGACGAAGACAAAGAGTACGAAGGACGTGATGCACACGAGAGCCCCCGCCGCCGTCATATCGTAGCCCATGATCCGGTTGGCAGGATACCAGACGCGCGGGTCGGAGAGGGTCTTCGCCACGCGAAAGCCGTACCAGCGGTTAGGGCCCACCCGCTCGAGCATGAGCGGAATGCTGAGAGCGATGAACAGGAGCCCGAGGGCGAAGAAGACCGCCGTTTGAACGAGTTTCGCCTGATGCAGAGCCGCCGGAAACATCTCGCTCACCTCGACCGATCATTTTGCACAACGGTGCTATAATGAGCCGTGGACGGGCCGTAGCGCAGCTTGGTAGCGCACCTGAATGGGGTTCAGGTGGTCGGCGGTTCAAATCCGCCCGGCCCGACCAGACAAACCACCTACTAGACCCGACGAACACCCAGCAAGACACGGCCCGGCGCACGATCGGCCGGGCCGTTCGTGTGTCTATCCGTTCGCGCGCTCCTCGAGTTCGACGGCTGGTCATGACTCGCGCCTTCGGGGCCCGATAGTTGGTTCCGCGCGCGGTGGCGCGCCGTCCCGAGAGCGCTCCAGGGCCGTCGTGTTGCCGAGCGAAGCCACCGCAACGGCGTCGCCCCCCGCGGCTTTGACCGTGTACATTGCACGGTCCGCAGCCCTAACAAGCGCCTCGACGGTCCGGCCATCTTCGGGAAAACTCGCCACGCCCAGGCTGACCGTGATCAGCGGGCCGAGCGTCTCGCTCCCGTCGGTCGGGGCGCGCTCCGACGCACCTCCCACGAGGTGGCGGATCCGCTCCGCCAACACGGTAGCCTCCGCTTTGCGCGTTTCGGGGAGAAGCGCGACAAATTCGTCGCCGCCATAGCGCGCCACGACGTCGACGTGGGCGCGGTGCTCGCGCGTGAGGACGCGCGCGACCTGCTGCAGCGCGAAGTCGCCCAACAGGTGCCCGTGCGTGTCATTGAAACGTTTGAATCGATCGACCTCGATCATGACGACCGACAAGGGCGTGCCTGCTCGGCTTGCCCGCGCGATTTCCCGCTCGAGGGCTTCCCAGAGTGTCCGGCGGTTCGCAAGCCCGGTCAACCCGTCGGTCATCGCCAGGGAGCGCGTTTCTTCGTAGTGCCGCGCGTTGTCGATGGCGACGGCGGCGTAACCTGCCAGCGTGGTCAGCAGCTCGAGGTCCGCGGTTCCCAGCACCCGCTCGATGGTCTCGACCGTGATCACGCCGACCACGGTACCGCGGCGCAGGATCGGCACGCTGACCTGTTGCGTGATCCGGGCGTCGGAGGCGACGTAGTCGGGATCGGATCCGACGTCGAGGACGAGCGCGAACTGCCCGGTGCGGGCGACGCGGCCGATGATGCCCCGCGAGACCGGGAACAGATCCTTACCGGCTTGGTAGCCGCGCGTCGCCACGAGCCGAAGCGCGTCGCCCTCGAGCAGCTGGAGCGACACGAACGGATAGCCGAGCGTATCGCGCAATTCGTCCACGAGCGCGCCGAAGACCTCATCCGTGGCCAGCGAGGTTGCGACGCGCGTGAAGGATCGGTTCAAGAGCGTGAGCTGATGCGCTCTGCGCTCCGACTCGCGCAGTAGGTCGGCATTTCGCGCCTGGAGCGCTTCGGCGCGCGCGAGGTTGCGCTGTGACTCTCCGTAGAGGCGCAGGGAGTTGACGACGAGCGCGGCCTGCGCGGCGAGCATCGTGACGGCCTGCTCCTGCGCCGGGATGAAGTAGTCGGGGATCGGGTGGATCAGCCCGAGCGATCCCAGCAGGTTCGTCCCGGTCATGAGGGGTACCAGCATCACGCTTCGGACGGGTTGGCCGGTTGCCCTGAGGGGATCTCGGTGGCGGCGCATCCAGTCGCTCTCCCGCGCCGGACCCGCCGAAGCGCCCGGACGGCGCCAGAGTTCGAGCGTCACGGTGTCGGCGAGACCCTGCGCCGCCGCGGGGTCGAGTCCGCGCGACACAGCCACGTCGAAACCGCCGCGGGTGTTCCGCAGGCTGACCCATAGGGCAGCCGGCGTTGCCACCCGCGCAATGAGCCCGGCGAGGCGCTCCAATAACTGCTCGAGGCCGGCGGCCTGCGCGAGATCCGTAACCGCGGCGTAGAGGCGACCGAGGTCGCGGTTCGTCTGACGGTGGGAGTCGTAGACGAGGAACGCGAGCCCGGCCACGATCGGTAGCACAAGCACGTACTGGAGATTGGGCGGGGCGGTGCGAACTCGGAGCAACTCGAACGTCATCAGCACGCCAAACGACCCAAGCGCCCACGTCGTGGCCAGCCGGATTGATGCGTTCCCGAGCAGCACGGTCCGTACGGGCACCTCACGCCGCACGGCTGAATAGAGGCTCACGACGACGTGGGTCACAGCGGCATAGGCGGCGATGCATCCCAGCGCCGCCGGCAGCACTCGGCCGGGATGCCACAGCGGGGCAGCATGCGTGAGCGACACGCGGCCGGACTCGATGAGGGTCCACGCCACCCCCGCGAGGACGACGCTCAACGCCCGCTGGCTAGAATTGAACATAATCGTGATACCCGGGCGCCGGCGCTGCAGGTTGACCGCCAATTGCGCGATGCCGGCGCAGAGTGCGGCATACCCGGGCCCCAGGATGAGCGCTGCGGGCAGAGACGCTGCGGGCCCGAACGCTACCGTGCCCGCTTGAGGGAGGGTGAGATTGAGATTCTCAGCACCGAGGCAGAGCAGGAGGAACCCAGCAAACACGGGGAGCGGCGGGAGAGGCCCAAGCAGCAGGGCAGCGGCGACCAGGAACCCTCCGGAAACAAGCGGCCCCCACGCGATCACCCACGATACCCATGAGCGACGCTGGTCGTGCAGCGATAGTCCCCCCGCGAGCACCGTAGTCCGATACCCTTACGAGGATCGTGCCCCCTTCGCGAGCGCCTTAGACGAAAATAGGTCCTCCAGCTCAAAAACTTGCATTCGTCAGCCTCGTGCCGTTGTCGGCGTCATGCCGTCCGGGTTGAACCGTGGCAGTCCTGGATGCGCCCCTCGAGGAAGCGCCGTTCGGCGGGGCTTCGCGCAAGCGTCAAGGCGCCCTCAAAGTCTCTCCGGGCGTCGCGCAGGCGGCCGAGGCGGTATTCAAACTCCCCGCGCGCCGAGTAATAGAACGGGTACCGCGAGAGGCGCCTGCGGTCATCGATCCGTTCGATCTCCTCGAGCCCCCGAGCCGGCCCCTCATGCTGTGCTACGGCCACCGCGCGGTTCAGGGCCACGACCGGCGACGGCTGAATGCGCATCAGCGTGTCGTAAAGGGACACGATGGCGCCCCAATTCGTCTCCTCGGTGCGCCGCGCCGCCGCGTGCACGCTGGCGATGGCCGCCTCGATGTGGTACGGGGTCACCTCGGTCCCGCCTGCCGAGAGCTCAAGCTGTCGCCAGCCTTCCGCGATCAGCGCGGCATCCCAGTGGCTCCGGTTCTGATCCACCAGCAGGACGAGGTCTCCGGCGGCGTCGACGCGGCCCGGCAGCCGCGCGGCCAGAAAGTGAAGCAGTGCCGCAAGCGCGTGGCTGGTTGGCGTCGACGTCACGGGATTTGCCAGCAGAAGTGAGACCAGGCGTAGCGCCTCGGCGCACAACTCGACGCGCACCGGCGACTCCGCGGACGCTCCATGGTAGCCTTCGTTGAACAGCAGGTACACCGCGCGCGTCACCGCCGGAAGACGGGCGGCGACGTCATGTGCGCCCGACAGATCGAACAATTCCTTGGACTGCGCCAGCGTCGTCTTGGCCCGCCGGAGCCGCTTTTGCATGGCGGCGGTGTTTTTGAGGAACGCGGCCGCCGTTTCGTCCATCCCAAACCCGCAGACGAGATGGAGGATGAGAGCCAGCCGGGTCTCTTCCGGCAACTGCGGATGCGCGCAGGAGAACATCATCCGCAGCTGGATGTCCGTGATGCCGCCCGCGTCGAAGACCTCCTCGACGACTTGGGTCACCGTCCACTCGGACTCGAGGAACGGTCGGAGATCCGGTGCGAACCTGCGCGCCGTCGCCTCCCGCCGAAGCACGTCGAGCGCCCGGTGTTTGGCCGTGGTCATGAGCCACGCGGACGGGTTCTTCGGCACGCCGTGGAACTTCCAGGTCTCCAGCGCCCGGCAGAAGGCGTCTTGAACGACGTCTTCTGCCAGGGCGAGATTATGAATGCCGAAGAGGCGCGTGAGAACCGCGACGAGGCGGCCGGATTCCCGCCGGAAGAGATGCTCGGCTGCCTCGTCGGGTTCCACGCGTCCGCTACATCTCCAGCCGCATCACCGGCCGGACTTCCACCGAACCACCATTGTCGGTAACCGGACACCCGGACGCCAGTTGGGCCGCCTGGTTCAGATCCCTGGCCTCGACGATGGAGAAGCCGCCGACGACGTCCTTGGTCTCCGCGTAGGGCCCGTCGGTCACCGTCTTCGCCTTCCCGGCGACGACCTTGCCCGGGTGGTCGAGTGGCTGGCCGATGTTCTTGAGGTGGCCCTTATCACCCAGATCCTTGAACCACGCCCGCCACTTCTGCATCGACTGCTGCGCCCGTTCGGGCGAACCGGACGCCTCCCGGATCGCTTCCGGGGTGTTTCGGTACAAGAACACGAATTCCGGCATGGCACTCCCTCCTCCTCGCGTACGATTTGTTCGACCTATGAACGTTTGAGGGACGCCGAAACGGACATTTCCACCCAACACCGTCACGGCCTGCCGCCCGTAGAGGCGGCCAGGACGTTGCGGAGCGCGGCGGCATCGAATCCGAACCAGCTCGAGGCCATCCGGCCGCCATGGACGCTGCGCTGCTTCGACGTGCTCAAGGATCGCTCGAGTCCGCGGCCCCCGGAAGAGCCTGCCGCGATGGCCGTTTGGCTATTCGATATGTTCCTTTTGGAACAGGAGCCAGCGATCGGGTCGCGCAACTGGCGAATGGAGCGCCAGCGGCAACCCGGGCCAGGGGAAGCCAATGGGAGGCCACAGGGAGGAATGATTATGAGCGCGACGTTGAAGGACGCCGAGTACCGGCTCGAACAAGCCGAGGCAGCGTACAGGCGGGCGTGCCACGCACGCGATCTCGCCGAGACCCGCCGCGCGGAGGCCGAACGGGCGCTCCTGGCGGCCCGGGCCCAAGTTGAGGCGCTGCAAGCAAACCACGGCTTGAAGCGGGTCAGTTAGTCAGCCGCTTCGCGTCGCGACGATCGGCCCACTTCTGTATCGTCGGGCCGGCGTTGAGATCGGGCAAGGCCGTCGCGGTGGCAACCGTCCAGGAGAAGAGAGTGATCCACCTGCGTACACTGCTACACGAGTTGCAGGGTCAGTAGATAGGTATGGTGCGCCGGTTATGGCAGCCGCTTCGTGACCGCCTCCGCCTCCTGCGGGCTGAAGGCCCGTAGCGTCTGGGTGCGGACGTCGCCCCGGCTTCCGAAGAGGAACGCGCCTTCGAGCGCGGCCTCGTCGTTCGGAAACTCCGCGATGAACACAAAGTCGTAGCCGCCAAACGTCGTGTAGTTCGCAACGACGCGGCCGCCTTTGGCGCTGACGAACTGTTCGGCCGACTGGCGAAGCTGCGGAAGCTGCCTGATATTCTTGATGCCCTGCTCGGTGTAGCTGCCCAGAATCACGTAAGTGACCATTGCTCTGCCCCCTTGTGCTGAAGTCTTCGTGCCCGTTCGCGCGAGTCGCTCACTCTCACGAGCGGCGGAGTGCCGGGCCGAACCATATGTACCAGGCCGGTCCTCCGGCGTCTATCCAGTGCATTCGTCCGATCGGACGATTTGGATGCCTCGCGAGGCGGCCAATCCGCGACCCCGCCGGGCTGCGAATACCGCGGTGACGGAAGAGCTGCCGAGCGCGCGCGGATGTCCCGGGTGGGGCGGCCGCTTCCGAGACGACAACAGGGAGGTGGCTCGATGGCACGATCCAGGTGTTGGCTGTCCGCCCTTGCGCTCCTGGCGCTGGCGGGGTTGGTGATGACACCCCGGCTGCTCGTGGCCTCCAACCACGACGACGGCGAGCTCGATATGAAAGGCCGGGCGCTCCACACCACGGATTTCTTCGTGTTCCGCGAGCAAGACCAGAATCCTGGCGCGGCCGCCGGCGATCTCGTGTTCATCATGAATGTCAACCCGCGGTCGCTGCCACGGCAGGAGTACAACTTCAGCACGAATGCCCGGTACGACATCCACGTGACGCGGGTCATGAACAACGACGCGACGCCGACCGGAAAGACCGATGCGATGCTGCGGTTCGAGTTCGGCGCCCCGGCGAAGGACGGCTCGCAGCCGATCAAGGTGACGGCCGTGCGAAACGGTGTCACCAGTGCGAGCGCCATGGGCGCGGCGCGGACCACGCCGCTTGCCGCGGCGGGCGCGCCGATCGTGACGCCGGTAAATCTCGCCGGCAGCACGATCTCGGTGTTCGCGGGGCTGCGTGAGGACCCGTTCTTCTTCGACGTGGAGCAATTCTTCCGCGTCCGCGCGGGCGCGCTGGGGATGGGACCCAAAGTCGGGTTCCGCACCCCCGGCTACGACTTCACCGCGGGCTACAACATCCTGTCCATCGCGGTCCGGGTGCCCCGCGCGTGGCTTGCGGGCTCGACGTCCGCGACGACCTACGACGCCTGGACGACCGTGAGCGTCGGCGGTAAGCAGATCGCCCGTCTGGCCCGGCCGGCTATCGGCGAAGGCCTGCTGACCACGACCGCCTATCAGAACGCCCTCAATAGCGTGGGACCGGACTTCGAGGCGGCCGCGCTCGCCGGCCACAAGCCGGAGGCGGAGGTCGCGGGTCCGATCGTCGCCGAGGCCAAGCACACGTTGATGGCGTTCGGCAATGACGACGCGCGCGCGACCGCCCTCCTGCTCGCGTTCCTGCCTGACGTGATGCGCATCGACACCAGCGGACCGAGCGGGTACGCTGCCGCGCTGAACGCGAAGGGCAGCCCGATCCGCGGCCGCAAGATCACCGACGACGTGATTCACGTGACCCTCTCCGTGGTCACGAACGGCGCGGTGAAGACCGACAACGTGACGTACGCCGGACCCAACGGCGGCGGCACCGGCCACAAGCCGCTCCTCTCGTCGTTCCCGTACCTCGCGGAGCCCAACTAGGCGGATGTCAACGGGCGCCGGCAGGCGACTCCTGCCGGCGCCCGGCTGGGCGACCACGCTCGCCGGCCGGCATCACGTGTGACGGAGGCACAACGATGGATGTGACACGGCGTCGTTCGGGGATCCTTGCGCTCGGCATCGCCGCGCTGCTCGCCGCCGGTATCGGTCTCGCGCACGCGGCCCGCGGCGGGCGCGGCGACTCGCCCTACCGGTACCGCTTTGAGCGTCCGGCGCCGGGTGCGATCTCGACCCTGCTCCACGCCGAGATCGCGTTTTACGAGGACCGGCTCGCCCGCAATCCCGACGGCGCTCTCGACCGCGCGGGACTCGCCGGCGCCTACCTCAAGGAAGCTCGCATCACCGGCGATCTCCGCTGGTACCTGCTGGCCGAGCAGGAGGCGCGGGCCTCGCTGGCGCGCCTCACCGTGAATAATGACGGCGCCGTCCTGACGCTGGCGCACGTGGCCGAAGCCCGCCACGATTTTCAGGAAGCGCTGGGACTCGCCCGGGCGGCGGGGCCAAGCGACGAGGCGGTGCCGATCATCGTAACCTCGAACCTGGCGCGGGGCGACGTGCCGGCGGCATCTCGGGCGGTTCGGACGCTGCTGGCCGCCGACCGGTCGCTGCGGTCCTACGCGCTGCGGGCGCTGGTTGAAATCGCGCAGGGGCAGGACGCGGCGGCCGAGGCGGACTACCGGCGCGCCCTCGGGCTCGAAGAGCCGGACGAGACCGCGAGTTCGACCTGGGTGCGCAGCCTCTACGGGCGGTTCCTCTATCAGCACGGGCGGTTCGACGAGGCGCGCGCCCTGTTCACCGAGGCGCTGCGGATCCTGCCGCAGTACCCGCTCGCGCTGACCGACCTGGCGGTGCTCGATCTACGCCAGGGCCGGTACGAGGCTGCGGTCGACCACCTGACCCGCGTGGTGACGGTGACGCGCGACGCCCCCAACGTGTACGACCACGTCGTGCTGCGCGGGATCGCGCAGGCGCGCGATCTTGAGGGCCGCCACGCGGAAGCGGCGCGGTTCTGGGCGGACGCCGAGGCGCGGCTGCGCCAGGACGCAGCGTCCGGCGCCTACGGCCACCGGCGCGAGCTCGCGCGTCTGCTGCTGACCCGCGGCCGCGCCGCCGATCTGCCGGAGGCGCTCGCGTTGATGCGGCAGGAAGTCGCCGTCCGCGCCGACGCCGAGACGCTTGATACGATGGCGTGGGCCCTGTCCCGCGCCGGCCGCTGGGAGGAGGCGCAGCAGACGATCCGCCGCGCCCTGCGGTGGGGCGTACGGGATGCGCGGTTCTACTATCGCGCGGCTGTGATCGCAAACGCGCTCGGGGATGCCAGGGACGCCCGCGCCAACCTCGCGCTGATGCGGGCGGTGGACCCCACGTTCGACGCGCGCGCGCTCGACGTGTCGCTGATCGGCCTGTAAGGCGGCGGGGAGGAGGGGAGGGCACATGATGCGGCGACGTGTGAGCCGCCGGGCCGTGCTCGCCGCCGCGCTCCTGGCGCAGTGCCTCGTCGCGGCAGTGGGAGTCGTCGAGGCGCACTGGGCCGATCAGGCCGCCGCGGAGATCGCCGTGACCGGCCGACAGGCGCGCGTGACGCTTACCCTGCCCACAGGACTCGTCGTATTCGCGGACGACGCCCGTACGGGCGTATCCGGCGGCGGCTACCATGCTATTCCAGCGGGCCGCCTGACCGACGGCGACATCCGGGCCCACCGCGAGGACCTCCGCCGGTTCCTCGCCGCGCGCTTCCGGCTGTCGGCGCGCCTTCGCACGCCCGCGGCGGAGGTCCGCGAGGGCACCCTCACCGTCCAGCCGTTCGCCGGGACGCCGGCGGCCTCGGGACCCGCCGGGTTCGCCCCGGCAACGCACACCACCCTCGCCCTCGTGTACACTTGGCCGGCGCCGGTGGACCGGCTCATGATCCACTACGATCTGTTCCCTCCCGGGGTCTCTACGGCCAGCTGCCTGGCGACGGTCCTCGCGGACAGCCGAGTGCACACCGTCGCCTTCGCGCCAGGGCACGAGGACGCCGTGATTACGCTCAGCGCGCCGGCCCTGTGGCAGGCGGCCAGCGGATTTGTGCGCATGGGGATCGAGCACATCCTGACGGGTTACGACCACATGCTCTTCCTGCTCAGCCTGCTCATGGTCGGCGCGGCGCTGCCTCAGCTCCTCAAGATCGTGACCGCGTTCACCGTGGCGCACTCGATCACGCTGTCGCTCGCGGTGCTGGGCGTCGTCGACCTGCCGTCCCGGTGGGTGGAGAGCGCGATCGCGCTCAGCATCACCTGCGTCGCGGCCGAGAATATCTGGCGGGGCCGCGCATCGCTGGGCGCGCGGTGGCTTGCGGTCTTCGGGTTCGGGCTGGTGCACGGGCTCGGCTTCGCCTCCGCGCTGACCGAACTGCACCTGCCGCGCGCCAACCTCGTCGCCTCGCTGGTCGGGTTCAACCTTGGCGTCGAGATCGGACAGGTGTGCGTGATTCTCCTCGCGACCCTGGCGCTCGACGGGATCCGCCGGTACGGCTGGTGCCCGGCCTTCCGCCGGTGGGTGTCCGCCGCCGCCGCGCTCACCGGGTTCGTGTGGTTCGTCCAGCGGATGCTGGGAGCATAGGCAGGCACGCAGGAGGTCGCTATCACTCCGGCGCGATGGGGCGGCCGGGCAGGGAGCGCCCGCCACTGGCGAGAACCAGGGCGCCGCCGGCAAGCAGCAAATTACAGCCGCAGCACGGCGAGGTCGATGAGGGGGAGCACGGTCTCACTGCTCAACGCCGGGGACGATGAGGCGCTTCTGGCGCGGGTCGCACAGGCGGACCCGGAGGCCTTTGAAGCGCTCTACGCACGCTACAGCGGCCCCGCGTACTCGATAGCCATGGGTATGCTCAGGGACACAATACGGGCCCAAGAGGTCACCCAGGACGTCTTTCTCGCGATTTGGCGGGGGGCGCGGGCGTTTGATCCGGCGCGCGGCAGCGCGCGGACTTGGATTCTGTCCGTGGCGCACCACAAGAGTGTCGACGCCGTCCGGCGGGCCCGGCGAAGCCCGACCGTCCCGCTGTCGGACACGATCGCGGGCGACGTGGACGTCATCGAAGAGGCCCAGGCCCGCGTGGACGCCGGCCACGTGCGGCGAGCGCTGGAGGCGCTGTCGGCCGAGCAGCGCGTCGCCCTCGTGCTCGCCTACTACGGCGGATACACACAGCAGGAAATCGCCCAGCGCTTGGGCGTTCCGCTCGGCACCATCAAGACGCGCATCCGGGACGGGCTTCTGCGCCTGCGATCCGTCCTGCCCGCACCGGCACCGGAGACCGCGCGATGACCCACGACGAGATTCGGGAATCGATTCCGGGTTACGCTCTCCACGCGCTTGCGCCCGAGGACGCGCGGGACGTGGAGGCGCACCTGGCGACCTGCGCCGAATGCCAGCGGGAACTTGGTGTCTTCGAAGACGCCGCCGCGTCGCTCGCGATCGGGTTCGCCCCCGAGGAGCCGCCAGCGGCGCTGCGCCGCCGCGTTCTCGACGCCGTACGGTCCCGCCGGCGAACCGGCGCCCTCGGCGTGGGCTGGACCGCGGCGCTCGCGGCCGCCGCGGCGCTCATCGTCGTGCTTGCGGGCGTCGCGCTGTCGCTCGAGCAGCGGCTCGGAGCGCTCACGGCCCGCGTCGACTCGGAGACCCAGGCGCTGGCGTTGCTGGCCGACCCGGCTTCGCGCCTGGTCACGCTGAGCGGATCCGCCGGCGGCCGCGTCCGGTTTGTGTTCGATCCGGCCACCGGCCGGGGCGCGCTGGTCGCCACGGGCCTGCGAAACCCGGGTTCCGACCTCGTGTATCAGTTGTGGCTGGTGGCCGGGGCCGCGCCGCATAGCGCCGGGGTGTTTCGTCCATCGTCCGGGACTCCGGTCATCGTCGCCGTGGGGGCCGATTTCCCGCGGTATCAGGCCGTGGCGATTTCTGTCGAGCGCGGGCCAAACGGCGCGGCGCGTCCCTCGGCCGCTCCGGTTCTCGTGGGCAAGCTCGGGGGAGGATAGAAGAATCGAGGAGGGGAGTACTATGGCTGGACAGCCAAGGGCGGTACGATCCGGCGACGGCCGGGCGCTCAGCGTGCTCGGCAACACGTTCACGTTCAAGGTCATGGCCGCCGACACCGACGACTCGTACTCCGTGATCGAGATCACCTCTCCGCCGAACGGCGGCCTTCCGCCCCACAAGAACACCCGAGAATCCGAGACCCACATCATACTGCGCGGCACGTACAGCTTTATGCTCGGGACACAGACGCATGAGGCCGGGCCCGGTGCCGTCTTCTTCGTACCCCGCGGTACGCTGCACGCGTTCCAGAACGTCGGCCAAGAGCAGGGGCAGGTGCTGCTCATTCCATCGCCCGGCGCCAACAACGAGGCGCTGATCGCCAAACTCGCCGAGCGGTTCGGTTCCGGGCTCCCTTCGTCCGGGCCGGATCCAGCGGCGCTCGAAGCGCTCTCGGCGCTGGCCCGGCAGTACGGCGTCGAGCCGTCGATCGACTGATGCAGGCGAATGCCGGCCTCCGGTCCGGCCGCACGCTGCCGCGCGGGCTGTGGAACTATTACTTTTGCGAAGAGTGGAAGGTCGCCGCGTCGATCGACCGCGCCTGGATGGCTATCCGCGACCTCGAAGCGTATCCGCGATGGTGGAGGGAGTTCGTCGAGGTACGGCGCCTCAACGAACTGGACGGCGTCGGGTCACAGGTCTCTGTGCATGCCAAGGCAGCGCTGCCGTACCACATGTATTTCGATCTCGAGACGATCGTGGAGGAACGTCCCCGGCTCGCCATCGTAAAGGTGCGGGGCGACCTCAACGGCGAGATGCGCTGGCGACTCGAGCCCGAGGGGTCCGGCACGCACCTCACCTTCGACGAGTCTGTTCGCACCGGCAAGCTGCTGCTGAACGTGTTTGCGCCCGCCTTCAAGCCATTGTTCGCTTGGAATCACCGCGTAATGATGGCGAGCGGAGAGCGGGGATTGCACCGGTACCTGGCCGCTGAGACGGAGACTTCCTCACCGCCAACGGGCTACGGGGTAGCAGGATCGGCAAGAAACCGAGGGCGTTAGACGACCTGCCGCTCGCGCTCGAGCTCCGGGGGCCTTGTCGAGCTGGTGCACGACCAGGGCGGCAAGGCAGATCTGGCGCGGGTTCGCCCTCGATCAACCAGCCGCGGGCCGGCACGGCATCCGCCGGCTCCTGACGCTCCGTCCGGCGAGCGCCATAGAGCGGTCGCTACAGCAACCGCGCGGCCACCAGGACCAACAGCAGCGTGAGGAGCACGTACGCCGCGTACGTGTTCAGGCCGCCGCGGTGCATCGCCGCGAGCGCGCGGGCGAGGCCGTGTGACCAACCGGCGAGGGGATCAGCGACAAACCGGTCGGCCACGTATGTCTCGACGCGCGCGCGTCGAACGGCCGTCCGAAAGTGCTCCGCCACCACCTCCGTAGTGTCATCCGCCATGGATGGATGGAAGACGGCATTGAACACGACCCGGACGGGGTTGGAGAATCCGGTGGCCGTATACGTCATTTCCGGGTCGAGCCGCGGCACGCCGCCGTCCCATCGCGGTCGGCGCGCGAGCGTGCGGGCTCGGGTCCCAACGTGGACGGCCAGGTAGACAAGTCCGATCAGCCCCAGAAGCACTGGGAACGCGTAGCTGGTCGACATCGCGAAGACGACCGGGTTATCGGTCCCGCCGCGAAGCAATACGATGAGCCCGCGGCCCGGCAGCAGGTGCCGGCCGACCTGCGCTCCAAGCGTGCGAAAGTCGGCTACGAATGACGCGGGCAGGGCGTGCCCCGGCGTTGCGGGCGCGAAGAACGACGGAACGAGGGCGTCCGCGGCGCTCGCGTGGGTCAGCGGCGCCACGGCGCCGCTCAGCGCGGGGATCGTGTAAGTCGGCAGGATGCCGAGCGCGAGGCACACCGCCGCCAGGATCCCCATGGCCGCCAGCGCGGTAGGGGCCGCTTCGTGCGCGGACCCGGCGGCGCCTGAACGGGGCAACCCCAGGAAGCTCATCGCAAAGGTCTTCACAAAGCAGGTCGCCGCGAGCGACGCCGTCAAGGCGAGGGCCGCGCCGCACAGTGCGAAGACGATCTTGACCGCCGTCGCGTGGAGCTCGACGCTGCGCAGCAGGGTCTGCAGCGTGAGCCATTCGCTGGCAAACCCGTTGAACGGCGGCATCGCGGCGATGGCGAGCGCGCCGACCAGGAAGAACATGGCTGTCCAAGGCATGCGTCGGATGAGACCGCCGAGTCGATCCATGTGACGCTCCCCCGCGCCCCCGTCGACCGCGCCTGCACCGAGAAACAAGAGTCCTTTATAGGCCGAGTGATTCACCATGTGATACAGCGCGGCGACGTAGGCCATGCTCGCGAGGGTCGCTTCCCCGGAAGCCCCGAAGACCAGCCCGGCGCCCAACGCCGCGGTCACAATCCCGATATTTTCGATGGAGCTGTGCGCCAGCATCGCCTTGAGGTCGTTCTGGGTCGTTGCGTAGAGGATGCCGACGAGGGCCGACAGGCTGCCGACGACCAACACCACTATGCCGGGGCCGACCAAGTGCGCCGGCAGGAGATCCAGGTTCACGCGGATGATGCCGTAGAGCCCGAGGTTCAGAATCACGCCGGACAGCACGGCCGACACGTTGGCCGGCGCCGCCGGATGGGCGCGCGGAAGCCAGGAACTGCCCGGTAACAGCCCGGCCTTCACGCCGAACCCGAAGAACGACAACAGAAAGACGGCCCAGCGCGTCTGAACGCCCGCTGTGGCGGCCGCGTGTCGCAGCGCAGCGAACGGGAGGCCGCCGGCCGCATTGATGAGCAGGAGGAATGCGACCATCACTGCGACCGTTCCGGCCTCGCCCATCACGAGCATTAAGTACCCTGCGTGCGTGTGCTCGCGTTGCTCGTGTTCATAGTTCACGAGGAAGTAGCTCAGGATCGCCATCGCCTCCCAGGCGAGCAGGAACGCAAGGACGTCGGAGGTGGCGAGCGTGAGCGCGATCGCCGCGAGCAGGCCGTGGTAGAGGATGCCGAACGATCGGAGGCTGTACCGGCCGAGATAGCGGAGCAAATAACCGGCGGAGAAAAGCGACACGGGCAGGCATACCAGTCCCATAGCCGTGATAAACACGGCCGCCAGCCGGTCCACTTCCAGCGTCAGTGCGCCAAACGGGGCTACGGTCCACAGCGTGGCGGACCAGAGATGGCCGGTCGCGAGCACCGTGAGCCCGATCGCCATGAGCATCATTGCCATCGCGGACCCGGTGCAGGCCAGGACCGCCGGAACACGCCGATCGGGGAGGGTGGCGCTGGCAATCACCCCGGCTGCGCACGCGGTCAGGAACGATGCGGCCAGCACATTGAGCGCCATCATCAGTCTGCCTTAGCTGTATCCACGAGGCCCGACCCGCTTCGGGCCGCCGGGGCGCGTCCGGTGACGAGGAGCAGGCCGTGGAGGATCGCGAGGGGGGGCGGTGGCGATCCCGGTACCGCCACATCGACAGGAAGGTCGTGGATCCCGGCATCCGACGCGAAGCTCGGCGCAAACACGCTCCCGGTCAGGGCACAGGTGCCCACGGCCACCACCCGCTTCGGTGCGGGCATCGCCTCGTAGGCCTTGCGGAGCGCCCACCGCATGTTCACGGTGCCTGATCCAACGACCAGCAGGATATCCGCGTTGCGCGGGGTCGGTGTGACGAAGAACCCCAGGCGGTGCATGTTGTAGTAGGGGTTGTTGAGGTGCTTCACCTCGGCGAGGCACGCGCCGCAGTCGCCCGCGTCGACGACGAGGATATGCGCCGACCCACGGAAGGCCGCCCCGAGCGGGCCGAATGGTCGTGCGTCCGTGCCGCGCGGCGCGGCCCATTCGTTGCCATGGTTCCAATCCATCGGCGACGCGACGCCGCGGACGCACCGAAACGAATGCACACAGCGTGCCGGATCGACCACAACGCGTTCGCCGTGCGCCGCGAGTGCCCCCGTGGGGCAGCGGCGCGCGAGATCGGCCGCGACCTCCTCGGGAAGCACGGTGGCGCGGGGCATACCTGGAGACGCCCCCCGTGCCCGTTCCGGCGCGGCCGGAAAGCGCGTCGTGGGAACCGGCGTCCTGAGACCGCGTATCACCCAGTTGCTCATGGCGCATATCTCCTTGGGGACCGCCGCCGCCGCCGCATCAGCGATCGCACTCCGCGACCGAGAGGCCGAAGGTGGCCAGGATGATCGGGAAATCCTGGAAGGCGAAGTTCTCGGCGGCAAGATGAAAGCCGTGCCAGTTCACAAACGACGGTGTGATCGGTCGAAATCGCTCGATCCGACCGTCCGCGCCGATCCGCACCCAGTGAAAGGCGGCGCCGAGTGGAGCCTCGCACCATCCGAAGGCGGCGCCCGCGCGAATCGGCGCCGGTACGTGAACCGGGCCTTCGGACAACCGGTCCGCCGACTGTCGCAGCAAACCGGTCGATTGCTCCGCCTCCGCGAAGAGGACCAGCAGGCGCGCATAGCCGTCTCCGGTCGTCTCCCGCGGCACCTGAAACTCGAATTGTTCGTAGCCTCCGTAGGGCTGTGCGCGGCGGAGGTCGCGCGCCACGTTCGACGCGCGGGCAATCGGGCCCACCAGTCCGTGCGTCAATGCCGCCTGCTCAGCGATCGCGCCGACGCCTTCGATACGGTCGAGAAAGCTCGATGAAAACCGGAGCATCTCGCGCAGCCGCGACAATCCGTGGAGCACGGTTCCGACCGACGCCGCCGTTTCCCGGCACGCCGCCGTCTCGAGGTCCCGTGCGAGTCCCCCAGGCACGTTGAGCCCGAACAGGTACCGGTGGCCCGTCAGCGCGCCCGATAGCCGCAAGAGTTGTTCCTCGAGGATCGCCGCCTGACTTGCGGCCACCGCGAGGGCGGTCGACGCGCAGATCCCTTCGATGGCCGCGACGTGGTGCCGCAGCCGCTCGAGTTCGGCGAGGAAGATGCGGAGCGTGCGCCCGCGAGGCGGCACGGCGATCCCGCCGATCTGTTCCACCGCGTGGCAGAAGGCGAGCGAGTGCGCGAACGCCGACGTGGCGGCGAATCGTTCCGCCACCAACAGCCCGTCGTCGACGCTGCGTCCTTCGGCGTTCTTCTCCACGGCGCGGTATTTGTAAAATAGACGAGGGAAGACGCGGATGACGTCTTCGCCGACCGTTTCGAGGAGGAAGAGCGCGCTCTCGGTGATATCGGAGTAAATGGGTCCGACGGGCATCAGGAACGCGCCCGGTTCATCCACGAGGCGGAGGGGCGCCCAATTCGGATCGGGCCGGTGCAACGGCGCACGCACCGCGGGGTCGAAGGACCGGCGCATCGGCGCGACGCTCTCCGGCCAGACGTCGTTGTGCAGGACGAAGTCCCCAAGGCGTGGATGCCCCTCAAAACCCAACCCGAAGAGGTCTTCCGCCTCCCGCTCATGCCAGTCCGCTGCGTGGACCTCGACGCTGATGCTCGGCACCGTTTCGGAGGGCTTGACGCACTCGGTCACCACGTGCGCCAGCTCCGCCAGAGGGCTGTAGAACAAGTAGCGCAGGCTCCAGACCGCCTGGGCATCCTCGACTACAAGCCCTCCAAAGGCATATCCGAGGTCGCTAAAGAGGCGACGGCAGACCCCGCGCAGCGCTTCCGGCGGGCAGGCGATCGTCGCCGCGCGGCCGTCGCTCGAAATAGCGACGTCCGGCCACTCGGCCCTGACCAGCGCGTCGATACCCGTCCGGCTTGCGCCGGCGCGATCTACAGGGCTCACGCGTTTCTCACCTCCCAATCCACAGCGCCGCCTGATGGAGAAGCCCGAGAACAGGGCGGGGGACGTACACACCGAGCCACAACACGGGGACGGAGGCGGCTGCCAGCGCGAACACACACGCCCCCGGCAAGGGGATGACTTTACGCACGCCGGCGCGGCCAAAGACCGCGCGGTTCACATGCGCCATCACGGCGAAGAATCCAACGGCGACAAACCCGGCCAGAAGCGCGGCGGCGATCGGGTATCGCTCCGCGAACCCCGCCCGGAAAATCGTGAACTCGCTGAGGAAGACCGCGAGCGGAGGGGCCCCCGCAATCGCGAGCCCTCCGAGCAGCAGCGCCGCGCCGGCAACCGGCGAGATTCGCAGGAGCCCTTGGATCTCACGCCGCGGCGTCACCACCGCGGCCGCCCCCGCGGCAAGAAAACAAAATGTCTTGGTGACGGAATGCGCAAGCACCTGTGCGGCTGCGCCGTAGGAGGCGAGCGCTCCCCCGAGACCCGCAGCCACCAGGATGATGCCCATGTGCTCGATCGTCGAGTAGGCAAACACGTGCTTGTAGTCGCTCGCCTGGAGGATGAGAAAAACCGCCACGCCAACGGACAGCAGTCCAAAGCCAATGAGCCAGCCCCCAGCGTGCGCGCCGGGCACCCCGGCCGCTACCGGCACGAGACGCAGAATCGCATAGAGCACGACCGTGGCTTCCGCCCCGGACAGAAGCGCGCAGACCGGAGCCGGTGCATGGCGGTACGCATCCGGGACCCACGTGTGCAACGGGACGAGTCCGAGCTTGGCGCCCAGGCCAACGAGAACGAGGAGGAAGGCCGCCTGCATCAGACCCGCCGGCATGCGCGGGGCGGCCGCCGTGAGCCCATCCCATGTGAACGCGGCGCCTCCCGCGCCCCGCAACGCCCAATAGAGGAGGAGAAACCCGAGGAGAGCGATCGCCGCGCCCATCAGCGTAAGGACGACGTACTTCCACGCCGCCTCGAGGGCGCCGCGCGTTCGGGTGAACCCGACCAGAAACACCGACAGGAGCGTCGTCAGCTCGATCGCGATCCAGACGAGCGCGGGTTCCGACAGCAGCGGTACGAGCAGGAGTGAGCCGGCGAAGAGATTGTAGTCGACGTAGTATCGGCGTTCCGCCCGGGATCCCGCGGGCGCAAGGCGGGCCGACACGTAACCGTAGGAAAAGATCGCGGCGCTGAGGTTCACTCCGGCCACGAGCACGAGCGCGAGCGCGCCCAAACCGTCGCAGGCGATCCATCCAGATATCGCAACCGTGGGAGCGCCGGCGGCGCTCCGTAGCGCTACGCTCCATGCGGCCCCCGCGGCCGCGGCGGCCGCCGCCATCGTCGCTCCGGCGGCAGCGCGCCCTCGCTGCGGGAACAGTGCCCAGAGCGCCGCCGCCAGGGGCAAGAGCGGGATCACGATGAGCGTCACAGCTCTTCCTCGTCGCTTCGCTCCACAAGCTCGACGATGTCGGTCGTGCCGACATGCTCGTGAATGGCACGGGTCAAGATGCCCATGACGAGGACGATCACCAGCACGTCGAAGGACGCGGCCAACTCGGCGATCAACGGGAGGTCAGGCGCGATGGAGACGCCGGCCAGGAACGCGCCATTTTCCATGGCCAACAACCCGACGAGCTGCGGGACGGCCTCGCGACGCGTGACCAGCGACAAAGCGCTGATGAAGAGCCCGGCGAGACCGATGGGAAGATTGACCCTGATAAAGGCATCCTGCGCCGGCGCGAGGGGCACGGCGATGAGATACGCGGCCAGGGTGAGCGCCAGGGCGATCAGGAGCGATGCAGGGACATTGACGAGTTGTGACAGTTCCCGACGAGTGTAGATCTCTTCGGGGACCGTGCCGCGAAGCAGCCAGGGCAGGAGGACGGCTTTGACGGCGATCGTGATCAAGCCGACGGCGACGAGGTCGGGGATGCCGGACGCGGCCGCCAGAATGAACGCCGAAGCGGCGAGCAGCACGGACTCCAACACGAACGCCGCCAAGCACGCTTGCACCTGCCGGACAACAACGAGTGCGACGGCTGTCAACAGAAAGAGCCCGCCGGCCAGATCGTTGAGCGCCACCGCCCACGCTGATTGCACCACTCGACGCTCCTTGACTAGAAGATGCGCGTGATCATCGCAACGGTCGCGATGACGAACGCCGCGCCCAGAAACTCCGTAATGCGGAAAAGCCTCAGCTTCGCCAGCGACGACTCGATGACCGTGAGCACGGCGAGCAGCACGAGGATCTTGGAAAATACGAGCGGAATCGCCAGCATCACCGCGGCGAGTGACGGAGTCTGCGCCAGACCCCACGGCGTGACGAGGACATTGAGGAAGACCAGCTGGAGTACCATGAACTTCATCGCGCCGCCCCAGTTCATGAGCGCGGCGCCGCGCCCCGAGTACTCCAGGTTCTTCGACTCGTCGATCATGGCGAGCTCGAAGTGGCCGGACGGGCTGTCCACCGGAATCCGACCCGCCTCCGCCAGTAAGAGCATGAGAAAGGCCAGCATAATCAGGACGTGCGAAGGCTCAAAGAAGTTGGACGGCGGCGAAACCCATTGCTGTTGGACGATGTACGGAATCGTCGAGCCGGCGACGAACGAGATGGTGAAGAAAACGATGATGAACACCGGTTCGGCCAGGAAGCCAACCATTCGGGTCCGGCTCGCCCCCATGGCACCGTAGGGATTCGTCGTGTCGACGGCCGCGAGCGCTGCGAAGAATCCGCCGAACGCGAGCAAAAATCCGGCCCCCAGCATGTCCCCCATAAAGGCGAAGAACAGCGGGTATGTTGTGAGCGCGGGGATCAGAAGGGTCACGAAGAGCGGCATCGTGAACACAACATAGGGCGTCGCCCGAAAGATCCACGAGCTCTGGTCAGAAACCACCTCGTCCTTCTGGAAAAGTTTCCAAAGATCTCGATACGGTTGCCAGATGGTCGGCCCGCGGCGCGATTGGACGCGTTCCTTCCACCGATCCAAAACTCCCTTGACGAGCGGCGATAGGAGCAGGACCGTAAGCGCCTGGATCACGTTGAAGAGCATGTGGGCGGCCACCCGTCACCTCCCCTCAGGACACCATTGTCGGACCGTTGGAGACGTCGAGCCCGCGGCGCCCTCCCGCGCAAGGGCCATAGACCTGCACCTGCGCTTCGGGGGGCCACCGAACGCTACCGCCAAGGGCCTCGGTGACCGCGGGCGTACCGCTCTCCAAACGCAACAAAGCCTCTGCAGAGCCGAACAGGCTGCAGAGGCTATCAGCGTCGAAACACGCGGTTATATGGCGAGCCTCATCGCCAGGAGCCGGGCGCCGTATGAGAGCGCGCTTCTTACCGCGGCAATAATACCAGCGGAGTGACGCCGCGACAAGCCCTATCCCTCGGTCGCTTCGGTTGATGGGAGGGGCGAAGCTCTCGTTTATTGACGCTTCGTCGCGAGCGTTCCTATAATGGGGGACGCTGGACGTCGAACGCGCTCGAGGGCGATGAGGCCCGCCACAACTGCCTCCGAGGCGCATGCCTCGCGGGCCGATGGCTTCTACAGCACGCGACTGTAGAAGCCTTTTTGGTTCCTGGGAGGTGGATGGGTGGAAGTGCCCGTTGACGTGCGCGCCGTCGCGCAGCGGGTGCAGCAGCAGGTCGGCCGCGTCATCGTGGGCAAGGCGCAGGCAATCGAGTTGCTGCTCACCGCGCTTCTGAGCGAGGGGCATGTCCTGGTCGACGATGTGCCCGGCATCGGCAAGACGGTGCTCGCGAAGGCCCTGGCGCGCAGCGTCGGCGGAACGTTCCGGCGCCTTCAGTGCACGCCCGACCTCCTGCCGAGCGACGTGCTCGGCGTCTCCGTCTATCAACCGGAGACTCAGTCGTTCCAGTTTCATCCGGGGCCGATCTTCAGCCAAGTGTTGCTGGTCGATGAGATCAACCGCGCGACGCCGCGCACGCAATCTGCGCTCCTGGAGGCGATGGAAGAGCGGCAGGTCAGCGCCGAAGGCGAAACGCGACCGCTGGCACGGCCGTTTATCGTGCTTGCGACCCAAAACCCCATCGAGTTCGCCGGGACGTTTCCGCTGCCCGAGGCCCAGCTCGACCGCTTTCTGATGCGCCTGTCGCTCGGCTATCCGACGGCCGAGGAAGAGGCGGCCATCCTCGATCGTTTCGAGCGTGCGTCGCCGCTCGACGATCTCGCGCCGTGCACCGATCCAGAGACCGTGCTCGCCGCCGTCAAGGCGGTGCGCGCCATCACGGTCGCCCCGGCGGTGCGCGACTACGTCGTGGGGCTCGTGCAGGCGACGCGGTCGCACGCCTCTCTCGCGCTCGGCGCCAGCCCGCGCGCGTCGCTCGCCCTCCGGCGCGCGGCGCAGGCGCTCGCAGCCGTGCGGAGCCGGGCGTTCGTTCTCCCGGACGACGTCAAGGAACTCGCGCTCCCGGTGCTGGGACACCGGTTGCTGCCGACCGGCCAGACGCGCCTACGTGGGACCGCCCTCCAGGAGATCATGGGTGAGATCATCGCGGGCGTTCCAGTGCCGGCGGAAGCGCCGCTGCCCTCCGGCCATCTTGGGCCGTGACTTCCGAAGGCTGGCTGACGCTCCTGGCGGTCCTGTGCGTCCTGGGAGCTGTGTTCCACCAGGCGCTCCTGTTCGTCTTCGCGGTGACCGGCCTGTTGATCGGATCGGCCTCGTGGTTCTGGCAGCGGGCGTGCTTCACCGGGGTCACGTATCGCCGAATTCTCGGCCAGCGCAGGGCATTTTTTGACGAGGAAGTGGATCTCGTGCTCGAGGTCACCAATCGAAAGCTCTTGCCGCTCCCGTGGCTGGAGGTGGAAGATGAAGTCCCAGAAGGACTCGAATTTCTCGATGCGGACCTGACCAGCTCATACAAGCCCCGGCGGCGCGCGCTCGTCCATCTGTGTTCGCCTCGGTGGTACGAGCGCATACGGCGCCGGTACCGTGTCCGGTGTACTCACCGCGGGCTCTGGGAATTCGGGCCGGCGACGCTGCGGGCCGGCGACCTGTTCGGTTTCTCGACCCAGGTCCAAGACGTTCGCGTCCTGGATCGACTCGTCGTCTATCCGCGCATCGTTCCGCTCGAGCGTCTCGGCTTGGACGCGCAGGGCCCGTTCGGAGATCTCATCGCGCCGCGCACGCTTTGGGAGGACCCCGCGCATCTTGCCGGCGTGCGCCCCTATGAGGCCGGCGACTCGCTCCGGCGTATCCACTGGAAGGCGTCCGCCCGACTTCGGCGGCTGCACGTCAAGATCTTCGAGCCGACGACCCACCCGCGCCTTGCGCTCTTTCTGGACATGCACACGCTGCGGGGGCACGCCTGGTGGGCGGGGTACGATCCGCTGCTCGTCGAGGTGGCGATCATCGTGGCCGCGTCGGTCGCCGCATGGAGTGCGGAGCAGAAACTTCCGGTTGGCCTCTACGTCAACGGTCCCCGCTTCCGTGGCGCGGGCATGGCGACGATTGCCGTTCCCCCGAGCGACCATCCGCAGCAGCTGCAGACCGTGCTCGAAGCGCTCGCTACGGTGGCCCCGGTGGCGACGACGCCGCTGGAGGAACTGCTCGCGGCGGAGATGCCGGCCCTCCCCTGGGGGACGAGCGTGCTCGCGATCACGGCCGTGCCGGAACCGGAAGCCGTCGAAGCCCTGCGAGCGGCCAGACGCACGGGAAGGTCCGCGGGTCTCGTAGTGATTGGCTCGGACGCCCGGACGGTCACCGCCGATGACCTCCCGGTATTCGAGGTGCGCGGCGAGGACGCGTGGCGTGACGTGCGCCGCGTAGCGCTGGCGTAGGCCCGAGATGCGATCGGTGCTGCGGACGCGAGAGGACCCTTCCGAGAACAGGTCCCGGTCGGCTGCGGCGGGGAGCGGCGCGCCCGACTCGCCGGGATGGACCCTGCCGTTGCTCGTGGCGGCGATGGACGCTGCGTGGATTGTCCCGTACGCCATCCTCGCGGGCACGATCTGGCTCGGCGCCCCGTCGAGCCTGCTCGCTCCGGTGACCGTCTGCGTGTTGCTTGCCGGCGGGCAAATCGTGGGCCGAGCGGGCCTATCGCGCCCTGCCGGGGCGCGCATCGCGCCAGCCCGCGTCGCGCTGGTCGTGGGAGGCGCCGCGGCCGGGGCATTGGCCGTCGTCTGGCAATACCGCGCTGATCCGGCCTGGCGCCTCCTGCACGGCCCGGCCCGCGAGTGGCTGGTCTCGATCCTGGCCGGGGCACGCCCGGAGCTGCCGGCGTGGGTCTTCGCGATGCTGGTGTGGCGCCGTGCGCTCGTGATCGGCCGCACGACGCTCGAATACTACGACGTCGAGACCATCTTCACGCTCGGGCTCGCGGCGTTTGGCGTGTTCGCTGCCGTGATGGCGGCCGGGCACACGGTTCCTCCGCTCACCGCCGCGGCGGCGGCCGGTTTTCCGTATCTGCTTGGGTTCTTCCTCGTCAGCCTGATCGCGCTACCGATTGCGCGGTTGCAGTCCGTGCACCGTCAGACTCGCGCGTCACAGCAAAACGCCGCGGTGACGGCGGACTGGTACGCGCTGGTGGTAGGGGCCGCGGCCGCCGTACTGGTCGTCGCCACGCTCGCAGGCGCCGTATTGCGGCTCGATGTCGCGGCTGTCTTTCGCGCCGTGGCGCCGGCATTGGATGCGGTGCTGCTTGCGCTCCTCTATGTGATCGCCGTGCCGATCGGGTTCGTTCTCTCGGGAATTGTCTGGGCGATCCGCCGTATGCTGCATCCCCACGCCGTGCAGCCGATGCCCTCGCCGTCGCCCGCGGCGTGGCTGCAACAATTGTCTCAGGGGCACACGGCTGGATTACCGCCCGAAGCGGCCGCAGCGCTACGGTGGGGGGCGGCGCTGGCCTTGCTGGCAGTCGTATTGCTGCTGATTGCCCGGTCTGTATTTCGGTATGAGCGGGTGGGCCGGCGCCACCCCGCCGACATCGTGCGCGAGTCGGTGTGGTCCTGGACGGATCTCCGTGCGTCTTGGCACGATCTCTTCCGCCGACGCGCGCGGGACACCACGGGTATCGGCCAAGATTTCGGGGCTGGTACGGCCGCCATCGTCCGGCGGGCGTACGCCGAGTTCCTCGGTCTCGCAGACACGTTGGGAGCACGCCGCCCCAAGAGCCAGACGCCCGCCGAGTTAGCGCACATGGTAAGCTCGTATCGACCGGCCGCTTCGGTTGCCATCGAGACGCTCACGGACCTGTACAGTCATGTGCGGTACGGATTGGAAGCACCGTCGCCACGCGACGTGGCCGCAGTCCAGGACGCGTTGGAGCGGGTGCGAGCCGCGATCCTACCCGACGCCGCGTCGGAGCGACCGCGCGCCCGAGGTGGACGTCCTAACCCTCGCCACGCTTAGCGTGTGCCGTCACCGCGGTTCCCAGGGAAGTTGCCGCGGCTCCGCCCTTGGACAGGCTCCGTTGGCATGGCCCGCCTGGTCGCCGCGAAGACAGGGAGCGCGGCGAGCTGCAGCAGCACCGTGAAGGCGACCAGCGCGTACACGGACAGGTTGTAGAGTACCCCGAGCGCGACGCTCCCGAGCATCCATGCCGTGCCAAAGCCGGCGTCGAAGAGACCGTAGGCAGACGCTCGCCGCTCGGCGCCGACCATGCCGGTAACGGCGGCTTTGACAACGGACTCTTGCGCCGCTATGCCCAGTCCCCACAGGACCATTCCGAGAACAACGAGCACGGTGTTGCCGAGGAAGATGAACGGCCCGAAGAACGCGGTGGCCGCCGTCGCCCACACCACGGTGGCGAGGCCGATGCGGTCGAAGAGACGCCCGAGCGCGAGCGCCCCGGCCGCTTCGGCTGCCATGGCTACCGCATACAAGATCGGGATCCAGGCGGGTGGCACCGCGCCGCTCCTGGCGAAGTGATACGCCGCGAGCGGGTAGTCGACATAGGCTGCCGCGACGAGCGCCATGCCCCCCAGGTAGATCCAAAACACACGCGGGATACCCGCGGCCTGCGGGATGCGCTCTGGGGCGCCGAGGTCGTGCGGTCGGGGATACTGCCGCCAGGCGCTCAGGAGTACGATGAGGGTGAGCAACGCGGGGACGATCAGGACCGCGAAGCCCAACCGATACCCCCCTCGCACGTAAACGGTTGCCGCCACGATCAGGGGGCCGATCATCGCGCCGGCCGCGTCCAGCGCTTCGCGCAGGCCAAAGACCCAGCCCGCGCCGAGCCCGCAAGTGGCGTGTGCGAGCATTGCATCCCGCGGCGGATTTCGCATGGCCCGCCCGGAGCGTTCCGTCACGATCAACAGCGCCGCGGCCGGCCAATGCCCCACCAGCGCGAGCGCCGGAACGGCCAGCATTTGAATCGTATATCCAACCAAGGTAATCGGCCAATACATGCCGGTCCGGTCGGCCAGGGAACCGAACAGAAAGCGCAGCGCATACCCCAAGAACTCCCCGACGCCCGCGACGGTCGCCACGATCAGCGCGCTCGCCCCGAGCATGCCCAGAAACGGCCCCGTGATGCCGCGGGCGCCCTCGTGCGTCATGTCGGAGAACATGCTCACGACGCCCAGCAGCACCACGAACCGGAGCGCCGCGGCGCGGGCCGCTTCCCGGCCTGCCGGCCGGGCTACGGGAACCGCCATGATAGGGAATGTCCCCCTGAGTTCGTGGCATTGCTCGTAAACATCTGCGACTCCGTGAGAAACGCGATACACGGATCCTTCGTCACGGCGGCACGTTCTCTTGGTCGGCGCGCCCGCGGCATACGCGGCGCGCGTATCCGTGAATCGCAAGTCGGCGCGTAATCGGAGGAAGCACGAGGGGAGAGGCCGCCACACATGCAGAAGCCCCCGCCCGTACCGGGTAGAGGCTATCAGCCGGTCGCCCGGCAGTTTCGGTGAGCCTCATCACCGTGATGCGTTCATGGTATTTCCAAACGAAGCAGCCTGTCAACGCAGCTCTGGGCGAGTTTGATCCCGCCGCAGCGCACCGTCGTTGGCGCGTTCGGCGTGGGCGCTCAATTCGATGCAGTCCGGTAACTGTTCCCTCGCGGTGATGGCGTCGCATGGAGGAGCCGTACGGCGGTCACCCCTGCCGTCCGCGGTCCGGCGGCGCCGATTGACGGAGTCTTTTCGACGCCCCTATAATGTGAGCGCACGAGATCCGAGGCGATGAAGCTCGCCTAAACCGTCGCCGGGGTGTCCGGCGACCGATAGCTTCTACGGGATCGCGAGACCGTAGAGGCTTTTTTGTTGTCCGCTCGCTGGGTTGGAGGCTCATTGCTAATGGCCACGAACCCCATCCATCCGGCCGACGTCGCCGCCACCGAGGCGTCGTTCCGCAGCATCTTATGGCAAAGAGTCGAGGGGCGCGTCGAGCGGGGCGAGGTACCCGAATGCTTTCCCGATCTCAATCTCGACCAAATCGTTGAAGCGGTCACGGCCGGCAAGGACGAGTACAATCTCAGGCCGTTCTTCCACGCTCCGCTCGATACCCTCGACGACATCGAGTACCGGCACGACGTGTTTCAGGACCTCGAACGCGTCCCGGTGTTGGAGTGCCTGCGGGCGTTCGCGCAGCGTATGCGGACCATGCGCGAGCACCTGACGCAGGCCGAGAAGTTCTACTATCAGCAGCAAAGGGACAGCTGGTTTCTGGACGCGGCGGCGCTCTATTGCGAGACCGCCACCGCCCTGGCCCATGATTTGGACGGCGCCCCGTTGCGAGCAAGGGGCCTCGTCGCGTTCCGCGACTATCTACGGGGTTACGTGGCGTCTGACCGCTTCCAATCGCTCGTCGCGGACATCCAATCGGTCAAGCAAGGGTTGGCCACGATCCGCTACTGCATCCTGATCCGGGGCGACAGTTTCACCGTCCGCCGGTACGAAGGCGAAGCCGACTACAGCGCCGACGTGGTCCAAGCGTTCGAGCGATTCAAGCAGGGCGCGGTGACCGACTACGCGGTCTCCTTCACCAGCGCGCGAGACATGAACCACATCGAAGCCGCCGTGGTCGGGTTCGCCGCCCAACTGTGGCCGGAGGAGTTTCGCCGCCTCGACGAGTTCCGGACCGAGCACCGCGAATACCAGGACGGCGTCATCCGCACCTTTGACCGGGAGATCCAATTTTACATCGCGTACCTCGAGTACGTCGCGCGGTTCCGGAACGCGGGCTTGAGCGTGTGTTATCCGCGCGTTTCCAAGAGCAAGGCCGTGCTGTGCCGCGACGGCTACGACTTCGCCCTGGCCCAGCTGCTGATTCCGGAAAAGTCGCCGGTGGTCTGCAACGACTTCTACCTTCGCGGACCCGAGCGTATCCTCGTGGTATCCGGTCCGAACCAGGGCGGCAAGACCACGCTTGCCCGCACGTTCGGACAACTTCACTATTTGGCCCGCCTCGGCTGCCCGGTCGCCGGGACGGAGGCGCGAACCTTTCTGTTCGACGCGCTCTTCACGCACTTTGAGCGCGAAGAAGACATCACCACGCTCCGGGGCAAGCTCGAAGACGACCTGGCGAGGATCCGTAAGATCCTGAACCAGGCAACACCGGACAGCATCATCATCCTGAACGAGATCTTCACGTCGACGGTGTTGGACGACGCCATCCTCCTGAGCCGGAACATTATGGGCGCCATCATGCGCTTGGACCTACTGTGCGTGTGCGTCACGTTCATCGACGAGCTGGCGTCGCTCGGCGAGCAGACCGTCAGCATGGTAAGTGCCGTCGTCCCGGACAACCCCGCGGTCCGCACCTACAAGGTCGTGAGAACGGCGGCCGACGGGCTCGCCTACGCGCTGTCGATTGCCGAGAGATACCGGGTCACCTATGATCAACTGAAACGGCGGATCGGATCGTGAAGGTATTCCTCCTGCACCGCAATCGTGATTTCGATGTACAACCTCCGCTGCCGTGGAATACGCCGGCGCTCACACAGGATCTCGAACTCGCCACGCTCTTTGGCGCTATGGCAGGAGGCGATGAGTTCGTGCGCGGCGTCGTGCAGACGGCCGTGCTGGACAGCTTGACGGACGTGGACGCGATCCGATACCGGCAGGACGTGCTGCGGGATGGCCTCCACAACGCCGCCGCGGTCCGAAGCCTCTATAGCCTCGCAACCGAGGCGTTCTTGGAAGAGCGGAAGCTGAGGTACTGGACCGTCTTTCGATCTCCAGGGACCATCCTGCATCGCTCGCTGGACTTGCTGGGTGCATTCGAGGGCCTGCTCAGGCGCCTCCGACAGGTCGCCGACGAGCACGGCAACGAGTTCCAATCGGAGGGGTTTACGCGGTTGTTCGCAACGCTCAGGCGCGAGCTCGACGACGGCTATTTCATCAAGCTTCGGGATCATCTGCGACGGCTTCGCTTCCGCGAGGGCATGCTGGTCAGCGCGGAATTGGGGCAGGGGCTCAAAGGCGCAAACTACGTGCTCCGAAAGCCGCACGACACCACGCAGAGCTGGGTCGAGCGCATCTTCGCGCAAAAGCCGCCGGCGTACAGCTACCGCCTGCATCCCCGCGACGAGGCGGGCGCGAGAGCCCTGTCGGACTTGCGGGACCGAGGCGTGGCCTTGGTTGCGAACGCGCTCGGGCAGTCCGCCGACCACGTCCTCAGCTTCTTCGCCATGCTGCGGGCCGAGCTGGCCTTCTACGTCGGCTGCCTGAACCTCCACGAGCACCTCACGCGCAAGGGCGAGCCGGTATGCTTCCCCGTTCCCGAGCGGGCGGACCAACGCCGGCATGCGTTTGCCGGACTGTACGACGTGTGCTTGAGCCTGACCGTGGGATCGCGGGTGGTGGGCAACGACGTGGACGCCGACGGCCGGACCACGGTGATCATCACAGGCGCCAACCAGGGCGGCAAGTCCACCTTTCTGCGCAGTGTCGGCCTGGCGCAGCTGATGATGCAGTGCGGTATGTTCGTGCCCGCCGCGTCGTTCCGGGCCAATGTGTGTTCCGGTCTCTTCACGCATTACAAGCGGGAAGAAGACCCGTCCATGAAGAGCGGCAAATTCGACGAAGAGCTCAGCCGCATGAGCGACATCGCAGACCGGATCCACCCCAACGCGCTCATGCTGTTCAACGAATCCTTCGCGGCGACGAACGAGCGGGAGGGCTCGGAGATCGCACGGCAGATCACCTCGGCGCTCGCCGAGCGCGGCATCAAAGTCTTTTTTGTCACGCACTTGTACGCATTCGCGCACGGCCTCCACGCTCGGCGGAGTGAAGATGCGCTCTTTCTAAGGGCGGAGCGGCGGCCGGGTGGGACCCGGACGTTCAAGGTAGTCCCAGGCGAGCCGCTGCAAACCACGTACGGCGAGGATCTCTACAAAAAAGTATTCGGGCGCAAGGCCCGCGGCGGCTGCGCGTTTGTAAATGATTAGTGCAGTATGTGTCGCCCCGGGGAAGCCAGCGTAGGAAGGCGCTCTAGTCGCTACGACGAAAGGACCACCGTGAGACTTCCCCACGAATGTTTGGTGTTTCTCTACCGGCGCGTTAATGAGCGATATGAGGTCCTGCTGCTTCACCGCGCTCCCACAGCAGGCGCATACTGGCATGGCGTCGCGGGTGCGTTGCATCCGGGGGAGACGAGCGCCCAGGCGGCCGTGCGGGAGACACGCGAGGAAACGGGCCTGATGCTCGGAGATCGCCTTATCGACCTCAAACACCGCTATGCCTACATGCTCGACGATGAGCCCGAATATCGCGCCTGGTACGCGCCGGACGTGACGTCCGTGACGGTCGACGCATTTGCCGGTCGGGTGGGCATCAATTGGGACCCTCAGCTGAACGATGAGCACGATCAGTATGGCTGGTTCCCGATAGACGAAGCGGTCGGCATGCTGCGATGGCCGGACGCGCGACAAGCCCTGGTGAAGCTGGTGCAGACACTGGAATCATCAAGTTAAAGCGGCATCGGCGCCATGTCTTCAAGCCGAGAGCGTTAGTAAAAGGAAAACCCCGCGCCCCACCAGAACGGGGCCGTGCGGCACGAGGTTGGGCCATGCGAGGGAGGGTGCGCCGGTGAGGACTGTCCTTCTACTCGTGGCAGGGCCGTTAGCGGCGATGATCGGCATCATGCCGTGGCAGACGACCGCGGCACAGCAGTTGCGGACGGTCACGGTGGCGCTCTACGCGGACGCGATCTCGCTGGATCCCGAGAACACAAACGACAACCTCACGTATTCCATCGAGCGCGAGGTGTACGACGGGCTCGTCGGGATCTCGCCCGACTTGAAGTTCGTTCCGGAGCTCGCGACGTCATGGGACGTGTCACCGGACGCTCGCGTGTATACATTCCATCTCCGACGCGGGGTGACGTTCCAGGACGGCACGCCCTTCAACGCCCAGGCCGTGAAGATCAATTTCGACCGCGCCAGGGGTCCCGCGAACAAGCTGATCCGGCGCAACCTCTATGAGAACATCGCTTCGATCGACGCTGTCGATGACTGGACGGTCCGGTTCATGCTGGCGAAGCCGTTCGGCGCAATGATGTACAACTTTTCCCACGCCGCAAGCCGCATCATCAGCCCCGCGGCCATCGCGAAAGGCGAGCAGTATATCGCGCGCAACCCGGTCGGCACGGGCCCGTTCAAGTTCGTCCGGTGGAATCCCGGACAGGACATCACGCTCGAACGAAGCGGCGGATACTGGCAGCGCGGCCAACCCGAGGTCGACCGCATCGTCTTCAAGCCGGTCACCGAGGACGCGTCGCGTGTGGCCATGCTGCTCAGCGGCGACGCGCAGTTTGCCTTTGCCGTCCCCGGTGTGGAGGCGGATGCGGTCTCGAGGGCGCCCGGCGTATCGCTGCTCAAGCGCTGGAGCGACTATGCATTCTACGTCGCGCTCAACAATCACCGGGCGCCATTCGACAAGCCGGCCGTGCGCCAGGCCCTGAACTATGCCGTGGACAAGACCGCGATCGTGCAGGTGGTCCTGCGCGGATACGGCCGGCCGCTCGACGCACCGGCTGCGCCGGGGATCGTCGGATACGCGCCGGTTCAGGCACATGGATGGCCGTACGACGTGGCCAAAGCCAAGGCGCTCTTGGCGGAAGCCGGCTACCCGAACGGCTTTGCCGCCACCTTGGCTGAGGGCACCGACACGGAAACCCAGCGCGTCGGCGAAGCCGTGCAGCAAATGCTCGCCCGCGTCGGCGTGAGCGTGCGCCTGCAGCCGATGGAGGCGGGGATTCTCTCCGCGCTGTGGGCGGCTCCGTCCGACAGGAGCCAGACCGAGATGAGCCTGTTTGGATGGGCGCCGGCGACGCTGGATGCCGACTGGGGACTGCGTCCGCTCTTTGCAACCGAGTCGTGGCCGCCGGCATTGTTCAACATCGGCTTCTATAGTGACCCGCAAGTTGATGCGCTCCTCGCCGCGGGTCTCGCGACCGCGAACCAGGCGGCCCGAAACAAGGACTATGGGGACGTCCTGCATCTCATCTGGCGCGACGCGCCGTCGATCTTCCTCTACAACTCGGAGTCGCTTGCCGGCGAACGCACCAGCATTACGGGAGCGGTCCTACAGCCGGACGGCAAGATCGACGTCCGACGGGTGCGGCTCACGGCTCATTAGCGGGCAGCGTGCTGGTCTGCTGCCATCGCGTAAGGATATGTGTGGTCACGTCTTGGATATCGCGTCCAGTCCTCTTTGGGGGGACTGGACGGGCGCGCGACCATCGGGTCACCCCGTGTTGCAGGAGCTGCGATTGGACAGGCTGCCGCCCACCTTCATGAGGTGGTAGAGGTGGTCGAGAAGTTGCGAGGAGGAGGCGACCTCTGGGTCGCCACCGCGGATGGGAACGGACGCGCACACCTCGTCCCGTTTTCCTACTACTGGGACGGCCGGGCGCTGATCCTCTCGACGCCGCAGGCAAGCCGCACCGTCCGGAACCTCATCCGCGCCCGTTGGGCGCGCGTGGCGCTTGGACCGACCAGGGATGTCGTCATCATCGAGGGAGCCGTGGAAGTCGTCGCGATGGGCGCCGATGCGGCGCTCGAGGACGGGTTCGCTCGGGCGACCGGGTTCGACCCGAGACGTTTGATGGAAAGCTACGTTTACCTGCGGCTCACCCCTCGCGAGATCCAGGCGTGGCGCGAGGCCAACGAGCTCCGGGACCGCGACATCATGCGGCAGGGTGAGTGGCTCGAGTAGCCCTTACGTCGGACCGTCCGTACCGAAGCGCGTGGACCGCGGATCGCGCCGTGAAGCATCTCACGGAACACGGGGGCGGCATTTCGACCCGGCCGTCGTGGAGGCGTTCATGCACGTGCTCTCCGAGGACGCAGCCAGGGCCTAAATCGAGTTACACACACCTGGTATACTCGCAGCCGTGACCGACCCCACCGGAATGCGGCTCGCCGTCACGCCCGCTGCGGCGCTGGTCGACGAGCCGCTCGGCATCGTGGTCTCCCGGCTGCGCCCCGGCCAGCGTGTTACGCTCCGCGCGCGGATGCGAGACGGGCTCAGCCGCCGATGGGAATCGCACGCGACGTTTGAGGCCGACCGGGATGGTGTAATCGACGCCGCGGCGCAGCGCCCCACGGCCGGCACGTACGACGCCGCTGACGCCCGCGGACTCCTGTGGTCCATGCGGTTGGTGGAAGGACAGCCCGGCGGAGGGTGGCAGAACGCCTCGCCGCTCGAGACCGAGTTCATCGCAGAATCCGATGCGACACGGCCGGTCGCGGTCGGGATCACCCGCCGGTTCGCCGGGCCGGGAGTGTCCCGAACCGTCGTCCGCGACAACGGCCTCGTTGCGAGCCTCTTTCGCCCGGCCGGCGCAGGGCCGCGCCCTGCCATCATCGTCGTTCCCGGCTCCGGCGGCGGCGTGCCGGAAGGCAGCGCGGCGCTCCTGGCGTCCCACGGGTTTGTCGGTCTCGCGCTCGCGTACTTTCGCGCCGAGCACCTTCCCGAAGCGCTCGCGGAGATCCCGCTCGAGTATTTCGAAACCGCGATCCGCTGGCTGCAGGCTCATCCGGCTGTGGCGGGACGGCCGGTCGGCGTGATGGGCACTTCTCGTGGCGGCGAGCTCGCGCTGCTGCTCGGCGCGACGTTTGCGGAATTCCGGGCGGTCGTGGGCTACGTGCCGAGCGGGGTGGTTCATGCGGGCATCTCGGGAGGCGGCCTCCGGGAAACCCGGCGCCGCCCCGCGTGGACGTACAAGGGCCAGGCGGTGCCGTTCATCGCCTCGCGAGATGCGAGCCGGATGCAAGAACCGCCGACGTCGCCGGAGCCGCTCGCACTCACGCCGTTGTTCTTGCGCGCGCTCGAGGATCGGGCCGCGGTCCAGGCCGCCGAGATTCCGGTCGAGCGGATCAACGGGCCGGTCCTGCTGATCTCGGGGCGCGACGATCAGATGTGGCCGTCGCCCGTGCTTGCCGAGATTGCGATGCAGCGGCTCGCGGAGCACCATCATCGGTTCGCCTGTGAGCATCTATCGTACGACGGCGCCGGTCACATCATCGGCCAGCCCGGGCTGCCCGCCACGGTGACGGCATCGCTGCACCCGCTCGCCGGGCGTTCGCTGGCGTTTGGCGGCAACCCCAGAGACAACGCCGCCGCGGCCGCCGATTCCTGGCCGAAAGTCCTCGCGTTCTTTAGAGAAGCGCTGTCAGCCTAAGATCCCCAGCGCCGCTCCGCCCCGCCGGCGCGGTCCCCTCGTCAGGTCCTGGAATCGGTCATTCAGGGTATTCACGCGTTGGGGGAGAGTCCACGGCGCACAGTTCAGCCAAACCGATTAACCATTCACGGCGCAACGTGAGGCGCCGCTGCGTCGATTTCCGACGCCGCCGTTCGACTACCCGTTGAAGTTGCAACGGGGAGGCGTTGTGTGATGTGGAGAGCGTGCCGCCCGGCCGGATACCAGGGGAGCGGTCATACCTTGCGCGCGTTGGTGTCACCGCGCATCGCGGTGCGGTCCCTGCCGGCGCGGTTTGCCCTGGGCGTGCTGGCCCCGCAGGTGCTGTTCTACTGCGTCTGGCGATCCGCGGGATTGATCCCCGCGCTGATGGTCGCCGCCGGGTGGACCGCCGGGCTTCAGGCCTGCGAGTTGGCCCGCCGCAAGATGCTGGACCCGTTTCTCGTCTACGGACTGCTCTTGACGCTCGCCCAAGGCGCAGCGTCGCTGTTCACGCACAACCCGCTCGTCTATGCCGGCGCGGGCATTGTGGAAAACGTGATGTGGGCTGTGCTGCTTCTCGGCTCGGTGGCGTTCTGCAGGCCGCTGATCGTGCAGGGATGGCACATGCTGGCAGGGGAGGGCGTCTCGTTGGCGCCGGCCGCGCAGGCGGCCTTGTGGTCGCTCACGTGGCTCTGGGGAGTCCTCTTTCTCGCGAGGTCGGCCGGCCTGTACGTCGCGCTGACGCACCTGTCGATGGGACAGTTTTTGGTGGTGAACACCGTGGCCGGCTGGCCGGTCAACGGGCTCGCCTTGCTGGTCACCCTGCGGTACTTGCCCGTACGAATCTAGGCGGGCGCCCCCCGCCGGCGCGGCCGCTCGGCCGTTGCCGGCGCGTTTGACGTCGCGCCCACGGACGGTCGCATCCCTCTCCTCCGTGAGCCCCGTCGGATTGACGGGGCTCACCGGCTCCCTCCTCGGCGCGCCACCAAGCCACGCCGCCTGAATGCGAATGAACGGGCGTGCCTGCCGCGGTGCCGCGGCCGGTGATCCCCTGAGGGGGTAAGATTTTCGGTGAGTTGACGATCCGGGCCCCGGTAAGATCTTAGACGAGTTGATTCGCACCCGAGCGCCGGAGAGGGCCGCTATGCTATTGTGAGAATGTTGTGCGCATGAGCGGCGTGGAGCGCGGCGGGAAACTCCGCAAGGACCGCGGATCTCCCGAACAGAGACCCAAGGAGGCGTAGATGCGCAGGGACCAACGGCAGAGCGGAAGCACGCGGAGCGCGAAACCCCGGAAGATCGAGCTGGTAAGCCAGCAGTTGCGTCCCGGCACCCCGGCAGGCCCGTTCCCCTGGGATCCGGCTCTCGCGGCGATCAAGAAGCCGTCGGGCCGGATGCTGCGCAGGTCGTTTGGCGCGGATCTCAGACCGAAGCGGTAGCGTATTTATTCGTATAGCGGGACGCGCCTAGTCGGAAACGGGGGAGGGTAGACCGGAATGAGGGCACGAACGAGCCAGGCGGGCGACCGGGACGGCTGCAACACAAGGATTACACGGCGCCGCCTGCTGACCCGGGCGGCGGTCGCGGGCGCGGGGGCGGCTGCACCGGGCTGGCTGTCGGGGTTCGCAAACCCGGAGGCTGTCGCGGCGGCGCAGGGTCCGCCGCGGCGCGGCGGCACGCTCACGCTGGCCCTCCCTCAAGATCCGCCGTCGCTCGACCCGCAGAAGACGCCGTCCGGGGACCCGTCGCATTTTCTCCTGTACAACATGCTCGTGTCCGCGGATCGGAGCTCGGACGCCTTTCTGCCCGAACTGGCGGACTCGTGGGCGATCGGCGAGGGGGGCAAGGTCATCACCTTCAAGCTCCACCCCGGCGTCAAGTTTCACGACGGCACGCCGTTTACGTCGCACGCGGTGCAGGCGACGATCGCCCGGCTCGTCGATCCGCAGACCGCCGCGCCCGGCGCCAGCTGGATCGGTCCGATCGACCACGTCGAGACCCCGGACGACTTGACCGCACGGTTGGTGTTCAAGCAGCCGTACGCGCCGATCTTTTCGTCCCTACGCATCATCTTTCTGGCAATGCTCTCGCCGGCGGCGATCGCCAAGCTCGGGCCCAACTACGGACAGAATCCGGTGGGCGCGGGACCGTTCAAGTTCCGGCAGTGGATCCCCGGAGATCGGATCGTGTTGGATCGCTACGCCGACTACGCGTGGGCCCCGAAATTCTACAAAAACCGCGGCGCCCCGTACGTCGACGGAGCCGTAGCGCGCATCATTCCCGATGAATCGACGCGGGTGATCGCGTTCGAGCGGGGCGACCTCGACATCCTGTGGCAGGCGCCGGCGCAGTCCGTGGGCCGGCTCATCCAGACCAACAAGTACCAGGTGTTTCGAACGCCGAACGACGGCGGCTACTACCTCGGTCTCAACGTGACCAAGCCGATCTTCGCCGACGTGCGGGTGCGGCAGGCTCTCGGGTGGGCCGTCAACCGGGACGAGGTTGTCGATTACGCGCTGGAAAAGCTGGCCGTCCCGATGGATAGCCCGCTCGCCCCGACGATCTGGGGGTATGCCAAGGGGCTGAAGAACGCGTACCACCACGATCCGGATCGAGCGCGCCGGCTGCTCGCGGAAGCGGGCTGGAAACCCGGCGCCAACGGCGTCGTGCAGAAGGACGGCCGGCCCCTCGCATTCAGCGCATGGACCCCTCCCCTCGAGACGAACGTCCGGATCGGCGTCGTCCTGCAGAACGAGCTCAAGCAGGTCGGCGTGCAGATGAACATCGAGCAGATCGAGATGGCGACGCTCCTCGCGCGGACGCCGAGCGGACAGCACGACGCCATCCTGATCAGCTACGGTTGGCCGGACGCGGACATCCTGTACTACTTCTTCCACAGCAGCCGGATGGCCACCACGAACCGCGTCCACTTCTCCAACCCGGCGGTGGACCGGCTGTTGGACGAGGGGCGGGTGACGGTCGATCCCACGAAGCGGCTCGAGGTGTACCGCCAGCTGCAGGAGACCCTGCTCGAGCAGGCGCCGTGGATCCCGCTCGCGAGCCCGTACGTGATCACGTTTGCACAGCCGTGGGTCCGTGATCTCTACATCGACAAGTATGGGAATCTGCTGACGAACGACGTGTACATTCAGAAATAACGCCACCGGATGCAACGCTACGCTGCGCAGCGGCTGCTGCAGCTCGCGCCGGTCCTGCTGAGCGTGTCGGTCCTGGTGTTTCTCATGGTGCACCTGGTGCCGGGGGATCCGGTGCAGGTCATGCTGCAGGACTACGGCACTCCGGCGCAGGCCGCGGCGCTGCGCCACACGCTCGGCCTGGACCGGCCGCTCGTCGTGCAGTACGGCGTCTTTGCGTGGCGGGCGCTGCACGGAGACTTCGGCCGGTCGATCAGATCCGGCCGGCCCGTCTCCGGCGAGATCGCCCTGCGGCTGCCGTACACGCTCCAGCTCACGGCGGCCAGCATGCTCGTGGCGATCGCGCTCGGCCTGGTCCTCGGCATGATCGCCGCGATTCAGCACCGGCGGCTGCCGGACTACGCCGCGATGGTCGCCGCGCTCGCCGGGATCTCGCTGCCGAGCTTCTGGTTCGGCCTGGTGCTGATTCTGATTTTCTCGTACTACCTGCGGTGGCTGCCCGCGGCCGGCGCGGACACCCCCGGGAGTCTCATCCTGCCCGCCGTCACCCTCGGCACGTCGGCCGCGTCGATCATCGCGCGCCTCAGCCGGAGCAGCCTGCTGGAAGTGCTGCGGCAGGAATTCATCCGGACCGCGCGGGCCAAAGGGATGCGTGAGTGGAGGGTGCTGTACCGCCACGGGCTCCGCAACGCGCTCATTCCCGTGTTGTCCATCATCGGCCTGCAGTTCGCGGGGTTGCTCGGCGGCGCGGTGATCGTGGAGACCGTCTTCGGCTGGCCGGGTCTCGGCCGCTTGGCCGTCGACGCCATCTTCAACCGGGACATCCCGATGATCCAGGGCATCGTGCTGGTCGCCGCGACGATCTTCGTCGCCGTCAACCTGGCGATCGATCTGTTGTATGCTCTCGTCGACCCGCGAATCCGCTACACCTGAGGACCGCACGGCGGCCCGTCCGGCCCGCACGCTGTCGCACGGGGCCATCGGCCTCCGCCGCGTCGCGCGGCACCGCGGCGCGATGCTCGGGATCATGCTCATTGCGGGTCTCCTGCTGCTCGCGCTCCTCGCGCCGTACGTGGCGCACTACGATCCGGCCGAACCGCACTTTGGCGCCCGGTTAGTGCCGCCGTCGGCCGCGTACCCCCTGGGAACCGATTCATACGGACGGGATGTCCTGAGCCGCGTGGCCTACGGCGGGCGCATCTCGCTCGTCGTCGGCGCCGTGGCGGTGATCGTCTCGTGTGTCGTCGGGCTGCCGCTGGGCGTCGCCGCCGGCTATGCCGGGGGTCGCATCGACGACCTGATCATGCGCATCATCGACGTGTGGCTGGCCTTTCCCGAGTTGCTGCTCGCCATCGGGATCGTCGCCATCCTCGGCACGGGGCTGCAAAACGTCATGCTGGCGATCGGCATCTCCGGGGTGCCGGGCGTGTGCCGTCTCGTCCGGGGAAACGTGCTCGCGGTCAAGGAGGAAACCTACGTGGAGGTGGCGCGCGCGGTCGGCGGCACCGCGACGCACATCGTACGGGCACATGTGCTGCCGAACGTCCTGGCCCCCGTCGTGGTGCTGCTGACCCTGCGCCTCGGGACGGCCATCCTGGCGGGCGTGGGCCTGAGCTTCCTCGGGCTCGGGGTTCAGCCGCCGACGCCGGAGTGGGGCGCGATGGTGGCCGAAGGGCGCACCTACCTCGAACAGGCATGGTGGGTGTCGACGATCCCCGGCGCGGCGATCTTTTTGAGCGTGATGGGGTTCAACATGTTCGGGGACGGGTTGCGGGACGCGTTGGATCCCCGCCTGCACTAATGCCTCGCGTCGGATGTGCGACGAGGGTTGACGGGCCCGACTCGTCTCGCGGAGGACCTGGCCTGGCCTGAGCGAACGAGGGGGATATGGGCATCGACTGGGACCGCCGGCGCCGGCCCGCCGGCTCGATCCTCGACACCGCAGGCCTGACCCCGCTCGTGCGCCTCCGGCGCGTCGTCGCCGACCTTCCCGCCACAATCTACGGCAAGCTCGAGTACTTCGGGCCGAGCGGCAGCGTCAAGGATCGCATTCTCCCGTTTCTGGTCCGTGAGGCGGAGCGGCGCGGCGAGCTCCGCCCGGGCATGATCATCATCGAGGGAACGACGGGCAACACCGGCATCGCGACGGCCATGGTGGGGGCAGCCAACGGCTACCGCGTCATCATCGTCATGCCGGAGGGGATGAGCCGGGAGCGCCAGCAGACGATCCGAGCCTACGGCGCGGAGCTCGTGCTGACGCCCGGCGGCGAAAGCGACGTGGATCTCGTGCTCGACAAGGTGCGCGAGCTGCGCAGGGAGCACGGCGACCGCATCTGGGAGGTCGGCCAGTTTTCGAACGCCGACAACGCGCGGGCGCATGCCGAGACGACCGGCCCGGAGATCTGGGAGCAGACCGAGGGCCGGCTCGACGCCTTTGTGGCCGCGCAGGGCACGGGCGGGACGCTCACCGGCGTGTGCTCGTACCTCAAGGGCCGCCGGCCCGAGGTGCTGAGCTGTGCTGTGGAGCCCGAGGAGTGCGCGATCCTGTCCGGCCGCGGCTGGGGGCCGCATCGCATCGAGGGCATCGGGGACGGCTTCATCCCCGACGTGCTGGACCTCCAATGGGTCGACGGGGTCATCACCGTGTCCTCGGACGACGCCGTCGCCATGGCACGCCGTCTCGCCCGGGATGAGGGCATCTTTTGCGGAATCTCCTCCGGCTGCAACGTCGCGGCGTGCGTCAAGCTCGCGCGCGCGCGACCCGAGCTGCGCACCATCGTCACGATGATCAACGACAACGGGCTCAGGTACCTCTCGACCGAGCTTGGCGGCGCGGAGCCCACGCTCGACGTGCCGGAGCGCTCGCACGTTCCGAGACCGGCGGACGCGGCGCGGCTCGCCGCGAAGCGTCTCGTGATCATCAAGTAGCGGAAGGGGGCGCGCACGATGGCAGGAGCGCGGCGGCAGGTCGACATCGCGGCCGACATGGGCGAATCGCTGGGGCCGTGGCCCATGGGCCGCGACCGCGACATCGTTCCATACCTGACGTCCGCGCACATCGCGTGCGGGTTCCACGCGAGCGATCCGACGACGATCCGCAATACCATCGAGTTGCTGCGCGAGCATAAGGTCGCGATCGGCGCGCACCCGGGCTACCCCGACCTCGTCGGCTTCGGCCGCCGGAGGATGGACCTCGCACCCCGCGACGTGGAAGACATGGTCCTCTATCAGGTGGCCGCGGTGAAGGGGATAGTGGAGGCCTTCGGCGGGCGGCTGCAACACGTCAAGCCGCACGGCGCGCTGTACAACGTGGCCGAGGTCGACGACGGCACGGCCCAGGCCATCGTGGCGGCGATCAAGCGCGTCGACCCTGAGCTCGCGGTCGTCGCGACGCCGCACTCCCGCCTCTACGCGCACGCGACCACCGCGGGGATGGCCGTCGCCCGCGAGTTCTTCCTGGACCGCGGCTACAACGCGGACGGGACCCTCGTGAGCCGGCGACGCGCGGGCGCCATGCTGACCGATCCGGAGGCGATGTGCCGGCGCGCCGTCGCCGCGTCACGCGACGGCCGGCTTCAGACCGATGAGGGGGCGACCGTGGAAGTGCAGGTCGACACGATCTGTCTCCACGGCGATCACGGACCGTCCCAGGTCGCGGTGCAGCGGCTCCGCGGCATGCTCGAGGCGGCCGGCATCGAGGTCGCGCCGCTCGGAGCATTCGCCCGGGCGCGCTGAACCGAGGACGGCCCGCGCGTGTACCTGCCGCCGTTCCGGTACGTCGCGCCGCGGACGTTGGACGAGGCGATCGCGCTGCTCCGCGAGCACGGGGACGACGCCAAGGTGCTCGCCGGCGGGCAGAGCCTCCTGCCGCTCATGATGCTCGGGTTGGCCCGTCCCGGCGTGCTCGTCGACGTGAACGGAATTCCCGGCCTCGACCGCATCGAAGCCGACGGCGACGCCGTCCGCGTGGGCGCGCTCGTGCGGCATCGCGCGGTGGAGACCGATCCGCGGCTTCGGGCCGCGTGCCCGGTGCTCGCGGACGCGGCGCCCCTCATCGGCAATATCCGGGTGCGGCACCGGGGCACCGTCGGCGGGAGCCTCGCTCACGCCGACCCGGCGGCGGAGGTGCCGTTGGTCGCGACGGCGCTCGGCGCGACGGTCGAGGTCCGGGGCGCGGGCGGAGCCCGGGACATCCCGGTCCATGAGTTTTTCCGCGGATACCTGGAGACCGCGCTCGGGCCGGCGGAGGTTGTCACGGCCCTCCGGCTGCCGGCGCGCGGCCCGCGGATGGGATACGGGCTGGCGGAGCTCGTCCGGCGGTCCGGCGATTTCGCCACGGTCTCCGCATGCGCGGTGCTCGGGCTCGACGGCGGCGGGCGCTGCACGCACGCCGCCGTGGCCATCGGCGGCGTCGGGCCGTCCGCGCTGCGCATGCGGGGCGCGGAGCGCCTCCTGATCGGGCAACTGCCGGGTGACCGCACGCTCGATGATGCGGCGGATGCCGTCCGCGCCGAGGTGGCGCCCGAGTCGGACGTGCACGCATCGGCGGACTACCGCCGCGCCATGGCGCGTGTCATGGCGCGGCGCGCGCTCGGGGCCGCCGTGGCGCGGGCCGGCGGCGAGTCGCGGGCCGCTGGGCCGGGTGCGGTGCGGTCGTGAGCGCGGCGGCGGGCGCACCCCGCGAATGGCCTGACCGGGTGGCGCTGCGGTTCGCCCTCAACGGCCGCGCGGTGGACGCATGGGCCGCCCCACATGACACCCTGCTCGCGGTGCTCCGAGACACCCTCGGCGCGACGGAGGTGAAGTACGGTTGCGGCGAGGGCGTGTGCGGGACGTGCACGGTGCTGCTGGATGGAGCCCCCATCAACGCCTGCCTGACGCTCGGCGTGCACGCGCAGGGGCGCACGATCACAACGGTCCGCGGGCTGGCCGCGGCGGCGGGAGCCCCCGGCACGGCGGCGGGCGACATGCATCCGCTCCAGCGGGCGTTTGTGGCCCACGAGGCCGCGCAGTGCGGCTTTTGCACGCCGGGGATGCTGCTGACCGCCTACGCGCTGCTCGCGGACCATCCCCATCCGACGCGCGCCGAGATCCGGACGGCGCTCGGCGGCAACCTGTGCCGGTGCACAGGTTACACGAGGATCGTGGACGCGGTCGAGGCCTGCGTACGCGCCCGGCAGGGAGGGGATCGGGCGTGATCCCCGAGCCACGGGCCGACGGCCTCTCCCCGGCAGCCTATCGGGTCGTCGGCAGGGCGCTGCCGCGCTTCGACGTCGCGGACAAGGTCCGCGGCGCGACCCAGTACGCGGCGGACTGGCAGATGCCCGGGATGCTCGTGGGGCGTATCCTGAGGTCAATCTACCCGTGCGCGCGGATCCGGCGCCTCGACGTCGCCAGGGCGCGTGCGCTTCCCGGCGTCGCGGTCGTGCTCACGGCGCGCGACCTTCCGCGGAGCGGCGTCGAGGAGGATCCCACAGGGGCCGGGCTGCTCCGGTTCACGACGCCCATCCTCGCGGACGGCGTGGTGCGCTATCAAGGCGAGCCGGTGGCGATCGTGGCGGCGGCGTCTGACGCGAGCGCGCGGGCCGCGCTCGCCGCAATCGAGGTCGAGTATGAGCCGCTCCCGGGCGTCCATGACGCGGAGGCCGCGGCGCGGCGTGGCGCCGAGCGGGTCCACGAGGGCCGGGACAACGTGTTCGTGCATTGGAAGCTGCGCCGGGGCGACGTGGAGACAGGCTTTCGCGGCGCCGCGGCCGTCGTGGAGCGCACGTATCGCACGCAACGCGTGGACCACGCCTACCTCGAGCCGGAGGCGGGCGTCGCGTGGGTTGATGCCGACGGCGTGATCACGGTCAGAGCGTCGTCGCAGGTCATTGAGCACTTTCGCGCGCTCGCCGAGATCCTGGGCCTGCCGCACAACCGCGTGCGGGTCATCGCGCCGTTTCTCGGCGGCGGCTTCGGCGGCAAGGAAGATATGACCGTGGAGCCGTACGTGGCGGCGCTGGCGTGGGCCACGGGGCGCCCGGTGCGGATGGTGTGGGGCCGGGACGAATCGCTGCTGGCGCGGCCGAAGCGGCACGCGTTTGTGATGCGATACAAGACCGGCGCGGCACGGGACGGGAGCCTCCTGGCCCAGGAGATCAGCCTGCTCGCCGACGCCGGACCGTATCCTCTCTTGAGCCCGCGCGTGCTCTTCGCCGCGCTCGTCGTGGGGTGCGGCCCGTACCGGGTTCCGCACGTGCGGATCGACGCCCGGGCCGTGTTCACGAACAACGTCCCCGCGAGCGCGATGCGCGGCTTCGGGGCCATGCAGATGACGTTTGCCTACGAAGCGCAGATGGATCTCATCGCGCACGCGCTCGGGATGCCGCCCGCGGCCATCCGCGAGCGCAACTTCCTGCGCAAGGGCGACCGGCTTCCGACCGGAGAAGCGGCGGGCACGTACGTGGCGCTGCCCGAGCTCCTCCGCCGCGCCCAGGACGCGCTCGGCGAGCGGAGCCGGCCCTCCGGCCCGACGGCGCGCGTGGGCCGGGGCATCGCGTGCAACATGCAACCCTACGGGCGAACGGTATGGTTTCAGGACCGCGCGAGCGCGTGGCTCGGGTTGGAGGCGGACGGCTCCCTCGTGATCCGCGCGGGGGTGCCCGACCTCGGCGGCGGACAGGCGGCGTCGCTCGCGCAGATCGCGGCCGAGGTGCTGGGCGTGTCGGTCGAGCGCATCCGCGTGCACGTCGGGGACAGCGCGCTCACCCCGCTCGCCGGCGGCACGTTCGCAACCCGACAGCTCTACATGTCGGGGAACGCCGCGCTCCGCTGCGCGCGCGAGCTGCGGGCCGAGATCGCTCCCGTGGCGGCGGCGCTCCTGGAAGCCGCCGAGGCGGACCTGGAGTTCGCGGACGACCACGTCGGCGTCGCCGGGGCTCCCGACCGCCGTGTGTCGCTGGCCCGCGTCGTCGCGGAGTGCTCCCGACGCGGCGTCCCCGTGTCCCGCCTGTCGGCGTTCCAGGGCGAGCGGTCCGCGCCGCCGGACCTCGACACCGGGCAGGGCCGGACGTTTCCGGACTACACGTATGGATGCCACGCCGCGGAAGTTGAGGTGGACACCGAGACCGGAGAGACGCGGCTGCTCAAGTATGCCGCGTGCCACGACGTGGGCCGGGCGATCAACCCGCAGAGCGTGGCCGGACAGATTCAGGGCGGCGCCGCGATGGGCATCGGCCAGGCGCTCGGCGAGGAGATCGCGCTCGAGGCCGGCGTCAACCTCACGACGCTGTTCGCAAACTACCTCATGCCGACGGCCCCGGACCTTCCCGACATCCAGGCCATCGTCCTCGAATCCGGCGAGGGACGAGGACCGTTCGGTGCGCGCGGCATCGGCGAACCCCCGACGGGGCCGCCGCTTGCGACCATCGCGGCCGCGGTCGCGGATGCCACCGGCGTGCGGCCACTCGAGCTGCCGATCACCCCGGAGCGCGTGTTTCGCGCCCTGGCGGGGCGCGCGGGGACAAAGGAGGGGAGGTAGGATGGCCGTGTCCCGCGTCGAGGTCGGGGTGGCGCTCAAGAACTTCACCCAGGCCCCGGAGGAGCCGCGGATCGACGAGATCCTGGCGTACGCGTCGCGGGCGGAGGCGCTCGGGTACGCGTCCGCATGGGCCTGGGATCACATCTTGCTCGGGGCGCGGCGGCCGTTTCCGTTTCTCGAGGCGTTGTCGACGCTGACCGCGGTCGCCGTGCGGACGGAGCGTCTCCGGCTCGGCACCGGCGTCCTCGTCCTCCCGCTCCGTAACCCGGTCGTGCTGGCCAAGGTGCTCGCGAGCCTGGACCAGATCTCCAAGGGCCGCCTCGTCCTCGGCGTCGCCGGGGGATGGTACGAGCGCGAGTTCGAGGCCTGCGCGGTCCCGTTCAAGGAACGCGGCAGGCGCGTCACGCGCGATCTGGAGATCATCACGCGGCTCTGGACTGAGGACGACCTGAGCGGCCGCTGGGACGGCCACGTGCTGACGCACGCCGTGATGCTGCCTAAGCCCGCGCAGCGGCCGCGCCCGCCCATCCTGCTCGGAGGCTACGTGGAAGCGGTCCTGCGGCGCCTCGTCCGCCACGCCGACGGATGGCTCACGTACTTCTACACCCCGGAGAGCTTCGGCCGGACCTGGGCGCGCATCCGCGCGCTCGCGGCCGAGGCCGGCCGAGATGCGGCGACGCTTCGGAACGTGAGCCAGCTCCCGATCTGCGTCGCGGCGTCGTACGAGGAGGCGGACCGCCGGGTGCGCGAGTTTCTCGGACGGTACTTCGACATGGCGCCCTGGAGCGAGTCGACGATGGACAGCGCGATTCGGGGCACGCCCGCCGAGTGCGCCGAGCAGCTCGCGGCGCACATCGAGGCGGGCGTACAGCACGTGGTCCTCGTCCCGCACGAGTACCGGACCGATCAGCTGGAGGCGGTCGCGCAGGACGTGCTGCCGCGCCTCGGCCTCGCGGCCGGAGACGCGCGGCGATGAGCGGCGCGTCGTTCGTCGAGGCGCGCCGGCGCGTCGAGTCCAAGGACCGATCGCGGCGCGACAAGCGGATGCCGGTGGAGCGGGCCGCCGAGCTCGTCCGGGACGGCGATCACATCGCGATCGGCGGGTGCCTGTACTCGCGCACGCCGTGGGTGACGCTGCGCGAGCTGCTGCGGCAGCGGCGGCGCGACCTCACGCTCTCGCGCAACCTGCTGTGCTACGAAGGAGAGTTGTTCATGGTGGCCGGCGCCGCCCGCGGCATCGTGACGAGCTGGGCCGGGATCGGGCTCCCGTGGGGGCTCTCGCGGATCGTGCGGGAGTTTGTGGAGTCGGGCCGGGTCCACTTCGACGAATGGAGTCACCTCGCCCTCGGCCTCCGCTATCGCGCGGCGGCGATGGGCATCCCGTTTCTGCCGACGCTGTCCATGCTCGGCTCCGACCTGCTGGCGCGCGCCGGCGCCCGCACGATGATCTGCCCGTTTACCGGTGAGCGGCTGTGCCTCGTCCCCGCGCTCTTTCCCGACGTGGCCCTGCTGCATGTGCACCGGGCGGACCCGTTCGGCAACGCGCAGATCGACGGTTATCCGCACATGGACGCCGACCTCGCCGTGGCCGCCGCGACCGTGATCGTGAGCGCGGAGGAGATCGTGGACCCGGAGGATCTGCGCCGGCATGCGGACCGGACCATCATTCCGTTCTTCGCGGTGGACGCGGTGATCGAGGCGCCGTACGGAGCGTACCCGCACGAGTGCTACGGCCTGTACGAGGCGGACCTCGCGCACATCGACGCGTATGCCCGCGGCGTGGCGTCGGGCGGCGCGGACGCCGTGCACCGCTACCTGGACGACTACGTGTACGGGCCGGAGACCTTCGACGCGTACCTGGAGCGGTTCGGCCTGAGCCGCCTGCTGGAACGACGGCGGGCAGCGCAGGAGCTCAGCCGCTGACATGACGTACACCGTTTCCGAGCTGCTCGCGGTGAGCGCCAGCCGGCTGCTCGAGGATCGCAGGATCGTCTTTGCGGGCGTCGGCACCCCGCTGCTGGCGTCGGTCCTGGCCCAGACGACCCACGCGCCGAACCTCACGATCGTGCTGGAGGGCGGCGTCATCGGGCCGGAGATGGCGCCGGGGCGCCTGCCGATCTCCACGAACGAGATGCGTGCGGCGCGGCGGGGCATGCTGCTCCCGTCGATCACCCAGATCTTCCTGTACGCGCAGCGGGGTTTCTACGACTACGGCTTCCTGGGAGGCGCGCAGGTCGACCCATACGGCAACGTCAACACCAGCTTCATCGGCCCGCCCGACCGGCCGCGCGTCCGCCTCCCGGGCAGCGGGGGCGCGTGCGACATCATCTCCCACTGCCGCGAGATCCTCATCGTGACGACACACGAGCGGCGGCGGTTCGTGGAACGGGTCGACTTCGTCACGAGCCCGGGGCACCTGGACGGTCCGGGGGGCCGCCGCCGCGCCGGGCTGCTGTTCGGGCGGGTGACCAAGGTGGTCACCAACCTCGCGCTCATGAGCTTCGATCCGGCCACGGAGCGGATGCGGCTCGACGCGCTGCAGCCGGGCGTCGGGCTCGACGACGTGCGCGACCACACGGGCTTCGAGCTCCCGGCCACCGGGGACGTGCCGCACCTCCCGCCGCCGGGCGAGCGCGATCTCGCGATCCTGCGCACGCTGGACCCCGAGCGGACGTTCTTGGGCTGAAGGCGGATCGATGAGGTGACGCGATGAAACTACGCGGACTCTTGCCCCCGGTGATCACGCCGTTTCGCGACGGCCGAGTGGACGGCGACAGCATCGCCCGGCTCGTCGACTGGTGCGCGCCCCATCTCGACGGGCTCGTCGTGGCGGGGAGCACGGGCGAGGCGCCGAGCATGACGCTCGCCGAGCGCCTGCAAACGGTGGAGTTCTTTAGCCGCGCGATGCGCGGCCGGCTCGAGCTCGTCATCGGCGTGGCCGACACCAGCCTGGAGAACATCCGGGAGCTGATGCGCGCCGGGGATGCGGCGGGCGCCGCCGGGTATCTCGTGCCGCTTCCCTTCTACTTCAAACACACGCCGGAGACGATTACCGGATTCTACCGGGAGATCTCGGGATACACCGACCGGGAGATCATCGTCTACGACAACCCGTACACGACGAAGACCGTTTTGTCCGTCAACGACTACCTGCGGATCCGGGACGTGCGCGGCAACATCCGGCACGTGAAGATCACGGACACCGCGGTGGCCAAAGTCGACGCGGCGAAGGCCGTGACCGACATGATCCTGCTGTCGGGGGACGACGGGGTCATGCACCAGCAGGTGCTGCGCGGGTGCGAAGGCGCGGTGACGGCGGCACCCCAGGTGTTTCCGCAGGAGTGCCGCGCCTGGTTCGACGCCGCGCGCGAAGGGGATCTCCCGGGCTCCACGCGTCGTTTCGCCAAGCTCCTGCCGTTCGTGAGCGAGCTCATGATCGGCGCGGACGAGTACCCCGCCGTCACCAAGTGGGCGCTGCGCCGGCGGGGCGTGATCGCGTCCGACGAGATACGGCCCCCGATCGCGGGATTGAGCGAGTTCCGGCGGCGCGTGTTGGAGCACGTGCTGGAGCTCGTCGTAGGGTGAGCGTAGCCGGGGAGGCGGCATGAAGATCACCAAGGTCGAGGCGATTCCGCTCAGGATCCCGGAGCTGGACTGGACACGCGCGGACGGCATCCAGGACGACGTGATCGTGCGCGTCCACACGGACGAGGGAATCACCGGGGTCGGCGAGGCGGACTCCTCACCACACGTCGTCAAGGCGCTCGTGGATGCGCCCGAGTCGTGGATGCGGTCCCGCGGGCTGGCCGGGATGCTCGTCGGCGAGGACCCGCTCCACACCGAGCGCTTGTGGGACAAGATGTGCGAGGGCACGCTGTGGATGGGGCGGGGCGGCGTGGCCGTCCAGGCGATTGCCGCAGTGGACCTCGCGCTGTGGGACATCAAGGGCAAGGCGCTCGGGCTGCCCGTGCACACGCTGCTCGGCGGGGCCCGTCGCGACACGATTCCGGTCTACGCCAGCATGCTGTTTGAACAGGACCTCGGCCTGATGCGGGACACGGCGCAGCGGTACGTGGCGCAGGGCTACCGCGCCGTGAAATTCGGCTGGGGCCCCATGGGCCAAGACCTGGCCACCGACGTGAGGCTGGTACGGGAAGCCCGGGCCGCCATCGGCGACGCGGCGCTCCTCGTTGACGCGGGCGCGCCGTGGACGCTCCGGGAGGCGCTGCGGCGCCTGGACGCCTTTCAAGAGTACGCGCCGTACTGGCTGGAGGAAGCGCTGGCCAGCGACGACCTCTCGGGGTGGGCGCGCCTGACCGCGGCGTCCCGCGGCATCCGCATCGCGACAGGGGAGCAGGAGACGCTCGCGGCCGCGTTCCGCGACCTGCTCGAGATCGGACACGTCGACGTGATTCAGCCCGACCTGGCCCGGGCCGGCGGCTTCACCCAGGGGCGTCGCATCGCCGATCTCGCCGCGGCGTCCCATGCGATGCTCGTGCCGCACGCGTGGAAGTCGGGCATTCTGGTCGCGGCGTCGATGCACTTCGCCGCGACGCTCCCGGACGTGCCGTTCGTCGAGTACACGGTCGCGCCCTCGCCGCTGCGCCGGGACCTGGTGCGGACGGACGTCGAGGTCACGAACGGGGTCGCCCGCATTCCCCAGCAACCGGGGCTCGGGGTCGACCTGAACGAGGAGATCGTGGCGCGCTACCGCGTGGACGGGTAGCGCGTCGCGTAGCCGCATGACGCCGCAGATGTTTCGCGCCGGGGTCGGCCGCGCCACGATCACGCCGCCACTCACCGTGCCGCACGCCGGGTGGGGCGCACAGACCCACGTGTTCCCCGAGGGGATCGAGACCGATCTTTGGGCCACGGTCTTGCTGCTGGACGACGGCACGGAGCGCGCGGCGCTCGTCGACCTCGACCTGGTGGTGATCACGCAGGAAGAGACGGACGCCATCGCATCGGCCGTGGGCGGCGCGGCGGGCCTGCGGCCGGACCAGGTGCGGGTAGCGGTGACGCACAACCACACGGGGCCGCCGCCCAGCCGGTGGGACTGGCTCGACGGCGCCGACGCGCTGCGCCGGTATTACGCCTCGCTGCCGGAGTTCGCCGCCGGCGCGGCGCGGATGGCGCTCGGGACGCTTCGCCCGGCGCGGATCGGCGTCGGAGTCGGGGAGAGCCGCGTCGCAGTGAACCGTCGGGAAACGGCGCCGGACGGCCGCACGGTCGCAGGCGTCAACTTCGCCGGCCCGATCGACCCGCAGGTGTTCGTGCTCCGGATCGACGGCCGGGACGGCGGGCCGCTCGCGGCGGTCGTCGGGTACACGATGCACCCGACGACCGCGGGCCCGGCGTTCCGGTACATCACCGCGGATTGGCCGGGCCACATGAAGCGGACGGTCGAACGCCTCACGGGCGCCACGTGCGTCTTTGCCCAGGGCGCCACCGGCAACGTCGGCCCCGGGGTCGACAGCTACACGGACGACGCGCAGGCCATCCGCCGCCTCGGCACGCTCGTGGGGTACGAAGCGGCGCGCGTCCACTTGTCGCTTCGCGTGCCGCCGGTGGACGCGGTGCACGAGCGTGTGTGGGAGTCCGGTGCGCCGCTCGGCAAATGGACGACCCGGCCGATCGCCGCCCCCGAACCGGTCGTGCGGACGGAGAGGACCGTGCTTCCCCTTCCTCTTCGGCCCCAGCCGCCTGTGGCGGAAGCAGAAGCCGCGCTCGCGAGCGCCCGGCGGAGGCTCCGCGCGCTGGTGGACCGCGGCGCGCCGGCCGCGGAGATCGAGGCGGCGACGTTTGTGACGAAACGCGCGAACATGACGCTGACGCGGGCCCGCACGTACGGCGGGCGAAGCGAGGACGCGGTGCCGCTGCACCTCCTGCGGGTCGGCCCCGCGGTGCTGGCGGCGATCTCGTGCGAGCCCTTCGTCGAGATCGGCCTCGCGATCAAGGCGCGTTCACCGTTTGCGCACACCTGGTTCGGCGGATACGTCGGGGGATGGGGCGGATATATCCCGGTCGCGAGCGAGTACCCGCGGGGCGGGTACGAGGTGGACACCTCGCCGTTCGCGCCGGACGCCGCCGCGCGCGTGATCGAAGGCACCGTGACGGCCCTGGAGGCAATGTGGCAGGCCGCCGAGGGGTGTGCGACGTGACGTCCCGATCGTAGCCGCCCAACCGGGCGACGCCGGGCGCGGCCGCTACAGACGAGGGAGGGGGATGCCGTGATGAGACGACACCGCACGACCGACCCGATCGTGGAATCGGGGGCACGTGGCCGTTCCTTAACGCGGCGGGAACTCGTGCGCGCGGGGTTGGCCGCGGGCGGCACCGCCGCGATAGCGCGCCTCGTGGGTGGCGCGCGCGGCATCGCGGTCGCCGAGGCCGCCGCCGCGGCGCCGAAGCGCGGAGGCACGGTGACGTGGGCCATGACGTCGGACCCGGCCCAGCTCGCGCCGTTTGGCGGGGTCAACGGATCGGCGTTCGAAATCACGTCGCTGGTGTATGAATCGCTCTTGGCCTGGGACCGGTCGCTCAAGGTGATCCCGGCGCTGGCCGAGTCGTGGCAGATTCCCGACAGCAGGACCTACGTCTTCAAGCTGCGCCGCGGCGTCAAGTTCCACAGCGGGAAGCCGTTCGACGCGGAGGACGTCAAGTACTCGCTCGATCTGCAAAAGACGCCGCCGCCGCCGGGCGTGGTCCAAGGATTCTACCCCAAGATCGCGAGCGTGGAGGTTGTGGATCCGCTGACCGTGCGGCTGCACATGTCCGAGCCGGACGCCACCGTGCTCGGATACCTGGCGTGGGGCCGGTACTCGTGGATCATCCCGAAGGGCCTGTACGACCGCATGGACCTGCGCACCCACGCCGACGGGACCGGTCCGTTCAAGCTCGTGGAGTACGTCCCGAACGATCACACCACGCTCGCCCGCAACGCCGCGTACTGGAATCCGGATCTACCGCGGCTCGACGGCATCACGATGAAGGTGCTGCAGGATGAGCAGGCCCGCGTGGCCGGATTGCGCTCCGGCGCGATCGACGGCACCACCGTCTCCACGGACTCGGTCAGGATCCTCGGCGGCGACCCGTCGCTCGCCGTGCTGAAGGGGCTGACCGCGGTGTTCCGCGAGATGGAGATGACCATCCGGGGCGACGGCAAGCTGTGGGACAACGCCAAGGTGCGCCAGGCCGTCAGCGCGGCGATCAATCGTCAGGAGATCATCGACAAAGTCTACGGCGGCGACGCGCTGTACTCGAGCAAGATCCCGCCGGGGTACGGCGACTGGCCGATTCCGGACAGCGCGCTCAAGAGCACGTACCAGAAATTCGACCTGCCCAGGGCCAAGCAGTTGATGGCCGACGCCGGCGTCGCGGGCGGGTTCTCGGTGACGCTGCAGTCGATCGCCCATCCTCAGGACTACACGCAGATCGCCGAGGTCATCAAGGAGCAGCTGCGACAGATCAACATCAACGTGACGGTGCAGCCGCTCGAGATCGGGACGTTCGCCAAGAATAACGGCGAGGGCGCGTTTGAGTGGCAGTCCACCGGCCGCGGCATGCGCGGCGACCCGAGCGGGTTCTTCAGCGACTTCGATCCTACCGGTGCGATCGACAAGGCGTGGTACCGCGGATATCACAACCAGGAACTGACGAGCCTGTATTACCAGGGGCTGCACGAGCCATTGCCGGTGAAGCGCCTCCCCATCTACCGCCGCCTGCAGGAGATCGTGCTCACGGACTGGCCGGCCGTGCCGTTGGTGAACCCCATGTACTACCAGGTAGTGCGCAGGCGTCTCAACGGCATGTACCTGGCGTACGACGGCACCGAGCGCGGCCTGATCGCGGCGTGGCTCGCCTGAGCGGCGTTCGCACCGCGCCTCGCTGCCCGGACCCGGGAATCTGCCCTGTGACGGCGACGCCGGCCGCGGATGCGGCGGTGCGGCGCCGCGGTGCCCGCACCGCGGTCACGGGGGAGCGCGCGGGCTGATGGCGCACGCCGCGGGGTGGCGCGCTCGCCGGGGGAGCGGGCCGTGACCCGCTACGTCGCCGGACGTCTCCTGCTGGTCATCCCAACGCTTCTCGGGATGTCCCTCTTGATCTTCGCCCTGGTACGGCTGCTGCCGGGCGACGTCGTGGACGCGATGTTGACCGGCGACGTGGGCGCGAGCGCCGGCGCGAAGGCGGCGGTCCGCCGAGCGCTCGGCCTGGCCGATCCGCTGCCCGTCCAGTACGTGAAGTTGATCGAGGGCGTCCTCAGCGGCCGCCTTGGCGCCTCGTTGACGAGCGGCGAGCCGATCAGCGGGATCATGGCCCGCGCGATTCCCATTACCGGCGAACTCGCCGTGCTGGCCGTTGTCCTCGCGACCGCCGTCGGGATCCCCCTCGGCGTGCTGTCCGCGGTGCGGCGCAACACGTGGGCCGACCTGATCGCGCGCATCGCGGGGCTGGCGGGGCTCTCGGTGCCGAACTTCTGGTTCGCCACCCTCGCCCTGCTGGTGGGATCGCTCGTGTTTCACTGGATTCCGCCGGTGACCTGGATCCCCCCGTGGCAGGACCTGTGGGGCAACCTGCGCCAAATGGCGATCCCCGCGGTCGCGATCTCGGTGTATCTGATGGCGAACGTCATGCGCATGACGCGGGGCACCATGCTCGAGGTCCTCGGCCTGGACTACATCCGGACGGCCCGGGCAAAAGGAGCATCGGCGCGCTCCGTCGTCTTCCGCCATGCGCTCCGCAACTCGCTGATCCCCGTGATCACCGTGATCGGGTTCCAAGTGGGCAACTTGATGGGCGGGGCCACGGTCGTCGAGGTGATCTTCGGGCTGCCGGGCATGGGCTACACGCTTGTGCAGGGGATCTTCGGACGCGACTATCCGGTGATCGAGATCTCGGCCATGTTTCTCGCGGCGGTGTTCGTATTCATCAACCTGCTGGTGGACCTGTTGTACGGGGTCGTGGACCCGCGGATCGCGCCGGCGTGAGCGTGACCTCGACCGCCCTGCGCGCCGACGCGGCCGTCGTTGGGCCCCGGCGGCGCTCCCGGCCGCTCCGGCGCGCGCTCAGCAACCCGATCGGTCTCGCCGGCGCCGCGATCATCTTCGCGACCGTGGTCGCCGCGGCCCTGGGACCCGTCGCGTGGCGCGTCGACTATGCGAGCGAGGCCGCGCGCCGCCTGTTGCCGCCGAGCGCCGCCCACCCCATGGGGACCGATGAGCTCGGACGGGACGAGCTGGCGCGCGTGCTCCACGGCGCGTGGGTCTCGCTCGAGGTGGGCATCATCGCCGTCGTGATCGCCTTCGTCCTGGGCGGCGCAGCCGGGATCCTCGCCGGGTTCTACAGGGGACGCACGGACGCCGTGGTGATGCGGACGATCGACGTCATGTTTGCCGTGCCCGGCCTCGTGCTGGCCATCCTCATTTCCGGGCTGCTGGGGCCGAGCCGCGTGAACGCGATGATCGCGATCGGGATCGTGTATGCGCCGGCGTTCGGCCGCGTCGTGCGGGGCTCCGCGCTGAGCGTCATGAGCCTGCCGCACGTGGAGGCGGCCCGCAGCCTGGGCGCGTCCGACGCCCGGATCATCGCGCGCCACCTGGTGCCGAATCTGATCGCCCCGGTCCTCATCCTGACCACGGCGTATCTGTCGACCGCGATCTTGACCGAAGCCGCGCTGAGCTTCCTCGGCCTGGGCACCCAGCCGCCTGAGCCGTCGTGGGGCAGCATGCTCAACGCGTCGCGGTCGTACATGGAGCTGGCGCCCTGGCTTGCGGTGTACCCCGGCGTCGCGATCATGCTGGTCGTGTTGGGGTTCAACTTTCTGGGGGACGGGCTGCGGGATCTGCTGGACCCCCAGCTCCGCGAGGTCTAGCCGTCGATGAGCGACGTGGCCGTCACCAGCACCGTTGACTTCGAACGCCCCGGCAAGCAGGTAGGGCGGCTGCAGGTGCCCCGCTCAACGAACGAGAGCGGCTGGTCCAACCTGTTCGTCCCCGCCGTCTGCATCCAGAACGGCCGCGGCCCCTCGGTGCTCATCACCGCGGGCGTGCACGGGGACGAGCCGGAGGGACAGGTTGCCGCGCTCAACCTGGCGCGCGAGACGGAGCCGGAGCACGTCAGGGGGCGGCTCATCATCCTGCCGTGCATGTCCCCGGACGCGTCCCGCGCATACTCGCGCCTGTGGCCGGACGGCGCGAACCTCAACCGCAGTTTCCCGGGGTCGGCGACCGGCGCGCCGGATCAGCAGCTCGCCGATTACGTGACACGCGTGCTGTTCCCGCTCACGGACGCGGTCTGCGATCTCCACAGCGGCGGGCGCTCGATGATGTGCCTGCCGTGGTCGGAGATGCACATGGTGACAGACCGCGCGCAGCGCGGGGCGATGGTCGACGCCATGCTCGCGTGGGGCACGGACTACCACTTCATCTACATTAACATCGCGGGCGGCGGCCTGCTCGTGGACGAGGCCGAGCGCCAGGGCAAGATCACCATCGGGACAGAACTGGGCGGGGGCGGCCACACCACGGCCGCGATCCACCGCTTGGCCGAGCACGGCCTCCGCAACTTCCTGCGGCATCTGGGCGTGCTCGCGGGAACGGCCGCGACGCGCGCATCCCGCGGGCTCCCGCCGCCGGTCATCCTACGGGCCGTGAGCGCGGACGACTATGTGCTCGCGCCCGAGAGCGGGCTGTTCGAGACGCTGGTGACCCTCGGCCAGGAGGTGGGCGCCGGCGAGCCCCTGGGACGGCTACACTTTCCGGAGCGGCCGGATCGACCGCCCGTGGATGTCCACGCGGAGACCGCCGGGGTGGTGTGCTCGATCCGGGCCATCGCCACCACCGGGCAGGGTGACTGCCTCGTGGTCACCGGACAACGGTGCGGGCGAGACGAGCTGCTCGAATGAGGAGGAGCATGACACGGTCATGGTGAGCGCGCTGCTGGCTGGGGCGGCAGAGGCCGACATCACGCCGCCGTACGGACTGCCGCACGGTGCGTGGCGCCTCCGTACCGGTGTATCCGTAGGGCGGCACGAGCCGCTCCTCGCCCAGGCCCTCGTGCTCGACGACGGCCGGCGGACCGTGGCGCTCCTGACGTGCGACCTCTTGTTCGCGGGGCATGCGCTTGCCCGCACGGTGCGGGCACGCGTGCACGCGCGCACGGGCATCCCGCCCGAGGCGGTGCTGCTCAACGCGTCGCACAACCACAGCGCGCCGAGGTTGTCCCGCGGTGCCGGCCTGGCGGCGCTCGATCACCAGAGCGGGTTCGAGGGCTACGAGCACGCGCTCCCCGACCTGCTCGCGGGAACCGTCTACGCGGCACACTACCACCGGCGCCCGGCGAGCGTGGGGGGCGGGACCACCCGAGCACCAGGCCTGACGGTGAACCGGGTCCTGCCCGAGCAGGCGGTGGACGACACCGTCGCCGTGCTCAGGGTTGACGGTGATGACGGCCGGCCGATTGCCGTCGTGACGTCCTTCGCGTGCCATCCGATTTTGATGGCCGGTCACACCCTCTTGTGGAACGCAGAGTTCCCGGCGCCGTTCCGCGCTGCGATCGCCGGCGCGCATCCGGGCGTCGTGGCGATGTTTGGGCAGGGATGCGCCGGAGACGTCGGCCCGTGGAATTACTGGTTCGGCAATCCCGAGGCGCTCCCGCAGACGTACGAGCACCGGGATCGGCTGGGCAAGGCCCTGGCTCTGCGGGTCCTCGACCTGCTTCCGCGCTTGAGCACCCGGCCGCACGCCCCGGTCGCGGGGCTGAGCCACACGATCGCCCTCCGGCGGCGACGGCTGCCGTGGACCCGTGACGAGATCCTGGCGATGGAGTCCAAACTGGCAGGCCTCCCGGAGCCGCGCTATCCGGAGGCATGGCCGGCGGGCCTCCACACAATGAACTCGGCGCAGCGTTTTCCCGTCTTGTATCAGAAAGGGGCCGTCGCGATGTACAGGGAGATGCTGCGCCTCGCGGATGAGCCGATGAACGCGGAGCTGCAGGTCCTCGCGGTGGGGGACGTCGCGGTGGCGGCGAACCCCTTCGAGCTCTTCAATGGGGGCGGCCGGCGGATCCGCGAGCGAAGCCCGTTCGGGACGACGCTCGTGTTGGGGTACAGTAACGACTACCTCGGCTACCTACCCGGCGCCGAGGAGTTCGATCGGCTCCCGGACGTCTCGCTCGCCGAGATCTTGGACCAGGACCGGTACCGGTGGGCGTACGGGATCAGCAACACCCCGCTCGAGCGGGGCGAGGCGGACCGGGTCGTCGACGCGAGCGTGGAAGTGCTCCACGCGGTGCGGGCCGAGCTCGCAGGCCGGGGAACCTAGTGCTCCATGTCGTATGTGCGACGAGGGTAGAGGTGTCGGGCGGGCCTGGCCGAAGCGGGCGTTGGTCTCGGCCCTCATAAATCCAATCCAACGAGGGCCTCGACCGACGCCCGCGATGCTGACGGCTGCGTGGCATCGCTTCACTTGCGCCGCGGACTAAGCGAGGGCACGGCGTGGTCAGGCGTCGGGTGCGTGGAGCGGAGGATAGGTCCGCCCGGCACCAGCCCTTGCCGAAGCAATGCAATGACGCATTAGTGGATTCGGGCGGCGCGGCGCGGGCGGAGGAGGACTTGCCTCCGGTGCGGAGAAGCGTGCTCGGCATACGCACCCGCTCGTCTGCGACCGCGACACTGCACACCCGAGATCCGGGGAGGAGGGACAGCATGCGAAAGTGGTGTGCCGTAGTGGCAGTGCTCGCACTGCTCGTGCCCCTGACCGCGCTCGGCGCGGGGGCCCAGGGCGCGACGATCAAGATCGGTGTCCCGGTGCCGTTGTCCGGCGGCAACGCCAAGATGGGCGACGACATCTCCAAGGCCGCGACGCTGGCCATCGAGGAGTGGAACGCCAAGGGCGGCGTCCTCGGGCGTAAGCTCGAGATCATGACGTTCGACGACGCGTGCGACGCGCAGCAGAGCGTGACGGCGGCGCACAAGCTCGTCGACGCCGGTGTCGTCGCCGTGGCCGGCGGGTACTGTTCGTCGGCCGCCATTCCCGCGAGCGCCGTCTACCACGACAGCGGCGTGGCGTTTGTGGCCGACGCCTCGAGCAACCCCAAGCTGACGGACCAGGGCTTCGAGAACGTCTTTCGGGTCATCGGCCGCGACGATCAGCAGGGGCCGTACGCCGCGGGCTTCATGACGAAGACCCTCAAGGCGCATCGCGTCGCGATCATCCACGACAACACCGTGTACGCCAAGGGCCTGGCGGATGCGACGAAGGCGGCGCTCAGCGGCAAGCCCGGCGTGCAGGTCGTGTTCTTCGACGCGATCACCCCGGGCGAGAAAGACTTCTCCGCCGTCCTGACCAAGGTCAAGAGCCTCAAGCCCGACGTAACGTACTTCACCGGCTACTATCCGGAAGGCGGCCTGCTGGCCAAACAGTTCAAGGACCTCGGCGTGTCCGGGAAATTCATGGCGGGGGACGCCAACAACGACCCGACCTTTGTAACGGAAGCCGGCGCGGCGGCCGAGGGTGACTTTGTGACGTCGACCCCCCTGCCGCAGGATCTCGGGACGGCGAAGGCCTTTGTGGACCGGTACAAGAAGCGCTTCAACCAGGACCCCGGACCGTACTCCGCGTTGGAGTACGACGCCGTCAATATCGTGATCAATGCGATCCAGCGGGCGCACAGCACCGACCGCGCCGCGATCATCAAGGCCATCGCGGCGACCAAGGGCTACAAAGGCGCGACCGGCAGCATCGGGTTCGACAAGAAGGGCGACCGCACCACGATCCTCTACATCCCCTACATCATCAAGGGCGGGAAGTTCACGCCCTACAACGTTTCCTCGTGATGCGTCCATAGCGTCGTTTGGGGACGCCCCGCAGGGCGGGGCGTCCCCTGGTTCGGCCTCCGGCGCGGCATGACCGTCGCACTGCAGCAACTGGTGAACGGCCTCACGGTGGGGTCGTTTTACGCGCTCATCGCGCTCGGCTACACCATGGTGTACGGCATCATCCGCCTCATCAACTTCGCGCACGGCGACATCTACGCGGTCGGCGCGTTTTTGGGGCTGTCCACGTACGGCCTGCTGCGGCTCCTGCACGTCGACAACCCGATCCTGACGACGCTGCTCGGCCTCGTGGTGTCCATGGGCTGCACGGGACTCCTCGGGATGCTCGTCTACCGGGTGGCGTACCGCCCGCTGCTGCACGCGCGGCTGTCGATCCTCATCTCCGCGATCGGCGCATCGCTCACGCTCGAGTACGGCTTGTTTCTCATCTACAGCCCGTCGTTTCTGGTGTACCCGCACCTCTTCGACACTCCCGGCATGTCCCTGGGCGACATTTCCGTGTCGGGCCTCCAGATCATCATCTTCGTCTCCGGCCTCGTCCTGATGGCGGCGCTGTACCTGATCGTCCACCGCACCAAGATCGGGATGGCGATGCGCGCGCTGGCGATCAACCAGGACGCCGCCCGGCTGATGGGCATCGACGTCAACCGCGTGGTCGCCCTAACGTTCTTCCTCGGGTCGACGCTGGCGGCGTTCGCCGGCGTGCTGACGGGCCTCTACTACTCGCAGATCTCGTTCCTGATGGGGTTCCTCATCGGCCTCAAGGCCTTTACCGCGGCCGTCCTCGGCGGCATCGGCAACATCCCCGGGGCGGTCGTCGGGGGGTTTCTCCTCGGCGTGCTGGAGGGGTTGGCCGCGGGCTACTTCTCAAGCCGGTGGAAGGACGTGGTCGCGTTCGGCATCCTCATCGTCATCCTCGTGGTCCGCCCGCGCGGCCTCCTCGGCGAGCGCGTCGTCGAACGGATGTGAACGCGCTGGGCAACCGGTGGGTTCGGGGCGCGCTCGTCGTCGCGGTCATCGTTGTCGCCCTCGGCCTGCCGATCGTCGGCACGCCGTACCTGATCGACGTCGGTACGCTCGTCCTCGTCTACATCATGCTGGGGCTCGGCCTGAACGTGGTCGTGGGCTACGCCGGCCTCTTGGACCTGGGGTACGCGGCGTTCTTCGCCATCGGCGCGTACACGACGGGGATCCTGATGGACGACGCCCACCTCGCGTTCTGGTGGACGCTCCCCGTGGCGGCGTGTTTCACGGCGCTGTCGGGCGTGGTGATCGGCACGCCGACGCTGCGCCTCAGGAGCGACTACCTCGCGATCGTGACGCTCGGCTTCGGGGAGATCGTCCGGATCGCGGCCACCAACCTCACGTTCACGGGCGGCCCGGAAGGGTTGTACGGGATTGCGCATCCGACGATCGGCGGGTTCGTGCTGCGCTCCCCGCAGGCACTCTACTTCCTCGGGCTCGCGTTCGTGCTCGTGGTCCTCGCCGGCAGCTACAATCTGGCCCGGTCGCGCCTCGGCCGGGCGTGGCTCGCGATCCGGGAGGACGAGGCGGCGGCGCAGGCGGCCGGTATATACCCGGTGCACTCCAAGCTGATGGCCTACGTGCTCGGGGCCGTGTTCGCGGGCGCCGCGGGGTCGTTCTTCGCCGTGAAGCTCACGGCGATCAACCCGTCCAGTTTCACGTTCATCCAGTCGGTCACGATCCTCATGGTCATCATCCTGGGCGGGATGGGGAGCCTCCCCGGCGTGATCCTGGCCGCCGCGGTCATCGTCGTCCTCCCCGAAGTGCTGCGCGCCTTCGACCAGGTGCGGATGTTTGCGTTCGGGATCGGCCTCATCATCTTGATGCTCGTGCGGCCGCAGGGGCTGTGGCCGAGCCGCATCGGCCAGATCGAACGGCGGGCCGTCGCCGTCTCGGAGGCAAGCGCCGCCGCCGGCGTCGCGGCCGACGCGGCCGCCACAACGGAGTAGGGGGCACGGTGCCGGTGCCGCCCGCCCCCGCGCCGGATGTCGTCGCCGCGTCCAACGGGGCCATCCTCGACGTCGACGCGCTCACCGTCCGCTTCGGCGGCCTCGTCGCCGTCTCCGCGGTCTCGCTCGACGTGCGCCATCGGGAGATCCTGAGCATCATCGGCCCGAACGGCGCCGGCAAGACGACGGTGTTCAATTGCATCACGGGGTTTCTTCGCCCCACCGCCGGCCGGATCGTGTTCGAGGGCGTGGACGTCACCGGCATGCGTCCGGACCTCGTGGTGCGGCGGGGGATCGCCCGCACGTTCCAGATGATCCGGCTGTTCCCCGACCTCGATGTGGACGAGAACGTGATGATCGGCCTGCACGGCCGGACGCGGGCGGGCACGCTGGACTCGCTGCTGCACACGGGGCGGCACCGGCGGGAGGAAACCTGGGCGCGTGAGGAGACCTACCGCTGGCTTACGTTTGTCGGGCTGGCGGAGCGCGCGCACTACCGGGCCCGCGAGCTGGCGTACGGCGACCAGAGGCGGCTGGAGATCGCCCGCGCGCTCGCCACGGCTCCCCGGCTCCTCATCCTGGACGAACCCGCAAGCGGCATGAACCCCGCGGAGAAGGCGGCGCTCGTCCAGCTCGTCGGCCGCATCCGCGAGGCCGGGGTCACGGTGCTGTTCATCGAGCATGACATGAGCGTCGTGATGGGGATCAGCGACCGCATCGTCGTGTTGAACCACGGGGTGCGCATCGCGGAGGGAGCGCCCGCCGCCATCCAGCAAGATCCGCAGGTCATCGAGGCGTACCTCGGCCGGGACGACGACGCATGAACCTGCTCGAGGTCCGCAACCTCGTCACCGCGTACGGGAGCATCGAGGCGCTCCACGGGATCTCGTTGGACGTCGCGGACGGCGAGATCGTGGCGCTCCTGGGGGCGAACGGCGCGGGCAAGACGACGGCGCTGCGCACGATCTCCGGGCTGCTGCGGCCGCGCTCCGGGGAGGTGTGGTTTGCCGGCGCGCGGATTGACCGGCGGCCGGCGCACGACATCGTGCGCCTCGGACTGACGCACGTGCCCGAGGGGCGGTGGATCTTCTCCCTCATGACGGTCGACGAAAACCTGCGCCTCGGGGCGTACGCCGAACCGCGTGTTCCCCAGGCCGCGCTGGACCGGGTCTTCACGCTCTTTCCCCGGCTGCGAGAGCGGCGGGCACAGGTCGCCGGCACGCTATCGGGAGGGGAGCAGCAGATGCTGGCGATCGCCCGGGCGCTCATGACGAGGCCGCGGCTGCTCCTCCTCGACGAGCCGTCCATGGGGCTCGCGCCGGTGCTGGTGCGCCTCATCATCCAGACGATCGCCGAGATCAACCGCGATGGAACCACCGTCCTGATCGTCGAGCAGAACGCCAGCGCGGCGCTACGGCTGGCCCGGCGCGCCTACGTGCTCGAGAATGGGCGCGTGGCGCTGGAGGGACCGAGCGCGGACCTGGCCAAGAACGAACGGGTCCGGCAGGCCTATCTGGGGGTCGGCGCGCCACTGCGCGCGCAGGGGTGAGCGATGGCTGAACCACCTCCGCTGTACGACCACGGTCCGGGGACCCCGCTCGACGTCGACCGCGAGTTCTACGGGCGGTTGGCGCGCGAGGTGGAGCAGCGCACGATCGTGGAGCGGTTCATCGTCCCCATGCGGTCCGGACGGGCCTGGCCGGTGGCGGCGGGGCACCTGTGCCGTATCGTCGCGGTCGAGGGGCCGCAGGTCGCCGATTTCAACGCGTGGCACCGCGACAATCCGCGGGAGCGTTTCTGGGCGGCGCGCACACGGCAGCTGCAGGGCACGCACGTCACCACGTTCCACCGGCTCTGGTCGTGCCTGCCGTACCTGCGCCCCATGATCACGATCACGAACGACACGGTGCAGTACGGCGTGGACGAGGACGGCGCCGGCTGTCACGATCTGCTCGGGACGCGGTGCGATCCCTACGTCCACGCCATGCTCAACGGGGAGGAGTTCGACCGGACCTGCCACTCCAATCTCGTCCGCGCGGTGGCGCCCTACCGCCTCACCGAGCTGGACGTCCACGACGTTCTCAACATCTTCATGGTAACGGGGCTGCGGAGGGACGGGCGCTACTTCGCCAAGGCGAGCCCGGCCAGGCGGGGCGACTTCTTCGAATTTTTCGCCGAGATCGACCTGCTCTGCGCCATCTCGACGTGTCCCCACGGCGACCTCTCGGTGGCGATGTGGGGTCCCGCGCGCGGCGATCCGCTCACCACGTGCCGGCCGCTCGGCGTTGAGGTGTATCGCCCGGCGCCCCCGCTGCTCGCGGGCTGGGCGCCGCCGGCGCCCGCGGGCTACCACGGTCTGCACGGCCTGGGGACGTAGGAAGGAGGACAGCGATGCGGCTCCGCGACCGCGTGGCGGTCATCACGGGATCCAGCGCCGGGATCGGCGAGGCCATCGCGTGGGCCTATGCGCGCGAGGGGGCGCGCGTGGTGGTCAATTCGCGGTCGCCCGACCGGGGCGAGCGCGTGGCCCGGGCCCTCCGGGAGGGCGGCCACGACGCGGTCGCCGTCGCCGGGGATGTCACCGATCGCGGGACCGCGAACCGGTTGGCTGCCGCGGCGGAGGAACGGTGGGGGCGCCTCGACGTCCTCGTGAACAACGCGGGCACCTCGATGATCGGGCCGTCGGAAACGCTGCCCGAGGATGGATGGCGGCAGACCATCGACACGAACCTGACGGGCGCGTTCCTTTGCGCGCAGGCCGCCGCCCGCCTCATGCTGGCGCAGCGGCGCGGCGTGATCCTGAACATCTCGTCGATCCTCGGCGAGGTCGGCCTGCCGAAGCGCGCCGCGTACTGCGCCAGCAAGCACGGGTTGATCGGCCTGACAAAGGTGCTCGCGGCCGAGTGGGCGAGCAAGGGCATCCGCGTGGTATCGATCGACCCGGCGTACATCAAGACCGCGATGGACGAGCGCGATCAGGTGGCCGGTGACTACTCCAATGCCGACATCGAGCGGCGCACGCCGCTCGGCCGGTTCGGAACCGTCGACGAGGTGGCCCGCGCGGCCACGTTTCTGGCCTCAGACGATGCCAGCTATATCACCGGGTCCTGCATCACGGTCGACGGCGGGTGGGTCGCGTATGGCGGCTGGTAACGCGCCCGCGTGGCCCGCGGGAGCCGGCACGCCCAGGACGGTGGAGCCCGGTCGCGCCGCGCCTCCGCAGGAACTGCCGGAGGGAATCGGCGCCGAGGATCTGCGCGCGCTGTACCGGTACATGCTCCTCCAGCGCACCGCGGAGGAGCGCATCATCCACCTGTACCGGCAGGGCGCCGTCGTCGGCGCCTGTTTTACCGGCTATGGTCACGAGGCCATCGCCGTCGGCGCGGCCTACGCGCTGGGGCCGATGGACGTGGCGGCGACGCTCCATCGGGACCTCGGCGCGCGCCTCGTGCTCGGGATGCCGGTGCGGCTGTACTTCGCGAACTTCCTCGGCCGGACGGGATCGCCGACACGGGGGCGCGAAGGCAACCTGCACATCGGCGGGCTCGGCCCGCGCATCCTGCTCCACACCGATTTCATCGGCGCAAACGTGGCGGTCGCGGCCGGCGCCGCGCTCGCCTTTGCGGTCCGGCGGGAAGAGCGCGTGGCCATGGCGTTCTTCGGCGAGGGCGCGCTTGCCACCGGCGAGTACCACGAAGGCGTCAACCTGGCGGCGGTGCAGCGGCTCCCGCTTGCGCTCGTCTGCTGGAACAACCAGTTCGCCCTGTCCACGCCGGTGGCGCAGGAAATCTGCGGTCCGATCGTGGAGCGCATGGCCGGGTACGGGATGCCGGCCAGCGCGGTCGACGGGAACGATGTCCTCGCCGTCTACCGCGCCGCCCGGACGGCGGTGGACCGCGCGCGGCGAGGCGAGGGCCCGAGCTTCGTGGAGTGCTGCACGATGCGGATCCGCGGGCACTCCGAGGCGGACGACGCGTCCTACGTCCCCAAGGCGCTGCTCGACGAGTGGCGCCCGCGCGATCCCGTCGCACGCTTCGAGGCACGGCTCCGCGAGTTCGGCGTGCTCGATTCCGGCGAGGCGGAAGCACTCCGGGCCGGCGTCGTCGCCGAGGTGGACGCGGCCCAGGCGTGGGCCGAGGCCAGCCCGCCGCCGGATCCAACCGAGCTCGAGCGCGGCGTGTACTGCGAGGCACGGCCGTGGCCGTGATGACGTACCTCGAGGCGATTGCGGACGGCCTCCGCGAGGCCATGCGCGCCGATCCGTCGGTGATCGTGCTCGGCGAGGACGTCGCCGTGTACGGCGGCGCGTTCAAGCTGACCCGGGGCCTTCTCGAGGAGTTTGGGGACCGCCGCGTGATCGATACGCCGATCAGCGAAGCGGGCATCGTCGGCGCGGCCGTGGGCGCGGCGCTCGTCGGCCTGCGCCCGGTCGCGGAGATGCAGTTTGCCGACTTCATCTCCAACGCGTTCAACCAGCTCGTCAACGTCGCGGCCACATCGGCGTACCGGGCCGGGGGATGCGTGCCGCTCGTCGTGCGGGCGCCGTGCGGGGCCGGGACGCACGGCGGGCCGTTTCACTCGCAGTCCGTGGAGGCGTACTTCTTTCACGCGCCGGGGCTCAAGATCGTGCTGCCGTCGACGCCGGAAGACGCCAAGGGACTGCTGCTGTCCGCGATCGCGGACCCGAACCCGGTGCTGTTTCTCGAGCACAAGGCGTTGTACCGGTCGCTGCGCGGGCCGGTCGACGGCGGCCTCGCGTTCGTGCCCCTGGGTCGCGCGGCGGTGCGGCGGCCCGGCCGCGACGTCACCGTGGCGACCTACGGCATGATGGCGCACCGGTCGCTGGAAGCCGCCGAGGCCGCGGCGCGGGAAGGCGTCGAGGCGGAGGTGATCGACCTGCGCACGCTCTTGCCGCTCGACCTCGAGACGATCGCGGAGTCCGTGGCGCGCACGAGCCGCCTGCTCGTGGTCCACGAGGATCGGCTCCGTGGCGGCCTCGGTGCCGAGATCGCCTCCTACATCGGCGAGCATCTCTTTACTTCGCTCGATGCGCCGGTGTCGCGCGTCGCCGCCCCTGACACCCCCGTACCGTACGCGCCCCCGCTCGAGGGCGCCTACCTGCCGAGCGCCGAGCGGATCCGCGAGGCGATCGTACGACTCGCTCGGTGGTGAACGCGGCCCCGCCGTCGCGACCCGTGGTCGCGGTGCTGGCGGACGCCCGGCTCGGCGGACCGGAGCTCGGCTCCGTGGCCGACACCGCGGTGATCCGGTACGCCGGGGATGTCGTCGCGTTGCGCACGGCGCTCCGGGACGCGCACGTCCTGTTCGTCTGGGATTTTCGTACCTCCATGCTCCGCGAGGCCTGGGCCGGCGCCCGCGACCTCCGGTGGATCCACGTCGCGGCCGTGGGCGTCGACACGGTCCTATTCCCCGAGCTCGTGGAGAGCGACGTGATCGTGACGAACTCACGGGGCGTCTTCGACCAGGCCATCGGCGAGTACGTGCTCGGCCTGATGCTGGCGTTCGAAAAGGATCTGCCCGGCACAATCGTCCGCCAGCACCGGCACGCGTGGGAGCACCGCGAGACCGGGATGCTGGGCCGCCGGACCGCCGTCGTCGTCGGCGCCGGCGGCATCGGACGCGCGATCGGCCGGCTGGCGCACGCGGTCGGGATGCGGGTCATCGGGGTGGCGCGGACGGCGCGGCCGCTGGACCCCGATCTCGGGACGATCGTCCCGGCCGCCGAGCTCGCGAGCGTGCTCGGCGACGCGGACTACCTCGTGATCGCCACGCCGCTCACGCCCGAGACGCGCGGCCTGATCGGCGCGGACGTGTTCGCGCGCATGAAGCCGAGCGCGCGGCTGATCAACGTCGGCCGCGGTCCAATCGTGGACGAGGGGGCACTGCTCGAGGCCGTGCGGGCCGAGCGCATCGCCGGCGCGGCGCTCGACGTGTTTGCGCGCGAACCCCTCCCGCCGGACCATCCGCTGTGGGACGTGCCGGGGGTCATCGTGTCGCCGCACATGTCCGGTGACTTCGTGGGGTCGCTTGAGGCGCTCGCGGCGCTCTTTCGGGACAACTTCGCGCGGTGGCGACAGGGCGCGCCGCTGCTCAACGTCGTCGACAAGCGCCGCGGGTACGTGCCCGGGCGTGCCGCCGAGGAGGCCGAGCCCGCCCGGCGCGCGTCGCCGCGCCGGCGTGATCGCGCCGGGGATCCCGGACGGTCGTGACGGCGCCCGCGGCCGTCGGCATCGACGCGGGCGGGACATTCACCGACCTCGTCGTGGTCGCGCCCGGCGGTCCGCCGCTGGTGTACAAGCGGCCGACATCGCGCGATCCCTCCCGCGCGCTCGTCGACGGCCTGCGGGCCGTCGGACACGACGCCGGCGTGGCCCGGCTGACGTATGGCACCACGGTCGTGACCAACGCGCTCCTGGCGGGTGCCGGCGCCCGGGTCGCCCTCGTCACCACGCGCGGCTTCCGCGACGTGCTGGAAATCGGGCGGCAGCAGCGCGACCACTTGTACCGGCTGGACGCGCCGGGCCGCGCGGCGCCCGCGGTGCCCCGGGCGCTGCGGTTCGAGGTCACGGAGCGGATCGACCCCGGGGGGCGCGTCCTCCAGCCGCTCGTGGACGGCGAGGTCGCGGCGCTCGCGGATGCGTTGCGGCGCGCCGAGGTCGAGGCCGTCGCCGTGTGCTTCCTCCACGCCTACGCCAATCCCGTCCATGAACGCCGGGTCGCCGCGCTGCTCGGTCCGCATGTGCGCCACGTGTGCCTGTCGTCCGCGGTCAATCCCGAGTTTCGTGAGTACGAGCGCGCGCACACGACGTGCGTGCACGCGCGCGTGACGCCGCTCGTGGCGCGGCATCTGCACGACCTCGCGGCCGGGCTCCGCGCCGTCGGCGTCCAGGCGCCGCTCGCGCTCATGCAATCGAACGGCGGCGTGGCGTCCGCGCGTCAACTTGTAGATCGTCCGCTTGCGCTCTACATGTCGGGACCGGCGGCCGGCGTGGCGGCGGCGCGGGCGGTGATCGCCGGCGCGGGCATCGGCGACGCGGTGGCGCTCGACATGGGCGGCACCTCGACCGATGTGTGCCTGATCCGCGGCGGGCAGGTGGAATCGGTCACGGAACGCCGGGTCCTCGGCCAACCCGTCCGGCTGCGGTCCGTGGCCGTCGAGAGCATCGGCGCGGGCGGGGGATCCGTCGCCTGGGTCGATCGGGCGGGAGCACTCAGGGTTGGTCCGGAGAGCGCCGGAGCGGAGCCGGGACCGGCCTGCTACGCGCGCGGCGGCGAGCGTGCGACCGTGACGGACGCGTACGTGGTCCTCGGCGTGCTGAGCGAGACCCACGCGATCGGCGACGTCCGGCTCGATCCCGACCTCGCCCGGCGCGCGATCGAGCCACTCGCCGCGCGGTTCGGGATGAGCGTGCCCGATACGGCCGCGGGGATCCTGGAGATCGCAGGCGCGGCGATGCTCCGGGCGATCCGCATGGTGTCGCTCGAGCGCGGCGTCGACCCGCGCGCGCTCACCCTGGTAGCGTACGGCGGGGCCGGGCCGATCCATGCCGGCCGGCTGGCGGCGCTCGCCGGCATGCCGCGGGCGCTCGTCCCGGTCTACGCGGGCGTCTTCTCCGCCTGCGGCTGCGCCCTCGCAGACCGCCGCTACGACGCGGCGCAGAGCGCCCGCGTGCGCCTCTGGGAGGACGGGCCCGAGGCCTGGGAGCGGCCGCTCCGCGAGCTGGAGGCCGACCTCCTCGCGCGGTGCCTCGACGACGGCGCGCCGCCCGGCAGCGTCGTCCTCCAGCGGTCGATCGACCTGCGCTACGTCGGACAAAACTACGAGCTCGAGGTCCCGGTCACGCCGGGGCTCGACGCCGCGGCCGTGCGGGCCCGATTCTTGACGCTCCACCGTCTCCGTTATCAGTACGTTACCGACGAGCCGGTGGAGGGGGTCGCGGTGCGGGCCGCCGCCATCGTCCCCGCGCCGGAGGCGAGGCTCCTCGCGCCTGCGGCCGAGGCGGCCGCGGCGCGGTCGCGCCGGGTCTTCTTCCATAGGATGGGGTGGATCGACACGCCCGTCTACCCGAGGATGGGCGTGCCGTGCGGCCGGGCGTGCCCCGGGCCGGCGATCCTCGAGGATCCGTGGTGCACGGCTCTCGTCTATCCCGGGCAGACCGCGCGGCGAGACGAGGCGGGGCTCCTGTGGATCGAGCCGTCGTGACGCCGGATCCGGTGACGCTGGAAGTCGTCCGCCACGCGGTGCTGTCCATCGCGGAAGAGATGCGCGTCGTGCTGATGCGCTCGGCACGCTCCCCGGTCCTCAAGGAAGCCGGTGACCTCTCGTGCGCGCTGACCGACGCGCACGGCCGCCTTATCGCGCAGGGCCGCGACATCCCCATTCACCTGGGTGTGATGGCGTTCACCGTGGAGGAGCTACTGAAGCGCGTGCCCGCGGCCGATCTCCGCCCGGGCGACGTGTACGTGACCAACGATCCCGAGGTTGGGGGCAACCACCTCCCCGACGTCAAGGCGATCACGCCGATCTTTCACGCCGGCCGGCTGGCCGCGTTCGCGGTCAACCTCGCGCACTGGCCGGACATCGGCGGGGCCCGGCGGGGCAGTTACGTCGCCGGGGCGCGGGACCGGTACGCGGAAGGGCTGTGCATTCCCCCGGTGCCGTTGTTCGTGCGGGGCGAGCCGAACGAGCGGATGCTGGACCTGGTACTGAGCAATGTCCGCGGGCGCGAGGAACGGCACGGCGACCTGCTCGCGCAGTACGCCGCGAACGCGGTCGCGGCGGCGCGCCTGCACGAGGTTTTCGAGCGGTTCGGCGCCGAGGTGGTCGAGGGGTGCATGGCGCGGTTCCTCGACGAGTCCGAGGCGCAGATGCGGGCCGCGATCGCCGAGCTGCCATCGGGTGACTACGCGGGCGAGGACTGGCTGGACGACGGCGGCACCGGCGGGGCGCCGGTGCGTATCGCCGTGCGCGTCCGCGCCGGCGCCGGGACCCTGCACGCGGACTTCACGGGCACGGCGCCGGAGGTCCCGGGACCGCTCAATGCCACGCGGTTCGTCACCGCGTCCGCGGTATTCTACGCGGCGCGCGCGCTCCTCGGCCCGGATATCCCGGCGAACGCCGGGTGCTATCGCCCCATTACGCTCCACATCCCCCCGCGGTCCGTCCTGGATCCCGGCGCGGAGGCGCCGCGCGTCGGCGGGAACCACGAGACCTCCCAGCGCGTGGTCGACGCCGTGTTCCGGGCGCTGGCCCCGGCGCTCCCCGATCGGGTCGTCGCCGGCGGGCCCACCACGTCCGGGCTCGTGATGCTGAGCGGCACCCGCGAGGACGGCCGTCCGTTCATCCTGTACGAGGTGCACGGCGGCGGCGAGGGCGCGAGCGCGGCGCGGGACGGTCTCAACGGCATCCGCGTGCACATGAGCAACGTCATGAACACCCCGATCGAGGTGATCGAACGCGAATATCCGCTGCGGGTGGAATGCTGCGAGCTCGTGCCCGACAGCGGAGGCCGCGGCCGCCACCGAGGCGGGCTGGGGCTTCGGCGCGCCTACCGCCTCTTGGCCCCGCGCGCGGAGCTCTCGACGATGGTGGAGCGGATGCGGGTCGCACCGTGGGGCGTCTTTGGCGGCGAGGTCGGGGCGCCGTTTCGCGTGGTCTGCGTGGACGGAGAACGGCGCGTCGCCGTGCGGGGAAAGGAGAACCGCGACCTCCACGAGGGCGCGCTGGTGATCGTGGAGAGCTGCGGCGGCGGCGGGTTCGGCCCGCCGGAGGACCGGCCCGCCGAGCTCGCCGAAGCCGACGCGGTGCACGGGTACGTCACCGCGGCGCCGCCGGCGCGGGATCCGTGGAGCAGGAGGGAGCGGCCGTGAAGCTACGTGACCGGGTCGCGATCGTGACGGGCGCGGCCAAAGGCATGGGAGGCGCGATCTGCGCCCGCCTGGCCCAGGAAGGCGCCCACGTCGTGGCGGCGGCGCGCGACGCGGCGCCGCTGGCAGCGCTCGTGGACAAGCTGCGCGGGCTCGAGGGCGGCGGCCGGCACCTCGCCGTGCCCACCGACGTCACGGAGGAGACCCAGGTCGCGAACCTGGTGGACCGCACGCGCGCGGAGTTTGGGCGGATCGACGTGCTCGTCAACGCCGCCGGCGTCACCGGCCCCGTGGAAACGCCGCTCCATGCCGTCGACCCCGCGGCATGGGATCACGTCCTGGCCGTGAACCTCAAGGGCGTGTTTCTCTGCTGCCGGGCCGTCGTGCCGGTGATGATCGCGCAGCGCGCCGGCAAGATCATCAACGTCGCGGGGACGTCCGGGCTGCGGGGGTACCGGTATCGCGCACCGTACTCGGCGTCGAAGTGGGCCGTGCGCGGGCTCACACGGACGCTGGCGCTTGAAGTCGGGCCGTTCAACATCAACGTCAACGCGATCTGCCCGGGCGTCGTGGAAGGCGGCCGCATGACGGGGATCGTCGCGGAAAAGGCCCGGGTGCGCGGCACGACAGAGCAGGACGTGTTCGATGAATACGTCGGCGAGATGGCGCTGCGCCGGTTTTCCACCGACGAGGACGTCGCGCACGCGGTCGTGTTTCTGGCGTCCGAGGAGAGCCGGCAGATCACGGGCCACGATCTCGTCGTCGACGGCGGGTGGGACGTCTAAATTGGTGCCTCATCTCGTATGTTCGACGAAGGTAGACGGGCCAGGCCCGCCCGGTACCAGCCGTTGTCGAAGTAATCCGATGACGTCCTAACGCGGCCACCGGCCGATGCCGTAGGGAGAGCACAGTGCCCGCCGCGCCGTTCGACTACGAAGCGCCCGCGACGCTCGCCGAGGCCCTGGATCTGCTCGGGGAGCGCGGCCCGGAGGCCCGCCCGCTCGCCGGCGGTCAGAGCCTCGTGCCGCTGCTCACGCTGCGGCTCGCGCGGCCGCGCCTCGTCGTGGACCTCGACCGCCTGCACGAGCTCCGCGCGGTCAGGAGGACACCCGACGCGCTCGAGATCGGCGCGCTCGTGCGGCATCGCGCGCTGGAGCGTGGCGAGGGGCCGCTCGCCCTCTGCCCGCTGCTCCAGGAGGCGGCCGCGCTCATCGGCAACACGCGCGTGCGGACGCTCGGGACCCTCGGCGGCAGCGTGGCGCACGCCGATCCCGCGGCCGAGCTTCCCGCCGTCCTGCGGGCGCTCGACGGCGCGGTGGTGCTGCGGAGCACGCGCGGCGAGCGCGTCGTGGGCGCCGGCGACTTCTTCGTGGGCATGCTCACAACCGCGCTCGCGCCCGACGAGCTCCTGACCGCCGTGCGGCTGCCGCTGCCGTCGCCAGGGGCCGGCTTCGCCGTGGAAGAGTTCAGCCGGCGCGCCGGCGACTTCGCCGTGGTCGCGGCCGTCGCCGTGGTGGAGCTCGACGGCGGTGCCGTGGCACGCGCCCGCGTCGCCCTGGCGGGCGTCGGTCCGGTGCCGGCGCGGCTCGATCGCCTGGAGGCGGCGCTGCTCGGCGAGCGGTCCGGGCCGGACGCGATCCGTCGCGCCGTCGCGGATCGGCCGCTCGGGATCGAGCCGGACGGCGACATCCACGCCTCGGCCGAGTACCGCCGCCACCTCGCCGCCGTGCTGACCACCCGCGCGCTGGAACGGGCGGCGGAGGCCGCGAGGGGGGCCGTCGTGTGACCGAGCTTCGGATCGCGTTCACGCTCAACGGAGAGCCGTGCGAGGTGCGGACAGAGGCGCACCGCACGCTGCTCGAGGTCCTCCGCGCCCGCGGGGGGGTGGAAGTCAAGGAAGGGTGCGGGGAAGGCGTGTGCGGCACGTGCACCGTGCTTCTCGACGGCGAGCCGGTGAGCAGCTGCCTCGTGCTCGCCGCGCGCGCGCACGGGCGCGATCTCCTGACGGTGCGCGGCCTCGGCGATGACCAGGCACCGCACCCGCTGCAGTCCGCGTTTGTGGCACACGGGGCCGCGCAGTGCGGCTTCTGCACGCCCGGCATGCTGCTCGCCGCGTATGCGTTGCTGCGGGACCATCCGCGGGCGAGCCGCGCGGAGATCCGCCGGGCGATCGCGGGCAACCTCTGCCGCTGCACCGGCTACACGAAGATCATCGACGCCATCGCGGCCTGCGCGGGCGGAGCCGCCCGTGGCTGAGTCCCCCACCGCAACACAAGAGCGCCTCCGCGTCGTCGGCCGGCGGCTTCCGCGCCACGACGCGCGCGACAAGGTCCTGGCCCGCACGCTCTACGCCGCGGATTGGCAGATGCCGGGCATGCTCGAAGGCGCCGTCTTGCGCTCGTCGTACCCGGCGGCCCGCATCACCCGGATCGACACGAGCCGGGCGGCGGCCTACCCGGGCGTCGCGGCCGTGCTCACGGCGCGCGACGTCCCGCACAACATCCTGTGGACGGACGTGCCGGGGCAGACGAGCATCGTGGGCCCGCTGCGCGCCCGCGTGCAGGTGCTGGCGGACGACCGCGTTCGGTACCAAGGCGAGGCGATCGCGCTCGTCGCGGCGGAGACAAGGGAGATCGCGGCCCGGGCCCTCGAGCTCATCGACGTCGCCTACGAGGTGCGGCCGGGGGTCTTCACCACCGAGGAGGCGCTCCGGCCGGAGGCGCCGCGCGTGCACGAGGAGAGCAACCTGCTCGCGACCTGGCGCGTGCGGTGCGGCGATGCGGACGAGGCGCTTGCGCGCGCGCACGTGGTCGTGGAGCAGACGTACCGCTGCGGGCTCATCGACCACGCGTACCTTGAGCCGGAAGCCGGCGTGGCGTGGATCGACGCGGACGGCGTCGTGGTCGTGCGCGCGTCGACCCAGGTCATCGAGCACTTCCGCGACGTCGCGGACGTGCTTGGGCTGCCCCACAACAAGGTCCGCGTGATCGGCCCGTACGTGGGCGGCGGCTTCGGCGGCAAGGAGGACGTCACCGTCGAGGTGTTCCTCGGCCTGCTGGCGTACCGGACCGGCCGGCCCGTGCGCATGGTGTGGTCGAGGCAGGAGTCGCTGCTCGCGCGCCCCAAGCGCCATCCGTTTACGCTCCGGTACCGGACGGGCGCGGCCCGAGACGGCACCCTCGTGGCGCACCGCATCGAGCTCACGGCCGACGCCGGTGCCTACGCGTACCTCAGCGCGCTCGTGCTCCTCTATGCAACGGTCACCGCGGCGGGACCGTATCGGGTGCCGCACGTGGCCGTGGATGCCCGGGCCGTCTACACGAACAATCCGCCGACGAGCGCGATGCGCGGGTTTGGGGCGATGCAGATGGTGCTGGGTTACGAATCGCAGATCGACCAGATCGCGCGGCGCCTCGGCCTGGATCCCGTAGAGGTGCGCCGGAGAAACGCGCTCGGCCGGGGCGACCGTCTCCCCGTGGGGCAGGAGTTGGACACGCATGTCGCGGTCGCCGAGGCCGCCGAACGGGCGTGGGCGGCGCTCGGCCCGCCACGGCCGCCCTCGAGCCCGAGACACCGCGTCGGCCGGGGCTTGGCCTGCAACCTGCAGCCCTACGGGCGCCTCGTCTGGCTCCGGGACTGGGCGAGCGCCTGGGTGGGGCTGGAAGCCGACGGCAGCGTCGCGGTCCGCACGGGCGTCCCGGACGTCGGCGGGGGCCAGGCCTCGTCGCTGTGCCAGATCGCCGCCGAGGCCCTTGGGGTGGAGCCCGACCGGGTCACGGTGCACATCGCGGACAGCGCGCTGACGCCGCTCGCGGGCACGACCACCGCGACCCGGCAGCTGTACATGTCGGGGAATGCCGTGCTCGTGGCCGCAACTCACCTCCGCGACGAGGTGCGCAGGGTCGCGGCCCAGATACTCGAGACGCCGGTGGAGCAGGTGACGCTCGCCGATGGCGCGGCGGTCGCAGCGTCGCACCGGAGCGTCCCCCTCGGGGACGTGGTCAAGGAGTGCGCGCGCCTGGGCGTGCCCCGCAGCCATCTCGGCGTCTACCACGCGCCCGCGGGCGACCCGGTAGATCTCGAACGGGGCGGCGGACGCGTCTTTCCAGACTACACCTTCGGCGCGCACGCCGTGGAGGTGGAGGTCGACGTGGACACCGGTGCCGCTTCCGTGCGCCGCCTTGTGGCGTGCCACGACGTCGGCCGGGCGATCAATCCGCAGAGCGTGGAAGGTCAGGTACAGGGCGGCGCGGTGATGGGCCTCGGCTACGGGCTGATGGAGGAGATCGTCGTGGACCGCGGCGTCAACCTAACCACGAGCTTCGCGTCGTACCTCATTCCGAGCGCGCTCGACGTGCCCGACGTCGAGCCCATCCTCATCGAGTCCGGCGACGGCAAGGGCCCGTTTGCCGCGCGCGGTATCGGCGAGCCTCCGATCGGACCGCCGGCGGCGGCGATCGCCAACGCTATCGAGGATGCCGTGGGGGTTCGGATCACCGACCTCCCGATCACGCCGGAGAAGATCGCGCGCGCATTGGGACTCCTATCCGGCGGCTGAGCGCGCGGAGCGGCCGCGCGAGGTGTTACACGTTTTTCATGCATCCCCGGCCGAAACCCGGGCACAATTATAGTAGGCCGATTCGGAGTGCCATCCGTTCGGTTCCGCCGGTCGCGCCTGGGGGTGCTGCACCGATGCGGTCCTTGCGCATGCTCAGACGGTCGTGGCTTGCGGCCGTGGTCGTCGCGTTGCTGCTCGCGCCGGTCGCCGGCCTCCCGCCGGCCTCGGCGGCGGACGCGTCGCTCACCGTCACCGCGCTCAGGGTCCTCGAGCAGGCGTACGTCGAGCAGGTTGATCCCGTCCAGTTGCTCAACGCGGGCATCGCCACCATGCGCGCGGCCACCAAGCTGAGCGCGGACGCGCTGCCGGACATCCCACCGGGCACGCCGGAGTTCGAGGCGGACTCGCAGTTCGCCACGGACTTCTCGCGCGCGGCGCAGTCGCTCCCGGCGGGGGCGGGCGGGACGCAACTCGCGTACGTGGCGACCGCGGGCATGCTGGCGTCGCTACACGACAGCCACACATATTATTTGCCGCCGCAGGCATTCCGCGAGACACAGCGTCAGGTGACGGGGAACCCCAGCTTTACGGGGATCGGCGTCGAGATCACCTCGCAGAAAGATTCATCCGGGGCGCAGTCGATCTTCGTCGCCAACGTCTTTCCCGGCTCGCCCGCCGCGCAGGCCGGGCTGAAGCGGTTCGACCGGCTGGTCGCGGTGGACGGCCAGTCGCTCGCCAATAAGACGACGTCCGACGTGAGCCGGTTGATCCGCGGGACGGCGGGCTCGTCGGTGACCCTGACCGTCCAGCGCGGTGGTCAGTCGATGCAGCTGTCGGTGACGCGCGCCGCGATCCAGGTGCCGCCCGTGCAGACCAGCCTGATCGCCCCCGGCCTGGCCTATCTCCAGGTCTACGAGTTCTCGCAAGGGGCGGGCCGGCAACTGCGCGCCGGCATCCAAGCGTTGCAGGCGCAGGGGCCGATCCGATCCGCGGTGCTCGACCTGCGCGACAACCCCGGCGGCTTGATCACCGAGGCGGCCAGCGTCGGCGGGGCGTTCTTGCCCGCGGGCACCGTGCTCGCCCGGATCCACGAGCGCGGGCAGGCGCCGAGCCTCCTGCAGACGTCGGGGGAGCCGGTGCTCCCCGGCACGCCGCTTGTCGTGCTCGTGGACGGGCAAAGTGCGTCGGCCTCCGAGATCCTCGCCGGGGCCTTCAAAGACTACGGCCGCGCCACGATCGTCGGCGACAAGACGGCGGGCGCGCTCGGCGGTTCGATCATGGTGGCGCTGCCCGAGGGCGGCATGTCCGTGACCGTCGAGTCGATTCTCACGCCGAAGAACGAGCGGGTCGAAGGCGCGGGAATCACGCCCGATCTCAACGTGTCGCTGACGGCGAACGACATGGAGCGCGGACAGGACACGCAGTTGCAGGCGGCGCTTCACGCGCTTGGCACCGCGGTCACCCTGCCGGCGCGAAGCTCGTTGGCCGCGGAACAGCTCGTTGACCGGTCGCGCGCCGCGGCATGGCGGACCCACGTCCAGGGCGCCCCGCGGCGCGCATAGGTTACGCGATCTTCATCGGTTCGTCACGAGACCGTGCGGTTTCGGGCGATACGGTGTCACAGGGAGTGGTGTGCTCCATGCGATGCGCGCGCCGGCACGCTCCCGACATGATGCCCCGCAACGGAGTAAGCGCCACGACGATGTCCGTGTACGTTACGCTGCTGATCTGCTGCCTGCAGGGCGTGTTGTTCCTCCGCGGCGCGGCCGTGCCGCACCATACCTGCCGGGTGCTCCCTCCGGTGCTGAGCGTCACGGTGGACCACTCCGGCGGAACCGACATGAGCGCGCCCGCGTGCGACGCCGACAGGCCTCCGCGCGCGGCGGCGCCGCGCACCGCGCTCGCCTCCGAGCGCACCTCCGGCCCGAATCGGGTCTGGCTTCGCTCGCAGCTCCCGGATATCGCACTCCCGCCTCCGGCGGCCGCCTGAGGACGCACGAGCACGCGGCGTCGAGCACATGGGCGCCGGCGTGCATGTACACGACATCCAACGAAGAAGGGGGAACTGCTGATGCGTCGCACTCTTGCTGTCCTTGCACTCGGGCTCGTCACCACACTGGGGCCGGCCGCGGCGGCCATGGCGCAATCGGCCGACGATCAGGCGACGACCGTCGGGACCGTGCAGCAGAACGGCGCCGACCTGGCGCCCGCCGACCTGCAATCGCCGGTGTACCTGCAGGGCAACGGTCAGGGAGACGGCAACGGCCAGTAACGACGCCCCGCGGGCTTGGTGACACGGCGGCCGGCGGGGCGATCCCCGCCGGCCGCTATCGTTCGGTCCCGGCGCGCGCCGGGACGCGCGTCACCGGCGTACCAACACACTAGGATCGCGCCGCGGGCGGGACGAAGGTCCCGAGCGATATGGACCAACCATTCCACGGCATTTTTCCGTATCTCGTGTCTCCGGTCGACGCCTCGGGGCGGGTGCGCGAGCACACGCTGCGGCGGCTCGTCGACCACCTCATCGCCGATGGCGTCCACGGTCTGAGCCCGCTCGGCAGCACGGGCGAGGTCCCGTATCTGACCGCCCGCCAGCGGGAGGAGATCGTGCGGATCACCGTGGAGGCGGCCCGGGGGCGCGTTCCCGTGGTGCCCGGCGTGGCGGCCTACGCCACCCATGACGCGATCGAGCAGGGACGCCGCATGGTGGAGCTCGGCGCGCAGGGCATCGTGTTGATTCTACAAAGGTACTTTGCCCTGACCCCGACGGCGGTCTTTGAGTTTTTCTCCAGCGTCGCGCGGGAGCTGCCGTGCCCGCTCGTCCTGTACTCGAACCCGAAGCTGCTCGGCGCCGAGCTGACGCCGGACCTGATCGTGGCCCTGAGCGAACTCCCCACCATCCGGTACTTTAAGGAGGCGTCGGGCGAGACCGGCAAGATCCTCACCGTGCTGAACCACGCCGGGCACCGCCTACGCGTGTTCAGCGCGTCCGCGCACGTGCCGCTCTTGGTCTTCCGGCTCGGCGGGGTCGGCTGGATGGCGGGGCCGGCGTGCCTCCTACCCGAGCGCTGCGTCGCCCTGTACGATCTCGCCCGGCAGGGACGGTGGGATGAGGCCGAGCGCCTGCAACGGCGGCTCTGGCGGCTCAACGAGGTGTTTCAGCGGTACGCGCTCGCGGCGTGCGTCAAAGCCGGGCTCGAGCTGCAGGGGTTCGAGGTGGGTGACCCGATCGCGCCCGTGCCGGCGCTCGGACGCGACGCGCGCGACGAGATCCGCGCCGCGTTGGAGTACGCCGCGGCCGCGGCACCGGAGTCGTAGGGCGCCCGCGGCCGTGGGCCGCGTGTGACGGCGGCGGGCGCCGGAGGTGTGCTCGGAGCGCGGACGGAATACCCACGTGATGAGCGTCCTCGAGTCTCACGTCGACACGCGGTCGCAGGAGTTCAACGACAACCGAGCCTATCACGAGGGACTCGCCCGCGCGCTCCAAGAGCGCCTGGCGCGCGTCCGCGAGGGGGGCGGGCCGCGCGCCCGCGAGCGGCAGCGCGCACAGGGCAAGTGGACGGCGCGCGAACGCATCGACCGGCTGCTCGACGCGGGGTCGCCGTTCCTCGAGATCGCGCCGCTCGCCGCGTGGGACATGTATGACGGCGAGGCCCCGGCCGCGGGCCTGGTCACCGGGATCGGGCGCGTGCGCGGCCGCGAGTGCGTGATCGTCGCCAACGACGCCACCGTCAAGGGCGGCACCTACTATCCCATCACCGTCAAAAAGCACCTGCGGGCTCAGGAGATCGCGCTCGAGAACCGGCTGCCGTGCATCTACCTGGTGGATTCGGGGGGCGCGTTCCTCCCGCTCCAGGCGGAGGTGTTTCCCGACCGGGATCACTTCGGCCGCATCTTCTTCAATCAGGCCCGGCTCTCGGCCGCGGGCGTGCCGCAGGTGGCCGCCGTGATGGGCTCGTGTACGGCCGGCGGGGCGTACGTGCCCGCGATGTCCGACGAAGCCGTGATCGTGCGGGGCACGGGGACGGTGTTTCTGGGTGGCCCGCCGCTCGTGCGCGCCGCGACCGGGGAGGACGTGAGCGCGGAGGAGCTCGGCGGCGCGGACGTCCACTGCCGCCGCAGCGGCGTCACGGATTACCTGGCGACGGACGACGCCCACGCGATCGCCCTCGTTCGCGACATCGCCGGCGCGTTCAATCGCGTCAAGACGCCGTCCGTCGACCTCGCGGAGCCGGAGGAGCCGCGCTACCAACCCCGCGAGCTCTACGGCGTGCTGCCCCGAGATCTGCGCCGCCAGTTCGACGCGCGCGAGGTCATCGCGCGGATCGTCGACGGGAGCCGGTTCCACGAGTTCAAGGCGCTGTACGGCACGACCCTCGTCACGGGGTTTGCGCGGATCCACGGCATCCCCGTGGGCATCCTCGCGAACAACGGTGTGCTGTTCGTGGAGAGCGCGGAGAAGGGGGCGCACTTCATCGAGCTCTGCGGCCAGCGGCACGTGCCGCTCGTCTTCCTGCAAAACATCACCGGCTTCATCGTCGGTCGCACGTACGAAGCGGCGGGCATCGCCCGCGCCGGCGCCAAGATGGTCCACGCCGTGGCCACGTGCGGCGTACCCCGCCTCACGGTGATCATGGGTAGCTCGTACGGCGCCGGCAACTACGCGATGTGTGGCCGCGCGTACGCGCCCCGGTTTCTCTGGATGTGGCCGAACGCCCGGATCTCGGTGATGGGCGGGGAACAAGCGGCCACCGTGCTCGTGACGGTCAAGCGCGATCAGCGCGCGCGCGAGGGTGGAACGCTGACCGAGGCCGAGGAGGCGGCCATCACGGAGCCCGTGCTGGCGAAGTACGAGTGCGAGGGCAACGCCTACTACAGCACGGCCAGGTTGTGGGACGACGGCGTCATCGACCCTGCCGACACCCGCACCGTGCTGGGGCTGGCGCTCTCCGCCGCGCTCAACGCCCCGATCGCCGAGATGCGGCCCGGCGTGTACCGCATGTAGCGCCGATGCAGACCGTGCTGGTCGCGAACCGCGGCGAGATCGCCGTTCGCATCATCCGCGCGTGTCGCGAACTGGGGCTGCGCTCGGTCGCGGTCTACGCCGATCCCGACCGGGACGCCCTGCACCCGCGCCTCGCGGACGTGCGCGTGCCCCTCAGCGGGGCCGGGGGCCGCGAGACCTATCTCAGCATCGACCGCCTCCTCGACGCCGCCCGGCGCGCCGGCGCGGACGCGGTCCATCCTGGGTACGGCTTTCTCGCCGAGTCCGCGGCGTTCGCGGCGGCCGTACGCGAGGCGAGCCTCGTGTGGGTGGGTCCGCCCGCCGAGGTCATCGCGCGCCTCGGGGATAAGGTCGAGGCGCGGCGTCTTGCCGCGCGCGCCGGCGTCCCCACGGTCCCCGGCTATGACGGGGATGGCGCATCCGACGACGAGCTCGTCGCCGCGGCGACACAGGTCGGCTTTCCGCTGATGATCAAGGCCGCCGCGGGCGGCGGCGGCCTGGGCATGCGGCGGGTGGACGCGCCGGAGGCGCTGCGGGACGCGCTCGCGTCCGCGCGCCGCGAGGCCCGCGCGGCCTTTGATCGCGACGCGCTGTTGCTCGAACACCATCTCGAAGGCGTCCATCATGTGGAAGTCCAGATCGTCGCCGACCGTGCGGGCACGGTGGTCGCACTCGGCGAGCGTGAGTGCAGCGTGCAGCGCCGGCATCAAAAGCTCGTGGAGGAGGCGCCGTCGCCGTTCATGACCGCCGGCCTCCGCGCGCGTCTGGAGCAGGCGGCGGTGGCGATTGCCCGGGAAGCCGGATACCGGAACGCGGGCACCGTGGAGTTCCTCGTGGACGCGGACCGCAACTGGTACTTTCTCGAGGTCAACGCGCGGCTGCAGGTCGAGCACCCGGTCACGGAGCTCGTGACCGGGACGGATCTCGTCGCGACGCAGCTGCGGATCGCGGCGGGGGAGCGGCTGCCGGCGGGCCGCGCGGCGCGGGGCGCGGCCCGCGCCGTGCCGATCCGGGGGCACGCGATTGAGTGCCGCGTCTGTGCCGAGGACCCCGCCGCAGGGTTCCGGCCCACGCCGGGGCCGATCCTGACGCTTGTGGAGCCGGGCGGCCCCGGGGTGCGCGTGGACTCCGGCCTGCGCGCGGGTTGGCGCGTGCCGGCCGAGTACGACCCGCTGCTGGCGAAGGTGATCGTGCACGCGCAGAGCCGCGACGATGCGCTCGCGCGGATGCGGGAGGCCCTCGCGCAGTACGTCATCCTGGGCTGCCGCACAAACTTGGAGTTCCTGCACGCGGTGGTGCGGCACGATGCGTTCCGCGCCGGCGACACTACGACGCAGTTCATCGGCCGGTATTTCGCCGGCTGGCGTGGCGAGGCGGACGGGCTCGCGGCGGCGGTGGCGGCCGTGCTCGCGGAAGCCGGCGGCGAGCCGGACGCGGACGAGACGCGAGATCGAGGAACGGCCGGCGCGACGCCGCTCGGCTGGGATCCGTGGGCGCATATCGGCCCATGGCGGATCGGCGCGTGACGCCGCGAAGCGCGGATGGCTGAGCGGACGCTGCGGGTGGGGGATGACACGGTGGCCTGCGACTCCTCGCGGGAGGGCGACACGTGGGTCGTCCGCGTCGGCGGCCGCACCCACCGGTTCCGCTGCACGCGCCTCGAGCCCGGCCTCGCGTTGGTGGAATGCCGCGACCGCGCCCGCCTCGTGCACTTCGCGCCCAGGGGCGGGCGCACGTACCTGCACCTCGACGGCGTGACGATCGAGGTGGAGACGGCCCGCGCGGAGGCGGGCGCCACGGCGCCGTCGGCCCTGTCCGGGGACCTGCGGGCGCCGATGCCCGGCCTCGTGGTCAAGATCCACGTGCAGGTCGGCGAGACCGTCAGGACCGGGCAGCCGATCATGGCCCTGGAGGCGATGAAGATGGAGCACGTCGTCCGCGCGCCGTTTCCGGGCGTGGTGCGGGCGCTGTGCGCCGCGGTCGGGGAGCCCGTCGAGGGGGACGCGGTGGTCGCGCAGCTGGAGCCGGTGCCGCGCGGCGGGGCGAGCTGATGGCAGTCGGCTCCGTCGTGGAGGCCACGCGCCCCGCGCGGCTCCGGCCGACGCCGTTTGCCGGGCTGCCCGGACGGGTGCGGATCGTCGAGGTGGGCCCGCGCGACGGCCTCCAAAACGAATCCACTCCGCTCACCGTCGCCGACAAGGTCGCCTTTATCTCCCGGCTCGCGGCCGCGGGGCTCCGGGCCATCGAGGTCGGCGCGTTCGTACGGCCGGATCGGGTGCCGCAGATGGCCGATACGGACGCCGTGGTGCGCCGCCTCGGCGCCCTGGAGGGGGTCGAGTTGTCCGCGCTCGTGCCGAACCAGGTCGGCATGGTCCGAGCGATGGCCTGCGGCCTCAGGGACGTGGCGGTGTTCACCGCGGCGTCCGAGACCTTTACGCGGCGCAACATCAATATGAGCATCGACGAATCGCTCGGCGCCGCGCGGGGCGTGGTGGACCTCGCCGCCGCGAACGGCGCCCACGTGCGTGCCTACGTCTCGACCGCCTGGTGGTGTCCGTATGAGGGCCGCGTTGGGTCGGATGCCGTGCGCCGCGTGGCCGGCCGCCTGCTCGAGATGGGCTGCCGCGAGGTGTCGCTCGGGGACACGATCGGCGCCGCCACACCGCACGAGGTGTGGGCGCTGCTGGATCGGCTCGTTCGGGACGTTCCGGTTCGATCGCTCGCCGTGCACTTCCACGATACCAGAGGCACGGCCCTCGCGAACGTCCTGACCGCGCTGTGGAGCGGCGTCACCACGATCGATGCGGCCGCGGGCGGGCTCGGGGGATGCCCGTACGCGCCCGGCGCCTCGGGGAACCTCGCCACGGAGGATCTCGTGTACATGCTCGACGGGATGGACATCGAGACGGGCGTGGACCTCGACCGCCTCTGCGAAGCCTCGCGGCCGCTCGCCGCCTTGCTCGGCCACGCGCTGCCGTCGCGCTATCTCGCGGCCGGCCGGCCGGCCGCCCCGTAGCCTATCGTTGCCAACATCGAGGCGGCCCCGTACTTGCTGCTGACCGCCGCCGCGGCGTTGGGGTTGTCCGAACACCGCCGTGCGCGTTGATCCAGCCCAGGGCGAAGTCGTAGCCGTGGTGCGGCGTGGACCGCCTCTGCTACAATTGAGCCTGGACGATGCCCGCGAACCTGACGCCGCAGTATCTCGAGGCGGAACGCCGGTACCGCCAAGCCACCAACCCCGAGGAGCAACTGGCTGCTCTCGAGGCGATGATGGCCGTCATCCCCAAGCACAAGGGCACTGAACACATGCGCGCCGATATCCGGCGCCGGATGGCGAAGGCTCGGACGGAGGCCGCGCGCCGCAAGACGGCCGGGGGAAAAGGACCGACCTGGCACCATGTCCCGCGCGAGGGAGCCGGGCAGGTCATGCTCGGCGGCCCGCCGAACGCCGGCAAGTCACGCCTGCTGGCGGCATTGAGCCACGCCGCGCCGGTCGTGGCGCCGTATCCGTTCTCGACCCGGATCCCGTTGCCCGGCATGGTCCCGTTCGAGGACATCCAGGTGCAGCTCGTCGACCTACCGCCGATCGCGCCGGAGAGCGCGGAACCATGGTTGCTGGCCCTCGTGCGCCAAGCGGACGCGGCGCTGCTCGTCGCCGACCTGGCCGACGACGATCTGCTGAGCGGCATCGACACGACCGTGGACCTGGCTGCGCAGTCCAGGGTGCGTCTCGAGAGGACCGGCGGGGAGGACGCTGTGCCGACATTGATGGTCGCGTCGAAGCTCGACGCCGACGGCGCGGCCGTCCGCCTCGAGATCCTACGCGAGGCGTGGGGCGCGCGCTTCGACATCCTGCCGGTTTCCGCGGAGACCGGCGCGGGACTGGAGACGCTGCGCCGGGAGTTGTTTGGGTTGCTGCGCGTGATCCGCGTGTACACCAAGGCCCCCGGCCGCCGCGCCGATCGATCCGTTCCGTTTGTCCTGCCGCGCGGCGCGACCGTGGCGGACGCGTGCGCGGCCGTCCACAAGGACTTCGTCGAGCGGCTCAAGTATGCGCGCATCTGGGGGGCCCGCGCATTCGAGGGCCAAATGGTCCAGCGGGAGCACGTCCTCGAAGACGGCGATGTCATCGAACTGCACGTGTGAGGCCGGCGGAAGCAGCGGGGTGAGGGTGCGGCCGCGGCGCTGCGGCCCGATGGTCTGCGGCCGCCGGCGTCAGACGGCATCATAACAAGGGGGGCACATGGCACGCGTCGAGGCGTCGATGCTCATCCGAGCGCCGCTCGATCAAGTCTACGCGGTGGCGAAACGCGTGGAAGACTTCCCGCAGTTCATGCCGGACCTCGAGCGCGTGACCGTCCTGGAGCGCGACGGCGACGTGCCCAGCCGGACGGAATGGGTAGGGGCGGTCGAGGGGCGCCGTATTCGCTGGACCGAGGACGACACGTGGGACGACGCCCGCCATCTCTGCCGCTTTCGGCAACGCGAGGGTGACTTCGAGCGGTACGAAGGCGAGTGGTCCTTTGAGCCGGAGAACGGCGGAACGCGGACCGCGATTACCGTGGAGTTTGAATTCGGCATCCCGCTCATCGGCGCGCTGCTCAGCCAACTCCTGCGCGTCAAGATGAAGGAAAACCTCGACGGCATGCTTGCGGCCCTCCGCGGGAGGCTCGAGCGGCCGTGACGCGCCCCGGCGAGGCGCGAGACCGCGCGCGGCCGCGACGCCTCGCGATTGCGGCCGGGCGCCAACCGTAATCGCGTCCGAAGTAGAGGAAAACCGGTCCTCGTGCAGAATCTTGCCGCGGATCGCCCGCGGGAAGGACGGTTGCATGCACACGACGTCGCAGTACGCCGTGCCGATCGCGCAGCCTCAGATCACGGATGAAGAGAAACGCCGCGTGCTCGAGGTGCTTGAGTCGGGACGACTCGTCGCCGGCCGGCGGGTGCGCGAGTTTGAAGAGGGCTTTGCGGCGTACGTCGGGGCAGCGCACGCGGTTGCCACGTCGTCCGGCACGACGGCGTTGATGGTCGCGGTCGAGGCCGCCGGGATCACCCGGGGCGCGCGGGTGATCACGACGCCGTTCTCGTTCGGCGCCACGGCCAACGCGGTGCTGCACCGCGGCGCACGCCCGCTCTTTGTCGATATCGACCCGCGCACGTACAATCTTGACCCCGATGCCGTGGCCGCGGCGCTCGACCGAACGCCCGATGTGCAGGGCCTCCTGCTCGTGCACCTCTACGGGCTCCCGTGTCAGATGGATGCCTTCGAGGCCATGGCGAAAGCCCGCGGCCTCGTGCTCCTGGAGGACGCGGCGCAGGCGCACGGCGCCGCCTTTGGAGGGCGGCGGGTCGGGACCATTGGCACGGCGGGCGCCTTCAGCCTGTATCCCACGAAGAACCTGATGACCGGGGAAGGGGGCCTGCTCGTCACCAACGACGGCACGGTCGCCGACACGGCGCGCCTGCTCGTGAACTGTGGGAGCCGGACCCCGTACATCTACGAGATCCTCGGCTACAATTTCCGCATGACCGAGATGGCCGGGGCCTTGGGCGCGATCCAGCTTGCGCATCTGGACGCGCGGAATGCGCGCCGGCGGGAGCACGCGCGCCGCCTCACGGCCGCGCTCGCGGACCTGGACTGGCTCGTGCTCCCGTACGAGCCGCCGGGCTGCCTGCACGTCTACCATCAATACACCATCCGGGTGCCGCGCGTGCGCGACCGCCTGATCGAGCACCTCAACGCCCACGGCGTCGGGAGCCGCGTGTACTATCCGGTCCCGATCCATCGCACGCCGCTGTATGTGCGCGAGGGCTACGGGACCGCGCGGTGCCCGGAGGCGGAGCGCGCGGCGCAGGAGGTCCTCAGCATCCCCGTCCATCCGGGCCTCGACGACGCGGCGCTCGAGCGGGTGATCCGCGCGATTCGCAGCTTCGTGCCGCATCCCTCGTGAGCCGTCGATGAGCGCCCGGGTTCGCGTCGGCGTGGTCGGGCTCGGGCAATGGGGACAACACCACGTGCGGATCTACCACCACCTGCCGGACGTCGAGCTCGTGGGGGTCGTGGATACCGCACCGCGCGAGACGAGCGTGTTCTCGCGGCGCTATCAGATCCCGGGTCACCGCGACTACCGCGCGTTGTTCGGCCGGGTAGATGCCGTCAGCTTGGTCGTGCCGACGGCGCTGCACTATGAGATCGCGCGAGAGTTTCTGCACCGTGGCGTGCACGTGCTGGTGGAGAAACCGATCACCACCACCGTGGAGCAGGCCGCGGAGCTCGTCGACCTCGCGCACCGGCGCGGGGTCGTGTTGCTGGTAGGGCACGTCGAACGATTCAAGCCGGCGGTCCAGGCGCTTCGGGACCAGGTGACCGAGCCGTTGTTCGTGCAAGTGCGCCGCGTGCGGCCGTGGGACCGCCGGCGTGTGATGGACGTCGGCGTGGTTCTCGACCTGATGATCCACGACCTCGATATCATCCTCACGCTGCTCCGATCGTCGGTGGCGCGCGTGAGCGCGATCGGCGCCGCGGTGCATGGGGAGGACGACGATCTCGCGGTGGCGCACCTAACGCTCGGCAACGGGTGCCTGGCGAGCTTCGTGGCCAGCCGGATTTCGCCCGTGAAGGCGGCGGAACTGGAGATCACGCTGTCGGATGGGTTCGTGCACCTCAACTACTTGACCCAGCAGATTACCGTCCGGCGGAACGGACGGCAGACCCGAACGGTGGTGAAGGGCGAGGAGCCGCTGCGGGCGGAGTTGCGCCACTTCGTGGATTGCGTTCGCGGCGACGCGCCGCCGATGGTGCCGGGCGAGCACGGACTCCGCGCGTTAGAGGTCGCGCAGCGGATCCTGGAGCGGATGACGCTGATTACGCCCCGCGTCGCGGTATAGTGCCACGGGCGGGCGCGGCCACGGCCGGCACCGGCCGGACGGGCCGGCCGCTTCGGGTTGGCCCGATCGCTACGTTGGGACCGTCACGCAGGTGACAACCCGCGCAACCCCTTGGATGGTCCGGACGTGCGCGTCGACGAGGGACGCGATGTCGCGCGTCGCGCCGGCGCGGATTACGGCCAGCACGTCGTATTCGCCCATCACGGCGTGCGCCTCGTCGATGCCCGGCAGCGCGCGTAGCAGGCGTGCGACTTCAGCGGGGGTGTTGTGTTCCAGCTTGATCAGTAAAAAGGCCGTCTCGGTCACGGTACCGACGTGATTCTCCGCGTGGTCACCAACTCCTATAATGGGCGCGCGTGGCGCGCCGATCGTTCCGCGTCGCCGTGAGCGCCTTGCCCATTGGGAAGGTGCCGCCGGACGCGCTCCGGCGTCTCGTGTACACGCACGTCGGCGCGCGGCGTGCCGACGTCCTCGTGCGCGCCGCGATCGGCGAAGACTGCGCGTCGATTGCCTTCGGGGACGAGGTGGCCGTCCTGACGACGGACCCGATCACCGGCGCCGGGCACGACCTCGGATGGTATGCGGTGTTCGTGGCGACGAACGACCTGGCGGCCGCCGGCGCCGAGCCGGTTGCGCTCCTGCTCACCGTGCTCTTACGCCCCGCGGACGCGGCGCATGAGCTCGAGCGGGTGATGGCCCGCGCCGGAGACGCCGCGGCGGCGCTCGGCATCGAAATCGTCGGCGGCCACAGCGAGGTGACGGCGGGGATCGACCGCACGATCGCGGTCGTGACGGCGGTGGGGCGGGCCCGGCGAGACGCGGTGCTGCGGAGCGGCGCCGCGCAGCCCGGGGATGCGCTCGTGATGACCAAAGGCGCCGGCATCGAGGGCACGGCGATCCTGGCGGCCGACGCGGAGGCGCGCCTCCGGCCCGCGCTCGGCGATGCGCTGCTGCGGCGCGCGCGCGAGCTCCGTCACCGGATCAGCGTGCTGCCGGAAGCGCGCGCGGCGGCGCGGGCAGGCGCCCACGCCATGCACGATGTGACCGAAGGCGGCGTCCTTGCCGCGGTGCATGAAATGGCCACGGCGTCGGGGCTCGGCGTCGCGCTCGACGCCGACCGGGTGCCGGTCCTGGCGGAGACCGCGGCGATCTGCGCCCGTCTCGGAGCCGACCCGCTCGCGCTCATCGGCAGCGGGGCACTCCTGGTCGCCACGCCGCAGCCGGCCCGTGTCGTCGAAGCCGTGCAGGCCGCGGGGATTCACGCCGCCCTCATCGGCGTCTTTCACTCGGAGGCCGTGTCGTCGCGGGTCGTGCGCCGGGCGGGACAGGAGCGCGCGCTCATCCCACCCGTGCGCGACGAGCTGTGGAGGATCCTCGAAGCCCCGACGTCCACGTAGGCGGTGGCGCGTTTGGGCGCGTTTGACTTCGGCGCCACGCCATGCCAAAATCGACCTGCACATCGACCCCGGAGGAGGTGACGATCATGGGTACCGGCAGGCGCGGGTCCTCCGTCACCTCGGCCGGGCGGTTGTCCACCCTCCCGATTCCTCAGACCTGAACCCAACCCGTCCCCGGCCGCGGACAACCCCCGCGGTGTAGGCGCATGCCCGGCCGGCCACCGCCGCGCGCGGCGCGCCGTGCCTGCTATGCTGTGCCGAGGACGTGGTCACTCATGGAAACGCTGCTTGAAGTGCACGACCTGGTCAAGGTGTTTCGCGGCACGCGCGCCGTCGACGGCGTGTCGTTCGCGATCCCCCGCGGGCGCATCGTCGGCCTGCTCGGCCCGAACGGCGCCGGCAAGACGACGACGATTCATATGCTCCTCGGGCTCATCACGCCGACATCCGGCCGCATTGCGTACTTCGGCAAGGAATTCGCGCGGCACCGGCGGGAGTGCCTGCAGCGCATCAACTTCGCGTCGTCGTTCAACACGCTGCAGGGCCGGATCTCGGTGCGGGAAAACCTCGCGGTGTTTGCGCACCTCTACGGGCTCCCGCGTCCGCGGGCAAAGATCGAGTCGCTGGCGGCGTACTTCGGCGTCACCAAACTGCTCGACGCGCGGTACTGGGATCTCTCCGCGGGCGAACGCACACGCGTGAACCTGATCAAGGCGCTGCTGAACGACCCCGAACTGATCCTGATGGACGAGCCGACGGCCGCGCTCGACCCGGACATCGCCGACCGCACGCTCGCCCTGATCGAGGAGATCCGTCGCACGGCCGGGGTCTCCATCCTCTACACGAGCCACGACATGCACGAGGTGACGCGGATCTGTGACGACGTGATCTTTCTCGACCGCGGCCGCATCTTCGCGCACGACACGCCGCTCGGCCTGACCAAGCGCATCCGCACCGCGACGCTGACGCTCACCTTCGACGGCGACCGGGGCGCCGTCGAGCGGACGCTCCTGGGCCGCGTGGAGCGTTTTCGGTTTGTGCAGCCGTTTGCGGTCACCATCGACACCACCGAGGCGGCCATCCCCAGCCTGATCTTCGAGGTCGGCGAGGCGGGCGTCTGGATCACCGGGGTCGACGTCAAGAAACCGACCCTGGAGGACGTGTTTCTGAGCATCGCCAGAGGAGGCGGCCGTGTGGAGTGATCGCATCAAGGGCGTCTTGCTGCAGGAGATTTACATCACACGGCGGTCGCTCGAGGTCATCGTGGACCTGTTCTACACGTCGCTCGTGACCGTCGTGGTGTTCGGGTTCGTCTCCCGGTTCCTCGTGGGGGTGACGAACGTCAACACCGGGTCGTATCTGATCCTGGGCCTGTTGCTGTGGGAGGTGATTCGCGTCAACCAGTACTCGCTGTCCGTCGGCAGCCTCTGGAACATCTGGTCGCACAACCTGAGCAATATGTTCGTGGCGCCGCTCTCGGTCACCGAGTACATCGTCGCGCACATGCTTTCGGCGCTGGTCAAGACGCTCGTCACATTCTGCGGGATCTGCGCGATCGCCGAATGGTGGTTCCACTTCAACGTGCTGCAGATGGGTCTCGCAAACCTCGTGGGCTTCTTTGCGAACCTCACGGTGTTTGCCTGGTCGGTGGGGCTCGTGCTCCTCGGCGTGGTCTTCCAGATCGGGACGCGCATTCAGGCGCTCGCGTGGGGCGTGATCTTCTTGTTCCAGCCTCTCACCGCCGCCTTCTTCCCGCTGTCGGCCCTCCCGCCGGCGGTGCGCACCGTGGCGTACGCGCTGCCGCCCACGTTTGTGTTTGAGGCCGCCCGTCGTGCGCTCGAGGTGCCGGGCACGAACTGGGAATACCTCGGCATCGCCGCGGCGGAGAACGCGGGCTACTTCGTCCTGGCGACGGCCGCGTTCGCCTGGATGCTGGCGCACTCGCGGCGGTCCGGCCGGCTCGCGCGGGCTGAGGGCTGATCGGCTCGTCGAGGCGGCGACGCGCCCGGACCGGTACCGTGGTGCGCGGGCGTGTAGCATAACGCGGGCGGGGTAGAACGGCATGGTATAATGTTCGTGACAACTCCATAGCGTTGGGGGAGCTTGGGATGACCAGGCTGAGAGGATGGCTGACCGCCATCGACCCCGGAACCTGATCTGGGTAATGCCAGCGGAGGGAGGCTGTGACGCGCCGTCCCATTCCGGGCGGCGCGTCTGTTTTGCGGCGAGCACGCCACGGGCCGCGGCCGGCGCCGCGGATGTCAACATGATCGATCACCACGAGCGCCCAGAGCGCGCAGAACGCGGAAAACTCGAGGTTTGCGGTGTTATGAAGCGCTTTCCCGCCTCGGGCGCACCGGCCGGGGCCGGCGGCCCGTGGGTGGAGGCGCTTGCGGGCGTCTCCGTGTCCGTCGCGGAGCACGAGTTCGTTACGCTCCTCGGCCCGAGCGGCTGCGGCAAGAGCACCCTGTGCAACATCGTAGCCGGCCTGTTCCGTCCGGACGCCGGGACCGTGAGCCTCGATGGCGCGCTCATCGACGGCACGCGCGGCCGGGTGGCGTACATGCAGCAAAAGGATTTGCTGCTGCCGTGGCGCACCGTGCTCGGCAACGCCACGCTCGGCCTGGAAGTGCAGGGCGTGGATCGCGCCCTCGCGCGGGCCGAAGCGCGCGACCTGCTGCGTGAGTTCGGCCTGGAGGGCTTCGACGCGGCGTATCCCGCCGCGCTCTCGGGCGGCATGCGGCAACGCGTGGCGCTCGTTCGCACGCTGCTCTGCCGGCACGACATGCTGGTCCTGGACGAGCCGTTCGGGGCGCTCGACGCCATGACGCGCGCCGCCATGCAGGAGTACCTCCTGCGTCTGCGTAGCGAGTTTCACAGGACCGTGCTGTTTATCACCCACGACGTCGAGGAAGCCGTGCTCCTATCCGACCGCATCTACGTGCTGACCAACCGCCCCGGCCGGGTGCGCGCCGTGCTGCGTGCCCAGGGCCCCGGGGCCCGCCGCGCCGCCGACCCGGAGGTCGTGAGCCTGAAGGCGGAGATCCTCGACCTGCTGCGCGGGGTCGCCGCGGGAGCGGCTCGATGAGTACGCTCAGCCCGCGCCAGATCGCGAAGACGACGCCCGGTGCGGCGCGCGTGCGGGGAGGCGACCCGGGCGGCGGGCTCTTCCGGCGCGTCGGCGCGTGGTGGCGTCAGGCCGCACCGCCGGCGGGGTTGATCGCGGCTCTGGTTGCCGGCTGGGAATGGGCGGTCCGCGCGTTCGGCGTGCCACCATACATTCTGCCGCCGCCGAGCCAAATCGCGACCGTGCTCGTCGCCGACCGCGCGATCTTGCTGGGCGATGCCGCGGTGACGCTCGTGGAGGTCCTGCTCGGCTTTGCGGTCGCGTTCGTGATCGGCGTGGCGCTGGCCCTGGCCATCGTCTCGTCCCGGACCGTCGAGCGCGCGGTCTACCCGCTCGTCATCGCGAGCCAGACGGTTCCGGTGTTCGCGATCGCCCCGTTGCTGATCGTCTGGTTCGGGTACGGCATGGCCTCGAAGGTGGCCATGGCCGCCTTGATCGTGTTCTTCCCTATCGTGGTGAACACGGTGGACGGCCTGCGCGCGGCGGACGAGGATCTCGTGAACCTCCTGCGGATCCTCGGCGCCGGCCGGCGGCGGATTTTGCTCACGATCCGGATCCCGGCGGCGCTGCCGTTTGTGTTCTCGGGCGTGCGTATCGCGGTGGCGACAAGCGTCATCGGCGCCGTGATCGGCGAGTGGGTCGGTGCGACGCGCGGGCTCGGCTTCGACATGATCCACGCGAACGCGCAGCTCCACATCGACCGCGTCTTCGCCGCCATCGTGTATCTGAGCGCCATGGCGCTGGCGCTGTTCGGCGCGGTCTCCGCCCTCGAGTGGGCGGCGCTCCCGTGGCGGCGGGACGGCACCCGCTGATGCTGTGCCGCATATGGCCAACAAGGAGTGGGCCGGACGGGCCTCCCTTCGCTGCACGACCGACGCCTCTCGCGACTACTGGAATCGGTCCGCTCTCAGCGCAAGGATCGGAGTCCCGCCCACGAACGCTGCCCGCGGGCGTCGAACGCCCGCTCCAGGTACGCCCGCCCGGCCCATGCCCGTCGTGGTGCGTAGAGCACGTAGCGCTAGGGAGGCGTTGCGCGTTGGAGCATAAGATCCAGGGTTTCGATCGGCCACGCAGTGTGCGCCGAGGGCGACGGGGGAGGAGTATGGCACGCTCGGTCGGCATGGCCGTCGCCGCGCTCGCGGTGATGGTCCTCGCGATGAGCCCGGCGGGCGGCTCCGCAAGTGCGGCAGCGCCCGAGCGGCTCACGTTCATGCTGGATTGGTTCCCCAATCCGGACCACGTCCCCCTGTACGCGGCCGTTGCGGAAGGGTATTTTTCGCAGGCGGGCCTGCGCGTGACGCTGCAGGTGCCCGCGAACGCCGATGACCCGCTCAAGCTGGCTGCCGTCGGCCGCGTGGACATCGCGGTGAACTACGAGCCGAGCGTCGTCATCGCGCGGGCGCAGGGCCTTCCCGTGAAGAGCATCGGGGTGCTGATCGGCCAGCCGCTGACGACGGTCATGTTCCTGCAATCGTCGGGGATCCGGCGGCCGAGGGACCTCGCGGGCCGCCGCGTGGGCTTTGCGGTGACCGGCTACGAGGACGCGGTGGTGGACCAGGTCGTCCGGAGCGACGGCGGCAACCCGAAAACCATCACGATGGTCAACGTCGGGTTCGACCTCGTCCCCGCGCTGCTCACGCACAAGGTCGACGCGGTCGTGGGCGCGTATCGGAATGTCGAACGTGTGCAAATCGAGCTGCAGGGGCAGCGCGTCGGGATGTTCGAGCCCGAGCGATACGGGGTGCCGACGTTCTACGAACTGGTGCTGATCGCGCGGGACCAGGAGATCGCCGCGCGGCGCCCGGTGCTCCGGCGGTTTGTCGGCGCCGTGGCCCGGGGGCTCGCGTTTACGGAAGCGCACCCCGAGGCGGCGTTCCGCGACTATGTGCGTCTCAACCCCACGCTCGGCGACACGTTCAATCGCCGTTCGTTTGCGGCCACGCTCCCGTATTACGCACGGGCGCAGACCCAGCGCGCAGAGACGTGGGACGCGTTCAGCCGCTGGATGGCGTCTCACAAGGTGATCTCCGCGCCGGTGGCCGCCCGGGACCTGTTCGTCAACCTCGCGCCGTGACGCCGTTTGCCCGTCTCCACGAGGCCGCGGCGCCGCTTCGGGCGCGGATCCAGACGCATCCGTTCGTGCTCGGATTGGGCGACGGGTCGCTCCCCGGAGACCGCTACGACTTCTACCTCCGTCAGGACTACCTCTTTCTCATCCAGTACTGCCGCGTGCTCGCGCTCGCCGTCGCCAGGGCGGACGACCTAGCCACGGCCGCACGCCTCGCGGATGTGTTGAACGTGACGCTCAACACCGAGATGGACCTCCACCGCGAAGCGTGCTGGGCGGCCGGCATCGCGCCGGAGGCCCTCGAAGCCACGCGGCCCGCGCCCACGACCACCGCGTACACCCACCATCTCCGGCTCGTCGCGGAGACCGAGGACCTCGCGGCGATCCTCGCCGCGATGCTGCCGTGCGCGCACGGCTACTGGGAGATCGCCACGCGCCTGCGCGCGTCCGGCCTGCCGGAGCAGCAACCGCTCTACGCCAACTGGATCCGGATGTACACGTCGGACGAGTACGAGAGCCTGGCGCGCTGGATGGTCGACGCCTTCGACCGCCTGGCATCGGACGCACCGCCGTCGCGCGCCGAGGTGTGGAGCGACGTGTTCCTCACGAGCGAACGGTACGAGTATCTGTTCTGGGAGATGGCGTGGCGAATGGAGGAGTGGCCGTTATGAGCGCGCACAATTCGTCTGACCGCGGCGCCCCGTTGCGCCGGCTCGTCCTCGCAGCCGTGTTCGCGGCGATCGGGGTGGCCCTGGGACCGCTGAGCATCCCGCTCGGCCCCGCGCGCGTCGCGCCGTTTCAGCACACGGTCAACGCGGTGGCCGGGGTGCTGCTTGGCCCGTGGTACGCGGCGGGAGCGGCGCTGGTCACGGCCGTCCTCCGGTACAGCCTGCACACCGGCTCGTTGTTCGCGTTTCCGGGCAGCCCGTTCGGCGCCCTGATCGTCGGCTATGCCTACCGCATCTTCCGCAACGATGCGGCGGCGCTCTGCGAGCCGATCGGCACGGGACCGATCGGCGCGACGCTCGCAGCCCTCGCGTTCCAGCCGCTCATCGGCACGCACCACAGCTGGATCTGGTTTCAGGTGGCGTTTCTGTCCGCGAGCATACCCGGGACGCTCGTCGGGTACGTGGTCTTGAGGGCGCTGCGCCGCGTGCCGGTCGTCAACGCGTGGCGCGCGGCGTGAAGCCGCCCCGCCTCCCATGCGCCGGACCGGCCGGGGCCGGCCGCTGCGGCCGCCCGCCGGGGGTGCAGAGGACGGGGTGACGCACGGCATCCCGGCACCCGTGACGCCCGCCGACGCGGCGGCGCTCCTGGTACGCGTCCGGGAGCGCCGGCCGCTGGTGCACCACATCACCAACGTCGTCACCGTCAACGACGTCGCGAACGCCACCGTCGCGGTGGGCGCCGCGCCCGTGATGGCCCGCGCGGTCGAGGAGGTGGAAGAGATCGCCGCCGCCTCGAGCGCGCTCGTGTTGAACATCGGGACGCTGACCAGACAGATGATGGAGGCGATGCTGCGCGCGGGCCGTCGGGCCAATGCGGCCGGCGTCCCTGTGATCTTCGACCCCGTCGGCGCCGGGGCGAGCTCGTTTCGCACCACGGAGGCGCGACGGTTGCTCGAGACCGTGCGCGTCGCATGTTGCCGCGGCAACGCCGGAGAAGTGGCCGCGCTCGCCGGGCGCTCCGGTGCGGTCCGGGGCGTCGACGCCGCCGGCGATGTGGAGGGAGTAAACGACCTGGCACGTGAGCTCGCGACCGCCACCGGCGCGGTTGTCGCCGCCACCGGCCGGGTCGACGTGGTCTCCGACGGCGTGCGGACCATCTGGATCGAGAACGGGCACCCGCTCCTGTCCCGTGTGAGCGGCAGCGGCTGTATGGCCACCGCGGTCATCGCCGCGTTTTGCGCGGTCGAGCCGGCCGTGCTCCCCGCCGCGGCAGCCGGCCTGGTGTGCTACGAAGTGGCCGCCGAGCTCGCTGCCGATGACGCGCCGGGGCCCGGGACGTTCCGGATCCGGCTGCTCGATGCGCTCGCGTCGCTTGACTCCGCGGCGGTCGTCCGGGCGGCCCGCATTCGATCGTGAAACGGCGCGGCGACTGGCGCGTCTACGTCATCACCGACGGGGAGCGCTCGCGCGGCCGCTCGCACGTCGAGATCGCCGCGGCCGCGGTGAGGGGAGGCGCGACCGCGGTACAACTCCGCATGAAGGGGGCCCCCGCCCGCACCGTCGTGGAGACGGCCCGGCGCATCGCGGCGATGTGCCGGGACGCCGGGGTGGCGTTCATCGTGAACGACCGCGTGGACGTCGCCGTCGCGGCCGAGGCGGACGGCGCCCACGTCGGCCAGGACGATCTGCCGGCGGTGGCGGCCCGGGCGCTGCTCGGGGCCGGCCGGTGGCTCGGGGTCTCCGCGGCAACGCTCGAGGAGGTCCGTAACGCCGAACGCGCCGGCGCGGACTACCTCGGTGTGGGCGCGGTGTACGCCACGGGCACCAAGGCCGACGCGGGCGCGCCCGTGGGGCTCGGCCGTATCGCGGAGCTGCGATGCGCGTCGTCGCTTCCGGTCGTCGGGATCGGCGGCATCACGATCACGAACGCCGCCGCCGTGATCCGTGCCGGAGCGTCGGGAGTGGCCGTGATCACGGCGGTCACGCTCGCCGACGACATGGTGGAGGCCACGCAGCGGCTGCGGGAGCAGGTGGATGCCGCCCTCCAGGGCTGATCGGACGGGGCTGCCGGGGCGGACCGGCGAGTTCGACCTGATTGAGCGCCTGCGCCGTCTCGTCCCGACGGCGGGCCGAGGCGTGCGCACCGGCATTGGCGACGACACCGCCGTCGTGTCGCTCCCCCGCCGCGCGCTGGTCACGTGCGATGTCCAGGTCGAAGGGGTCCATTTCCGGTTTGGGATGAGCGCGCCACGCGACGTCGGCTGGCGGGCCCTCGCCGTCAACCTGAGCGACATCGCCTCGATGGGGGGCGCGCCGCGCTACGCCCTCGTCTCGGTGCTGCTGCCGCCGGGAGTGTCCGTCCGCGACGTCGAAGCGATCTATCGGGGACTGGGGCAGGCCGCGCGCGCGCACGGCGTCATCGTCGTGGGCGGCAACATCTCGCGCACCTCGGGTCCACTGGCGCTCGACGTGACCTTGCTTGGCGAGGCGGGGCGCGTGCTCACGCGCGGGGGGGCCCGACCCGGGGACGGCGTGTGGGTGACCGGAACGCTCGGGAACGCTGCGGCCGGGCTCTTTCTGGCGCGCCGTCGACGCGTGCGGATGCGGGAGGCGCGGACCCTTGTCGAGGCGTATCGCCGGCCCTCGCCGCGCGTGCGGGCCGGCCGCGCGCTCGCGGCGCACCGCGCCGTGACGGCGGCGATCGACATCAGCGACGGGACCGCTCAGGATCTCGTGCATGTGCTCGACGCGTCCGAGGTGGGCGCGGTCCTAAATCTCGAGCGCGTTCCGGTTGCGCCGGCCGTCGTCGCGGCGGCTCGAGCGGCGCACCTCGACCCCTACGTATGGGCGCTCGAGGGCGGGGAAGATTACGAATTGCTGTTCACCGCGCGGCCGGGGTTCGAGGCCTCCGCGCGGACCGTGGCACGCGCCGCCGGCGTCGCCGTGACCCGGATCGGAGAGATCGTCCCGCGTAGCGCAGGCCGGTGGATCCTGGTGCCGGCGGGCCGGCGCACGCCGCTGCGTCCGGCCGGGTGGGATCATCTCGTAAGCCGCGCGCGCTAACGTAGCGGCGCGGGATTGCGGCACGGGGAGCCGCGAACCAGATGGGCGGCCCGCCATCCTTGCCGCCCGTCGACAACGTCCCAAAGAGGTAGGAGGTTCCATGCAGATTCCGCGTGCGCTGTCGATTGCCGGGTCCGACTCGGGCGGCGGTGCGGGCATACAGGCGGACCTCAAGACGTTCAGCGTCTTTGGTGTGTACGGCATGACGGCGATCACGGCGATCACCGCGCAGAACACGACGGCGGTGACCGCCGTGGCGGAGATCGCCCCGGAGGTCGTCGCGGCGCAGATCGACGCGGTCGCGGGCGACATCGGGGTGGACGCCGCGAAGACCGGGATGCTCAGCAACGCGGCGATCATTCACGCCGTGGCGGCCGGGATCCGCCGGCATGCGCTCCGGGCGCTCGTGATCGATCCGGTGATGATCGCGAAGAGCGGGGCCGCGTTGCTCCGCCCCGAGGCAATGGAGGCCCTGCGGCGCGACCTGCTCCCGCTGGGGCTCGTCGTGACGCCGAACCTGTACGAGGCGCAGGTGCTCCTGGGCCGCGAGCTCCGGACGATCGAGGAGATGGAAGCGGCGGCCCGCGCGCTCCGCGACCTCGGTCCCGGGTACGTTGTCGTCAAGGGAGGCCACCTGCCCGGCGCGGCGGTGGACGTCCTGTACGACGGCCGCACCATCGAGCGGCTCGAGGCGCCGCGCGTGGCCACCCCGCACACGCACGGCACCGGGTGCGTGTTTTCGGCCGCGATCACCGCGCAGATGGCGCGGGGGGCGGATCCCGTGGAAGCCGTGCGGGGAGCGAAACGGTTTATCACCCGCGCGATCGAGGGCGCGTTGCCCCTTGGGCACGGCCACGGCCCGGCCAATCCGCTGCACAGCCTAGACACGCCGGCCGGCGGCGAGCGAAAAGGTGCGCATGAACGCTGAAACGGTGAGAGGCGACTACATGATTCGCGGAACGGCCGCGGACGAGCAGATCCGGGCCGTCGCGACCGTCACGACGCAGACGGTGGAGGATGCCCGAATCCGGCACACGGCCTCGGCGACGGCGACCGCGGCGATCGGACGAAGCCTGACGGGGGCCGCCTTGCTCGGGGCCGGTCTCAAGGACGGCGGCTCGGTGCTGCTGCGGGTGCTCGGCGATGGACCGATCGGCGCCATCGTCGCGCAGGCCGACGCCCAGGGCCGGCTGCGCGGGTACGCCGTGAATCCCCAGGCGGACCTGCCGGTAACACCGGCGCACAAGCTCGACGTGGGCGGTCTCGTCGGCAAGCAAGGCACGCTCCACGTCACGCGCGACGTGGGGCTGCGCACCCCGTACCACGGGTCCGTGCCGCTCGTTTCCGGGGAGATCGCCGAGGACCTCGCCGCCTATCTCGTCCGTTCGGAACAGGTGCCGTCGGTCGTCGCGCTCGGGGTCCTCGTGGGCCCAGACCTCCATGTCATCGCCGCGGGCGGCCTGTGCGTGCAGGCGCTGCCGGGCGCGTCCGCGGGGGTCGTCGCGGATCTCGAAGCGCGCGCGCTTCGCATGCCGCCGATTACCCAGTTGGTGGCCAACGGCCACACGCCGGAGCAAATCCTCGCCACGGCGCTCGGGGGATGGGAGCCGGCGTTCGGCGAGGTGAGCCGTGTGCGGTTTCACTGCGGGTGCACACGGCAGCGGGTCGAAGAGATGCTCCTGACCCTGGGGCGGACGGAGCTGGAAGCGCTGCTGGCGCAGGAGGGCCGCGCCGAGGTGACGTGCCGGTTCTGCGGTGACCGCTACGTGCTGAGCGGGAACGAACTCGAGGGGTTGATCGCGAAGCTCCGGAGCGGGACCGCGCCGCTTATGTGAACGGGCCCGCCGGGTTCCTCAGGCCGTCCGCCGTACCTTGCCGGCCTTCACGCACGCGGTACACACGAATGCCCGCCGCGGGACGCCGCCCAGGACGACGCGGATGCGCTGCAGGTTCGGCAGGAACCGGCGCTTGGTCTTGTGGTGTGAGTGACTCACGAAATTGCCGGTGCTCGGCGATTTGCCGCAGACCGCACAGCGACGTGCCATGCAACACCCTCCCGCTCGAACGGACCGCGGACAAGTGTACCACACAGCGGCGAGCAGGGGCAACCGCGCGCGCGTAGAAATGCCTCGGCAGTCATGCGCATCCGGCCGGGGACGCCCCGGGCGACCACCGCAGTGCTTGGACGCAGGAGGCGCGCCATGGCGAATATCCGGCGGGATCCGACACCGCGCGACGCCACCACGCGCCCGCGTGCGCTCGCCGCGGTCCAGGTGCGGCCCTCCGGAGACTCCGGGCCGGTCGCCGTCGGCTTGACGTCCGCGGTGCAATACGCTCGTGGCGTCGGCCCGGCGCGCGCGCAGTTGCTCGGGGACCGTCTGGGGATCGCCACCGTCTCCGATCTGCTCTACCGCTTGCCCCGCCGCGTCGAAGACCGCAGCCGGCTCCGCCGCATCTACGATGTAGCGCACGGTGCGCTGGAGACGGTCCAAGGCACCGTGGTTCGGATCCGGCAGTTCCGGCCGCGCCGGCGGCGCTTGGTGATCATCAAAGCCGCCGTCACCGATGGGTCGGGCATCCTGCACGCGGTCTGGTACAACCAGCCGTACATCACACGGCAACTGACCCCCGGGACGCGCGTGGTGCTGCACGGGCGCGTTCAACGCCAGGCCGGCGAGATCCAGATGACCGTGCCGGAGTTCGAGGCGATCGAGGAGGGCGAGGACAGCCTCCACGTCGGCCGGATCGTCCCCGTGTATCCGGGTACCGAGGGCCTGAGCCAGCGTGTCATGCGCTCGATCGTCGCCCGCGCGCTGGACGACCACGCCGGCGCGCTGCGCGAGTGGCTGCCGGCCGGGGTCCGCGACCGGCACGGGCTGCCCGAGCTCGGCTGTGCCATCCGGCAGGCGCATTTCCCCGAGAGCCTGGAGGAGTACCGCGCCGCACGGAACCGCCTCGTGTACGAGGAGCTCCTGCTGTTCCAGCTGCTGCTCCTGCGGCAAAAAGCGGCGCGGGCCGCGGCCCCGCGGGGGGTACGGTACGGGGATGCCCGTGAGCTGGTCGCGCGATTTCACCGCGCGCTTCCGTACACGCTGACCGGCGCGCAATACCGGGTCATCACCGAGATCTTGCGGGACATGGACCGGCCGCACCCGATGAACCGCCTGCTGCAGGGCGACGTCGGCTCCGGCAAGACCGTCGTCGCCGCCAGCGCCCTGCTGCGGTGCGTCGGCGGCGGCGCGCAGGGGGCGCTCATGGCCCCCACGGAGATCCTTGCCGGCCAACATTACCTGACGCTACGCAACCTGCTCGCCCCGATGGGGCTCACGGTCACGCTGCTCGTGGGGGGTCTCAGCCGCGCCGCGCGCGACGAGGCGCTGGAGGCCGCGCGCGAGGGGCGGGCGGATGTGGTCGTCGGTACCCACGCGCTCATCGAGGACGATGTCGAGTTTCACCGTCTCGGCCTCGTGGTCGTGGACGAGCAGCACCGGTTCGGCGTGTCGCAGCGCGCGGCGTTGCGCTACAAGGGCGAGCACCCGGACGTGCTGGTGATGACGGCCACGCCCATCCCGCGGACGCTCGCGCTGACCCTGTACGGCGACCTCGACGTGTCGATCCTGGACGAGCTGCCGCCGGGGCGCTCCCCGATCCTGACCTACGTCCGCGCGCCGGCGCAGCGCCCGCGGATCTACCAGTGGGTGCGCGGCGAGGTGGCGGCCGGGCGGCAGGCGTACATCGTCTGCCCTCTGATCGAAGAGTCCGACAAACTGCAGGCGGAGGCGGCGACCGCGCTTGCGGCGCGCCTCGCGGAGTCGGTGTTCCGGGACGTGCGCCTCGGTGTGCTGCACGGGCGCATGAAGGTCGACGAGCGCGACCGGGCCATGCGCGCGCTGCGGGAGGGGCAGACCCAAGTGCTCGTCGCGACCACGGTGATCGAGGTCGGCATCGACGTGCCGAACGCGACGGTGATGGTGATCGAGGACGCCGACCGGTTTGGGCTGTCCCAACTCCACCAGCTTCGGGGCCGCGTCGGGCGCGGCGCGCAGCAATCGCGGTGCATCCTCATCAGCGATCCCCGAACCGAGGAGGGCCAGGCGCGCCTGGCGGCGATGGAGGCCACCACCGACGGCTTTCGCATCGCGCAGCGGGATCTCGAGCTGCGGGGCGTCGGCGAGCTCCTGGGCCACCGCCGCCAGCACGGACTCGGCGAGCTCCGCGTCGCCGACCTGCTGCGCGACCACGACTGGCTGGAGCGGGCGCGGAGCGACGCCGCGGACCTGCTCGAGGGGGATCCCGATCTCGAGCGTCCCGAGCACCGCCCGATCGCCGCAGCGCTGCACGCCCGCTTCGCGGGAGTGCGCCCTGAGAACGCGAGGGTCGGGTAAGTGCGCGTCACCGCGGGCGCGGCCAAGGGGGCGCGGCTCCGCGCGGCCACCCGAGCCGGCACGACGCGGCCGACCTCGGGCATGGTCAAGGACGCGATGTTCAACGCGCTCGGCGCGCGCCTCTCCGGCGCGCGCGTGCTGGATCTGTTCGCGGGGACGGGCGCGCTGGGCATCGAGGCCCTCAGCCGGGGCGCGGCGTCGGCGGTGTTCGTCGAGCGTGAGCCTCGAAGCGCGGCCGCGATCCGCGAAAACCTGCGCGCGGCGCGCCTCGCGGCCCCCGGCACCGTGCGCCGGGCCAACGCGCTCGCGGACCTCGCGGCGCTCGGCCGCGAGGGCGCGCGCTTCGACGTGGTGCTGCTGGATCCGCCGTACGGCCAAGGGCTGCAGGAGCGCGCGCTCCGGGCGCTGGCGGCGGCGGGGGTGCTGGCGCCCGGGGCCGTGGCGGTGGTGGAAGGGCACTGGCGCGACGATCCCGGCGAGGTCGCGGGCCTGCGGCGAACCCGGAGCGCCCGGTACGGCGAGACAGGCGTGTGGTTCTACGAGCCCGGCGGCGCGTGATGGCGCGGGGGCAGACGGCGCTCTACCCGGGGACGTTCGACCCCGTACACAACGGGCACCTCGACATCATCGTGCGCGCCCGCCAGATCTTCGGGCGGGTCATCGTAGGGGTGCTGACGAATATCGAAAAGACGACGTTGTTTCCGGCGGACGCGCGCGTCGCCATGCTCCGCGCCGCGGTGGCGCGGCATCCGGACATCGACGTCCGCCCGTTCGACGGCCTGACGGTGGAGTTCGCCCGGCGCGTGGGCGCGCGGGTGATCGTGCGCGGACTGCGTGCCATGATGGATTTTGAATACGAGTTGAAGATGGCCGCCATGAACAAACGGCTGAGCCCGCGGATCGAGACCGTCTTTATGATGACGAGCCCGGAACTGGCCTATCTCAGCTCCACGCTTATTCGCGAGGTGGCGGCCTTCGGCGGGTCCGTCGCCGGACTCGTCCCGGCCGGCGTCGTACAGCGCCTGCGCCGGATCCCATCCGACACGCGAGGTGAGGATGCATGACTTCTCCAGGCACCCCATCCCCCCGGAGCGCAGCTGAGTGTCTCGACCGGCTGGAAGCGTTGCTGGAGTCGGGCGGCTCCATCTTCGGACGGCGGTCGCGCCTCGACGAGGCGCGCCGGCTGATCACGCACCTGCGCACGCTCGTGACGCAGGGGGCGGCCCGGGCGCAGCAGGTGCAGAGCGAGGCGGAGGCGGTGCTGCGCCGGGCGCAGGACGAGGCGCGGCGCATCGTCCTCGAGGCGCAAGAGCGCGCCCGCGGCGGCGTGGACGCAGAGGTCGTGCGGGGCGCCGAGCTCGAGGCGCAGACCTTGCGGGCGGAGGCGGCGAAGGAGGCCGAGGACGTACGGCGCCAGGCCGATCTCTACGCGCTCAAGGTCTTTGAGCGTCTCGACGCCGAAGTGTCGCGCGTGTTGTCCACGATCAAGCGCAGTAAGGCGATCCTGGGAGACCGCAACGGCACCGGGCCGAGCGCGGCCCCGGGCCGCCTTGACAATGAGAAAATGGCGTCCGTATAATGAGCCGGTGTGCCCGGGAGCTACCCCCGGGCACGCGGCGTGAGGTGGGGCCGTGCGCGCCTACGTTGGCGACTTGCTCACCGCGGGCGGCACACGCGCCGTGGGGTTTTGCGAGATGGTCGCGCCGCCCTCGGACGATGTGGTGCTGGCCGAACCGGTCGCGGGGCAGTTCACGTTGCGCGGGACCGGGGCGACGGTGCACGTCCAGGGTCGGGTCGCAGCCGCCGCAGGGCTCGTCTGCGGCGCATGTCTTCGCAGGTTCTCGCAGACGCTCGAGGTCGACATCGACGAGGAGTTCGCCCGTCCCACGGGACAGATCGAGGTTGCCGGCGAGCAGGCGCTGACACCGGAAGATTTCGTCGCGGCGATCAGCGCGGACGACGTCATCGATCTGACCGAGCTGGTGCGGCAGCACCTCGCGCTTGCGCTCCCGATCGCTCCGCGTTGTACGCCGGACTGCCGGGGACTCTGCCCTCGATGCGGCGCCGATCGCAACGCCGGCGGCTGCGAGTGCGACACGCAGGAGATCGACCCGCGCTTTGACGCGCTGCGGCACTGGACCGAGGGGCCGGCGCCGGGAGGCGCCCGCAGGGCGCGGAGCCGTCCCGGCGGGCGCCCGCGCCGAGAAGGGGAGTGATTCATGGGACTGACGAAGCGGCGGTTCAGCAAATCGCGGACGGCGAAACGCCGCGCCCACTTCAAGGCGCAGGCGGTGACGCTCGTCCGTTGCCCCAAGTGCCACGAGCCGATGGTGCCGCATCGCGTGTGCCCGAGCTGCGGGACGTACGCGGGACGGCAAGTCATTCAGGTGCGCGAGCCGGAGGAGAAGTCCACCACGTAGATGGACGCCGGCCGCGTGCTGCGGAGCGTACCGTCGTCCCCCGCCGGATCGTCGCGGCGATGAATCGTGCCCCGGACGGCCTCCACGTGGCCGTCGACGCGATGGGCGGCGACCACGCGCCGCGCGAGGTCGTCGCGGGCGCGGTGCAGGCGGCACGCGCGCTCGGGGCCCAGGTCATCCTCGTCGGGCGGGGGCGCGTGCTGGAGGAGGAGCTGCGCCGCGCGGGGGGTGCGCCCGGTATCCGCATTGAGGACGCCCCCGAGGTGATCGAGATGGCGGAGGCGCCGGCCATGGCGCTCCGCCGCAAGCGCCGCGCGTCGATTCCGGTGGCGATCGACCTCGTACGGCGCGGCGAGGCCGACGCGATGGTCAGCGCGGGCAATACCGGCGCGGCGATGGCGGCGGCCCTGTTCGGGCTCGGCCGGGTCGAAGGCATCGACCGCCCGGCGATCGCGGCGGCGCTACCTACCACGCGCGGCCGCGCCATCCTCGTGGACGTGGGCGCCAACGTCGACTGCCGGCCGAAGCACCTCGTGCAGTTTGCCGCCATGGGCACGGTCTACGCGCGCGTGCTCGGCATCCGGGAGCCGCGCGTGGGCGTGCTCAGCAACGGCACCGAGGACACCAAGGGGAACGATCTCGTGATTCGTGCGGCGGAACTGCTCCGACAGTCGGGGCTGCGCTTCATCGGCAACGTGGAGGGCCGGGAGTTCTTCGACGGGGCCGCCGATGTGGTCGTCTGCGACGGCTTCGTCGGCAACCTCGTGTTGAAGTTCGGCGAGGGACTGGCGTTGGGGATCTTTGCGCTGCTGCGCGACGAGCTGTCGCGGGGGCTGCGGGTCCGGTTGGGCGCCGCCCTGGCGGCCCGCGGGCTGCGCGCGGTCAAGCGGCGCATGGACTACACGGAGTACGGCGGCGCGCCGCTGCTCGGCGTCAACGGCGTGTGCATCATCAGCCACGGCAGTTCGCGGGCCAAGACCATCCGCAACGCGGTGGCGCTCGCGGTGGAGTCCGTGCGCGCCCGCATGGTGGACGCGATCCACGACGCCGCCGGCCGGCTGGCCGAGTCGGGCACGCCCCAGAGCGTCCCCGTCAAATAGATGCGCACAACGGCGCGCGAACGCGGGGTGGCGTAGCCGGTGCACACCGCCGCCGTCTTTCCGGGACAGGGCGCCCAATACGTCGGCATGGGGCGCGAGGTGGCGCACCACTCCGCCGCGGCGCGGGAGGTGTTCCGGCGCGCCGCGGCGGTGCTCGGCTTCGACCTTCTCGCGCTCTGCGCGGACGGCCCCGAGGACGCCCTCCGCGCCACCGCGAACACGCAGCCCGCGATCCTCGTCACCAGCCTGGCCTGCCTGGCCGCGCTTCCAGTGGCGGCGGACTGCGCCGCGGGCCTGAGCCTCGGGGAGTACACCGCCTTGGCGTGCGCCGGGGCGATCGAGCTCGAGGACGCCGTGACGTTGGTGCGGCTGCGCGGACAGTATATGCAGGAGGCGTGCGCGGGGCGCGACACGATGATGGCCGCCATCGTCGGTCTGCCCGCCGCCCACGTGCGTGACGTCTGCCAACGCCACGGAGCTCTCGGCGTCGTGGAACCGTCCAACTTCAACAGTCCCGGTCAGATCGTGATCGGCGGGGACGCGGCGGCGGTGCGGGCGGCGCTCGCGACGGCGATGACCCTCGGCGCGCGCCGCGCCGTGCCGCTTGCGGTCAGCGCGCCGTTCCACACCAGCCTGATGCGGCCGGCGGCGGAGCGACTCGCCGGCGATCTCGAGCGCGCGCGGATCCGGGATGCCCGCATTCCGGTCTTTGCCAACGTCACGGCATCGCCGGTCCAGGCCGCGGACGACGTCCGCCGGGCTCTCCTCGCGCAGGTCGCCTCCCCGGTCCTGTGGGAGCAATCCGTGCGGGCGATGCACGCGGCAGGCATCGCCCGCTTCGTGGAGTTCGGCCCGGGGACCACGCTCGGCAGCATGATCCGCCGCACCGTCAAGGCCGAGCTGTGGCACGTCGAGGACCTCCCGTCCCGCGACGCCACCGCGGCGGCGCTGGTCCGCCCCGCGGGAACCACGGCGCCCGCGACAGCCTCGAGACTGGGACAGGGAGGCTGATGGCCCGGGGGCGATCGCCGCGATGCGGACGATGAGCACGGACACGCGGGTCGCGTTGGTAACCGGCGCGTCCGGCGGTATCGGCGGTGCCGTGGCCGCGCGCCTGGCGCGCGCGGGATTCGCGGTGGTCGTGCACTACGCCAAAAACGTCGCCGGGGCCGAGGAGACGCTGCGGCGCGTCCAGCAGGCGGGGGCGGAGGGCCTCATGCTGCAGGGAGACGTCACCTCCGCGGAGGCCTGCCGCCAGCTCTGCGCGGAAGCCCTCGAATGGCGCGGCCGCCTCGACGCGCTGGTCAACAACGCCGGCCTGACCAAGGACGGCCTGCTCCTGCGCATGAAGGACGAGGACTGGCACGACATCCTGGCCGTCAACCTGCACGGCACGTTCTACTGCACGCGTGCGGTATTGCGCGAGATGATCCGGCAGCGCCGGGGACGCGTCGTGAACATTACGTCCATCGTCGCGGAGGTCGGCAACCCGGGGCAGGCGAACTACATCGCAGCGAAGGCCGGGGTGATCGGCTTTACCAAGGCGGTCGCGTGGGAAGTGGCCGCGCGGGGCATCACGGTCAACGCCGTCGCCCCAGGATACGTGGAGACCGGCCTCACCGCGGCGCTGACCGACGAGCAGCGCGCGCGCGTGCTGAGCCACATTCCCATGGGGCGGACCGGCAGCGTCGATGAAGTCGCGGCGGCCGTGGCCTTTCTCGTGTCCGACGACGCGTCCTACATCACCGGCCAAGTGCTCAACGTGGACGGCGGCGCCGTGATGCGGTAACGGGCGGGGGCATTGCGCGCCGGGCGCAATGATGCGGGCCGCATGCGGGACGGGTAGACTCAGGGGGTGGTCGCGGGATGGCAGCGGTGTTCGATCGGGTCAAGGCGATCGTCGTGGAGCAATTGGGCGTCGAGGCCGGCGAAGTGACGCCGCAATCTAAATTCGTGGAGGATCTCGGCGCCGACTCGCTCGACGTGGTCGAGCTCGTCATGGCGCTGGAGGAAGAGTTCGACCTGGAGATCCCCGACGAGGATGCGGAGAAGATCGCGACGGTCGGCGAGGCGGTGAAGTACATCGAAAGCCACACCGAGGCGCCGGCGGAGTAGCGCCGAGCCGCCTGGGCGGAGTCGGTGATGCCGGGACCTGGGCCTGTGGGGCGCCGGCGGGTGGCCGTCACAGGGCTCGGCGTCGTCAGCCCGATCGGCACGGGCAAGGACGCGTTCTGGAATGCGCTCATGGAGGGGCGGTCGGGCGTCCGGCGGATCGCGTCCTTCGATCCCGGCGCGTTCACGTGCCAGATCGCCGCGGAGGTAACCGACTTCGACCCTGCCGCGTACCTCGATCGCAAAGAGGTGCGCCGCAACGACCGGTTTGTCCACCTCGCGATCGCGGCCACACGCCTCGCGCTCGAGGACGCCCGGTTCACGATCTCCCCCGCGAACCGCGATCGGGTCGGCGTGGTGATCGGTTCGGGCATCGGCGGGGCGCACACGTGGGAGGAGCAGCACGAGATTCTTCGCTCACGCGGCCCGGACCGCGTGAGCCCGTTTTTCGCCCCCATGATGATCATCAACATGGCATCCGGCGCGGTCAGCATGCAGGTTGGCGCCCGCGGCCCCAATTTCTCGATGGTGTCGGCGTGCGCCACCGGAGGTCATGCGGTTGGCGAGGCGGCCCGCATCATCCAGCACGGCGACGCCGACGCCATGATCTGCGGCGGCTCGGAGGCCGCGATCACGCCCCTCAGCCTCGCCGGGTTTTGTTCCATGAAGGCGCTCAGTACCCGCAACGATGCCCCGGCCCGCGCGTGCCGTCCGTTCGACGCCGGTCGGGACGGGTTCGTCATGGGTGAGGGTGCGGGCATCGTGCTCCTGGAGGCGTGGGACCACGCCGAGCGCCGCGGTGCGCGGATCTACGCGGAGCTCGCCGGATACGGCATGAGCGCGGACGCCTACCACATTACGCAACCGGATCCGGAGGGCGAGGGCGCGGCTCTGGCGATCCGGATGGCGCTCAACGACGCGGGCGTGGACCTGGCGGAGGTCGACTACGTCAACGCCCACGGCACGAGCACACCGTACAACGACAAGTTTGAGACGATCGCGCTCAAGCGTGTGTTCGGCGAGGACGCGAAGCGCATCCCGGTCAGCTCGACGAAGTCGATGACCGGGCATCTGCTCGGCGCCGCGGGCGGCATCGAGCTGATCGCATGCGCGCTCGCGATCGACCGCAAGCACGTCCCGCCGACCATCAACTACGAGGTCCCGGACCCGGACTGCGACCTCGACTACGTGCCCAACGTGCCCCGCCCCGCCTCGGTCGATGTCGCGATGTCGAACGCGTTTGGGTTCGGCGGCCACAACGCCATCCTGGTCGTGCGGAGGCCGTGAACGGCCACGCCGCAAACGGCGCCGCGGAGCTGTCCCCGGAGCGCGACGCTCAGCTTCGGGAACTTGAGACCAAGCTGGACGTGCGGTTCCGCGACCGGGCGTTGCTGCACACGGCGCTCGTGCATGGGTCCGTGGGCGCCGACGCCCGCAGCCGCCACGGCGACAACTACGAACGCCTCGAGTTTCTCGGCGACGCCGTGCTCAACCTCGCCGTCAGCGACCACCTCTATCGGGTGTTCCCGACGCGGCTCGAGGGCGACCTCGCGCGGCTGCGCGCCGCGGTCGTCAGCGAGGGGCCGCTGGCCCACGTCGCGCGGTCGCTCGACCTTGGGCGCTACCTCGTGCTCGGCCGCGGCGAGGAGAAGGGCGGCGGCCGCAGCCGGGCGTCGCTGCTGGCGGACGCCATCGAGGCCGTGGTCGGCGCGGTCTACGTCGATTCGGGGTACGGTGTAGCGCACCACTGTGTGATGCGCTGGTTCGCCGAGGACCTGGCCCGGCTCGAGGAGCCGGGGGAGGGCGATTACAAGAGCCAGCTCCAAGAGCTGATCCAGCAGCGGGAGCGCCGGCTGCCGCGCTACCGCATTACCGGCCAGGAAGGGCCGGACCACAGCCGCGTCTTCGTCGCCGTCGTGGAGGTCGGCGGGCGCACGCTCGGCGAAGGCCGGGGCCGCAGCAAGAAAGAAGCGGAGCAGGCCGCGGCCGAGCAGGCGCTCGTTCAGTTGCGGCGGGGACAGGCCGGGTGAAGCAGCTGTGGGCGCCGTGGAGGCTACAATACATTAAGACGGCCAGGACCGAGGGTTGCATTTTTTGCACCCTGCCCGCCGACGGCCGCGACCGTGAGCACGGCGTGCTGTTCCAGGGGCGGGACGCCTTCGTTATCCTGAACGCGTTTCCGTACAACTCCAGTCACCTGATGGTGGTGCCGCGCCGTCACGTGGCGCGTCCCGAGGCGCTGACCGCGCCGGAGCGGCTCGAGATGTTTCACCTGATGACGGCGTCCATCCAGGCGGTCACCGAGGTGTACCGCCCGGAGGGCTTCAACGTCGGCATGAACCTCGGGCGAGCGGCCGGCGCGGGCATCGACGATCACCTGCACATCCACGTCGTCCCGCGCTGGATCGGCGACACCAACTTCATGCCGGTCCTGGGCGAGGTGAAGGTGCTGCCGGAAGACCTCACCGTGACGTACGATCGCCTCGCGGGCCCCCTTCGAGCGGCCGCAGGGCAGGGGGGTCCGGGGACCGGACGGTAGCGCCCGCCGCGCCCGCCCATTGCGGCGGAGTGAAACGCCGGAGCCCGTCGGAACGCGCAAACCAGCGCCACCGGGTAGGCGTGGCTGCCGCACCGATCGGCATCGAGAGACCACCTTGCTATCATAGGCGTATGCGACGGAATCGGCGCTGGGCGGTGTGTTGGCTCGCGGCGACGGTGACGGCGGCGCTCGCCGCTGCGCCCGGGCTCGCCGCGCATCGGGGGCCGGAGCCGCCGTCGCTGGCGCTCACGGACCGGTCGGCCCGTCTGCTCGGCGTGCGGCAAGGCGACGTGATCGAGGTCGCGCGAACGGCGGCCGGGCCGTGGCGCGCGTTTCGCGTCGCAGAGGTGTACCGGCCGGCCGAGTACCCCACCGAGATCTCGCGCACGCGCGTGGACCTGCGCCTGCACCTTGCGGACCTCGAGGCGCTCGACGGCGCGGGTGACAACGTGGACAGCGTGGTCGTGCGCGTGCGCGCGGGGACGCGCCCCACGGACGTGGCGGCGCGGCTCAACACGCTCCCGCTCGGGTTCCGGGCCTATACGTCGGACGAGGTGGCGGCGCAGGGGTCGAGCACGTTCGAGGTGATCGCGCGCTTTCATCGCGCCATCAGCGTCGTCACGCTGCTCGCGAGCAGCGTGTTTCTCCTCACCATCATGACGCTCCGGGGCGAGGAGATGCGGCGGCACGTCGGGGTGATGCGGCTCGTCGGCATCTCGCGGCGTAGCGTCGCCGCCTCCCTCCTGCTGATCGCCGCGGGGGTGGCCCTGGCCGGCAGCCTCGCCGGCGTGGGGCTGGGCTACGCGCTCTCCGCCGCCATCAACCTCTACTACCGCCGCCTCTTCGACACGCCACTCGTGTTCTCGGTGATCACGTGGCCGGTCTTGGCGGAAACCGTCGGGCTTTCGGTGCTCATCGGCCTCGCCGCGGGCGCGGCCACGGCGTGGCGCCTCCTCCGGCGCCCGGCGCGCGAGCAGCTCGGCCGGTAGCCCGGAGATGACGGCGCTGTCGTTCCTCGCCTGGCGCACGCTGCGCCGCAATCCCGTGCGCACGGCGCTCGTGATTCTCGGGCTCAGCGTGACGGGCGCATTGCTGCTCGACATGACGATGCTCTCGGGCGGGTTGCAGGCGAGCCTGGGCCAGCTGTTGAGCCGGCTCGGATTTGCCATTCGCGTCGTCCCCAAGGGCACGCTCCCGTTCTCCGGCGACGCGGAGATTCCGGACGGCGACGGTCTGGCCGCGGCCATCGCATCCCGGCCGGGCGTCACCGCCGCGGTCCCGGTCCTCGCGACGAACGTGTACGTGCGTCGCGGCCGTGCGACGTTCGCCTCGTTCGCGATCGGCGTGCCCCGGGGCGGTACGGGCGTGTACGGCATGCTCGCCGGCCGCGACCTGCCCGGCCGCGCTGCCGCGGACCCGGAAGGGGGCGGCGCCGACATTCCGATCGTCGTGAACGAGAACATGGTCCGGCTCGACGGGGTGCACGTCGGCGACGCGGTCGTCGTCTCGGGGGCGCCATCGCTCGGCATCACCGGGCCGTCGGGAGCGTTGCGAGCGCGCGTCACCGGCGTGGCGGACTTCTACGTCGATTTGGCCACGCAGCGGTCGATGGCCCTCCGGACCGAGGATCTGCGCCGGGTGCGCGCCATGGCTCCGGGCGGGGCGTCGCTCATCTTGGTGCGCGTGTCCGATCCCGCGCAGGCAGGCGGCATCGCGGCCTGGATCGGCGCGCAGGAGCCGCGGGTCGATGCGCTGACCATCGGCCGGTTCATCGCCAGGGCCGGCGCGCGGCTCACGTACTTCAACCAGTTTGCCGTGATCCTCAGCACGCTCAGCCTGCTCGTGTCCTTCTTGCTCGTGACGTCGATCGTTACGCTGTCGCTGGGGGAACGGCTCGGCGAGATCGCCATGCTGCGGGCGCTCGGCATGACACGGTTCCGTGTCGGCGCGCTCGTCGTCCTGGAAGGCGTGGTCCTGAGCGCGCTGAGCCTCCCGGGCGCGTTCGCCCTCGGCCTCGGGCTGAGCGGTCCGCTCGACGCCATTTTGCGCGGGGCGCCCGGCGTGCCCGAGAACCTGCATTTCTTCACGTTCGGCCCCGGGGCGGCGACGCGAACGGCGGCGATGCTGCTCGTGACCGGTGCGGCCGGCGGCGTCTATCCCGCGATGGTGGCGTCCCGCCTCGGCGTCGCTCCGACGCTGCACGCGGAGGTGCAGTCGTGACCGCCGAGTTGCCGCCGGCCCACGCGCCCGGCGCCGTGATCGAGGCGCGGGATGTGACCAAGGACTACCGGATGCCGGGCGGCGTCGTCCGCGCGCTTCGCGGCGTGAGCCTCGACGTCGAGCGGGGCCGGTGTCTTGCGATCCTGGGCCCGAGCGGCTGCGGCAAATCCACGCTCCTGCACGTGCTCGGCGGGGTCGACGTGCCCACGACGGGCGCAGTCACGGCCTTGGGCCGACGTACCGCAGAGATGAGCGACGCGGCCCTGACCAGGCTGCGGCTCCGGCATATCGGGTTCGTGTTTCAGCGGTTCTTTCTGCTGCCGATGCTCACCGCGGAGGAGAACGTGCTGCTGCCCATGATCGAAGCCGGCGTGCCGCCGGGCGAGCGGCGGGCGCGCGCCCGAGCGCTGCTGGCCCGCGTCGGTCTCTCGGCGCGGCTGCGGCACCACCCCGGGCAGCTGAGCGGCGGGGAGATGCAGCGCGTCGCGATCGCGCGGGCGCTCGCGAATCGGCCTCAGGTGCTACTCGCGGACGAACCGACGGGAGAGTTGGATGAGGCCACCGGCCGCGAGGTCGGGATGCTGCTCCGGGAGGTGAGCACCGAGGGCCTCGCCGTGGTCGTCGTGACGCACAACCCGGAGATCGCCGCGCTCGCGGACCGGCAGGTGCGGATGAAGGACGGCGTCATCACGTGATGCGCGTCGCGTGGCTGCTGGCGTGGCGGAGCCTGGCCGATCGTCCGTGGCGCGCCGCGCTGTTGCTGCTCGGATACGGCATGGGCGTGGCCGTGATGATCGCGCTCCTGTCGGTCGGGGAGGCGTTGCTCGCCCAGGCGCGTGATCCGAATCTCGCCGCCGGGGGGGACGTCGTCCTGCTGCCCACCGGCGTGGACCCGGCGGTTCTCAAGGTCAACGGCGTGACGGGATTGTATTTCTCGATCCCGAACGCCGCCTTCATCGTCCAGGACGTCTTGACGGGACCGCGCTTCGGATCCACGGTCGCCGCCGCCGCGCCGCAGCTCCGGGATCGGCAGATCTACGTGCGCGCGCGCGGCCGCGTCGCGGCCGCCGTCGCGTCGGCCGGCATCCCCTCGCTCGACCGGGCGGCGGGCGCCCACGACGCCGTTCCCGGCGCCGCGGATGCCGCCTCCGATCGCGGATGGCTCGCTCGAAGCTCCGGCGTGCTGTACAACAGGATCGACCGGTTTCACACTCCCGGCGCGGCGGAGCGGGCGGCCTGGGCGGAGTGGGATTACTTTACGTTCATCGATCCACGATCGCGGACGTACGGGTACCTGACGCTCCTCGCCGGCGGCAACGGTCGGGGTGCGGTGCTCTTCCGGCTTCGCCGGCCGGGGCGGCCGGTCACCGACATCGCCCTGCCGGCCGCGATCGGATCGCATGATCTCTCGGAGACGTCGGCCGCGCAACGCATCGGCCCGGCGCGCGTGTGGATCGACGCCGGTCGCTACCGCATCGTGGTACGCAGCGCGCGCCTGGGGGTCGACCTCACGCTCGTGCCGGTCCCCGGGCTCTATCTGCCGCCGGCGGAGACCGACGAGAGCCTCGTGCGCTCAGGTTATGTCGTGCCGGTGCTCCGCGGTTCTCTCTCGGGTACGATCATCGCCGACGATCGGCCGCTTCGCCTCCGCGACGTTCCCGCGTACCACGATCACAACTGGGGCACCTGGCGCGGCGTCACCTGGGACTGGGGGGAGGCGTCCGGGCCCGGAGGAGCCGTCCTCTACGGCGCGCTCCACGCGGCCGGGACCGGCGTCGCGGCGTCGCGGCCCGCGGTGCTGTTCTTGTGGGCGCCGGGGTCTGCGACGAGTGCGGGGGGCTTTGTCGGTGCCTTCGATGTGGAGCGGTTGATCTATGCGGGATGGCACGCGGGACCGGTGGTGCGCGGCCGCACCACGCGCGCCCCGAGCGACGTGACGATCGATGCGAGGAGCGGGCCCGACCGGGTCCGCGTGCGCCTGCACGTCTGGGACGCGCTCGGCAGCATGCCGCTCGGCGCATCCACCGCGTCGTCCCCGGCGCCGGATCGGGCGTTTTTGCAACTGCGGACAACCGCCCGCACGAGCGGCGTGGTGGACGGCCGTCCGTTCGTCTGGGGAGGACAGGGCGCCTCGGAAACGTACGTCCCGCTCCCATGACACGGCGGGATCAGGAACCGCGGCCCGGGTGACCGCATCGGCGCGTGGGGTGGCGCCGAGGCGCCGCCTCGAACCGGGAAAACTCCACGGCTCGAGCCCGTCTGCGTCCTACGGCGGCGGGCCGAGCAGGAGATGAACGGGGTAGTTGGAGCCGCTCTCCGGCATCGTGGTGATGCGGAACGTCCGGTCCACCCCGGGCATGAGCCGGATCGTCGTGATTGTTTTCGGCGCGTTCGGCTGCACCGTCGGGCCGTTGATGATCTGGTTGTCCACGATGAACGTGCCCCGAGCCTGACCGCCGTCGGCGTGCATGACCAGCGAGGCAACGACCGGCTCGGACGTCGGGTTCGTCGCGTGAACGTCGAAGTTGTACACCACCCCGTAATTGCCCTGCAGTTGCGTGCCGGTCGCGCCTTCCCGCAGCAGGTCGGCGTCGCCGCCGAGCGTCATGATGACGGGCGGTCCGCCCGCCGCAAACGTCACGGAGCGGGTGAGCTGCGGGGTGGCAAACGCGCCCCGCTGGTGCACGTTGTCGAAGTCGGACATGAAGCTCTCCGTCGGCGGGTCCATCTCGCCCGCGAGCCGGGCAAAGACCTGAAGGTTCAGCCGGTCGCCCGTGACGAGCCCGAGTTGGACGATGCCGCTCACCACCCCGAGCGGCGGCAGGTCGTGCACCAGAAGCGGCACCGTGGTGTTCGCCGGGATCTGCATCAGGAACGCCGCGTGCGTCGCGTACTGCTCGAGGAACCGATACGCGGCCGCGTGCCCGATGAGCAGCTCGTCGGCCGCGGGCCCGCCGCTCCCGCCGTTGACCCAGAGCGTGATCGGCGACCGCGTCGGGTTGCTCAGCGCCACCTCGATCGTCATGCGGGCGATCTTCGAGCCGTTCTGGTGATGATAGAGCAGCCGGGCTGTCTGCCCGGAGAGCAGGGCCGCATTATACAGCACCTTGCCGAACGGCAGCGTCTCCGGGCTGTTGCTGACGAAGAGGACCTGCGCGTCCGGCCACCGCGCCGCCACGTTCGTCACGGCGACGGGCAGCGTCATCAGCTGAGGCGGCCGCGCCGGCGAGACGACCTGCACGGTCGCCTGCAGCGCGGCGTTCGTCGAAGGATCCAGCGGGGCCAGCGCCGGTACGGCGGACACCACCGTGACCTCCGCGTCGCGCGCCGCCGGCATGATCTCCCGGACCGCCGTCTCGATGCCGAGGCGAACGGTGTCCACGGGCGCGGGCGTCCCGGTGACGGCCACCTGGACCGGGCCGGACGACTTACTCGACGGCCCGGGCACGGTCGGCGAGGGCCCCGGGGACGGCTGAAGCGGCACCGGCGCGGGCTGAGAGGGCGCCGGTTGCGACGGGCCGGGTTGTGACGGCGCCGGCTGCGACGGGCCGGGCTGGGGCGGCGTAGGGCTCGGCTGAGACGGCGCGGGGAACGGGATAGTGATCGTCTGCGCGAGCCCCACGGGCGCGCCGACGGTCAGGAGCCCCGCCGCCAGCGCGAGGCAGATCACGCCGCGGAATCGCGCCGGGGTCATCGCGAGCGCAAACGGCTGCGTCGAGTGTCTACGATGCATGGGTCGGTGTCTAGTTCTTCCCCAAATTGCGTTTTCCGAGACCACGAGGGAAAATCCTGCACGACCGGGCGATCGGCTTGTTGAGTCGTGATCGTACCGCACCGGCGCGGTCCGGTCAGGGCAAAGGAAATTCGCACGGCCGAACTCGAATGCGGTGCGTGGAGCCGCCGAGGGTGCGCGTGGTCGATGCCGGAGCGGCCGCAGGGGCCGCGATGCCAGACGCGCCTAACCGCGGGAGGGAGGCACCGGGATGAAGATCGACCTGTCCGGACGCGTCGCAATCGTGTCTGGAGCGAGCGCCGGGATCGGACGAGCGATCGCGCAGGGCTTGGCCGAGGCCGGCGCGGACGTGATCATGGGCAGCCGGCGTGAGGACGCGATCCGCCGCGCGGCGGACGAGGTCGCGACCTCGACCGACCGGCGGGCCATCGGCGTGGCCGCCGACGTGTCGCGCCCGGAGGGCGTGGAGCGGCTCCTGGAGACGGCGCGCACGGAGTTCGGCCGGTTGAGCATCCTCGTGGTGAACGCGGGCGGGCCGCCGGCGGGCTCGGGCCTCCTCTTGGCCGACGCGCAATGGGAGCAGGCGTTCCAGCAAAACCTGATGAGCGCCGTCCGGTTGATCCGCGGCGCGGTCGAGCCGATGAAAGCCCAAGGCGGCGGCCGGATCTTGACGGTGATCACATCCGGGGTGAAGGTGCCGATCCCGCAGTTGATCCTGAGCAACGTGTTCCGGTCCGGCGTGGTTGCTCTCACGAAGACGTTGTCGTTCGAGCTGGCGCCGCATAAGATCCTCGTCAACAATCTCGCCCCCGGCCGTATCCGCACGGACCGCACCAAAGCCGTCGACGAGGCGGTCGCGAAGGCAACCGGCCGCACGCCCGAAGCGGTCGAGCGGGAGACCATGGCCACGATTCCCGCCGGGCGGTACGGCGATACCCGTGAGTTTGCGAACATGGCGGTGTTCCTCGCGTCGGATCTCGCGAGCTACATCACCGGCACGACGATCCTGATCGACGGTGGCGCCACGCGCGCCATGATGTAGCCCGGCACCGGGCACACCGATGAGGCTCAGGTGACCGCGCACGCCCTCAGTGCGGGCGTGCGCCGCGGGCGGGCGCGCGATGTGTTCTTGGCCTTCCTGCGACTCGGCGTCACGTCGTTCGGCGGTCCGGTCGCCCACCTCGGGTACTTCAATGAGGAGTTTGTTCGCCGGCGGGGCTGGCTCGATCAGCCGACGTTCGCGCAGGTTGTCGCACTGTGCCAGTTCCTGCCGGGCCCCGCGAGCAGTCAAGCCGGCATGATCATCGGCTTGATCCGCGGCGGGACGGTAGGAGCCGCACTCGCATGGTGCGGCTTCACGCTGCCATCGGCCGCACTGCTCGTCGCGTTTGCACTCGGGGTCGCCCGCCAGCCTCAAATCGCGGCGGCGGCGTGGGTGCACGGCCTGCTCATCGCGGCGGTCGCCGTCGTCGGCCTCGCCGTGACCGGCATGTATCGATCGCTGTGTCCGGACATCCCCCGGCGGGTGGTCGCGTTTGCCGCGGCGGCGCTCATTCTCCTGTCCCCGGCGAACGGGCTCGTCCAGCTCGGCGTGATGGCGCTCGGGGCGCTCTACGGCTTATGGTTCGTGACGCCGTCCGAGGGCGAAACGCGGCCGCTTCCGGTTTCCGCCAACAAGACGCTGGCGGCGGTGGCCGGCGCCGTCTTCGCGGTTCTGCTCGCCGGCCTCGCGGTCGTGCCGCGAGGCTGGGCCGCGGGACCGCTCGGCGTGTTCGGCGCCTTTTACGAAGCCGGGGCACTCGTCTTCGGTGGAGGGCACGTGGTGTTGCCGCTGTTGCAGGCGCGCGTCGTGCCGCCGGGGTGGGTCGACTCCGGCACGTTTCTGGCGGGGTACGGGGCGGCCCAGGCGGTCCCGGGTCCGCTGTTTACGTTTGCCGCCTACCTGGGAGCCGCGATGCACGGTCCGGTCCGCGGGATCGGCGGCGCGGCCATCGCGCTGTTGGCGATCTACCTGCCGTCGTTCCTGCTCATCGCTGCGATCCTTCCGTTTTGGAACACACTCGTGCGCAACCGCGCCGTCGTGGCCGCCCTCCAGGGCGTCAACGCCGCGGTCGTGGGCGTCCTGCTGGCCGCGCTCTACCAACCGGTGTGGGTGACGGCCGTGCGGGCGCCGGCCGACGTCGCGATCGCGCTGCTGGCGTACATGGCGCTCGGCGTTGTCGGAGCGCCGCCGTGGCTCGTGGTGGTGTCGTCGGCCGCCGCCGCGCAACTCGTCCGCGCGTAGCGATCCGGCCGGTTGCGCGCGCCGGTTCGAGGCCGGGTGCTACGATAGGTGCTCGGCGCTCACGATTTCTGCGAGCGCCCGCGCCAGCACCCGGTTGAGCGCGTCGAGCACGGCCTTGGTCGCGGCGTCCGACTCATCGGTGCCCCTCGCCGCGCCGATGAACCGGCCCGCCACGTTCGCCACGTCCTCGAGGACCACCACGATCAGGCGTTCCGACGCGCTCGGAACCTCCGCCACGTCGTCCACCACATACGCGAAGCGCTCGCCCGCCGCACGCAACACGGCCCGCAGGGTGGCGGAGGCGGCGAGCCGTGCCATCGGCGGCGTCGTTCCCGGCGACGCCGCCGTGCCGATGCCCTCCCGCGCGCCGAGCCGCAGGCGCACGGACACCGAGGACTGCTCGAGACTCTTGGCCGTGCGGATCTCCACGAGACAGAAGCGCGCCTCGGGGCGTCCGGGCGTCACCGCCGGGGCGGCACGGCGTCCATCCCACGCCGCCCCGCGGGCCAAGCCCTCCGGCGATTCCTTGGCGCGCGTGGACGCGCGGCTCGCGAGCGCCAGGAGATCGTCCACGTTGGCCGCCGCGTGCGCCGCGGTACGGCGGTGGATCCGCCGGCCCCCCGCGTACCCGACGCTCGCCGTGACGCGCCGCGACTCGCCGTTCACCTCGACCGGAACGGCGACGCGCTCCCGCACCCGTGCCGCCAGCGCCCGCGCATCGACGTCGCGGCGCGTGGTGGCGATCGCGAACTCGTCGCCCCCGTAGCGGCAGAGCAGGTCCGTGTGCACGTCCACGGCGGCGGTGAGCTGCGACGCCACGGCGCGCAGCACGTCGTCGCCGACCACGTGGCCCAACAGCTTGTTCACGGCCCCGAAGTTGTCGAGATCGACAAACACCATGGCGAGCTCATGGCCCTGGGTCAACTCCGCCGCGGCCCAGGCGCGAAGCGCGGTCGCCCACGGCAGGCCGGTCAGCGGGTCCGTCTCCTGGCTCTTGGCCTGCAGGATGGCAACGAGCGAGACCTGGCCGGCGAGCCCGCCCTGGTCCACCACCGGTAGCGCCTCGACGTGCTGGCTCGTGGCCATCGCGTGCGCCTGCACCAACGAGAGATCGGGCGTCGGGCACGCCACCGGGGCCAGCATGAGGTCGGCAACCGACCGGTCCGCGGGCTGGCCGAGCAGGTGCGCGGGCGTCACAAAGCCAACGACCCGCCCGCCGTCGACGACCGGGAGTCCCCCCAGCCGGTGCTCGACCAGGAGCGCGCTTGCACGGCCGACCGTCGCGTCCGGCGGCACGCAGGCTGTGTCCGCGACCATCACGTCCGCCACGGTCACCAGGGGCTCGCTCATCCGAACTGCTCCGATCAGGCGGTTACGTACGAACGCGGGTACGTCACTTGGCACCGCACCAGAGAGTGTGTGCCGCGTGTTTCGTCTTGCCGCGGTGCCTTCCCTCGGTTGGATGAGTGGAAGACGCCGCGCGTTCGGCTATACGGCACGCACGGAAGGGGGGTGCTTTCGCGCGGTCGAACAACGCTCGCAGCCCGGCGGCACGAGCTGCGGGGCACCCCCGAGGACGGTGACGCGATGGCCGTTTCCCAGCATGTCGGTGCCCGCATTAAGCGCATCGAAGATCCGAAGCTGATCCGCGGCGAAGGATCGTACGTGGACGACCTCGCGTTGGCGGGCATGCTTCACGCGGCGTTCGTCCGCAGCCCGCACGGCCACGCGCGCGTGACCTCGGTGCGGCTGGACGCCGCCCGTGCGCACCCGGGGGTCGTGGGTGCGTTTGCGGCAGCGGACCTCCGTGGCATCCAAAAGCCGTTTCCGGCGATGACGGTCGACGCCATGCGCCCATCGCCCCACCTGCCGCTCGCCGACGGGGAGGTCGCCTACGTTGGGCAACCGGTCGCGGTGGTGGTCGCGGAGTCCGCGTACGTCGCTCGGGACGCCGGCGACCTCGTGGAGGTGGCGTACGATCCGCTCCCGGCCGCCGTGGATCTGGAGCGCGCCGCCGCGGGGCCACCGTTTGTGCACCAACGCGCCGAGACCAACGTGGCCTATACCACCACGCTGGACCACGGCGACGTGGAGGCGGCGTTTCGCGGCGCGCCGGTCGTCGTCCGCCAGCGGATGGTGAATCAACGCCTCGCGTCCGTCTCCATGGAAACCCGCGGCACCGTCGCCTCCTACGACGGCAGCCTGGGACAAGGCATCCTCACCGTCTGGACGTCCACCCAGGAGGCGCATGCGATCCGCGACGCGCTCAGCCAGGTGCTCGGGCTCGAAGCGCGCCGAATCCGGATCATCACGCCGGACGTGGGGGGCGGATTCGGCGCCAAGCTCAACACCTACCCGGAGGACGCCGTTGTCGCCGAGCTCGCGCGACGACTGCGCCGCCCCGTCAAGTGGATCGAGACCCGCCGCGAAAATCTCCTGACGACGACCCACGGCCGGGCCCAGGTGTTCGAGGTCGAGGCCGCCGCCGAGCGTGACGGACGGATCCGCGGCATCCGCTGCCGCGTCCTCGGCGACCTCGGCGCCGAGTGCCTGTATTTGACCGCGATCATCCCCACGCTGACGCCGCTCATGATCCAGGGGCCGTATGAGATTCCCGCGATTCGGTGCGAGCTGCTGGGTGTCTACACCAATACGTGCCCGACCGGCGCGTATCGCGGGGCCGGCCGGCCGGAGGCCACCTATTACCTCGAGCGCATCATCGATCTCGTGGCGGATGCCGCGGGCGTGGATCCCGCCGACGCGCGGCGCCGCAACTTCATCCCGCCGTCCAAGTTTCCCTACACCGCGGCGAGCGGCGCCAAGTACGACACCGGGGAGTACGCCAAGCCGCTGGAGGAGGCGCTGCGCATCGCGGACTATCCGCGCCTCCGGCGTGAGCAGGACGCCGCCCGCCGGGCGGGGCGCCTCGTCGGCATCGGCGTGGCCAGTTACGTCGAGATCTGCGGGTTCGGCGCGTGGGAGCTCGGCACGGTTCGCGTCAACAAGGACGGCACGGCCACGGTCGTCACCGGCACGTCCCCGCACGGCCAGGGCGACGCCACCGGCTTCGCGCAGATCGTCTCGGACGCGCTCAGCATCCCCATCGACCAGATCGCGGTGGTGCACGGGGACACGCTCCTGGTCCAGCACGGCGGTGGGACGAGCGGCAGCCGCAGCATGGCGCTCGGCGGCGCGGCGATCCATCTGGCGGCGACAGAGGTGCGGGGGCAGATCCTGGGCGTGGCGGCCAACATGCTGGAGGCGGCGGCGGCGGACCTGGTGCTCCAACACGCGGCCGTCACCGTGCGCGGCGCTCCGGCGCGCACCGTGACGATCGCCGAGGTCGCCCAGGCCGCGTACGACGGCAAGCACGTGCCGAAGGGACAGGATCCGGGGCTCGAGGCCACGAGCCGGTTCAAGTCCGAGGGAACGACGTACCCCTTCGGCACGCACGTCTGCGTCGTCGAGATCGATGCGGAGACCTACATCCCGAGGATCACGCGCTACGTCGCGGTCGACGACTGCGGCCGCGTCATCAACCCCCTGCTCGTCGACGGCCAGGTGCACGGCGGGATCGTGCAGGGCGCGGCGCAGGCCCTGCTCGAGTGGGTCGTCTACGACGAGCAGGGCCAGTTGCTCACGGGCACGCTCACCGAGTACGGCATCCCCAAGGCCGAGCTGGTGCCGCGAATGGAGCGAGGGCTCTCCGTGACGCCGACCCCGCGCAACCCGCTGGGCGCGAAGGGCATCGGCGAGGCCGCGACGATCGGGTCCACGCCGGCCGTGGTGAACGCGGTAGTGGACGCGCTGAGTCACCTCAACGTTCGGCACGTCGACATGCCCGCGACCCCTGAGCGTATCGCGGCGGCCGTGCGGGCGGCGCGACAGGCACGCTAACAAGCGCCGTGGCTCGACATCATCTTAAATACGAGACGCTGCATTAGCGGCCTGATCGCACATCGCGCTACGCCGGATGGTCGTCCACCACGCGGCGGTTTTGGGTACGTCCTACTTGATGAGACCGCGAAAGCGTTTCGTGCCGCTCCGGCTGCTTGGGCTGGGACGATCCGTCGAAGCGCCGGCGCCCGTCCACCGACCATCGTCTGACGGCGCAGCCTCGGTCCCGGCGCGGACCCCGCACACAGCGGGGCCGCCGATGCCGGCGCAGTCCCACGCGATGCCGCGCGGGGCTCAGTCGGCGCTGCTCGAACGGAGGGCGGCCGCGTTGCTGACCCGGCTGCTCACGCTGCTGCGAAAGGTCCTCGAGGGAACGCCGACACCGGCGCTGCTCGAGCACACGGCGGCGCTGATCGCCGAGACGTTGCAAGCGCCGTACACGGCGGTCTACGAGCCCGCGCGTGATGCCGCGCGGCTCATTCTGCGCGCGGGAACCGGGTGGCCCGGCGCCGTCGTGGGGTGCACCCTCGCCGAGCCCGGGACCGCGTCGTTGCCCGGCTATACGCTGGCCTGCGGTGCACCCGTCGTCGCACAGGACGTCGAGCGCGACGGACGCTTTCGGGACGCCTTGCTCGAGGCGCACGCATGCCGGAGCGCGGTCTGTGTGCCGTTCGACGATGAGCGGCGTCCGGGCGGGGCGCTCCTCGTCGCGTCCACAGAACCGCGCGCCTTCAACGACGACGAGGTCGCGTTTCTCCAGGCCGCGGCGACCGCGGTGGCCGGGATGCTCAATCACAGCCGCGCCGACGCCGCGCTCCGCAGGACCGAGGCGATTCTCGGCGCGCTCCTCAAGGCATCTCCCGCCGCGGTCATTGGGCTCGATCTCGCCGGCAACGTGACCCAATGGAACGCGGCAGCCGAGCGGTTGTTTGGTTGGGAGGCGCCCGAGGTGCTCGGCCGGCCCCTGCCGTCGCAGCCCGGCGCCGATGAGGACGACCTCGTGACGATGTGCGCGCAGGCCGCGAGCGGCGAGGAATACGGCGCGGTCAACTTCCGGTACCATCGCAAGGACGGCACGCCCGTGGATCTCGTCGGCGCGGTCATGCCGGTGCGCGACCGTGGCGCGGCGTCCATCGGCGTGCTGGCTGTCGTCGCCGACGTGACGGCGTTGCAACAGGCGCAGGACGCGTATTCGCAGTTCCGTGAGATCCTGGATTCGACGAGCGACTTCGTCATGGTCACCGACGTGCCGGCCCACGGGATTTACATCAACTGGGCGGGGCGCCGGATGCTGCGCCTCCCCGGCGACGCCGATCTGTCCGATTTCACGGTCGCCGATGTGTACCCTGAGCGCCTGCGCACGTGGGTGCTCAACGAGATGTTGCCTGGCGCCGTCCGGGACGGCGGCTGGACGGGGGAAACCGTCCTGCGCGCGCGTGACGGGGCGGAGATCGACGTCTCCCAGGTCGTGCTGGCGCACCTCGCGCCGGACGGGACCGTGAAGTGTTACTCGATCGTGGCGCGCGACATCAGCGAGCGCAAGCGCATCGAGGCGCAGTTGATGCAGCTCGCCAACCACGACGCGCTGACCAACCTCTACAACCGGCGGCGGCTAGAGGAGAGCCTGGAGCAGTCCCTTACCGAGTCGCGGCGGCATGGGACTCGCGGCGCGCTCATGCTGCTCGATCTCGACCAATTCAAGCATATCAACGACAGCCTCGGCCACTCCGCGGGCGACGAGGTGCTGACCTGGATAGCGGGCATCCTCCGCGGCCACATGCGCAAACACGACATCATCGGCCGGCTCGGCGGCGACGAGTTTGCCGTGCTGCTGCCCGAAACCGAGGCCGCGGAAGCGCTCGGCGCGTCCCGTAAGGTGCTGGACACCGTGCGCAGCCGGGCCGTGATGGTGCAGGACAAGCCGTTCAGCGTCACCGCGAGCATCGGGATTGCGCTCTTCCCGGCGCATGGGACAACGCTGGAGGAGCTCCTCTCCCGGGCGGACATCGCGCTGTACGACGCGAAGGGCAACGGCCGTAACCGCGTCGAGGTGTACCGGGACGGCGGCACCGCCGAGCGCGAGAGCCAGGCGCGCCTGCAGTGGCACGAGCGCATTCGCACGGCGCTCCTCCACGACCGGTTCCAGTTCGAGCGTGATCCCATCCTGGCGCTCCGGACGGGACGGGTCGCGCAATATGAGCTGCTGCTGCGGATGATGGGGGACGACGGGGAGTTGATCCTCCCGGCCAAGTTTCTCGACACGGCGGAACGCTTTGGACAAATCCGCGAGATCGATCGCTGGGTGGTGCGCCGCGCGATCCGCCTCATCGCGGACGCGCGGCGCGCCGGCGGCGAACCCACCTACGCCATCAACCTGTCGGGCCACACGCTCGCAGACCCCGATCTGCTGCCGTTCATCCAGGACGAGTTGTCCGCCGCAGCCGTGCCGCCGGCGAGCCTGTCGTTCGAGATTACCGAGACGTCCGCAATCGCCAACATGGCCCACGCCGAGACCTTCGTCACCGGCATCAAGAACATCGGCTGCCGCTGCGGCCTCGACGACTTCGGCGTCGGGTTCTCGTCCTTTTACCACCTCAAGTACCTTCCGGTCGACTATCTGAAGATCGACGGCGCCTTTGTCAAAGATCTCGCGGCGGCCACCGTGGACCAGCACATCGTCAAGGCCATCGTCGCGCTCGCCCGCGCGCTCGGCCGTGAGACCACGGCGGAATTTGTCGGGGACCCAGCCTCGCTCGAATTGCTCCGGGACTACGGCGTGGACTACGCGCAGGGCGTCCATGTCCGGTTTCTCTCCGGTGGCCCGGACGCCGTGCCCGCCGGCGAGGTTGCAGCCGCGTCCACGGTAAGCGTCGCCGCCGGCGACGAACAGGGGAGTGCGGTGCACGCGCCGTAGTGCATCTGGCAGCGGCACGGCCTGTGCCGCGCCGCGGTTTCGCCGGAGCGTCCTCGAGGCAGGCGTCGACGAACGTCCGCGGCCGCTCATGAGCGGCTGACCAGCTCGCCAGGCCTCGGGCATGGTACCGAGCCGGCACGCTTGGACGCTCCGCGCCGCCGTTTGGGTCGTGATCCCAGTCCACGTACCGGGAGTAGCCCGGTGGCCGGAATCGTGCGACAGCGCGTGTTCAAAGACACCTACCGGGACTCGGTGGAGCTGATGCGCATCGCCACCGACCTGGAACGTCTCCCCGGCGTCGTGCGGGCGGGCGTCGTGATGGGGACGCCGGCAAACCGCGACCTGCTCGCGGATGCCGGCCTGTTGCTCCCCGATGCCGCCGACCCCCAGCCCGCGGATCTGATTGTGGCCGTCGCCGCGGAGAGCGACCAGGCGGGAGCGGCGGCGATCGAGCGGGCGGCGGCGGCGCTTGCGGGCCCAACGCGCGCGACCGCGGAGGAGCGTCAGACGACGCCCGTCACGACGCTTCACGACGCGCTGGGAGAGATCCACGACGCAAACCTGGCGCTCATATCAGCCCCGGGTGCATACGCGGCCGCCGAGGCGCTCAAGGCGCTCAAGCGCGGGCTTCACGTCTTCTTGTTCAGCGACAACGTCCCGATCGCGGACGAGGTAGCGCTCAAGGAGCTCGCCGAGCGCAAGAACCTGCTCCTCATGGGGCCCGACTGCGGCACGGCGATCCTGGACGGCGTCCCGCTTGGATTTGCGAACGCCGTGCGGCGTGGGCGGATCGGTCTCATCGGCGCCTCCGGGACCGGGCTGCAGGAAGTGTCGTGCCTGATCGACCGGTTGGGCGAGGGAGTCTCCCAGGTCATCGGTGTGGGCGGCCGGGACCTCGACGAGCGCGTCGGCGGGCGCATGACTCTCGCGGCGCTTCGCCGCCTGGCCACGGACGACGGCACGGCAGTGATCGTCCTGATCTCCAAACCCCCCAGTGCCGCCGTGGCGGAGCGGATCACGAGGGCCGCGCGGGAGTGCCCGAAGCCGGTCGTCGTGAACTTTCTCGGTTGGACTGGCGGGGCGGACGGGTTGCGCACGTTCGACGACGCCGCGCTGGACGCGGTCGCCCTGGCCCAGGGCGTGACAAGAACCGCGCTCGCGCTCGAGATGCCGAACCCGCAGCCGCCACCGCCGGCCGGGCCACGGTTCGCGCCGGGGCAGACGGAGATCCGCGGCCTGTACTGCGGCGGTTCGTTGGCCGCGGAAGCTACGCTCGTGCTCCGCCAAACGTTGGGGGAGGCGGCAGCCGGCCGGGTCACCATCGTCGACCTCGGGGATGACCGGCACACGGCCGGCCGGCTACACCCGATGATCGATCCCAGGTTTCGAAACCAGTGCATCGTGGAGGCGGCGCGCGATCCCAAGGTCGCGGTTATCTTGCTCGACGTGGTGCTGGGCCACAATGCGCACCCGAACCCGGCCCGCGCGCTCATACCGGCCCTCGATGACGCGCGGCACGCGGCCGCCGCGGCGGGGCGCGATCTCGTCGTCGTGGCGTCGGTCTGCGGCGCCCCGGACGATCCGCAGGACTTCCAACGACAGCAAACCATGCTCGCCGGCCGTCGGGTCTGGCTCGCCCCGAGCAACGCGAGCGCAGCGCGTCTTGCCGCGAGCGCGTTCGGGGGCGCGGCCGCGTCGACGGTCGATCCACGCGGGACGCTCCGGCCGCCGAGGGGCGATCGGGGCGGCGCACGATGACGGGGGAGCCGGCCCGGCCATCCACGATCTTCACCGGTGGCATCCGCGCGATCAATATCGGCCTCGCGGGCTTTGCGGAGCCGATCCAGACTCACGGCGGGGCGTGCCTGCACGTCCAGTGGCGACCGCCGGCCGAGGGGGACCGGGCGCTTGGGCTGCTCCTGGCGCGGCTCGAGGACGACCCCGACGATCCGATTGGGGCGCTGGTGGCGAGGGCCAACGCGGAAGCCGTGCGCCGGATCGTGGAGGGCCGCCCCGTGGCGGTCGACGTCCGTACCGCCGCCGACGTGATCCCCGGCATGGGGTCGCGGATGCTGCTCCATGCCGGTCCGCCGATCACGTGGGAGCGCATGTGCGGTCCGATGCGCGGAGCCGCCATCGGCGCGATGCTCCTCGAGGAATGGGCGACGACGCCCACCGAGGCCGAAGCACTCGCCGGCCGTGGCGCCGTCGAGTTTGCACCATGCCATGAATATGCGACGGTCGGGCCGATGGCCGGCATCGTCTCGCCCTCGATGCCGGTCATCGTGGTCGAGAACCAAGCCTTCGGCAACCGCGCATTCTCGAACCTCAACGAGGGGATCGGCAAGATGCTCCGCTATGGTGCCTATGACGGGGCCGTGCTGGAGCGACTTCGGTGGTTCGCCGCGACGCTGGGCCCGGCGCTCGGACGGACGCTGCGGGCGGCGCCGGTGGACCTGCGGGATCTCACGGCGCGGGCGCTGCAGATGGGCGATGAGTGCCACAACCGCAACGTCGCGGGGACGTCCATCCTGATCCGCACCATCGCGCCGACGCTGGTCCGCGCCGCACCGGACGATGCCGCGGCTGCGCTCGAGTTCATGCGCGGGAACGACCACTTCTATCTCAACTTCTCCATGGCGGCGTGCAAAGCCACGCTCGATGCGGCCCACGGCATCGATGGCTCCTCGGTCGTGACCGCGATGGCCCGTAACGGCGTGGAGTTCGGCATCCGCGTCAGCGGGACGGGCGAGGCCTGGTTCACGGCACCCGCGGGTGCGCCGGACGGGCTGTATTTTCCCGGGTACGGTGCGCAGGACGCCAACCCGGACATCGGGGACAGCGCGATCACGGAAACGTGCGGCATCGGCGGATTCGCCATGGCCGCGGCGCCCGCCATCGTGCGGTTTATCGGCGGCACCACAGCCGACGCCGTCGCCTACACGCGCGCGATGTACCGGATCACGCTGACGCGCAGCCAGGCGTACGGCATTCCGTCGCTCGGGTTCGCCGGGACGCCGACCGCGATCGACGTGCGGCGCGTGGTGGAGAGCGGCCTGGTCCCCGTCATTGACACCGGCATCGCCCACCGCCTGCCGGGCATGGGGCAGATCGGGGCCGGGACTACCGCCGCCCCGCGGGGCTGCTTTACGACGGCCCTTCAGGCTCTCGGACGGCGATTGGGTCTCGAAGAGGCCGGACTGTAGGCGCGCTAGCGTAACGGGCGTTCGACCTTTCCGACGCCACGCTGTACGTGCCTGGTGAGATTTCGGTGGCCCGGCACGCACGTTTCCCGGCAAAGCAGGAATCACCTACACCATGACGAACAGGCGTTCGTCGAAGCTAAGGACCCCTTCAACGACGCACCGTTGGCACCAGGCGACAGGGAGCCGCGCATGACGCTGGAGCAGATTCTCGACGCCTACCGTACCCGACCCCGCTTTGCGCCGCAGTTCACGGCGTGGCGGACGTTTCCGGCGAAGCGGGCGCAGTTCGTGGAGTTTCCCGAGACGATGGATCCGCGCCTGCGGCATGCGCTCGCCCGCTCTGGGATCGCGCAATTGTACACGCACCAGGCCAAAGCGTTTGCGGAGGTTCGTGCGGGGCGCGACATCGTCGTCGTGACGCCCACGGCGTCCGGCAAGACCCTGTGCTACAACCTGCCCGTCCTGGATGCGATCCTGCGAGGCGGCGGCCCGCGAGCGCTTTACCTCTTTCCGACCAAAGCGCTCGGGGCCGACCAGGTGGACGAGCTCCAGCAGCTGATCCGATCACTCGAGGTCGAGATCGGCGCGTATACGTACGATGGGGACACCCCGGGCGATGCGCGCCGGACGATCCGGACCGCCGGCCACATCGTGGTGACGAATCCGGACATGCTCCACACCGCGATCCTGCCGCACCACACGAAGTGGCTCCGCCTGTTCGAGAACCTCCGCTACGTGGTGCTCGATGAGCTGCATCACTACCGCGGCGTGTTTGGCTCCCACCTGGCAAACGTGCTGCGCCGGCTCGACCGTATCTGCCGGTTCTACGGCAGCGCGCCGCGGTTCATCTGCTGCTCGGCGACGATCGGCAACCCCGGCGAGCACGCCGCCCGGCTGCTCGAGCGGCCCGTCGCGGTCCTCGACGAGAGCGGCGCCCCGAGCGGCGAGCGGACGGTGGCGGTCTACAACCCGCCCGTCGTCAACCCCGCGCTCGGCATTCGGCGGGACGCGGTCCGCGAATCGGTGGCCGTCGCCGAGGAGCTGCTCAAGGGTCGGATTCAGACGATCTTCTTCGCCCGTACCCGGCTGCGGGCCGAGTTGCTCACCACGTATCTGCGCGACGCCGCACGGCGTCAGCACGTCGACCCCGAGGCAATCTGCGGCTACCGCGCGGGGTACCTGCCGAGCGAGCGGCGCACGATCGAGGCGGGGCTGCGTGGCGGATCGGTCCGCGCCGTCGCCGCCACCAATGCGCTCGAGCTCGGCATCGACATCGGCCAGCTCTCCGCGGCCGTCCTCGTCGGCTACCCCGGCACCATCGCCAGCACGTGGCAGCAGATGGGCCGGGCCGGACGCCGGGCCGACCGCTCGTTTGCGGTCCTCGTGGCCACCAGCGGCGCGCTCGATCAGTTCATCGCGACCCACCCGGAGTATCTGTTCGACCAGCCCATCGAGCAGGCGCGCATCAACCCCGATAACCTGCTCGTGCTGGCGAGCCATGTCAAGTGCGCCGCGTTCGAGCTGCCGGTGCGCGACGACGAGACGTTCGGCCCCAATACTCTCCCGGAGATCCTCGCGTATCTCGAAGAGGAGGGAGTCCTGCATCACGAGGACAACGCGTGGCACTACGTCGCCGAGGCCTACCCGGCCGAAGGCGTGAGCCTCCGGAGCGCCAGCCCGCAAAATGTCGTCATCATCGACACGACGGAGCCGCGGCCGCGCGTCATCGGGGAGATCGACCTGCCGTCCGCGCCCGCGTTCGTGCACGAGGACGCGATCTACATTCACCTGGGCCGGCAGTACCACGTGGACCGCCTGGACTGGGATGAGCGTAAGGCGTACGTCCGCCAGGTCGACGTGGACTACTACACGGACGCGCAGATCGCGGTCGGCGTGCGTGTGCTCGAGGAGTTTGCGCGCGAGCGTGACGCGGCGCACGGCGAGGCGGCCGTCACGTTTCGCCCGACGATCTTCAAGAAGTTGCGCCTCGCCACACACGAAAACGTCGGGTTCGGGACGATCCATCTGCCCGAGACCACGCTGCACACCACCGCGGCGTGGTGGGTGTTTCCGCGAGCCCGGGTTCCGGAGATGGGCACCGACGCGCTGCAGGGCGCGCTGCTCGGCGTGGCGCACGCGCTGCAGAACATCGCGCCGCTGTACCTGATGACGGATCCGCGCGATTTGGGCTCCACGGTGGAGATCCGGTCGCCGCACACCGGCGAGCCCACGGTGACGCTGTTCGAGGAGATCCCCGGCGGCGTCGGGCTCGCGGAGCGGTTGTTTGCGCTGCGCCGCGAGCTCCTCGACGCCGCCGCATCGCTGGTCGAGGGGTGTGGCTGCGAGCACGGGTGCCCGTCCTGTGTCGGCCCCGTCCTCGAGCTCGGCCCGGAAGCCAAGCGGCGCGCCCTGCACCTGCTGCGGGATGTCTGCGTACCAGCCTGAGGCGTCCAACGTCGCGCCCGGCGGCGAAGCGATACGCGAGCGGCTGCGCCGTCTCGGCGCGGGTGCCACCGGACGCGCGCCCGGCCGTCCGGCGTCGATGCCGCGGACCGGCGAGACGGTGGCCACGGCGGCGCCGCCGGCGACCTCGCTCGAAACGGGGCTCGCACCGGCCGCCGTCGGCGACGGCGTGGAGATCCTGCGCGCAGGGTTTGGACCGGGCCACCGGCACGGACGCTGCGCCGTCGGGAACGCGCTCCGCTCGATCGACCACGGCGGCGACCTCGGACGCACCGTCTGGCTCGACACGGAGACCACCGGGCTCGCCGGGGGCACGGGGACGTACGCGTTTCTCGTCGGGCTCGCCTACTGTGGCGGCGGACAGCTCGTCGTTGAGCAGTTGCTGCTCAGGCGCCTCTCCGGCGAACGCCGGCTCCTCTCCGTCCTGGCCGAGCGGCTTGCGGGCGCGCGGCATCTCGTCACGTTCAACGGGCAGCGGTTCGACTGGCCCATCATCGAGGCGCGCTTCATCCTCGCGCGGCAGCGGCCGGCGTCGTTCGACGCGCACACCGACCTCATCTACCCGGCGCGGCGGTTGTGGCATCGGGTCCTCGGGACCCATCGCCTGAGCACGCTCGAGGCCGAGGTGCTCGGAGCACCACGGAACCACGACGTGCCGGGCTGGGAGATCCCCGGCATCTACATCCGGTATCTGCGCGACACGGACCGTGCCGCGCTCGATCCCATCCTCGTCCACAACCGCGCCGACCTGCTCGCGCTCGTGCTCCTGCACGGCGAGGTCTCCCGGATCCTGCGCGCGCCGCTCGACGCCGGGGTGGCGCTCGATTGGGAAGGGACGGGCGTGCTCGTCGGCCGGCGGGGCGCGCATGCCGTTGCGATCGAGTGCTTCGAGCGCGCCATGCGGGACGCATGTGAGCCGGGTGATCGGTGGCGGGTGCTCCAGAAGCTCGCCCGCGCGCATCGCGCGGTCCACGATCCTGACGGTGCACGACGGCGGTGGGAGGCGGAGGCCGGCACGTGGATGCGGCCCGACCGGTTCCGCGCGCATGTGCTGGAAGAGGTCGCGAAGGCCCGCACCCGACAACACGATATCCGGGGTGCCCGTGCCGCGGTGACAGAAGCGCTGTCGATCGTCGATGAGCTGATCGACGGGACCGCGGGGCTGCACGGGGCTCCCGCCGCGGGGGTGGCGCGCCTCGCCGATCGGTTACGCGCGCGTCTCGCCCGGCTCGTCGAGCGTGACGGGTAGCCGTCCCCGGGGCGCGAGGCTGCCGGTCAGCACGCGCGCCGCGGCGCGCAGCGACGCCGGATCCCATCCGTACGCGGCCACGCAGCCGACGTCGCGGGGCAATCGCGCAAGCCCGTAGGGCACGTCGACGGCGACCGCGGCCACCGGAGTCGCCGGCGTCCGTATGACCGCTTCGCGCGCGCCGCTGTCGAGGTCTGCGCAGCGGCCGAGCACGGCGACGAGCGCGGTGCGAGGTCCTGGCGCCGCGTCGACCGAGCGGACGTCCGCCTCGCGGCCTGCTTCCCGCAGCGCCGCCGCCAACCCATCGGCAGCCTCGGGCGGAGCCCCATTGACGGCCACCACCGAAACCGGCCCCGGCGGGAGGGGCACCGCGGACCGGCCACCGCGAACGAGCGTGACCGCGGCCTCCGCGACGTGCTCGGCGACGTCCCGGTGGGCCCGCACGCCGACCGTCGCGTCGACACCGTCAACGGCAACGGTGGCACCCTTGCCTAGATTGAGGCGCTCCTTGGCGGCAGCCACGCGGGCCACCGACTCCGCGATCCGCGACGCGGGGATGCGCCCGCGGTCCACGGCGCGCCGGACCGCTTCGATGGATTCTCGTTGCGCCGCGATGGGGCCGCACGCCAGGACGATATCCGCGCCGGCCAGGATCGCCTCGACCGCGGCGTCGCCGGGTCCGTGCCGGTCCGTGATTGCCTGCATGGCCATCGAGTCAGTGACGATGAGGCCCGTGAACCCGAGGTGCGTGCGGAGCATCCCGAGGACGACCGGGGATAGCGTAGCCGGCCGATCGGGGTCTAGCGCCTGATAGACGACATGCGCCGTCATGACCGCGCCGACACCCGCTCGGATCGCCGCGACGAACGGCTGCAACTCCACGGTGTCGAGGTGCGCCCGCGAATGGGGCACCACCGGGAGATCGAGGTGCGAGTCCAGCGACGTGTCGCCGTGCCCCGGAAAGTGCTTCACGGTGGCGAGCACGCCCGACGCCTGCATCGCCCGAACGGCGGCGCTGCCGAGTCTCGCGACACGGTGCGGGTCCTCACCGAACGAGCGGATGCCGATGACCGGATTGTCCGGGTTGTTGTTGACGTCCATGTCGGGCGCCATGTTCATGTGGATCCCGACGGCACGCAACTCGCGGGCGGTGACGCCCGCGGCAGAAGCCGCGAGCGCCTCGCTGCCCGCCGCGCCAAACGCCATCGCGCTCGGGAAGTGCGTGGCTTCTCGCGGCAGCCGGACAACCGGACCGCCTTCCTGGTCAGCGCTGACGAGGAGCGGAGGGTACCCCGCCCGGGCAGCGGCCTCCTGCAGGGCGTTGGTGAGCGCAGCCACTTGCCGGGCGGAGGCCACGTTTTTCACGAAGAGGATCACGCCGCCGACGCCCCCGTCCTCGATCAGCCGGAGCACCTCGGGATCGGGCGCATAGCCGGTGAAGTCCACCATGAACAGTTGGCCGATGCTGCGGTCGAGGTCCATGATATTCGAGCTATTATCGCTCGACCCCCAGGAGGCCTTCCGCCGGGCGCCCCGCGTTCCGGCACGCGGGCGTCCTCGTAAAGCGGGGCGCAGAACTCGCGGCGCCGGCCGCGCCGCTACTTCTACTTGGCCGTCTGGCGCCGCATGATCGGCCCGTAAGCCGCCCGTTCGCGCCTTGTCCACAGGATGCTAGCCACATTGTCCCGACATCGCGCGAACTGAGTTTCCGGATTGCGCGAGGCCGGCCAGGGTGGTATCAATGATATCGGAGGCGCGAATCCTCCGGCGAGAGCCGACTCAAACGCTCGCGCACGTGGACGCCGAAAGCTGGTCGAGTGTACTTCGGGGGTAAC